>Ga0307515_10000105_pt1 | contig 197984 bp, 265 predicted proteins | sample 17_EM_MG_FD_194513 | JGI IMG/M metagenome (GOLD analysis project Ga0307515, IMG submission 194513) | Populus trichocarpa ectomycorrhiza microbial communities from riparian zone in the Pacific Northwest, United States - 17_EM | ecosystem: Host-associated > Plants > Roots > Unclassified... | reverse complement strand
GGTGTAGATGCTCTCATGCTTGCCAGAAGGGCGATGTCCTCTGCCATCGAGTCAATTCGGGTTTGTTACGTTGTACGTTGCATGATGAAAACATCGTTTTTCGAAATTTCTGAGAACCATTCACAAGCTACGAGAAGTCTATAAGAGCGCCACAAAGAATCTACATGTCTTCAAGGAGTGACAACATGTCTATGAGGACTGTCAAGGTACTGCACTCGTCTTCTGGAGCGAGAATCCTTCCAACATCTATGTCATGGCGGCCCCAGGCAACAAGCATTCCACTGTCACCAGAATCTGGGGCGCGATATGCAATAAAGCATTGCTCATTGAAAGGCGTGATAATGAAAGTTCTGACCTGTATAAGCAGTGAAGTGGCGGGTGCTTGGCCACCGTGGTCGAACCTTCTGTCCTTCGATCTATTTGCTAGATATCGTAAGTCCATTCTGGCTTTACATGCAAGATGGCGCGTTGACAGCTTCGGTCATCCTGGGTTATTAAGATATTATCAGCAAATTCAGCATTTGGCATCGTTCCAGGTTGGTGGTGCCCTGGTAGTCCAGGCTGCGTTTGTTGTGAGTTGCTGACAGATATTGCCTCAAGGATCACAGATACCTCTATGTCTAGGCACGACTCCACGTCTAGTTATCTAGTACGTCCGGCCCTACTGTTGCCCCCCAGCCTCCCGGCTCCTCATCATGTTTGGGCTTGAAACGACACCCAAAGGACACCCGCTTCTCATTACGCCCCAGCGCCAGTTTTCCTCTCCCAATTGTCATTCGAGGTCGGGTCAAAACTTGATGCCTTCGAATGGCCGCGCGATATGCGCCCATAACCCATTTCGATGTCTAGGGGTGAAACTCGAATGAGCCGTTGGGCGAAGGCCGTGTCGGTTCGGTCTACGCTGTCGAAGTCCTTGCAATATCACCGAACGACCCATCTTTCGATACCAAGTCACTACGAAAGGAGCTTCCGAAATTGTGCCTCAAGGTTGCGAGGCCATTTCCAGTCCACCAGTGAAAAGGTCCACCAGCTTGACTTGTATATTTCATAGCTCGTATTTCACCTTGTACTTAATACGATTGGAGTGGGGTTCAAAACGTAGACTTGTTGGGTGACTACAATTACAAAGATTTCAAACAGACATTTCATCGGGCTTCCACTGGGTAGTATCAAATCTGGCTTGTCATTAGCCTCACAAATACAAAACACAGGAACTCATACTCACCCAGTACATCCTACTCGCGAGGTTGGGGTGGATGGGCCGAAATACGGACTTGAACCATTCGATCGGTCTCTCCGCATCGTCATTGTCTTGCTCAGGAATATCTAAGTGGAATGGCCCTCGAGCCGCCACCAGCTGCAATGGTCTGTATAGGTACGCTGATCAGGAATGGGTTCAAAACTTACATCGGCATCTGCCACCAATGGTCAATCGAAGGCCACTAAACAGAGAAGAGGAAAGGCACATACAGTACAGTGGGGATGGCAACGAAATAGTGCGAGTCGCTCGTTGCTGTGTGTGACAAAGCACGTAACTCAACCGTTGAAGGCTTTCCAAGCCGAACCCAACATCATCGGCAAGTACAGTATAGTGCGCGGGGCGTGAAGTCCCTTTCAGGCCTCCTTGACCTTTGGGAGGGTTATTTGAGATGTAAAGGAAGCGATTGATTGTCACGTACCAACGAGATAGAAGTTGGGACGGTTTGGTGATACGACTGTGGTGTCGACGAGAGTTCCAGTGGGTGTATTTCCTGTCCTATCTCGGTTACCAGGAAGGGAGGGTAGGAATTTGACGTGGCTGCGAAGGTGTCAGGTTTGGAAAAGTGTGTGCAATCACGCACTGTCGTTTAGTCACAACAACAAACGTGATGGGAACATTCGCGTTCATTTCTTGCAGCATCGCTAAAGGCATGTCAGTTATGATATGAAGGGTTAGATAACAGACTTTCCTTTCATTCTACCGAGCTCGAGTTCTTCAACCACTGCAAATTCTCCTTCGGACACACCATCACTGTCAATATATTTAAAATCCGGACTTCGACACGGAATTAAGGCATAGCTACCGATAAACGAGGATTGCAGAAGGCAACTTGTTTTCATTGACCGATTGGAATACCGTGATGGCTTCCTATCCTACAATCAGTGCCTTGCCAATATTGAAGAGTATTTGTTACCTTGAGCTTCTGGTCGACATCTGGGATAATCTCCTGACGTGCCTGCTGGACATCTGTGATTGCTCTGTACCGTGTGGCCTTGACATCCGTTGAAAAGACCTATGACAAGTGGTGTCGGTGGAACAAGCGACATGCAAAAGTGGGCCTCCATACAAATCCGGAGATCGTTGGCAAACCCCTTGCACCGGGGGGTGGGTGAGAAGTATCTACCCCAACAACCTTGGGATATGGTTAGACGTGTGGGGCCCCGCAAAGGCAATCACAGACCATCGTGCCAAGTTTGAGAATATGTTGCAAGGTTTGGGGTGTGGTAGTAATGTTCGCACCACCAAGTTTGATATTGATTTTGAGTGCAAGATTATTGCAATATTGGTTGCGAGCCCCATGCAACTTGCTTGCTCGAACGATTTGCGTGACGACCCCCTCTTCGACATCTCCCCATTGCTTGATGGCAGTACGGAGCTCTCTTGACTCGGGAATGACAACCAGCACAAAGCTGACAGTCGGAGTCTTCGGTTTACGGTGAGGGTACATCTCCCAGGCCCGGTGCTACCAAAGCAAGTCTTCGGTAAAAAAGAAAAAGGAAGAAAGAACTACTAGAAATGCCACATACCACTGCTCGGGACAGTTCCACCTTGAGGTTGTCAGCATTGGCGTTGTCATTGACGTATGGGTCGGTTTCAATTTCTGACCAAAATTGACACAAGAGCAGTCAAAGACTAGAGGAAATCACATACTAAGGCCTACAAAAGTATCAGCAAGACCGAGGGAGTTGCGGTCCAATGTCCTACGAACCACGTTCGACAAGGCATGAACGGAGTTCTCGAACTCCAGCTCGAAGCCCGTCGAGGGATTTACCCCGCTCCTGGACAATCACAATCGCCCAAGCCCTGATTACTTCTGGGGCACGGAAACGGCGTTTCATGACATCCCAGGCTCCATCATCTCGGAAACCATTGCTCGCCTGGTATGGGATAAGCGCCATTGGTGGATGAAAGGCCATTTACCCACCACCTGATCTCTCTCATTGGCATACTCCAGAGTGGGATGTGGGAGCAAGCGAGCATTGGTCTGAAGGAGACCGGGCTGGATAGTGACACCACTCTGACGTATGTAATCAGAGGTTGGGTAGTCAAGCAGCTACAGATGTGTGTGAGCGACTGAGGTGTCATATAACAAGGACTCACATCGTATGCAGACTTTACTTCCTCAAATCGTTTGTCGGGTTTAACATCTCCAGATATTTGAATCATCCTTTGCTTGACGAGGTCAGGTACAAGGCCTCGATAGAATTGACCGGGAACAATTTCGAGTAGCTCTAGGGGGATAGCAGCACGCTTCCCGAACCGAGCGAGCAGGGGTAGATCTGGGTATTGCAAAGGTCTAGAGCATAGGTTCAAAAAGTATTCCTGAAAATAATATTAATAATTGAAGCTCCAAATTTCTTGAGATGCCACTTACCGCAACATTGGTTTGGCCATCGTCCGTATCAAACAAATAATCGCTTGCACTCATCCATTCGATTTCAGAAATCGATTTGATGATTCTAGGCCTTCGGTAGATGAACTCCACACGCACTGATCGCAAGAAGCGTTCAACTGTTCGCTTCTCAAATGTACTGAGGCGGTAGAGATCGCGAATGTTTTGTTTTCCTAAGAGCATGCGAAGCGAGTCGATGACTGATCCTCGCATGTACCTGGTGCATATTGTTAGGTGATTGTGCGGCCGTGGAGTATTCGGACTCACATGCACGCAATCGTTGAGTCAATATTCACACATAAGAGCCCTTGACCAGCCCTTACTGACCTGACATAGGATCGGAATAACATCATTCAGGAGTGAAGAATATACCTACTGGAAGAAACCCTTCCAGAGTTCGAACGCCCCAACGGAAACAGTCTGCCGCCCTTTATCCATGTAAAACGCATTTGGTGCTTGCGAATAAGAACGATTCCTATCACATACGATCAGAATGATGCGGCGGTGGTACCCGACTATGATACTTACGCCCTTGCGTGAGTTCGTAGCATGATATTCACAAGTGTCCGAGCAGTCTGCACTTCAGGTGTGAGGTGCTCTTCACCTTTCAAGAATCGGCTCAATGCACTGTAGTGGTTGACTTATGGTCGTGATGCTGAGGATAGGGGGAACAGCGTACTTTGGCTGGATGACGGCGACCCATTCCAGAGTAACCGGGTATGGCCGAGACTTGCCTTCAACCATAACCTCATATGTGTTTACCTGCAAATATCACTACATTAGCCACAGTTCCTGGCTCAGGAGCGGTATGCACACCTGCTGTTCGAGCTCGACAAGGCTAAATGCATTGACCACGCCATCAAACAGCATCCTTGGACGGATCTGTGCTTGATCTTGAAGTAGCTCGAATAATACCCATTTAAAACGTTCTGGAATGTCTTTTTCTCCTTTGGGAGTATGGCTCTTCGGGAAAACTATAGGAATGGATTACAGTTAGGTACCCGATAATGACGCTCAGGCCAAGAGCTGTGGTGTGGATAAATAATGAGAACTTACCAACTGAGAGAGCCAAGTGAGCAAGGAAGGGAAGCGAGCGTGCATCAGATGAAGATATCTCGCAGGATGTAGAGACCTGTACCATTGTAATGGTAGGATTGGCGACCCTGAAGGGAAGTAATGGCGAAGGCGTTGACTAGGACCTGGAATTGCGTTCTTCCATCTCGTGGAACAGAGATCTGAGACCTTTGGTGAGACATGAAAGGAATCGTGGCAAAGCTCTGCAAGTGATCAGAAATGAGCGAGGGGGAGCGTCGCAGGGAGTGGGAGCATGGCGAGGAAGAAATGTTCAATCATAAACCGTCGATAGGTAACTTCGGAGCCTTCCAAAAGGAATTACGCCCAGTGTTGAAATCCGGACATCCAATCCAATCCATTGCAGACTAGGGGTACGAACGAGGTGGGTGGAATCGAAGTGGCGACTGAATAGCACGAATAACGAATCAGGCTCGCTCGGGCTCTCTAGCTAAGAAATACGTTCTATATAAGGCATGCGAATGAAGTACAAGGCTATCTACTGGCGCAACTTTCGCTACACCTTTAACGCAAAAACCCGAATCGACTCGATCCCGCAAGACTAGGCCGAGAGCACCCCAACTATGGTGGGTGACTGTGGGAGCATGTTACTAACCTTCTCAACCTTTTGGCAGCGAACGTCGCCCATTCCCTAAGCCCTTGCCTACTTTGACCTCATATCCGGCGGCGGAGATCTTTATGATAGCACTTCAGCAGTCGGACCTTCAGGTACATCCATTGAGACGATATACCCCTGGTCTGGTGGTCCATCCACTCGCTTCAATTCCCCTCCCGAGTAACCTATCGCACTGCGACCTGGCGACCTGGCGCCGGGTACAGCGACTTTCTTCGGACTAAAGCCCTCCAACGATCTTTCCTATCCTTCTCTGTCTCCTTGTCACCCAGAGCGGGCCTCCTGGCAAGCCTCCCCCGTTCTCGTACTGCTGTGTTCATAACTCAATGAAATAGAAATCCTTGACCTTTTCCCATGGATATAGATGACAAATCGGCCACACCTTCGTTCGCATAGGGCCGCTTACAAGTCCTTCGGAGCCTGACGAGCGAGAGGTTGATAGCATGTGACCCCGTTTTGTTGCCGGGGTCCATCTCGGGAACCTTGGGATTATTGAATATCCGCGGTCGACTCGTCATCTCAGTTGAGGAGTGCGATTCCACACACAGAGGTTGCATTCGGGATCACAGTTTGTAGGAACGCTCCCCGCCACCGCCTTGCTAGACCAGAGGCCAATCGCCATACAGCATAGACAACAGGTTTGTCACTGTACAGAGTATGGTAGGCACTAAACGCGCAGAAAAAGGACGTAGGCGAAGGGCGGGCGAGAATGCAGTCAAGCTATAGGGTGGGCCCTGTTCCACAGATCATAATTCATTGCCTTGGAGGTCAGAATGACCGTGTGGGTGCACAGGGTACCACCACCCTGGCGAGACACTATCGGAATCACCAATCGCCATGTTTCCAGTGACCACTTCGATCATCAAGACATCCGCAAATCCAGCATTTGTCATTATAGCAGGTCGAAGATACCAGCGATAGTTGGCTGGTGTTCCGGTAGTCCAGTTGCCCCATGGTTTGTCTGGATCGTCCGGTATTTTTGCTAATATAGGGATCACACAAGCAGGAACCTAGACTAGGGAGACCAATATACACCTACATGGTATCGACGCCACCCATTATCTGCTTCTCGAGGTCCAGCACTGCTGCCTTGACCCCACCAGAAGCCCACGTCTCCTCCCAACCAAGCAGACAGCGAACCGAACTCCGAACACTAGTACTGCGCAACCCCAACGCATAAAGAGAAATCCTCCGTACACGGATAGCTAGGTGCGTGACTATGAATCACGTCCCAACGGTACTGACACCTGTTCAGACAGGGCAAGACGTGCGAGAAACTTGCAAAGGAGTTGGACGGCAAGGCAGGGGATGATGATAGACGTAAGGGCATAAAAAAGGGCCCGAATAATCGCTTGGTGATTCGTTGTCGTAGTATCAACCCCTGCTACGCCCTCATCCATCGAGGAATATTCAAATGTCGTCTAGCTAAATCCCACTTCCCACAACCCATTGGTGTAATGTTCTTTGACAGAATGTGCTCCCTAATCCTTGTCACATAGCCCCGGTTCCGGCAGCGAAGGCGATGTCGTCATCGACTTCATTGGGCTAATTCAAACTTGAACCCTTAGGGCACGGAATAATTCACGATGTGTGCTGTATATATAACCGAAATAAGGGAGGTATGCAAGTGTAAGACATATTCGCGATTCTTCCCTTTCCTAGTCTGGAGTGACCAAGGAAATGACCGTCCGAACGCGTGAACTCTTGCCATACAACCCCATGCTTGGCCAGTCTTTATCTAATTTGTCCGCTGTCACCGATTTCGCCGTGTATGAAGTGTGGGTCAGTTGGTCCTCATGACAGGAGGAGCCAGACACTCAAATCCAAAGTGTGAAAGACCAACGCCAGCAATATCGTACAAGGCAGGGAGGTGCCAACGTGCACCCAAGGGTTGGTGGTGACAGCCGTGGTTAAGTCCAAGATCGAGTCGCATTGTTTGTTAGGGCCGTGAGTCGTACGAATTAAGAGCGGCGCGTAGAGATATTTCTTGGCTGACTGGAATGCGCCTACGGCGAAACCGAAGAGTCCTCGGAGGTACTAAAAGTCTCGTGGCCTCTGGTAGGCTCCTTGTGGGCTCCTTGAGGTGGCCAACAAACCAAGATTGTACGTCACTTGGACCCCGCCCTTTCAGCCTATTCTGAGCCGTGCTCAGAAGACGCCACTCGACAGTATCTAGGGTACCAAAACATCCCCTTGGGACCTCGTCAAAGACGTGACCCACGTGCCACATCGTCGCCCACAGAGCCCGAGTCGCTTATTAAATATTTGTACATCATGTCCAGTGGCTCATTGTTCCCGGAGTACTATGTGTTGTTGGGAGTGCCACAGAGCGCGACGACCGACGATATCCGGGTAGCATATAAACGCGAGAGCCTGAAGTACGTCTCTTTCCTCCCACTCTCAATCCAAAACCTCGTTTCTGCTCCTATTCCATAAACCATTAGAAGATACTGATTCGCCTCGTTGAATAGGACCCATCCTGATCGTTTGCCGAATGGCACTCCAGCGGAGAAGAAGGTGCTCCGTGCGAACGCAGAAGTACAGAGTTTACGCTGACTCCTTCTTTACCCTCTGGTGTTCACATAGCGTGCAACTGCCAGGTTTCAGGCGAGTCCCAGTCCTTACCCAATCCAATCCTCTTCATCTTACAAAATCCCTCACTGACATGGCTCATTACAGGCGGTAGCAGATGCTTATTATGTTCTCTCCGATCCTGTACGACGACGGGAATACGATGCACTTCTGGCCGCCCGCTCATTCCAAGACCGGTCCTCGGACCCATCAGCAAGCGACAATTTCTTTTCCCACTTTGCTCGCTTCTTCTCGTCTGCCGCATCTGGTGGTGCCCAACGCCCCGCCGAGTCGGAGGAGGAGGAGGCGACGTCGGAAGGGGAACGACAGCGACAGAAGGAACAGGCCTTTGCTGAGGGACGACCAGATGCTGAAGGGGTATTTGGGAATGTGTTCGAGGAGGTGAGCTGGAAGCGGTGTTTTGCGCGGTTTATGGATTGGGAATGCAACGGGCTGACGCTTTCTTTGCTTGATATAGATGCTCAGACCAGAAGTGGAAAAAGTTGTCCCCGTTTGGACGTACGTTGGTGCTCTGAGGTATGCCCCGGTCTTGTTGTCATATTGACCACCCTTGCTCTCGTATTCAGTCAGTGACTGACAGTGTTCTTCAGCGGAGCGGGTATCGGGTTCATCATTGCTAATATACCCGGCATGCTGATGGGTGGTTACGCCGGCAATCGACTGGGTGCCATTCGGGACGCTAAGGGCAAAAGCGTCGCCGCGGTGTTTACTGAGCTGGGTGCGGACAAGAAAGCGGAAATTCTTAAAGCGTTGGCGTTCAAGGTCCTTGGCAGCATATGAGCGCTGATAAAGTCGGTGACTTATTGCGAAGGTTCAGTACACCGTACACCGTACATAGACATTTACTGGGTTTTTGTCCCACGTATCATGTGTAACTGGATGGCATAATGTGACTTTAGGAGATACATTCCCTATTGCGTTTGCGTTGGGCAGAGGCCGCCTCCGGAATCGAGACCGCGGAACCATACAGCTCGAAACACCTACACCTGTGGGTTACTACTTTGCAAGAAATTTCGAAAATGATATATATTGATTCTATATACCAATGTAATCCCAGTTCTGCTGTTGGGAGGGTCAGATCCAAAGCTCTCAATCAAGGCCCATTGACCAAGAATGCCGAAACTGCAAATGCTTACACTTCCCAAACAAAATATGCCGTGTGATACACTTATAGATATTAAATGGATACCCTCCTGGATACAGGGAACGCGTGGGTCATCCTGCAGACCAAGTTTAGAGATTATCAGAGCTTTTCAATGCCCAAGGCACTCACAGGTGCGGGGAGCCTACTTCTCATGCTTCCTACAGCATATATAACACTCCAAGGCCCCTGGACCTGCACTAGTAAACCACCCGGACTTCTCGGACCGGTGCCTGCACTAACCTCCCTTCTCAACCCCTGACCTAGGCTTCACCACCTGCTGTGCACCTGGGAACCGCACTGTGCACTGGGCATCAATACCAACTGTGTCCCAGATGCACATCGTGCATTGATTGCCATTACCCCCCTGTGTCCGGATGAGCCCTATGCGATGAGCCTTGGACACACTGCGTACCCCATATACACACTACACACTGCACACTGGGTCTCAACGCCCCCTGTGCATCCTGGACACATACCCCATTACCTTAGGATCATACGGACTCCATAGTTCCTCTAGCCACATTTGAATGAACGTCATGCAAGATTTGGTTTGACAAGAAAGGATTGTCTGTTCTACAATATTACTCAAGTCCAAAGGCTGCCCTCTTATTGTGTTATAGAGCTACCCTATCGAAGACCTGTACAGAGGTCTCGACGTCCAACGAGCCATGTGTCGGATTACTCTCCAGACGGGGTTCAAATCGCCGCTTGACCCGGTCGGTAATGTCGTCGGCTAATGTGAGAGCAGCCGGGCAAGAGAAGGAGATGAGGGGTTCTCTGTGTGGAACCGTTATTGGACGCTCCTTTGGCTGAGAAAAGAAGTGGGCGAACCTTGACCCGTCGGGTGTGGAGAGGGTACATTGGAACACGTTGAGAGTAACGTTTGCAAGGAATGCGTCGGGAAGGATCTCGGGGACGATGTATCCGACTGGGTATTCAAGGAGGAAGGCAGCTAGCGGAACGAGCAAGGAGGGATGGTCGACGGTGAAGGTCTGGATGAAAGTGGTCTGGTCTTGCAACAGAGTAACCAAGTGATCCAAAAGCGCGAGGAGAGGTGGAGGAGTGCCTAACTGGAGGGTTGGGTGTCTACATCAAGGTTGGGAACGAATTCCAACTGACTTGGATCGAAACATCATCTGTCTTGACCCATATTGGTACAAACCCTGACCCTGATCTGATATTGTCTAAAAGCAATATCCGATTGACGAAGAAGAGGGAATCCGAGGAATTTTCATGCAAGATAGCAAATTGCTTGTCAACGTTAGGCAACCGCGTTGTGAGCGCACGGAACCAGGATTCAAGTTTCAGTTGTGGTTGTGGTTTTGGTTGTAGAAAGGGAAACGCGTCGACGAGGTAGGCAGCTCGGATTCCTCGGAGGACGAGGGACGTTTGTTGGACGAATTCGTTTCGGTTTCGAGCGCCGGGGTTTTGCGGAGACGATGACAATCCTGTGTCATCCAGTGCGAGGGTGGTGGCTATCCTAGCGGCTTCCATTTCGTATCGCAGGCTGAGAGGCGGGGAGGTCCAGAGGTGGACTCACTTTCACACGACACGCGACCGGCGACCTTTCGACCCAACCACCCCCAACAACCTTCCCCAACCACACAACCCCAGCGACCGCCACCGCGACCCCTCACCACCCGAGACGACCCGAGACGTCGTCGACAGCCTGGACGTAGCTTGACCACTGGACGCTCGACCACCTCCCTCTCAGCCTTCGCCTTAGCCTCAACCCTCAGTAATCACCTTTCATCCGACACCCGACACCCGACATGTCCTGGAGAAAGAGTAAATTCTTTTCCTCGCTCCCTTTGACGACTTTGACGACGATAATGCTCACACAACCCTCACACTCACCCGCAGAGACCAAGGCAGACACTCCCTCCCTCAGCGACAGTGGTCTCCATAGCGCAGCTCCCACTCCACCGCCTACAACACCAGAGCCCCAGGAACTCCCCGACGACGAGGTCATCTCCGGTCGCCTCACTATCCAAATCTCTGCCGCCCGTGGCCTCTCGCTCCCACAGGATGCCTTGCTGCCAGATGCAGTCCAGAAGATGGTCGAGTCGCAGGCGGCGACCTTGGCTGCCAACGTCACCCCAACGACTGTAAACCAGCAGCGTGCAAAGCTGGGTCACAAATCGAGAGACAGTGTACAGCGACAACAGAGCTGGTGGTTGCCCTACTGCATCCTCGAATTCGACGTAAATGAGGTGCATCGTCGTCATCATCTTCTTCACCTTCTTCTTCACCTCCTTCCTCACCATCATCATCATCGTCATTCTTTTCATTCCCCTTGCTCACTCCACACTCTTCCTCGCAGGTTCTCATCGACCCACTCGGGGGAAGCCTCGCCGAACCAGTCTGGATGTACTCGGCTAGTTTGTACGTCTCTCTCCGTATCCGCACCCGCGTACGCACCCCCAAACAACCGGATCTGCTCTGCCGTGTGCCTCTCCCACTCCCACGGCTAGCCGAGGCTTCTGGCAGCCGCCCTTTTGAGTTGCCTAATACGAATTCATTATGCACAAGGAACCACCTTCCATCTTGCGACTTACTCTAAATGGTACAGCCTAGCGGGCATATGCTACCACTGTCTCTCTCGGCGGGCGGTGCCCACGTCAAAATAGACTTCCTTCATTTCATTCCCTAATTAATTACACCCTTCCCGTCGACGGTTTCTCCCGCTCGGCCCAAACATAGCCAAACTCACCCACTCACCTTCCTCTTCTCTAGCGACATCTCTCGCGTGGCGGATCTCTCTCTCAAGATCTATCTCCGGTCGGAACCCAACTCTGGTACATCAGGCAGAAATGACCCCTACATGGGCTCTGTCAAGATTAAACCCGAGTTTACCAATTTCTCTAAGCTGGTTGGTACCACATCCGTGCACATATCGACTAGAGAGTTATAACCCCTGTTACAGAACATCTACGACCAGTGGTATGACGTCGTTGGTGGAACTGGCCAGATCCAGATCACTGTCACCTACCGACCCTCGACGGTACGCGTATCTCCTACATCTCCACACCACGTACCAACTGCCTGACTTATGTACTGCTCCTCTTCTCTAGCATCAATCCCTGACAGTCGACTCGTTTGAGCTGCTCAAAGTAATCGGACGTGGCTCATTTGGCAAAGTTATGCAAGTCCGCAAGCGCGACACAGGACGCATCTACGCCCTCAAGACGATTCGCAAGGCGCACGTACGTCTCCTTCATCTCCCCCTCTTCCCAGCTACTAAGATAACACTACCCATCTAGATCGCAGAAAAGGGAGAAGTAACGCACACCCTACATGAGCGTCTCGTCCTCACCCGGGTCTCCTCCCCGTTCATCGTCCCACTCAAGTGGAGCTTCCAGTCTGAGTCGAAGCTCTACTTAGTACTGGCATATGTCAACGGCGGAGAGCTGTTCCACCACCTGCAACGCGAGCAAAAGTTCGATGAGGAGCGCTCGCGGTTCTATGCTGCCGAGTTACTTCTTGCGCTCGAGCATTTGCACCAGCTGAATATTGTGTATCGGGATTTGAAGCCGGAGAATATCTTGTACGTCACCTCATTCCGCCTCTTTCATTACACATTTGATACCAGCGGGCGAACAGACTCGACATGACGGGCCACCTCACGCTGTGCGATTTTGGCCTGTGCAAGATTGACATGATGTCAAAGGACAAGACGAACACATTTTGTGGGACGCCTGAGTACCTCGCGCCTGAGGTGCTCAAGCACGTCGGGTACGACATGCGCGTTGACTGGTGGACATTTGGTGTGCTGCTGTACGAGATGCTCGCGGGCCTACCGCCATTTTATGATGGTCAGTGCCCCTTTTCTACTGCCTTTCCCCATTTTTGGTATGTGAGGATGGGCTATTGATGCGGAGAGTGTAGAGAACACATCGGAGATGTATAGGAAGATCTTGAATGATCCGCTCAAGTTCCCGGATGAGATGGGGAAGGATGCACGAAATCTCATCACACGACTGTTGAGTCGTGACCCCGAGAACCGATTGGGTTCCAACGGTGCCGAGGAGATTAAGAAGCACCCGTTCTTCAAGAGCAGTACGTCCCTTTTCCATTTCCTTGGGTTGCCGCCCAATCCGGTGAGCTAACACCTATTTCCTCGCCTCCTATTATAGTCGACTGGAAGAAACTCCTCGCAAAACAAATCCAACCACCGTTCAAGCCCAATGTCAAGAGCGCAGTGGATTGCTCCAACGTCGACGACGTGTTCACGTCTGAGGATCCGGTAGACAGCGTCGTTGAGGGGTCGAAGATTTCACAGACGGTCCAGAACCAGTTTATCGACTTTAGCTATACTAATCCGAATGACTTGGGGGTTAGCCCGCATGGTGTTACCATGTCGTAGTGCTCCAAGAGGTTATTCATTCTTTGCCCTCTTGGCTAGCCTCGACTGGTTCGGGTCACTTTGAGAGCATTCATAATTTGTCCTGTGGTTGTGGTTGGATACCCTCGGATCTGGATTTGATTGGATCTGGTCCTGGTTTTGTTCACTATCTGGTTATCTGGTTTGCTCGAGTCTTATTACTATGGTTCACTTCTCCTCGAATCGACCTTCCTACGTATGTATCCCGCCACTGCATCGCTCATTCGCTCGCTCGCATATTATTACCATACAACATCCATCATTCACTAGTACCTTTCTCCCTATCTATCTCCCTACCCCGCATCTACTGCATCATTTCATGATTTACCCTGCTCCATAATAAGTGGCGCAAGCTAAGCAAGTAAGTATCGAGATAACGAAGCATCCAAATCATGCTTCGTTATCTCGATACATGTTGGCTTCGGCTTGCCTATGCTCTGCGCTTGTCGGTTAGTTATTGCGAGGTGGAATAGGAAGAGGAAGCGGATGGGTCGGGATCTTGACCTGTGGCCTACCACCTCTCCACCTCTACCACTTGCACTTGAGTGAGGCGGGGTTGAAAGCTGAACCGATCCTCAAATAGCCCGGATAAAAAGTAACCAAAAGCTACCTTTTGCAACATTTAGAGCCTAGGACCAATCCTAATTTGTTGACTGTGCAGTCGAGTGCGGAAATTGTAGGTGTAAAATTTGGTACAGGCAGCCGATAGATCGCTTCTTCGCTCCCGCGCTCCTGTATGAGATCTGGAGTGGTAAGAATGGAGCCACTCCTCGCTCAAGGCGCAAAGGACTAGCCAGGGGATTGAGCCTATGGACGGGTGTCGGACTGGCAATGCAGGTCGCATCTGACCTGACCTTACCCTCAACTCCAGACGAACCCTATAGATACCACTGGTAATCATTTGACACAATTACTTTCCTCAACCCTCAAACAATGCGTCCCCTCACGGAAGAAGAATCAAAAACACTCTTTACAAAACTCGCCAATTATCTCGGCAAAAACCTCCTCCAACTCCTCTCCTCCGATGTGGAACCGTACATCTTCCGCTTGCACCGAGACCGGGTATATTACGTCTCCGAAGCGACGATGAAGCTCGCCACCTCGGTCGCACGGCCCAATCTCGTCTCTCTCGGCACATGCCTCGGCAAATTCTCGAAGAATGGGAAGTTCCGATTGCATATTTCCAGTTTGGACTTGCTGGCCAAGTACGCAAAGTATAAGGTGAGTACATAAATGGCGTGGGAATGGGGGAAACCCGGATTCGGTATATGGGAACTGACATATTGTATGGCACCTTTCAGGTGTGGATCAAGCCGAATGGGGAGATGCCATTTTTGTACGGGAACCATGTGCTCAAAGCGCACCTTGGTCGTATAACAGAGGATACTCCGGAACACCAGGGAGTGGTTGTATTCAATATGTCGGATACTCCGCTTGGTTTTGGCGTCACTGCGCGGAGTACAGAAGGTACACGGAAGATTGACCCTAGCGGAATCGTTGTCTTCCATCAAGCGTGAGTTATTCTTTTCTCAGTTACCTTGATACCTATTACTTACTTGGAAAATGCTCGCAGAGACGTAGGAGAATACCTGAGGGATGAAGTACGCCAGGTTACCTATGCGATGCTATTGCGTTTACTCACTCTTTGCAGGAAACATTATTTTAGAGTCCCTTAGTGATGCATAACCCTTTCTTCACTATGAATGCTCCCCTCATGGAAACCCCATCCAGCGCGCGCCACTTCGGGCACATTCAACACTGAGTGATCTATTTGACTGCTCCAAAATATATTCAGAAACACCTAAGGCTCTCGACCGGCTTTCCTACAGACGTTCTTGTGGCTCAATGTACCGACCGTGACAAGCCCAGCGTATTTTTCATCTCCTCTCCTTGCGAAGTAAATGCGCAAAGTATAGGAACTCCTAGGCATGTTCCCTTCCGGATTGGTAAGATTGTAATCCATCTGGGCTGGGCCACAACTTTGCTTTGGAATCTCCAATCTCGCCTACAGAATCTCGCCTACAGGCGTCTCATCTGTAGGAAGTAAACCCAGTGGGAACATATGCAGAGAAAAGACCCACTCCCGAAGATATTATGGTTCCCTGCTTCAGTATTCCCCCGTCCACCTTCCTTGCATCTCATCTGCACAGTCAATAATAAGAAATTCACTACTTAACGTGGTATGAAACGATTTGGCCACTCGATATATACGATTCCAAAACATGAGGGTGGATACTCTGAGTACAGGATTGCTGTCACACAGTGCATGAGGACGGACTAAAGACCTTCACCTCACACTTCGTGCCCTCTCTTTGATGTGAACAACCAATGCTGCCAATGCTGCCTCCGCTGCCACGAGGTTTCCATAAATGGTGATGACATGTTGCACAGCTCCTTGATCCATAGGCTTGTTCTTTGCGTCCAGCTCTCGGTTGTATCGTTTTTCTTCTCTTGTAAGGGCAGATGTGACCAACTCTCTGGCCACCTGAGAGCTGAGCTCGATGGTTCCGATTAGGCTCTTCTCCCCCTCTTCCTTGAGGCTCCTAATCCAAGGGTTGATGATTTCATCCTTGTACCGGTTGTAGATGACATCCATCTCAAGATGGTATGCTCTAGAATGGATCATCCAAGGCCAGATGGGGAGGCCGAACACAAATGGCACAGTCGCAAGAACTGCGATTGGTGCTCGAAGCATGAAGCCCAAATCGTTGACGCTTTTCTGGACAGCCACTTCAACATCATCATTGTCAACTTCCTCCGAATTGCTATCACTCGTTGCAGGAGGGACGGTACCTAACCATGGGCGCGCAAGCCTTTCTTCTATCGCACGGAATGCAGTTTGCGCCGTGTGGCGGGTATCTGTGGTCCTGATCATACTACGGATTTGCTGGAAGGCGACTTTACGGATGCTGATGGACTGGGTCTCGAGATCATCTGAGAGGATAATCAGGACATGCTTTTAAATTTCTTGGTGTTCAAGAAGGCACGCACTATCAATCTCCTCCCGAAGTTCTGGCTGAAGTCGAGAGTCGAGATGCTTAATTCCCTCCCGCAGAGTGTTGAACCGCTTCTCCTTTGCTTTCTCTGCCAACTTCCGGATAGTAACAACGTACTCCGACTTCAAGCCATTCAAGGATGAATGAAGTTCTCGTTGACTTAATCGCAGGAATTCTTCGGCATGCCCAACAGTCTTAACAGTGAGAACCTTGCTTCCCTGTGGGTCACTTCTTCAGTAGATGTGGACGAACGAGCACTTTGGGCATACTTGTTTTTCACCCGTGCGGCCAAGATTCCCGTCCACCGACCGGATATTCCCGAGCCTACAATCTTTCAAAGTGGTCTCGATTGCTTTGTGAATGAACTCGTCTGCCTTCTTTGAGATCAGGGTCGAGGCCCGCTCGAGCAGCTGGCGGTTGTCCTGGATTTGCATATACTCCTGGCTCTTCCAGGTGTCCAGTACAACCTGGAATTGTTCGCGAGCATGATCATAGCTCCTTTTAGCGGCATTGTAGTCGTTCTTGGTTCGCCTTGCCTCGAGAAGCTTTCGTCTGCAAGATGTTAGAAAAGAAGACGGGCTATATGGTACATACCCTTGTACGCTTTTTAACTCTTTCAAATGCTTAGTGATAGTATCCGTCTCGCTAAGAAGGGCCTTGATCCGAGCGCGGTCGACCATTTCTCTAGTCAGCTCTTGAATGGCGCCGGGGAGGCCACTGGCATGGAGTTCTCTGTCGAGTTTGTTCTTCCACGTCTGGAAATTGAACCGTCTATATGCAGCTTCTGGGTCTCCCACCCCTAGAATTTTAGCAGCGCACTGGTGGCTGCTCAGCACAAGCCTCTGCGAGCAGTGATCCACGCACATAATAACCCACAGCATCCTCCCTCCAAACTTCTCCGAATGGAGGCTTGTTGAGAGAGGATTTGTCAAGCAAATCTCTTGCACTAAGACCCATGAGAGAGGAGCATGGGATGACGGAATTTGTGTTCATAACGTCTCTCGGCCAGAATGTTTTTGTCACAATCCTTCGCTGCTCTTCCAGATTGTCTTGAGATACTTGATCGAGGTGAGTGCAGACAACCACGTTTGCCCTCCCATCGAAGCCGCTCGTGACAAGGTCAGGGAGACGCTTCCAGTCGCTACGGGGAAGCTCTTTGAAGGAGACAATGGGCACAATGGCGTTCGAGTCGGATGCGACAAGGCGGACGAGCGATTCGAAGTTGAACTGAGGGTCGAAAGTTAGGGGTAATCGCTAGGCATAAAGAGGAATATTACATCTTGGAAACCTTCTCCGATACCCTGGAAGATAGTTAGTTCATTAATAACAGGTTTTTATGCTTGAAAGTACTAACGGGAAGATCGATGAACTAAACATGAATATCAATGGGTGCGAATGTCCAGCCAAGGTATTGTCACGAACCTCGTAAATTCCGTCCATTCTGTGACCACGAAGTGAGTTGAACTCTACTGTGAGCAACGGCCAGTCCACCTCGCTCATGTCGAACTTGAGCTCGAACCGTTGGCACAACCGGACGATATCGTTCAATTGACCAAGCTGAAAATGAGGCTCAGACCATAGTGAGGTTATCGAGTGGCGAATAGGACTGACCAAGTTCTTGACATCCCGTTCGCCCAATGCATGACTGGGTAAGCGGAAATGAGGGTTCTCAAATTTCAACAAATTGGCACGGGTCACAGCATGAAGGTCAATCCATTCGCTGTGTATTCTCCTGAGCCTGACCTCTTCCTCCGATGGCTCGGACGGAGCGTCGGACAGACCGTCAGAGAGCAGCGATTCAAATATATTTTCTGATGGTGGCGTGTAGGTGCGCATCTTCTGGCCATACTGGTGAGACTGAAACTTGGTTAATGCAGAGAGGAAAGGGTCCGCATGGAAGTGTAGTTCGGGAACTTTCTGCCCCTCAACATGGCGAAGCCGGCACGGCCAAGCCGTAGATGGGAGCTCTGTTATGGTATTCAGGATAGCGTAGGGGTACGAGAGTTATTAGACTCGCCATCTGACGGCAGGATTGCCCGTCCCATGAGTGCGTTCAAGAACAGTGATTTTCCGGCCTTGACCATCCCGCAGAACGCAATCGCAAAGCGTCGCTTCTTTGAGCGTACTATCGTTTCCTGTAGCGCCTTTTCCAACTCCAGCAGTGCTTTTTCGAACTCTGGTTGCTCGGGATCCGAGCTGGAGTTCACATCTCGCTTCTTTAATTGCTCTATCGTCCCACTCCAGAACAACTCAAACAAAGACGTTTGCAAGACAGCAAGGTCGCGGATTTGTGCATTGTAGTTCTGGATGCGGTCATCCACCCAAGCCCTACCGAGTCGCCGAGCCAGCTCTTCATACCGAGTGGCCGTCTGGTGATTGTGGTTGAGGGCCGCAAATGTAAGCAGGTTAACCCTACTGTCCCCTTCCGGTGAGAGGGCGAAGGGATGAAGATGAAAGGCGTGAAGGACGGAATCAAGGGCCTGCCCGACGTTGTCCTGAATATTGCCGACATTATACACGGAAGAGCGGCGTCCAGTATGCTGCTGGGTAATCACATAGAGGTTCCAGACAAGCTTGAAAGCACGTTCGGTGTTCTGCTGGCACACATTGATCTCCCTGGTTGCTTCATTGAGGTTGGCGATGTACTCTGGTCGATGGTTGGGCTTGGGGACGGTGAGTACACAGTTAAGAGCCTTCTTGGGTTTCTTGCTTCCGGAGGGGTGCTTCGTGGCTTCGTGACGACTGCCTGCTGGGTTCTCCTCGAGCATGAGCTGCGCGGCCTTGAGTGCTGTTTCAAAGCTTTTCAAAGCTTCATGTCCAGCCGGTCTGGAATTTCAAACCGTCTGCCGTGAGTATAAACGGAGTCACCCAAGCACTCCACACGTACTTTTTGATGAAGATCGCGAAGATAGACAGCCCAGTGGGATTGGTATCTTCCTGCATGGCGGTGATAAGAACCTTATACACCATCGTATCGGATTTGAGGCTGTCGATTCCCTGGCGAAGGTCCAGTAAGGCGCTTTTCACAACTTGGTCGAGCTCCTGCGCCTTATCGATGGCATCGCAGACCCTCTTAGCTGCTGAACCAACGTATTGCACAAGGCTGAGAATTGTCCCTGGATCCAGCATGGCAAGTGCAAGGTCGAAATAGATAGGCGCTCGAGGTGCCGATGATTGGGCGTCAGCGCCTGTTTTAGAAAGGAAATCCCCTGGCTCACCGCTGAAGCGAAGCCATGAGAGCTGGAACTCCCAGTATAATATGAGCGGCGGGATATATTCCCACACGGTTTACTGGGTTAGGGTTGCTGCAGGAACCTTGGTTCCCCTTTGGGGCGGGCATCTAATGCTGGAGCTTTGGGAAGGTCCAGTCCAGCGTTTAACATAACAGCAGTAACTGCGAGCGCCGAGTTATACAAAACAGATGGCAGGACCTAGTGTACCATGTACACAACGCATGACCAGAAGTAATCCGTACGGAAAGAAGTCAGAATCATGAACCAGCGACACTGTTACTGAGCTATTAAGTGTCTAATGTATACACACACGGTTGGTGTACAATGTGAGGTTAACCTAGCCTCTTGGATCACCTAGCACTTAAATCTTGCGACTACAATTGAATTCTTGTGTATAACCGGATGACTGATTGAACGTAGGAAAGCGAGTATGTGATGACTGGGTACAATGCCCAAACAAATTGACCAAAGTGTCTCCAGGCAATACATTAAATGACCGTATGGAATAAGAGTAGAATAACCGAATGGTGCACATACAGTGTATTTGTTTCTTGCTAGTTTGGATTCGGAGAGGGTGCAATTGAATGTCTGGCTGAGGCTATTCTTAGTGATGTGGTTTTGGGTCTCAACGAGTGGAAGGCCGATTTCAAGCCTCTTGCAGTAATTCTGGCGCGGAGAGTAAGGCGTGGACGAGTATCGTGGCAAGCCTCAGCACTCAACGCTCACACGCACGGGGTATTACATGGCAACCTCTAGGGTATATAAGGTCTCGATCTCGATCCCTGTATTTTGAGTCCTATTTGTAGCGGACCTGGTGGCAGATGCCGATGTAAGTTTCGAATCCATTTCTGATCAGCGTACCCATACAGACGGTTGCAGCTAGTGGCGGCTCGAGGAACATTCCACATATGTATCCCTGAGCAGGGTAACGACGATGCGGAGAGACCGATCGAATGGTCCAAGTCCGTATTTCGGCCAATTCACCCTAACCTCGCAAGTAGGATGCACTGGGTGAGTATGAGTTCCTGTATTTTGTATTCTTGAGGCTAATGACAGGCCAGATTTAATACTGCCCAGTGGAAACTCGATTCAATGTCTGTTTGAAGTTTTTGTAGATGTAGTCACGCCAACAATCCTAAGTGTCAAATCCACCCCAATCATAGTAAGAACAAGTTGAATATAGCCCATGAAATATACAGGACAAGATAGTACGCCCGATTACCAGTGGAACCCATGAACAGCCGCTGAAGTCCAGTTCCTAGCAGCCACTGTCCTGTTGAACAGGGCGAGATTGCGCTGATATCGGGCGCTGATATCGACGTTTAATGGCTGGTGCAATTTCTTTGAGACCAGCGCTTGTGAAGTTACTGGTGGGACAACCCAGCGTTCTCCTCCACGAAGGACGGTACTGTGGGTGCACCATTGTGTTAGACACGACTCGCCGTCTCGCTATACCCAATACACTTACAGGTTGCGTCGAGAGAGTTCCTTTCTGACGGAGGTAGGCGCCAGTATCGAGCAAGCTCGCCGAATTGCATCCTGTGTTCCAAAGATGAGGGATTTACCTATGTGAATAATAAGATCGGATCAGACCTTATCCTGCAAGACGACTGCAACGTGGCCATGAGCCATTTCGATGCTCCAGCCCATTTCCTTCAGGTCCGTTCTGCATGCATCTTCGATAAGTCCGACGAGACGATCAGCCTCTTCGGAAAGGCTTATGCGTAACTCCGATTGGTCGTCGTAAAAGGAAAGTGTCTCTTGCTCCTCAGGTTCCGAATGAACATCGATGTCGCTCCCCGAAGAGCTGGTAAATGATTTGGCTGGGTTCAGGGCGCAGTATGAGGCCGGTGGCGCAGGGCTTATGGGGTGATGTAGGGATGAGGTAGGAGGTTTGAATGACAAAACACTGAGGAACGATAAACAGCTTGATGAATGATAGGATGACGCAACTTACAGTCCGAAATGATTCCTAAGGTTGGATATCTTCTTGTAATCCAATTTCTTGAGCACCTCTGCCGATAGCTATGCATACTGAGATGAGAGTAAGCTTGTTGATCAAGGAAAAGGCCCACCGCTCCACGAATACCTATTCCTCCGTTCTCTGGAACAGTCTCCACATCCAAGGCAATCGGGATACCAAAAAGCCTGCACGTGTTCAGGAGCCGCCTCCTCTCTTCAGCCAGGGAGGGTTTGCGACGATCAACGTTGAGGTCGTATATCACAAGTGAAACTTCGGGAATGGAGGAAGAAAGAGTAGTCGACTGTTGATTCTGCCAATATCTAGAAGGCCCCACGACTGGGTGCTCCTTCTTAAAACGCTTTGCCTCTGGTTGCTTCTCCTCAGGTAGCTCGATTTCACCAGGTTCGGGGGCTAGATGGTATTTCCGTTTCTAGTGAAACGGTTAAACACGCAAGAGAACGAAAACTGGCATGAGGCGATACCTTATTTTCCAATTCCCCTGTCTCTACGGCCAGCTTGCGTCCCAGAGCACCTGTCCCCCGATGCTCTATTTCCCGCTTGCTGGCTGGGGTTTCCGGATTTCTCCTTGATTTTCCGTTGTGGTTTCCCTCTTGAACGCTCACAGGTCTTGGCAACCCCTCAGTGTCTATGGGTGCCTTGGGAACGTGGGCCGCTCGACCTTCGCGTCGCTCGCATTCTCCAGGAGACATATGGAAAGGTCGGTTATCACTGACAAGGGACCGGTGATCCATCGAAACTCCTACTTCTAGGTGTCGTGAGGCCGTAACATTGAGGTGGTCGGTTTCAATGAAGTCCGATTGATGGCGACCTTGGCCCATTTGTGAATCAAGGTGTGAATTAGGGGGTGTAATCATGGTCACGCGTGTCACTAAATTATAGGGAAATGGTCAAGTCAGAGCACAAAAGGATACTGGAATGAACCTACGTCGAGGACGACCGCGAGGACGTGTAGCAACCATGTTTACACCATACCCATTCGTGCGAGAAGGTCCTGCTAATCTTTCTTTAGCATCAAATTGTTCCGAACGATTTCGACGAACCATATTTCCGTGGTCGACCCCGAGGCCTCTTGCCTTCTCTGTTGCTGGGACCTGGAGTAGGGGGTGATACACACACTCCCCTGTTCCCCTTCCAAGGTACAAGCGTGGCTCCACCATCACTTTCACTTTCACTGGACCAATCGACCAATTTATGCGACGGTGCAATTCTTGTGCTTCTTCTGGTCCTGACTTCTACACTTACATCAGGTTGTGCCTTCCTTGGTTGACTTTCGCTTCTACTGGTTCCATCAGACTCGTTAAAAGCCTCCTCCGGTTTGAAAGCTTGATCCGAACCCGAATCCGAACTGGAATCCACAGAGCTGTTATACAAGTCTCCCTGTTTCGCACTAATCTCGAGATGGTTTGGTGCATTGAGTGGTGCCACGCGTCGGCGGGAGGTAAGATCTGTAGGGGTTGATTTGTCTTGCATCTTTGGCGAGGAGACGCGTTTGTGGAATTTCTTTGAGGAAGGTGATGGAAATGCTGTAGTCTTGTCGTGGGTATGAAGAAGTGAGGCCCCGTCACTCGGCATGGGAGCGGGCACCCTTGCCAATATCCCTGTTCAGGCTGGTGAGCCTGAGTAGGTACAGCAACGAAGGTAAGGCGTACTATCGGTACTGGTTTTCCGTTTTGGAGAACCAGCAAGTGCAGTTCCGTTGGACTTATGCTCATTTCCTCCGAGTGATCCCTGGCTTTGTGTAGATCCGAAGTTCCTGACACGTGGAAGATGGTTCCCTGCCTTGGCAGTGGCAGTGGCGGGTGTTTGAGGAGCCGAGACTGATGCTGATGATGTTTTTCCGGCCTGCGAAGTGCTTGCCCCTCCTAGCGAGCCCTTGCCCTTCGGGTTCAACGTCTCTGTATAGGTCATGCTGTCGATAGTCCACCCTTCTTGCTTGCAGATACTGTCTACTACCCTGTATGCCGCCAGAAACTCATCGTAAGATACATTATACTGTTTGCACACGTTTTTGCACTTGCAGTTGGCATCGTTGACGGAAAGGTAACAAGTCTGGTAGGATTTGTCTTAAGGTCAATAAATCGAGACCAAAAAAAGAAGAGCGCACAGAGAAGGGGAGAGAATGCTTGACCCATGAGGTAATAGCGAGAGTGAAGGCCGTACTTTTCCAGTCAACCACAAGAGTGGGGTGCATAGAATCATGAATTTGGCTCGTACTCAGCAAACCCGAACCTCCTCCAACAGACTTTACGTTTGCATCCTCCCAAACGAATAACCGCCCGAGAAGGTCCCAAAGGGCTCTCAGTAGGGTCCAACGTCGAAGGGACTCGCCCCCCGTCGTCCGGCTTGAAGAGCCCGTTGAGCTGCTGTGCTTGGTGGAACTCACAAGCCCACGGAAACTCGGAAAGTAGCCGTGTATATTCTTGTGTGTGCTTGAGGGCCTTTGCCTCCGAAGTTGAAGGTACATCAACATATCAACGAGACGACCAATATGCCACGGCTTGAAGCCCTCGATAGGAGATGGGATAACTCCGCAAATATCTTGAACGCAGAGGCCTAGATGCCTATAAACAATGTCAGATCTAAACAATAGGGATGTTGTTGTATACGGGAGGAATATGTCTACCTTCTGTAGACTAAGGCCCATCCAACAACGATCCACTCGTTCTCTCGCAATACAATCGACTTCCATTTCGAACTGATTTGCTGTTTTAGGAGGATAGACCTTGAAACCAACTTGGAAATTGGATCATAGTAGAAACCGCCGGATTTACTCGTTTTCCCGGTCGTTATTTCCGTGCATTTCGCAAGGAAAGGAGGATGGATAGGAATTTCGACAACATCCTCAAGCGGATTGTATGATACTACACTGTTTGGCCTCTTGTTATGTTGCGCTGAGTTGGAAGGCTTCATGGGTGAGAGTGACCGAGAACTAGATGTTTTGAGACGGATAGAGTGGTAAGGCGGGATAGGAAGGTGGATGACACTGGCTATCGTAGGGAGTCTTTTTGGAGGATCTGTATCTAAGAATATGTCTGTCATGCGAACCTCTGGAGCAAGACTCGAGACGGGAATAGTTCTGTATCGGTCTGAGGGCAACCAGCGATGGCAGCGCTTGTCAACGTATACCCATGCCGCACGAAAGGCACTGGCTGGTATTTTATAGGTCCTTGCAATATTTGCACAGCGACATGTGGATTCGGAAATGCAAGCCTACGAAAATAGTCAGCATCACGAATACCGTTTGAAGATCAGGTGGACATACCGTAACACCCATCAAGTGCTTAACCCAGCAGTAAAGTGTGACACTCAGACAATTCTCATCCCACGGCGTTTGCTCTTCATCCGCAAGGGTATCATCATCGACCATCAACATGGCGAGAATATACCATAAACGCCACATAATCTGGTCCTTCTCCTCTTGCGTGACGTATTGCCCGACAATGAGGCCCCCTTCCGGGTGTTCCGCGAGTAGACTGAAGGAAGGCGGATCCCGTTTATAGATAGAGATCTCCGCGCGACGAGCGTAGTCGATTGCATCGATTGTGCAGCCTAATGTTTGCAGCTCCGTGGGAGATAACTTGCCGACCAAGGATTCGACGGTTTCGCCTATGTCACTGCATCACGCAATGGTCGTTAGTAGAAGCTAAGGCAGACAATCATTTGGACCGAAAGACAGTGAATCGCATGAAATACCAAATTCCCAATCCCTCGCTTGCCCTTGAATTGAAGAAAGTCCAGCGAAGGACGATATTTTGCTCCCTTTCATGACTATCCGAGGACAAAATGGTACACACCCTCTAAAGATTACCGCACAGGCGGGTTTAACATTGTCCATGTCCTTGATGTGCTTGCCAAATATGGCCGGACGCATGCGAATAGTCTGATAGAGGTGAGCAATTCTTTGGCGCGGTTCGCCTTTGGCGTGAATGTCAAAGAGGTGAGCATGCCGAGGCTGAAGCTGAAGCTTGACCCCGGCCATCCTGAGCGCATGCGACACGACTTCAAACTCGGGAATGGTAATGGTGCGGCGACAGCGCGTCAGCAGCGTCAGAAGCCAACACTTTATTATTTGTTTGGCGCCTCTTCAGCGAGGTGATCAGGCCATCCTCTGCACTAACGACAAGACACTACCGCCGTTGTGTAGTTTTTATCGACGTATCACGTAGCGCGATGGGACTACTCACCGACGAGGCCCGCAAAGCGTCATTGCATCGCTCATTTCAGGCCTAGTCTTTTGTAGCCATCTTATGATACACTTTCACAACTTGCTGGGAGCAAGCAGCCCTTTCATAGGTCCTCCACAGGTGTGCCTCGTCTGTGCGGTCATGAAGTTCTATGACTTCATCTCGGAACGCTTACAACAGTTGAACGCACTATTCTAGCTGTATCAGCATAAGGGGATGAGCCCACCCTTCTGGATGCCCAAATACATTATCAATGCGCTGATCCCATGCCATAAGGAGTGTTATCAAGTCGAATTTACTGGGTACCGCAACTCCAATAACTCTTCATTAACTCAATGAAGCCGTATCCTGAGTACAGAAGTCCATCCTACAATTCGATATGCTCGAGCAATGGTGACGCAGCGGGATCAGGGTTTGCGACAGGTGTAGGATTTTCTCCCTTTGCACGAAGTTGGGCCGCTATGAGCTGCATAAACCTCCAGGCCGTCATGAGGTGGCCTGAACTCAGGAGCAGGGCCAGCAGCGAGACGCCAAAGTATAAAGTACCCAATACCAAGAAAGTCACCAGCTCTTGAAGGAGTCGAAGGACACGACCCTGCGACCATATGAATTTCCGAATGAACGGCAGGCTGGGATCTCGTATAATTGGGACCACAGTCGGTTCAGTCGGTCCAATGGTATCAAGTTGAGCTTGGGTGATAAAAACGACCCGTGTCGAATATGCCCAGAATTGACAAAGTAATACAACCATTGGCTGGACCCATCCTTCGTGGGGCTTTGGGGACACAAATATCCCAAAAGTCCGTATTAAAACCATATGGGTAATCCGAATGCACAAGATGTTTCTAAGAATGCGGATTGCGGAGGACTTCTTTCGGATGAAGGTGCGCAGGCGTTGAAGAGTATTCACAGGCGATTTGCAGACAAGCTTCTGGGTAAACGCAATGTCAAGTGGTTCAAGGGCGAACGTCATAACGACCTCGTATAGGAGAAGGGAAGGGGTGATGGGCCACTTCCGGTCGTCGCTTGGAAGGAGACGCCAATGCACAGCTACTCGCACCCATTTGAAGATGACTACTGTGTAAATGGAGGTCTTGAGAGTATTTAGGATCCAGATAAGGCCCTTTGAATTGTAAATGTGTGCCATTGTGTGAAAGTAAGTCGCGGTTTTGCGGGGTTTGGCATGAGAAGGACGCTCTGCTGCCGTCAGGAAGAAGGTTATGAAGAACTAGAACCAGAGTCAGTCCAACATCTAAGGGTTTGGTATCCTCAGGCTCACCGTGTAGAGCATGATACATGCTCCCGTTCCTAAAAGCAATACAAGCAGGGCGAGCAATAGCTGCTTCGGATTTATGGTAGCTAGTTCTCCCCCTTCTGTTGTAACATTGAGAGCGTTCAAAGCTTCCGTGGAGATCCAAGGAGCCAGACCGAGAGGATTTTCGGGCTGTACGATTTCGCCCATGATGGCCTATGAGAGTGCCGAGTTAGAAACGCACTGAACCAACAAGGGTTGGGTAGTTACCTCAGTTCCAGGAAGGGGGGGTGGAAACGTCTCGGTCACGGTTTTGAGACGCTCGTCTTTTAAGGCTGCTTTCCGGAGCGGGGCAATAAAAGTGACACGTATTTTCACCGTTCATGCGGTCGCAGTGAGTTGGGAAGGGGAAGGGACAGGGCCGCCGTCGTTTCAAGTAGTCATAAGTGAAATGAGAGCTCTGGCCTGTGGCGTCGGTTGGAATGAGTCGTGGCATTCGTGTCAAGTCAAAACATGACAAGATAGGCGCATCTGGCCATAGTAGTATTCTAGTAACAGGATTCGTCTCGTTCAGTGTCGCAGAGGAGAAGAGGGTACCGTCATCCAAGCAAGTGATGCCATGGCAGATGGATGGTCCTTCGAACAGCTTAGGGACTCTTCTCAATCGCACTTACGTCCCATACATTGCTTTTTGCGTCTCCCGACTTCTTCAGTAGGAACTAGCTAATAGCTACTGAACAAGAGAGCACAACACCTCGTGCACGTGCTGAAATCCTATGAGGCTTAGTCGTACCAATCCGCATGGAAAACAGCATAGAAAATAACGAGGTATAGACATGGAGAGTGACCCCTCAGCCACAAGACGGACATTCAAACGCTGTTCCGTGTCGGAGTTATGGACAGAGTTCCTTGAATCCTCGTCCTTGACAATGGCCTTGCATCTCTAGGGTATCGACCCAACAGGGTCGGGCTTCCTTCTTGGACCCCCTCTATTTGGACCCCTTCTATAAGCGCTGCAACAATTGCCTGCATATGATACCTCCAAACTGGCCCCCGTCAATCCTCTCACCAAACGGAAGGAACTCTTCTTCGTGTGGCTACTGTGGACAAGATTCAGAAGAGGAGACGAGCATCAAGACGGGTGCGTTCCCCCGCCAATTATCCTGTGATGTACGGAATGCAAATCCCTATTTAACCCACCTTTATCTGACGGCTCTATGTTCAAGGTATACCAGAAGATGGTAGATCGAGGCTGGCGGAGAAGCGGCAAGTATTGCTACAAACCTGATCTCCTACGGAGCTGTTGCCCCCAGTACACTATTCGGTATGTTCGCCCTTTTGAATCAGCCGGGCTAAGAGTAATGAAGAAACGAAGGTTAGACGCCCTCGCATTCGAACCTAGTCGTAGTCAGCGTAAGGCGCTCTATCGTTTCAACCGCGTCATCGAAAAGGGAGACCTGAGGCCCCATGGGGGGGACGACGAGGTGCAGTGCAAAGGGAATGTGGAACTGCAACCGGCTGCGCAAAAGGACGACAAAAGCAAAAACAAACCGAAGCCTCGAAAGACGGAATTCTCGTTGATCGACGAACTCCATTACGTAGAACATAGCTATAGACCGGCGAATGCACCTGCACCTGTTTACAAGTTTGAGGTTGGTTGGCCTCCGCCCATGATTTCTTCTTCTCGCATCAGTTTCACTGGAGGATTGATAACAGGTGTCGATGGAGCCCGCATCATATACAAAAGAGAAGTTCGAGTTATTCAAAGAGTATCAAGCTTGCGTTCACAAAGATGAAGAGAATGAACCTAGTTCATTCAAGCGGTTTTTGTGTGACACATGCCTCTCGGTAAGTCACACGATCACCGGTTTGTTTTGTGATGAAGTTTGTCATTTACTGCCATTGGTATCATCGCCACAGCCCACTCTAATTCCATACACTGCGCCACCAACTCGACCAGGGCACCTCCCAGTACACTATGGCACCCATCATCAGCTTTATCGGCTAAATGGAGAGCTAGTAGCAATGGCAACATTAGATGTCCTTCCAGGATGTGTGTCCTCGGTTTACTTTATGTATTCCAACCAGTGGGCATGGCTACAGCTTGGAAAGGTCAGTTTTTGTGGTTCCCATAGCATGGAAGCAGCTGAGGTGACCCTTTCTCCAGATCAGTGCGTTGCGTGAAGCTGGGCTGGTCCAAGAGATGCACGCGGCAGGTCTCCCGGACTTAAAGTGGTTATACATGGGTGAAGCTGAAGCATCAGGACATTTACTCTGAGCCTGACCTGTTATTCAAGGCTTCTATATTCATTCTTGCCAGAAGATGAGATACAAGGGCGAGTACGACCCTTCATTTCTCCTCGACCCGGTGAGTATTTTTTCTTGATAGTCATCAGTCCGTTCCTAAGTCCCTTTTAGGAAAGTTATTCTTGGTACCCGATCAAAAGCTGCGTTCCGTTGCTTGAGAAGCACAGGTATGCGTGCTTCTCGGACTCAAGTCACTCCCAAGATGAGCGCCCAGACGGAGAGGAGGCAATAAAGGATATGGACCTTGAGGACATTTGGTATGTCGAGCCCGTCAATGGCACTTTGATTGCTAAACCTCTTGGGGTATGTTCGCTTGCATTTTGACCTAGTATTGAGCACGAGCCAGTATTTACACATATGCCCAGGACCACCCTTACGCATCCGACCCCTACAACAGGGACCTCATTTTTTCAGTGGTACAAGGGCTTGGTCCAAGCCTTGCGAAGGAGGTCTACTTTCTGGTTTGACCATTCCTGCGTCGCTATGTTAGTACAAGGCTAGATGTACACTTTCTGTGACTTCGTAATTTCTACCACCTGGGGCCCGCGCGGACAAAGCAATCTACCTTGGCCGTCTCACCTGAACTCACCTTGTGAAACCTAGTCGCCAATCCGCTCGAGACGACGTGGGCCGGCTGATTGTGAACTGAGGTTGGGATGAATCTCGCGCGGCAGGCGATCAGCGCGACTGCTCCGACCCAAATTATTGACGTCCGCTTCGATGCTGATGCTCACGTCTTCTCCTGCTCGACTCCCTCCGGCTTTGCTGTATATAGGTCATGGCCTTTGCAGCTTCTCAAGAAGCGAGGTAAGATAAACTTCGTTTCTCCGCATCTCCGACGACTGTTCGCCATCGTGACCGCTAACCACGCAATTTCGCTTTATCTCACTCACTATCCCGTCGATTTCGTTTTCTAGAGGTTGTCGATGGAACTATATCGATGATTACGCCGCTTCATAGCACATCACTTCTCTTCCTGGTCGGTGGCGGACGCTCTCCAAGGTATCCTCCCAATAAAGTCGTGTTCTGGGACGACGCTATAGGCAAAGAAGTCGCAGAACTCGAGTTCCGGGAGCGTGTACGAGGACTTGCATGCCGAAGGGAATGCCTTGCGGTGGCTCTTCGGCGACGAGTCGTCGTGTTCAAATTCACAAACACGATTGAACGGATAGCAGAGTGGGACACCTCGGACAACGAAAGAGGTTTGTCTCTATTGCACTACCCCTTCCACCGGATCCCCTCGATGGGAGGGCTGATGTGCTTCGATTACGTTAGGCTTACTGGCTCTCGCTACTGGACCTTACTCTACTCTTCTTGCTATGCCGGGTCACCAGATTGGCCATCTTCGGTTTGTCCATCTTCGCCCATGTCCCCCGCCTCCCCCGTCGCTGCAGCCCGACGCAATCCCACCAAGGCCACCACGGTTTCCGGAGCAACAGAGGAAGCATCCGGTCTCACATATAATGGCACACACATCAGCTCTCGCGACGATTGCGACGACGCCGTCAGGGAAATACGTTGCTACCACCTCTGTCCAAGGTACTCTAATACGAATATGGGATGCACAAACTGGACACAAACTATACGAGTTTAGACGTGGGTTCGATCAAGCGAATATCTATGGGGTTGCCTTTCGACCCGATGAACGAGAGTGCTGCGTTTGGAGTGACAAGGGCACCGTGCACGTTTTCTCACTAGATGGGTCCTCGTATGTCCTCCTTGTCCCCCTTATATATAAGCCTTACTCACCAGTCTTGGCAGAAACCAACGTTCCGCGCTGCAGCCTCTTGCTGCTTTTCTACCGATGAGCAAGTACATCCAATCCGAATGGTCCTATGCACAATATAGTCTCCCTAGACCCCCAGCACATGTAGCCTTGTCGACAACTTCCTCCGCCTCACGGATGGGGTCGGTAAATCCAGATGCAGGGGAGGAAGAACGATGTGTTGTAGCATGGGTCCAAGTTTCAGGGTCTCGACCGAGCCCAGCATCGCCCCCCCAACCGAGCCTTCCACTTTCCTCGGTAATATCATCGAGCCCGAAAGGCAAGGGCAAGGCCCGAGAACTGGAATCCACCAGCGATAGGGAAAGAAGGCGATCAACGCTTTTGCCCCAAGGCACTTCCTCACCCCCTCCGAAGAAAGAAACGCTAGCTCTCAGTAACCCCACCGTCACGGCACCGGAATATCAGCTGATCGCCCTTACATATTCGGGGAGCTGGTACCGCCTATCCCTACCGGGAACTACCTTACCAGGAAGTACAGGTGACCTGAAGAATCTTCCTAAGTTATCAAAGAGCGTGGGACCACCCAGTCGCTCGTCAACTCCGACTGGTCATAAAGGCAGTCTCCGGGAAGAAGGCAAACAACGGCGCGCTAGTGGCGAGACTAAGTCAAATATTTCAAGCCTTCTCCGCCTGGAAGAATTCAGACGGTTCGGACGATTCGACGGTTGGGGCTGATCCTGCTTCGCTTTCGCCCCCTGTGGATATTTTGTTCCATCTGTCTTCATTCTCCCTTATGATATCGCCACTTAGTGTTGTTACATCTTACGTGTTTGTCATGCCCCAATGTTTTCCCTGTAATCGTTTGAACGACAATCTACATCGTGCACTCTGGGAAGGAAACGCGGCATATTACCCCGATACTGCCACCTGTGCTGCACTATCCTTCGCTGTTACTGTGGCTAACTCCGTGTCCTGGAATACCAGGTCCACGAGTCTTGATAGAGCAATGTCTCGTCCTCCCGCTGGGGCGTCGTAATAGACAGGGTTGGTTTCAATACGCTTTGCCAAGAAGGTGAACCCAAGTAAATCTAGCGCGTCTTGTTTAGTGGTGACGATCCCCTTCTTCCGCAAGTCTCCAAACACTGATGTCAATAGAGGAGAGTCGACGAGGATCGACTCAAGCGGCAGACCGTCGTGTAAGAATCGCATATATGTATCCCGGTGCTCGGCTTGGCACATTATGTGAAATCGGCCCGTCTGTGCGTGCCGGATTGCCCGCCCTTGCATTCGGACGAGTTCATGTAAGGTATACTCCATGACTTGTCGCTCTCCAATGCCTTTAAGTGATGTAGATGGTCTGAAATCGACATATTGCGTCCCCATCACTACCACTAGGCCCGCACGAGCCGGGAGCGTCCACGCTGCCTCTCTGGGCACGATCAGCACCCTTACCACCCCTTCGAGGAATAGCCGCAATGTAATCTCAGCATCCGACTTGTTGATCCCATCGTGCCATATTCCAATTCCCTTGAGTAGGCCATCAGCAAGGTTTGAGTTCCTAAGTCCGCCTAGGAGCGGCTCGAGTGCCCCTGGCTCAACATCACTTGATAGGAACCCTCGCATGCTCATCTCCACGGCACAAAGACGTACGAGATCTGTTGTACAGGTGGCACATTGCCCTCTAGTGGGTACAAAGACAACGCACGTGTCAGTCGCTGGCAGAGAACGAAGTGTATCGTAGAGTGGTTTCGCCATAACCTTGAACAAGGTGGCAGAGGGGGGGATCGTGAAAGTTTGCGCGGTAATCGATAAGGCTTGATCGCGGTCGGTCGGGCGGAAACTGTAGCAGCCTTCAGCAGAGACCCGCAGCCAGCTCGCTAAGTCGATTGGGTCGTTTATGGAACAAGATATCCCGACGAAACGTATGGGAAGAGTTTGGGATGCATGAAGAAGAAGCGAAAGCCCAAATTCATAATATCCGTCCAGAAGCTCGAGTTCCTCGCAAACTACGAGCCCTAGATCCTTGATCCTAAGTCGATCAGTCTGTGAAAGCAGAGAATCATAAAGGAACTTTGCCGTTGTTACGCGCACTTGAGACGACTTGGACTCATTTAAATCCTGAGGCCTCAGAAGCAGATCGACTTTAGTCCCTAGAGTGTCACGGAGGTTCCATGCTGTGCTTTTGGCTGTATCCCATCGTGACACTATGACGAGCACCGATTTCGAAGGGTACTTAGCGAACTGACGCCTGTGTGGGTCATTAGAGTGCTCTCTCAGAAAACTTGACGATACCTTACCAGATGGCTAGTTGTCCGAGTATGGACTTTCCAGAGGAAACGGGGCCAGCAACGAGAACATTTTTATCCGTATTGTATATTGACCAGAAGGCTTGCGTTTGTATGGAGTTGAATTGCTGGAACCGTCGTCCATACGCTTGTTCGGCGCGGTGATCCTTGAGGGTAGTGATCGGGAGGAAAGCGAGCGGAAGAAGGGGAGTATGCCAATGAGATTGTGTCGGCATGGAAAGATCGTGGAAAGGAATGGTGTAATCATCTTCTGCACCGATCCATTTATCGGAGATAGCTCGTATTTGAACGGATATGGGTAGTTTTCTATCCAAAACGGGAATAATGAAGTCGAGGGAAAGTTGAGTCGTTGAAGGGCCGATTACAGCGCGGGCTAGTTGAAGGATGTTGATACCTTGTTCGTCCTCTACCCATATCCAGAAGGGCTCTGCTGTCCCATGAATCTTCGGTGCCCATTCGAATGCTCGCTCGATGTGCAGGCTGATCTTTAATAGATCATGACTGACAGGTCGTAAACGATGAGAAATTGAAAGTGTTGGAAACTGCTTGGCAGCCTTTTGAAGCGCTGCACCATGTCTCTCGTTCAAGTGGATGAGAGTTCCGAGTTCTGCGGCCGATTTTGCCGCAAGTTCCCAAATATCCAGATCATCTGCCCACTTCCCCAGGTTATATAAGACGTCCGCAGACAGATTGAATTGCGCAAGTGGGTGCTCGTATCCCCACATCTGCTTTTCAATCGACTTGCTCATGGTCATGAGAACTGCACTTGCACCGGCCCACTTACGACTCAACGCCATCTCTAGAAGAGCACGAATTATGCGCCCAGCGTTTTGTGCGGCGTACATAGTATCAGAGACGAGCGCAAAGTCTTCGGCATGATATCCTGAGATGTATGCTTGGAGCAAGATGTTGACTTTTCCTTGGCTGGTATCGGTTCCTCCCTGCAGCAATGGTCAGACATGGCTCGAGGGGCATCGAAACAAACAAACTTTGACGTCGCAAGGTATGTCTCCTTTCAATTTTCCGAGTTCTTCAACTTCATTTTCTCGCACTTGAATTTGGTCAAACTGGCTGGAGTTTGGTGAATATGCAACGGACCGCCCATAACGCTTACCTCTGTGCTCATGCTCAAAAGAGCCAAAACGTCAGCCTCAGTCATGCGAGGTTTGAACTCTTTCTGGAAGACTTCGATGCTCGCATGATGTATGTAGTATTTTGCGGCGATCCGACCCACGTCCGTGATGGTAAATCTTGAATTCACCTCGTCGAACTGGATCATTCCGACTTTGGCAAGCCCTCGAGCTGCACGGATTATTATCCCATGTCTGTGTTCCGTCAGGTCTGGGTCATTGATGGGGTCCTCGTGTGTGAGCCCTGTCACAATGATGAGGTAAGTCATTCGCCCCACATTCTCCTCCATGACCCACCGTAAACCATAGGGTTCTTTTTCATCCGCACAAAATAGTAGGTATAAGAGATCCATTGGGCGCCTTCCGCCACGTTGGCCACCGTGCCCAATGCAATCTCGGCGTTCAGAGCATTGAGGAGACCATGCGTAAATCTTGGGAGAATGAATAGGTTATCGAATACTCTTTCCGAAAGGATAGGACATACTTGGATTCTATGGGATGCTGGAGACGGAAGGTGACTAAGGAACCTCCCTTGCTTACTGACGACGCACCTGAGCAGTGACAGCATCCAAGTAATGGGTAAGTTTGTCTTCAGTTGTACAAATATAGCCGACACCACTGGTCTCCATTCCTGGACGACCAGCGCGACCAAAGATTTGGAGTACATCGAGGATGGATAAGTCTACAAATTTTCCCTGGGCTGGATCATAGAGTTGTGTTCCCTGAAGATGGAAATGAGCATAATAACGTTTTCCAATCCAGGTCTCACTTTGATTATGACAGCATGCGCGGGCAAGTTGACACCCCAAGCAAGTGTTGCCGTACAGCACAAGACCTTTATTGCTTTGGCTTCAAACAACCTCTCCATCAGGTTTCTATCACTTCGAAGCATGCCTGCATGGTGTATTCCGAAGCCCGAATCAAAGAGTTGCTTCATCTCCTTGTTCTTGGACATTCCAATGTCCCTTCGGAAGAAGGAGAACTTGGGGTCGTCGGCACAAGAGAAGAATTCAATATCTCCTTCTTGTGTTGCCGCTTCCTTCAAAGCACTTGCGGCTTTAACAGTTTCCTTTCGAGTATGGACGAACACCATGACCTGGTGATCTTCGCGAACCAACTCCAAAACACGCTCATAAACCACGCGGTCGAAATTTCTTCGTGATACTTGACTTCCAGGCTTTCCCTTGATGCCTATGAAGTGTGTTTGAAGTGGAACGGGCCGAAAAGATGAGTCGAAGTAGAAGAGACCAACTTGACGAGACACGCTAACAGAAGAAGCATCAAAAGCAGTTAACAAAAAAAAGAATAAGGTCCGCCTACCGAAGAAAATCGGCGACGTCAATATAATTTGGCAACGTAGCACTGAGCCCAACGATTCGAATCATTGACTGAGTCGATTCAACTTGACGAATGGTGCGCGCTACGATGGTTTCGATGACTGCCCCTCGTTCGTCATTCAACAGGTGGACCTCGTCTATGATCAGCAGTTTCACTTTCTGTAAAGACCTGAGCAAAAGGACATGTGCGAAGGAGGCGGTACAGACTGTAGCAAGCTCGCCTTCTCCAGTCGGTTTTCTCGTCACGACGTCCCATTTCTCTGGCGTAGTGACAATAATTTGTGTTTCCGCAATTTCGGCTTTCGTGAGTTGCATGTCACCTATTGACAAGACTGATCAGAAACCTGCCAGGGTACAGGCGAGAAAGGAACGTACCAGTGAGCTCCCGCACTTTAATTCGCAGCCATGCAAGGCGTTTGCCCAGTTTACGCGTAATTTCGCTTGCAAGAGCCTTCATCGGAGCCCTGGGAGAACTGAGTCAGCAATATTTCGGCACAACACAAAGTTGAGCTGACTTGCACGTAGATAATTTTGAATGAATTAAGGTCCACGGAAGATGCGACGTCACCCTCATGTCGGGAACGGTGCTGATCGACGACCCGCAAAACTGTGAGCATGGCAACGTCCGTTTTACCCTAGGAGTTCCGTTGAGCACAAGTAAGGATGTTTGGCACAAAAACTGACAGCACCAGTTGGCGCTACGTACAAATATTAGATCACAGTAGCCTCGAGTACGCATCATAACATACCGCAGATGAGCATATTCTCGTTGGTCCCAAACGCGGTAGGGTAGACAATAGATTGAATACGGTTCAGCTCGTCATAGCCCTGAATTTAACCTAAGAGGTGCGGTCACGATCGGATCGAGGAACTGGGCCTACACGAAAAGATTGTTTGGCCAACGGAGGAAGGTCAGAGCATGGAATCAACCTCTCTGAAATCCTATGTGGGACGCCCCTCGCTGGAGGTACAATGACTTCTTCAAAGTCCTGTATACAGTTTAGTATCGCAGTGTTACACAAGAGGCGGATATACTGACATCAAAATACCTTCGTTCGGTGCCGATTGGTAAAAGATACTTGGCTCCGAAAGAAGAGAGGGCGTTATTGGTGGTCATAGACGCGCTAGTGTAGACATGAGGGAGAATTTCTGCTTCTGGACCCTGGTGGACGCTATTTAGTTCTCCAACGCTATGGCACCTCAAACACTGACTGCTGTGCCTGTGAAGAGCGGTCGATGAGCGGTAGCCGCTAGTGCATTCTCCATTCTCCGACGGGCGGCTTCCGGACTGAGGTCCTCGAGGAGATCACGTTGCTGATTTGTCCGCTTTGAGACTCGAACCTGTTTCTCGTCCTATTTTCTGTGTCAGAACATGCAAAGAAAAAAGGAAAAGGAAAGACGAACCGCGAGGTACTCCACTAATTGGGGTCGATTGCGTATTAGTTCCATGACTAGATCAATACTCTCAAAGCCAAGTAGCTCCACTAGTTCAGCTGAAATATCATCGTCTGGTCTCTTTGATTGGAGAATGGTCGTGACCAACTCTGCAGCCAGCTGCACCTTGGGGTGCCTATCGGGGGATCAGGAACAATCTGCATGGATATTGGGCAAAAAACGCACGAAAGAAGTCTTGCGGTAGTAGAACCAGATTGATTTTCTCGTTCCTCCCGTCGGTGAAGAAACGAGGACATGTTTTGATCTTCATCGAAACCAGCCTCGATGAGACATAGGGCATCTAAAACCTAATCAGAACGATATATGGATATATAGTACCGACAGACCATTGAGCAACGAAAGCGGAAGTCCACTAACAAATTAGTCAGTCAAGGTCATCCAGTTTTTAGATAACCGCTCGACCTCTGCCACTGTTCGAGTGATGTCAAGTCATCTGGATGTCCGTTCACCTCTCTACCATGCTCTGAGACAAGCCACTTTAGGTGGTCGTCGAGCGCACTCATTGAGCGGAGATGAAGGTGGTTGGGACTAAGATTAACGCTCATACGATCACACCGCGGAATGCAAAGCCGTTAAACAATCAAAAAGAAGGATAGGAATAACGATAGTTAGCCATCTCGATTTGGGTGCTATAATACACAATCGTGAACGTGTTATTACCTTTGCTATTCTCTCATTAACTGTGTCCAGTCGAACCAGCAACGAGCTAAGCTAGTTCACGCAAACTCCGTGTGTACTACTGGTGTCACTCAGTCGATGTAAAGATGAAAATCGTTCAGCGCGCAGTTCATATTATCAAGCGAATTTACAAGGTGCAGCATACCTAGAAGACTCACAATGTGTGCGGGACGGTGCGGGGGGATTGCCGGTCGATGAGCAAAAACCTGCGTGATAGACGACTCGTCACTAGCAGTCAAGCAGCAGCGACCACACCGGATAGTCGGTACTCCCCCATATTACAAAACGCTGTATCTACCAACTGCCTGAGGCCCGCGGCTTTCGGCTTGGATAGCAGCTGCAGATGCTTCAAGCAATAATCGTTTGATCTCCCGAACGGCATGCTCGACCTGTGGGGTAAACAGTAGGAGTAAGCATGAAGATATCAAATAAATTTGACACTGACTCTATATTCGTCATTGGACTCAATGAGGAGATGTAACTTGGGTGGTCCTTCTGATGGGGGTTCTTTGCTGGGTTCGTAGTAGATGCCCTTGTTCGTAACAGATGCACCACTCTGTTCAATGAGCTGCGAGAGGGGATTAGCGTTTTTATAACCAGCAAGTCCACCTCAGGAATTCAAACGTACCTGACTCATTGTCTCCTTGTTCGTGACACGCCACCTCGCTTTCTGTGGATAATCGTTGATCGGAATGATGGCGTGATAATCAGTCGCGTCGGGATCCTTCTTCCTGCTGTCGTCCAGGCCAGAATGTGTACTGATAAGCTTGGAGGCACGGAGCTGCGCGTTGAGCTTAGCAATGACGCTCATAGCCTTGCGGTACTCATTGCTGTTCTTATCTTGTCGAGCGGCTTCTTCTTGCATAGCCTTGATCTGACTTTCCATGCTATCTTCTTTCTCTTTGGCTCTTGAGGTGAGGAGGTTGCCTGATTTCGAAGTATCAGGTGCAGGTCCGCGTCTGATCTCGATCTTGATATCGCCAATGGTCATCCCATCGTCCTTGTTCTCCTTTTCTCCAGTAGCGACTTCGGTCTTCTCCTCGATCTTGCCGTCTTCTCCTTCGCCGTAAGCAGATCGTTGCGCCCTTTCTTTCGCGTCCCGCTCTTTGTCGAGTTTGTCGAGACCCTTGCCACCAAAGCCAGAACCTGCTTGCTTCGCGTTGCCAGACTTAACCTTTTCCAAGAACCCTGCGAAAGGGTTAGTGGTTTTGTTCATATTAGGATGAATTCTCAAATACCGTTAGCTAAGGATTCGAGTTCCGGAGGAATCTCCGCATTGCTGGCTTTCAGAGCGCGATAGAGATCAACAGAATACCGCTCTTGGTCAGTAGTAATGAAGGTGATGCACGTTCCCTTGTTTCCAGCGCGACCAGTGCGTCCCGCACGATGAACGTAATCCTCCATATGGTTGGGAGCGTCGTAGTTGATAACAACCTTGAGCTGCTTGACATCCAAACCGCGTGCAGCGACAGAAGTCGCGATGACGATCGTCGTGACACCACTCTTGAAGTCTGCGATCGTTTGGTCTCGGTCGACTTGGTCCTTGCCACCATGCAGGGACATGCACGCATGGCCGCGGCGAAGAAGATCGCGGAGAAGATTGTCCGCTGCCTCTTGTCGCTCGACGAAGATGAGAATACGCGCGTCGGCATCGTCGTTGGTCTGCTCTCCGAGAATTTGCAGCAACCGGTTGAACTTGGTGTCCTCGGCGCGGACTTCGACAAGCTGTGTAATCTCTGGTGCGACGACGCTCTTGCCACCGACGGTGATCTCGAGGGGTTTGTTCAGTATCTTGCGCGCCAAAGAGTCCATCTGCTTTGGGAAGGTGGCAGAGAACAGCACTGTCTGTCGGTCTGGTCGAATGTTGTTCACAATTTTCATGACCTGTGGGGAATATGAGATATGGAGACACCACGATGACTACGGTAGACACACCTGGGGCTCAAAACCCATATCAAACATTCGATCCGCTTCGTCCAAAACAAGGTAAGTAACTCGTTTTAAGTTTGTCACCCGCCCAGAGTTTGCTGCAAGGAGGTCAATCATCCGACCAGGCGTGCAGACCACGATTTCCGCGCCCTTCTTCATCTCGGCGATTTGGTCTTTGATAGGCGAACCGCCATAGGCGCACACGGCCTGTAGTGCTTACGTCAGAAATGCTGATGAAAGAAAGCTCAGGAGTGGACGACGTACCCGTAAATTCGACGCTTTGAGGAACGGCTTGCAATCACGGTGAATCTGGACAGCAAGTTCACGCGTCGGCGTCATGATGATTGCAATCGGGCCTTCCATGGCCTCGAGAGGACGCTGGTCTTTGATCTGTCTGAACATGGGAAGGAGGAAGGCGATTGTCTTGCCGGAACCGGTCTTGGCAATGCCGACCACATCACGACCAGACATGATCGCGGGTATGGCTTGGGACTGGATAGAAGTCGGCGCAGCATACCCCAGTCGCTTGATGACTTCGAGGCTGTTCGAGCCCATGTAAGTCAATGATACAAATGCGGGATGTAATGCTCACCAGCTAGCAGGTAGACCACACTGGGACCACTTCATAACGGGTTTAGGGCAGTCAATGCCCTTGATCTTGATGCCATCGAGAGCCAGACGCAAATTCTCCGCGTCCTCCTCGATCATCTCTGCGATCTCGGGTGTTGGGTGGTAGAAAGCGCGACGGAAGGGCTCGTACTTGATCTTGGAGTGATCAACAGCAACGACATCCTTTTTCTTTGCCTTCTTCGCGGCCATCCTGGAATCCACCATCAGTTTCCTTAAAGACAAGAGCAGGAACCACTCACGCCAGAATCTCTTCAGTGGTCAGACCCGCAGTGTCAATTTCGTCGGTCTGCTTGGGCTGTTCATCCTCACTTCCCTCATCGTCGGGGTTATCATCCACCCTCGCTCCCAGCCGGGCACCGCCCGCAGCGCCGCCGTTAACCTTGACGACCTGATCCGTGATTCCAGTCATAAAGGCATCAAGTGGGTCCTCCTCCTCCTCGTCCACGTCAATCTTATGGACCTGCTTCTCGAGCACGACATCGTCGTCATCGTCCGCGGCCTCGAGGTTCTCGCCAACGCTCTCACCGCCCTCGTCCATGGTCATGTCGACAGCAGGCATGTCCTCCAGCTTCTCGAGCTTGCGCTTCGACTCGGTATAGTCATCCATAGCCGCCGCGGGTGCCGTCTTCTTCAATACTCCAGGCTTCACCGGGAGGCCCTTCAGACCTAGTCCCGCGAGTGCGGTGCGGTTGATGGCGGCGGGGGGTTTGGCGGGTACGGACGGGGGGAGGACCACTGTAAACGATCAACTGATGTGAATGCTGTCTCAAAAGAAAAAAAGAAAAAAAGAAGGGAGAGACGGAGAGGGAGAGATGGACCAGAGTGGTAAAGGAACTCACAACTAGGCTGGGGAGGGGCTGTCTTCCCCGCCAAAGCCATCGCCTTGGCCTTAGCATCGTTAAGCGCCTTCTTGGCCTCGCGCTCGCGCTTCCAAGCCTCCAGTCGCTCCTTCTTCTTCCTCCGCTCCTCCTCTTCGGTAGAAATCGCCTCAGGCTGCTGTCGCGAGGGGGGCACAGGGGGCATAGACGAGTTGACCGCGCGGGGTGCAGTAGTAGTCATCTTGGACGGGCTTTCAGGTAGGGGCGTTCTCGATGCAGGCGTCGCAGTTCCATTTACGTTGGTGTGTCCGTTGGTGGGTGTATGCGGCAGCGTGCGTTCTCGGTCTTCACGCGGCGTTTTGTTCCCTCTCTCGCGGTCACGCTCTCGCTCCCTATCTCTATCTCTATCTCTCTCCCTATCTCGGTCCCGGTCGCGATCACGATAGCGGTCTCTTTCCCTGTCCCTATCCCGCTCATAGCGATCGCGTGGGGAGCGTGAGCGTCGTCTGTCTCTGTCCCGTTCGCGTTCGCGGTCTCTGTCGCGGTCACGATCTCTGCTACGATCACGCCTGTCGCGGTCCCTGGGGCGGTCAGAGCGGCGGTCACGGTGGTCGTCATCGTAGCGTGAAGGTTTTGAGGGCCTTATGGAGGACCGCACAGTCGGCGACGGCGAGTCTCGTGCAGACGGGTAGTTTTCATGCTTACTTCTCTTCCGGCTATACTCAGGCGAAGGCGAGCGGGTCCGTCGTCCCGGCATTGGTCGTGGAGGAAACCAAAGTGGATTTTCTTTGTCTTAGTGAATAGTGCGGCAACGGCACCGGCATACCATTCTTATTCGTTTATTTGCAGTCTGAGGACAGGAGGACGACAGGAACAACGAGAAGCGACGAGCCCAGAGACCAAGTGGGTAGTTGTACAACAACCGCCTGCGCGAAATCGAGAGAGAATGCGCGCGGATGAAAGACCGCTACAAGCGACGAGAGGAAGTATCAGGAAGCATTGTTTGCGGCTTTCGGAGGGGGAGGGGGGAGAGTACATACTGGCATGGTGGAGCCGTAACCGGACTGAGTAGACGCAGACGAGGAAGGAAAGCACAGCCCTGAGTGTATCATGGTGCGGAAAGGGAGAAATTCGATGGGAAGGAGCCGGAATCAGGACAGGCAGATACAGAAACGAGCAGTAGTAAGGAAACACGTCGTCAGCGTATCACTGGCGGGTCAACGCCTTGTATACCCAACAGCAGCAATGGGATATCCTTGTGGAGCCTGGGGAACAGGGGCGTGCCCACGATAATACCTCTTCTCGTCGACAGTCGGGGCCGATCGAGGGGTAGATCCGTTGGGAGAGGTGCTCATAGGCATGGAAAGCAAATGTTCCCTGGCGGCTCTGAATTCCTGTTCCTCCGCACGAATAAGTGCTTCATTGAATTGCCTTTCCGCCCGCTCCTCTGCCTGTCGGCTCAACTCCACATCCGAATCGTCCGAAAGCTGCCACATGCCCGGTTCACGTCAGTACTACACACAAAATAAATGAAAGGACGTACATAGTCAGTGAAAGCGCCATCCGAAATGACAGTCCCTGATTTTGCCGAGGAACGTGAGGAATTCGAGGAAGTCTGCGAAGCGGGGGGCGAAGGGTTTGGAGGGCGAGGAACCATTACCTCAGGCGATAGCAAACTACTGTTATTGTCTGGGAAGCGACTCGGGTACGTCGGGTCGGCGTTGTCGACTGTCAAAGAGGCCATCATTACCGACATCGCCGTCAAAGAAGGAGGATGAGCACGGGAGTTTCTTGGGAGTGGGAGCGGGGCTGAGGGGAGAGGATCTTTCTGGTAAGTAGTGGGTTCGGCAACCAAGGCCAATTTACGCATGGACGCGGTTGGGGGCACACTGGTTTGGGCCTGAGGAGGCTTCGTATACAACTCCTGCCTCTGAACAGACGGTAAAGAGGGCCGAGAATTTTTTGAGAATGATTGTGGAGCAGTTGCTTTGGATATTGTAGCGGTGAGGCGGTTTTGCTGGGTGGGATTCTTTCGTCCCCAGTATTGATAGTCTTGTCCACGTTCGTAGTCACGACTCCGTTCATCACTTCTTCTCTCCTTCTGAGATGTCGTGGCGCCTTTCTCTTTGATAGAGATAGAGGACAACGAGGCGTGCTTCTCCTTGATGTTCCCATTCGGACCCGAGGCGGACTTTGGGCTGTTGTCCTTGTCCTGGGAGTATCGAGTGGAGGCCATAGTGGACTCTGGATCTCTGTCTCTATCTCTATCTCTGTCTCTGTCTCTGGTGGAGCGGTCGACTTTGCGGGATGAACCGGGAAGCGAGCCGGAGGAGTGGGAACTGCCCGAACCTGAACTGGTTGTGCTACGTGGGGAGGTCGGAGAGTGATTTGGACGGTCGTGGGTATTTGAAGGTGAAGTGGGAGACGCCGCGCGAGCGTTGAGACGACGAAGGGGGCTGAGCCTTCCTGATCCGGTGAAAGGGTTCAAATGATGGTCCCTGTCTTTGGAGTGATCCGTCTCCGTCCGGTGGGTGTGAGTGTCTCTGTCTCTGGATTGGCCTGTGCTACCTAAGCTACCTGGACCTGGACCAGGACCTGGGCTACAGCTGAGGACATGTCCGCCGGTTCGAGAGGTGGCCGGGCGAGTGGCCGCGGGGGAATAGCGAGTAAAGTATTCGGAAGGAGAAGAAGAAGGGTTGGGGTTGGGGACGTTGGGGACGTAGAGGAGACTTTGGCCGGCCTTGGTGAGGGCGTCTGCGACCGGCTTTGGGAGGGGGATGCCGTAGTAAGCAGCAATGGCCGGCCACTCGCTGAGGGTGGCGAGCGTGTCTAGATCGGCGAGATCCTCAGCCTTGGGAGAGCGACAGCAACCAGGCCAGCCGTTATTGCGCTGGGCGGCGTCTGTGTTGGAGGAGAAGGGATGCCTCTGGGCGAACTGAACGAGAAATAGAATTGTGAGCGGCGGATAGATAGACAGATAGCCAGACACGGGCTGAAAATGGAAAATGGATGCAGACCTTGCAGTATCCGCAGCCGGAAAACGTCTGTAAATCGGTCTTGAAATAGACGACCTGGAAACGAGCTGGATGGGGATCGGGTCAGGCGGGTCACAGGCGGGTGGCGCGCACATCGGAGGGCAAGGGGACCAAGGGGACCACGCACGATGATTCGCCTGGTTGGGGCAAGTTGCGCGAGGGTGGGTGCATTTGCTGAGGTTGTTGAGCTTGCAGCAGGGGCATTTGAGGACGTGTAGATCGACAGATGATGTCTTGGGAATGCACATCGCGACGGGCAGCTGGTGAACAAGAAGTTGGAATGGCTGGGAGAGGACAAGGGATGGGGGTTGGAAATCGAGAGGGGAGGGTTGGGGGTTGGGAGAGGGAGAGGATGTGGAAAGGAAGAAGTGAGCGTGGGTATGTATGTATGCTTATGCATGTACGATGTACCACATACGCCAGCAATGGTTCATTCGCCTCGAGGCTAGCGAACACCAGGTCACTTGTCACCCCTCGTACCTAATGCGTACCTGCTTTACCTGCGACCCTGCTTACTTACTTACTTACTTACTTACTTACCTGCTTACTAACCATCCACAAAATAAGGATAACTTTGTTTCTTACTCTCTTTATGTAACAATACAGTAAATGTACTTAAATGTAAATGTACTTGTCATATACACTCTACTCTATACGCTATACACTATACTTATATCATCATCAGCCAACCGCCAACCACCATCCATCAGCGAACAGCCAATAGGGCTGACCTGCTCCGCTCGCCCGCTCGGACGTGTCTACCATTCCGATTCCGTTAGGATCCCGGCTCCATTAGCCACCCGCAAGAACGCTTGGCTTGGCCATCCTTTTGCCATCTTGACTTGACTCATATATCATCCTCATCCAAACACACACTTGTACTTTCTCCCCATCCCTCCTTGCCCAATCGCCAATAGCCAATCGCCAGTCGTCACCACCGCCGTCACCGCCGCCATAATGGGTAAATCACAGTCCAAACTCTCCCCGGAGCAGCTCTCAGATCTAGTGGATACCACGTACTGTGAGTTACGAGTTATCCTCCCTCTTCTCCCTCTTCTCCCTCTTCTCCCCGCCGACTCCCACCCAACGCGCTCGCACGCTCGCACGTACACACGCTGAGAACCATTTCTATCCAGTCGACAAGAAGGAGCTTCAGGCCTGGCAAGTCCCACTCACCAATCCACTTCCAATTCCCATCCTCATCTGTCCCGATTCCACAGGTACAAGGGCTTCCTACGAGACTGTCCAAGTGGCGCGCTCAACAAGGAAGAGTTCGGCCGTATCTACAAGCAGTTCTTCCCCTTTGGCGACCCGGGCCAGTTCGCAGACTACGTCTTCAACGTCTTTGACCACGATGGCAATGGCACGATCGATTTCAAGGAGTTCATTTGTGCCCTCTCCATCACGTCGCGGGGCCAACTCGACGAGAAGCTCAAATGTGCGTCTCCCCTTGTTGCCCAAGATCGAGCGAGCGAGGGAGCGATCGAGGGAACCGGCCTTGCGGGCCCTCCGCAAGGGGCTCCCCCCGTCCCCTCCCCCCTTGCCACCCCCATTCTCCCCACGAGTTTCACTCGTACTGATGCGCCATTGCTCTCTCCGTATCCATCTAGGGGCCTTCCAGCTCTACGACATCGACCGCGATGGTACGATCACCTACGATGAAATGCTGCAGATCGTCCGGGCTATTTACAAGATGACCGATCAAATGGTCCAACTTCCCGAAGACGAGAACACCCCCGAAAAGGTCCGATCCCGCCCCAGTTCCGTTTGCCACAGCCGATAAATGGGTATCTGACGCTGCGCTTTAGCGGGTAGACAAGATCTTCAAGAACATGGACAAAGACAAGGACGCCAAGCTGACGTATGAAGAGTTTGTTAACGGCAGCAAACTCGATCCTACAATTGTCAAGGTGCGCCTCCGTTTCTCCTTGTCCGCACTCGCAGTCGCACTGGGCGGACTGACTCTGACTCTACGCTCACAGGCTCTATCCTTGTATGATGGTCTCGTGTAATCCATTAACCCATTCCGGGTGCTGCGTCTGGGTCAGTTCCAACTCCCCTACGCCCATGCGCCCTCGGGCGCGCGCTAGACTTGAAAACAACAAGGCACACACTTATGTTAATTTAACGACAATAACTGCGATCAGAACGCTCCATCTCCTTATATGAATCGCATGCCGGCTGCTGGTCCCGTTTCGATTCCGCCTTTGAATGGCCGGCTTCCCTTGTAATACTTCTGGCTCTGGGTGATCACGGCACCCTCCCTCAATGTAGATCACGACGCTTACGCTTTCTTGGTAATGGCGCACTCCATAATGGAATAAACGAATACACGCTCCCCACAGTGTACGCGAACGTTCGCGGCTTCAATCGCCGGTTTCCTTGGGCAGTTCGCCATGAAGTCGCAACAGTTATGGGACCTTGACAAAGTGGGACCACCACGAGTGAGGAGGTACGTACGAATGTGTGTGTGTGTGTACGTGTTAGGGTGTCGAGTGAGCCTGTCATTGTCCCACAACCAATCACTCACTAATTCTTCGTCCTCACTAGTACTGGTACTTCTGTGCAAGCCACAATCCTCTGGGCCACTTCATGGACATTGACATCCCGGAGAGCCCTCCAAACCATGAAACCGGACCAAAAGGCGACGGCGAATACCACCGCCAGTATAATCCGTGGCCAGAGTGGTGTGAAGTATACAAAAAGGACATCAGCAGAAAACCCACGGGTTCGTCAGTGACTAACAGGTATCGGATGTCAGAACTGGGACCTGGGACCTGGGACCCTTTTATCCCCCAATGTCCATATCAAGCACAGACTGTGGGGCGATGCTAGTGGGAGTCACTTTGAGCTGATTCAACCTTAGAAACCTTAGAAACCAAGTCAGTCTCGGAACACAGAGAGCCATGTTCCACTCACGAACATTCAACTAAATTCCTTTTTCTCGAACGCGTGGAGACGACGTCCTGCCAGGTTCTAGCTCTCCTTCGAGATGAAGGTAGTTAGTGAACCATGTTCAAGTGGGCACTTGGTCCTCCTCTAGACTCTGGAACGGCGTCGGAGGCTCAGATAATCATAACTAGCGAGCGCCGCCATGGGGTCCTTGAACTCAGCGAGTGACAAGCTGGCCCTGTACTGATCGTGCATGAGCAGAAGCGAGGGGAAAGTATCTTTGCTGTGTGTGTTGCCGCGACTTGGGTGGACGATTCTGGACGACATCTCGGGGCCTGTACTTACACTTGCTGTGGCCGACGTGGACCGACGACAAGGGAAAAACTAGCATATTCATCGAAGGGTTGCACTTGGTTCTGTGGCGGTGAAACGATCAGAGTTACTGAGGGTACTGAGGGTACTTCTGATCTCATTACTGCGCCCCCTCAGATACGCCACAAGTACTCCCGTTTTCCTGGATTGAAAAACACGAATGCAGTACTGCGACAAGGGCTGTCTGAAAAGCTTCTCGAGTTCCTTTGAGATCTATCTGGGGTTGGGAAATGTCCACATCGGCGTTCGTCGCTCAGTTCAGCTAACCCAGCTTCCTTTGGCGCGTTAAACTAAGATACACAATATAGTAATTCCTGAACGTACAAGCAATATACTCGTAGCATTCTCCCTTAGCTTGTTGCTCTCTTCACCAGATTTCAGGTTACCGGGAGAGGCACCGAGCTAGCTTAGGCGAGCAACTATGGTCCATATGTCACAGAGATCGCCTGACATAGACCCATACAGTGGAGGTTGGACATGCGGGGTTGCGAGCAGCTGAGTTTTTACGTCAAGATAGATGATGTCATCCAGACATCATTCAAAGACTGGTCAAGTGCCGAGTAACACCTGCGCAAATAGTTCTGGTGAATGAGCTCTGTGACACTGTCCGGGCTGTGTCTCACTGACGGGCAGGAACATCGGTTGTCGCGTGCAAGACGCTCTCAGCGCAGATCCGGATAGCTGAGTTACACCGTAACTCACTTCAGTCAATGCAATCAGGGGCTATAGGTTGCTTTGTGCTCACCACCCTTGTAGAGAGAACCATCGAGAATGGTGCAGCCAAAGCTTTTGGTCGAGTCCACACCTTGGAGTTTTCTCTAACCAGTTGCGCAAGTATGAAGCCAGGCCTGGCCATTTTAGGTTTTCTTTCTTTCTTTACAATTTTTTGGGCAACCTAATTTACCGTACTGAGGTAGATATCAATGTTACAAGTACGACTGGATGCAGTGGTTGACTAAGGAAGAATTTCACATCACCTCCCAATAAATCTCCCTTTCTAACAATTTGGTCAATCCATAACATCGTAATCAATAGATCTACCATGCGACTGAGCATAACCTAGTGCGTACCAATAAGGTCACGGTTCATCTTGCAGAGCTGCAAGCCCCACTCGCCTGGTGACTTCGAACATCATCGGACGACCGTTGTATCTGCGACTCCGCATCTCGCAGCCTCTTGGTTGTGATGCTATAATCCATCTCATGTTGTGAATGTCATACAATGTAGTCCGTTAGATTACACCACCGCTGCTTGCAACCCCAACAGCCACCACTACACCATGCCACTTTCAATAATTCCTGGGAGCAATACATATTTGACGGTTTAGGGAATCCGCATTATCTAACCCCATGGTCGTCCTGAATAGTCTGGAAATAATGTAGGGCATAGGTTTTGTTTAAACACACTGAATAAAATTGTATACTGTATCTGGTGCAGAAAATATGGGGGTGAGCACGTTGCGAGGGCTATTTAAATATAATTTTTAACATTTTTCTGAATGAGTTTTTTGGACGTATGTCGCGCATGTCCGTACGTGACGAGTCCTCAGATCATTACATTAAATATCGTTGCAATTCTTGTACTTTTAGTAGCCCCTGCAGTCTTTCCAACCTCAGGTCGAACGAGTTACGAAGGGGCTGGTTTATTTGGTGAGTTTACAGGGGTATTGACAACATGTAGAGAGGAAGAAGTACAGTGCAGAGAGCGCTGGGACATGGAACGATGCAAGGGAAGGGGGAGTGGGGGTGAGCCCGGTACTGTCCCATTACCAGCCACTTGGTTACCCCTCGGCCTCACTGGTGCTCGTACTGTCCCACCTCCACCTCTTCGACTTCGGTCGTTCCCATTGGATCGACATCTCTGAAAGCCTTCGAAACAAGAAAACCCATCCCAAGGCCAAAGATGAGTACTGCCGTCAATATAATCCGTGGCCAAAGTGGCGTGAAGTCTTTGAAAGACATTGGCATAAATTCCATGGTTGCGTCCGTAGGTGGCATCAAGGCTGGGACTCTTCTATCTCCTGATGTCCATATGAAGGACAACAGGCCGGTGGAGAAGAAGATCAGAGACCAACCCAGCCAGACAGCTGGCAATGCTAAGAAGAGCCACAGATTCCAATACGGAGGAGTGGAGGTTTGGGCGGCAGCCTTAGAAACTAAGTTAGTATTGGAATGCCTGGAACACAGAAACATGATCCACTCACGAATATCCAATTCATTCCTTTCTCTACATCCCTTAACGAATGGAATTTCGCAATATACATTGTGCCATACAAAAGGCTCATGAAGGCGCACTCGAGGGACAGTAAAGCGGACAATCGCGTGAAGGGATCAAGCCCAGCCTCAGCAATTTGTAAAAATGTTAACAAAATGCTATCACCGGTGGGGTTCAGGTAACGTTTACTGAATTAGATTGCTGGACACGTACCTCATTAAAAGGGTACTGATGAGGTTCAAATTTCTCCATTCTTCCATGCACCGCATCACAAAGGCTTTCCATTTCTTTTTGAATCGTTGCATGGAATGTATCTCGTGGACCTTTGGCATGCTGACCCCACTTGCCATCCTTATCATTCCCAAGAAGCCTAGGTTCGTCCGTTGCTTGATCGCGGCGAAGTCCGCTATGGATATTTCCGACTTTCGAATGATTGCCGCGACTCTGAGAAAATACATGGACGGAAGTCGCATTTGGATCAAGGAAAAGATCGGACGGATCAGCCACAAGATAAATTCCCACCAGCGCTCGGCTTTCTTTCGAAGCGGGCGTCGTCGCTTTCGGGGAGACGCTTGGCCCGCCTCTGCATCCGGGGGAGGCGTAGTAGGTTCAGGGGCTATCGGAAAAGAATCCCGCACGAGGTTTCCGAACTCGGAAAATGACAAGCTGGCTCTGTACGGATCGTACAAGCGTAGAGGGGGGTCATGCTTTTGAGGGCTGTTGCTACGGCTTGGCGCTGTAACGTTTGCTGTTGCCGAACAAGGACAGGGAGTGAGCACAGAAGATAAGTAAGCCCTATCACGCATACTAACCAAATTTTTGCTCTTGGTTCCATGGAGTCGGTTGCAATAAACCGGTCTGGTTTACTGGGGGGTCCTCTGGAACCATCGATGTGCTCCTTGACGTGCATCACACATAATTCAACCACTGGGTTTTATGAATACCAATGTAGCGCCGAGACAGGAAGACATCCCGTCTCCTAATAAAGTATCAACCCTCTTCCAGCCTTCAATTTCGAAGCACTTGCAGTGTACCACGGCCTGTATCACACCCACCATCGCTTCTATCTGGAGATAGGCTTGTACCTTTGGCGTTCGCCACTCAGCGCCATTTGAAAATTACAAAATGAGACATACAGAGCTGGAATTCCTAAGCATAGAAGCAACACAGGTGATATTCCTTCTTGTCACAATACTCAATGTACTCCAACTTATTGCCGGGACGGCCACTGCGCAGCTCGGGCTAGGTGGCTACCCATGACCTATCCACACCCCCATAGGTCGCCAAGCTCGCTCAGACCTCGGCCTGTACAGTGCAGGTGGCTTGTGCTTGGGTACCCGGAGGCACGCGGCAGCGAGCTGCAGGGAGACACCTGCAATGTCAGCTGCGATGCCGAAGTAACTGAGGTAATTCAGAAGGGACATGTTTGAATTGCGACAGGATCAATTGCTAAGAAGCGGCTGGCAGCTCGGGTGCACCCACCTATCTGAAATTCTCGCAGACCATCAAGGTACCCTCAGCCCCTCGGTAAAGGACATGATGGCTCACCTCCTTCTTGCCACCTCTGTCAAGCTGCGGTCCCTGGGCCACCCAGGGCTCATGAACACTTCTACTTGTGTGTATACTCAACGTACAAGGCGCGTGGAGCCGAGTTGTCGTTGCCCGCATTAATGAGGCTCTGATGGAATTTTTCTCACCCTGCCACACATGCAATGAGGACTGCACTGGTGAGTTTGTTCGATGCATGTAGCAAACGACACACCCAACAATGTTACGTTCTGTAGCTGCCCGGGCGGTCAATCCCTGCCGTGCTCCAATGCTATTGCCCTCATCGTTCACAAGCTATTCACAAATTAGGATCTGTCAGTCCACCATAATTGTTTGATAACACTGTACTACACTAATCCATCACATCAACGTACTAGGTGTCCCAATAACATCAATGCAACTGGTAAGCATCTTCAACACTGCCGCTGTCTTATCGATGGACTAACCTGTCCTCTTACAGGTGAGCTGACACGCTTATGTCTGATCGGCCTGTCGTCACAATGTGCTTTTTCCAGTCTCTTGACAGGCGTGAGCTCTCACTCCCGTTTCAGTTGTCTGCAGAGCAATTCAGAGTCTTCAAGTCATCCCGAAAATTGTTCCTTGCTTTGGTGCATTGCCTTGCTTCCCTCGTCATCCGAGCTACCTTTCCCAAGGCGTGAAGCAAATATATGACTTGGAGATAGTGGTTGTTTGGTTGAATATCTGCGACATGCAAGCCCACTAAGGATTATGTTCGCGATGTTGCCATTCCTGGGCCAGTTGCGCCACAGGTGACAAGGTGGCTTGATTGCAGCGAGCCGGGCCCCGCCAGAAGACTCTGTAGTGTGCTATAGAAGGAACACTGACCAGTTGCTCAGGTTAGGACCCCATCCCGATGATGGGTTGAGATTTCTAGACGTACCACGAAATGGGAATTCCAGGTTCAAGAAGAGGACTACAGCACGGTAAATGGGTTAGAATCCAAAGATGCCTACGGGTTGGACGCCATGCTTATGGCAAGGAGAAAACGTAGCAAAAAATACTGAAAAGCACAACTTGAATGATATGAGTATGCTAGACGCAGTGGTATGACCCAATTTGCCGGGGAATGGTGTACTCTAGAAACTAATAACACTCGCAAACAGGGAAGAGAGTTCGCAGCCCCCATTAATTACGCAGTACAATCCAGCAAACCTCTGGTTTTGCATTTTGTAGGTAAGCGCTGAAAAAAGGGGGGGTCGTGGATTGAGTCTCCATCAAGGCAAGAATGTGGTCTTATACATAGCCTCTCTCAGCCTAAGTGCTCTTCAAGATTCCACTGGAGCAAGATTATTTGGTCTATATATCTGACGGAAAATAAAACTCTCTTTCCCATCCACTTCTACGATAGGATTACTTATGTAGTACCAATGGCCGAGCCGAATATGAAACTAGTGTCAGAGTGTGCGGAAACGGGTCTGCAACCCCGCATATGACCGATACATATACCCAGGAACCATAGGGAAACCCAAACAGTACCTATTATGACGAGAGCATCAATATTCCGACACTATCGCCTATTTAATAGTGGCACAGGCCAACCGAGTGCGCCAAATATATTCATACAATATTATATTGTGGCTTGGGGCTGGAGTAAACTCGTTGACGCTTCCAACCAGCAGGTCGGCTCTGATACCCCATGGTCTCTGCTCTTTTTCTCCTTTATCTGACTTGCAAACGATTTTGTATAATTTCTATAAATTACTTCTACATGGTCAAACGGTCACCGTACCAGATCGGGAGCACGTAATATTTCGTGGTGCGGCGCAATCGACACTTCTCACGAAAGTGTCCATATCTGGTATGGTCCTTTTGGTTATTAATCAATATTTGCGGGACTCCTTGTCTCTCCCGGCCTCTGTCGCTGCAATGGGTAAATCACAGTCCAAATTAACTCCAGAGGAGATCAAAGACCTCCAAAGTCATACGAATTGTGAGCCACCCCTAGATCTTCCCTCCCGCTCCGTTCAAGTGCTGCTGAGAACCATTCCTCCAGTCAACCAGGATGAACTCAAGATCTGGCAAGCACCACTCACCATTCAGATCCTATCCTTCATACTCATGCATCTCTCTCTCCCTGTCTCGATCGGCCAATGCTCGCCCGACAATACAGGTACAAGGATTTCATGCGGGAGTATCCGAATGGCCGGCTTAGCAGGGAGGAATTCAGGCGCTTCCACGAGCGGTTCTTCCCCTCCGGTGATCCGAGCCAATTTGCCGATTACTTCTTCGGTGTCTTTGACACTGATCACAACGACGAAATCAACTTTAAGGAGTTCATCTGCCCGCTCTCCCTCACCTCACGAGGCGACCCTGACGAAAAGCTGGAATGTACGTACCCCTCGTTCCCACCGCGTGTCCCGTAGGTGCACAACAAGCCAACAATGGCAGAAGGGGCGGTGGTCCTTGGAGCCGCCTCCTCTAATATTGACGCACCTTGGCTTGCTTTAACCTCCCAGGGGTCTTTAAGGTGTACGATAAAAACCATGACGGGACAATCGCCTACGACGAGATGCTCGAAATTGTCAACTCCGTCTACAAGATGGTCGGTCGGATGGTCGAGCATGCAGAGGATGAGGACACTGCCAATAAGGTCCGATCAGACCAAGCATGTTTCCAACAGCCGCGATGTGTACTGACGAAAAGGACTTGGGTGTTAATCGGTAATGTAGCGAGTGGACAAGATCTTCAAGAGTATGGACAAGGATAGCGACCAAAAGTTGACGTATGCAGAGTTTGTCAACGGCAGCAAGCAGGATCCTGCGATTACCAAGGTACACCCTCCCCTTCCGCAGCGTGTTCTCATTCCCGAGCTCTGACACCGCTATTTCAGGCTCTATCCCTGTACGATGATTTTGTTTAATCCATTCTGGCTATATGTCTAGGTGAGTCCCACTCCCGCACTTGAGACTGGAAAAGTTACCCGTCAAGAGTAACGACCCCTCTGCTGCACATAGCACAATTCTGACAGCCAATTGTTGATCTCGAATAGATTCATGCTTGAATGGCCGCTGTGAAAACACCCCTTCTGCTTTCTCTGTTGTACTGCTTGGGGTCTCACCACCCTCCCTCAATGTAGATCACGACACTTGGTACTAGGTTGTTTCAGGATGGAATCAATCGCTCTTACCCACGTTATCACGTACCTGAATGTTCGAAATCTCCCAGTCCCCCTTGGGAGCAAACCAACCTCCTGACATTGAAAGATAAATAGATAGATAAACGGGAAATGTAGTATAGTAATAGAGTAACAAAGCCTTGCGGTCATCTCCCGTCTTTCCAGCTTGTCGACGGAAGTTAACGAAACGGCTAATTTGGGTAGTGCCTACCGCGATGGCATCCTTTGACCTTGACCCTGCTCAATACAAGAAAACCTTCTTTTTTCGGACATTAGAGTTTTGGTTCTGGCCCCTGTTACCGACGAAGCCATGGGTTTCTGCCAAATTAATATCGTGAAGCGGTGTCACATCACTTTGGCCACAAATTATACTGACGGTAGAATTCATCATTACCCTCGTTCCCGGTTTCGAAGCCTCTCAGCGAAGTCGATCCATGAATCAATTCCTCAGATCATATCACGACAGGAGGGTCTTGACACGGACTTTGGTGAGACCGAGTAAGTAAATGACTGGTGATATAATAGTGACAGTCCCACTTTCTTGCGTGTTTCCCCCTTACTAACAGTTTCCGATCTCTTCCTTTCGCGTAGTACTCCCGCTTTGCCCCTTTCCATCACGAGTATGATGGAAAAGTAAGGAGGCAGTACATCTCAGACCCCTGGAAGGGCATCAGCTGATTGAGTATGTTAAATGAAATGCTATATCACACCAATTTGCCAGAGAATGGTCTACTCAAGGAACTCCTGCAGGTCGGGCATTCGTTCCGTCTGAGAGCCCGAGCCACATCACGAGGTACCATATCTCCGCTTCTCCGCACGCACGGCTAAACAACTAATGAGATAACTATAGATGAGGTGGATCTCCGTCATCAAGAAGCATGCAGTCCTTGAAATGAAAAACTAGCATGACGGCATGGCAATTTTTCACCTCAGGTGTACTGTACAAATTCCGTTGGATTGGACCAGGATTATGTTGTCTATTCTCTGTGTAATAATGGCACCAACCAGGTATGAATGTCAGACCCCAGCCCAGGCAGATTGATACTCTAGCTAGACAGGTGTTGTGTTTTGTTTATTTACAGATTTGATTTGTAAGCGATTTCACGCTATTTCTTTGAATTTCTACAAATTCCCTCCACCTTAATTGTCCATCGTGTGTGATCGCCAGGGCCGCCATACTATCTCGTGTTGTGGCGCAAATGACACTCCTAACGAAAGTGATCAATAGCGATCCCCGGTATTGGGTTTTTCCCGTTGTAAAGCTCCTTGCCTTCTCCCGCCGTCGCCGCAATGGGTAAATCGCAATCCAAACTCACCCCAGAGGAGCTCGCCGACCTCCAAAAGGACACGTATTGTGAGATGCACAGAGATCTTCCCGATCCCCCGATCCGCTCCGCTAAGCTCGGCTGAGAACTTTTTTCCCCTATTAGTCAACAAGGCGGAACTTAATTCCTGGCAAGCATCTCTTCCCAATCCAATTCCATTTTTCGTACTCATCATACTCATACGTCTCTCTCTCTGTCCCGATCCGCCAACACACGCACACACACAGGTACAACGAGTTCTTGCGAGACTATCCAAGCGGGCGACTCAATAGGGAGCAATTCAGGCACTTCCACCAGCGGTTCTTCCCCTATGGTGACCCGGGCCAATTTGCAGAATACTTCTTCAGCGTCTTTGACACTGACCAGGACGGCGAAATCAGCTTTAAAGAGTTTATCTGCCCCCTCTCCCTCACTCTACGAGGCGATCCTGGTGAAAAGCTTGAGTGTGCGTATCCCTCATTCCCACCAAGTCTCCCCGTGGTATGCCTTAAAGGATGGCCGTCCAGCGATGTCAACGCCTCCTCCCTGATACTGACCCATGACCTTCCAGGGATCTTCCGGCTGTACGATATCGACCACGATGGGACAATCACCTACGACGAGATGCTCCAGATTGTCCAGTCCGTCTACAAGTTAGTCGGTCAGACCGCCCGGCTTCCAAAAGATGAGGACACCCCCGAAAAGGTTCGATCTGATTAAGCACGTTTTCCACAACCGCGATGTGTACTGACGAAAGGACTTGGGTGGTAATCGGTAATGTAGCGAGTGGACAAGATCTTCAAAAGTATGGACAGGAATAACGACCAAAAGTTGACGTATGCAGAGTTTGTCAACGGGAGCAAGCAGGATCCTGCGATTGCCCAGGTAAGTCCGTTACCCTCCTACGACATGTTCGCACACCTGGGCTTGACCCTGTGATATTAGGCTCTGACCTTGTATGGTGGTTTTGCGTGATCACTCCGGCGCTGCGTCTGGGTCAGTTCCGCTACCTCGCTTGAGACATGAAAAGGACACTCGCCAGGGTTGACGACCGCAGTCCACTGCACGTTAAAACTTTGATACCCACTGTAGGTTCCGTCTAGATTCCGGCTTGATGGCCCCAGCGTCACACCCCTCTCTGCTCTCCTTGTTGTATTTGGGCAACCTCCCTTCGTCTTCAATGTAGTAGTATAGATCGTGACATGTATGTTTTCTTGATAATAGCTCACTCCAGAATGGAATAAAACGCCCCCCTTACGAGGTTGGGGCATGACCCACTTCCATTCAGACAAAAGCATGGCAATAGTGTAAAACAGCTCTGCAATCCCGCCCCCGTCCTTCTCTCTAGCCTCAGGTCGAACAATTCAGATCGAGCTTACGAAACAACCGGTTGGGCAGCTTTCCTTACTTTTGCAACACGCGCGCGCACTTCGATATCCTCCATAGACCACTTGTACAGCCCCTGCGCGAGCTAGAGGTTCTCTTTCTCGGCCGCAAACAGCTTGTGGTAGTCCTGCGGTTGGCCAGGCTGGGCCTGCTGTGACGCACTGGATGCGAGGTCAGGTTGTGGTTGACCTGCGGCTGCGGCTGCGGGAAACAGTTATAACCTAAATAACCATCTTTATAAATTCTGAGTGAGTTTTTCGGACTTATGTTGCACATGTCCGTACATAACAAATCCTCGGATCACTAGACTAAATATCGCTGTAATTCTTGCGCTTTCAATAGCCTCGGCAGTCGTTCCAACCACAGGTCGAATGTAGGGGAAGGGGAGAGCGGGACTAACCCTGTCACCGTTCCATCTCACTGGTTTTTATATTGTTCGGCCTACGCTTCTTCGACTTCAGTCGTTCCGTCTTGCTGGTATCGATATCCCCGAAAGCACTCAAAACAAGTAAACCCACTCCAAGGCCAAAGATGAATACTGCCGTGAACATAATCCGTGGCCAAAGTGGCGTGAAGTTCTTGAAAGACATAGGTATAAAACCCATGGTTTCGTCGGCAAAGGGTGTCAACTCCGGGACCCTTCTATCTCCTGATGTCCATATGAAGGACAACAGGCTGGTGGAGAAGAAGATCAGAGACCAAGCCAGCCAGACAGCTGGCAATGCTAAGAAGAGCCACAAATTCCAATACGGACAAGGGGAGGTTTGAGCGGCAGCCTTAGAAAGACAGTTAGTATCGGAACGCTTGGGACATAGAAATGTGCATGTGATCCACTCACGGATATCCAACGCATTCCTTTCCCCACACCGCTTAACGAATGGAACCGCGCAAGATACAATGAAGAATACAATAGGCTCATGAAGGCGCACTCGAGGGACAGTAAAGCGGTCAGTCGCGTGAAGGGATGAAACACGGCCTCAGGAATTTGTAAAAATGTCAACAAAATGCTATCACGGGTGGGGTTCAGGTAACGTTTATTGAATTATATTGCTAGACACATACCTCAGTAAAAGAGTACTGATGAGGTTTAAATTTCTCCATTCTTCCATGCACCGTATCACAAATGTTTTCCATTTCTTTTTGAATCGTTTCATGGAATGCATCTCGTGGATATCCGGAAAGCAGAGCGCACCAACCAGCCCTGTCATTTCGGCGAGTCCTTGGTTCGTAGTGGCTGACTGCAGCGAAAGGAAGTCCTTCATGGATATGTTCGATTTCAGAATGATTGCCTCGACTCTGAGAAAATACATGGACGGAAGTCGCATTTGGAACCAGGAAAAGATCAGGCTGGTCAGCTTCAAGATAAATTCCCAAAGCGATTCTGGTGGCTCTCGGGTGGGCGGTTTGCCCTCCTCTTGATGTGTGGTAGGCGCTGGGGCTGTCGTGAAAGAATGGCGCATGACGTTTCCGAGCTCGGAAAATGATACGCCGGGTCCGGAAGGATCGTGCAAGGGCAGTAGATGGTCGTCATCCTTTCGCGCCTCTCGCCCCGACTGGGCGGACCCTGCAACGTTGATGCTAATGCTTGGCGCTGGACTGTTTGCTGTTGCCAATGTCACCGTAGAGGGATCGGGGGTGAGCACAAAAGATAATCAAGCCCTATCATGCATACTAACCGGGAACAGGAACGGTCGGATTTACTGGGGGGGGGTCTGAACTCATCCTTGACGTGTACCACACATAAACCAACCACTGGGTTTATGAACACGAATGTAGCGCTGAGACAGGGAGATATCCCGTCTCTTAATAATGTATCTAACGTAACCTTCTTCTAGGTTTCCCTTTGGAAGGTCTATCTCACACCTATCATTGTTTCTATCTAAGGTAGGCTTATACCTTTGGCAATTTGCCCCGCTTCCTGGCGCCAGTAAGGGCAATGAACGGAACAAATTGAGATATATAGAATTGGGACCTCTAAACATACAAGCAACACGCAGGTAATATTATTCCTTCTCACCACACTCAATGGACTTCAAGTTAGTTGCCGGGAGTGCCACTGCGCAGCTCGGGCTGGGTGGGCACCCACGACCTATCCACACCCATATAGGTCGCTAAGTCCGCCCAGACCTCAGCTTGTACAGTGCAGGTGGATTCCGCTCAGGTACCCGGAGGAACGCAAGTTGCCAGCAGCTGACAAGCTTATGTTTGATTGGCCTGTCGTCAAAATAGTCTCTTGACAGGGGTGAGCTCTCACCTCCGTTTCCGTTTTCTGCAGAGCATTGTACCAATGTGGAGTCTTTGAATCATTTGAAAATGCTCCCTTCTTTGGTGCATTGCCTTGTTTCCCTCGTCATCTGTGCTATCTTTCCAAGACGTGAAGTAAATATATGACTCAGAGATGGTGGTTGTTTGGTTGAATATCCGCAACGTGCAGCAAGCGCAAGCCCATTGAGGTTTGTGATGGTAGATCTGGCAAGCACTCATACCTCTCTCCCTGTCCCGATTGGCCCATGCTCGCACAATACATGTACGGTCCAGGTCAAGACCCTTCGTCGTGAGGACTTCATGAATCAACTTTGCCGAAGGACTTCGAAACCGGGAACCTGGACCCAACGGCAATGGCGAATGCGACCGTCAGCATAATCTATGGCCAAAGTTGTGTGAGGTGCCGGTGGAACGACATTAATTTAGCAGAAACCCATGGTTTCGTCGGTAACTGTTGGATATCGGGAGTTTTCGGTAAGACTCCATACGTCTGCCATGCCCACATCACATCTTTATGCATAATTGTAGGAGGCGAGGTGGTATAACCTCCCCCCATGTACACCACTCTACCTTACTACGCGAGTGGCCATGACACAAAATTTCATCATTTCATTATCTCACGCCTGTATATAACTACGGTCCTTAGATGCGAATAGGATGAATATTAGTAGGCCGTTATTCCTTCCCCTTGCATAGTAGGAAAGTAACAGGGGTCAGAACCGGGGCCCTGATGTCCGCAAAATGGAGATTTTCCAATATCAAGCAGGGTCAAGGTCAAAGGATGGCGTCCCGGTAGGCAAAAGGAGTAAGCTAGGAGGCAGTACAATATATCAGAGACACCTGGAAGGGCATCAGTTGATTGAGCATGGTGAATTCAATGGCATGTCACCCCAAATTTCCAGAGAATCAAATACTCAAGGAAAACGCGCAGGAGAGACCGCATTCGGAACGTTCCGTTTGAGAGCCCAAGCCACATTAGGAGGTTGTGCAGGTAAACACCAAATGAGGTAATTGTAGATAAGGTGGACCCCATCATCAAGGAGAATGCAACGTACCCTTGAGATAATAAAGTAGCATGACAGCATGGCATTTTTTCAGCTCAAGTATGCTGTATGAATTCCATTACATTGGAACAGGATTATGTTGTCCATTCCCTATGTAATAATGGCATAGGCCAACCAGGTACGTATGAATGTCAGCTAGGCGCCACCCTAGCTATGCAGGTTTGATACGACAGGTGTTGCTTATATGGAGATTTGATTTGTAAGCGACTCTACATTATTTCCATAAATTCCCACTACCTTGTCCATCGTGTTCAGTGGAAAAGTGGAAAGGTGCCTGCTACCTCGTGATGTTCCATAAATGACAGTTGCAGGTAAGGTAAATGACATTCCTAACGAAAGTGGCCAATATCGATCCCAGCTTAGGCCCGGGTTAGTCCCGGGTTAGTCCCGCCGGCTGGATTAGGACCTTCCTGGAGCATCTTGTCTTCCCCCGCTATCACCGCAATGGGTAAATCGGGATCCAAACTCACCCCAGAAGCGCTCGCGGAACTCCAAGACAAAACACATTGTGAGACGCACCCAGATCTTCCCTGTCGCTCCACTTAGCTTCGCGAATGCATTGCTGAGAACCATTTTCCTCCAGTCAACAAAAAAGAACTGAATACCTGGCAAGTATCTCTCCCCTCCCCCTATCCCTATCCAATCCTATCCTTCGTACTTATCATACTCATACGTCTCTCGCTCTCGCTCTCTCTCTCCCGATCCGCCAACGCCACACACACACACACACACACACACAGGTACAACGGGTTCCTCCGAGACTACCCTAACGGTCGGCTCGACAGGGACCAATTCGCGGAGTTCTACCGACGGTTCTTCCCCGACGGTGAATCGGGCGAATTCGTGGAGATATTCTTTAAGGCCGTTGACGCCAACAACGACGGCGGGATTTGTTTCCAGGAATTCATCCACACCCTCTCCCTCACTTTGCGAGGGGGTCCTGATGAGAAGCTTAAGTGTGCGTATCCCTTGTTCCCACCGATTCTCTCCCCGTGGCTCCCCGTGGCGTGGCTCCCCGTGGTTCGCCTCAAAGGAGAGCCATCGAACGATACCAGCGCCTCCTCCCTGATGCTGACGCACCTTTGGTCCCATGATCCTCCAGGGCTGTTCGAGGTCTATGACATCAACAGCGATGGGACAGTCACCTACGACGAGATGCTCCAAATCGTCCGGTCCGTTTACAAGCTTGTTGGTCGGACCGTACAGCTTCCAACAGACGAGAACACTCCCGAAAAGGTCCGATCTGACCAAGCATGTTTCCACGACCACGATGTGTACTGACGAAAGGACTTGGGTGGTGATCGGTAATGTAGCGAGTGGACAAACTCTTCAAGGCTTTGGACAAGAACAACGACCAAAAGTTGACGTATGCAGAGTTTGTCAACGGCTGCAAGCTGCATCCCGCAATCGCCGAGGTAAGTCCGTCCCCTCCCACAGCATGTTCGCACACTTGGCTTGACCCTGTGATATTAGGCTCTGACCTCGCTCCTCGCTTGAGACATAAAAAGGACGATTCCCAGGATTGACGGCCGCAGTCCGCTGCACGTTAAAACTCTGATACCTATTGTTGGTCCCTTGATGGCCCCCACGACACACCCCTCTCTACTCTTTATGTCGTAATTAAGTAACCTCGCTTCGTCTTCAATGTAGCAATATAGATCGTGACACGTACGTTTTCTTGATAAAAGCTCACTCCAGAATGGAATAAAACGCTCCCTTACGAGATTGGGCCATATAACCAACTTCCATTCAACAAAAGCACGGTAATAATGTAAAACAGCTCTGCAGTCCCGTCCTCCTTCTTTCTGGCCTCAGGTTGAACAATTCAAACCAGGCTTACGAAGCAACCGGTTTGGGTAGTTTACCATACTGTTGCAACACGCGCACTTCGATATCCTCCACGGACCACTTATACAGCCCCTGCGCGAGCTGGAGGTTCTCTTTCTCGGCCGCAAACAGCTTGTGGTAGTCCTGTGGTTGGCCAGGTTGGGGCTGCTGTGACGCACCGGATGCGAGGTCAGGTTGTGGTTGACCTGCGGCTGCGGGAAAACAAAAATATATGTCAATGAGATCCAAAATGGGCGAGAGGACAGGGATGATACCGTTGTCGTTACCCAGGAGGAGACGGAAGAGTCCATTGAGACCGAACCAGTTGAGGATGTACCAGGAGAGCGAGGAGACCCATCGGACGTCCATGTCAGGCGTGTCGATGCCGCGCTGGAGCATCTGCTTGAAGCCGAGGGTGAGGGGAAAGGGTAGTTTAACTAAAAGCAGGTCAACATCCCAGTGAAATTTGTATACCCACGCTCTATAAACTCAAATATGGATTCATGGATTCGAAAAGGGGAAGAAAACGCACTGAGGACAAACCCGGAGAAGAAGAAATTGACCCAGCCCATGATAAGCATCTGCGGGACCATGGTGACGAACTGGTTCTTCATGCCCCCCATCATACCCTCCATCATGGCTGGGTCAGTGAGGGAGCTCATCGCAGGCGGTGCGATCCTGTTGCCGTCCCCGTCACGCTCGACGGGTTTCGAGGGATCAATTTTGAGATAGTCACCTTTTGTAAAGGCGTGTGTTAGGTGGTCTGTCAGTGATGTAAAGTGAGAGGGTGGGATTGGGGAGGATTGCGCAGTTTGGCGGAGGAGTTGCGCTCGGAGGAGAGCACGCCTAGAAATGAGCCAAAGGTGAACAAGAGAGTGATGCTTGAGTGAACGCCTTGCTTACTGTTCGCGTATTGCTGAAAGAGTTTGCTTCTTGGGTGAAGAAACTATGAGCTGCAGGACATAATGTCGAAGTACTCCGACGAGTATCTATTGACCCCGCGTATTAGTTTGCAAAATAAAAGGGTAATGGGTCGACCTTTCCATAACGAGTGTGATTGGGAACAAGACCTATCCACGACATGATTAGCTAGACGCGACAGACGGCCACGGCAGCGACACACCCAGTCCCGAATGGACGTTTCGATGAAGAGGGATTCTCTAGAATAATTCAGTCAACACTTTGAACTTTTTGTTTGTTTTGCTACTGACGCTGGCATCGTCGACTGGCGCGGAGTCCAAAGAGTCCAATTCCAAGACCTTTTACAGCCCGGCGGCCGAAGCACTTTGTCCCTCGTCCATCCCCGACATTACCTCCGCGCGACACCTCCGCCATCAAACGGATGCCGTTTGTATTCATCCCCCAACACCCTGGTATAGACGAAAACCAACCAGGCAACACATCCTCGCACTACAGCGCATCCCAAATCTTCGATTCCTACTCCAAAGAGGAACTGCAATCAGTACACAAGTTCAATGCCAGTATTCTTGCGTCAGTGAAGAGCTCTTTTCACCCCGGATGACTCGGTATTGATAGCCCGATCCGTAGCCAGAAGAAGGACACCAAGTGGCCGCCCAGCAAGTACTTGATGCAGATCATGAATGAACAAGCAGAGATAGAGTTTCGCTTGGAGCGAATGGAGCAAGAGGCGAGGAATGAAGGCGATAAGCTAGGCGACCAGGAAATTGGGGACGAGCCTGAATATATGCTTGCCACGAAATACAAAGCCATGATATCTCCGGTGGTGCGCTCTTCTTTCACTATATGATGGATATAAGTCTTACTTGTACTGGTTATAGCGTACAAGCACTAGCAATGGCTCTCGTGTGGCAAGTATGTCCATGGAGGAGGCTGCGCGATTAGAGCGCCGTGCCATGGAGGCACAAACCCCCAAAAGGCTGCGCCCTGAACCTCCAGTCATTCATAATGGTCTGACAGAGCAAGAGAAGCACGAGCGCATCATCGCTTTCATGTTTGTGCCCATTGATGTCCAAAGCGCCTGCAATCATGTGACTCACCTCCTCCTTCCAGGTCGTATCAAGCATCAGATGATGAAGACGAGGACGAAGACGAAGCGTACGATGATGGTGACGACGCCATGGAGCTCGAAGGACCGGCGAGAGGCGGCGAATACATCGACACGGATGACCTGAGCCAGTTCATTCGCGTCGACGCAGATATCATCCCTCGCGGAGGAAGATATTTCAACGGCGTTGGCGATTGCTGACCAACACCGCATGGCCGAACGAACGATACCCCGCCTCCACCTCCATGTCATAGTAGTTCTAGTCCAGTCCCTTCTCTCGCACAGGCAACTCATTATCATACTAACCGGTAACCACCACATCGCACACGGCAACCTCGACGACTATATATCCTCCACATCGGCTCTGGTATACACTACTCTAACACCCGCTCATCTCTAGCATCGCTATTTCGTATCTCGAGTCGTCGGGCATCAGTCGTGCATTCCTCAGCTTCTCCGTTCTTCCTTGTCTACCATTTATGTAGCCTTCGGCGAGACCACTCCTATATGCAGGTTACTCTGCATTACAACAGTTTGTACTCTTCCCCAACACTCCATTCTTCTCGCTTTTCTGTATTGGGTGTACCTTATGAGTTATGTTGAATTGGACTCGGCCTTGTCTACCTTGTTCACGTGCAAATCAGGATAGCCAACTCAAGACAGTCCAACTTCAGCTTTACAGAAATTTAGATAAGGGAAAAGAGACCAAAACATTTAACCATATAATATTCTCCAACCGCAAACGGTCTCAATGTTCTGCGCGAGCTCAGCAACTAACTTTCTATGAAATTATTCGGAGTCTAGCCCTCGCCTCTGATACTGTCGTCTCTCAATCTCGCGACCCTATTCTCCTATCCTACGCGCCCCCCTCGATCGACGACCAGCTAGATATTAAGCATTTCGTCCTGTCCCTCAGCACCACTGCTGGAAACACCCCAGTTCCTCAGCTTGTCCCTGCTGTCCAGCACTAGAATTAACGAGTGTCGAGTTCGTGAGAACGATAGATCGAAACCATAGTACAAGACCGAGCCGTCACAATTGAGACGGGAACACCAACATTAAAGCGATGAATAACCGAATATATCCACCTGGCGATTTCGGTATGCGGGAACGGAAGCTCACGAAAAGTCCCAATTTCCGACAAAGAGGTTGAAAGATGCACGTACTGTAATTCCTCATCAGATACGGGCAAGATGACTGGGAGAGACATATTAAGAAGCACATCAATTGCCCTTCTATTCTGACCTCATTATCTTGTATAACAATATCCGTGGAGGAGTCTTCACATCCACCAAGTTTAGTAGGGTGGCCTCCCTCAGCCAATCTTCTATTATCCATCATGCACTTGCGCCACTGAATGGCTGACATCTTCCTCCTTTGCACCTTCAAAGTTGGAGCCTCAGCACCCTCCAACAACTCCGGTGGTCCGTCGTAATCATTAGACGCGGTGAATTGGAATATTTTTGCTTGGTTCCTTTGAAATGCACTGCTTCCTCTCTCAGTCAACCTAAAGTAACCACATGGGCGTACATCCCCCATTTATCCAGGATACAAGGTGGGTTGCAATACTGGCAGCATCTCGCACTCATCCTGTGGAGGCACAGGCGGGCATCTACCTCTCGTTTGAATGCTTCAGGGAAACCATGTCCTCCTACATCAAACTTCTTCATTGCTGCTGTGGTAACGTGCTTCCGAATTCGGTAGAGGAGAGACAGTGACTTAAGGTGCTTGTGTTGGTTCATAGACTTGAGATCCATGGAAAGAAGAATTTTATCATATTGACTCTCATCATACTGAATTTCTTCCTCAGATTGGGGCAAAGACGTGATTGTAAGGTTCTCTATTAATACCGCTGGCAGCCATAGCAAGTGATGAGTGAAATCCGCCTACTGACATTCCTGCCTTGACCTCCACAGTCAATGGGTATGTGCTTGCCCTTCTCAATAGTTTCTGCACTCTCTGGGCTCCAAATCAAGGAAGTCTAGGTATCAGGCATTCCTTCAATAAGGTCGATAGCATTGTTTCAGGTTTTGGTGTGGAAATATACCACGGTGATCGATAAGTACACACGCGAAGCCACGAGATGGACTACGATGTCAGCCCGTAGATCGGGTGCCGCTGGCATCCAGGGGACGGGAAGGGAGGTGTTAATACAGGGATGGGAATGCCAAGTCAAGAGAGCTAAAAGTGCGGTGTCGAAAAGGACCGAGCCGAAATGGATGTTTAGGTGCAATGAATGTAAGGAGTGTACGCTGATTTTATCAGCAGCAGAGTAAAGAATAGCTTAGAGTAACCCAATAGAACGGAGGTGGCGTCGGAATGCCTGCGACTCTGGGTCCTCTACCACTTCGACCTCAGGGTCGCGTCTTCGTGCATTCTCACCTCGTTCGATGAGATCGTCTACATCAAGTGGGATATCCTCTTCGCTTGAACGCCCATGTGGACCGAACACGCCCATGCCCCGTCGGAGTCCAAGGCCTTGCGAAACGATAAAGTGCCACCCGAGGTTGCGCTCAAGGTTCTCATGCAGTTGAGCAAAGAGAATTCGTTGTTCTTCGGGGGATGGTTGCGGTGCCTGAGGCGCTGGACGAGGCTGGCTGGCGCGGATCGAGGTTTCCCAGCGCTTGATGCGCCAATAACCCAGAAGGCTGGTCATGAACAGGAACCATCCAGCTGTCATCTACGCGAGAATATCGTGTAAGTACTCGCCGCCAAGAAAGAGGGCCCATGGTCTCACCAGTATCATGGCAACCCATTCATTCAATGCGATCGTCTGATAAGTGGATGCGGTGCTGTCCGGGTAATCGGGGACGGTCGAATTTGTCACTCCACCAGTCGGGGCGGGTGCGTTGGTCACAGACTCATCTTCTGGTAGGGGAAAGGGAACTTCTCCACTATTGTTCATCTCATCCGCACGTTGTCGGAAAGAGAGGCCAAGTTGTACTAACGCAACACCTGATGGTGACAAAATGAGCCATGTACATTATCGGATCGATACGCCAAGGCTTACCAAGACCAGCTCGAGCGCCAAAGCGGCCTGCATGGCTTGTACTGAGCATCCAGGCAATAGCGAAACCAATCCACTGTAAGGAAAAGGACAAAAGGAATGACCAGAGAAAAGCAAAGATGCTGCCGGCTGGCAAATTATCGATTAAGAAGTCGTCAGAGGTGCTCGCCAAGATGGTATTATCCCAATAAGCGGGCGGCTGATCCAGTTGAGCAACATTATAAGACTGCAGAAAGATGTAAGCTTATCAGGCAGATGAGCTGGCTGAAGCGACCACGCACCGGAGGAGCATCACTTGAGGCAAACTCGGGAGCGTGTAGGTTAGAATCTTGCTCTGCTGCCGACACAGCGTGTGCTCGAGCAGCACTGGCTGATACAGGACGAGCAGAGATATTCCCAAAGACGCCGTCGTTCTGGGTCCCGCCTCCGCGAACGCGTGGTTCAGGGCGTTTCCGGCCCGTCAAGGCTCCCCACGTTTTGGAAAGCCATCCGGTGGTGCGACGTGGAAGATTCTGGGGAGTAGAGAAGTCTGGGACAATTCCGTTGGAATTACCCCATGTGTTGGAAGGCTCCGCGCGCTCTTGGGGGGGTGAACCGGGTGGAGGTGGGTAGTCGTACTCGAAATTATAACGACCGTTAATGGTAGGCCGTTGAGGTGCTCCCGATGCCAGCTGAGGCTGATCTACTCGCTCCTCGTCGGTGAAACCTTGCAACTGACGCTGTGTAGAGGAGAGAAGCGGTCGCTGGACGACAGCGTCATCGTGCTCCTCGTCAGAAGCATCGAAGACGGCCTCTAGTTCGTCGTCTGGCTGCTGCGTTGGGATTTGTACATAGCGCCTGGGCATGTCCAAATCTGGGGGGGGACAAGTGTTCTATTGGCCAGCCTCATTGAGAATCAACCCTGGTTTAGACCATGGCCACTACTTCCATCAACAACTTGCCCGTAGAGCTATTAGCAATTATTTTCAACCTCCTAGAACTGCATCAGTTGCTTGCAGCAGCTCGGACATGCAGACTCTGGCGAGCAATTTGCTCCGACCCATTGCTCAATCCATTCCGGAGCCCAATTGCGCATATTCTGGAGAGCCAATGCCAACTGGAATCTGAGAAGACAGGCGGGATGCACTCTCTCCGCACGATGAGTGCATTCCAGTGGATTCCTAGCCACAACTGGGTTGAGATTTTAGCCATGGCACCTCCATATTTCATACTATTCGAATGCAATGTACCGAACCTTTCCGAGGAGCATTGGGAAGAGGCCTTCCGACTTCGCTTTCCCCCAAGCTGGACAAGGTGGAGACGGGGAGGTCGGTGGAGGGCAGCATTTCTCAAGTCGGCATGCTTATCAGCATCCAATGATATCACTGACTCACTGACCGCTTTGCTCAGGATGTTAACGCGTATATTGCATCGGTTAAATGTCACTTGCACAAGTGACGAGGCATGGACGAGTTACATCATGATAAACCGAAATAGCAACGTTAACCTTGGAACCGGGAGCTCGAGGACCTTCAGTCCCTATGCCATTTTCAATGCTCTAAAGTGCGCCTAACGTTGGGCCTTAGGGATCGATGGTTGAATTTCGCTTAGACTAGAGAATGATCTCAATCACTACTCGTTCACTACCCGAGTACGTTCAGCTCTACAGCTTTCGGTTGAACCCCTAAATGATTCCAGGTGGTTGTGCAACTTCGCGACGTCATAATCGTGTCGATCGGTATCCTCGGTCCACCAACATCTTTCCAAGTGAACAGACTAGCAAAAGTATTCCTAAATCCTCCTAGCACAGGACCGATGGGTGGATCCCATACACCCTCACCCACGTCAATCAACCCTCTCCAACCAGTCTCCTCGATCGACAGGTTTCCGCAAATGTCCTCAACGTCACAGGCCGATCGGACAAGTGTACCACTAATGCGCAGCCTTTCACTTGGACAGCAAGATGTCCCAGCTAAAACCACTCTTTGGCAACGTCTGCGTATGACAGCCACACGGTATCCACTTCAAGAAGGGCGACCAACCGACACTCCCAGGTCTCTACCCATTGCGAGCGCAACGCGTGAATCACCCGTAACGATTGAGCCGTTGCAGTACTCTCGAATGACAACCCCACGGCCAGTCGCGCTACATTCGCGGTACCCAAACTTCACTCCGGGAGGTCGAGATCTCCGGTGGGAAACGTCAGAATCTCATCCAGATTGGACATGGGTTGGCCCTCTTCTGTGGGTATATCTCGGTCTTCGATCTTCATTTACGAATCAATCCCTTTGACAGGGTGACGGCGCTGCTCATTCCTCATGGAACCGGAATGGAACCGGAACCAGGAGAGGACATTCTAGCGAGACAAGGACAGGGAAGGAGTCGATGGGCCAGCTTGACATTCGAGGACCTGGCCGTCCTTGCACCATGGCTGGACTCACATATTGAAATGAAGATACATGGACCTGCGTTGGGTCACGTTTTATAGTGCTCAGGTATCACCCCTTTACCCATTTTTACTGTCAAACTCTCATTAAGCGCAAAAAATTCCAGAGAGAATAAGATGTGAATTGCTGAAGCGACGAAGAAGATTACATCTGAGCTAATAAATTGATAAGTATCTAGATCGAGAAATATCACGACACTAGTCTCTTGTTGGCAAATCAAGCATGTGCCCCATCCGCTCCACCTTAGTACGCAAATACTTCTCCAACTCTGGTCCATGAGCCGCATTTCCACCAATCATCGTAACGCCTTCCATTCGAGGGTTCTCCCCGTGGGTTAGCGAAGACGAATGGGAATGGGAATCGCTCTGCCAGCTGCGCGGGACCATCGCCCTCCTTTGCACGACCTTGATACCTTCCTTTTCAATGCTTTCTACCTTATCCGGGTTGTTGGTTAACAACTCGATTCCCTCGTCGAGTCCTAAATCTCGCAAAATTGCGCCTGCGACATCGTACTTCCGCTCATCGGCTCCATGTCCCAACAATAAGTTTGCTTGTACGGTGTCATGCCCCATATCTTGCAAGTTGTATGCACGAATCTTGGAGAGCAAACCGATGCAACGCCCCTCTTGTCGTAGGTAGATGATTGCCCCTCTACCTGGGGATGTAGCAGATTGGGGAAGAGAAATCAATCGGAGTGCCTCGTCGAGTTGTTCGCCGCAGTCGCAGCGCATCGAACCGATTGTCTCGCCCGTGAAGCATTCAGAGTGGATGCGCACGAATGGTGGGGGAGCTCCAGAGGACGCTGCTGAATCGGAGGTACGGTGCAATTGCTGTGGTGGTATTGAAGGAATGCGTACTGAGGAAGTGAGACGCCCGACATATGCGCCGCGAATCAAGCGGTCGAGCTCAGTCTCATCATCGCTCCATCGGGCTTCCAGGCTCTTACTCCGAATGAAAAGAGGTGATATGGGCGCGTCTCGCCCCGCTTCTAGTTGAGCCGAATCAGCGATGATGGCAAGATGCTCTTTCTCATCAATGTTATTCTTGTAGAGGTGAAGGAAAACGGGACCATACGGAGTAGGGACACGTGTACGGGCCATACATTTAACGACGGTGTTGGTGGGTGGGGGGTTTCTAATTATTCGTGGTGGCCGACTAGCGGTCGAGGGGGGGGCTGTGAAGACGGAGGGTTGGGACTGAATAGCATAGGTTTGAAGAGAGAGTCCCCGAGGTCGTCGAGGAAGATTCCCGGTTGACTGTAAGGGTCCCCGAGGGTGGTTCTCCTTGTCCAGCTTCAGCCGCTGACTGCGCGGGGCCTGCCTACTAACATGCTTCGGCTTAGCACTAGTAGGAGATACGGGGTCTACAGGGCTACTTGGGGCCTCCGCAGCCCCCGTGGGCTGATCGACGACCCCGCCGACATTATGGTGATAGTGGTGTCGTGTAATGTGCGGACCAACGTCCATGGCGGCGGCAAGGAGAAGGGAATCCAAGGGCGCTTCGCGTCGCCGATGAGGTCCGGACTGCGGTGCTGGCGTAGTGAGCAGGTTGAGGAGATCGAAATCGGGGTCGCGGTGAGGAGGACGGGTAAGGACGTCGAGAGACATGGCGGAACGAGGATACTGTTTGTTGTTGTCACGCAGGACGAGGGAGACGATCGCCGAGAGGTGGATGTGGAGGTGGCGAGATCCAGGTTTGCCGCCTTTATAGAGGCTGGAGCGATTGCCGGTGTCCTCGTGAAAGCGCCGGCTTGGGTTTTGTAATCATGAGAAAAATTTGCCGATTGTCGTATGTCGTGAATCAGCTCGTGTACAGAAGCTTACGAGGCACCGCTCAATCTGGGCAAAAATATACCCATCCTCCGGTCTCAACGGCGGCGGAGCAGGAGGAAACTGGAGCATCGGTGTTGGATTGATGTTGGTAAGCAGAAGGTCAGAAGGCACACGTACCACACTTTCTCTTTGAATCGGGCGGTCTTGACAAATCCATTTCACGAGTGGATCGAAGCGGCCATTCGTCTCCCCAAGTCCATTTGCGTCCGTAACAATGAGCGCCACCATTCTCCAAAATGTTTCCCAGCTCGCGGACAATGTCAGCACCACCGATTTAAAGTCGTTCTGGACATCCAGACTGCTTACTCACCCCCAGCCAGCGTGATGCCGGAGCAACCCTTGAACGGCCGAGTGCCATTCAACTTCCCATGTCTCGGGACGGCGTTGTTGAAGGAGAAGTTTGACATCTTCGATGGAGCGTTCCACTCTCGCAACTGCATTGCACATGCTGTCGTACATGGAAGAGATGCAATGGGCGTTACACCAATTATGACTGAGTCTCGGGTTAGGCCGGCGTACAATATGCATAAGGAAGCGTACTTGCTTGATTGAGATGCAGAACGTCAGATTCTCAACCTGTATCTAGGTCAGCTTTGGTCTTCGCTCTGGTCGGTCAATGAATCACTTGATGGAACCACCCTGACGGTCTGTAGAAATGAGTGATTGAAGCGTACAGTGTTACGCCATACTCACACGAAGATCGTTTCCCCTTCTTCTTGTTCAATGACCAGCACTTGTGTTCGGGCGGCATCCCATTGCGGCCATTCCTCTTCGTCGACCCAACGAATGTCATGTATAGCTTCCCCATTTTCCTTCGATATGTATCTAGTTACTTCAGGCGGGAAAAGCCACCACCGCTTGCGACCGACAATATTGGTAGACCATGAATATGACGAATCTTACCTTAGTTAGACCTGGCTGGTTCAGACAACGCAAGGCAGAGTACTCACAGACATCTCTATGGAGTGGGGTATATGTTGAGTTGGGCCCCATGTACTGTTGGTGCTGTCCCCGTTAGGGGCAGCTTTCAGAAGATAATCACAGTACGAACCACAAAGCGGAAGTCGTCCTCAGTCTCCATGCAGTAGTGGCGGTTCATCCAGTCATCCTTGAATATATCTGGTGTGTCATAAAATCCATCCTGTGGACATTGTCGCGCAAGGTGCCAGTCCTTAACATATAGGTTCTGCCCTTCTCCCTTTCTCCAAGCGGAAAGGACAGCCTTTAGGACCATCGTCGATCTACAGCCCTCCTGATCGACGGGTACCACGAGATCCCCATATCGCTGAAAGAGGACATCGAAATTAGGACGCGAAAAGGACGCCTCTGGATCTGATACGGCCCAAAGAGTCCGAGCGGGCCATGAAGCGACCAGGTCTGGTCCGATAATGACCGGCTTATTCGGTAGTAGGTGATTTTCTCGGAATTCCTCGTATGAGAGCGTGGCGCGCCGAAGGGTCACGTCCATGGCGTCGCATGTACGTGTCGCTCGATCCAACACAATCTCGGACGCGTCGTCCGTGCCTGCGGAAGGAATGAAAGGTGTAGCGGCGTCTCAACTGAGAACCCTTTATCTTCACCCTTTAATTCATTCGACCTTGTCCTCATCCTGAGCTCTCCTCCGCCCAGCATCTCCGAGGATAACCAGGACACTTACGAGACCACAATTTTTTGTCCGACTTAGGAACCAAATCGCTAATACCACTAGCGCCTCGCCGCTGCCACACAAATAATTGCGTTATGTCGCCTCGATTAAGTGGCTCATCCTACCACAATATCTTATGCATATTCTGTACACTGCAGGGGCAACGAATAGTCGCTTTGGGCCTCATCTCTGTGGTGGCGTCAAGTTCCCCGCCACATAGGTTAAGTCAACCATTTGCTATATTATAGTTGTCATAGTAGGTGGTACCAAAGAGAAATGAATGTGTGGAGTATATCTTCTAAACGGTGATAACTCCAAATGTGAATTCAGCTCCAAAGTCGCTCATCAGATTCGACTTTGTCAACCTGTGCTACGGAAGTCCGATTACAATGTCAGAGGGCCTCCAAATAATGCTATGAAGATAAAAGGGAACCCAACAAAAGCTATCATCGATGGTTCCAAGCACATTCGAGAGGACTTGTCGGATTTCCGCCATCACCAGACAGGGTCACCCGAGTTATTCCACCAACCGTGGTCCATGCTCTGCCATAACCTTCTCACTCTAGAGAAATCCACTCGAGGTACTGGAAATGTTAGAATGGTTCGTAAGGAAATGAAACATGGTCTACCCAGCAGCTGCCCCGATGGCGATGCTAGTGATAGCCAGAGTATCTGCAGAGCTCCAGAAAAATCGACAGTTGCTGGTATCCTAGAGGAAGGCCATCCCGCGAGTAATAGTACTCCCGTTGAAATGGCTTGCAATCGATCAGGGTCCGCGGAATTATTGTCGAGCTTGTCCATGGGTTTCTGTGCACTACTGCATGTTGTGCTCTTGAGGCTGCCTATGTGAATTTTCGTCAAAAAAAACGGCTTGAGGCTAAACTGAAATGCCAACCACCGCCCATACCTGACATTGGACCCCGTTGACATCAATTCTCGGAACACCACTATAGGCGATCACGGCGATGGCCCCTGCCGCAAGAGCACTTATTCCTGAGATAAAATACCGCGGGATCAAATGCTTCGCTCGGGATTATTTAACCTAAATCCCGGACCTTATGCAATTCGCATTTACGTGATTTTGAGCCGCGTTACCGCATGGCCCTGAGGAGAAAGAAGGAGCAGCATGGGCACGCCCCCCCCACAAGAGAGGCATCGGTAACCAGCGCCACCAGATTAGAGAAGATAAAACCAAGCCGCCCGATGCAATGGACTCGCAAAGAAATGCATTTGTGGACTTTGCACTAGTATGACTAGTATTTGTGAGGGCACCAGATATTTTGCATTGCGGTTGAATGACACTAAGTAGTAGAAAGGAGTTTACTACCGCGTCACTTCTGCCACTTTGATGGGCAGAACCATCCAAACAGTAGGTGATAAGCCCCCATGAAGCGATCCCAGCGTCGCTGCCAAACAATCGAGTGGAGCTCCTGGGCTGTGAAGCTATCTATTAGATCTCTGTAGATCACGCACAGTGCCGCAGATGTTGGAAAATAGAAAAGATGCGATCTCGGAAGGTGTTTGTCCATCTTATGGCGACCAACGGTGAGAAAAAGCCGTCGAAAGCCTCAAACTAGGACAGCTGAGGTCATTCTGACCGATCTTTCAGCCAGTGACAACGCGTGGGTCAATATTCGCGCCGTCGCCGTATGCGGTAATGGAAAGCGGTCAAGGTGTTTGGTCACCCCACTTTTGACTTCGACCTCTGGAGGCCAGCAGAGTATGACCGACCGAACGAAAGAGTTCCGGACGTGCGTAGAAGAGAAACGGACTTTATACCCTCCAGACCCGAAAGCGAAGGGCAAGAGTCGGCATGACGTGGGCAGTAACGATGCGGACGCTCAGAGCGGTAGAATAACAGCGAAAGCCTACCTTCAGGAGGCTTATATCATTGTGAGTACTCAGACTTCGTTATTGCATTCGTTCACTCAGGCATTGACACGCAGCATCCAGCTTAAACACATCAACACCCTCTCGCGGATGCTAACGCTGATACGACGACCATATCTTAACATCGGTGGCAACGAATTTCTTGCTCTACGACAAACGGCGCGCGCCTTTGACCTAGGAGGTGACGAGGAGGCACTTGCGTCGCTCAAGTATATGTCAAATCAGGAGCGCGACCAGCTGGACTTACAAGCGAAGACCATATTGTCACGATGTGTGGAAAGAGTTAAAGAGATGGAACAAATCGAACAGAGTACGCAACACGTTGTCTCGCCATTGACACCAGCACTCTAATACTTCCGCTGTAGAGCGTGTAGAGTTTGCAAATTCGCGCACCAACAAACTCCTAAGAATGTTACCTTCACGGTTGACGGCACATGACAGTGCAACCATCGCCTCCGAATTTCTTGCTGCCCACAATGCTAGCATAACGTGGTACCTCAGCCGACGCCTCAGCGAAGTCGGCCAATCGCAGAAAGAGATGCAAGAAGAGCGAATAAAGCGACAACTCGAACGCACACGGACCCTGGGCTCCACATCTAGTGAGGTCCGGTCAAGAAACGCGCTCGATCCCCTGTCTGCGCCATCGGAGCGAACAGGGGGATGGTTCGGGTCTGCAAAGGCTTCTTCTTCCAACCCCCCGCCTTCTCTCCCATACTCAGACGACGAGGACTCAGACGAGGAGCTCGAGCTCACGCAGTCACAAATACTACAATTCGAGGATGAAAACAAAGCCTTACTGCGTGATGCGGAGGACGCTCTAGCAGCCGTCCAGCAAGCAGAGTCACGTCTGATGGAAATCTCCGCTCTGCAGATGGAGCTCGTGCAACATCTCACCCAACAAGCAGAAATCACCGACCAATTATTCGAGGACGCTGTGCAGGCAAGTCAAACGGTTAACGCAGCCAATGCTCAGCTAGTCCGGGCAAGGCAGCGGCAGTCTGATTCGCGTTTATTCATCTTGGTCTTCCTACTCGGCGCGAGCGCTGCATTATTATTCCTGCATAATTATTAAATATTGTAGATGCTCGATTCGAGACGGGGTAGAGGGACGGTAATTCTTCCAGCTGTCGGTGATACACAAAATGCGTTTATGCTGGACGTAGACGTCGGACACTCAAATATATACCAGATGTGTGATGTATCTTTCCATTTATCTTCTTGGTGATCTCCTCCCTTGTATGCGGGTCTCTGGACGAGGCTGTGGGGACTGCGGTTGGACCTCTTCGTCCGAACTGGGTGGAGAGAAATCACGTAGCAGAGGTGCTCCCTGGTCGACGTCCTCCAAAATCCTTGATGCGGCATCATCTATATGTTGCGGGAGGCCAGTCGCGTTTTTAATCTTCTCTTGAACGAGATGGTACACAGCCCTGAGAGAGGAGTTCATCCTCGGAGAGTAAGACAACGAGGGCAGGAAGGGACATACCACCCCGTCCCTAGTCCAACGATTATTCCGAGAACAACGCTAGCGATATTAATCGCTTTTGTGGGAGTGTCCATCTTGCCTCGTTGGTCTCGGTCAGCAAGCTCCGCGATTCGCGAGGCAACGAATACAGAAAGTAGAACTTTAGGTTGAATGAATCTGAGGAGTGTATATCAGTATAGGACCGAATGAGTAGAAACGGGGCTGACATGGTAGCGACCATAAATTGCCAGAACGCGACACTATTGATAGAAGCAAAGAGGGCATTGCTATACACCCACGGAGGCACAGGTGAGAACCGAATGAGAATGATCAGAGGTAAACCCTTTGCTTCCTATGTTTTTGGAATTAGTGGATGTTTACTAATCACGAGGACGAACAAAACAACTCACCACAACTTCTTCCAGGGCTCGCCAACGATCATTGGTCTCCGAAAGTCGCTTCAAGCGTGATTTGAAGGCGAACCTGAGTAGTAAGAACGAGAAGGCAGCGCCTAGGAAAGTGGCCGGGCATGCGAGAAGGAAGCCCTTGATGCCCCAGGCAAAACCACAAATGGATACGAGAGTGGTAAAGCCTACAAGGGGTGGAACGGAGGACACGACTACGATAGCTCGTCATAAAACGCTCAGCTGGCATGTTTGCGCCTTCGACGTACCCATTACGAGGGCGAGTATCCACCATCCGTGGGTCGAATTTCGGACACTCTGGGACACGTCATACAAGTACTGAAACAACTTGTCTGGACCGATGTGGATCAGAGCAACCGCGAGGAGGATGTGGAAGGCGATGAGGAAGTAGAGGACCGTCTTTCCCAGCCAGTTGAGCCGTTTGTACCGCTTCAACGTGGCAAGTGATAACCGGTGAGCATGGTTCAATGACCAGCGGATCCAGCCTGACTCTTCACGAGGTCTCATTATTATTGCAGGGTTCAAGGTGGTGTTGGCGTTTTACTGACAGCATTTCCCAAAATAGAAACACTGAGATCATCTAATCGAAATGATGCAATCATGATAGTTCTTCACCCTCAAACGCATCCCAGGGGATCTGCCCTTGTCTCTCGGACACTGCACCTTGCAGAATGTACAAGAAAGGCGCATCCTTTGGTGTTCCTGCTATGCTTTGATACGCCACTGTCAAGTTGCACCGCGAACCTACGGATGAAGATGCGCCCAATTTAACACAACGAAGAAGAATACTGGTTCACGGCTTACAGGCATGTCGGTATTGCATTTCAACTCCTGCTTCCCTGTTGAGAGCACATTTTAGAAAGGTCCGGTACTTAACGAGGATCCTGATTACCTTTGGACAAGAACTGGCGGTAATTGCTTAGAGTTTAGCTTGAATATACACGCGGTTTGACCGTCCGTGTCCTTGGACCGCACAATGATGGCATTGTCGGTCCTTCGTCGCGGTAAATTGTCGAGTGATTTATTGATGACTAGCTGAATGAAGACACACACCTCGATTAGTATATCTTAGATGGTAAGGAAGCAGCACATACGATAAAATCTCCGCAGAGACAGTAGTAAACTCTTAATGCGGCCGTGGAGGACTCGGTCGGTGCGACTGATCAAGCTTAAGCCGTCAGGACCACTCACATAGCATTTGTGAATAATGCCTACCGTCCGTCGAGGCGGAAATAGTCGACTTTGAAATAACTTTCGGCATTGTTGGATCCAAGCGCGCCTTTGACCTTAACCACTTCCTCAATGAAGTTTGTCGCGCTGCTGAGTGGCGGCAAGGATAGCTGCTACAATATTGTGCATTGCCACCGGAACGGACACGAGCTTGTTGCGGCTGCGTCTCTCAGTCCAGAGGAAGGCAAAGGTCCGTCCTAACTGTCTGATGTGATCCTCCAGAATCTAAGTGGCCCTGTTGTAGACAGATGAGATCGATTCGTATCTATACCAGACTGTTGGTCAAGATGCCATCGAGTTCGTCGCAAGGGCACTCGATGTGCCACTATATCGAAAGACTATCTCCGGGACCGCAGTTGAAATGGGCATTGAATATGGGTCTAGAAACGGTTCAGCAACCACTGCTAGTGGCGTTGATGGCGATGAGACGGAAGATCTGTACACGCTCTTGCAAACAGTCAAGGTTCGTCCCCTTCTTATATTTAGACACTCGAGCACTGAATTTCCTAGTTCCATCATCCTGACATCGATGGCGTCTCTGTCGGTGCTATTCTGTCAACGTACCAACGCGTACGCGTCGAGCATGTGTGCGTCTACTCATTCCGGAATACGACGGAATCTGACTCTAGAACAGGTGCCAGAGATTGAGTCTCACAGCTCTATGTTACCTTTGGCAACGTGACCAGCGCCAGCTGCTGGCGGAGATGGTCAACAACAACGTCGATGCAATTCTCATCAAAGTGGCGGGAATCGGACTAGAAGCAAAACACTTAGGAAAGTCCCTTGCTCAAATGCAGGCCACCTTGTGGAAATTGGTGTGTTACGTGGCTCCTTCGTCTATGCACCATCTGACGTTGGAGTAGAACGATCAATTTGGCTCGCATATTTGCGGGGAAGGAGGAGAGTATGAGACACTGACGCTGGACTGTGCTGCTTTCAAGCACCGTATAATAGTGTGCGGTATCTAGAGCGCTTCTCAATCGCAATCTCACGCATACTTCAGGACAGAAACGGAGACCGTGATCCACTCGGACAGCGCCTTTGCAACAGTTGCATATTTGAGGATCAAATCCGCACATCTGGTCGAGAAGGACATGTCCGTCGTACCCGTCATGCAGTTTACAAATATCCCGCTTGATAGTGCGGCCTTGAATGCCCGCGACGCTATCCGAGGTGTCGATCTCAGCACTCGAGCACCACCACGGCCGGTCAGTGAATGTGTGGGCACCAGTACTGGGGCAGAAGAGAATCCAGTGCCCCCATCTGTTACTCGGCGAGGACAATGGGTCGTGGTCAACAGTGCTCAAGCACCTTGTACTCCACCTCAAAGTCTTCAGGACGAAGTGAAAGGTTGCTTCGGAGTCGTGCGAGGTAATCACGCATTGCCGACTATGAACGGATTTTTACGCCATTCCAGATTTACTTTCTCAGGAAGGCTTAGGCCTCACTCACATTGCCAGTATAAACCTCTCAATTTCTGATATGGACGACTTTGGAGCAATCAATGCCGTATATAGTACTATGTTTGGTACCAGCCCACCATCTCGGGCATGCGTCGGAGTACGTCTTCCCTTAGGAACTCGTGTCAGAATGGATTGTTTCGCCTTCGACGATTCAGAAATCAAAGAAGCACCTTTGAGACGACAGGGATTGCATGTGCAGGGCATCAGTTATTGGGTTCCTGCCAATATTGGACCCTACTCGCAAGCGATCCAAGTACGTACCTTGGTTAACGGTCATGTCGCATGTGGCTCACGAAACTATCTCCACAGGTTGATAATCGGATATTCGTCTCAGGCCAAATCGGTTTGATTCCTGCCTCCATGACATTGCCAAATCCTCGATCTCTAGCCGACGAGGTAGCACTCTCTCTTCAACATATCAGGAGGATTTCCACTGGCCTGCCCGGCGTTCATGATGGAAATTGGAGAGGAGTTTACCAGGGTCTAGTTGCCTGGGTCATGCACGAACTGGACATCCCTGCCGTGAAGAAAGGGCTGGCCGTCAGCGAGGTACGTACGAATTTTCTCTTGTACGCAGGTGCCAATTATCCCGCAACAGGTCCGAGAAGTTCCGACCTTGATTGTGGTCCCTGCCGCGTTACCCAAAGGCGCACTAGTCGAGATGCAAGCCTTCTTACACACCTGCCAAGGAAGGGTAACCTCGAATACAGAAGATGGCGACGTGTCAGCCGGACTCACAGTCGACAATCAGCTTGCCCTAGGCAACCCATCAGACGGCTACACCGTTCAGATCGGCGGTTTTCAAGGAGTCCCGGATGCCATAGCGTTTATTGCCATCAAGGGACACGGCGTGTGGTTTCTGCCCATTTCCACCTAGCTTTACTGACGATTCATAACAGGGTGGACACATTTAATCTCCTTCGTGAAAAACGATAGGCACACTAGGAGATTGCTGGTTTCAGCAATATCGGTACGGTTATTCGTGAGACACCAAGACGCAGCATTCGGTGAGGACTCCCTACTCCACGAGCTCTATCTCGCTTTTGACCGCTTTGGCAGCCCGCAGTACATTGCCGAGCATCCTGCCTAACCTCGAACCAACTCTCGTTCCCATTCAGGGTGTCTATACACTTGATGCTGAGGAGGCATGGGATGCCGCCATAGTTTTGTTTTGTGTATGAACACAATCTTGGCCACCTCTTGATTGCTGTACTGCCTCACTCTATGCACTGACATGCGACACACCCTCGCCCAAATTACAACTCGCAATGCTTACTGTATCCTTACTTCCAATGCAACCAATAGGCAGGTATATTCCCCTTGGTCTGCGTCGGCAAAGTAGTACATAGAGATGAAGCGACACAATCCTCCCTAACAGATGGCACTATTCCGGCACCAACGCGATTTCTCACTTTGTCTAAGGAGTTATGGAGATTCTTCCGTCTCCCTCATCTCCGCAAGGCGTCTACGCATCTCCTTCTCAGTCCGAGTCGGTGGTACTTGGCGAGAGAAGACGGCGCCAATCTGAGGCAAGATGAGTAGGAACATACCACGAGGTAAATTTGTAGAGCACGTACAAATGCAGATATGCCACCGAAGCATAGTACCCAGCCGACACCGCTTCGACCATAGTACACATTGTCCGCGCTATCAGGGTCGGCGTCAACTGCAGCATCGGCAATCTTGAAAATTAAGCTGGCGACAATGGCAACCTGAAGGGGGGTTCAGAGAAACTTTCACGTGAATGAGGAAATGACCTACGACAAATTGCGGGAATACGATGGCAAGGTTGTGAATTCCGAGAACAGTCCCCCCCGCCATCGGCTTAGGGACTTCTCCAGTATCGGCTTCATAGTTAACGCGCAGAGAGTTGCGTCTCAGCAGTGTCGTCCGCTCATTGATGTTGTTTGATTGCATGTTACGCCAAATGGCAGGCGACGAACTGAGGGATACTCGACATTAGGAGTGGAGCAGAAGATAAGAGTGGGACTCACGCAACACGTGTGTGGACAGGTCGGCCAATCGATACGCCCGGGGGAGGTGGTGGTTGCCTTGCTGCTGCATCGACTTCTTTAAGGAACTGGGGCATTCTGCATGAGGGGTGTGTTACATAGGTTCGTAACCCAGGGCGTACCTCCATGATGATGGCAAATGGGACCCAGCAAGCAATGGCCCACGACAGGCCAACGCAACCAACCAAGAAAGTCGCCTGTTATCTCTCAGTATATGGTGAGGTAGCAATAGTGTTCGATCCTACCTGCCAAACAGTCCTCACGAAAACAGTGCATGTCATGAGGATGCCAAACAGCAAGAGACCCAAGGTCCAAATATTGCGCAGCATGAAGGGCATAGGAGGGAGTCGCAAAGGCTTGCCCATACGTGACGCCTCAGCCTTCCATGAACGAACCATTGCACGAATGCGGGAGACTTCTTCATCCTCGTCTACATCATCCTCGTCTGCATCGCCGTCGAGTCGTTGACGCAGAAGACGCGAGTCCCTAGCTGAGAGGTACGGTAGGACCGTTCCAGCAGTCACAGACACTGCAGAGAGGTTAGGTCTCGAAAAGCAGATCCCGATGGAGGCCGCTTACCAATGCTGAATACGAGCAATGCAACGTAACCCGCCCGTGTAGCATCCGCAACAGTCGGTTCCAAATCTAATTCCATCGCCATGATTTGCCCAACCCAGGCCGTGCTGGAGGAACGTTAATCGGATATGAATTGACGAGATTGCGATAAGCAAACCTATAAAAGAGAAATGGAAACCTATACGAACACATGAGTACCAACAAAGTAGCGCTTTCGGCCCAACGCACCACCCCATGAACGCAAAAACTTGCACGAAGCAAACACGTCGGATCGGTTTCGGCAGATCCCAAATGGCATTCGAGATGTTATTGATAATCGTACGGAGACCACTGAAATGGGATCTTAGAACGAGAGAACGAGGAAAACCGCTCCGAGGTAGTGGACTAACGTTCGGTTTGAGATGTCCGTTTCACGTTCAACTTCGTGTTGGGTCAAGCAGGTGATGGTCACAGTAATGACCAATATAATCATGCTGACCATGCATATTCTGCGGAACTGCCCCTCGCCGAATGGGCGTAATATGCCCCACTCGTCAAGCCTTTGAGCACCTTGACTTATAGATCAGCGAAGAAATCAAAGAAATATATAAACAAGATACCCAGGGTATATCCTATGATACTTCCTGCGTGTATCATTCGTCCATGCCAAGCGTTCCCCGTTGCGAGTTGTTCAGCTGGGGTAAGGTCCAACAGTAAGTTCCTCAGGGAGGCTTGCAGCGCGTTGAGAGCGAAGTCGAGCACGTAGAAACATAGGATAGAAATCCAGATCGCTGTGTTTGCCACCTATGGTGAGGTGAGTCGAAGCCTAGTAGTTGGGGAACATGACGCACGAGATGCCTCCGGTCGGGGTTCCAATCCTCGGTTTTGGAGAATATAGTTACCAGGAAGGAGGCGATGGGCTCCACGTAGGCTAGTACGACTGTGACGATTGAAAGTGCAACAGTCGATGCCCAGATCCAGTAGCGTCGGCGATATGTAGAAGTGGACGAATCCGAAATCGCACCTGTATAACACATGGTTATTAGCATATGACGTCTAAGTGAATGTAGGTATAGCTCTGCACGCCGTGTGCGACGGGTACGACCTTCCAAAGCTGTAGAGCGAGTAAATGGGAGTATTAAGACCTACCAATGACAGGTTGTGCAATAAGACCACTGATAGGGCCGGCGAGCCAGACTAAACTGGTCAACTGCTCTGCTAAACCGAGCTCGCGCAAGAAAGGCGTGCCGTAACTGGATTCCTCAGATTCGGTTTCTATGCATGCGATTGGTTTAGTGAATGGGTTCACGTACCCAAGTTCAAGTGTCCAAGCAACCTGCGCGCCTGCCATGGAAATCGAAATATTGATGAAGTCCCTCCAAGTCATATGTTTCTCGCCGCTGTTCTTCCTCTTCAAATTTCGAACTGCCTCTGCTGGGTCGACAGGGTGGTCCAGAGGATTTCTGAACTCTTCGACGGGGCTGTGAGGCCCCGGCCATGCCACTGGGCCTTCTGCATCGGCATCACGTTCGGGCATGAAGGGCATTTTTGGCGTTGAGACGCCTTTTCAAAGTCGCTGGAGGTCGTTGGGAACACTCGCGGGAGCGTCGGGAAATGGGACACTCCGAAACGCGGCAGTGGCTGGGTCGAAGTCGCAAACTGAGGTGGTAAGGCCGCGCGGGAGCACGGGGGAGCCGGCCACAAATAGATATGTCTGGACAAATCGATTGTTGGTTCGCAAAATAACTACTGTATGGTGACCCTTTTTCGTTTACGACTCATCTCACCTGATTCCAGCTTCTCCTTCACCCTGGCAATCTCGTCTTCCGCCCATCCCTCTTTCTCGCCCTGCTCATACATTTCCGCCGTACGTGCCTCTTCGTCCTGCCGCCGGATGATCTTCAATGCTGCGAGGTTATATCCTATTTGAGACTTCTGTCGAAGGAGTGCCGCCCTCAGGTGTCCTCGCAACGACAAGAGTATTGGTCGGAGAGAACGAGTGGCGACGATTTGCGATGCATGTGTTCGAAGCAAATACGTCAGAATATGCGACGTTAAAGTCGTAGAGGTGTTCTAGTCGAAGGGGCTTAGCACTGGGAACACGCAAATGGAAAGGATGACCGCTCACCTGGCTTGCCCACAAATCCATGTAACGGAGGAGACTGGTAACCTTGGTGAAGGGTAGTACCAGTAGTGCATCATATAGTGCTGCAGCGGGTACCCTCTCCACCGTCCGTAAAACATACGCCTCTGGAGTCAATTGGAGAGCAGTGAGGACCGCGTTTGGCGGTGGTGGTGCCACTTTCGTCTTCTCGCTCTCAGGTAAGCGATCGACAACCTCCTGGTACCTCTTCATACCATCCCGCTCTCCGTCGGCCAGCTCGAGCGCCTCTATGATTCTTTCTCCGGCCATCAGGGTTTCCGTCGTGTGCTTCTGCACCACCGTCGCCTCTGGTCCGGCTGTTCCATCAGCATGAGATCCTTCGACTCCAGATCCGAACGGTGCATCCCCGCGATTGAGAGTGTCGGCGATACCACCTTCGAAAAGCTTCTCAAGCTCTTTTTCGCGTTCTTCTTCCAAGAACAAAGGTTCATCGGTCTTCTCCCATACGCGTATGGACTTGTCGTGTGACCCTGTGACAATGAAGCCTCCATGTCTTGAAGCTGCGAGCGCCCAGATCTCGCTGTGGTGCCCGTCCAGCTTCTGAATGAGCTCGAACTGGGGATCTCGTTTAGAATAGCTGTTGATTCATAATCGCTTGAGACGGACCTTGTCACCGTCCCAATACTTGACATACTTGTCTTTCGAGACTGAGAAAAAGTTGTGAGTTCGCGGCTCGAAAGCGACTTGCATGACACTATCATCATGTGCGAATATCGATTTATGGCAGTCCCCAAAGTCGAGACCCCATATCTTCACGTTTTTGTCAGCCGAGGAGGTAGCAATCAGCTTCGAGTCAGAAGAAATGTCGAGTGATAGCACAGGAAGCTAAAAAGAGGCTATTTCAGAGAGCGTGAAAAAGGATTCAGTGCCCATATTGACCTTGTGGCCATACAAAGAAAGGAAGAACTTGAGGGTGTCTTGGTAGAAGACCTTGACTGTGGCATCGAGTAATGCTACGGCCAAGAATCGATGGTTCGGGCTGTACTTAACAGCAAGAACTTCGTCTGTCATCTTCAAAGTCTTGACGTGTACCAGGGAGAGTCGCTTGCGTTTCTAATAAAGTCGTTTATGGGCTGTCCATGGGCGAGGTGCGCTCTGTGCTAACCTCTTCATTGTCCTGCACCTCCTTGATGTCCCAAAACTTGATATCCTTGTCCGCGCTTCCAGTCACAAGCCCCCCAAAGTCCGGTCGTACGTGCAGGGACCAGATGGTGCTCGAATGCGCTTTGATCATTTCGATGAGTTCAGCCGACCCTACGTTGTAGAGCAGCAAGTCTCCGGATTTTGTCCCAACCACGAGCTGTACGAGGACATCAGCTTGAAAAAGATAAAAAGGAGACAGTCGAACATGTCTATCGCCTGGTAAGAATGAACTACATATCGCGTGACCGCACTCTAAGGTCCTAATGCACGCGAGGGTTTTCAGGTTCCATATTTTAAGCCCGCCTGCGTCGAATAAACGTTAGGACCAGACTAATATCGGTGAATGCTCCTGACCGTTCGATGCTGTCGCCAATAATTGGTCATCCGCACTGATAGAAACTGTCCGAATGTCCGTGCGGTGACCCGGAAGATCTAAAGAGTGGGTTCTAGTAGGCTCGGGCATGTCCTTGTTTTTGGAGGGCAACGGAATAGTGAATACTTCCGCTGAATTGGACGATGTAGCTGTGAATATCTGTGAATGATCTCAGCGTTCGAACGTAGTTCGGCCTGAAGCAATCGAACCTGAACGTGACTCGCGTCGCTGTCTTCCCTCACGAAGTCGAACGATCGAACCTTGCCAGCTGCTCTCACGATAGTGTATGGTGTGTACAAATCTATCAGTTGGACTTCTTTCGATAAGCCTTGGATTTGGTCGTCTGCTCTCTCCTCCTCATTTTGATCGCCTGTCTTGCTTTTATTCGTCCCCTTCTTCTCCTTTGCGCGCTTCAAACGTCTCGCTTGCTTCTTCCTCACCTCCGCCTCCGTCCTAATGCGGAAGATCTCGACAGAGCGGTCGTGAGATTGGATGGCAAGGAAGGGGTGAGATGGATGGAAAGTGATTTGAGAGACCTTGTGACGGGAAGCGATGGGTAGACTGGAAAGGGGGTGGACCATTTTAATAAGCTAGGAAAAGTCACTGTCAGTTCACAGCGGAGTGATACGGTACGTAGTCGCTTACTTCACCTTGTTCAGTCTCCTGCATGCCTGACTCCAAGGCTTCAAAGTCGACCCTCCATGCCTTGACCTCACCCTCTCCACTTCCAGTAAATATGATATTGCCTTCCGGATTGAGATCAAGCGACCATATCTCCGAATGATGAGCTATGATGGTTTGTACACAGTGTGCCGTGCTAAGGTCCCAGACTTTGAGGAAGGTGTCTTTCGAACACGTCACAAGGTAACCGGAAGAGGTCGACTTCCCGGATGAAGTAGAAGGGAGATGAGAGGATTGAGTATCGAGAAAGCGGATGCCCGTGATTTGATCGCGGTGCCCTCGGAGCCTGGCAAAAAGATGAGACCAATGAATCAGAGAGGAGTGTAGAATCTGACCTGATAATACCGGTCTCGCCAACCACGTCCCATAGAATGAGATCGGTATCTTGAGAACCAGAGACGAGTCTTGAGCCCGTCGAATCGAATGTGAGGACTATGACTGCTTTTTTGTGACTATTGAACACAACGTTTACCGTCCTAGATGACGCGCTCCAGAGACGGACCGAGCCGTCTGCGTATCCTACAGCAAAAATATCTGGCTGTGGAGACTGCTGTATGCAGGTCACTTCGGCACGGTGACCAGTCTCATGCCACATAGCAAGCTAAAGAGTATATTTTACTCAGCATGCTGCTCTAAACCGGCACGGGACGCTCACCATTTGACCTTTCTTGACGTCCCAGACGAGCACGTCCTCCAGTGCTGGGACATACGCGAGCTTGCCATCGTATATGGAGGTTGCACCACCGCTGCATACTATTCCAAAGGCCTGTGTCGGTCCCCAACGATCGTAGCTCTTGACCATGCGAATAAAAATTCAATTGTTTGTTTGTCCGTCAGCCTCATTACTTTCCCAACCAACACCAGTGCGGTCAGTTCTGCGACGCGACGATGGCACTCCAGAACCCACTCGTCGGTCCGGCCAGACAGGCAGCCATGAACCTCCTGAGCTTCCTCGGCGCCTCACCTACGCCATTTCATGCAGTGAGGACAGCGGCAGATAAGCTCGAGACTGCCGGCTTCAAGAGGGTATCTGAACAAGATAACTGGGAGGACACGATCGTGGAAGGAGGACGATATTACTTCACAAGGTTGGTGCGATCATCCTCCCTGCCTCAATTCAAGGTCGTCGTACTGATTGGTTCAAAGAAATCAAACTGCCCTTCTGGCTTTCACCATCCCAAAGGTAGTTCTTGCCTTCGGAACGAACGTACCGAATTCAACTGAGCACTACTCCCTGTGCAACAGAATTGGAAGCCAGGGACTGGCGTGAGTATGGTCGCTACCCACATCGACTCTCCAAAGTGAGTATTTTCTCAACCAATGTTATCTACCACCTCATTCAACTCCCAGCTTGCGAATCCGACCTATGAGCAAGAAATGTGCACTTGGATACATGCAGGTCCGTCACCATTTCCTTTGATCATTAGCAAGGTTGCCTGATTGAAACGACCGTATCTATGAATATTCTAGGTTGGAGTAGAGACATATGGTGGGGGCATATGGCATTCCTGGTTCGATCGAGATCTATCGATTGCCGGGCGCGTTATCGTAGCAGATAACACCACCGGTTCCTTCACTTCAAAGCTCGTCAAAATTGATCGCCCTCTTCTTCGTATTCCGACGCTCGCCATTCATCTGGACCGCACTGCCAATGAAAACTTCAGATTTAACGCGGAAACTGAGTTTACTCCAATACTGGGACAGTTGTCCTCTCAGTTTAACGCTAAAATGAAAAAGGGCCACGCCCCCACCGGTGGTCTGGACGATTCAGCGTGCCATCAACCCGCACTGCTGCAACTGGTGGCAGAAGAGCTATCTGTGAAACCCGACGAGATTCAAGATTTCGAGTTGTAAGTATCAAGCCTCTGGGCCATTTCGATGGCGTGATTTAGTGGTCCATTTCAAAGGCATCTCTACGACACTCAACCACCTTGCCTCGGTGGCATCTCGGAAGAGTTCATTTTCTCCCCTCGCCTCGATAACCAGATGAACTCGTTCGTACAACCTGCCTTTCCCGGCGACGTTTATACTGACAGCGTCTTATCTAGCTTTTGTGCTGTGGAGGCTCTTATTGAGAGTATTTCGCCTGAATCTCAAGCCACGTCAGATGCACAGATCGCACCAGCGAATGTCAATGTCATCGCGCTCTTCAACCATGAGGAAATTGGAAGTGTTTCTACCACTGGTGCCGAGTCCAGCTTGTTGCCGTCTCTTCTCAATCGCCTCTCACCTACGCCACAAACGCTGCATCAGAGTATTGCGCGGAGTTTCTTAATATCCGCGGACATGTCGCACGGGGTGCACCCCAACTATGCCTCAAAGCATGAAGAGAACCACAAGCCTCAGTTAAATGGAGGAGTGGTCATCAAGACCAATGCCAAGCAGCGATATGCAAGTGGTGAGCTTGTCTCAGGTTGTCCCTACCGATAGAAATTGTTAACGAGCTCTCCTTCCAGACGCGGTCGGTAGCTTCTTGACTAAAAGGCTTATTGCCAAGCGAGAGGGTTCCGTGCAAGAGTATGAAGTCAGAAATGATATGAGTTGTGGATCCACGGTGGGCCCTTTCCTATCCAAAATGGGGGTGCGCACCGTGGATGTAGGCCTAGCACAGCTGAGGTGCGCGTCTAACGACAAATACTAGTGTATTGCAAAACTGACATTTTCCAGTATGCACTCCATTCGCGAAACGGGGGGGAGCCACGATCCACGTGCCGGAATCGATCTATTCCTTTCGTTCTTTGAGGTATTTGCGGATGTTGACAAGGGACTTACGGTGTAGGAGTGATGTGGAAGGATCGGGTTGAGGTTCCAGTGGTGATTCCGCAAAAATTGTACGATGCTCGCGAGACCCCTCTGTCAATCGCCATCGTCATTGGAACACGATGGCATATTGGGGGTTATCGATGCATGTTCAGAGTGCGAGCCTGACCACTTGCCCAAAGTGCTTTGTAAGATTGTTGTTAAACCCTCCCATTTCTGGAGATACCGAAGCCGACTCTCGATAACACTCACAACGACATCGCAGCTTAGCTTGCGTGGACCTGAGCCTGATCTAATCTACCAATGGCCACGCCGCCCAGCGCGTCATTTCATGATGAGACTGTTACCGCCAGCCTCGAAGAGGTCGAACCGACTACCGGCCTATCTTCTAAACTATCTCGAGATACTTCATTTTCCTGGGCACCGCTTGTTATTCTCGCCGGAACCTGTGTGGGTCTCGGTATGCTGCCGGCCTTGTCCTTGAGGCGGCGTCTCGTCCAACAAGGCAGACTACTGCAACAAATACGTGCTGGGGTACAAGAGGGAAATGCTCGAATGCTTGATTTGAAACGAGCGTCGGAAGTATCTGAAATGGTGGACGGCATTCACCAGAAGGAGATTGAAAATCTCCGATCGCAGATAGAGAAGCTCGCTTCAACCCGAGGAGACGCCGAGAGTTCTGCCTTGGAGCGAGAAAAGGACATGGAAGACCTCAAAGAGACGATACGAACCACGGAAGCGCACGAGAAGCAGCGGAACGTGTAAGCGTTGCATCATGCAAGGCCTTTCCGATTCATTCTCACCATATCTTACAGATTACTAGCGAGTCTGGGTGGCGAGATGAGTGATGCTTTCGGTCGAATCGCGAACTTCCAAGAGGAAGTTCAGCTTCGGGTATAGTTCATCATGCTACAGGTGTAGGAACACACTAACTCTATATTGTCTTCAGAATGGCATGGATTCCCAATATGATAGGCATGGAATCCATCGAATGCGAGCCCTTGCTAGACGGATGCAGGACTTGACCAATAAGGCTGCTCATGATGGGGTGAAGCATAAATGAGCGGTGCCCTATTCACTGACACCCGAGCTTCAGGACAATCAAGACAGCCACCTGTTGAGTAGCCCCTTTTTCTGGCTTCTTCTGCACCTGTCTCACATTTGTAACTTACTATGCCTGTAAATAACTGTATTACCTTGGTTGCTGAATAGCTCGCCCACCTCCCCAGGCCTTTCGGTTGCCGCGTGGTGCAACCACGCCGTGACACTGTGACTTCACAAACTTGGAGCGGGCCACCTGCAGGGTTTCTGCCACATTTTGATGAACACATAGACGAGACAGAACACATACGATATACTACACTCGTTATACAACGGCAGAAACAAAATGGAAGCTGCCGAAGACACTCGTTCAACGACGTCGAGTACGACGGTGGCCAAGGAGGATGCACCGACTGACTCGGGGGAGGCAAATCCAAATGAGAGCTCATCTGCAGAGTCCCTTGATAGCTTAGAAAGGCAAGATACCAAGAATGAAGAAGGCGACGCTCTCGAAGAGGGCGAAATCCTCGTGCGCGGTTTCCAAATGTCCGTAGTTACGAACGTTGACGTCAAGCATTGGAATTAGGAATTGCAAGCTTTCATTCCCAGAAGACGGTGGATCGAAGAGAAGATACAGGTTTGCAGTCATATTTCTTTTCACCCGATCCGACAATAATGTGGCATTGATAGCTCCTCGAGAGTTTACCATCTGTGGAACTCTTTGACCACCTTGAATTTCTAGCTGCACAAAGTCCCGAGCCGATTCCAGGTCTACCCACTAGAGAGCAGCTCGCTTCCTGGCAGAACGAACACGACGCAACCGAACATGAAGCGGAGCAGTTTGATTCGAATGACATGAAACGATTGAAGAAATTTGCAAAAGGTAAGGGATAAATGGGATTTCATTTTCATCTAGCTCTTCGAGCTTCGGAACAGAATTTGACCCTGGCGCTTCACAGCCGCAACCCAACGGAACCTCTCCCCTGCGGACACCGACCTTATTGAGGTCACGTTAACTACCCTCTTTGCACTGGACAAACTTATCCATCTGCTGCGCGCTCGCTCTGATACCCTGGAGTTTACTGGCTTGCGATTGACTTGGGAAGAGAAGCGAATAGCCGCTTGGAAAGAAAGAAATGCTATTCGTGAGGAGCTTCAGAAGTTCGTAAAGGAGCACGCGCGCTGGTCGGTTTCCACCTATGACAGGATCGAAATGAACCACAGCGATGCGGGACCTTCCAGCGGGAGTCGAGGGTCACTGTCCTCGAGCTTAAACGGGCAGAGTCCCTCTCCTCCTCTAGCATCTGATTCTACTCCCCGACGCAATTCAAATATCACCGGAGTCTCAAGAGGGGCAAGATACAAGCTTGCGGAAGACCTCACAAGAGACGCCGGTCGGTTCACAACGCGGTATTCGGCAGCAAAGCGGAACCATATCACAGCGTCCGGGAAAGCCCTTGATAAGATGATAGAAAAGAAGACCGTCCCGGACGAAGTCTTGGACGAACAAGACCGGCTAGAGAATGACATCCGACCTATGGACAGCCTGACCAAGTTCGCCATGGATATGGTTACTCAATGGAAGAAGTGCGGCCATTCGTTGACCATACAGCCGTGAACTGACTCCATGCTCCAGGGCCGATGAAATATATGGGGAGCTCAAGAAGGATCAAGCGTCGGCGTCGGCATTATGTGACGAGCTCCAGGAAGCCATGTCCTATCACCCAACAACGCGGCAGGATACGACGTTCCTGGCTCGGAGTCAAGCTCTCGGCCAGCGTCTTAATGGTTACCCCGATCTCAAGAACCCTCGACTCTTTCCACGGCCGATTCATCCAAATTTCCTCGATCAAGTCTCTTGCAACGAGAAAGTCGTGGCAGAACTCACTTCCGAACAAAGTCGAACTAGGGAATTCGTGCAGGAGGCGTCAAGGGCCGCTATGCAATACCACCGGATGATTGAAGCTGTCAAGGCTGTCGAGGAGTGTAAAACTCAGTTGCAGAGACGTCTTTTAACCCTCGAGAGCTGCGAGAAGCGGTTGCTTGAGGGCACGGTTGCTCCGGATGGAGACGGATCGCCTATCGAGCTTGACATTGTCGCCTGTCTGGAACCACTCACCCATGGTGCCTATTTAGCGCTCCTCCCTCACACTAATGCCGAAATCGATGCTGCAACCAAGGGTGGCGCATCAGCTGCCACCACATGCCGGTCGCTCTTGCGGTCTCTACAAAATGCGACCTTAGACGCCGAATTCTCCGCTGAAGTGCACGCGCTACTGCGGACATTTGACGAAGCCGTAGAGAGAGTGGGCAAGGTGAAATTACAAGCCTTGGAGAAGGCTGCTCATTTACGCGATGCCCGTAGAGTATGGGCTACACTCGCGGAGGAGACGGAGACTGCCGACGGCCTCAAAGCCGAGTTGGCAGATACAATGGAGCACCGCAAATGGCGTCCCATAGGGCAAGCACCCGTCACACCTGCCGTCGTCGTTCCAAATTCGCCCTGGGCGACTCTAGACGTTTCCAACAGAATTGAGGCTCTTTCCTCTCGCATTCCTCCCACAATTGTTACACCTTTCGAACATATACGGACCTTCCTGGGCAAGGACGTTGTTGATCGAGTGCTTAGCAGCACTGGAGGACTCATTCAGTATCTCGACAGTCTAAAAGGGATGGGGAGACTCTGTGAGGCAATACAAAGGCAGTCGAGTGCCATGTTCGGGATTCAGCAGGAGGCTTTGACCTTAGAGCGACGAATGGAAGATCTTTCGCAGCAGTTTGAGCGAGCTCGCGAACATTTACTTGAAGGCAGCAGCTCGCTTGACGAAGAAGCCTCGGTGCAAGAACAGCTTGAGAAAGATGATGCCAATGTTGCAACTGAGGTTGTGGCATTTGTGGACAACCTCCCGACTCGGGTGCCTTTCCTTGGCCGCTCGAACGCCTACTTCTCTGGCCCCACAAGAAAGTCAAGTCTCGTTGCTGGCACTCGCTCAGACTCGCTCAGTGCTTCCGGTCCTTTCCTATTACCTTTCGACACAGCCGCACTTGACCACGTAGTCCGAACGGACGCCAATAACATCAGCGTGCACTTGTCATCTAAAGTGCAAGGGCTATCCAAACAGCTAGATTACTTGAAGCTCGCCAGACTCGCCCGCAGCACTGACCTACAATTGCGTGATGTCGCTGCGGAGATTCGTCAGTTCCAAGAAAACCTCGAGACGCAGCAACAAAGTCTGGAAAATTTACCTGCTGGGGAAGCGTTAGAAGAAGAGGTCGAAGAGCGGTTGCTGGATCGTCTCCAAGCCCTTCAGCAAGAGGTAAACCACTTGGCCTCAAATGGTCGCGACGCTCTACAAGGTTCTTTGGGACCAATCCGGTCGTCCTTGCATCAGCTACTCGAACACCCTGGTGCGCAAGATGAGCCTGTACACGACAAAGTTGTTGCTCCAAGGCTCGATCAATCTAAGGCCCTAGAAGCACTCGTCGCCCAGGTCTGTCAACATGCCCAAACACTCAAAAGTCGGGTGGACGCCGCTGTTGCTGAAAAGCAGAGTCGTGTCAATCACTTACTACAAGAAAAGGCTGAACGAGAAAAGTTAGAAGCCGAGGAGAGGGCGAGAAAGGAGGAAGAGGAGCGGTTGAAGCGAGAGGCGGAGGAGGCCGAACGAAAGCGCCTGGAAGAAGAGATATTAAGGAAAGAAGAAGAAGAACGCTTGCGAAGGGAGGAAGAAGCTAGGGAGGAGGAGGCTCATTTAGAGGCGCTTCATTTGGCTGAACTGGAGAGGCAGCGTTTAGAAGCTGAGCGCTTGGAACAACTTCGACTCGAACAATTGCGTCGCGAGGAAGAGGAGGCAGCACGCCTTGAGGCGATTCGATTGGCCGAGCTCGAAAGGCAACGGTTAGAGGCGGAAAGGCTAGAACAACTCCGACTCGAGGAGCTACGTCGTGAGGAGGAGGCTGAACGGCAGCGCCAGGAAGAGCTGGAGCGCCTCCAATATGAACGCAAGGTGCGTGAGCGGTTGCGACGAGTTCAGGAGGAGGAGGAAGCCCGCATCAAATCTGAACAGGAGGCTGCGGAGATCTTGCGGAGGGAACAAGAGGCAGCGCGATTACGCGAAGAGGAAGAGGCTCGGCGACGCGAAGCTGAAGCCCAAGCCGAACGTAGGCGAATCGCTGCCGAGGAAGAAGAAAGGCGTCACAAAAGGGATCTCGAGCAGCTGGAGAGGGAGGAAAATGAACGCCGGGCAAAGGGGGTAGAGGCAGAATGTCAAGGGCAACCTGCTCTTCAAGGTAGGCATTAAACCGATCACTCGATTTATATGCACTGACCAACCTACAGACGCGTTCACTCTCCAAATTGCCCCTCCCACCCCGATGATTCGCTCTGAAGAGGCACAACGCCTGCATATCCAAATTGCAGAGCTACGCGCGCGTTTAGGTGGTCTTGGCCTGCATAGCTGGGCACGTCCCTCTCCTGATTCGGCCCATGCCTCGGTTCTCCCATCGGCCAACTTGATCATGGACCTCCAGAGCACATTCACCGAAATTCAGTCGACTGCTCAATCATTTCCACCAACTGTCGCGGACGACGTTGCTGTCGAGGCTGAGTTGCATTCGTTACACTTTGAACTTGATAGGTCAAAGGATCTTTTAGAACGTTGTCACACCCTTGCAACAGCAGCCAACAAGGTTTCGGAATGTGATGCTGCACTTAGCGACCTCTTAGAACACATAGATAGCTATCCAGGGGAGCCGTTCGAAACTTCCTCGTCACATATGCCCAATCCTGAACATACTCAGCAACAAAAGCTCGCTGCACGGCTGAAATTTACCCAAGAATTACTCGACTCATTGGACGTCGTCATCACATCCACTCAGAATGACCCTCGACTCCTCTCTGAACGAGAGCGGCTAGGCCAGACCTGGCAGGAGCTCCAAGAAATGACTGCCGACCGTTTGGCAGAACGGGCCTCACTACCTGCTACTGATTCTGAATCCGGAGGACCGTCCGGAAGAGGAAGCAGCGCATCTATCGCGAGTACGACCGAATCTTCTGGTGCTCTTTCGAAGACGGTAACACGCCCACCGCCGAAGAAGCCTCGAGGTGTCCTAGGTGTCCATCGTCAGCCGTCTTCACGTACAATGCCTCTGAGCCCCACACCTCCCCCGAAGCAGCGACCTACACAAATGGAGAAGTTGAACCGCCGAACGGGGAGTACTTCCTCGAGTCGCTCGGTTTCGGGCCCACTTGTCTCAAGCAACCCCAATATTCTCGCCCCGACCTTCGCTTCAAGACAGCGAACGACAAGTACGTCCTCAGTCGGAGACAATTCAATCACTCCTCTGCGCAAGTTCGACCATATTCCACCTTCACCTGTGCAAAGGCTTCGGTCAATCCTTGCGCCCTCTCCAACACTTTCCGAATCATCCACCTCATCTCGTACGCCCTATACGCCACGATCGGTATCGGGATTCCTACCCCCCCGCCGAGCATCTACCAAATCACTGAGCCGCAGCTACAACGGGCGACCAAACGCGGATCGAACTGTTACCTCTCGTCGACCGCCTGAGAGGAAGAAGTATGTCCCGAATAAGAAAAACAAACTAGACGTTGCTGTTGGGCGAGTTGTAAATACGCTCCCTGTACATGTCAGCATCGAACATGTCAGTGGAACTGGTGGCACTGGTAGCGATGGGTGGGAAGATAAGAGTGGACGGTATTGGATTGGAGACGAGGACCCGAGGCTCTGTTTCTGTCGCATCTTGCGAAGTCATACAGTCATGGTTGTGAGTGAGACGTCTCTTCACGTTGTCCTGTGTGCTGAATTTGCTCTCAGCGGGTTGGAGGTGGCTGGGTCGAACTATCCAAGTAGGCATTTGTATGAGTCTATTACTCACTCGTTCTAACAAGGGTGTAGGTTCATCAAAGATCATTTCGCCCACCTATTCCGACTCCTTCCAGAAGTGACAGGCTCGCCTCCTCGAGACCTGTCCAAGGAAAAGTGGATTAGTGCTGCGACTTTGCAAGAGGAGGCGGGACCGTCGAGTCCATCACGAGAGGGGTCAACCACATCCGCTCACCTCCAGACACCCTCCACGCCGGAACGGAAACATCACAACACGCTCACACCGAGCATTCTTCTCAATACCCCCGGGGGCACACCCCCACGATCCATCTCCAGTAGTACAGGTAGCTCGCCCCTTACCCCTCTCCAATTCATGCGGCGAGTAGATGAGGGTGTGCCTGGGATGGGACTAGGAGGCCCACCGCTGGTCGGAGGCCCGCCGTTCGGGCCGCTACTCGGTACTATCCCGCTCCCACCCCGTGCTGGGTCGCCGTCCAAACCGGGCCTGAATCATATGCCTACACCGCGCAAAGCGTCTGCCAAGCAACCTGTGTGGAGGTTTTAGTAAAATGTAAGAATGAGGAGGAGGCTCGAATCATGCATTTACCATGTCGCCTATGGACATGTATGGACACGACCTGCTGGAGGAACGGTCGGATCGCTCTCGCTTTCTAAGAACACTTGAATACTACAGCCACGCTGATGGTTGTTATTTCTGCAGCTCTGCTGAATACTTGTTTTGCTTGCTGGCGACTGTATCAATGTTGTTGAACTTGTTCTTTAAAAGACGGGCATAAACTGACAGAATATGAGACTCCGGTTCAAAAGGACACCAAAAGAAACTGCTTTTGGAGGCTTTATATATAGACGGAACCCCTGACCGTTTGAGAGAAAAAGATCGAAGCCATAAAAAGATCGAAGTCGAAGTCGTAACAATCGCGCGATCACAGCCGCGTTGGAACGACCGCAACCGCACGATAATAGCCACCGGTATACCAACATAAGCTCCCAGTCCAGGACAAAGTAAAAGAAAGCCCCGACCAAATCTCAAGTTTTCCAAATTCGCTCCTCCCTCAAATGCGATGACCCGATGCGCTCCATCATCTGCATGTCTCCGAGGCGGAAAGGTTGAATGTGGAAATGTGGAAATGTGGATTGGAGAGCGAAAAAATGCCGAGGCTGCGCATTGAGATCTACGGCTACAGCTGTGAAGAGGTGAGGAAAAGGTACTACTGCCACGGCGTTGCCCGGGCCGGCGGTACATCCACCTGCCACCGCGGCCCAAGCAAATTACCGGTGGGGTGGACAAAGGCAAGCAATTTGGTCAGTGAGTCTGCCAAAGCTTAACCCTCCGTCACGAGTGGGATGTCGAGCACATTTCGATCATCACGGATTGCGCTCAATGTTGTGAGCAGGACGAGTCGGAGTCGATCTCTAAGACCCCTACTTCGGAAGCAAGTCCCTGCATATCGACGGGAAGCATCTACTGTGGCGGAGGCGGCACCGGCACAAACAGTGGCGACTACAACTGTACGACAAGCGAACTATCCACCTCCGGATGTGTGTGATATACCGGCCCAACAGCTGTGGAAGGGAAAGGAGGCCACTGGATTGCAGGACACCCTGAAGCATGCTTATGAACGTGAGTTAGGGGTCTAGGGCATTTCTTGAGATGGTCTACAAAAGGATTTGATGGCGACTTGAGGTTTGCTTGTTCTAATGGATGAGCAATGCCTGCTCTGCTGTTATGAATTCGCGATTCCAGCATTGGAGATCGCAGAAACCGTGTTCCAGATGGTTGAGAGTGCCGTTGGAGATGTTAATCAATGTTTACAGCGTCTCCGCTCTCCCGGTATCACGAGCTCATCGCGGAAGAGGCACTCCGATCAGACGACCACCAGCGTAGCGTAGTCGGACGCCTCCAGAAACTACACGATGACCTCAAATCATATACACCACCTCCAATACCCACAGAGGCCCCCACACGATCCTTTGTAAGTATTCTAACCCCTCCATTAGATCCTACTCACATCTGCCTCGCTCAGCTCTCACGACTACTGAGCTCATCGAGCGCATCAATAGATCCTCCAGAGGGCGTTCCGAAAGGTCTATATCTATACGGCGATGTTGGGACAGGCAAATCAATGTTGATGGACCTCTTTCACGCAACTTTACCGCGGAATATCACCCGAAAAAGTCGAGTGCACTTTCACGCATTTATGGATGATGTTCATAAACGACTACACGCCCACAAGGTCGCCCATCCGCGTAATGGCGCCGACCCTGTGATGCCCATTTCCAGGGATATCGCGCGGGAGTCAACGGTGATTTGCCTAGACGAGTTCCAGGTGACAGATATAGCGGATGCTATGATCTTGCGACGGCTGCTAGAATGCCTCCTCCAGTTAGGTGTCGTATTTGTTATGACTTCCAAGTGAGCCCATCATCTGCGCATTTCTAAACCTACGTTAACTCTGCATCGCCTAGCCGACACCCAACAGAGTTGTACAAGAACGGTATCCAGCGAGCTAGTTTCCTGCCTGCAATCGATCTCCTGCAGCAGCGGTTCGCGGTGGTCGACCTCGACTCGGGAACAGACTACCGACGGATCCCTCGAGCACTGCAAAAAGTCTACTTCCATCCTTTGACACCAGAGAACCAATCGGAGATGGACAAGATCTTCCATGCGTTTACGGCGGCTGACGGCAAGCTCACTACAAACCGCGAGCTACGTATTTGGGGACGGCCCTTGCTCGTACCCGAAAGCAGCGACAATGTGGCGCGATTTAACTTTAGTGACTTATGTGGCAAGCCGCTGAGTGCGGCTGATTATCTAGAAGTGACACGGCGGTTCAGGACTGTGTTCATCACCGAGGTACCGAAGATGGGATTAGGACAAAAGGATCTCGCACGGAGATTCATTACGTTTATAGACGGTACATCGTCATGACACTCTTATTCCTAGAGACAACGCTGACACGCTCTTAGCCTGTTACGAGAGCCGCACGAAACTGTTTGCTAGCTCCGAGGTGCCCATCTTTCAGGTATTCTCAGACGACCCTAACGCCAAGTCGGACCACGCGTCGGACCACGTCCGAAGTGTCATGGACGACCTCGGACTCTCCGACCAGCAGATTGGGCACACGTCCATTTTCTCTGGTGAGGAGGAGATTTTCGCATTCGCGAGGGCGTGCTCGCGGTTAGTGCAGATGGGCACGAAAGAGTGGGCTGCGCATGCCGGACGGATCATGGGCGAGGAGTCGGGTTTGTAATGCTACAAGAACGGACGCTTGGTTACTTGTTGATACACGTCTTACATCTACCTTATTAATTCAATAGATGATGGATTGGAGCTGGAGGAAAGTAATTTGAACAAACTCGTCGATCCGCAAGCACGGTACATAATGAAACATTCAACGGCGGTACCTTTTTAGGTAAAAGTCAGGTCCGAACAAAAGAAAGTTGGACATTGTTACACGTACCATAGCACCGATTTGCGGTTGCGCCGCATTTTCCGTTGGAGTTGCAGAACGCCGTAGAGCAGAGCTTCCGCTGTTGGTGGGCAGCCTGGAACGTAAATATCGACAGGGACAATACCTGCGACGCGCGGGTCAGAAAAGGTGAGTTCCTCCGCCGACAATGAATAACGTACGGTCACAGCCGCGAACCACCGAGTACGAATAGTGGTAGTACCCTCCGCCATTTGCGCACGAACCCATGGAAATGACCCACCCTATATATATGCAATATGTCAACGATATGTCATCACGGGAGGATGAACGCTGAGCGTTACACACGAGGTTCGGGCATTTGATCATAGACTTTTCGGAGGGCAGGGGCCATCTTGTTCGTGAGTGTACCGGCGACTGTGCAGATACAGGTATCCATACGTGAGTGTACTATTTGAAAATTTGGATTGGAGGGAGGGCGCACCAATCATTACGTCTGACTGTCGAGGACTCGCACGGAAGACGATACCAAGCCGGTCCTGGTCATACCGCGCTGCGGCCATGTGCATCATCTCCACTGCACAACAGGCGAGTCCGAACGTCATTGGCCTGTGTGGCGAAATTCTTATTCAGCATCCAGCCTGGGGGAGGAGGTGAGAGGATAAACGTGCCAGAGGGAGCCCTGAGAGAAGTGAAGTCAGCTCAACTGGCTAGATGGGATCTGCAGAGATTATGGGGATACCTGATGAGCCCAGTTGGCGATTTTGTCCAGCGTCGACAAAACATATTCTGTTCATGGGAGCGTGATATCTTCAGCGAGCCTCACTCGGCCTCGAATCAGGTGATTACGGACCCGTTTTATTCTTTGGGTTCATGAGAGACTGCGCATTTGAACCTCTGTTGGCAATGATAGTGATTGGAGTGTTCTCGTCGGCAGGGGTTACTGCTGTTGAAAGTGGAGGGTCCGCCTTTACCGGAATGCTCGTATGTAGTTTTCTGTAGGCTGTAAAACGTGGTACATAACCACAGGAGAGATTCAGGCGATTGTGAGCGAGCGTAGCGGTTTTAGTGCGTCGAACGTGCTGACCGGTTGCGAATGCAGCTGTTCTAGAGGCGAAGGCTGCTTGAGGCACTGTTCACGAAATGGATGAGAATATATTGCATTATTGTCTCGAATCCAGCCGACCAATTCGTGCAATCACGGACGACATTCTGCACCAGCGAATCAATGAGCGAGAGAATCAAACACGCAAAACAAACAAGCAAACAAACCAAACCAAACAAAGAGACCTTGGTTGACCATCGACCGCTCACTGCTCCACGATGGATTCGAATCCGGAAGCAAGAGCTGCGAGCCACGATGCACGGTATTCCCAATCCCAGCTGCTCCGTCTTGCAAGCGCCTGCTCCGTTCTGGGGATTGCCCGCGTTTCGATGGGGATGCACTAACCACCCGAGCCCTTGGGCGGTAGAGCATGACGGCAGTCAATCAAAATGTGGCTTTGTTGGATGTGGATGTATTGTCATATTTTTACATTCCAAGCAATAAGCACTGTCAGAATTCTGCACTTGGTTTGCAGGCCATCCGGAAACCGTCAAGCCACATTGATTGTCTTGATTCTCACCCTTCAGCGCCTACATATCCCTGAATGCCGACGCCACAACCTTCCGCAATGGTAATAGAAACGTTGAGGCCACCACCTCCGGCCGGTAATAGAAACGTTGGGGTTACATCTCCAGCCGGGGTTTCACACCATTTGACAGTCTTGAATTTGCAACTGTGGCATCGAACTGCCCTGATCGTATGTACCCTCTGGGAGATTGACAAAAATATTTGTAGCTTGAGGAGTTCTTCCAACACAATTGGTGCTCTAGAGCCAGGCAGGAAAGAACATCGGGATTACGCCCATCACGCCCGTTTGGCAAATGGTCCCCCTTCGTCTCGGTTAAAGGTTTTTATTTTCAGTCGTCGGGGTTCTGTTCCTTCCCTTCGATCGACGCTACCTTGTTTCAGGTAGACAGCCTTCCGGAAAGTCGGTACTAGCAGGGTGGAGGCTTCAGCCACCGCAGACAAGGAGACCTCGACCGCCATCAAGTGAACTATAGATTCAGCTCTAACACGGGCGTTTCACGCCATACTTCACCTATAAAAGGTCAGGGAAAGTGCTTGCCCACCCTCATCGAGCTCTCTCTCGATTTCTCTACCTCACCCATTTCTTTCTCACCTTGTCACTATGTGCTGCGACGGCAACTACGCTGTTCCTTCCATCTACTACCTTAATGCGCAACTTAAGGCGCTATGGTCCAACGCCAATGAGTGCGTTAACAGCACGACCGCCGATATTAAGTCGAGCGACTACGACAAGACCAAGTACTTCCGCGCCCTAGCGCAGTTCCATTACTTTGGCCAAGATAAGAAGGCCCGGAAGCGCTTCAATACGGTCGAGGAGCTTCCGTTCGCCGCTTGCTTTGACGAGCCTTCTGTACGTTTGATTGGTGTGCGAAAGTTGATATCACTCATACTTGCATGTAGATCTCTATTGTTTGCCAGCATGAAGCCGTCCTCACTCTGCGAATTAAGGAGGGTCACTTCAGGCCCGAGTTAAAGGAGGGTGCTGCTCGCATTGGCTGGTGGGTGTTGCATTATCGTTTGGCTTGAGAACATTTATCATTCTAACTTGACTGCTATCAGCGAGAGCTCCACGTTCTTCTCCGACCTCGAGTTGACTTACCGCATGCCGTTCAAGAGGCAAACCGTGAGCGGTGGCGAGGGTAAAGTCGGCAATGGAGGGCACAACAAAATCAAGATGCTCATCTTCGATCTCCTTAGTAAGTAGCCTCGGATTTGAAGTCCGGATGATTCTAATCGCAATTCATTAAAGATGCCCGTCTGTCTTTCATCGAACCCAAGGGAGCGACCAACGCCACGACCATCGAAATCTACATGAAGGAGTACCTCTCTTTCCTTCAACACGCTGGCCACCATGTCCTCTATAACCTTCCCGACTTTGACGACGAAAAGTCGACCATCAAGATCGACTACTCCTTGTCGAGTGACGCTTTGGCCCTCCAGAAGATGTTCCCTGACATCCCCGTCTGCGGCTATACGGTCAAAGATATTAACGACTTCTTGTACAAGAAGTGGTGCCAAGCCGCTATGGCTGACGACTCGAACGGTCTTGCCAAGTGCATGTCGGAGATCAGAAGCTCGTGGCTGATGAACTGCTCCATCGACCTCAACTTCCACATGTTCCTTGCGAAACCGCGCGTCATTCCTCTCTGCACACACGAGGTCGTCCTCATTTTCCGCATCGAAGAACTGGCCATCTTCAGCAACAGCGACGAAGAGGATTCTGTGGAGTTCCAGGACTGGGAGATCGCTTTCATTGTCGAGGTCAAGCATCAGACGGTTGATGGCGTTATCAAAATCTCTCTGGACTTGGAGAACAGTGAGTGTACCGCAACCACTTTCCGCCAGCCTTCTGACCAGTAATCACCAGGCCCGCGCTTTGCTGCTGCGTACTCGACGATCCTGATTGAGGAAGCCCGGCTCGTCATCTTCCGCAAGATTGTGCGCTTCATGACGGTCGACTACTTCGACATTCTCACTGGTTTCGGCCTTCATTATATCTACACCTTCGACGAGAAAATCGAAATTGACTACAAGCCTATTGGCGAATCTGACTCCTGGTCTGCAGACTCCGACGACGAGGAAGTCCGCATCAACCGCGAGACAGGCTCAGTGATGATCTGGACCGAACGCATCCAGAAGATGAGCCTGTTCGGTTTCGACCAAGTCCTTGCGATCAGCGAACAGTCCATCAACCAGAGTTTCTATTCGCTCTGGGTCAAGGCATCCAAGTCTTGCTCTGGACGCCTTCGCTCGCTCTACGAGTACAAAGATTGCCAATTCGATGCCACCCTAGGCCCACTCACCGTCCATCTCCTGTCGAGTGGCAAGGCCGTTCTTTTCGTCAATATCGAGGAGGGCGTTCTATATTCTGAAGTGTGGGTAGCTTCGCTCGCGTTTCATCTAGTGATTTACATTGACTCTCCGCAGTGAGACCAAGAAAAAATCTTATAGTCTCCTAAAACGGGCCAAGAACGCCGTTAACACGTTCTTTGGCGGTGAAAAGAAGATTGATAAGAGCCGCTGTTGTGCAAACAAATTCAGCAATGCACGCATCGCCTTCGAAGTGGAGTTGAAGGCGGTCGACCACACGGCTATCGAAGAGTGCAGCCACAACTTCATCGAGTGGTTCGTTAGCACCTTCATTTTCGGCTGCCACGCCGACAAACAGGGACGCTCGTTCAAGCACCTCACCCTCGACTTCTTCAGTCAGTACCATCGGCAGCCTGTTATTTTCCTCAGTTGACCTTTTTTGCAGACCCCAAGTGCATTACCGAGCTCTGCACCTTCGACGGCCTCGACAACGACTCTGATCGCATTCAGGTCGAAAAGCAAGTCGCTATCCGGGAATTCGTCCAAGTTTACTTGAAGACTCTCGTCAGGGACGGCCACCATGTCATCCACTCCGTTCCTATTTTCTGCCCTGGGGTCGACTTGCAATTCGGGCTCACCTCTGCTGAGTTCAAGGTGATCACTAAGACTGTGGTTACGGTCAACAACTGCAGGCGCGCTATTCCCCTCGCCGACGCTCCTGTCATCCTTGTCCTCGGGATGTGTGGTGGTCGCCCAATGCCGCCCATAGACATAAAGTGGCTCTGCGCCTGGATCATATCCACCAAATCCAATAAAACCATCGGCACCCTCGGACTGTCCCGCGAAACCTTCTTGGAGGGCGTCTTGCTCAAGAAGCTCATGTTCATCAACAAGCGCACCACGATCGTGCCTAAGATGGCCTCGGTTATCAATGGAGTCTGGAAGTTCGAACTCTCTCAGTGGTCTGACCACTCGATGCTCGCCGGTACCGATTGCAGGTGGAAACTCGCGAGCGCCGACAATGGCAAGCTTGTGTATGGTTGGGAGCACCGCACTGCCTGGAGCCATGAGCACGAGGAGACATCTCAAGATGATCGCAATGGAGAATACGCTCTTTCCTGTGAGTGATGTCTTGGACGGTTCTCCAGCCCTGTCTGACATTACTCAGGCCGCACCAAGAACTACGTCGAGATCCCGACCCAGTACAGCCACAAACCCTTGGAAATCCTCGTCAGAGGCGAGTCTATCATCAGGATCAGCGGAAAGACCAACCACAAGAAATGGAGTAAGAAAACCACGGCGACCTGGTCGGCTTCGATCGTCGCAGAGCACAGTCCTTTCGGTCTACGCCTCAGGGTCACTGGTGGAGCGCAACCCGTTGTCAGCGAGGTCGAGGCGGAAGGCGAGTGTGTTTGGGACCTGGTCCAGCTCCACGGCAACTACATGCCCAAGACCCTCGATATCATGACGGTTGTCGACGCTTTGAGGGAAACCTTGGAAGGCGCATGGGAGTACTCTTGCCCGGGTTCCACCAGCTACGCCCTCGTCAACCCCGTCTTCACTTCCACCGGCCACCTGATCGTCTCTCTTGTGTCCCAGACTAACGCCGCCGCTGGTACCGCTGTCATCGCGAATACGACGACCACGACGTCTACGACTACTGTTGCGAAGGCGACCACCCTCGTCTCGAAGACTAGCACCCTCGTCTCGAAGTCGAGCACCATACAAGTGTCAAGCGGCCTTCTCACCACATCCTCGGCGGGCCTGCTGATGGCGACTGGTTCTGATGAGGAGAGCCCTCTGCCCACCCCTGCACTCGAATTCCCGTACGCGACCGAGAGTGCGACCATGTCGAAGGGATACGGTTACAGCGCGCCGATCGATATCAAGGTGGGACACGATGATAACGATGACATCGTTGAGCCATACGAGACGGCTTTTTAAGGGACGGGTGCGGGTTTCAGTGCTGGGGCTTTCGTTATCTATTTAGTTGCCTCGGTTATGTCCTCTGTTGCTGCTCAACATCCCCCTGTAGGGGCTGCACCGATACTATGTCTTGCTCGTCTTCTTGCTGCTGTTGATATCGGTCAGAGGATGGATTGCTCTTTTCTTCCCAGCTTGGCCCGCTCCCGCCTCCGTTCCCGGTTTCCATTTTTCCCATTAGCCTTTGCTGTCGGTGGTGTAGCCTAAAATAATGCATAGTATGCGTATACGCGTTTCCCTTCACTTCATCTGTCTTGTATGACCACAAAAGTCTAAAAGTCCAGGGGGATCGTCATTTCAAATCCAACGACAGCGACATACGGTGGCATAGGTTGTGTAGACCTTTGACAGACACAAAATAACATGCAACAACTGCGGATGTTTTCGGGTGCAGATCGGCCCTCCTTGTCCATATTCCTTTGCGCTTCGACCCAGACTTGCCTTGGGTATTGAATTGTTCACCTGTGCATGAGCACCTCATCTCGTACATTTACGGCCACCAACACCTCAAATAGACACTGGCTGGACCCTGTGGCTTCTTTTCCTCGCCATTCCTCATCGGTCACGCTCTCCGCTCTCGGGAGTGGCTGATTTGTTGACGTCTCGTGAAGGGCAAGAAGAGAAGCATGATAAGCTGCTTTGTAAGTAATATAGAGGTTGAGACGGGCGGGCGGTACACGAAAGAAGCTCTAAACTGCCTGCGATGCCGTAACGAGGGACATAGGATGGTGATGCGATGGTGAGGTCCTCAAGCAAGTCAGCGCTCTGTGCGGGTATCTAGCATATATCATATCAGCCAGCAATCGTACATATCCTTCCTGAATCACATTATACGGCGACATATCGCAGATCGCAGCACAGGTGGCCATAATGACCGTGGTTCTGTGAATTTGGGAATCTGTCTATCACCCAGGCACATCCCGTCTCCGATGCACCCCACACACCGTGTGTGTGTTATTATTATCCTGTATCCTGTGCACCCCGGGCTGGGAGCCTGGTCTCCCCCGAGGCGCAGGGTTACCCCCGACCAACACCAACTCGCAGACCTCGACTTGGCTGACCACTCCAGCAATCTAGCGTAATGTCTTACACGCGGCCCAAACGGCACGACGCCCGCATGTCCGTCCAAATGGGCAGTCCTTCTCCCCAATGGTAAATAAAATTCGAGCTTCCCAATCCCTTAAGCTCGCCGCACGACCTCACTTCCTCTCACAGGAGTGGATCAACCGCAAACCTGTCACCTCTACCTAACCCCCCGGTTTCTGGCCATCCGCGCGTCGGTGGTTCCATCCATCGTTCTACCGCCTCCCTGTCGACCTATCTGCCCTCGAATCCCACCGCAAGTTCAAGCATTGTTTCCCTTATGTCCTCAATGGAGCCGAGAAAGTCAATCGTGCATGCGTACAACGTGGGCGCCGGAGGCGCGGAGGTGCAATTCCTCATAAGGCAATGAACAATCTTACTCTGATCGATTGCAAGTATCCTAACGTTCCTCCACAGTCTACAAGATATATCAAAAGAGACATCGCAGGCCGGCGAGTATCAGATGTCCTTGACTGTAAAAAGCGGGGGTATCGAACAATCACTCGGCGGGAAGGAGACCGCAATAATCTCCATGGACCCAAGCAAGCTGAAATTTCACATATTGTATGTAGCTTTTCGTTCCCTTTCAACCGATCCGGCTGACGACGACATCAGTGTTTTTCCAAAACCTAGTCTCCCTGCTGGCAGTCTATTCTGTGTCAGGGTTTGGATGGAGGCAGGTCCCAACAGAGTACAACACCGAGTTTTCTCCGATGATAACCTCTGGGTCGCACGGGATCCCCCTTTTGGCACCATTGACCACATTTCGTTTACACGGCTCGCTCCGATAGCACCAGTACTCTCGGACACATACTGGTCTCGGGTATTTCGAGGCTCGGTAGGGCGAGCATCATGCAATTTTTTCCCCTCCTTAACACTACTCAGCCACCTCGACAGTGTCTATACCGTGGCTCTGGATTATGAATCTGGAGGGGTGAGGCGAAAGATCTTTGACGACGTCAAATTACGATTGCATTGTCGACTGCAAGACATACATTTTATTATCTAGTGGGTAATGACCTTGCCGTCTTATTCATCGACTAACCCTGTCCCTAGCACCGTGCCACTGGAATCGTCGTTGCCATATTCAAATCACCGATTGCGCGTCTGGATAAGAGGTCAAAATGGAACCCATATGCGGCTATACAAGAGCGATGAGTTCAGGTTGGGGGCATCCCTTGACTTCGACCGGTTAGTGAGGGGTCCAGGACAAGTCGCTTTTGCCGCCCAGGACGCCCATTCACCATCCATCGCGTACTACACCTCCTTGCTACCCAACGATCCGGTGTCACTTCCCGTTAGTCAAGAAGCGGCCGAAGATTTCCCCCCTGCGTACTCGAGCACACAGAGTTGAGGTGACATTCCATCCTCATGCAGGTCCCCCGCGTAGACAATTTCTTTCCTCCGATGGGCTACATTATTGAATCCATGCGCCCCCACGTTGTGCTTCATGTATCACATTACTGTATGCTTATCTTCTGTGCCGTACTATGAATATAATTGTTCCTGCAACGCGCCCACTCGCAGGTGGTGGTTTGTTTTTCCAAGACTTCTCAGTGGGCGTGTCCGTATGCTCCGCGTTGGCACCCGAAGTAAGGTGGTTTACAGTGCTCGCCCAGCAGTATGGAAAGCACAGACACGCACGGCGGTTTTTCGTCACGGCCGAATTGTTCAGCCCACCGAACCAGGCCCGTCCTCTACTAAACCCTTTACATGGAGCGGACGTGCTCCATTTGGTTTACGCATACTAGCAGTAGGATCGACCCTTCTTGCTTTCTATTTTGTCTATTGGGCCAACACAGGGGAAACAGGGGAAAGACCCCCAGACCTCAACTTATCCACCTTCACGCCGGCAGTGGTCCGTTCCATTACTCATGACCCTCCAGAACGTGGATCCAAGGCCGACCACATAGTCGTAAGGATGGCTATTCCACAACAGCTCTTGCCGAAAGACGCGTCTCATTTGGCACATGCTATACATCATATTTACATCAGGGACGACGATATGCAAGTCGAGAGGCCGTATACACCGCTCTCCGGTATCGAAGCGGACGGGAAGATGGTGTTCTGGGTCAAGAAGTACGCAGGGGGCGAAGTATCGAACTGGATCTCGCGGCGGAAGAGAAATGAAAACGTAGGGGTTCGCGGCCCTGTGTTACAGTGGGACTGGCGTTCTGGCCCATGGGATGAAATCATCATGGTTCGTCTTCTTCATTTCCGGGTGCTCTGACAACCGTCGTTCGTTTCCTTTGACTGAGACGCGAGCCAAGATTTCTGGAGGAACGGGGGTGACGGCATTCGTCCAACTCCTTGACCAAGCCCTCTTCTCTTCCAATCCGGTATCGACGGCGCACGGTGCCACGACCCATTTCACGTTGCTGCACGGACACCGCTCACCATCGCAACTACCCCCCGAGATCATCACCGAAGATTTCGAGAGATACCGGGAGGGCGACCCGCACCGATTTCAGGTTCGGGCATTTGTAGACCAGCTGGACACCGAATATGACGAGCCTCCGCGAGGGGTAACCATCGGGAGAATAAACAAGGGCATCCTGGAGAAGGTGCTAATAGAGAGGGGGGTCTTGCTGGAACCTGAACCCCTTACTCTCGCTGAGAAGCTGCGAGGCGCGAAACCACGGCCAAGGATGGTTAATCCGAACAAGACCGTGAAGATCCTTGTATGTGGACCAGAAGGGTGAGCGACATTACAAAGCCTCCCCCCCCACGATCTGATGAGTCATAGCATGGTCAACGCCTTGGCCGGCCCTCGTCTCCGACGAGAAGATCAAGCCAAGATCGGGGGCGTACTCGGCGAGCTTGGATTCGGACTGGAGCACGTCCACCGCTTATAAGAGCATCACTTTATACCGCTTTATCCATTTCTACACAATAGATCCTCAACTAGAAGCGCACGGCGGCGGACTTCTCGACACCGTCGATCGGTACTTTGTGTCCCACCAATGTTCGGATGTTGTTGATGCCGTATCTAGGATACAGAAGGATTAAGTGCGAGCGAGGCGCAAAGAAAATGAGACTTACCGAATCATAGTCGGCCGCTCCAAACTCAGGCCCCATCCTAGAGCATGGACATCTCTGGGCAATCCCATTGGCTCTAGCATCTCAGGTCGGAACATTCCGCTGTTGCCGATCTCAACCCACTTCTTGAGAGCCGGATGGAAGGCGAAGATTTCCAGTGAAGGCTGAGACCGAGGTCAGCCAAATGTGTTGAATCCCACGCAGAGTTACCTCGGTGTAAGGGTTGTACGCAGGTTTGAACCTTAAATTCTTGAGGCCCATCTTGCCGAAGAATGTCTCCATGAAGCCTATGCGACAAATATCAGCCTTCGAACACCCCCGTACTCATGGCACGAACCAATTAGATCTCCGAGTGTCAAGCCATAATCGGCGACAAGGCCTTCAACCTGATGGAACTCTGCCAAGTGCGTCGCATCCGTCGCTTCATTTCGGAACACTCGATCGATACTGAACATCTTGACGGGTTTGAACCCTCCCTGACGACTTGCCAACTTGTGCAGCATATATGCCGTTCGTGCAGTGGTGTGCGTCCTTAACAATAATTTGTGCGAGTCCGCATCGGACCAGGGAGCGCGGTATCCTGTCGAGCCATAGCCGCCCTTCTCGTGCACGGTAGCCACTCGCTGATAATATTCTGAGGGAGGGTTTTTAGCCGCTGGCGGATCAGAGATGTAGAAGGTGTCTTGTAGATCGCGCGCTGGGTGCTGTTGTGGCACGAAGAGGGTGTCAAAATTCCAGAAGGCCGACTCGACAAATTGCGACGTTGGCATCTCTGCAAAGCTGTAGAGCCGGTGTTATACCAGTGTACCCAAGCGATGACCTAGGGGACGCACCCCATCTCGAAGAAGATGTTGCGGAACTCCTCTCGGACTTTCAATAGTGGATGGAATGCACCACCGTTCGTTGGCACACCTTCTGCCTCGAAGTTGTACTTTTTGAAGGTGGCAGTTTTCCAAGAGCCTCTGAGGGAGGTCAGAAATCAGCTAGGTATTACGATAAGATAGCCACCCACGATGCCAGCATCTCTGCAGTGAGGTCAGTCTCTGGTTTGGCTGTCGACAAGTTGAATTCTGGTCCTTTCGTGACTGTGAACCATTGGCCCTTCCTGCACGCTTCATTAGGTCCAGAGGAAGGCCATTGACAGTGACGATGCCTACCTTTGTATGATAAGTTTCCTCTTGCGTAGGTCCGCGAGAACTTTCTCGCCTGTGGCCAGTGTGCCAGTCGACTTGACTTCTTGCAACTCGATCTGAGCAATATCTGTTATCGACGAGACCTGGGCGCGTTAATCAGTGCCAACAGGTCGTAAGGTATCATATAGCATCACTAGTTTGACCAGTCCGTCTCCCTGCTTGCCGACCCAGCCATTCTTGAAAGCTCGACCTTGACCGACTTTTGCACTCTCATCGCCTACCTTGCTCTTGAGATCGTTGATAAGTAGGACTGTACCAGAGTCCTTGTCAGGTACAGCTGCCCAAACACGAGCTTCGTGCGATCCTTGTTCTGCGATCTGCGCCCCCTCTGGAGTGAGGACATGGGAGTAGACCTCCTGGGTTGTATAGTTGACCATCTGTGCAACGCATCAGCATAGAGGACGTTTACCATGTGGCTAGACCCACGTACGTTTCGCGAATTTAACGAATTGAGAGCTGCGATGATCAGTAGCTGGGCATCCTGGCTCGCTGCGGGGGTCGCTTCGCCTGGGAGAACAAGTGTCCTTGTGTCCTTGATTTCTCCATCTCGATCGAGTGTGGTCAGGATGAGCTGCTGAATGGCTTCGGCCATCTGAGGTTCGATTCGAGCAAATGACTGGACAAAGCAGTACGAACTTTAGCAACCGACAATCTGAAATGTCTCGCGGTCGTTCGGAGTCACCACGTAGGCTGGGAAATAGCCGCCACGAAGACGAGGAAATGCGCTCCGTGTCGCGTTCTCCGGTGCCCAGAGACCGCGACGGCCCCAAATTAGGGCCAAAAGTTATCATCGTCCTCAATCTCACCCGCAACGTCGCTGACGCGCATTTACGAGCGATATTCGGGTTATACGGGGAGATAAGAAAAGTTGATCTGCCGCTCCATGCGAAATGTACGTCTTTCTTACGCGGCTCAAGCGTTTTGCTGACGCCCCGCGTTACAGCGAAGCAAAGTCGAGGAAAGGCCGCCATCGAATTTGCAGAACCAGATTATGCTGCATCAGCTGTGGAACATATGAACGGGGGCCAACTTGACGGGAATGTGGTCACAGTAGAACTTTCAGATTTGCCTCTCCCTCGTTCACCCTCTCCTCGTCGGTTTGGGGACGGCCCTCGAGTTCGAAATGGTCGTGGATACCAAGGAAGGTCTCCTTCCCGCTCGCGGTCCCGTTCTCCATCTCGTTCGAGGAGTCCTCGGCGGTTCCCAGGCGGACGATTTGGAAGGGCAAGTCGTTACAGTCCACCACCTTTCCGAGGTCCAGATAGACCATACCGTGGGCGTGGTGGTCCCCGAGGAGGTCCTCCTGGTCGGTTTGGCCGACGTAGCAGCCGCTCGCGATCCCCGCTGCCTCGAAGCGGAGGATACGGGCCCCGCAGACGATCCCCGAGTTATACACGAGGTGGGAGGAGGCGCTCCAGTACCCCTCCACGCAGGCGGACAAGCCGCGGACGATCTTATTCTCAGTCCAGGAGCCCATACTCACGCCGGTCGTATTCTTACTCCCGCTCGCGGTCAAGATCACGAACACCGCGTTCGCGTAGTCGCTCCTACTCCCCCTCTCGCAGCCGCTCCCTCCGTCGCTCTCGAAGCCGTTCGCACTCGCGCAGTTTTTCCACTGCGTCCTCGCGAGACAACCGTGCCCGTAGTCCTGACCAAGCGACTATTCGCAGCAACGACATTAGGGACAGCAGGTCGCGTAGCCACAGCCCACAAAAGGACTAATCAATGTCATTTTTTGCGAATCATCTTTTTGACTATTACGATGTAATATATTTCTAGCAATACATGTTTCGCAAAGTACCTGTCTTTGGCTCCTTTAATTCGTGTCATCAGAATCATCTTGGACAAACGGCGTGCTAGAATTCGTCAGTGGGTACATAAGGAAACCTAAGGCCTAGCACTCACTACTCGTAGTCGTGTCTGCGGATGGCACTGCTCATCCACTCCTCGTCTGCATCTTCGAGTGCGTAGCCCTGACCACCAGCCAAGCTGAGCACAACCGGTAATAAGACGAGACCGTGTAGGACTCCAGATAGAATCAAAGTGAGCCACATGCGGAAGTAGTAAATCTGTCAGATAAACCGTGAGTATAAACTGACTTGCAATGAAAGATCTGCGCACCTCCAACAGCTTTGATCTTGTTAAAGCAAGAACGGAAATACCAATCAATTTGGTAAATGTGATCCCGGATAGGACCTATACCAATATTAGTTTGCGGACAAATGATAATGACAGTCCCCTTACCGAAGGCCCAACGTCAACTAGAGCACTCCAGACCCGCTCGTCCCTTTCCCTTTGGCTTTCCGGGTGATCAATAGGAATGCCACTCCCTCCAGTACCCATGAACGCTCTCGCGATATGCGAGCAAAACTCGACTGCGATACCCAAGCTGATGACCAAATTAACCAAGCTCAGTGCATTGAGGCTGACTCCCCAAATGCCCATGACACCCATGACATTGGTAACGGCGAGTGCAACGACGAGCGTGACGATGATGCCTGTTCGCCACGACCCGAGGAGGATAGCCGTGACGAACAGGACCGACGCAAGTCCAAGACCGAGCACCTCTTGCGTGATGTTGATTATATGTGCATATTGGTCGAAGAAGACGTAGAATAGCGAGTAAGGGAATACAGTCGTCCCAGTACGGGCAGATAAATCATCAGCGATCCGGCGAGCGGCATCGAGAGCATAGATGTAATCCGACTGGCTCTTAAGGGGCTTATGGTATGTCCTGAAATGTGAGGCAGTAATGCCAGAATTATCCTCAGCGATCGACACGGCTGAGCTGTACGGCGCTTGACCGCCGAGCGGGCAATCCTCATCTGCAGGGCTCTCCAACCAGTGCTTTACGAGCCGCATGAAGTCTTTGCCCTGCGGCAATCCGTCCATGGTGATGTTCCAAGTGCCCGGCTCTAAGCAAGGTTTGCACAACCTTGCTGGTGTGCGCACGGTACAGAACTGCGTTGGGTCGTTCTTCCTGACACGACAGCACCCGTCGAGCATCGGGTTGGTCCATTGGAGGAAGTCATCGATCCAAGAAGCGGTAGGTTCGTTGATGAAGGATAGGTCGGGTCGTTTGCGTTCGCCCTCAAGAACATTGGCGACTGAGAACTCTTGACAGGTGGTGAACCGTCCACATAGAGCCCGTTGTCCACCCCTCTGCGTGACATCCACGTTGGTTGAGACAAAATACACTGGAGGTCCAACATCGAGGAAAGCGTCAACTGCGTCGAACCAGGGGATCAGATAAGAATCAGAAGGAAGAGCGAGCCGCTGGTCTGGAGAAGGTCAGTAATAAGCGTACGGCCAAGGACAAGGAGCTTACCGAGGCCCAGCTCGATATGTTGCATGGATATTACAGAACCCACGAAAATTCCACCGAAGATTAGGAGGACGAGGCCTTTGACAGGTTTTTGAAGGATGAAAGGGGCATAGGTATGTTTGAAGAATCGGGTAAGGCGGCTGCTTGAAGGAGGAGTGTCGCCCAGAGCGATTCGAGAGGGTATACGGATGCATGGGAGGCAATCCAAGCGACTGGCCTGACTTTAATCAACATACGAGGGACAAATAAAGAACCTTCAAGTGTACGTACCTCCACTCTACGCAAATCTAAGGATAGTGCACTGACGAACACAGTGACTTGCATCAAAGCGTTAAGGAAAACACTTCCTGCGGCATAAAGGGCAAAATTACGGACAGCGGGCATAGGTACCAAAGCCCCCAAAGCAAACGCAACAGTTTCCGTCAAGGAACTCAATAAGATGGAAGGTCCCATCTTCGCAAGTGACCTCGCAACTCGCTCTTCAGGATGCAGATGCTGCGGAACGGAGTCAGCGTCAACACTATCGTGCGACGAACCGAAAGGTGATCGGTACGAGAGCGGCGAAGTTGGATCTGGTATTCCCTTTGCATTCGGGCCGTGCTGGGCGTTCTGCCTGTCCAGCTCGTGGACAAGGATGAAGACGTTGTCCACTCCCACAGCCAGCACAAGGAACGGAATGACCTCCGCAATGATGAGCGTGACTTTGACGCCGAGGAAGGAGAACAAGCCGACGGATGCTGTAACGGACAGGATAACGAGGGCGATCCCGAAGAGCCCAAGAGTAAACTTCGATCCCATGAAAAGTCGTCTCGGAAGGCGGGGATACCAGGTCGCTCGTGGGGTAGGGTTGGCATTAACTACCGGTGAGGCAGTTACGTTCTTTTGGCGGAAAAGGGAAGGAAGACCGAGGAGCCAGGTAACGAGCGAGCCAACCAGTGTTTCTTCGTCAGCTCCTGCGGCATTACTGCCGAGGGTCAACGACACGTAGAAGAACATCAGCAAGTACGACAGGACGATGATTCTCACGTCAGTGTTCGTACTCTTGTTTAATTCTTCTTCTAGCGAGACACCAGTGGAAAAGAAGACTTGAGAGCCGCTTTGTCCTGGCGCATCGTTAGCGAGGTCGGAAAGGTATTGACGGAGGACTCGCTCCCATGATTCAGCGCGGCTGACGACCTCGGGGTCGAGTGAGTTGCTGACCACAAAGGTGGTGATGATGGCTTTCGCACTGAGCCAGTTTTCGTTTTCTACTCCCCCGAGCACCAGGTCAGGTATCAATGGTTGTTGGAACGGCGGAAGGCATTCGACCTGGCTGGGTTTGTCCGCGCAATTGACTAGTTGTTCCTTCCATGTATGCTCGTCCCAATTCTCCAAACCGTTAAACCATCCGAGGATGCTTTGGACGACGCAGGCTCCATCAGGACCGGCAGGCTTAAAACACACATCGTCCAAGGTCACGCCATCCTCGGTTTGCAGCGCATAGATGTCTGATTCGACTTTCTCCCACCACTTGAGCCGCTCCCAACTCAAAACGGGCACCAAATCTTCCGCCATCATTGATGAATTTTGGATTGATGTTGGCCTGGCTGGTGAAGTAACGAAAATGCCGCCTTCTGCTCTATAGAAAGGTCCAAAGTTCCGGTCGAAAAAGTCCTTCTGGAGTTTGCTCTCCGAATTTGGCGCTACCCACAATCGTACCGGGTCCGTCTCTACTGCGAACCTCTTCCAACCCATATTAAGCAGACCGATGGCAAGGAACACGAAGAAGAAGGTTAGCCACGGCCATGAGGCACAGAAGTGACCAATTCGGTAGAATATCCGTCGAAGAATCTTGTTCAGTTTGTACTGAGGTGGCTGCAGGGTCTCAATGGGGTCTAGGAGCGATGCTCCGCGACCAAGGTGATGACGAGGAGTCTCTGGAGGTGGCCCAGAGTCGTTATCGAAATAAAGGGCGAGGGAAGACGCACCGACCAAAGGTCGGGTGTGTGATGATGGCGATGGTTGTTGATTATTAAGGGAGGCCGCATCGGTTGATAGAGCGACTCTCTCGTAAGAGCGTTCCTTTCGTTTTCTCCAAGCGGTTTGTGCAATGAAACCCGTGAAGAATGCAAAGATGGCAAGGCCGTAGACGAGCAATAAGGCGAAGGTCAGGCAACTGATCAAACCAACGTGACACGTTGGTGAATTGTAAGGGTCGGGTTGTGGTGGAAGAACGGGGCATGTTTGTGGACAGTCCATACAAGCACATCGATTGCTGAGCTCGGGGTCGCTGCAGGATCGAGGGGGAAGGCTGAGAGGAGTGAATTCTGGAGGCGTCGAAGACGGGTAATCGATCTGGAAGGGACTTCCTATGGCCTTTTCATCGCCCAGGAATTTCAGGAAGCCATGATAGTCCTTTGCCCCTCCACCAATGAAGTCCATAGCATACCCATTGCTGGCACCGAACTTGACCTCCTTGCAGCTGTCGAAGAAGCCAGTTGCGTAGGGCTCGCCCACAAAGAAGTCGAGAGACTTGACGGCCTCTTTACCCTCCGAGGTGGTTTGGGTGGACGTGATGTTGGTAAACGAGCCTTGATCTGGAGAGCAAGTAAAGGTGCAGAAGAACGATAAAAAGTTGTTTCTGCAAGCTGGGCAAGATGCTATGAAAGCTTCGGCCTGCTTGATGTTGTCATTCAACGAGGTGACTTGATCTGAGGTGCAGCATGCTGGTCCGGTGGCAAACTGCGAGCCACATATTGATACGAGTTGTTCTCGAAGCACGTCGCCTGGCTGCACGAGGAGAGTAAGCCTATGTCCGGAACGTCATACACGCAAGCAGCACGAGCAGCACGGTGCGTACCTCGACAGGCGGACCATCATAAGGACATGGCAAGTCTCTTCCAAATAGTCCCCTCTTCCCGCATGACCCTCGCATCGTACATTTTCTGGCTGGGGCCGCCATCTTCGCACTCCGTACCCACCGCTCCTCGTCTCAACAAGGTTGTTCAGTGACCGCACGGAATAGCGAAGGGTCTTGCACGAAGGTATTTCGTATTTCCACTAGGTTTCTCACTGTGGGGACGCGTTCAGTGTTCAAGCACGCGTGACCAGGTTTGAGGAAAGGTTCTTTGTCCCTACCTCGAAAGTCCCTACCTCGAAAGTGACAATATCTTAAGAAGTCTTTGACAAATTCGAAGCCCAGAGTGATTCGAGTGTCGATATACTTTTCAAACTATTCATTACAATGGTCAAGCCGTGCTCTCTCCCTGATTCCTGCCTCCTCCCCTGCGTCTTCTACCTCCACGCCCACGCCCACGCCCACGCCCACGACTGTTACCACGACGCTCCTTTCCGAGATATTCACACTCAATCTCCCTGAGCAGTTTTCGGAGAAATTTACCCGCATAGGCACTCTTCCTAGGAAAGTACTTGTCGGTTTCTCTTGTGTATTCCACCAGCTTCTCAAGGGTGTCGAATCGTTTGACCTCTCTCTCGTCCACCAAATCTACAAGATTGACGTGCGTTTCGTCAATGGCCTACAAAACATCGAGTTCGAATGACTGCTTTTGATCGTAGAGATTTGGGGAATTCTCACCTTCTTACACTCGTCTAATGTGTTGGGGACGGGGTCGACCTGGACGTCCTTGCATAACTTCTTCCAAGCTTCCAGGTCATTCTCGTTTGTCCCATAAATCTCGTTGAATCTTTCAACTAGAGCATCGCGGAGGTCGTCCTTTACGTCTCGTCTTTCCTCCTGATCCCATTGCTTCTCGCGGCAAAGGCGCTTAAATTCTGTGATCACTTCTGCCTCTCTATCATAGTCGAACTCTGGCCATTTGTTGAAGAATTTCACGATGGCATTATCGTATTCGCTTCCAGACTGCCAATTATATGTCCCCGTGAGTACAGGTTGTCCGGGTTCCATAAACCTACTTCAACGGTTCCAGTGGATGTCATGTTCTTCTGAGATCGGTTGATGGAGAGGAGGAAAGTAGTCCCGCAGTTTGCAGAACAGGGTTAAGAACAAGTGCTGAGTCCTCGTCAGGCTCCGAAGGGGGCTCACAGGAGCCCGACAAACGACACATTCGCAAGGTGCCCAGGCAGTACCCAGGCGCATATCAGCAATGAATTCAATTTAGGTTGTCTGGAGCCTCGCGAGGTACCAGCCATCTGACGGTTGGGACTAGCTCATAAATCGCAACAGCTGAAACATGATAAGGTTTGTAAGCCCATCAGTCAGACCACCAATAGCTGGACTTTCTGGTGCCAGTTATTGAACTCAGCGCAGTCGTGTGACAAGGAATTCGTCTGCATTCAAGAATCAGCCTGAGGAGATTTTAATCATATTCTTTTCAGGTCTTTTCGAGACGTGACTTTGCAACCAGAAACGCCTTCCTCCGAATCGTTGTATGGCGTCGGTGGGTTGCGGGCTCTATTGTCCCCACTTTCAATAACACCTTGTGCTTCACCCCACGGGAACCCTTCGAACGCTTCCGATGACCTTTTCTCCTTAACCCTTGTTGTTTCCGTTCATCGGGAGGGTGGTAAATGTGGCGAAGTAGCGCCTCCAACAGCCCCCCTGCATGAACGTTCTGCCTGGGGAAGATCTTTCTTGTCTCAAGGGTATATGTGCTGAGTGCCTTCTCGGAAGGAAACTTTGTAACGGCCTGTGTGCCTCCGGAGTCGACGAGGTCGACAAGGTTGACATGAGTATTGGTAACGAGCTGGAGAGGATCTCGCATCAACAACGCAAAGTATATGAGGAAGGACGTAAACTGACCCTTTTACACTCGTCCAGCGTCGTCGGCACTGGTAAAAAGCCGAGGACTCTGCATAGGCTTTGCCAGGAGATAGCGCTATTCTCGTCTGTACCGTATATACCATTGAATTGGAGTACCATAGCGTCTTTAAGCCCATCGCGTATTTCCTTAACTCGACGGCGGCGCTTCTCGTTGGGGTCGTTGGGGTCCAAACCCAAGACACGGCACAAGAGATTGAATTGATTGATAACTGGCTGTTCTGGGTTGTATCTAAAACCTGGACGAGAGTATTTTGCAAAGAATCTCTCTAAAGGCGAGTTATTGTTCTCGTCATCGTCTTCACTCGTACTCTCATCTTCTGCGTTAACATTCTAGTATATGGGAAATGAAAGATAGGTAAGCTAATCTCAGCATATTTGGGCTCCGTGATGATGGAACGGCGTCGCTTTCGCTTACCGCTGTAGTTGGCAAGGGTTGGATGTGCTGGAACCTGCATGTCGAGCCATACGAGCACGTCCCCAGCTTCGAGTACTGGAAGCACACTCCCGTCATATCTCGTGCCGCCTGTTGGTGGAGGTCCCAAAGTGGCCGTTGATCGACCAGATGCCAGGCTCCCAGGCACAGTTTGGCACACACAACATTGGGTGCTCAACACAAGAAAAACAGAGCACGGGTTTCGGTGGGATTCTGCACGCACTCTGTGGGCATCATATAAAAGGAGTAATTATACATATTACCCTCCGGATTTTGTTCGCCCCTTTTTGATCGAGTTATTCCGGCGTTAGGTCAGGGACTATGTCAGTGGACACGCTATCAATGTTGCACCGATTTTGAGTTGGGTTCCATTTGATGGCATGTTCTCCCATTACAACTCCCAAATTCTGCCACAGCTCTACCCGACGCATTAGGTGTCCACCGCCCACCCTGCTTTCCATCTGCATTTGCACATAGTGTCGACTTATCTACTCGGAGTATCAGTGTGCTTTCACCACCTTTTCTTAATGGACGGTGACCCGACCATATTTGACATTCGAAAATTCGAATGTAGTATAGCAACGCAATTATGCGATAAATCAGTGCAAGAGTATTTTTAGGATGTGAGTAAGTACCTGCAGAGCTGATCGCGCTTCATCTTGCGAGGCCGCCTGCCTCAGCCCCGGCATGCCGGGCGCATGCAAAGCATCCGGTTCGGGAGGTCTTGCTGAGCTGGCCAATCATGCGCCTCTGCGTGACCCGTTGGCGGTGGTTTGCTGAGTAAACTACCTTTGATGTCTAGGGGAAGTAACGTTTTAGCTTTCCGCCAAAAGTGAGCAAACAGACCTGGTAGCTGCTCCCTTGCCTTTCCCGGATCATCGATGTAGTATTCATATACAACCTGAGAATCCTCTAAGAACGAGTCAATCGCGCGGAGCTTGACGTCAATATCCGCCGCAACACGCAGTTCGGAGAGTCCCATCTTCAACATGCCGATATCCAATGGGACAGCACCGCCCAGCACCCTCCTTCCTTTCCCGCGCGTTGAATTTTTGAGGGATCGGGATGTCGCAAGATTCAACATATCCAGGAATTCGTCGAGCACTCCGTCTATCTTACTCTGATGCGGAGGTGCCTTTTGTCTTTTGCTATCTCGACCATTTGCGCTCGTATCCGTATCTTCAGGATCCGAAAGGGGCGCTTTATGCGGGGGCGGGGCATATATACGTGGGCAAGGTGGGGACATTGACATAAAGCGGTTTGCCTTGCTCACATCAGGAGCATCAGGAGCATCCCTTATGCTTTCTGTAAGTCTGTTTCCTCTTTCCCAAGCATGACGCGTTCATCCCATTCTTCTGAATCTGACCGTCCTCAGTTTCTACGTTTGTGATCGCTGTCTCCTCCGTTCCTTGTCGCTTGACTATAATTCAAGTCAACCCACAAAACTGGCCGCATCTTCGTCCTTCCAGCTGCTGCACAGTCACTCCCACGATTCACACCCTGTGGTTGATGTCGAGAAGTGGGGTAAGGTAACTAGGTATTATGAGATATAGACACCAGAGAAACGGGTAGTAGTCTTGAAAAGAATGACGGACTCCTCAACGGAAAGGGAGGTTACACAAGGAAGGTATAATCAGAGTGGCAAAGGGCCACACATGTCGTACAAACAATCAGACCATAGCGAAAGCAAATGAAGGGTAGGCTAATTGCCCGACTGGCAAATATACCTGCCTCGAGGGTCACTGCCTCCGCCCTGCGGCAATAATCAACATGGTTTGACCTCGCGAATCGCGGCTGCAAAGTTAGACACAAGGAAGGACGCCACCGAACATTTTGTCAGAAGAGATGGATCGAGTCTACGGGATAACCCTGTGCGAGCCTGAATCCAACAGTGTTCCCTGACAAGCTTGAGAACTAGTTTGAGGTGTGGCCAGTCAGTCAGTCAGTCAGTCAGCACAGTATCCAGTGGAGAGGACGGGATAATGAATAAGAACGTACGCCATTACCCAAGAATACCTCTGACCAATGTGCGATAGCCATATCGACGCCCTGGTTAACGGACATGCCCATCATACTTAACCTGGGTGCGACATCACCCGAAGAATTGATTTGTCCCACCCACCCATCGTTTTTGAGCATTTCTTTCAGAGTCGATATCCAAATACCGTCCTTCACGTTTGTCAGAATGTAGACGTCCTTGAGTTCACGTCCCTTCTCTGCTTTCTGCCACTCTCGCACCGCATGCAGTCTGTCTCGTATCGAGTCGAGTTCCAGCCAGCAGTGGTGAAAGAGGAGTTCTTCGAGTGTGAGGGTGGTCGGATCGACCGTCCCGTCCTCGTTTTTGTGAGGGGAGGCAGCATACGGTGGGTCGTAAAGCGTATCGTTTAGCTTTGGGAAGGTCGGGTCGCAGAACTCTGGACGGATATCGTGGTGAGGGACACCCTTAGGGAAGGTAGGTTTCGAGGCGCTGTAGGATCCAAAGGAGGACCAAAACCCGTATTCAGATCCCACCCACGAGAGGCCCTTGCAATGCTCCTCATAGTCTCCACGGCGAACATGGACCGCAATGAGACCAGGGATGATGAATGGCGCCCCATGATGGTGGTTCGGTGTCGTGTCCACCACGTCGGTAGACTGTTGAGATGCCCAGGGATGTGTGTGTGGCAAGACATTTCTGAGACGGGCAGTCAGTGTATTGTTGGGTACAGGGAACCCAGCCTTTGCGACTTCTGTGTATATGAGTGGTGACCAGTCCCAGTTCGCCAAAAAGGGGGATTTGCTGAGGCCGTGCCAGAGCGATAGGACGCGATCTCCAAAGACCCTTAATACGGCCGTTAGCAGCGTACGTGCAAACAGATGGAGGCTCACATGTAGTTGAAGAGAGGGTGGCCGATCACGTCGATGCAACCATCGTCCATGGCCAACAGCTTTTTGGCCCAGGCTTCGGCAATAGGCTTGACACTATCGCTTTCCACGTCTAGCCCCAATTCATCGCAGACTTCGTGAACATCCAGTTTGACGCGCCGCTCCTCAGGGCATACAGAATTGTAGTACTCCTCGGAGACGGAACGCGGCAAGGCTTGCTCATCCGGGGGATCCAAATGGCCATATCTGCGTGAACCAGGGAATGGCGCCCCAGTGAGTGGGGAATAACTAAAGGCACTGGGAGGGATATATAACTCTTGATCCTCCCCGAGCGGGCTTTGTTCACGAGCGTAAAAAGGTGGTATGACGAATGCTCTACGGCTCAAGTAGGAAAGGTACGCTTGGAGGATTTGCTCGCGAACGATGTTGTTCCAGCCGGCCCCTTGGCTGTGATCGGGGAAATTGAGATATCTGCAATGGGGGTAAGGAAGAGGTAATCGAAAATGAAGTAGTGTTCAGAACGGACCGTCCATGGCGGCCCTCTGGCCACTTGAGGTCGGGGTTATATTGCGGAAGGAGCGCGTTGAGCGCGCGTACCTCCTAAAAGCGGGAGTTAAGATGGACAATGAACAAATGAACAAATGAACAAACACCAAAGATCCCTGGGTGTACCACAGTCGCGTCGAGTGATGGTGGTAGTAGCACATTTCTTGAGGGTGGCGGGGATGCCCAAGAGACTATCCAGACGCAAGCTCCAAAGACAAGGGTGATAGGTATTAACCTTCGAATGTAAAAGGTGGCTCTCGGGCCCGCTGGACGTCGCTCGGTCGATAGCGCGTCCAAAGGTCGAGCAAGGAAGGGCCGCATCTGTCCCCACGAGGCGAGGAAACGAGATGAGTGATGTTTACTCGCATGTGCATATCCAGAAAGCGTGTCTTCAAGGTGATTGTCTGACGAACAGCGGTCTGAATCGAGGAGGCTGATAGACTCGAGTCGAGACATTATCGAGTGGGGCCAAGGTTGTCCTATTAGGACTAAAAGCAGGGAGTGTCAAAGAAAAAAAGAGTCGCGGTCGCCCGGGGGGCGGTCGCCCGGGGCGAAGAAGGCCGACAAAGAAGAGTCCAATGACGAGCCTGCGAGCCTGTTGAGCCTACGAGCCTACTTGTCAAATCAAATGCGAATGAAATCAATTGGCTTACCCGTGAGTGAGTGATATGGCATCGGAGAAGGTACGCATTGCATTCCTGCATTCCAAATAATTGACATATTCACATTCACATTCACGCGTATGTATACATGCATACTTACATACATCGGCATTGGCTCTTCATGCAAACACACTAGGCAAATGCTACCTTTACCTGCCGGCCATCGCTCCCTTTATAATAACGAATGGGTATGAAAACCACTAGAAATTGAAGAGATCGATTATTTGGAAGCGGAATTCGGGCACGGACGATGTCAGGTATGCCTAATTTTACATGAGTACGTCTGTAATGAAGAATGTAGAACATTCTATATGTCTCCCTGAACCCGATGACAGACTTAAAAAACTTAGCACAACATCATGATACTGCCTTTCCAGAGTCCTCCTTCAGGCTCACAATCCGATTGAGGACGATCCTATCCCCAGGAGACATCGTAGGTGCGACATCCACGCCTTGATTGACACAGCCCAACAACGCGTCCTTGTCCAGGGCAAAGTATCCAACCCGCAGCGCCTGGAACCGGACGACCTCATTACCAATGAGTTGGTCCTCGGTAGCTCTCGGGGTATCGCCATGCGACACCTCCTCCAGAGTAGATATTACTGCGCTCTCAGCCTCCTGCTTCGCCTTCTGCGTTCGCTCCTTGCTCTCCTTCCTCGCCTCGATGTACGACTTTTTCGCCAAGGGCCAAAACCCGACCTCGATCATCGCACTTTTGGTAACCTCAAGTGAGTTTGGTGCAATGTCGTCGAGGTAGTTGGGTTGGGCGGCCGGGTTGTCACTCTTGAAGAGGCGATGGAAGATGCGGACGTCGTCTACCCGGACGGGGCTTCCCGACGGAGCATGTTCTGCCACCCACTGAATGAAAGTCTTTGGTTTCTTCGCTTTCCCGTTGTTTTCAAGTTTGACGATGACCTCTGCAACTTCACCGTTGTCGTTCGTCTTGTGGGAGACATATGTGATGGGGTACGGTGCTTGGAACAAGCCAACGCTCTTCCCAGGCGCCAAGCGGAAGTAGTCCTTTGAGTCTTGGAGGCGGAAGTCGTCGGCATCGATATAGATTGTCCGCGTGAATGGAATGACACTGGTGCCGAGCTCAGGTACTTTGGGATGGAGTGGCTTGTCGATGAACGTAACGTAGTCCTCAGGTAGGTTCTCAATCGTGACCTTGAGAGGGTTGAGAACGAGGAATAACCGCGGCACGGTGGTCTCCAAATACTGGCGCACGGCGTGCTCGAAACGCGAGATTTGAATATTGGTAGTGGCGGTAGACACACCCAAACTTCCAACAAATGAGATGATGGCACCTGGAGGTACTCCTCGCCTTCGGAGGGCCACCAAGGTATAGAGGCGTGGATCGTCCCAATCTAGAACGTGACCCAACTTGACGAGTTTTAGTAATTTTCGTTTGGACATGATGGTACCCTCGATGTTGAGTCGTCCGTATTCTGATTGGCGAGGTTTGTAGAGATCGAGTGCATCGCAGAGCCACTCGTAAGACACACGAGACTGAATAAATTCTGTTGTACATAGGGAATGGCTTCCAAAGGAGTCAGATGGGAATCGCAGACACAAAAGTATAACGTACGTGATATTCTCGAAGCTATCGCATAAGCAGTGGGTGAAATCGTAGGTCGGATAGATTAGCCATTTGTCCCCACTGCGGTGGTGAGGAGACTCCAGTACTCTATACGCAACGAGATCCCACATTTGCGGATTCCCATCTTCCAAGTCTTGCTTCATTCGAAGGGTTGCCTCGCCTGGTTTGTAACCACCATCCTTCATCCTCTCAAACTCCACTAATGATTCTCCTACAGGTCTTGTTCGATGCTTACATGCAACCCGGGGCCCTCGTTCTTCCCCTCCTCGCATGGCCTTCATCTCATCGGCTACAATTTATTAGAGCGACACCTAAAGCCATGATGACGAGCTTACCTGTGCAATGACATACATATGCCAAGTTTCTCCTCGTGAGTTCTACGGCAAGATCATACAACCGCTGGAAGTGGTCACTGGAGTATGTGATGCGATACGGTTCAAAGCCAAGCCAGCGGACGGTCTCCAAGATACTCTCAAAGTATCGCCCTTCCTCTGCTTCGGGATTTGTATCGTCGTAACGAAGATAGCAGTGTCCGTTGTGATGTGCCGCATAACCAAAGTTGACGAAGATAGCTTTGGAGTGACCGATGTGCAGGAAGCCATTTGGCTCTGGAGGGAACCGAGTGAAGACCTTTCCCTTCGTCCATTCAAGATGCTCTTGTCTCCTGTACTCGTGCTTCTGAGGGTTGCCACCGACCTTGTGCAGCTTGCCCAAGAAGCCTTCCTCAAAAACTGCCTTTCGATCAGCCTCTGTAGAGATATCGACGGGGGGTATGTATCCTGCTGCAACTTTGTCGTCCACTAAGGTAGGACCTGACGGAGCAGGGGTCGCCTTGCCTTTGGCTTTTGGCGCGGGAGCAGGTTTCGGCCCAAATCTCTCTGTCAGGGTAGCCTCGATGAGGTTCTTGACATCTAGAGATGGTGCCCATTTGAGGATCGCCGTTTGGCGGGCTGCTATCAGGAGCTGGTTCACGGTCGTCCAGGACGCCGTGGGCTGTCGGGAAATAAAGTCTGAGACGGCTACTTTGAGCTCTTCAGCGGTGATAGTGAAGCCTATTGATATGAATAATAAATTAACGATTGTTCTCTAGCCAGCGCGAGAATATCGCACGGACCAACGCCACATTCAGCATCAAATGCGCGATCGTCGACAGGGGTGGGATTTATTTCGAGGTACTTGATAGCAGCTATAATAATAATAGGAGACGGGAGCATCAGGTGGCCGAAAAGGACGCGTAACGTCGCGATGACTCGCCGCTAAGCTGGTCGGTTGTCTTCAAGCGGCCGTGGGCGATTGCGCGGGCGATATAGTTCCTCTCATCATCACCGAGCTTCGAGCCCTGGTTTGCGAGACTCGCAAGAAGGCCAGCACTTTTGTCGTCGAGTGGCTTGTCGTTGAACTGGTTGTCTAACACAAGCTGCTTGAGCGCCGCTGACGTCTTTGGGTTGCGAACGGCCTCGAGAGTCTTTACTTCTGAGATTCCAGACGACTTGAACAGCGAGATCAGCTCTGCGACCACGGGATCATTGGGATCGAATTTTGGAGGCATTTGGTGGGGAAGGGTCACAAGTGAGGCTGGGAGAGTGTCAACGCAACCAAGTGGCTTGCGAATTGAAGAAACAACGGGAAATTGCTAGAACACCAGTCGAAAAGGTTCGGTGGATATAATAGTAGATGAGACGTAATGCCTGGCCTAGGCGGATAGGTGGATAGGCGGATCGAGAGGCGTTCACCTCAGCAATCAGAATCAGATGTAGCTTTAGCTTTGGTAACTCGATTGTAAACTACTTCCAAGGTCTTGCAATATAATCCCGTTGACCTGCTGCGACCGTAAATTACAGTATCGAATTATTGAATTTACAAACCAACATTGAATATCTGTGTCATACATGATATACGACATACACAGTCCAGGAAACCACTGCATGCCTACCCATTTCATTTCATTCTATCTGATATAGATATAGTACATTCACAACTGCGCTTGTACAATCGTGTCCCCAAGCGGCAGTACTGAAAAGTTGAGAAGCCCTTAGAGAGGGCCATCAATGATTGCTTTGATTACACCCTTTCCATCCTCGCTTTGGCGTTTCCGTGTGACCTCGAAGGCCTTGACGGCCTCGTCGAATGCAAATCTAAAGCAGAATGAGAACCAGTGACATTGGAGCCCGAGAAGCTGGGACGAACCTGTGTGTGACCAGAGGTTTGAGGTCGACCTTTCCATTGGTAACGAAGGAGATGGCGAGAGGGTAATCGCCTGGGCCATATCTGGCAAGAAATGAGCAGGCAGCCATACGAGTCTCGAAAGACAAAGCGCACCGAAATGAACCCTTGAGGACAAACTCCTTGAACAATAAGAGATGTACGGGTACTTGGACGTCCAGAGCCCCTACGCCCACCTGGACAAAGACACCTCCAGGCTTAATGAGGTAGTACCCAGTCTGTATGCAGACCTCGGCACCACTAGCCTCGATGATAACATCGATACTATTAACACCGGCATCAGGGATTCCAAGCTCCTTCTTGAGCGCCTCGCTGGAGCGCTTCGAGTAGGCCATCCGGCTCTCACCGTCGTTAATCTCGGGTGGGCAGAAAATGTCCGTTGCAGCATAGGACTTGGAAAACTTGAGGCGGGACTCCATGGTGTCGATCGCGATCACGCGGCGGGCTCCGCAGGCGCGGGCAACGGCCATGGCGAGCAGACCAATAGGGCCAGCGCCGAAGACGGCGACAACCTGGTTCGGGCGGACTTGGGCGAGGGTGTAGACGGAATGGACGGCGACTGCGAGGGGCTCAATCATCGCACCGTCTTCAAGGGAGAGGTTGTCGGGGAGCTCGTATGCAAGGTCGGCGGGGACACGGTAGTAGCGTCCGAGAGTACCATCATTTGGAGGAGTTGCGGCAAAAATGACATTGGGGCAGAGCTGGGGATATGAGTGACTTGTGCCTGGCAAGTGGTCAATGCAGGTGTGAAGCTTACCTCATACTTGCTGGTTTTGCAAGCTTCACACACTCTGCAGGTCGCACCTGGTTCGATTGCGACTCGTGCGCCAGGCTTGAGGTGCGTTACGCGCGAACCAACTAGATGGGGACTTGATTCAACAGGAGGATTTGCTCAAAAAGGACCAAAGACGACCTTGGGAGACGATACCCGCGCTCTCATGACCCAGGACCATAGGTTTTTCGACGACGTAATCACCTGAGAAGAGGAGCATGAGACCGAGCAGGATGGATGGATGGAGATATTTCACCGATTCGACCATGGGCGAGGAAGTGAACCTGTATGCACTGTCTCAGCACAGAAAACCATGTCCATCAGAGACTACAAATTGACGAACATCAGAACCGCAGATGCCTTGGCGGGGTGGGGGTCAGTCAGTTTGAGGGTACAGCTGTGGGCGGATCGTCGACATACCAGTCTTCTTGACCTCAACAAGGACCTCATGCTCTCCGACTGAAGAGTGAAGACGCCTAAATCAGAGCCGAGAACGTTGGCGACGGGGGAGCGAAACGAACCACTGGGAATGGGTCTCTCCTCGTATATGACGTCGTCGATGCCCCTGAGGACGAACGATCTGTTATCCTTGTATGTAGCCATGGCGGTCAAAGGTGTTGTGGGTAAGGCGACAGCTGAGGAGCTGCTGACACCCCGACCTCATCGCTCCCTTGGCAGGTCGCGTGACCGTCGATTGGCCTCGACAGGCCCGCCCCTATTTCAGCTCACTCTGTTTTGTACGTGTTTGTCTTCATTCTTGACTCTCTTCCTTCCCCTTCTTCTACTAACTTTGTTGTTTCCAGCCCTCTTCCCCTCTGCGTCCCTTTCCAGGTCTGATTCCTCCTCTCCTCTCCTTGCCCCTGTCGCCGCATCTTCTGACCTCCTCATGCGTTTCCTCAGTCCATCTCCATGCACACCAAAGCTTCCAGCAAATCTGATCTCGTCCCCGACCTCGCTGGCGTCGTCGTCGACAGTGGCCGCCTCAAGCTCGAACGAAAGCTCGGCAACGGCGCATACGGCGTCACCTACTGCGCTCGCAATCTCACTGGCGATGGGCCTCCATTCGTTGCCGTCAAGTGTATCTTCCGAGCAGGGTTGAGCGCAAACCAACTCGCCCGCCAGCGAAAGGAGATCAATAATCACTACCGTGTCTCTTCTCACCGCAATGTCGTCTCCCTCTATCGCACATTCGAAGAAAGGGGCTTGCTCTTCATGGTCATGGAGCTCGCATCGGCGGGTGATATGTTTGTGCGTCCCCCCTTCTCTGCGACCGAATAGAGGCTAACTCCTAGTTAGGCTGCGATCACGGAGACGTACCTCTACCTCGGTCGTGATAACCTCATCAGATATGTCTTCGTAGGCTTGGTAGATGCGGTAATCCACTGCCATTCCCTGGCAGTCGCACATCGCGACCTGAAGCCAGAGGTGATCCTCGCACTCGTCACTCGCTATTCTTCGCTGATCGCCCTTTCTACAGAACATCCTGATCATGGATGAAGGACTTCGATTGGTAATCGCAGACTTCGGACTCGCGACGACAGAGCCAACCTGCAACGAGTGGGGATGCGGTTCTTCTTTCTACATGAGTCCAGGTACCACCTGCCCACATCACGTCGCCCATTACTTACTGTCTAATAGAATGCCACGGGTTGGACAAGCGTGCCAAGTTTTATGCTTCTCAGCCCAACGATATATGGGCCTTAGGGGTGGGTGACTTTTCTTGTTGCGTTAACACCACACTCACGCTTCTCAGGTGATCCTCATCAATCTAACGACCGGTCGAAATCCCTGGAAACATGCAACCCCCAAGGACCCGACCTTCAAGGCGTTCATGGAAGACCCCGACTTCCTCCGCTCCATACTGCCTCTCTCGCGCTCTGCCAACGATGTGCTCAAGCGTTGCTTCGCTTTGGATCCAACACAGCGTATCACTGCTGCCGAGCTCAGACGGGAGGTTCTAGCCGTCGATCGCTTTACTATGAACAAGGCGGAGCTCCTCCGTTCTCCTCACGCAGTCAGAGCCGCAGCCAGGGCAGCATGGGGTGAGATGGAAAAGGCACATATGGAGCGGATGGTACCCTTCGCTCCTGTTCCGTTCTCCGTCTTTCCTTACGACTCAGAAACGGAACTCGTACGCCATTCACGACCACAGCTTATTATCAATGTCCGTCAACCAAGTGATACCTTGCACGATTCAGCGGCTGGTCCGTCTATGTCCTCCACGCGTGGTATCTTCCAACGAAACTCCGACTCCCTCACCGTCTTCGACGACAGCTCGCGTCGTCCCAGCCTCTTCTCTGGTTCTTCCGATGAGTCCGGATCAGGTCTCCATACACCCCAGTTCAGCCCTCACAGGAGTCTGGAAGACGTTCCTGGATTTAATTTGGACAGCGTCACTTCTGACCCCAAGTTGAATGGCGATATATTTCTCTCTCCTCGTCGCGCCAAAGAGAAGATGCAGCCAACACCTGAGAAAGATCCTAAACCACCTTCCTCGCCGATAGAAAGTATTGGCCGGTTCTTCAAGAGGATGAAGTTGTAGAGTATTGCTTTGCGCACGGACGCTTTTCAGACGGACCATTGTATCCATATTCTTCGTTCAATCGCTTTGTTGAACTGTTGTATTTCCTGGCTGGGCCACCCCTCCCACAAACTACCAGCTGTATCCATAGCATTCGTGTTTAACATGATGCTTGCTTTTCTTCCTGGCCGTGTGCATCAAACAATGGAAAGTCTGACCCCGATCGCGTCCCAGGATGAGGCTTAACGGAAAATACATAGGCAAGGACGGAGCAGTTTGTGCAGGGACACTTAGTGATAGTAACTTGTCTCTGAAGTCCTTCTTTGGTATAGGGATACGTAAATCTCCGGCCAGAAGATGATGAAGATATGTGGCACCTTTACAATATCATCCAAGAGGTGCACCGATCGCAGTGCTCGGATATCTGAACCATAAATCACTGATGCGTGTGCTTAATACAGGGTGACGAAGTTCGTGCTGCCGCTATTCGGTCAGAAAGCCTAGCAACGCTTCGGATTGCTCGACTAATGCTGGGTCAGCCGCGTACAAACAGTCTCGGCAACAGGATCAACGGATTCCCAACGAGTAAGAACCAACCTGACCCTCATCGTGACTCGCATGCAATTTTCCCCCTCATCCTCTGCCTCCAATGCCGCCACCGCTGCGAACCCCTCCGCCCAGGGCCAAGGTGCCATGCTTCAGGTCACGGGGAAAGTCTCCGAAGAGAACTCATATGTTAAGATGGGCGCGTTTCACACCCTCGACTTGGAGATGAACCGCGATGTCAAGATTATTAAGGAGATATGGGACACGATTGCTTTACAGAGGGTTGAGGAGTCTTGTGTCGAGGGAAGGGGTGCAGAGGTTGGGGCCATTGTTTGTGGAGAGGGTGAGAGGGTCTTCCTCCCACCTAGGAATTACTGACGGTCTACTCTCGCACAGGGACAGCAGCACTGTGTCTCCTCTCTGAACATATGACAACCATCGTTCAACGACTAGACATCCCCGTTCCACGTAAAAACGCTGGGAGCTCATTGCACGACAAAGGCTTGGAGCGGTTCTACAACGGGGTCTATACTGCTTTCTTACGACTCATCCCATTCTCGACCCTGCGGGTTATTGTCCTTGCTAGTCCGGGGTTCACGAAGGACGCGCTCTACGACTACATCTTCGCGCAGGCCACTAAGACGAATAACAAAGCGCTGCTGCAGGCCCGGAACAAGTTTGTTAGGGTGAATGTTACCAGTCCACATGTTCACAGTTTGGTTGAGGTTTTGAAAAGCCCAGAGGTGAGTGGGTTCACTGAATTGTCGAAAGAGGAATTGATTTGCCGGGTAGATTTCGAGCCAGTTGAAGGAGACGAAATTCGCCAGAGAGGGAATTATGCTTGACAAGTAGGTGATTGGAGTGTAGCCCGACGATTTGTCCTGACGACTTCCAGATTCCACAAGATGCTCGGACAAGATGAGATGCGGGCTTGGTACGGACCAGATCACGTCAGAATGGCCGTGGACCGAGGAGCCGTTGGGACGCTACTTATTTCGGACGACCTCTTCCGGTACGTGTTCCGCATGTCCGGCTGATACACCTCCTGACAGAGAGCAACTAGGTCCTCGGACCCCGTGCAGCGCCGAAAGTACGTGGGTCTTGTTGAGGCCGTCAAGGGGCGAGGGGGAGAGGTGCTTATCTTCTCCAGCATGCATGAGAGCGGACAGCGTGAGTAGCTCGCGACCTACAGGCCTTCGGTTTCACCACTTACCATTTTCCATGCAGAGTTGAACCAACTCACTGGTATAGCTGCTATTCTGACTTACCCCCTCGACGTCGATGTCGTGGAGGCCGAGGAGCAAGAGCTGAAAGAGGAAGCCGAGCGTGCTGCGGCCGAAGGGAGCTAGCATATAGGGTCGTTCTCATTCTACGGACGCCTCGGTTATCTTGTGGTTAGCCGGAATTTACGAAAACCGGCTTGCTCCATTCGTAGCTAGGGTAGTACCTCAATACATAAACATCGAAATAATAGATAAACGACTACACAACCACGAGAGCAGTTAGTGCCTGGACCGCTGCCACCCAGCCTCCGATACCCTGCATCGGTGCATCGTAAGTAAGGGCACGGAATGCGAAACAGATCCCCGACCATGTCCCGCGTGGAGTCGACAAGAATGGGTGCATTTTCCCACTGTATTTCCGCAATAAATAAAATGCGAAGAAAAACACATTCTTGGTCTCCGGTCAAATCCGGCCTCAACCCAGCCTCAAACTCCACCTTGATTCCCAACCGCAATGCCCACCAGTAACGCACCGCGAGGCGACGACTTGGATGGAGACTATGTTAATGAAGAGTACGACGGGTGGGAGCCGGTGCGCGCTCAGAACAATGCTGATACAGTGCCCTGTGCAGCCACATCAATGCTTTCGCGGTCGCCCTCGCTGCTGAGGACGATAATTCCGATGTGGAAGGTTCTGGACTGCAGTCTCCTATGGTATCCCCCATGTCACCAAGAACTCGGGTCCGCAAGATCAGCGCCCTCTCGGACTTTGCCCCCATCGCCCAGAAAGTTAAGCGGTCAGCACTATCCACTGCAGGTCAAGAAAGCTAAGGCTGATATCTAGTAGACGAAGACGAACCAGAAGAGTGTCTCCACAGAAGGATCTGCTGTTCCACGTTGTTCGATGGCCTTTGCTCGTACGCTTGTTCGCTTCATTCCAGGCTCGTTGCGATGAGTTGAACCGAATGGCGCCCTGTCTTGCAGTTCTTATTGCTTATGGTCATATTTGCCGAGTTTTGCTTATACGTAGGTATCCGTCAAGTCGTTCGGGGACTGGAATGGTTCCTTGCATGTGCGTCGTTTCCTTGACTTGAATTCATCTCGACAACTAATGGTGTTTCCAGGGAGGGGACGAAAAGGGCTACTAAGGTTTAGATTGCGAAGTTCCAAGTCGTACGCTGAATGGCAAGCGGCAGCCTTGACCTTAGATCAGTATTTAGGGTTCGACGAGTGGAAGAAGGTTTGTGGATGTTCTTTAGCCAAAAGATAAGCTATTCAACCAGCCGTAGGAGGACGAAAGTCCCTTCTTTGACTACTTTCTCGTGAAGAAGGTATGTCCATTTCTATATATGGCTCTTTGGGGACTTATGTTGTTGGCAGGTTCGGCGATCATTACGTACAATGCGTGAGAAAAACGACGTGCGAGGTGTGCTCGGGGTGTTGGAGGTGTGTGTTCGAGGCAATTTTGCCGGGACCGAGAGTGCCCGACTTTACAGCGAGGCAAGTTGGGGTCTCATTCATAGCGTATAACTATCTAACTGCCTGCAGAGCTTCTGGGGTACCAAGAACCTAATAGAATGTGCGTAGATGTTCATAACTAAATATTTTATCCTAACTTTCCATTCAGCCTACATCAAGGAGGTCGAAGAGGCTCTTGATTACATCCGCAGATCGGATCAGCTGTCTCTAGAAGAGAAAAGGCGATTCTTCCGTACCACCAATCGCAACCTCGGCGCTTCGGCGCTCTGCCTTTCTGGTGGCGCATCATTCGGCTATTGTAAGAGTCCTCGCCACCACAGTCTACAGCGTCTTATCTCGGATGGCAGATCACTTTGGAGTCGTTAAGGCACTCCTGGATTCAAACCTGCTTCCACGAGTTATCGCAGGAACCTCCAGTGGCAGCCTTATTGCAGCTTTCGTGTGTACACGTACTGATGAAGAACTCAAGACGCTTCTCAATCCTTCGCTCGCTAAACGCATCACCGCATGCGAGGAGCCATTCCGAATTTGGTTTAGGAGGTTCTTGCAAACTGGAGCTCGGTTCAACACAGTTGATTGGGCTCGCAAGGCAAGCAATGTCCGGTCAATAGTGTATCTGGCCGCTGACCTGGGTACTCATAGGCGGCATTCTGGACCCGCGGCTCCCTGACTTTCCGTGAGGCATATGAAATCACAGGCCGAGTTCTCAACGTCTCCGTCATTCCCTTCGATCGCCACTCCCCAACGAAGCTCCTCAATCACCTGACTGCGCCAGACTGCGTTATCTGGTCGGCAATCATTGCGTCTGCAGCAGTACCGGGAATCTTGAACCCTGTTGTTTTAATGCAGAAGACGAAGACAGGAGATATCACCCCATGGAATTGGGGAAGCCGGTTCAAGGATGGGAGCTTGCGGTGTGTCGCGATCAAGGTATGACAAACGGAACGAAGCTTACGCATCTATGTATAGGGTCGATGTTCCGCTACAGTCTCTCAATTTGCTGTTCAACGTCAACCATCCCATCGTATCCCAAGTGAACCCTCACGTACATATTTTCTTCTTTTCAAGTCGTGGGTCTGCGGGTAAGCCAGTCGCCCACCATAGGGGCAAAGGTTAGTATCCCAGCCACTTTACAGTATCCCAGTGCTGAATCTACCATCATTCTAGGATGGAGAGGAGGCTTCTTGTTGTCCGCCGCCGAACAATGGCTCAAGCACGAATTAACCAAAAACTTCAGGGTGGGGCTGATCTTGATTTCGTATGGAAAATCGCTTAGATGGACATCTAGGTCATTCGGGACTTGGAGCTCATGCCTCAGCTGCTTGGCCAAGATTGGAGCTCTGTATTCTTGCAGAGATTCGAAGGAACCGTCACGTAAGGCCCATTCCGGTCTATTGTCAATGCAACCACTGACGTCATTCTCGGAATAGTATTATTCCTAGGTCCACCCACCGGGATTGGCTCCGCATATTGAGTGATCCAGACGAGGCGGAGCTTGAACGAATGATTAGAGTCGGCGAGCAAGTAACATGGCCAAAGCTTCATATGATCGAGAACCGATTCCGAATCGAGCGCAAAATTCTTCGGGGCAGACAGGCTGTGCGACGTGCAACGATGGCCAGGGCGAACAAGCCCACCCAGGACACCAACGTAGACAATGCAGCTCCACTTTCAGGACGTGGCATGTCCGGCACGGATCGAATCGACTCTCCATACTTTGGCGAAATGAGTTCGAGTGCCGGCATGGCAAGTAGAAAGGGCAAGGACGCTGCAACTAGTGGTGTTGCACCTAAAGTACCATTCCCGGCGTCCGAGCAACTCGCTGTGGAGAGCGACGCCGAGGCTGGATTCAAGGCGGGTGATGAACGGTTCTTCAAGAAACTAGGCCGGCACAGTCGTACTGCATCCCATGCGTTGGCAGCGATCATAGCATCTAGTGAGAAGGCTTTGCCGTCGGTTATGGTCCGGCACGAAGGAAGGTCCTCGACTCAGGTCGGACAGCCTCCACCATCCCCGACGAGTGTGCGCAAGAGACGGTGGGCCGCCAACAGTGGGACAGGCGGAGGGGAGCATTCAGGCTCAGGTCGCACAAGGGGGGAGATCCCAGAGTCGTTCATTCCAAAATCCCCCGCCGAGTCGCTGCATCAGAATGCGAAAGGCCAGGTCACCCCGCCTGCGCCGGGATCCCGCTCCCCGTCTCTCTTCCAGCGCCTCCGATCTGCGTCACTCTCGTCGTTTGTGAGCCCGTTTGGCTCGCGACGAGAGAAGGAGGGGAACAGGGCGTCGGTCGCTGGGTCCTACGCTGGCGACGAGCGCTGGAGCGAGGACTCGTCAAGCGACGAGGAGCCCGTCTGGAATGCCGGCCAACAGCTCGGGTGGGACTCGCTAGCGCTAAGCATGGCCGCCATCGAGCCTGAGGATGAGGATCGGGACCTTGATGTTGGAGCGGCTAACGTTGATTTTAACGATGATCTTAGGGAGGACAATACGAGGGCCGAGGTCGGACAGCATGCTGGTGGGCACTAGGCGGCTCGTTATTGGTCCTTGTATGCGTTACTTATGGAGCTTAGCGAATCGTACTTTAATGTACATTGCGGTTCGCTACAACAATTAAATGAAATTGCCCAAGACGCCCACAATTGAGCTATTTGCGCATCCGTTTTCTGAAACGCTCCATGACCTGCATGATGTGGTGAGTGCGATATCTCCCGTGGAACACGACGAGACGCACGATTTCGTCTGTAGCCATTTGTGGCCGGTCGTGTCGTGGCTTTGGCTCCATTGGCGGCTTGCCCATTGCTTCCAGCTTTGCGTTCCGCAGCATCTGCGCCTCGGTTTGGTGCTGCAGGTGTGGGTTGTAAACTGGACGGCGTCATGAGGGTCGCATGGATAAGGAAGAGGGCGGGAAGGCCCCTCGTTAGTAGGCGATTCAAATAGAAGATGACTGGGACTTACACCGAGTGGCAACGAGGTGCGCCTCGTCTGGGTTAATTTTGTTGGCCAGTTGTCGGTCTCGTTCCTCAGCCGCTGCTCGCTTCGCCTTCTCTGTTTCTTCAATGTTCTTCAGTCGTGCACTGGGAAGGATGTGTGTTGGTAGAAGTAGCATGATAGTTTGCGTTGAGGAGAACACTCACTCCATGCCAAGATCGACTTCTGGAATGGCGCTGAGCATGGCCAAACTACTGGTCACGCTTCCCTCTTGCAGCTTGGTGTTCTGAGTCCTGTACTTGTCCTCAAATTTGAGAAGTTCATCTTTCGAGCCCTGGCCTTCGGACGGCTTGTCAGCATCTTCGGACGCCATCTGGCGACGAGTTTTCAAATTCTCCTCTATGTAAGCCATCCTGAGAAAGGAACATGCTTAGCTCCGCTTGCGGGGCGGGTATCCGTGATGTATCGGACGTACATGTGCTTGTCCACATCGAGGGCATTGGTCTGCTGGGTAAAATTGTTCTTGCGAACTGTACGGCGAGCTTTTGCTTCCTCGTCGGCTAGTCTTTAGATGGACGAGTGGGTTAGCATTCGGGTTCAGGGCAAACAAGGAGTCGGGGGAATTACGGATCGATATCCTCGTCACGCGCTCCCGGCTGCAGGCCATACTTGACAGGAGTGATTTTGAGGTCTTCGTCGATCTCTTCTTCGTTGTCGTCGCCGCGCTTTCGTTTCTTCTTCTTCTCGCCCATTGCCAGCTTGGAGGCGTCAATGCCTTGGCGGACTTTACGGAGGTGCCTGAGCGCGAGGGCATCTTCGAGGCTAGGTGCTTGTGTACATTAGCTATGAGTTCCAAGGACAAGTGATGGAAAGCTCACCTGAGGGCGGGTGACTTGTCGGAGTGGCGTTGTTTGTCGTGGTTGTCGTTGTCGTTGTCGCGATTGTAAATGACGTGTTGGTCGTCGTCGACGTTGTCAACCTCAACGGGCTTGCGTGTTGCTGTTGGTCTGTGTTTTTTCTTGAACATTGTGAGGAGGGAGGAGGAGCGTGGACAGGTGTCACGCCGCTGCCTGGAATGGAATGGTTAATTAGATACTGTTGTAAATAAATAAATATGATCATCCTCATCAACAGGCCACCGCTCGTTCTCCTCTCTCTACTTCTCCACCCTCCTACTCACCTTCCCGTCACCGTCGTCCCCGTTCCCATCCACGCCTTCGCCCCTCTCCTCCCACTACTCTCTGGCCTGTCCTTCCTGTCACGGCTCATCATCCCATCATGGACCCTACCGCTGCTACCGCCCAGGTGCCGCCCGCGCTTCGCACAAAGTCAAAGGCATACCAGACGACAATTGCTGCAGAAGCAGGTCCGTATTCTCCCTTCCCACCTCGCAGTGCCCCATCCAGCCGTTTGTTGCATAGGCGCTCATGTTGTGCCTGCACGTAGATGATCTAAAATACGAGAGTAAATACAAGGAGCTCCGCAAAAAGGTCAAAATTGTTGAAGAAGTGCGTGTCCGTTTTTATCTGCACCGCTTGGGCATCTTTTGTACTGACCGCCGTCGCGAAACGAAATGCAGGACAATGACCAGCTATTTGCTAAGATTCTCCAAGCACAGCACAACATTCAGCGGTTGCGACTTGAACGAGCGTAAGTTGTCGCCTCGAACTCGTCTATGATCGCAACAACACTGCCAGACATTGTTGCCTATTTGCCCAACCTCGCCCAACTCGAATCCGCCTGTCCGCCGGATGCTTCCTTCACGCACGCGCAGCCGGTAGAAAGCGGCCGATCTTGTCCTCCATCCCTGCGTACCTTGCTCAGCGTTTGCTCCTCTCCACGCTTTTGGCATTTCAATCAGTCTGAAACCCACTTTTCCGCGATTCCTGTGCTCAATTCATTAACCCTTCCGTTCGTTTTTCGCTTGACCACCCACGGGTGTCAAAGCTACGACTCATCTGATTTGGCCTCTTGTGCCAATTTTTTGCTTTTACGCCCTCTGCCAACCAACGCAGGGACGCCGGTTTCCCTCGTTAAGCAAGGAATATAAGCATGAAACTGACACCATCCATCCAGGATAATCTACGAACGTGTTGCACAACTTGGGCCTCCGCCTGCCCCTCAACCCGCTGCTGCTCCTCCGCCGCAGGAACTCCCTGCTGGGCATCAAGGTGGCCAGGGTGGGCATCCTCCCCACGGCCCGCCTCCGAACAGTGGTCCTCAACCCCACCCCTTATCTCAGTCTTTTAGGGCTCCTCAAGCTCAAGAGCAACCTGCTCCAGCACCATCTCAAACTCATCAACGTTCTTATCGCGCTCATCCCGAAGACCCTCCCTATCCTTACCAGCAAACTCGACGCCATCCTGAACCTACAATTGATGAGCCTCATTACAACCGATCTCGTTCGCCCTCTCTCCTGCACCCCCGTTTGGGTGAAGGAACACAAAACCAACCGAACTGGGATGCAAAGCAACCACCACCTGGCCCCAATTACCATCCCCCACCTCGCCAACCTGCAGACTACCATCCACGATCCCATTCGCGTGACAGCCATGGACCACGCTACCCTCATGATACTCAACAAGGACCCCCGCCGCAAGATCGTCTGCCGCCAATTCGGGTACAAGAACGTCGGATGAGCATTGAACAACCTGTACATGGTCACCCCCCGCCTCCATCGCACGGGCACTCTGGGCGTCCATCCCCAGTCACTCCATCTTTCCCTCAAGCGAACGGGCACTCTCAGCACATCGCACAGTCCACACACCGGTCTTCGACCCAGCAAGGAGGCCCGCCGCCTCTGACAAACTCATACCCTGAGCGGGCTGGGTCGCACTCGTCGTCGGCTTCACGTCATGAGTCCCGAGAACGCCATCAACAACTGCGCTGGGAAGAACCAAGGAGGCCACCTGCCGATTCCCCTCAAGTCGAGATGAGCCCAGTACGGTTTGCGGGTGACAAGATGCGGATGAGGACTGGTACCGGGGAGGACGGCGCGTACGGTCTTCCGGTCGGGGGACCTATTCCTTCCGCTCCCGGCGTGCCGAGGACAGAGAGAGAGGGCTTCAATGGCCCGCTTGGAGGGGCTGTGGGTTCGGCCGCGAGTAGTCCTAAGGTGTACCGACGCGACTCTATGATGGAAGTGGCCTCCGTCGGATCACCCGAGGGCAGTATATCCCGAGGGCAACGAATGCGGTGAGGCGCTCATGACTGATTGCGAGAGTCCTGAGCATCGTCCGAGATCGATTTAACTGTTGGCGGCCACCCGCTTGGTCTATGCAGTGTGATGATGGCGATGGCTATTCTCATTCGAAATCGAGCACGATTGCATTGAACAATTTGGGCGATGGCCTGCTGCTCTGGTCCGTCCTCTCGCCGTTCTTGCCTCGTGTATTCCTTGTTGAGTTGGTTGTGTGTATATCCCCATCCTGTTCAATCAGACGTGTTAGACACCCTTTTTGTTTCTCCCCACCGTGCTTCCCCGTCGGAGTAAACGTATATATTCTCTCAATACCATTGTGTCTTTTTGTCCTCTAACTATGTCCCCTTTCTCGGGATAGCACCTTATATATCTCCCTCATGCACCCTCAACACGCGTAGCACCCCTCGATGTCCAACAGAAGGTCCGTCCCGTCATCCTGTTTGGGGGCAGCACGCCACGGAAGCTGACCGTGCGCTTCTGCTGCCTTCTTTCTCAAGAGAAGAACGACATCGGTGCAACCTCCCCGGTTTATCGCTTGTGAAGTGACGCGACAATGAGGTTCGCGTAGATTTGGGGCAGTGTCATCTCCATCACGGAGCTGGCTTGGGGGTCAGAGCTCCTGAGTGAGTGAGTCGCGCTGTTCGTCTGTTCGTCTGCAAATGCCCATCAAGGGCATTTTGGGACTGGTGTGCCTATATTCGTGCAGGTACGTGTTTATTCGCATTCGCATTCGCCAGAGCGGCTGCGCCGCCAGCCCCGACTCGAGACCTCTTGAGAGTTTTCTGTGCAGGGGCGGATTGGCCCATACGACCGCCTCGAATACTTTCTACAATCTTTGCGGGTTTGTAAGCTTCCCTGCAGACGAGCCAGCCGGACATTGTGCGTGCACAAGGTAGTCGACTAATCGTGGGGTACACATCCCTTAACCCCTAGCCACAACAATTTTTTTCTGTCCACTAACCACAAGCTCGATTTTGGACCCCCCAGAGAGTGCTTCCACCACCCTTACCTCCGGCCGCCATGTTTGCGCCCTGTTGAGAATATCACAAAAATTCCCAACCATGTCAACTTCACCCCTAGCGATCAAGGCCCCTCCAGCTCCCATTGCGGCTGTTCCCCCTGGCTAGCGGCAACTAAAGATTGGAAAATGGCGACAATTGAAGGCTTCTGGAGCTCTCTTTTCACCTGTGAGCGGAGCTCTGGGGCCGAGTCCAGCTTCCATGTAACCTTTCGGGTGGTCTCGCGCGATAGGCTACAAAAATGTTCAGCAAGGTGCCTAAATGTTGTTACCAGCGGTGGGTCCGTTGTGGACCATATGTGTACCATGACGTCGATATTATCTGCAGAGAGTCCATATTCGAAGGGAGGTCTTGCGGATATCCCCGCTGTAAAACCCCAATAAACGAGTCGTTGCACTCGTCGCTGAGGCAGGGACGGTACAGTGGGGGACGTAAGAAAGGAATCGAACCTGAGGACCAGTGTGACCAACGACATGTCAAAGGAGATTTGGGCATAGATTTCCGCTGCCCTGTAGGCATTTTTCAGGTCCAAATATCGGAGGTTGGGAAAACTCCAAGGTCGGAAGATTTCGCGATTTCCATCAAGGGAAGGGTGGGATCCGAAGAAAGACCCATGGCCGATGAACCAGTCAGAATCCCCACCAGTTATGCTGAGAGTTCGGATAGAGGAGGCGAACATGCGCAGGACCTGTGTGGAGTAAGCGGTGCGATCTGTGTGCACCGTGAAGGAGATATCCTCTATATGTTTGAGAGATGCAAGAGCGGCAAGTGTTTGATCGTACATTGCATCAAAGTAAGCGACGAGCTGAACTTGGATACGCAGTGTGGTAAGGCGAGGAAGAAGAGCAATGATCTGCGACTGGAAATAATCTTGGAGTTTTGTCGAATTAGCTTGTTGGACAAGGTGATAAATGTTCTGCAGCGTGAAATGCAAAGTGGTGCACCAATCCGATATGGATGGGTTTCCGGACAGCCAAAAGAGACCAACAGAAAGACGAGAAGGCTTGACGACTATGGAAATACTGGATAATGCCAAGGGCGACGCAATCGCTGCGAAGCGCCTATTTACGCTGGGTGTTGTTAGATCTTAGATGACGCATGCGGAATGATTCGGGGGCTTGTTACCATCGTAATGATCTGACGGCTTTCATGTTATCCCGCCCACGATCTCCCACCAGTACCTCGACTATGTAGGCGAGGAGCTCCCATGGAAGTCGCAGAATGGGTGGGGCATCGCCGACTGAGAGCTGCCAGGACGGAGATGCCATGTCCTCGAGTAATCTCTCTTCGTATCGCTTTCGGGCCTGCATTCCGAGTACTTGGAGTCTAAGTGGAAAGTCTGGACAGAGACAAAGGTAAGAGTCTGGACACTATCGGTTAAATCAGCTTCGTTGAACGCCAACCTTCGACCTGCCTCTATCACCGACATGGAGTACAGGGATTTGATTAGAATCTCCCTGACATATTATATTCGCTCTGCACCTTGGCTACATCGGGTATAGATTCGAACAAACGAAGTGAGCGATACGTACTCTGAAGCGAAGATATGATAACCTCCACTGGGATGAGGATTCCCTTCAAATTTTTGGGTGTTCTGATCTACCGTGCACCCTTGTTAAATTCGAGGCGTGGTAGTGGACTATCTACATATCGATTGTCCCAGAACGGGGCCATGATGTAAAGGATAACAATAGGAGATAGGTTCGTGGCTAATGATTGTCTCATGCACGCGCGTCTTGTCAGGTATACCTCTAAGAGGACATATCCCAGCAGCCTGGCAGGCCAGGGCGGGTTACTTATGGGAGAATTTTATGATTGTTCTGTTCGGCTGTTACAGTGAGTTGGCGACAGAACCATCAGCAGGTAGTTTTCTCGCATATGGCTACCACGAAGCAAGAACACCATCACATCACTGAGCGCTCAGGATGATCAACTCCCGCACCTTCCAACCCCAAACTGGAACAAAGAGTCCTTATCTAGTGGATGCTAATAGCATTGAGCCTCAGGACTAATCAAATGGGAGGAGCTTCTTGTGGCCGGTCCGTTTGCTGAATGATAGTATTCCAAACATCGCCACAATGTATAGGATACAGGGAGTGGGCAATAATAAGCGAACAAGGTAGGAAGGGTTGCATAATAACGTGCCGTCGTGCCCTTGTGCGAACCAGCCCGGAGCGGCACTGTTTTGGGCCTTGCCCCGACAAGATATCCGATAGCCGGCCCGCACCGCGTGTGTGCGCGTGCGCCATCAGGGTCGACGTCATTGTTGGGGAACCGTTTCCTTAATGTGTACCAGAATAAAATAAGGGGAGGTTGCAAAGGGGATAACGACCCGAAATGCAGTGGATTCCGTTGTTTGATCGGCATAGTTTTGCGCGTTTCGAATAGTTTGCTTACCTCCAGCACGTGGAAACTTTGCTTCTCGCTAGCACCGCCCCTATCTCTGAATTGAACTAGATAAGGACCTACAGACGGATGTTCCAACCACACGTGATTCGCGTGCACGCGTGATCACGAACACCACTCGCCGATACTACCAGGGTTATGGGTTGATTTGAAACTCTCTGTCCGCAGGCACGGGAAACCCTCGCGGTGTCTCTTTAAACTACAAGCTAATAGACCAAATCAACATGCCACGAGCGGTGGCGTTGTGCATGTGGTAGTAGTGTCAAGGAAACGAAAAAGGACGGCGGATAGGGCTAGTCTCGCACATTTGACATGCCCTGGGCTGCTTCAGGTGCGAAATTCTTGCTCTAATCGATCCTCGGTATCACTGGCGGATGCCCCGATCATCGTCGAGTACGTAATTTAGAAGTTGTCACTAACTAGCCATCAACATCGAGATGAGCTTACTAGCCTAAAAGGATTGAATTGCCGGCAATCTCTACGAGCGCCACGTCCACGTCATATGCACGCTTTACCGGAACCTGTTCAAGCTACTCTGGTTAGTGGCACATGGTAGAGGGCACTTTCTTGGTCAGATCGACCGGGCGAGGCTATTGGCCGTTGAATAGGGAACCCTCAAACCCGAGGTGAGCCGGGTACTGCTATCATGAAAACATGCACGTGTGTGCGTATATCGTCCGGAGGTCAAAGTGATGAGTGATAGAGAGATCGATACAGCCATTTCTCATTACTCTAGGGTAGGGTCTAATGATGTTCTCAGTGGTGAATTCAGGGAGAGAGTTTCGGCCAGACTACAGCACTGAGATACGACGCCGCGGTGAATGGGAAGGCTTGAGATTGGCTTCTCGAGCTCAAGTGCGTCCAGGCACGAACAGCGGTGTTCAAGTGATCCCAAGAACTAAGGGATCCCGGCCTGCTGTACAGGGTTGCCGTCGAATCTGTGACGTGAAATGACGAATGCCCAGCAGAGTAGTGGCCTCGAGGCCGCTGCGATAAGTGGAAGAGCATTCCTAGGGCTAAGTCAATCGTTGATCTGAAATATATAAACAGGATTTCCAGCGCCATTCTAGATATCCTCACACCTCCTAGAACGGGCTACAGGTACTGTTGAATACCTTTACACCAACAATATACGTGGCGCTCGCTATTACGCAGACAAGCCGCTTTCTACAGATAATTGCACAGGTACGAACGCCCCACATAAATGCCACCAGGACGTATACTGACCAGCTAGCGTGTCTCAAGGTCGAAATGCCTTCCGACGGGGAATCCGATATTCCAGATGAATTCCACCTCTTTCGCAACCCCACTCCGGTCGAGATCGCGGCCGCTCGCGCCCTCCGCATTCAACGCTATCCCGATGAAATCCTTGCCCGTATCTTCTGCCACTGGCGCGACATCTGGTTGACCCACCTTGTCCATGGCATTAAACGGGGCACCATTCATTATAGTCTCAACGCACCTTTCGTCCTGCAGGCTGTTTGCCGTCGTTGGAGGGAGATTGCTAGGAGGTCCGCTGAGCTCTGGGCGGACCTGTTCATCAGTTGCGGTGCAAGGAATCGCCGTCTGAACCAACGCCTCGATATTACTATCGAGAGGGCTGGTAGATTCCCCCTCGCAGTCTACATACAAAATATTCATCAAGGGATATTTGGGCAGCGATGGTTCGAGGATATGATCAAGATCCTCAATCCAACGGTCACTCGCTGGGCTCGTCTGACAATGTCGTTTGTCCACTCAGACGACGTCCGCAGGTTGTTTCAAGTGTGGTCGTTGAACTGCATTCGCCTTCAGCAAATCACGTTCTATGGCTCTGTCGACGGGACACCAACGAACGCGCTCCCCTTGTCGTTTCCGCCTCCAGCTGCCCCCATACGTATCATTCATCTGCGCAACATCGTCTGGTGGGAGTCACGCACTTTCGCTGGCCTTCGCGAAATTGCTATTGGCCCGTCACATGTGGAGCTCCTCACACAGAACGCAATCGTCTCGCTCCTTAGAGCCACCCCAGACATCCAGCGCCTCAAGCTGCTTGCGTTCGAGGACGCAGACATACCTCGACCAACGCACAGTCTCCCCAAGAGCTTTCGACTACCCCATCTGCGTAGTTTAGCCGCAAGTCCAGTCGTGTTGCGCACTACGTTGGTTGGGTTTGACTCGCCAGACATTCTCCCCGCTTTGGCCAATGTCTCCATACACTTCGACGTTCAAGACGAGGACGAAGATAACGACAATGCCAGGCGGGAAGAGGACCTACGAGGGGTTGGTATGTTCTTGCAGCACCATTTCACGACGGCTCTTAAGCTGCGCGGACTTGATGAAAAGTATAGTCTAGAAGCAGTCACGCAGCGGGTTTTCGTGCCCATGAACAGCTCCAGACTCGTGACATTGCATTTCGTTGATTGCGTGGGTCACACGACAAGTTTAATCGAGCAGGCACTACGCAAACTACCGTATTCCTCCACAGTCATGTCTTCCAATCGCTCGTTGAGCCGTAGAACGCTGCAAACTCGTGGTGCACAGCCCGGAGGTTCCTTTTTCCTCTTCCCTCACCTCATGACGCTTCGCCTGACAAGGTGTGGAGACGTTGATGGAGCCGTCATTGAGCGTGCAGTGATGGCCGAACGGCCGCACGCACTCCATCAACTTGAACTTCGAAGTTCGGATATAGATCAAGATCAGTACTTTAGGATCGTTGCGCTGCTTGGACACTAGAATAGATTTCGTACTCCTTAGAATGTTTGTTCAAATGTAGTCGGTTTATTTCATTTCGCGCTCCTTTCATCGAAGTTAGCCATGTCCACCACCTTGCTCATACCGGCACCCGCCGATTTTCACGTCCACCTTCGCCAGGGCACACTCTCTGAACTCGTGACGCCTCATGTACGCAAAGGAGGATTCCGTCTCGCATATGTTATGGTCAGTAATTTTGATCTGTCCCGAGTGCAGCTCACTCACGGCCGCAAAAGCCGAATCTTAAACCTCCAATAACGACGACAGAACAAGCCTTGGAATATAAAGCTACCCTTGAAAAGATTGACCCGACTGTCCAGTACTTGATGACCCTATACCTCTCCCCGGAACTAACTCCGGCGGAGATACGCAAAGCAAAGCGTGCAGGGGTTGTGGGTACGTAAATGCCTTCGAAAGGGATACCCAATGTGATCTCCATTTGTCTTTAGGTGTGAAATCTTATCCTCGGGGGGTCACCACAAATTCTGAAAGCGGGATCGAATCCTACACTGCATACTACGAAGTATTCAGAACCATGGAAGAAGAAGGAATGGTCCTAAACTTACATGGTGAAATCCCTTCCGATCCAAGGACTGTAGGTAAAATTTTCAAGGCACCCTTTGCTCCTGTAACCCTAAACCACATACCCCACAGAATACCTGTGTATTGAATGCGGAGCGACACTTCTTGAAACACCTCATACGGTTGCACGCGGATTTCCCCAAACTTCGCATTGTCCTGGAGCACGCGACCACGAAAGAGGCAGTGGCGACTGTCAGAAATCTCGGACCGACCGTCGCCTGCACAATTACTGCTCACCATTTAGATCTCATCGTGGACGATTGGGCTCGACAGGGCTTCCACTTTTGCAAACCTGTCGCCAAGTACCCCGAGGATCGACAGGCTTTACGTGACGTTGTACGAGAAGGTAATGCCGGAATAGGTCTAATTGAGTACCTGTATCAAATTTGTTTTGACATAAATGCCGGTTCTCGACAGGACACCCTCGGTTCTTTTTGGGTTCCGATTCCGCCCCACATCCGCCCCACAGGAAAGTGACCTCCACACCTTCTCAGCCATGTGCAGCTGGAGTGTACACGTCCCCCATTCTTCTGCCCCTCGTTGCGCACTTGCTCGAGTCCTTTGGCGCGCTTGATCGGCTCTCTGGATTCGTAAGCGAATTCGGACGTCGGTTTTACGGCTTTGAACTTGGGGATGGCGACAAAGGAAATTATTCTGCTCCTGTGAAACTGGTCCGCGTTGGCAGTACTGTCAAAGAGGTGCTATCGTTGGGAGACCAATCTGTCGTTCCTTTTTGGGCGGGTAGAAGCGTGGACTGGAGTATCGAAGAATGAGGCGATAGTGGATTACAATGTGTATCGATGCTTAGACAAATAGAAAGTATTCTTTGCTTTCTCTACCCTGCCTGTCTCAATCCCCTTTGAACACGAACATGTCAAAAGTCCACCAAATATCCTATTCTGAGCGTGCACGAGCTCACACAAATCCTGCTGCCAAGGAACTATTAGAAACGATGGAACGAAAACAGTCGAACCTGTGCCTCAGCATCGATGTTACGAAGAAGGCAGATCTCTTGCGCATTGTCGAGGCGGTTGGGCCACACCTCTGTCTGCTAAAAGTAGGATTTGACGAGGATACTATACATTACCATCTAACAGTACAACATTGACCAGACGCACATTGACATTGTAGAGGACTTTGACGATGATCTCATCGTCCAACTCCAAACATTGAGTGAGAAGCACGATTTCCTCATCTTCGAGGATCGTAAATTTGCTGATATAGGTGTGTTTGCCGGTACGGAAGCTACCCCCTATGGCTTCGTTAACTCAAAGACTCAGGCAACACTGTAACCCTTCAGTACTCTCGAGGCGTCCACAGAATCTCATCTTGGGCACACCTCACAAACGCGCACGCAGTTCCCGGCCCTGGGATTATTGCCGGCCTCAAATCTGTGGGCCTTCCTCTCGGTCGCGGTCTTCTCCTCTTAGCGGAAATGTCCTCGGCAGGGAATCTAGCAACAGGAGGGTATACTTCTGCGGCTCTCGAGATGGCTCGAGCGAACAAAGATTTCGTGGTCGGCTTCATCGCGATGGGCCGGATTGAGGGGAGGTATCCAGCCCCTCCTCCGCAACCCTTGACGAAGGCTACGGATAGAGGAGAGCTGGTTCTAGAAGCTTCCCTGAGTTCCGACCCGGAGGACTGGCTCATTCTTACGCCAGGAGTCGGGCTGGACCTCAAGGGCGATGGCCTTGGTCAACAGTATCGGACACCGCATGATGTCGTCTTCGAATCAGGGTGCGACGTCATAATTGTCGGTCGCGGGATTTATGGGAAGGGCAACGACATCGAAGCCATGGAGAGACAGGCACAGAGGTACCGCGAGGAGGGTTGGAAGGCTTACATAGCACGCATAAAACAGCAATGAATGTAACTGTATTCGGATATCAAGGGGATCTAGCGGTCGTATGGCATTCTATTCCTCTCCAGGATTTTTGTAGCGCCTGAGAGCACGATCCCTCGCCTCGAAGTGATCGACTATAGGTTTCGGGTATCCAAGTTTAGCCAACTCTTCCTCGTTGAGGTACTTATGCGGCTCGTGGACGGCTTTCAATTTACGTTAACGCTGTAGTCGATGCCAAAACCAGCAGGGACGTACCTCTGCCACGCAGATCCTTCAGTTCAGGGACAAAATGTCGGATATAATCACCATCCGGGTCGGTCTGGAGGTCGTTGGCAACCACGCGGCCATACGTTAATAGAGGACATCAGCTTACGAAATAACCGGGTAGGGAGGCCTACTCCACCCTTCGGTTACGAATTCAAATTACCTTTACACTCTGAAGCGCCGGGTTGAAGATGCGGAAGTAAGGCTGTGAGTCGACTCCTATATGATAACGTTATAAAAGATAAATGGGCGGAGGGAGCCGACTTACCTGTACTGGCACACCACTGCCACCCACCATTATTGGACGCCAGGTCTGCATCAAGCAAATATTGGTGGAAGTGCTGTAATTGAATCGATTAGGACAACATTCAACACCCCCAGCGCAAAAATGAGATGGTGAATGGCAGCTGACCTGCTCCCCCAAACGCCAATCGATCATCAGATCCTTGACGAGGAACATGGCTACAACCATCCGAGTGCGATTATGGATCCAACCTACAAGCGCAACATGTTGTCAGGACCCTATTCTTTCTTAAATTGTGGCATGGACTGCGCCTACCGTGGCGCTTGAGCTGCCTCATTGCCTTATGGTGCCAATTCATTAGATTGGTTACCCGAGGGTTCGTCCACTTACAGCATCGACAATCGGGTAGCCGGTTTTTCCCTCTTTCCATGCTTCGAAAGCAGCCTCGTTGGTCTCCCATTTCACGCATTGAAATTTTTCATGGAAAGGTCGGCCCATCGAGACACTCGGAAACGCGGCGAGGACATGGGTATAGAAATCCCTCCATCCTATTCGCTCCAATGGTCAGTCCACCTAAATGAGACAGCATCTGACTTGTGAAAGTTACCAATTTCTTGTACCCAAACGCCAACACCACTCTCTCTTCCAATCACTATCTTCTTGCTATTTGTGACCTTCATGGTCTCTCTCACCAGTTCCCTGGCGCTAATCACTCCAGCCGCGAGGTACGGACTGAGCCTGCTGGAGGAGTCCCTATCTGCCAAATCACGCTCTTGGTGGTATATTCCAAGTCTCGAGCTGCCGTTCTTTCCGGTCGTTTCACCGTCCTTAGCTCCTGAGTTCAACGGAGATACGTCCATCTGCGACTTTCGCGCTTGGGTATGAATAAAGGCGTGGAGCATTTTGCGTGCCGTTTCGGTACCAGCCGGGAAGAGCTTCGTCATCACGTCACGGTCCTCTGAGCTGAGTTCGAAGCCCGGAACAAAAGTAGGGATCTCATGGTGAGGCGCAAAAAATTTGGAGAGTTTTGAGTCATTGCGAGTCATGGAGGGATTCACTTCGACTGGAGTTGCTTCCGCCAAAATATCTGGGTGTTGGTCGATGTACGTTTTTGCAGCGCGCATCCATGGCGAGTACACCTACAGTTGGGAAGTGAGCAAATGGGCGACTGATTCGCGCCTTGAATATACACTGAAAGGAAACTCACAGCGAACGGTTTCCCTTGTTGCGTGTGTAAAGTATTCGGCTCAACCAGGCACTTATCCGCAGAGAAGTGGCAGTAAACGTGCTGTTCCCTTGCGAGCTGGAGAACTTGGAGATCACGTCGTGACTCATCGACCTCGTATTCTAGTATCAAGCTTCAATTTGTGTCGTAAAAAAAAGAGTTTGAAAATCGAACGAACCAGAGTTGGCAAATAGATGTTTTGCGTCCCACTGTTCGAGCAATTCCAAGATTTTCTGCGGTAAGGTGCGTCTGGGTGAATGAGACAAAGTAAAAAGAGGGACCTCGAGCTTGTCTAGTTGCTTCTGGATGAGCTCCAGATTGCGGAGTGTAAAGTCAATTCGTCTTGCTCCTCTACTGTGGGCTTTGTAGTCCTGCGGACTGAACACGAAGAGCACAATAAGAGGTATATTGTTGGACTTTGCGAATTTGGAAGCTTGAGAGATGGCGCGGTTGTCGCTGACTTAGTGGGTGGGACATTAAGTTCGTTAGCAGGGTGAAACCGGCAATGTAAGAGGACGTACTGCGCAAGTCTTCCATCCGCATCCAGTATACAACACATGCTCCTGGGTTCACGGTGTTTGGTGTCTTGACGTTCTTGAGAGCGTCTTGAACCTGGGCGACCGGAGGGTGCTTGTTCACCGCCGTCGCGTTTTCCAGAGAGGCAATACGACCGTAGACCTTTGGGGCGATCTTAGTTTCTCTGGCTGTCTTGAGTTTCTTTGGCGGCGATCCCTCGCCATCTGAGTCACCTTGGCGTTTGGTGCTCGGCATCGCTGCGAGGACACGGGTTGAAGAGCTGAAGAGGCTTGCAATATCCTCCCAATATTCGAGTTGAGGAGGAGACCAGGATGCATTTAAAAATATTTTGCCATTTTGCGATTAGCGAACGATGACGATCGGACGATCGGCGGCGCATGAAAAGTCGTGTTCTTGGATTTGCAGGGGGCTGTCAAGTATGTTGGCGTGTATAGTCAATGAGTCTCATGGAAATGTTGTTGGGTAGTCATCAGGAGTGTCTGATGCAAAGCCATTCCAGCAACTCTGGGGACGAGGGCTTGACGCTGACCACCTCGTGTATCACCAACATTGACGCGTCGAAAAAGTCTCGATTTAAATTGACAGATCACTCTGGCTTTCTATGGCGTGACGACGCGTCGAGAATCCTGTTTTATAAGCTACTTGTCGAGAGCTAACACGTCTTGGGTCGTTGCGTTGAGATAGCTAGTGTAGTCATTATATGATACTGACGGGAATACTTCAAGGCATCCCATGTAACCAAGCTTAATAAAGAATTAGTGGAGACGGTGAGTGGCGGAGTGGCGACCGCAGTGGACAGGACTTTTTCTTCTCAGTAAGGACCCTATCCAATAATCCTCACGTCGTGCTCGGTAGTCCGGGCGGCAATGATGAGGGTGATGACGGGTTTAAGGTGTGACCGCGCGACCGTGCGACCATGCGACCGTGTGCGAGAATACAAGGCGCGGGAATACGCAATGCGTGCATTAGTAAGTTGGTAAGGCCAAAAAGCAGGCGCGAGGCGTAAGTGGTGACGAGCAAACTCTGACCACCACTCCGACCTTGGACCTCCAGTTCCACCCTCTCCCTTACCAGAACAGCACCCATAAGATGCCTCCCAAGCAGCAAGAAGACCCAGTCCATCTCAAGGACAATACCGTCATAGTCGGTCAGTATTCCACGCTCGGGCCGTGCTGACCCATGCCGACCCACGTCTGAATCGCCAGTCATGGGAGCATCGGGCGACCTTGCAAAGAAGAAAGTGTGTCTATGGTGCTCTGTCTCTATCAAACTACCCGGTTAACCCGCCTCCCACAGACATTCCCTGCCCTCTTCGCGCTCTACAAACAAGGCTTCTTGCCCAATAATGTCAACATCGTCGGCTACTCCCGCAGTAAGATCGAACCTCAGGATTACACGAAGCGCATCACGTCCTATATAAAAATCAGCGACGAAGAGCAGGATGCGGCCTCCAAGCTTAACGACTTCAAGAACTTTAACACATACATTGCCGGTGGTTATGAGGACGACGAGTCATTCCAGAATCTCAACCACTATCTAGAGGACATCGAGTCAAAGTACCAAGGACCTGATCGCCATCGTCTCTTCTACTTCGCACTCCCACCTTCAGTCTTCATTCCTGTAGCCCGACATCTCAAGAAGAACTGCTACTCGCAGAAGGGTGTCACACGTGTGATTGTCGAGAAACCTTTCGGAAAGGATCTCGACTCAGCCCGCGAATTAATACAAGCTATCAGCGAACAATTCGACGAATCTGAGACTTTCCGTATCGACCACTACCTGGGCAAGGAGATGGTCAAGAACTTGCTCGTCTTCCGCTTCGCCAACATCGCCTTTGCCAGTGCGTGGGACAAAAACTCAATTAGCAGTGTCCAAATCTCTTTCAAGGAACCCTTCGGCACTGAGGGTCGCGGCGGATACTTTGATGAATTTGGTATCATTCGTGATATCTTGCAGAATCGTGAGTGTGGCTCTCTCATTATCCTCTTCGCTCCAGCACCTCGCTTTTGATTGTCCAGCGACACTTACACCCTTTACGCAGACTTGCTTCAAGTACTCAGCATCCTTACAATGGAGCGGCCAGTGTCATTCTCAGCTGAAGATGTCCGCGACGAGAAGGTTAAAGTTTTGCGCTCCATCCCACCGATTGAGCGAGACGACGTCTTGCTCGGTCAATACGTTGCCGCCAACGGTAAACCTGGTTATCTAGATGACGAGACTGTTCCACCAAACTCCGTTTGCCCAACGTTTGCTGCAACGACTCTATGGATTCACAACCCCCGTTGGGAAGGCGTGCCCTTTATCCTCAAAGCCGGGAAGGGTACGCTCATCACCTTTGCTATGATCGGGAAATACTAAGTCTGTTCCCCGTAGCCCTCAACGAGGCGAAGGTCGAAATTCGGGTGCAATTCAAGGACGTCACACAGGGTATCTTCAAAGACATCGCCCGCAACGAACTCGTTTTCCGTATTCAGCCATCCGAAGCCATATATTTGAAGTTTAATGCCAAGACACCTGGTCTATATTCACGGGCGATGCCCACTGAGATGGATCTGACCTACAAGAGGCGGTTCGCGGAGCAGAGGATTCCAGAGGCGTATGAAGCACTGATTTTGGATTGCTTGAAGGGCGACAAGAGCAACTTTGTTCGGGACGATGAGTTGGATGTCGCATGGAAGGTGTGCAGCAGCTCATTTGGCATCGCCCCTCTCTCTGGAGGTCCCGTGCTCTATGCTCTATTGAGTTGAGAGAGGGTACCCCCTACTTCTTGGCTCTACCTGCTGGCGTTCAGACTATTCTTTATTAACGAACTCACTTTCTCCTTCACAATCCTTTTGAACTCCTAGATTTTCACACCTATCCTCCACTGGATCGAAGGCAAGCAAGGCCCAAGACCAAAGCCTGCACAATACCCGTACGGTTCTCGCGGGCCGAAGGAACTCGACCAGTACATAACCAAACGCGGCTACAAGCGGGCCAATCAGGGATAGTAGGTGGTTTCCTCTATAGCTAGTTTCCTCTATCTTGAGGTGTGTATATGTGGCTGACCAGCGATCCTCGTGGTTCTTCCAACCTCGATTCTCCGACCGTGAATCAATTACAGCTCTTGGCCTGTTACAAACGTTGCCAACCTCTGAGGAGCTGACATAACATTTGACGAAGAGAAGTTGGAAAAGCGGCTTAGCGCGGGAATGTGGCGGGCGAAATAGTGCCCTTATCTTTTGTGTGGCAAGAAGAAGGGAATGTCTAACAAACAATTCTTTGTGTGCACGAGTCTACATCGAGTTAGTCTGGGATGAATATCGACTTGAAAGTTTAATGTTGTCTTTCGCCGCGAGACGGCTGTGTTTCCGTTTCTGAGGTGTACATACTCTCCCACCACCCAACGCCCGTAGTTTTCGACCACACACACTACGATCACTAAATCACCTCGATAACACGTTCTCGTATGGACGATAGCTCTGAACCAGCAATTCCACTCCTTTCCCGCCCGTCCTCCAGCACACGGCCCACATCACCATACAAAACAAGCCAGCGACGTCCCGAAGACGAAGACATAGTCGACGACCCGGATGACACTGCAACCCTAGTAATAGAACATCCAGTTTCTCCTTCTTCTCCCGCTTCTGCCGTTCCCAGGATAAGACGTCGCCAACGAAGACGACCGCACGGGCTGCGCGAGATACTGTACTCTCTCCTCGAAAGACCCAATTCGTCTCAGGCCGCCTTCACTATTCATTTAATGGTCAATGCCTTGATCCTGCTCTCTGCGCTTCTCACTGTCTTGGAAACACTCCCATTCTTCCATCACGTCTCGAGCGCGGTGTGGTTCGGGCTCGAGACTACGATTGTTGTATTCTTCACCTTTGAATATGTCGCAAGGGGCATTGCATGGAGTGAGAGCTACGCCACTTTTTGGAGTTGGTTCAGTTGTGGGTGACCGAATTTTCTTGACGCGGAGGGAACCCGACTGACGATGTTGTGTAGCCTTCTTTGGAGTAGTGGATCTTTTGGCCATCTTGCCATATTATATCGAGATCGCGTTGCACGCCGATACTGTGCGTTTCAGCGGGCGAATGGAGTCACTTTTACTAACACCGGGTGTAGACTGCATTCTTCCGCTTCTCCATACTACGCACCATTCGACTACTTCGTGTCTTCCGACCTTTCAAGTACTCCTCTACCCTGCTGTTGACGATAGAGGTCATGATGATATCTATCCGGCGGTCACGGGATGCACTTCTTGCACTCGCTTTCTTCGTGCTCATGGTACTAGTTGTCTTCTCGACCCTGCTCTATTTCGCCGAGCGTGGAACTTGGGATGAGTCTTTGGAGACTTTCATTGACGATGACGGTCAGAGAAGTGCTTTCGAAAGCATCCCTGCCGCCGCTTGGTTCGTTCTAGTCAGTGAGTGCCACCTAGATACCGCCCTTCCCTGAGCCTTCCACTGATAGGTTCTCAAGCTATAACTACAGTCGGATATGGCGAGATCATTCCTCGGTCATTCCTCGGTCGCTTGATTACAATACCACTGCTGCTATTCGGATTGCTTCTCATCGCGCTCCCGTCATTCGTCCTAGGTCGCGAATTTGCGATGGTATGGGAGGAGATGGGGCCTGGTGTAATGCAAAGCCTCTCAAATGGGCATGGCCGTATTTTTGATGCTGAACATCTTGAAGAACAGTCCGAACAGGGGCAAGATCACCGCAGCCGGCACCGAACGGGAAGTGGGAGCCAATCACGAGCGATGCCTTTTATGGGAAGCTTACATACACGGAATGCAAGGTCTTCGAGCATACATTGGGTGGCGGTGGAAGACGAGCTGCGACTTTTGAGGAAGGAGAGGGAGGCGGTATCCCAAGTGATCGCTGAGTTGCGAGAGGAAGTTCGCGCTCTGAGAGAGTTCCGTCAGAGTGTAAATGGCTAGTGATTTTGTTTGTCGTGATTTGCGTCTTAGGTGGCATGGTCTACGTGTTTGAAACTTCGCACTCCTCAGTTGAGTAATATTTATCATCAGTGTAATCAGTCGAATCTGACCATATACTCTAGAGTACTCTTCCAATGCATGACCGCTTTGACTACATAGAGGCTGTTTGACGCAGGACCCCGAACACCTCGGTCTCTTCATCCCAGAAGAACTTGAGGCGCATGTGTCTGCAATGTCATGATATACTGAGCCTATATATCCTGGCATCATACCTCAATCTCTCGAGGACGAATAAGCTTAGTTTTTGGGTAAATATTTACTTTCCTTGCTCGTTTCTTTGCCCCCTCTGCTGTAACCTCACTTATTTCTATTTCAGTAATATAATGTTTCATTTTTAATATATTTTGAGCATAGTTCACTTAAGCTTGGTCCCTGTCTCCGGGGTCCGCGTTTCTGTAGATCCGAACAGCGATCGAAAGAAAGGATATAAAGGACAAAGGACCATAAACTCCAACTCTTACTCATGGCGTCATTGGCCGTTCGACCTCCTGTGCAAGTAGGGTGACCAGTAACCCCCAAGAAGGATCGGATTTGAGCGACCACGGTCTCACCAGGAGACGTCTGCCTCTAACCGCAAGAAAACGAGCCCTGTTTTGCACTCATTACCGAGGTGACTCATCAAAAACCTCGTTAGGCGAAGAAGACCAGCCCGACCTGTTACGGTAAGCGAGGATTGTGGTGAACGTTCCCCAAATGTTGTAGATGCCGTATCAGAGGGTCATGGGGGTCATGGGGGTTCCTCGATTGAATAACCCGACCACCATGGATTGCACGAGGACTCGAGCAACGCCGTCAGTAAACAGCCCAATATCATCCTCTCGATCTGAAGATATCCAAACAAACGAACGCAATTAACGAAACCTTCACAATTTGGCTTCGAGACTACAGTAGCGCGATGTTCCCGGGATTCCAGAAGGTTTATTGGAGAGTTGCCAGGCGATTGAGACGGGCCACAAAGACCAGCGGTTTGGTTCTAGGACAGAAGGAGGTTTGATCTCTAGAGATAATTACCAACATTCGTACCAAATATCCTTCTTGGCGCGTTTACCGGTTGCTTGAACGGTCCGCGCGGCCACCTAGCCGCGGCCGGCTCGAGGAACCTGATTAATCCGGGATATGACGTGGCTTGGGAGAATTGATTCAACGGCAAAGTGCAATAATCTGACTCCTGGCGCGGTACATCTAGTGGGCCGGAGATGGTGAACGCGAAAGCGAGAAGACCGTATATCGGAGAACCAAAGGTCTAGGTGGGACTCCACTCAGCTGTCACCTTTCATATTGGGATATGTATTATGAGGTTTTACTCCTGCTTTCGATACCAACCACAAACTGGGACAACCTTGTTGTTTGAGAACGCCTAAACGAACCACTCTCATCAGGTCGATTCTGCGGATTCTGCGGTCCTTCTGGATGGATAGGCTGATGAATTTGTGGGTGGGAAAGGGGCCGCCATCCAGAAGGATCCGAGCTATGCTTCTTTGGGCCGTCTGAGCGCTTGTTGGGTGTTCCTTGTCTGGGTTAGGTTTTAAACGTCATGACCACTGAGGTTACGCTCTGTATGAGGCGACGAGAACGAGGAACCCCGCAAAGTCCCCTGGTTCGGCCAATACATGGTTGGGTAGTAGATGACAAGGATGCACACAAGCACTAGACGCAGCGTTATTCTCCCTACCCCCCCTCGCCCCGCCAGCAACGGCGACATCTTCTTCCCACCTCTGCACTTTTCACTGAGGGAGCCACCGGGGGATTGGCAAGCGATGCATGAGCGGTTAGGTGATGTGACGAGTCGCCTCAGAGCCTGCCTCGCAAGGGTGCCTTTTTCTCATGCGGCTTACGGGCGTTCTCGAGCAGCAATACAACAACTGCCTTGTGTACTATATCGCTCATTTCCCCCGACATTCGTCACTGCACAACAGCTCATTAACTCGCTCCATCCCGCTATGCTCCCGACGGCATTGTGGTATGGCGTATCCCCCCTGGCTCATGTCCCCCATGCAAAGTGAGTCTTTCGCTTCTGTTTTGTCATAGTATTCATGTAGGGAGGTTCAGGCGCTAGCGGCGCATTTATCGAGGTTGGCGTGGCGTACGTCAGAAATGTCGGTGCAGGATAATGGAGACGATATTACCCAAGGCCAATGGCGTTGAGTTTGCATCACTCACCATGATTTCGGGTAAACATTGGATTAGCAATAGGCATGGCCCGACTACCGAAGCGAGTGTTCCCACCCTCTTCCAGGGAGGTGGAGGGAATTAATCGACCCTCTAATGATACACGCGTATCAAGCTCAGTTACCAACTTGTATCCTTTGTATCTGCCCACATTAATTTAGTCTGGGCATCTATTGTGACCTCATTCCACGCGTAATGATTGGGCTGTTGAGAAGGGAGGAGCCGATACTGCAGCCCTTTCCGGGACGGTAGGACCACCTGACCTACCAAGTAAATGATATACCGGCCGGATTAGTAGCCATTGCACGAGTCAGCTGTATGTCGCAGCCACGGCCTCGACATTTTCGCAACCACAGACGCGAGACACGAACTTGCCGGAGTGAGGACGCATTAGAATCGCAAATCGGTTGAGGAGAAGACGTGAACAAATAGAAAAAAAAAAGAAAAAAAAAGTCGCAATGACCGCGTACAGCGGGGGATATATATGTGTTTACACAATAGTACGCGCGAAATCATTAAACTGTGCTGTCTTCACCCGTCAGAATCGCGAACGGCGCTGATAAGACGCGCGCGATGCCATTCATTTGGAGTGTTGGCCTTGAATTCTGACAAATCCAAGCCAAATTTAGACTGGGTTGGTACCAAATCTGTTGTGTTACTTCGCGGAACATAGACATGCCTGATTGCAGCCTTCACATGCAAGCAGGACGAGAGTGTTGACATTCGCGTTATGTCCGTGTGTTTTGCAGGTCAAGAAAGGCTTCAAATCAAAGTAAGTTCTTAGCGAATGTGAATTTTACCGTTATAATGTCTTACCGGTCGGGGTCGGGGCTCCCAGCAAGAATGCGTGATACGGACAGTCATTCTGCGCAAAATTTATGTCGTCGCAAAGCTAGGGGTTGCACCACTATTCCTAACCATTGATGGCAGATGCTTTCGTCTAAGGGATTTTATAAATCTTCTACTTTTGCTGCCTCTGGGCGTTTTTGACTTTTGGCACCCCAGCAGCGGGTACCATGCCTGCGAAGGTTGCAACAGAGAATAGGAAGAGGATGGGATAGAGGTGAAGCGCGTAGTGAATGCTGTGACGAATGCTATGGAGGCTCTGGGGTGAGCAAAGGAAAGGGGCGACTGGACGAGAAAAGCGAGAGAACAACCGCCAGGCCTGAGGAGCCATGGGAGAAGAAGGAAGTAGAATGCACGTTAAAGAGAAGACGAGAAGACGACCTGGTGTAGGTTCCTTATGTCCTTTTGAGGGATTCGGTGTACCTCCATAGGTTCACGAATCACCGTCCTGCATATCACTTGGCTTCACATCTTACAATGAACCATTTTTGCGCACCGTGCCTCCTGAAACGCCGCAATCTCGCGGTGAAGCAGCCGAGTATTGAAACAAACAAACACGTTCGGCCGCCATTCTCAGGTCTGCGCCACCCCCAATGCGTCATTAGCGCGATTAAGCAAGTTACAAAAATAACCATGACGATATGATGATGATACAAGGGATATAAGATGGATGGGTATCGGTATCCGAACTGCCAAGCGCCTTCCAAATAATCAAACCCGCACACTTTCCAACGCACAATAATTCCTATAATGTCTACAGCAGCATCTTCTCAGACCCCTGTGCAGGGAGACGACCAACAACGCCACTCAACTGCCCAGGCTGCTAGTGCTGCTAGTGCCAGTGCCAGTGGCGAAGGGGGCGATTCGATAGGTACCGAATACCCGCCGCAGAAACATGCGGGGAAAGCCGGCTTGGGACCACACTATTACGAGCAGCATAGGGCGACCTTCGAGGACAAGGTCCACGGTCTCAGGGAAGAACTCGAGGGGCAGGTAAAGCATAACGAAGAGTTGCGGCAGGTAAGCCCACGTAGAGGAGGACCGGAGACTTTGTGTTAAATTTTTATTTATTTTTTACTTTATTTACTCCTCCATTTCAACTTTGGCTCTGTAGCGAGGGCACGAACGTATCACTGGCGAGCTCAAGGAGAAGCAGAGGAAAGAGGTGAGTCCGTGCTTTGGTAACGTTTTTACTCCAATTCTTCCTGATACCTCAGGCTTTTTGTAGGAAGAGAACAATACCCCTTTCCACAAGTCGGCGATCGAAGGCGAGAAGACAGGAGACAAGGCTGCTGCTGCAGTTGAGAAGGACAAGGGTCAAGTTCCGAAAGAGCACAAGAAGAAGGAATATGAGAACAAGACATAAATAGCTTGTAGCATATATTAGTGTTGTACTTTACGGGACATGGTCGTATCGTACACTGGAAACAAGTATACCAGGGCCACCGTATGGCCGTACTGCATAATGCGAATTGAGAGGGTGAGGATATGGATGAATGGGAATGCCAGGAGCCCAAAAAAAGGGAATACAATTATACCGAACTACCGGTAACCCGCTAAGTAGACAAGAGATTATCATGTGGTGCTCAATGAAGGCTCGGAAGTTAGCCTTGAGAGTCCATCTGTGAGTCAGGGTATTTTGAGCCTACGAACAAGACGAGTCAGACTGGGAGTACAGTGCGGTGACTTGAGAAACATACCAAAAAAGTGCAATTTCAATGTCGTTTTGACCGAAAGGGGAAAGTAGTGGAGTCTGCTGACTTTCTCGGTGGCAGCACGGGACGTGGGTCGAAAAGTGGAGATGAGCAGGTACTGCAGGGGGCCGAGACCGGGGTGCCAGCTGGTGTTTGGAACTCTGCGTTGTCATACCATGGCTCTTCGCTGGTCAGAGGAGGCGTGAAAGGCAACCCGTTCGGGGCAGAGGGACGGCGATCCCGAAGGGAAGGGGGCATCGGTGTCTGGATGGGGGCACGGGGGTGCACGAGCATTAGCAAGGGACTAGTTGTGCTATGGGCTGGTGTTCTGCGGGCGGACTGGTGATGAAGCGCGGAGGGTGATTTGGATGCGCTGGCGATGATTGACATTGATTGAGGCGACGAGTGGGTAGAGGAGGGTGCAGAGGAGATACTGGAGATACTTGAGGACGCTGACGTCGATGTCGATGTCGACGAGGCCGAGGAATGGGGGCGGGGGGTGCTGGGTCGTTGACTGGGCGGGATGGATGGATGAGTGGCAAAGGACATGCGCCGACAGTAGATGCGGTGATGATGTATAGATAAGAGTAATGTTAATGTTACAAGAAGCAAAGAGCAAGGAGATGGCTGAAGCGGGCAATCGTCGAGCGAGCGAGCGTCGAACGTCGAGCAGCGAGCGTCGAAACCGGGGTTGGTAGGGGCGGGGCAAATGCTAGCCGTGCTGGCCGAGGTGTATATATATACTATGAGCGCCTATGAGCGCTGCGGGTGCCGGGTGCAGCGGGTGCAGTGTCAGGACAAGGACAAGGACCAAGGATGCTTCGCTTCGACTCTTCGCTTGGGCATCTCACGTCGGCCTTCCGCTGCCAGCCAGTCAGACGCCACGCCCACGCCACACCTCAGCCCTTCACCCCTTCCCTAAATGACCGCCTTGATGACCAATAAAATAAATCCGTAAATAAATAAATAAATCCTTAAATAAACGTCGAGGATCCAAGATCGCCGCCGAACGCCCGCCGCCAGAGCAGCCCAAGTTCAAGCGCGCAGAGGGCAAAGGGGTGTTAGGTGCGGGGGGGCAGGCGCGTGCATTGGGTTAATCAAAATTAGCAATCCAGCAGAAATTCGTCCCCGCGTCCCTCGACGAGCTAGCATATAACCAGCCCACTTCGTCGACTCATTTACTCACGCGTGCATGCGGCGCAGGCGCGAGCCTGGCTATCACTCTTCGCGTGAGGCCCGACCGCGCCAAGGTGTCTTGGGAGGCTAATCGAATTCGCCAGCCCACACACCCCGTCACTTCCAAGCTCCGGCCAGTTTTACGTGAATACCAATACCCCTGTCCGGACCGAACGTGTGCTGACTAAACTGTCAAAGGTACAGCATCGGCCCGAGCCTGCGCATTCCACTATGTTTAGTATACCGGTGTCCTCTTGATAACGCGCTCAACTGCATAAAAAGTCCAGATCCATACTCCGTAAATAGTCATGCATTTTGCAAGCATGAGTTGGATTCCCGTATATATCGCTCATTCTCTTTGTGCTGACATACCCATCAGACCGATATAACCACCAAACCCGCCCCCTTCGACCGTTATTGGTAATGACCGATAACAATAGCATCGATGCCATCGGAACCACGCCACCTCGCGACACTGGACGTCCCCCTTCCCCAGATGCTCTGCTCTCTCGGTGCCCTACTTGGCTTCAGGCTACTGCATATTCGGGTATCTGGTGGCCGGAAGTCCGGTGCTCAAATCCCACACTCCCTTTGTTGGCGGCGCCGGATTACCTCCGTCAAAGGGACCGCGTGGTTGCATCTGCGTTCAAAGCGGACTTCTCCCACTGACATCGACGGGTCTTTGAGCCTGGCGGTGACGGCCTACCATCCTTATGATATCCATTTAGCCTGGAGTCCCCTTTACTCACCAACTCTCGCATAAATACTACCTAATGAGTTCGAATGTTGTAGACCTTGAGAAAGCCCGGTACTTGAACAGTCCGAAACCATATGATGCAAGAGTATTCTCTGGGAGTGCCTCAAACGGGGTTCGCTACTTGCTTTGCTAGGAGCAGCTGGAGAGAACGTTTCCAATCCGCTTTCGAACAACTTTCATGCACTGATGCTTGATTTAGTTCCTCAATCATCTATTACTAACAGGTTTGGCATAAATCGCCTTTCAGCGTATCAAGAAGTCTAAGAAAACCAGACATTTCCTCTGGATAACCAGCACCTCCAGTGATTCACATTATAGCCCGAGCCTAGTACTGCCACAAGCTATACTCTAGTTTTCCGTGTATAGTTCCTTCAATGATATGATGAAGTTTCCTCCCTCGTTTCCAGAGGGGGATAAAGACAAGGCTAACCATGAGAGCTCGGATGCAAAGCACAGCAACCACCAATCCATGGTTTCACAGCTGAGAATACTGGTGTAATGAGGAATCTGCGGCGCGTGCGCCACATAGTACGGATAATAAATATGTCACATCAAACATCGGTGTTATCCTTGCACGAAGAGCTAATCGCTTCTCGAGGTGAATCCGAGAAGAGTTCTAACCAGCGATTGCTTTGTCCATTGGGAAATTGATGAGCCTTTGACTTGTTATTCGAACGGGGCATGTGCAGCTCAATAGGTTCAGCGGCTAGGGGTGGAACCTAATAGGAACCGTCCATAGTTGGTTTACGAATCTAGGGGACTGCTCTCCGAGGGGTCCATCTCCCCAAAGGACGCAAAATAGGCTTTATTGCGCTGCTTATTCCCCTCTGGGAGGCGTGTAGGCGTTACCATTCTACCTACAGAAGCCGCATCTCGGTCTGCCACCGGGGCCGTTCATGCGTTCGTTCTGAACCGCAAGCGACTGTCGCGTCGGTTCAATGATTCGCTCGGCGACTCGGCTACAAAATTCAAATGGCTGAACTAGCGCCCATATTTCGACGCCTACGTAATACAATCGACATGGAAACCACATTGAAGAAGTAGCGCAACATGACCAGAAGTAAGACTCAGATCCTCGCATAAACTGTAGAATAATAGCAGCCGCACCAAGGCTTCTGTTCAAGCAATCGATTGTTATACTTGTACCACGTACAACCGTCGTACGCTGCCAGAGGTTCCAGCTTTAATTTGACACGGTTAGATTTTTTGGCCCGGTACACCCTTCCCTGCCGGGTTCAGAAATATTGGACTCCACACCACTATCAAATCTCATTCAACTTTCTTCCTTTGCTTCCGTCCGTTCTGTTCCCCCATCCTTGCAATATGAACATGATCCTGCATAAAAAAGTTAAGTTAATTACAAGGAAACGTTGGACGTTGGATAGACGGTCTCCACGGACCACTTGAGTCTCTCGAGGCGCCACATGTGGAACAAAAGCAACCAGATCGCTGCGATGGAACAAAATTAGCCATTAATTGTAGTCGTAAGAGGATTGTGCGCACTAAGCTCCATATAAGTGAAGAACCCAAGGGCTCCGCCCTTTGCATCCGCTTTCAGCCACCTTACCGCATCGACCCAAAGCTTCATGTCCTTCGGTGGTGGACGAGCTTTCTTGTCGAGAAGAAAGACAAGTAAAATGCGTGTATCTATAGGGAACAGTGCAGTTAGATGACACCCTTGTTGAGTTGAAGTAGCGTACAGATGCCGATGTGGCTATAAGAGGTATGTCAGCACACGAAAGTGTAGGTTCCAGACACTAGACTTACAAGTGACCGCTGACCGTCACCCCAGGATAAACAGGATCAGTCTAGAATTCCACTGGTGGACATGAGGGCACCTACACAGTTCCTGTCATAAAATTAGCATCATTTGAGGAATATAGCCATTTAGAAACGTACCGATAGCGTTCAAGTATGCCGAGTTAGTCATCAAGACAGACCAGTCCTCTGTTGAGAAATTCTGCAGGTACAAATTCGGCCGCTATAATTTCGTGTCATGAGAGGCGGGCTAAACCCGCAAGTAAAGAGATATACATACCTCGTAACCCTCTGGGAATAAGTCCTTTGGAAGGAAGTCGATGCCCGGCTTCTTATACCCAGTAGCGAAAACGATGACGTCGGCACTAAGGATATTCTCTGCTCCTGGATCTTTCGGCTTGCTCCCACGTTGACGTACATTGACTCGCACTCCATCCTTTTGGATTTCAAGAGTGTCGCCGTGAACATAGGAAACGCGTTTCTCACGAACATGCCGAAGAAATTCATCATTAACAATCTGCATCAATTAGATTAGTCTTGGTTTGATGTAGAAGATCAAACAGGCTCACTGGAGTACCCTCGAAAAGGCCGGTGTGAGAAGGAATGAGATCCTTCGCACCTTGATAATGGAAGAGTTTGAGAAGAGTTTCTGGGATCCAACTGAGAGGCATCTGGCGTCCGAATGGCTGGGCCGAGATCATCGTGTCGAAGAAGATATTGCGAGGAATGATCCATTTATCATCCCTGGCGTTCACGTCATAGAGCAATCGAGGAGAGAATGAGGAATTCGCACCTCGCAAGGACAGTGGTACGCTTTGCTTTCTTGTCTATGGCCAGCTCAGCTGCCTCTACACCACTTGCGCCACTGCCAATAATCACAACCTCTTTGTCCTCGAGGTCGGCATTATCCAATTCGCTGGAGTGATAAACCTGTGAATACTATATAAGTAACAGTGGGCCAGCATCATAGTGATGGGCGCACCTTGCCCTTGAACTTATCTGTGCCGTCTATGTGCAATCGATGCGGAGGACCGCAAGTGCCAATCGTCACAATCACGGCATCAAACTCCCCATCCTCTCCATCATTGATGATCCACCTAGCATGGCCACCCTCGTTGGGGTCAGTTGATGACCCCGCGCGGCGGATGCTCTTTACTTCCGTCTGAACAAGCATCAACACAATTCCAGGGCCTTACAACATACTCACATTCAATCTAGTCCTAGATTCTAACTGATACTCTCTCCAGATACGTTTGACTTCTGGAAGAGGTTCAGCCAAAGAACCCAGAGGGAATCGCGAACCAACCGCCAAGAATCTCGTCACGATGTGGGAAGGTTTTTGACCATTTCACACCAGGGTGGAAGCGATAGAGTAGACTGTTGAGCTGGAGACCGCTCGACTTGTTTACATGAGCCCAAATTCCACCAACGGTGTCGCTTTTGTCATAGATGACAACATCGAAGCCATGTGCGATGCAGTGGGAAGCTGAACTGACACCCGTAAGGCCCGCGCCGATGACGGCGATGCGTCCGTGTGGATGGACGGGCTCATTAGGGGTTTCAGGTGGTTCCTACCAGTGTGTCAGAGGTAAGTCTTGAGTAAGTGTCCGTAGTAACTCACAGGCTTGAAGAGAGCAATTATGACCGTTTGGGCCAGGTTGTAGAGCATCTGCAAGACCCAGACGAGGAGATTCATTGGATGGATGAGTGCCTCGCGAACGGGCTCATCAAATGCTGTGGACATCGGGGACATGTTCCTTGAAGACACGGTAGGGGGTGGAGATCGAATTCATGTCCCCCCCTTTTTGGCCAGATGTGCGTCATTGCCGATATCACACATTCTTGACCTCCGCTCCCTCTCCTCCTTTCCTACTCTTTGTGCACGACACATAGATGGAGAAACCAGTCGAAGAGATCGTAGGCGTTGTTGAACAACTGTGTGCTGCGAGCACACCGGATGAGCAAAAGGCTGCTGTGGAAAAGTTGATTTGATTACTGACCGCAAATATGGAGGACTCACACGGTAGCCTTAGGTACTTCATGGACTATGCATCATTCAACCACCCCATTTGTTGCGTGCCGGCATACCCAAACTCGAGAGAGGAGATTTTAGGCCTATTCCAATGGTACCGCATCCTCTCCCCGTACCTAACAATCAAGGTCAACTCGGTCGGTATGTGTTCAGCCGTATATCTCCTTGCAGGTAATGAACTCACTTCTCACCGGCATGGTAGTCGCAGATGAGCAGAACGAAACCCTCTATGTCGACAGTACCCAGACTTTTCACTTGTGGTACTCGATTTTCAGTCCCAAGCCTGCGAACCTTATCACAAAGCTTAAACTGCAATCGTCTGGTGCGCCTTGGGATCCCTCGGTGGTGGGTGTTTATTTCATTCTACTCTTCCATGGGAAAGGTAACGTGTATTCGTGTGGATAGACCTTGTATCGCATTACGTCGCAAGAAGATTTCTACCAACCCGAACAGTTCTTCGGCTATCTCCTATTCCCACCCGCGGTTCTACCAATCTGGATAGGAAAGAGACTGAGTGCTGTGACCTGCAATGCCCTTACAAGTGTCTGCCAGTGCGTGTTTGGAGTGTGGGCGCCAAAAGAGAAGGGATCAATGCGGAAGACGCGCACGCCGTACGGTGCTTCATGCACTCTTTGAACTTTGTGGGAGTGTGGGGTTTATGTACTTTAGTTCTGAACAAGTTGTAATTTTTGTAATACCCTCGTCGTTGGAAGGTGGACAGGTGGACACACAGAAACCAGGTTGGGCTTCTCCATAGTTTAAACGGCAAACTATGAGGACGCAACATACGACGCATCAGCTTTCGGCCTTCCCCATCTCCTGCTCAGCGTGGATAAGCGAAGACAGCCTCGTTCTCGGCGGTGGTGGTGGCGCCTCAAAAACTGGAGTCAAGAACAAGCTGGTAGGTGGCAACGAAAGCGACGCGCTACAGGGCCCCTATCTATCCCATCATGCCCCTCCGTGGGCTCAGAGTGTTCTCACAACTCCCCAAGAGTTGAGCGCACTACCAGTGGGCTGAAGCTGACCACCTTGCTGTTGCGCTTTCACAGAAGCTGTTCAGCGTGGACTCCAAGAAGTTGGACCTCGTCACAGAATACGAGTTTGAAGCTGGAGCAGATGCCCCAACGAGCGTGGCCTATGGTGACAATGTGCGTGTTTCGATCCATTGGCCGTGGTCCCGTATGCTAATTTCACTCATTTCTTGCCCCTAACAGTGCCACTCTATCGTCTGTGGCGTAAACGAGACTCCAGAGAAGATCATGAAAGGTACAAATGCTCACTGTAAAGTCCTGACCATGAATGACAACCAGGAAGTCCTCATCTATCAGCTTTTATAACATAGCGTATTTACTTAACCTACTTAGATTTAAGCTGGAAGATGCTCAGCAAATCAGCCACTCAACAAGTGTGGACAATTATCAAGTGAGTGCCGCATAGTCGCTAGCCGATCTCCACGCACTCACGCCTTTTGAGTAGAAAGTATCCGCCGTGTCTTCTTCGCTATCGATGGTCGCCATTGGTTACACCGAAAACGAAGTCAGTGAAGACCGGAATTGTCGGCGTTCATCGTTCATCATTCTCTACAGGTCCATCTTTTGGACTTCCCCTCACTCTCCCCAGTATCCAAGTCAGTAAAATTAGACGGAGAGCTCTTCGATGCAACGTTCAGTGCCGCGACCGTCAGTCTTGCCTGCGCTAGGTCAGCCATATGCTTACCCCCCACCAGCTTGTCACGGTTTCTTCCACTCAGATCGCCGTCTATACGATACCTGCTGTGTCCTCAGAGCCCACCTCTAATGGAGCTCCCGGACGACCGACTCACCCCAAGTCTAACACGAGCAAAGCAAAGGCCGCCACTGATAATGTTTCATTACCACCTTTAGAACTCATTAAGATATTGGAGAAGCCCATACTACCGAACCTAACTCAGGGATCCACCGTCTCCTTCCGAGCGGCAAGGTACAAACCTTATCACGTCTTGTAGTTGACTATGCTGAACCTCACATACCCTGTCAGATATCACCCTAACGACTGGACTCAGCTATATGCGATCATGAATGCATCGCCGCCCCGTGGCACGCGTGGTGGAAAACGGGGAGCCTACGTGGCCCGATGGGACACCAAGAACTGGGAGTTGACCAAGTCCAAGAAGATTGCAGATGCGGGTATTACATGTATGGATATCAGGTATGCTCATTTTTTACTCACCACTATCCAGCTCTGAGTGAACTGTCGGCATTCGCAGCCCAAATGGGAAATATTTGGCATATGCTCTCTCAGATCGTTCCATCGGCATCTTAGACTCTCAGACGTTTGTCGTAAGCATCGTTCACTATAACCAGCTAATATGTGGTGCTGACCTTGTATCTTAGCCCTTGCTGAGCATTCTGAAGGCCCACGAGTTCCCTGCCACGACCTTGCGCTTCAATCCTACGGGAACCATGCTCGTCTCTGCAAGTGCCGACAGTTCGGTCGAGATTATCACAGTTCCTGAAAAGTTCAGCGAATCTTGTGAGTGACCACCTTCCACACAGAGAGCTTGCCCTGAGATGACATTCGTGCAGGGAACTTCTTGTTTTTGGTTATATTCTCCCTATTGGCCGTCTTCCTGGCTATTCTATACCAAATGTACGAGCGATCATAAACTAAGCTCGCCAGTGATCGAGTTTTTATATTCTGTTTATGCCTGTTTGTTTTGTGCTTTATAGAGGATCGCTTGTTCTATGGGAGCCTTAGGAGCCTCTCTCAGAGACTCTAGTAATAGTTATCATGATGGGCGTATATATTCTTTTGGTGCATCCATTGTATAGAGACAATTTTTCAGCTTTGGAGCTGCACACAGGATTTCGTTCCAAATCAAGTTCTGAGGGTGCTGACCAACGGACGTGACCTCTACGAGCCAAAGTTCTCAACATAGAGCGAGACCGGCTGGACGCCACGCAACGCAGCTTGCGGTCCGGCAAAGTCTCCTCTGAGACTATGGCGGGCAGCGTTGGTGAAGCACAAGGGTCCAGCAGCTACAATGACAGTCAGTGTAAAGGTCTAATGGGTAGGAACAGATACGCGCCGTTCACAGAGACGGGGCCCATAGCGCACTCGACCTCTTCCTTGACGAGGGTAGCAAGATCGGGGCGACCGAGAATGATTTTAAATCCTTCACCTCCCGTAGGAGAAGTCGGCTCGACCTTCTCGATGACGGTCGGGCCGATTGGCCGAGTAGTCTCGTCCTTCTCAGCAACCTCATTGCTGTTGACACTGGATCTTCCGTTGATCGTGAGAGACGGAACGAGGTCGGCGCGTGTAATGTGAATGCGAATGTCCAGCGAGAGAGTATTGGGTACATCCTTGACTGCTTCCCGGAGTTCGGAGCCTATCCAATTCATTTCCTCTGGAGCAAAATCACGTCAGAGGTGTGCACCACATATCAGGTTATCGATTTACCCTGGTTTTTAATGGCCCAGATGAATAGCAATCGACGCACAGGAGAGCGCCCACGACGAACGCCGGAGATGACAGAGAGTAGGAGAGGAAGAGTGGCTGAGATACTCGATCCACCTACACGTTCATCAGCAATGATCAAATGAGAGGCATTGAAACTTACCAGCCAGAAGAATTACTGTAGAAAAGGTATTGACTGCCGGTGGGGTACCATAAGGCCCATCGACAAGGACCATGACGGATTTCCCAGGATTTTCAACAGCATGTGTGTAGAGGCGATGAGTGAAACCATCCATGGCACGGATGGTGAATACCAAATCTTGGTTTTTATCGTCTCGAATGCTGGCGATAGTGAAAGGGTGAGATTCGAACGGCATGCTCGAAACTCCTGGAAGAGTGAGGAGAACGTGCTGTCCTGGGGACCACCGAATACGGCGATTAGGGAGGGTCAGGCGGATGGCATGGTCAGCGACGTGTTCAGGGACCGCTTGGACTGGGACTGATTTTCCAGTATTGATAAGAAGGAGTTTGAGCCAGCGAACTGCACGATCAACGATCCAGAATGCACAAGCTGCCCAAACGGGCTCCGGTTCACTAGGGACGACGAATAAGCAAGGAATAAAGGAACAAATCTCAATCGCTTACTCGTGTGCATGATAATAGGCGCCAGCGATGTAGAGACTATTTACGTAGGAGAATTAGTGACAAAGTGGTGACGGAAGGCGATTGGCTTACATCGTCGTAACGATGTGAGTAACCAAGAAGAACTCGAAGTGCGATTTCCTTGTCGTGCGGAAAGAGGTCAAGAGAAGAACCGCGAAAGCAACGCCTGCAAGAATTCCGGACCAAATACTCAACCTTGCCAGTTGGCGCGAAGAGAGGCTGGTGCCGGTGTGAGTTGTGTCTCACTACTAACGGATGGGACATACGGGACATTTGCGAAGCCGTGAACAAGAATGAGCACAAACGTAACACGTCCAACGACGCGGTGCATGAAATTAAGCTGAGGACAGGGGGTTAGGACAAAGATCGAAGGAGGACATGGACTTACCTTATCATAACTCAACCCGGTTAGTACTGGCGGAAAATTTAGAACATTTCGCAGGGTATCAATAGAAAATTTAAAACTCACAACCGAGGAGGTTGTTTTTGCCCGCCAGAAGGACCAGGAAGGGGAGTTGATAGTAAGCCAAACTGCCCGTTCGTATATACCAGTACCTAGGGTACCAATGAGTGTGGAGTGGGTGAAGGATTGGCTAGACCTGCCTCCTCTGGCCACCTTCACCTGCACAAGATCAGTACGGCCGTAGGGAGGCATGAAATATGGTACTTCACTAACTGTTCATGAAGCTCCAGGCATAAAGGACGGCCGTGTAGGCTGTCGAAACCAGTAGCTCTGCAACGCTAAGTTCATAGTTCCGCCCGATTGGGATGGTCCTCCGGAACATAGTAACTTTGAAAGCCGCTTCCACTGCTATAGGTACTCTCCTCCACGAGACGGCATCATTACCATTACGAACCAGCGGTTCTGATGGGGTCGTGGCGGCTGCCAAGAGTCGCTTCTTGCGAGATCGTCGACATATGATAGCAGTGAAATTGAAAAGGACGAAAAATGCGACCCCCGCTGCGATACAGTACCACATATATTGGGGATACGTCTAGGTCACAGTGAGCAATCACCTACGCACAAGCTCAGAGGGAGATACTTGCAAGACGTTGCCATTTTATGTAGGCTTTCACTGGATCTTTACCAGCGCTTTGGGAGCTTTGTGTGGCTGACGCACTTCGAGTCGCTCGAGTGCTGTACTGGGTGGCCCCATCGGACAAGGAAGTGAGGATATACGATACAGTACCAGTGGGAATGTCAGAGCTGGCATAGGAGTCGGGGATAAAACTTGTGGACGACATGGGCCGAACGCAGAGGAGTGAGAACGGGTGAGAGGAGAGTGAAAATTTAGATCTCTGCCTTAGACTTTAATACCTGCTATAAGCCTGCATATCATATCACCAGGGGTAGACGCCTTTGCATGCAGGCCCTAGACCCACGTCGAGGAATGGGCGCGAGCAGAACTCAAATTGAATGCTGATATCGTGGCGTGTGAACCCTTGAAGTTCCCATCCCCAAATGAGGGTGAATCGGGTAATAAATCGATTGACCGGAATGGTCTTGTGGCTTCCTCATACAGGGCCTCGAGGATCCCGGTCAGCATGACCTGACACAATTCAAGAGCGCCCCTCAGGGCTCTCAGGGCTGATAGAAGGTCGCCCGTCCAGCATTGACATCCAGTGAATAGATTATCTCCATCAGGGACCGTGCGCCCGATTATCTGATAGAGATAACGGCTAGATAAAGATAACGTCGGTGATCAAATGTGTCATACTTCGGCCGCCGATGGACTCAAGTAGCCCAACGAATGGACGTTCTTCGGACCACTGTGACAGAGGCGCCATGAAGCTAATCAAGATCGGCCGAGCAAACTCAGTCGGGGACTCGGGCCTACACGGGTGGGTCAACCTTTTTACGACAGGTTCGTCCCTGTACTTTTTTTTCTCGCGAATATTCAAATTATGATATTCCAAATTAGAAGGAAGTGTTCCTATATTAATAAGGGGCACGTTATTACGTGACTCTGCTTCATTAAAACGCCCATCGAACCATTTGCCGGGTGGTTTACAAAGAGATCCTCCTGTAATTGTAGCAAATTTCACTCGTCGCGAAAAATCGGCAGCTTGGACACGAGTCTTCTCAACGCCCTCGACTCCCAACTAGCTCAAGCGCTCAGGGCTTGGAGCACTATCACCCTTCCCTGACATCCAGCACCTCCCTACCTCATCCATCGTGCAGACTCATTGTATATTGTTCCTTCTTGTACTCTACTGATATTTCCAACGTTCACTGTCCCCACTACGCCCTCCCAAGTTTGCTCATGTTTTGAGACTCGAACACACCGCCCTGACCAGGTACCGATCGATCATCTACCTTGTGGGATCATCCAATAGTCTCGTATTCGTTGGTACTAGTCCCCAGTCTGAATCTCAACATTGATTCCCTCTTTCGTATAGGTCCTTCTTTGTTCTCTCCAGTCTCGAATCCCCGTCAAAAAATTCCATTCAAACCTCTACGGTAGATTAAATTCTCGCGCCCTGTTGGCCATACATTCGTGAAGAATTCTGCCCGCTACGTGAATGGCGGATGTGCCAGGGAATGTCCAATGTATACATTATGTGACCAGTTAATGGCTGATAGTCCACCGAGTGTATTATTAAAAGGCTGCTTCTTATTCTGTCATGGTACATGCGTCGGCTCGACGCTGGTCTTTGTCGCCTTGTGGTTAATAAAGGCTGCCGTTTGTCGCCGTCCACTGCGCTGTCTTCGTTGTGGTTCCTGTTGCTCGCATACATCGCACCTGTCGTTGACATACATCGCACCCGTCGTCTTGTCTACTTGTCGCTCGCATACATTGCACTCGCCGTTCGCATACATCGCACGAATCTACTTTTAACATTATCCATGAATGCCCGACCGAAATGTCTCCAGTTTGATTCTTCACTATCTACGGATGAATCGTACGGGAGTTTTACTGATCGCCAGAGTGATCCCTACAGAAGCTTCACCAATTACTCTTCGCTTCCACCCCTCAATATTTTCCCCAAGTTCCAATAAAGGCCGGACCTCAAAATCGCGTAGGAGCAAAGCGAGGAATGCGACGCTCTCCGTCATCGCGAATTTCTTGCCCAGACACGTGCGGGGTCCTACTGAAAAAGCTGTTATGCTCTCATCGTTGATGCTGTCCCATCGCGAGGGCCTGAACGTCATAGGATCATCGTAGATGCGTGGGTTGTACTCTGCGGCAGACCGGGTGATTTGATAAATTACTATCGAGTTGACTCGAGTTGACCCAGGACGTACCGGTGCCAACCACATCGACTACCAAACCAGTTCCTTTAGGCACCGGCAGATGTATTGTTCCCTTGCTGGCATCCAAAAAGGTCAACGTCGTATCCTCAGTGGATTCTCGTATCATGACGTATCCGGCAGCTGTCACCCAGTGTAATGAGCGCGCGCGTGTAAGAGCTTAGGATCCACTCACGGTACAACCTCATGCCTTCAAGAAACACACCTCTCACTTTAGAAAGTTTGTCGGTGAGTGGTCGCTCAGCTATATCTCCTGCTTCTGCAAAGACCTCGCAAATCTGCTCGTAGACCTCTGCCTGCTCCTTTGGGTGGACCGCAAGTAGTGCAAGAACTGCAGCAAGCGTTGATGAACTGGTTTCGTGTCCTGCTAGGAGTGTAATAAACGCCTGTCATGATTAAAACCAGGTAAGTAATTTGATGGGGGATTTGAATCCCCCCGTGTGCTCACATTTCCACGCTAGACGAATCATATCAAAATGGATTCCCGTTGAGACCTCAATGCATAGTTGTAGTTGAATCAAGTGACGTACCAACTCCAAATCGGTCATTCCTTCTTGGTTTTGCTCGTTCGCAAGGACCAACCGGCTGAACACGTCCTGTGCGATCTGACCAAGGTCCGAGCTATTCTCCAGGATAGCCTTTGTCTCCTGTCTTCGATCTTCGATCTGACGATTCAAATACGCCTCCGTATCGCGGAAGGCCTTCCCGATTGTCTGGAGCCTGATGATAGACCACCACCAATGGTTAAACATGCGCCTTTTTCACTGTCAAATTCAGGGTGCACTCACTTCTTGCTGGGGATGTAGTCATAGAACCATCGGGGCGTATTGGACACGACAGACGTCCACTCACTCACCCAATGCATCCCTTCCTGGACAGACATCGTATCCGTATCCGAGTCTCGTTCCTTGGCATGCCCCCATGTGAATGGTAGACCGAATGCACAAGACCCGATCACACAAAGAGCGAATTGAATCGTGATGTTCTTCATTACCGGTACGTCGTGGGTTTCCCCTGCATTGACAGGCCACTTGTCAACCTTGATCATCTCCTCGTATAACCGCACACTCTCGCGCCAAACGAGTTCGTAGCTGTCCATAACCGACATACGCCCCCGTCAGCAAACGCCCCCGTCAGCAAAAGCGAAAGGGGGGGGGGGGGGGTAAAGGTTCAGGGGTTGGACATACGTCTGAGAGTTAAAAGCCGGGCCCATAACACGCCTGTGTTTCCTCCAGCTCTCCAGATTCTCAGACGCAATGTTGGGACCCCACAACAAGATGCCGCCCGAAGCCCAATAGGGTTTGATCCAGGTCTGGTTATTCCCACCGCCAGCGACTTGCTTCATCACCTCTGGGCTGTTCGTGTAGAGCCACGTCGAGCCCCATAACTACGCTTGTGTGCTCAGCTGAAGTTTGCGAACAGGTGGAGCCCCGGGGTTTCGTCTATTACTCACCCAAGGCGTGACCACTAACACCTCCTTGCCTTTCTGAGAATAAACTGTGTAAAAAAGCCGTGAGTCATCTGGGGTTTAACCCCCATGCAATGGAAGGGGCACCCAACGGTTCGGATTCCTGTTCCTCCATCCAAATCGCAGGCCATCGGCAAAGAGCAAACCCGGTAAAGTGAGATTCTGAAATGGCTGGAACACGTCTACTTCTCCAAAGTTCTATGGCCTTTTGTCAAGGATGTGCAATGTGCTCAGGGGACGCTACGGCTTGCCTTCCAGGCTTTCCTGTACTTATAGAGTCGCCAGGAGAAGTAAAGGGCCGAAAAGGTGACCGCCAGGTCGACCAAATGAACCGTCTCCATCGCCTGGAAGCTCAACGAGGAGAGCTAGCAGTAAAAGGACCGTGGGCCACCGTCGGGGTCTTTAGTATAACACTCACGGACGAGTTCGGGGCCTTTAGTTTAACACTCACGGACGAGTTCGGGGTCTGTAGTACAACACTTACGCCATCTTACGGAAATGGAGTGTTGAGGCGGGATGTCAGCTGTTGCAACTGACTCCGGCGCGGCTCGACGGACGAGTGACAGTGAGGCTGGGAATCTAGACCCGGCTACATCGATTCATAGATGCATAGATGCATATTGATCTTGATCTTGCGACAATATAAAGGCCTTCAAGTGTCTCCTTGGTGATGCAGAACGACCGCAGTCAGACGTCGAAAAGATTTGGTGGGCCACGGCTGTACTTTCGTACATAATATAATGAGTTTTACGTACATGTTCACTGCCAGCCGTATTCGGCAGTTCAACTCGCAGGTCAACTCGCGGTAATGTGAAATAAAAGCAAAAGACAAACGTCCGATAGTAGAATAAAAGTGAAGAAAAAAAAAGGGACAACAGAAGACAAACGTCCGACGTAGAAAGAAGGGTAAAGGGTAAAATGGGGTTTCCATCAGGCCATACCACACAACAAGATTAACCGCGCCTTGCGCGAAAAAGGAGGTTTTTGCCTGCTCTAGTGCATTTCGTCTAACATGACCGAGACCGTGGCTCTCTAATTGCTAATCCAACCGAATGGACTGCTTATGCGGTACTAAAAGGAAAGGTCAGTAAACGAGCCCAACGCTTTCAGACGAAAGACAGGAAACGCACATATTCGAGTGCCCAATAACCTTGACAGGGCCCTGCGGTGCACTTGTTGGTGCAGCGTTGAGTTCTTCAGGGGTGGCGGCGGAGGATGCAGTGTCAGAGGGTGTCGCAGCGGGATCAGAGGCAACTAGCGAATCGGTTACAGCTAGTGAATCGGTCGCAACTGAATCGGTTGCAACTGAATCGGTTGGAGCTGGTGATTCGGACGCAATTGATGTCAAAACTGCATCGGTAGCAGTCGCAGTGACAGAGGCCGAAGACAAAACATCATTGGCCTGGGATGGGGAGATCGAATCGGTGATCTGCACGGGGTTGGGACCTTGGCGGACGAGAGCACCGAGAGCGTCGGCCTGGGCGTCAATAAAGGCAATAGTGGGGCCACAGACAATGTTTGCGGGGTTCTGGACATTGACGTCGGCGAGCAGAGGCTGAGTGTCATTTGTAAGGAAGATGACGACTGGTCCATTGAGGCCGGTGGGAACGATGCATTCACTCAATGGGAACGACAAGGCGGTCCCATTAGTGTCGCCAACCCCAGTGATCATTTGGCAAGAGAGGGTGGCGGGGTCAACGCCAGCCAATGCGGGCGAGTCGAATGTCAATGTGGTACCAGGGACGACGGCATCGGTGTTGGTGATGGCAAGGGGAGCATTGGCAGGGATGCCGAGGTCACAACCTGATGTGATGAAGCCACCAGCGAGAGCAAGGACTTGTGGAGGAGTGAGGGCGATGTCGAAGGCTTGTGGGATGGCGCTGGCACCGTTGAGGACGTTGAGGAAGGACTGGTGCCTTGCCTCAATGGTGAGGATGGAGGCAGCGGCGGAGAGGATATTTTTGTCCTGAATGAGAGTGGCGCCTCCTAAATAGGCACCAACACCCACTGCCTCGACGACTCTGGCAACGGCCGCCATGGTTTTGACATCGGTGAGGACACTGTCGAAGTTGAATACACAGTCCGAAAGTGGCGCGCTCCCAACTACCGTGAGGGCGGCATCTAGGCTGTACGTGGGAAGTCTACATTAATGAAGTGGCGATGAAAAAGGAAGGAGACGTACAACTGAGTGTGAGCAGACTCATGGTCGAGGATAGCCTGGAAGTTCTGGACGGCAATGTCTGGAAGGGGAATGCCAGCGTCGATGAAGTCCTGTGCGACGAACTTGGCGAGGGCCTGCTTGTAGAACTCGGTTTCCAGTTGCTCCAACACTTGGGCGAATTCTGTGGACGCAACAAAGGGTGATTAGCAACCCAGATCAGACGAAATTCTGGCATGAGTGATACGCACTAAGGACAAGAATGTCAGCGTCCGCAGCACGCTTGAACTTGGTAGGGACGGCGGTAACCAGGAAGGGGGCAGTAAAAGCAACGACTGTGGCGAGCGTGGGGAAGCGCATAGTGGACTATAGGTTGATGGTATGTGTATGTAAAATGTGTGTGGACGAATTTGAAGGCCTCCTGATGGGTAAAGTTGAAAACTGAAAAACCTGAAAAACCTGAAGTGGCGCAGCCCAGCTAGAGTCGGATACGCAGCGTCAGGAATTGTGTTTCCTGATTCTAGTTTGGTTGTGGATGACTGACCTATGAACCTGTGAAGGGGAGACGAGAAGGTTCGAGGGAAGGATGGGGGAGAGTAAGAAAGAGTGGACGTGAACTATAAATGGACGGCCGGTTTTGTTGGTTGTTGTTTGTGTGAGCGGCGATTTGATGTGATGTGGACCGCATCTGGTTGGTGCTGTGATTTTCTCAATGGTGATGCGATGCAACTCAACACAGCAACGCCGACCGCGACAGTGACGGATGACAGTCGGCAACACAAATAAGGCCTGGAATCTTGAATGTTGAATTCAATATTCCAAATAAACGAATATAAAAATATATGCCCGCGTCTCCCGAGGCTACCGATTGCCCAGCAACCGTTACAATTCCCCTACCCTCCGTATTACTCCCCTGCACTACACTCCACTACCCGTACCCCTCGCCTGAGTGCCGTTCATATGCTGCACCACTCCACACTCCACCCCACCCATTGTTCGAGAAATCACATCCTCAAGCACAAGGTTTGCTCATTACAGCACTCAGCACGCCAGCCCACGCCTGCCCGAAATGCCCACTTCCTTGCGAGTCCCTCGTTCACTCATTACACAATCCCGACTTCTCCGTACCTCTTTTGCCAATAGAAATCGCCCCCCAACACCACCAACAGCCTCGGCTCCCAAGGCGATTGTGAAAGCTTTCACTATGTCCATCCGTCCGTCAAGGAGATCGAGTTCACGCCGTCGTAGCTCATAGAGCACGTTCGATAGTGCCAGGAGCACTAAAGCATAAACGTTATGTCAGTCGCCAGTCCTACTAATAGACGCACCCCGCCTACTTCTCGACTTGGCGTCTACCATGATTGGAGAGTACGACGCCGGATGCCCCGTGGTGGACAGCAGGTTCCACGTCCTCCGCCGTCTGTACACCCTTGATCACGATTGGGAGGTTTGTCATGCTCTGCGAAAAACAACCTTTTTAACAACACGCCTAATTGTAGGGTTCCGATTTGTTAGCACGAGACAGGCCGCATCTGACCACTGCAGCCTCAAAGTAAGTCGACAACGAGGCCGCCACACCTCTCCTTCCATCTCATTCCAGGACACCTTCGCGAGTGAGCTGTCGCTATGAACCACCTCATAAAACACACCGGGTCTTCGTTCATTGGTAGCGCATCTTCTTCTCGTCTACCCAAAACTGGCGTAACTACAGAGAAGGGAACGGCCTTGAATCCCGGATTCTCAAATTTTCTTGATGGTTCTTGTGTAAATAAAACTGTACAAGGGCGATTCTTTACTGCTTGCGCGTGGTGTAAGCATCAAGTAGACACACCTGGTAAAATAGGGCCTGCCACTCCCTTCGTGCCGCTGTTATATCTTCGGTGCTTCTCTGACACCTAAGCTTTCATGTCAGCCCCACGAACGGAGGGTGGGGTAAAAGGCTTACACCTTGGAGTACCCTCATGGCACCTGCGCCGCGCGTGATGTTGCATTCCCCTTCGGAGTGCCCTAGTCCAGCCATGGATGGATACCGGTGATATTAAGACCGGCAGGGGAGTACGGCTTCCCAGAATTGTAATGGGAGGATCAACCACGGCGACAGCGCGCATTCTGTATTCCAAGATTGGAAGGTGCGAGAAGGGACCAATAAAGTGGAACCCTCCCAGGTAATTGCGAGATGCTGAACCAGATGTCAGCTAGTCCAGAAAAGTATTTGAGATTTGAGATTTGAGGATACCATACCCCAGCCATCTTCAGCCGGACTACGGTAGAAAGTCCAGGCCGTCGAGGACAGGACACCACTCGCGACTTCCTCTCTGGCCGCATCCGCCCAGCAAGAATCTTTAGCATTCTCTGAAGGCTCACTCCCATATCCTCAACCTCAAGGGTATGTTCGTCTTCTTCACTCGTTCCTCACCCTCTGCCCTCCTTGGGCAACGTCTCGAGATCAATAAATCCCAATTTCTGCTCTAGTTCTAGCATCGACAGGACGCTATTCGAGTACAGATTCGGCTGAAAGAGTGCAAGGGAAAAAAAAATTGGTCGGTCTGTATTCAACTCAATGGAGGTGATGATAGGATACGGACGTCACATTCGTCCCGGCAATGAGGAAGATGATTTCCGCTCCTCCAGGGTGCTTATTCAAGAAGGGATTGAGGCTTCAAGAGATAAAGGTTGGATCCGAAATTGACCGTCATTTACTCTTCTCTCTCTCGTCTCGATGGATCTCCCAATTCTCTGCATCGAGTTTGACGGGCTTAAAAGCAACGTATGTGTACAACGCAGTCTACACCCCGCGCCGTGTCAGTTTGTGCTCGACGTGACACCAACGAAGCAACGAAGCAACGCACACAGGGCCCAGCCAGATAGAGCAGGATGACCACGGATTTCCAGGAGCCCTTCTTTGGTGGGACAGGCGCTCGACTCGACCAGCTTTCCACGGTCTGAGGTGCATTTTCCGGCACGTCCACTGTTGGCGGTTTTCCCAAATTTACTCGCCGCGCGAAACGCGATGCGTTGGCAACTTGGAGACGCGTTGCCTGTGCTATACGCCCATTTCGAAGAGTTGAGAGAGTATAAGAGGAGCTGCCCCGCAGAACGGTTCGCTGGTGTAAGAATCCAAGAACCATTGAACTCCCAATATATAAAATGACAATCGTAAAATCAAATGCATTGGTGAAATGATCCAACTAAGCCTTTCGTTTTCGTCTTACCTTCATCTCACCCTTCGGAGCTGCTTTGATTATGGCCAGAATATCATCAGGCACCGGAGCTCCAATTTTATCTACCCCATCCTGCCCGGTAGCTTTCGGTGGTAAGCTGACTTTACCGAACCGATTCTCTTTGACACCCTCAAAGATAGCATCCAGCTCGTCGACCTCTCGTTTCCGCTTTCGTGCTCCCCCGGTACCACCCTCTCGTCCACGCTTCGTATTATGTTCCTTCGATACATCGACATCAGCAGCGGGAGTTGCCGCGACAGGTTTGGATGCGACGTCCTGCTGCCTCGTTTGCAGCTTTTCCAGTTCCTCGGCCTGTTGACGGGCCTGCATGGACTTCCATTCCTCCGGCTTCCTATGCAGCAAGGAGAGATGGAGTCTCCTTGCGAAGAACTTGCCATAGAGCGACCCGGCTAATGCATACTCATGAGGGATTACGCTTCGTGCAACCTTTTCCTGTTGACAGTAGATTGGTACATGTCACAGTACCATAACGAGACGACGGACCTTTAAATATGGATCGGCATTACTCCAGCAGCGGTCTCCAACCCTGCTTCCAAACTTGTCATCCACAAGTAGATGATACTGTCCAATAAACGCCATAATTAAGGCCCTCTTTGATTTTCGAGTGACTGTGGGAGACTCGAACACCACGTCGAGGACACGCGAGCTTGTCTTGTCGTGCGCCAGTGCCAGAAGCTCTTCCACGGGCTGCATTTCGATGCTAGAAAAAGACCAAAGATACCTGTGTAACATACCCCCAAGTAAAGGAGATACTGTACATACCTTTTAGTAATGAACTCGTTATGCGGCGCCTCCAACCGAAGGAGGGATTGCAACAACAATGCGCCTTGAATAGTCGTCCCTTGATCTCTAGAACCGCTGTTGGCTTCTTCGGCCGGGTTCCTCTTGTATGTGGGTCAATGAGTGGCTATGAAAATGGTGATTATAACCGAACTGACCTGGAGACTGAGGATCCTTTGAATCACCATTTTATTATCCTCGGGCCCGATATCGAAGGATTGCCGTGTAATCTGCAAGGATGTTCGACCTTATGGCTTGCTGAGGCAAGGATGTGAGCATACCTCAACGACGATATCTTGATGTGCTTTCAGAGCAGACGCTCGGTCTATGAACGCACGCAGAGGACCACTCCGACTTTGATCTTCTCACTAGTTAGCATTGGCCAACGAATTTCATAGGAATTGTGGGACCAACCTATGGCCTTTCCAAGCTTCTTTCCGACCTCGCCCAGGGCACCCTCAAGCCCATCCTCATCTAGGCGCCCAATAGCCTCCGTTACGATGAAATTGGCGATAGGGTGGACAGCGAGCTTGGCCAATTTCCCGACAAAGTACGTTCGCCATGTGTGATGAAAGGCGTATGGAGGGGCGTGCTTAATGACGGTTTGAAGGACGTGAGAGGCTGTCTGGTCCCGCAGCAAAGTGCCAACATAGTCAGATTCGGGGGTTTCCATTGGAGGTGATGCATCTAAAAATGGGACGATTAACGAGAACTGGAGACACATTTGAGTACGATAGAATGCTCACGGTGGTCAGTGACGACACCCATCAGTATGCTATCTGCAAATGAACCTGGCACGTCGGTTTGTTTGAAGTTCGCCTCCAGCTCCAATAGGATCTTAACGGAGCGGTCAGCATGAATAAGTAGCGATATGATTCGTGTGTGTACCTTCAAGGTCGGTGCTGCTACCTTGTTGGCAGCAAGGGCTCGTATCTCAGTGGGACTGAGAGATTGTCGGATGCTGGAGAGCTTTCGCTCTGCTATGGAGAGGAAAGCTTCTGGGGCCTTTCTGTGGTGTGGTTTTCCGGCTTCATTATCAAAAACCGATAGCATTGCGCCTTGCTTCGCCTTGAAGCCTGCACTCCGTTTTGACCGAACAGCTTGCGGTTTGGCGAATTCCGATAAACGGGGATCCAGGAGAATGAAGAGTGCCCGAATGACATGGGATGCAAAAGGGTCTAGAAGCATGGATGAGAGGCTACTCTCTAGTTCCTGTCGCCACTGGTTAGGTTGGTTCGGCCTGACCACAAAATATGTACTTCGCATATCACGAGAATTAGATCTGTCAATGACCGGAGGTTCTGAAATTGAGGCGAATCCTGAGTAGTAGGGAGGATGCCCTGACTTTCGCGTGTGATGGTATCGACTGCAGTGACGAGGAATGACTGTACAACGTGCGAAGCAAATCGGTGAGTGATCAATTGACGGAACCTGTAGCGGAGGGTATTCAGTATCATCTCTCCCAATGGGGTGGTGAAACCTACGATCCCAAGTAATTCTCGATGAAGAGTCGTCGAACAAGGTCATCCATAGAGTATACCATACGTTCTAGTATATTAGAGCAGTCTGGATCTGTAGCCAGTTGCAATTCTTTGCCTTGCATTTCCTGCAGAGCTGCAGCAAAAAACAATCGGCGTTCTAAGGGAGGGCGTTGAGAGGCATGACCCCTTGACAGTATCAGGTACACCCCACCTTCATTTGGATCTTTATCTATTTGTGTCTCGTCCGGTTGCAGTTTCCCACTTGACTGCCATTCTAGCATTTGCTCTTCAACTGTACGGAAGTACGCCTTTACATCCGGATCTACATTGCCCCAAGGTGCCTCAAAGTTATTTTCAGGTACTCCTGGTGCTTTCGCGGGGTCTTCTATCCATGAAGGTTGAGTTTGTGCGATCCCTTGAGTCCTCACATTTGGTGTCTCCTGGATTTCTTGGAACCCTTCCCCCTCTTTCCGCTTGTTTTTTCGTTGCCCTCGTTTCCGATGCTCCCGCGGCATCCCGGCTCTCAAAATTGTGGAGTGCGGTCAAGTGTGTGGAGAGCTGCAATAATTTGGGAAATAAGGATTACTGGCTATTCGCACTATGGTTACTCTCTACCGTACTTTGAGGTGCACACCGGCTTGATACTCACGATCTTATCAACCGACCAACTGAACTTCCCGTCACACAAAGCTCGTTTCCACTCTCACAGACACGCCAAACTGCGATGTCCTCCAGCGAAACCCACCCCATTATAGTGGTCACTGGTGCAAATGGGTAATCCCTGCATATATCTCTGTCGCTCCTTTTTGACGAATACCTCTAGCGGTGTCGGGTTTGGAATCTGCCAACGTCTCCTCTCTAATTTCTTGGGCTTGGAGCAACCTGCAGACTCGCTCCCCCAAGCTCTAGCGACACCCGGGCATAACCTTCCGTGCCAATACGTGCCATGCACCTCTCTCACCATCATCATGGCGTGCCGCTCGAAGAAAGCTGGGGAAGGCGCGAGGGAGAATCTACTTAAAAAACTAGACGAGGACATCAAACACCGAAGTAAAACAGGAACGCCCGAACAACGTACGAGGTATAAGAAGTTCCGCGAGACAGTACGGCTCGACATCCTCCCTTTGGATTTATCTCATAGCTCGACTGTGATGGACTTTTGTGATATGGTCCAACAGCGGTACCTTACCTCCAGTGTCACATCTTTATTTACTGACCTTTGTATAGGTATCCATATGTCAGTCACTTGATCTTCAACGCTGGAAACGCTCCTTGGATTGGCATCGACTGGCCCGCAGCAATTTACGCCATAATAACGAACTTTGTGAAGGCTGTAACTTATCCTCGGTTCAAGCTCCAACAAGTTGGGGTCTTGAGCGAAGAGGGCTTTGGACATACTTGGATGTGCAACGTCTTCGGGCATTTTATCCTTGTTCGTGAATTATATTATACCCAAACGCCACTACCTCCTCATCCGTACGATAGGCCAGAAGACTCCAGCCAGCCCTTGAAAATAGCCCTTGGCCAGCGCGAGTCCTCTGGACAACAAGCTTAGATGTCGAGGAGGACCTCGCCTCATTCGATTTCGGCGATTGGCAGTTGGTCAAATCGAAACGTCCATACGAAACGTCTAAATACCAAATCTCTCTCGTTGCCCAAACGCTCGACATTGCTTCTGCCTCCTCAGGCAAGCCAGTGCGACACTTTGTCACCCACCCCGGCGTCACGGGTACGAACATAATGTCCGAATATTTGGGTCCTATTCGTGAATTTCTAATGGTCATGGCGTTCTACATTGTATGTCACTCTCCGTCCCCACGCATTTCATATATTGAGGTGTCTCTTCAGGCCCGTCTCCTGGGGTCCCCAAATCATCCCTTAGCATGGCTAAGCGGTGCTATCGCCGTGGTACACGTCTGCCTTGTGAACCTCGCCCTCCTCTGTACTCCGGAAGAACCGACCATGTACGCCTCCCGCGCGACGAGGTTCGGCAAAGCGTACGTCGGAAACAGTGACATACCCATGTGGTCCGAGTACAGGGAGAAAGGCGAGGGTCTGGTCAAGCGCATGGATGGCTTATTGGAGAGTTTGCTCACACAACGGAAGCTGGGGAAGATGGTGAATGAGAAGCTGAACTGATGCGCGCTCGACTCGTTGGATTCGATCGGGTCGTGCAATGTTGGGCGTATCGAAAAGAGTAGACTTGTGAGTTTGCTATAGATCTGACGTTAAATCTACAAACCCACTAAAGCCCTTCCCATCGAACGATGGAGCATCGCCAGAACCTCGGCACGGTCATCATGTGAGAGCGGTCTGCAAGTCTAATCTGGATGGTTCCGTACCCTAAGGTCGGCCTCGTAGGTAGTAAGAAACGTAATGGTTTTAACAGAAGTGCAATTGACATTCCTATCTACTATGATAGTATAATAGCTATGATTCAAGGAAGCACCACAGATCTAGTTGCTCGCCCGGTAAATTAAAAGGGCCAAATTCAGTCATCTTGCCTTCCACCATGTTCACTTCTGAGGCCGCCAACGTCGCATTTGCAGGAAAGGTCCTCGTATTAGTACGCTATGAAATGATGACCAACTTTCGGGTATCTAACAAGCAGCTAGCCAATCGTTTCTTTAGGAAACGTCGCACAACTCGCCGCCGACTTGCTTATCGCCAGCCTGAACCTCAACCGCCTAGGGTTTTTGGACGCTTCTTATCTCGTTCCAGCTATCGGAGGACGCGAAGGTGGTCTCCCGGGTGTTTCTACCCCACTTGAAGGTAGGTCGAGACCAGCCGAGACGCGTCAGCTCTAATTCAGTGCGCGGTGTCCAGTATATGGAAAAGATGATCTAGGTGTAGTCATTGTGCAACAACGATCACCGGTCCTCAAAGTATGTCGACCTGTGTTACCAATACGAGTACTAGTAATCGAAGTGACGGCCAACGTGAACAGGCACACAAACACCAATTTATCGATGACCTGTTGAGGTGGATACGTACCTCTGCATTCTCTGCGGTGATTCTCCTGACTGGTATCGATCCTACGAACCGTACCGATGCCCAAATGCTGTGAGCCCGTTCCTCACCGTTACCGGAATAACGTACACCAACCCAAACCAGGTCACCTACATATCACTATCTGCCAGCCACGACAGCGAAGCCACCCCCACTGCTTTCAGAGATTGTCCAGTTACTCCCCTCCTTCACTAAACCGTCCAATACAGAAGAAACAGAATCACTTGTTCCATCTATACCCGGTGGTGGACTAACCTATCGCTTCCTATCGTCATTAGACAACAAGTGGCCAATCCCAACTGTTTCACTTCTGCAGTACGTCCTCGAGGGTGATAACCGCGGGGATGCAGGTATATTCGTAGCACTTTTGAACCGTGTCCTTAAATTGAATCTACAGAGTGAGTTTCCTTCTCAGTTTGCATGGGTCTACCCTCATGCAACGCCACAGGAGTCGTTGAGCCAGAAAGCTGGAAACAGGGTCTATTCGGCACGCCGCATGACCAGGCTATGTTTGGATAAGGAATGATTCCATCTTGTTTGATCTAGTTGGTGTTGCGAACAAAGCATTCTCACCTTATATATGAACTATGAAGTGTGCATCTGAGACGCCTAATACCTTTCTTACTACCCTCTGACCGTTTCCTAGTGTTCATCGTACCAAGTTTCCTCCGCCCCGCCGACGCACCAATCAGACAGTCTGCATAGTTCTTAGGCGTTTCCAAAACGAAAGTACTACATATGGAGAGAAGAGGACGTACTGACTCTCAGTTCCTCGCATGTTGATCGAACTCCGGGTCGCTTCTGGCTGCCGATGACACAGATCTGAAGGTAATATCCCGCGCTCTCTGGGATACCAGCAGATCCTTTATGTGTGGTGTCACGGTGCTCTGAGCGGGCCGTCTCGACATCCTATCAACTGAATTTCTGGGTTTCGCTAATCTTCGATGGATGCCCGTGCAGCCTCTTTCATTTCAACAAGCATATTCTCGTCCGGACACAAGCTGAGTAGGTAGATTCGTACTGCCCCGTGAGAACTGATGAGACTCTGTTGTGGCGCGGTTCCATTTGAGCTGTACGTTCCAAGGGCGAGTTTGGTGACAAACAGCGCACAGTTGGACACAACAGCCGTCCTTCTTAATTTTAGAAAATAATGGCGTCTGCATTCCACGACCCTCTTTCACCTTTCTCAGACCCTCATCGCGACGCCCCATGGCCGGCGACACCCCACACCGCCGCGGACCTCCCGCCAACCCTCGTTCGGGCCCCGTCGACGCAGTCCCAGGTGGCGGGTATTGACAGGAGTATCAGCAACGGGACCAACGGAGGTTTAGGAACAGGACCATGGGGCAGGGAGCCCCAGATCTACGGGCAGCCGGAACCAGGCCTCATATCACCTCAGGCCACCAAGCCGTCCAACGGCCAACCACTAGAGAAACCAGAACCGTACCTCCGTGTACGCATCACGGCTCTCGACAGAAACAGGAGAGATATTCTCGTCCGCTTCGATGCACAGGCGAGTCTCTGTCGGTCAAATGCGAACCACTATGCTCACCAGGCACACAGACAAACCTCACAAACTTCACGGGCACCACGTACAGGAACATATCCAGATCTTATGTAGAGTTTCAGCGCTTCTATGAGCAGATTGTATATAGCAACCCCCAAACCATCATCCCAGCCCTGCCGCTCCCGCAGACCGCCGCTCCCACAGATGAAGAAGGTACGCAATACCACTCGGGGCATTAAGCACATACTCACGTATCACTAGATGACCGCCTGGTGAAGGTCATGCTCCAGCGCTGGTTCACACGCGTCTGTGAGGACCCCATTCTATTAAATGACGAAGAAGTGCGCTCGTTCATCGAAAGCGACTTCGGCGTACGTGTCTTAGTCTTCGCTGGACGCACCACCTTCTCACAGAGTATTAATAGTACCAGCCAATGCCGCGTAAACCCCGCCGGACAGGTTCAGGATTCAGCCTCCTGAGTCGCCGTCCTCCCGACGAAGACGAAGAACTCCAGCGCGCGCGGTTCGAGCTCACGAGATTAGAGACGCAGTACCTTGAAGTGGCCAAGGCGATCGACAAGCTAGCCCGAGCACGCAAAGGTGAGGGTCTTTCTTCCCTCTCATGGCCTATAACGCTTATACTATAGTCTAGGAATGTCCATCGCACATGCAGAAATGGGCAATAAGCTCGTCGATTTTGCCGCCACCGAAGTCCACCCGCCACTTTCCTCCGCTACTCGAAGGATGGGGCGGGCGTGGCATAGCTACTCCGATCTGGACCAGGCGCAAGCCATCAGCGACTGCGTAATTCTTGGTGATACCTTGGGCTATCAAGGAATGAATTCTCGATCTGCCAAGGTTTTTCTTTCCTTTTTGACATTTGATTTCCCAAGCGCTCATGCCGTTCTAGGAAACTCTCTTGCAAAGAAGTGCGGTGATAGAGGAGTACCAAGAGGCCGTCAAGGCTACTATTTCCAAGCGACGGAATATTGAGCGTTTGAAAGCGAGCTCCAACATACGTCCAGAACGAGTGGACGACGCACTTGAAGAACTTGAAGAAGCCAACAAAGTCGAAAATCACCTCCACCAGCGAGTAGAGGGTATATCGCAGAACCTCCACAGAGCTCTACACAGACACTCGCGCATAGCACATGAAGACATAACTGCTGCACTAATCGAACACGCTCGCACCAACATTCTCTACGAGAGGCAATTATTGAGAGAACTTGAGAGTCTTCTGCCTGAGGTCCGGGCCTCGGCAAATCCAGCACCACCGCAACTAGTGGGAACGCCTTCAATACCTCCGCTAGTTGCTGCTCCGCCACCAGCCTTACCAGGAGGAATGCCGCCTCGAACTACCATCACCACTGGCACATTCCTCCCTCGGACGCCTGTGGCTCCTCAAACCTCAGTGCCACCTTCTCCATCACCACACCCATCACCCATCGCGCCCATAACAGTGACACCTTTACCAGTATCTCCAACAACAGCATCAAGCGGTGCGGCGGTCCCCCAACCGAACGATCTCCCACCGCCCATGGCGCCTCGCTCACCTATTCCGACACTAGTCACGAGTTCCCCATCCACGAGCTCCTCTCCTATCCCTGCATTCCCAAAAACAAATCAATTTACACCAAGTGTCATGCCTGCTAACGTTGGCTCCATAACGCCCAGTTTCCCAAAGACGAACCAGTTTGCGTCGCCCACACGCTCCGCGTCCTCTACGTTTGCCGCCTTTCCCCGGACGAGCCAGTTTGTTCCCAACCTGCCATCACAGCACATCAGTGCGCCAACGTCGCCCGCTTATGCCAATGGAACGCAACCACACACCCCCATCACGCCCAATCCACAACTATCCTCGGCGTCCCCCGCTCCTCATCTACGTGCTCCGCTCACTCAGTCGTTGCCGGCTATGCCCCCACCTGGATCCCCACAACAGGGGTTGCAGCAGCAGCAGCAGCAGCTTCCACCGCAAGCTGGCGGGGTAGACCCACTAGGCGGCGCGTCGCGAGTCATCTCCAGCCCAGGCATCCGCAGCGCACAGAGCTCCCCCTCTCCTCTTTCCGCATCGACATCCTTCGCACACCCAAGCCATTCACACACCCATCTGGCAGTCGACCCACTGACAGGGTCATACATCAGTCCACTCAGCCACGGGCATGGGCAAACCAGTCCAATCGGTCCGAACGGGCAATATACCAGCAGCACGAACCCGCTTGGTGTTGGCGTCGGACCGGTGCCACAACAAAGGTCGGCGCTTGGTCCGGGAATCACTGGTAGCTTTAGGGGCGCTATGAACGCACCGATGACGAGGAGTCGGCTCGATGCGCGCGAGGCGGCGAGCAAATTAGCGAATCTTCTCTGAGTTAGGGCAAACCACGCGGAAATGGATGGGCTTTTAATAGAGTGATCGTGTGTGCTACTTAATTTTTCTACGTGTATGCTGTATGCGATTATTGACGTACATTGGTTATTTGAAGTCTGCCTTGTTCGGCCGTAAGAGGCAGGGCTTCCAGACTCGTTATTAAGGATCCAAATGAAAAATGAATAGGATGGCTGGAGCTAGCCGTGATCTCGAGCGGTGTCCGGGTTATATTTCGCTAGCCCATTCAAATGAAGGGTTAAACACCGCAGTTTATGAGCCTGACCAGCAGAATTGATTGGAGTGAACAGCTGGCATCCCATGGAAACCCGAGGGACACTCCATTGTGGTAGAGTCCGGTGAATAGGCACTATGAAAGGGAGAAATAAATACGTTCATCAACAGGCCATACAAAACATTTCGGTAAGGGCTGCATGACTACTAGCGAGGGAATTACAACATCACTCGAATCGCAAAGTTGTACCAAAGGTTGATTCAAGATACAAAAAGGAGATGGTTCGAAGTTCCAAATAATAATGCTTCGCACAACCACAAGAAATCAAACCAAGGGCACAAACCTAACAGGCAGTATAGACCTGAGCGGACAAGACTAAAGGGAAAAATATCCTTTCGATACTTTCGCCTTCCTTCACATCATGCCCATTAAACAAGGCCCCAGGCACCGGCCTTTTTCATCCCCTCCACTAGCGCATCGACGTTACCGAGGCAAGTACCAAGTAGCTCCTTCTTCTCCTGTGTACTCTTTACTCGCCTACCGTACGGACTACAGCTCTTTCTTGGCGCTGGCGTCATCAGATCATTTCCGTCTACTGACTGACTCCGGGTTATGAGTACACTCTTCACTCCATTACCGAGCATGTTCGCCTCGCTCTTGCTATGCGCGTGTCGCAAGGGAGAATGGACCTCGCTTTTGGCCTTCCTCATTGGCGTTCCACCCGCAGTGGCTGAACCTGCATGCAAGTAACGCCCTCCTCTTTTCGAAGGGTTCTCAACATCTTTTTCTCTGCGTGGTTGTTCCCACGTAAGATCAATGGTTCCAGTACTACCATCAGATGATGCTCCTCCAGCACTGGACCCACTCTCCGAAGAAAAAATAATATTCCTGCCCTGGTACTTTGCATTGGATGTGACGAACACCCCGGGGTCCATGAGCGAACTGGCCGAGGAATCGCGGGCGACCTCTCTGTTATCTTGTGCACTGCCCTTGGCCGCATGCCTCTCCTGGCGTCGGGAGGGCGTCTTGGGTTCCACGTCGCTCGGTACACCTGCCCTGCGTGTTGCGAGGCTGGAGTTGAACTTAGACTGCGCGTTGGGGTCAGAGAGTGCGCCATTGGTTTTGCGGTTTGGTGTGCGTGGCGTGCCAACGCCAAGGGCGGCAACCTGTTGACGCTTCTTGACAGGAGTGGAAGGAGTAAAGTCCAGATCTTTCGTTAACAGTCGGAATTCGTGGATTTTCGGGTTTGGAGCAAAGGGCCGGCCGTCCGAGCTCGTCGAGGAGGCCATAGACTCGCTCGACGATGCTGGGGTGATGGTGATCATTGACACTGGTGGAGGAGGGAGAGGAGAATTTCCATGGTCTATCATGGTGGCGCCTGACAATGTATTGAAGGCGGTAAACTGTGAAATTTGGAGGTCGTTATCAATTGAAGTTGGCTTTTGTGGGTATAACATCCGGTCCGATTTGGCTCCTGAGTGTACCAATTCCTCTTCTGGTAAGAGGTAAAAATACAAAAATTCGAGGCATTTTATCCTGAGTTGCTGAGTCAGTGTATAACTTGGGAAGCAAGACAAGGACTTACTTAGTCTCTTTCAAGACGCCTGCCCGTTTCAATGTCCGAACGACTGCATCCAGACCGCCGACTTCCTCAAACGAGCGCAGCCCTTCGGGAGAGTCAACAAGTATACACAACAAGGTATCAATGATTGTGGAAGAGAGTGTAGGAGATGACGAGCTTGAAGCCGCTTCGCTGGCGGTTGAGGTTGGTTGAGAGGACTGAGTGGGAGTGGTAGGCGTGGAGACCTCGGAAACTGTACTTGGGACGTGTCTTGACAGTAGTAGGAGGTCAAGGAATAGCTGGAACGAATTGGATGAGAAACATTTTTCTGCCGCTCTGCATTGCATACCTGGATACACCATCGTCGGGCAAGGAAGCGTTTACTGGGGCCATGAAGCAAGGATGTACCTTGTAGTATTGCCAAAGCTTGCATCATGGGTCGACACAGAGCACGCACGCTCTCGCTATCTGCAAACCAATGGTCATTGACGAACAATAAGAATAGGAGCCAAACTAACCCAGGGGAACGTCGTCGCTCGCGGTACTGAGGGCGTTGTGCAAGACTTGGGTCCAGGAAGCAAGTGAAGAAACTAAACGTGACGCGACTAGCGCGTAAAATAACAGAGGTATGGGCTTGTGGTAATCGGCCGCGTGGGATGGAATGTCGCTCACCGTTGGTCTCGAAGCTGGACTGTAAGTCTAGAAAGATATGAAGTTGTGAGACGCTATTAGGTGAGACGCATATCGACGCAAGGAGGTGTTCCAACGAGCTCAACGCTCGCTCTCGACCAGCCAACGAGGAACGGGTTGAAGCGATCTGCAAAATGTGGTACAGTGAGCCTACTAGCCAATACGGTAGAAGTAATTACGCCAACGTCGTCGAGAGTGTTGAGGATAGTATCCTCCATAACTGGTGTCCAACAACTTGGTTATTGAGGCTGGAACAGCTCTCTTCTTGAAACCTCCACGTCAACCTGATAATACCCGCCCATGGTCCGCTCGACAACAATTGCGCGTGCCTCGGATGCTCTTCCCCTCGCTGCTTCTGTTGACGACGAGCAGGTCAGCCAACACTCACCATAACCTCCAGCACGTCACACATGGACTGAACCAAACCGCGCTTTCATGGCGTCATTAGACAGAAGAGGCTCTCCAAGAACATAAGCAGCAAGCAAAGCTCATCTTCAGACGCATTGGCCCAAACTCCGAGCCGCGCTGCTCGATAGAGAGTGACGCTTATACTCTCCAGTATGGCTTCCGTCATACCAGCCATGGGACCAATCCACTCATTTGCAATTCGCGACTCACCTAGTTATCTGATATCAGACGGCGTCATATACCTTACCATAGCAGAAAAGTCGTACCCTCGTAAACTGGCCTTCTTGTTCCTTGACGAACTTGCACGAGAGTTCTCCCAATCGTATGGCTCAAAAGTAGATACCGCACGGAAGCCGTATGCTTTCGTTGGCTTTGGTAAGTCTCTGTCCTCGTCCGTCCTAGCTGCACTCCAGGTGTCGCCTCTATTCATGAAAATATCCATCCCAATATGCCCTCACTACTAGACGAACGCTCATGGTCTTTCTTCTTCAGATACATTCATGTCCAAGACTGCCCGACTGTACAGCGACACCAGAACTGCGTCAGCCGCCGCCGACGCTGCTCCGTCCAACCTGGACAAGCTGAACGGTGAACTACAGGACGTCACACGGATCATGACTAAGAACATGGAGGAACTCTTATGGAGAGGTGATAGCTTGGATCGTGAGTTCCTTTTCTGCCTTTCGTCCACCCTGGAATTTGCGGATGCACACGGTCCGATACCGATGTTATATAAGAACACCCCCTGCTGATGGCCGGAATCATGCCGTAACTTCGAGTGCTTCGCCGTTCTGAGTGACTTCAGCAACTGGCACCCCGCATCTCGAAAGTGCCAGTCTTTCGCTTCTGCAGGCAGGCAACACTGCATCCTTCCTGCCACTATTCCTTCCTGAGGCACTCGGCCAGTGCAGATGGTCCCCACTGACAAGCATCCGCCGTTTGAAATCCTCTTACTGAAGAAACCCTCCCGTCTGCCAGGAATGTCGCACCTATCAACTTCCCTCCGTTCTGAAACCGAAAAGTACAAAAAGGCGGCGCGGAAGATCAACATTGACGCATTAATCCGACAGTGGGCCCCTATTGGGGCTATCGGCTTCATTTTTATCATCTTCATATGGTGGAGATTTTTCTAGGTTGCATAGGGGCACGCATGAATAGCCCCACCGCACGCGCCAGCTACTCAAGTCAGGATCATTTGTCCCGACTCGCCGGGTTTAGATTCCGTTCGTATGGCACTATATTCTCCTATACACTAGGACTATATGCATGTACATCCGTATTGGTCTTGTTTCGTCGTTTCCTGTTCTCTCCCGGCGCGTGACCAGCATGGAGGACGAGCATGGACCAGCAGCGCTAGCCCAGAGTGATTCCGATGTGTGAGAAGCAGTCAGACCCGTCAGACCCGTCACAGCTGCTTGCGCCTTGCGCTGCATATATTTATAAGGTCTGCTCGCCGGCACCTTGGCCCCCTCTGCCACTCATTTTCGACGCGGCGTGTCACCGATCCGTCCTCGTCGCTGTTCGATAATCAAGCACACCGACGATGTACGGTGCTCCTCAACAACAAGCAATTGCTCCTTGGGCTGCTCCCTTTGCTGCCCCCGCTGCTGCTCCTCCAGGTCTTGTTCAACAGCTGCCATCACCCCCGACTGGCGCCGGCGATCGTGGTAGTCCACCTCCAGGGGCTATAACGAGACGTCCAAGGATCGACAAAAAGACAGGTCGAACTGGCGAGGAAATCCTTGTCTGCTGGCTCACTCCAGCTCCGTCAAACCCATTTGGGCACAAATTTCGTGCGTGACAATGTGCCGAACCACCCGCAGAGTAAAGGGCTTATAGATTTTATTCTGATCCCAAGAAAAGGAATGGCGGGTGGTTAGCGATCCCAGTCGAGCGCAAGAGGCCTCGTGGGAAGCCCGTACCCAAGCCCAGAAGCTACAGGAGAACTCTGGTCACAACCTTTCAAGTGCCGCCGCTGGTGCTAGTCGAGCCGAGCAACAACGTAGGCGTATTCCACACCCTGGGCCAAAGCCTGTGAGCCTCAATGCCTGCCCTCCACAGCCTCTTATCTAACGCGAACTCGTACTGCAAAGAACGTAGAGATATCTGGATTGAGTAAGAAAGATAAGAAAAAAATCATAGAAGACTGGTACGCGTGCGCCTGCCGGTGGACCGGTTCCTCGTGTTGACGGCTGTGCACCGGGCAGGCAGAGAAAGGTGGAAGAGTACACCAAACAAGAGATGAGGGACGCCGAAGCTATTGAGAGATCCGATAAGAACAACACGAAGCACCAACGATCTCAGAGTCAGAACCCCATGTCAGGGTATCAAGATGCATACCTCCAACAACAGTTTCTACAACAGCACCAGCCTCCCATTGCTGGTCCCTCGAACCAATCCCGTCGTCCGTCAATCTCTGCCTCTCCGTGGCAAGCTCAACAACAGCAATCGTTTTCGCTTTCACACGACCCCGTTCTAAGCGCGATTAACTGGCCTAGTCCGAACCAATCGGCACAACTACACCAACCACCACAGCTACACCGATCCAGTACTTATAATGGAAGCAAGGTGAACTCCGTACGCATGCCCGGCATGGCGGCCGGATCGGACGACTTATCTGATATTGAGAATAAATTGAGGATGGCCACGCTGAACAAAACGCATGATGGGTACATCAGTGCCGCCGAAGAACGAGGTCGGGAGAGGCAACGACGGATTTCCGGTGGATTGCTCGGTCTCACCTCCCGCTCGAGAAGCCGTGCTCCTGAGGGTGGGGCAATGGGTCACGGCACCATGGGTCCAAGTCAAGTTCAGGACGCCTGGGACAATGCACAGCAGCGCCAGCGGAAAATCAGCACGGCTGAACGCCCGGCGTTTTATCCTCAGGCTGGAGGCGCGAATATGGCGCAGTATCAGCAAGGAGTCATCCCTCAACAACCTAGCCCGAATATGCAACAAGGGCATGGGCGGCGGGTGCCTGTTAATGAGAAAGCCTGGGAGCAAAACACGAGTATCAACCACGGAAGACCTCAACACGACTACGACTACGACGATGACGAAGATGATGATGATGATGATGATGATGATGACTGGGGAGGTCGGCACAAGCAATCCTCTGCACCTTCGCAGATGCCACAGCACGCTAGAATGCAACACCAGAAGACACCTTTCCGCCAAGCTATGTCCATTCAGCAACAGCAACCTCAGCAGGTGCAATTTGCTACCCAACCATCGCCCAATACCGCCCCTCGACAGATGTGGCAGGGTCACTCGCCTATGATCCCCGTCCAGACACAACTTACTGGTGGTATCATCCCGAGCCCCATGGCCGGAGTTAGGACCATCCAAGCCCAGCCTTCGCCTAATCAGCCCCAGTACATCCAGATGGCCGCGAACGGCATCTCTGGTCACCCGTCGCCTATGGTTCAATCCAATGTAATACAAGGAGGAGTTTATCCTCCGGGTCATATCTTAGCTGGAAAACCAGTTAATCAAGGGCCTGTGCATGGACCTTCGACGATGGCAACCTTCACCAAAACTCCTGCTCAGCCTGCTCAACCGTTGAAAACACCCTTGATGTCTGCACAGTCGTTCCCCGCCCAAGGGAATAACATCAGTGATCAATTCGCGGCAAAGTTGAGTCAGGTACAGCCTGTTCCCGTTGCTGGAGGGTTTGTCATCCCGGAAGCAGCGGTCGCGCTTGCGCGTGGACAAATTCAGCCTGGAATGTCACATCCTCAACAGCAGCAGCAACTTTATGGGCTTCCACAACCCCCTCAGCTCATCCCTGTCCCCAAAAATGGAGGCAGTGGTGTACTTACGAGCACAGGCGGCATCATCCCAGGTGGATATGGAGGACCCCAACAGCAGCAGCATCCACAGGCTCACGAGGCCCAACAACGCCTAAAGCATCACCAGGGTCAGCCATTTACCGGCCATACGGTCTCATACCAGTCCTATGGCGGAAGCAGTTCAGGAGCCTCGCCTAACCTAGGCGCTGATCGCAGTGGTCTTGAGAGCGATTACGAATTACTCCGCCCTCCGAGGAGGCCTCAACAACAACAACAGCAGCAGCAGCAGCAGCCCGAGCAACGGTGGCAGCAGCACCAAAGGCAACAGCAACAACAGCAACAACAGCAACAACAGCAGCAGTACCAGCAACACCAGCACCAGCAACACCAACAGCAGCAACACCAACACCACCAGCAACAGCAACACCAACAGCACCAGGTGCGGCCGACCCAGCACGGCGCACGTTTTACACCACAAGGGCGATTTGAACCTCTAATCGTCATTCCGGACCTGAATGCTCCAGGAGAATTCCCGCGTTTACCAAGGGTCCTGAGCGAGATGAGGATCAGGCATGAAGACTGGGCAGTATTCATGCAGGTATGCTTATATACAATCCGCCATTTTCTTGTGGCTAAATCGACTATCCCTGGTTTCACAGGAGATCCTGGGCACTTGGCAAGACCGAAACCGGGTGCCTGGGAGGTACGGTGCTGCTGCTCGTCAAGTATCCGAAATCGTGGACAAGTGGAATGTAGGATTATTCAAGCCACATGGCGTTGACGTTGCCTTCTTCCGTGGTGATAAGCGCAAGTCCGGTGACGCACGCACGCAATATGACACCAGAAACGACCACCTTCCCTTCTTAGACAGAGCTGCTCCGTTTGATGATGATGATGACTCGTCAGACGACGACAACGAGGAAGGAACTGCGAGCATCCTTGGCTCGCAGATCACCCAGAACTCAATGCTGACAGGGGGGAGACAACTCTCTGCACAGCACATGCTGCAGCTCGAAGAAATGCGGAGAGAGCGAAAAAGAGTGCTAGAGGAGAAACGTCTCGCGAAACTCAATAGCCGACAATGTTGGTACCTCCTCCTTGCCGCAATCGGGTCTGATCACTAACTCTTTGTTTTTAAGATGAGCCAGCGCACTCGATTGCTATCTTCCCCGTAATCCCCACATAACATTCCCTTCTGCTGATCAGCGATCGGTGACTTATACCCACAAACTTCTTGCTTCATGATCCCTGTATATCTTAAGTAGTATCGCGTGTCATTCCCATTGAGCCATTCTGTAGCCTCTGTGTCAATCTCGAGCGTCGATCCGCAGTCTCCGTTTCGGTTTCACTTGCCTATCTACATCGAACATTTTCCGCATATTTAATGCAATCTTTGATTCCCAA
>Ga0307515_10000104_pt1 | contig 198238 bp, 167 predicted proteins | sample 17_EM_MG_FD_194513 | JGI IMG/M metagenome (GOLD analysis project Ga0307515, IMG submission 194513) | Populus trichocarpa ectomycorrhiza microbial communities from riparian zone in the Pacific Northwest, United States - 17_EM | ecosystem: Host-associated > Plants > Roots > Unclassified... | reverse complement strand
CGGGAAGCCCGCTTTGTACCGTGAATCGTTGGTGATGATTGAGGCAGTGTCAGGCCGCGCCCGAACCGCGGTGTGCCCAGCCGGTGGTGCGCTTCTCGATCACGGCAAACAGCTCGTACATCGCCATGGCCATCGCGCCCACCACCAGCAGGCCGGCGAAGGCCAGGCCCATCTGCATCGACGAGCCAGCCGAGATCAGCAGGTAGCCGATGCCTTCGTTGGCGGCCGTCATCTCCGACACCGTGGTGCCGACGAAGGCCAGCGTGATCGCGACCTTCAGTGAGCCGTAGAAGTAGGGCATCGATCGTGGCAGGCCCACCTTGATGAGCACGTCCCAGCGCTTGGCGCCGAGCACGCGCAGTACGTCTTCGAGCTCAGGCTCCAGCGTGGCGAGGCCGGTGGCGATGTTGACGGTGATCGGAAAGAAGGAAATCAGGAACGCCGTGAGCACCGCCGGCCCGACACCGATGCCGAACCACACCACGAGGATGGGCACGAAGGCGGCCTTGGGCAGCGCGTTGAACGCCGTCATCAACGGGTACATTGCCGCATAAGCTAGGCGCGAGCTGCCGATCAGAAAGCCCAGCAGCGTGCCGACGACGATGGAGATGCCGAAGCCCACCATCGTGACCCAGAAGGTGCGCCACGCGTGGCCTGCGATCACGCTCTTGAACTCGAGCAACTGTGTGGCGATGCGCGACGGTGCGGGGAAGATGAACTCCGACACGTTGAAGCCGCGGCAGATCAGCTCCCAGAGCAGCAGCACGGCGATCAACAGCAGCCAGGGCGCGAGCTGCAAACGCTGAGCCTTCGTCATGGCGCGACTCCTGCCACGCCGCCTACGGGTTCGACGCTTGTGCGGCGAATCGCGCCGATGTGTTCGCGCAGCTCGAGCACGATGTCGGTGAACCCCTTGGTGTAGGTGAGCTCCAGTTCGCGCGGGCGCGGCAGCTCGATCTTGCGCTGGACCAGCATGCGGCCCGGGCTGCGGCTCATCACATACACCGTGTCGGCCAGGAAGACGGCTTCGCGCAGGTCGTGCGTGACGAGGATGACGTTGAATTTCTGCACGTTCTGCAGGTCGCGCAAGATGCACCACAGCTCTTCGCGGGTGAAGGCGTCGAGCGCACCGAAAGGCTCGTCGAGCAGCAGCATCTTGGGTTCGTGGATCAACGCGCGGCAGATCGATGCGCGCTGCTGCATGCCGCCCGAGAGCTGCCACGGGAACTTGTCTTCATAGCCACCGAGCCCCACGCTCTGCAGCAGCTTGCGGGCCTTGTCGGCGTAGGCCGCGCGTTCCTTGCGGAAATTGCTGCGGTAGGGTTCAACGATCTCGAGCGGCAGCAACACGTTGTCCAGCGTGGTGCGCCACGGCAGCAGTGATGACGCCTGAAACGCCATGCCGGTGATCTTGAGCGGGCCGCTGACCTCGCGGCCATCGATCAGGATGCTGCCCTGCGAAGGCATCTTCAGCCCCGTGGCCAGCTTCATAAAAGTCGACTTGCCGCAGCCCGAAGGCCCGACGATCGCAATGAACTCGCCGCGATCCACCTGCAGTGAAATGTCTTCGACGGCGAACTGTTTGTTGGCGAGAAGCTCGTCGTTGTACGCGAGCCAGACATTGCGAAAGTCCACGAAACTGGTCATGTGGGAGGAGATTTAGGCAATTGATTGATGACGGACTTCACGGCCTGTTGGTAGAGCTGAGGCGCCTCGCGGTGCAGGCCGCTGTGGCTGCCCCCGGGCACTTCGAGCCACCGCACGCCGGGGCGCGCTGCATCACGCAATTTTCGGCCCAGCTCCACCGGCACCGTGTTGTCGTCTTGCCCGTGCATCATCAGGATCGGGGCGTCGACCTTGCCGATCTTGTCGATGGAATCGAACTTCTGGCGGGTGATCCATGAGGCCACCGTGCCGATCACCCCCACCGACGCCGCCACGTCGGGCAGGCTGGTGAAGGTCGACTCGGTGATCAGCGCGGCGTAGTCGACGAGGTAGCGCTTGCGGCTCGCCAGGTCGATGGCCACGCCGCCACCCATCGAGTGGCCGAATATCACGCGCTTGCGCGGGTCGGGCACATGGCGGGTGAACTCCGTCCAGGCGACGTCGGCGTCGTCAAGAATGCTTTTTTCGGACGGCGTGATGGGTGAGCTCTCGCCCCAGCCGCGGTAGTCGACCGCCATCACCGCGAAGCCGGCATCGCGCAGGGCTTCGATCTTGGGGTAGTTGCGGTAGAGGTTGCGAAAGGTGCCGTGCAGGTACAGCAAGGCGGGCGCGTCGGGGTTGTCGGCCTGCGGCATCCACCAGATCTCGAGTTTGTCCTTCGTACCCATGGCGGAACCGGGCACGCTCAGCGAATAGGTTTCGTCGCTTGGGCGAAACCCCTTGAAATCTGCGGGTTTACCGGGCGTGGGTCGGTAGACCAGTTCGCGTTCCTTGTTGTCCCACCAGGCGCAGCCTCCGAGCGCCGACAGCATGGAAAGCGTCACACAGAGCGTTGCGAAGCCACGGATCCCCCGGCCAGAAGTACTCAAAAACCTGGCGACAATTGCGAGCATGAGATTCCTTGTTCCTGCGCTGGCCATGGGCCTGTCTTGTTGTGTCTTTTGTGCCCATTCACAGACCGTTGCACCCCAGGCAGTGTCGCCCAGCGAGCTGGCTCCTGCCGCCGCTGCTCCGACCGGGGGCATCTGGCGCCTGATGGCGTCGCCCTACACCTACCATTATTCACGTGACCCTGAGCATCGGCCGGTGCGCATGATCGGGCTGGAGCACCAGCGCGCCGACGGCATCCTTCTTGGCGGCACCTACTTCAGCAACTCGTTCGGGCAGCCCAGCGCGTTCGTGTACGGCGGGCAGCGGCTGGAGAACTGGAGCGACTATTCGCAGCTGTACGCGCAATGGACGGCGGGCGTGCTCTATGGGTATAAGGGTGAATTCAAGGACAAGGTGCCGTTCAATCACGGCGGGTACTCGCCGGGTGTGGTGCTGGCGGTGGGGTGGCAGTTCACGCCGGTTTATTCGGCGCAGGTGAATGTGCTGGGGAATTCGGCGTTGATGTTTCAGGTATCGGTGGATTTGCCTTAGCGGCTGGGCTTGGCTGAGCCTGCGGTTGCACATCTCCACTCGCTGAGGTATCGAAGCCCCTGCCAGCCGTGCCCGCGCACGTTTTCGCGTACCTCTTGTTCACTGCGTGAGGCCGCGCCGGGGTTTCGGCCCGGCGGCCGACCTCCTTTGGTATCTGCATAACTTTGCTTCGCAAAGTTATGCAGATACCCGCTTCGCGAACTTGTATCGACAAGAAAGGAGGCAAAGAAGCGATCCCTGCCGACTCGGCCCTCGCGTAGCGAGGGCTACCTTGCGCTGCTCGGTCTTTGCAGCTCGCGCCAAACACCGAGCACAGCAGAGCAGTTGGCCCTAGGCCGACCGCCTCCGTCGGGTCGCCTTTGGTGTGCGCGTAACTTGGCTTCGCCAAGTGAGCGCACCCCCGCTTCGCGACCTTTTGCCTACTTTTCTTTGGCGAAGCAAAGAACAAGTAGGTCGGCTGTCGGGACGACATCCCGACTCAGCCTCACGCAGTGAGAAGAAACCTCATGCGAATGCATGCGCAGCGCTTCGATACTCAGCCTGAGCGGATGGTGGTGCGCGAACGCACCCAGTCCCATCAAGCAACAGGCATCACTTCTTGGCGGCCTTGAAGATATCCCTCTCCGCCGCCGAAGGCAGATAAGCCCCATTCCAAACCGCGGCAGCATTCACCCGCTCCTTGGTCCCAAACGCATCCGACACCTGGCTCGCCATCAACGCCAGCCGCCCGCCCTTGGCCTCGCCAAACCCCTCGGCCTTCGCATCCGCCGTCAACACCGTCGCATCCAGCGCGAGCTTCAAGCGCCGAGTCTCGAGCTCTTCGTTGATGATCCCGTCGCGCGCTTTCACGGTGGCGATCGATCCCTTCGGGTCGGCGATCACGTCCTTCATGCCCTTGCTGAATGCCCGCAAGAACGCCTTCACCGCCTCGGGGTTCTTCTTCAGGAACTCTTCGCCCACGATGACCGCGTTGCCATACAGCTTCACGCCATAGCTGGGGTAGGGGAGGATCACCACGTCGTCGGCCTTGATGCCGCGCGCCTCGAGGTTGAGCAGCGAGGTGAACGAGAAGCCGGTGATGGCTTCGATGTCGCCGCGCACGAGCATGGTTTCGCGCAGCGGTGGGTCCATGGCCGTCCAGGTGACGCCGGTGATGTTGTTGGCCTTGGCGAAGATGGGCCAGGCCTTGCGGCCGGCGTCGAACACCGGGGCGCCGAGCTTTTTGCCGTTCAGGTCGGCCGGCGTCTTGATGCCCGACTTCTTCAGCGCGAGCACGGCGGCCGGCGTGTTGTTGTAGACCATCATCACCGCCACCGGCTTGTTGGGGGCGGTGGGGTTGTTGGCGTGGAACTCCATCAGCGCGGCCAGGTCGGCGAAGCCCATGTCGTAGGTGCCCGAGGCCACGCGGGTGACGGTGCCGCCCGAGCCGTTGCCGGCGTCGACGGTGACGTTGAGCTTCTCGTCCTTGAAGTAGCCCTTGGCCACGGGCACCAGGAACAGCGCGGCCGGGCCTTCGAAGCGCCAGTCGAGCTGGAACTTGACGGCGGTTTCTTGCGCCTGCGCGAGGGGCAGGGCAGAGACCAGCGAAGCGGCGCACAGGGTGGCGAGCAGAGAGCGTTTGCTGAGAGTCATGGAGCGGCTTCTTGTGGGAAACGAGGGTGCACCGAAGGTGCAAGAACTGTGCTCAAGCCGGCACGCGGCTCCCGGCGACATAGGTGGCGGCCAGGTTGCGCTCGTCGCCCTGGATCATCCAGGCGAACACCTTTTCGTGCAGCTCGCGGGCGACCTCCAGGCGGCGCTGGGCGACCGGGCCGACGGCCCAGTTCCACACGCAGACGTCGGCCAGGCGGCCGGGCTCGAGCGAGCCGATCTCGTCGGCCAGCCCCAGGGCCGAGGCAGCGCCCAGCGTGGCTGCGTGTAATGCTTTCCACGCCGTGAGGCGCTGACCGGCCATGGCCTGCACGCGGTAGGCGTCGGCCAGTGCGCGCAGCATCGACAGGCTGGTGCCGCCCCCCACGTCGGTGGCCACGCTGACCGCGGCACCAGCGAACTCGGCCGCGCGCCAGTCGAAGAGGCCGCTGCCGAGGAAGAGGTTCGACGACGGGCTGTGGGCGATCTGCGCGCCACTGTCACGCAGGGCCGCACGGTCTTCGTCGTCGAGCCAGATGCCGTGGGCCAGCACGCTGCGCGGGTAGAGCAGGCCGGCGCGGGCATACACGTCGAGGTAGCTGCGCGCTTCGGGGAAGAGCTCGCGTGCCCAGCGCACCTCGTCGCGGTTTTCGGCCACGTGGGTCTGCATGTAGACGCCGGGGTGGGTCTTGCACAGCGCGCCCGCCATCGCGAGTTGTTCGGGCGAACTGGTGGGTGCAAAGCGCACGGTGACGGCATAGGCCAGCCGGCCGGTGCCATGCCAGCGCTGGATCAGGTCGACGCAATCCCGCTCGGCCTGGGCCACGTCATCGCGCAGGCCTTCTGGCGCGTGGCGGTCCATCAGAACCTTGCCGGCGATGAGGCGCATGCCGCGCGATTGCGCCGCCGCAAACAGCGCTTCGGTGCTGACCTTGTGGACGGTGGGGAAGACCACCGCGCTGGTCGTGCCGTGGGCGAGCAGCGCATCGAGGAAGCGCGCCGCGCCGGCCACGGCCTCGCCCGCATCAGCGTAGCGCTGCTCGGCGGGGAAGGTGTAGTTGTTGAGCCAGTCGAGCAGCTCGGTGCCGTAGCTGGCGATCACGTCGAGCTGCGGGCTGTGCACGTGGGTGTCGATGAAGCCGGGCAGGATCAGCCGGCCGCTGTGGTCGTGCTGCACCCAGCTCGCATCGGGCGTCTGCGTGCCGGGCTGGGCACCGACGATGCGGCCATCGTCGATCAGCAACCAGTGGTCCGGCCGGTAGCGCACCAAGGGGGACTCGGTTGCACCCCATTCGGGCGCCCCGGTGAAATCGAGCAGATCGCCGCGAAGGGCCAGGCGCGAAGCAGTGGAGTTGGGCATGAGGCTCAGCCGTGCAAACCGCGTACCCGAGCGCACTGCGGCGGCATGCGGCGTGCTAGTTGGGCTGCAATAGTGTGAAAAACCGCGTGCTGTGACATATGCTTTCTCGAATGAACCTCGCTTGGCATCCTAGATCATGAATCCGCAACCCATTCGCTTCTACCACCGCGGGGCGCTCGTCGAGGTGAACGGCGCCCACCCCACACGATCGGTGCTCGATTGGCTGCGTGAAGACGCACGCTGCACCGGCACCAAGGAAGGCTGCAACGAAGGCGATTGCGGCGCCTGCACGGTGGTGATCGGTGAGCTGGCCCAGCCCGGCGACGCCTCGGCCGTGCGCGGCCTGAGTCTTCAGACCGTCAACGCCTGCATCCAGTTCCTGCCCACGCTGCATGGCAAGGTCTTGTTCACCGTCGAAGACCTGAAAACCCCCGACCGCTTGCACCCCACGCAACAGGCCATGGTCGAGTGCCATGGTTCGCAGTGCGGTTTCTGCACGCCCGGTTTCGTGATGTCGCTGTGGTCGACCTACGAACATCACCAGGCCTGCAAAACGCTGCCGACCCGCCAGCAGCTGGCCGACGATCTGTCGGGCAACCTGTGCCGCTGCACGGGCTACCGGCCGATCCTCGATGCCGGGCAGCGCATGTTCGACCTGCCTGCCGCCACGCTCGACACGGCGCCTGTCATCGCGGCCCTGCAGAGCGTGCAAAGTGATCAGGGCTTCCACTACACCGCTTTCAACCGTCAGGTCGAAGGGCCGCAGCGTGTCGATCACTTCCACGCGCCGCGCACGCTGGAGGCTCTGGCCACGCTGCGCGAACAGCACCCGCGGGCGCAGCTGCTGGCCGGGTCGACCGACGTCGGCCTGTGGGTCAACAAGCAGTTCAAGCAGCTGGGCGACATCGTCTACGTCGGCGATGTCGAAGAACTCAAGCGCATCGAAGAGAAAGACGGCGAGTTGCTGATCGGCGCCGGCGCGTCGCTCGAAGCCGCGTGGCGCGCGCTGGTGCAACGAGCGCCCAGCCTCACCGACGTGTGGCTGCGCTTTGCATCGCCACCGATTCGCAACGCCGGCACCATGGGCGGCAATGTGGCCAACGGCTCGCCCATCGGCGATTCGCCGCCGGTGCTGATGGCGCTCGACGCACAGATCGTGCTGCGCAAGGGCGCGCGCGTGCGGCGCATGCCGCTGCCTGAGTTCTACCTCGACTACATGAAGAACCAGCTGCAGCCCGGCGAGTTCGTGCTGGCGATGGCAGTGCCGCTGCCGGCGTTTACGCGGCAGGTGCGCGCCTACAAGATCAGCAAGCGATTCGACTGCGACATCTCGGCGCTGTGCGCAGGCCTCGCGATCGAGCTTGACGGCGACACGGTGAAGCAGGTGCGCATCGCCTTCGGTGGCATGGCCGGCACCGTCAAGCGTGCTGCATTGGCCGAGGCAGCGTTGACTGGCCAGGCGTGGACGCAGGCGAGCGTGAAGCTCGCGCAAGCGGCGCTAGCGCAAGACTTCAAGCCGCTGTCCGACATGCGGGCCAGCGCGGCGTATCGTCTGCAGGTGGCGCAAAACCTGTTGCAGCGCTTCTGGCTCGAAACGCGTTCGCAAGACGCGCTGCCGCCGCAAGCCACCAGCGTGTGGAGCACGATGGCGCACGCCGAGCTGTCGGTGGAGGGCACGCCTTGAACAAGCCGCTCGAATCCTTCCTGCAGCCACCGTCCGAAGCGCAGGCGCTGCGCGAAGGCGCGCGTGTGGGCATCAGCCGCCCGCACGAGTCGGCACATCTTCATGTCGCTGGCGAAGCGGCCTACATCGACGACCTGCCCGAGCTGGCCGGCACGCTGCACATCGCGCTCGGCCTCTCGCCGGTGGCACATGGCAGGCTCGTTGCCATCGATGTCGACGCCGTGCGTGCGATGCCCGGCGTGGTGGACGTGCTCACCGCCGCAGACATCCCCGGCCCCAACGACTGCGGCTCGATCATTCACGACGAACCCATCCTCGCCGAGGGCGAGTTGCGTTACCTCGGCCAGCCGGTCTTCGCCGTGGTGGCCCACACGCGCGATGCAGCTCGCCGTGCCGCCGCACGGGCCAAGAGTGTGTTGACGGTCGAGGTTTTGCCGGCGGTGCTGACGCCTCAGGAGGCGCACGCCCAGGCGCAGTACGTGTTGCCGCCGATGCACCTGACACGCGGCGACGCGAAGAGTGCGCTCGCCGCGTCGCCGCACCGCTTGAAGGGCACGCTTGACGTCGGTGGCCAGGAGCAGTTCTACCTCGAAGGCCAGATCAGCTATGCCATCCCGAAAGAGAACGACGGCATGCTGGTGCACTGCTCCACGCAGCACCCGAGCGAGATGCAGCACCTGGTGGCGCATGCACTGAACCTGCATGCGCACCATGTGCAGGTCGAATGCCGGCGCATGGGCGGTGGCTTCGGCGGCAAGGAATCGCAATCGGCCCCGTTCGCCTGCATCGCTGCGGTGGCCGCGCGCAAGCTCAACCGCCCGGTGAAGCTGCGGCTCGACCGTGACGACGACTTCCTCATCACCGGCCGGCGCCATTGCTTCTGGTACGAGTACGACGTCGGCTACGACGACGAAGGCCGCGTGCTCGGCAGCGAGATCACGATGGTCTCGCGCGCCGGCCACTCGGCTGACCTGTCGGGCCCGGTGATGACGCGCGCGCTGTGCCACTTCGACAACGCCTACTGGCTGCCCGATGTGGCGATGCATGGCTACTCCGGCAAGACCAACACGCAGAGCAACACCGCCTTCCGCGGCTTCGGCGGGCCGCAGGGCGCGATCGCGATCGAGAACATCCTCGACACCATTGCACGCACCCTGGGCAAGGACCCGCTCGACGTGCGCACGCTCAACTACTACGGCCCGAGCGACGGCTCTGGCGACAAAACCGCGCGCATCACCACGCCGTATGGCCAGACGGTCGAAGACAACATCATCCACGAGCTGAGTGCGCAACTCGAGGTGACGAGCGACTACCGCGCGCGCCGCGAAGGCATCGCGCAGTTCAACGCGACGAGCCCGGTGCTCAAGCGCGGCATCGCGTTCACGCCGGTCAAGTTCGGCATCTCGTTCAACGTGGCGCACTTCAACCAGGCCGGCGCGCTGGTGCATGTGTACAGCGACGGCTCCATCCTGGTGAACCACGGCGGTACCGAGATGGGCCAGGGGCTGAACACCAAGGTGGCGCAGGTGGTGGCGCATGAGCTGGGCGTGGGATTCGAGAGCGTGCGCGTGACGGCTACCGACACGCACAAGGTCGTCAACACCTCCGCCACGGCCGCGTCCACCGGCACCGACCTCAACGGCAAGGCGGCGCAAGATGCGGCGCGGCAGATCCGCGAGCGGCTGGCTGCATTCGCCGCGGCGCAGAATGGCTGCGATGTGAGCGAAGTTCGCTTCGCCAACGACCGCGTCTACCTCGGGAATGGCCAGAAACCGCACCACGAGCTCTCGTTCTGCGAGCTGGTGACGCAGGCTTACCTGGCCCGCGTGCAGCTGTGGTCCGACGGCTTCTATGCCACGCCCGGCCTGCACTGGAACCGCGAGACGCTGCAAGGCAAGCCCTTCTTCTACTTCGCCTATGGCGCCGCGGTGAGCGAGGTGGTGGTGGACACGCTCACCGGTGAATGGAGGCTGCTGCGTGCCGACGTGTTGCACGACGCCGGCCGCTCGCTGAACCCCGCCGTCGACATCGGCCAGGTGGAAGGCGCCTTCATCCAGGGCATGGGCTGGCTCACGACCGAAGAGCTGGTCTGGCACCCGACGACCGGCATGCTCAGCACGCACGCGCCCAGCACCTACAAGATCCCGACGGCCAACGACTGCCCTCCCGTCTTCAACGTGAAGCTCTACGAGACTGACAACGTCTCCGACACCATTCACCGCAGCAAGGCGGTCGGCGAGCCGCCGCTGCTGCTGCCGTTCTCGGTGTTCTTCGCGATCCGCGATGCGATCTCGTCGGTGGGCGGGCACAAGGTCGACCCGCCGCTTGCCGCACCCGCCACGAGCGAGGCGATCTTGCGCGCGCTCAACGCCGTGCAGGCCGGGGGCTGAACCGATGCGCCTGAGCAGCATCGCTCGCGACTGGCTGGCCGCCGGTGAGGCGGCCGTGCTGATCGAAGTGCGCGAGACGCAGGGCTCAGTGCCGCGCGAGAACGGCACCCGCATGCTGGTGTCCCTGCAACGCGCGGCCGGCACCATCGGCGGCGGCCACCTGGAACTGAAGGCGATGGCGCAGGCGCGCGAGATGCTCTCGACCGACGACAAGACCGTGCGCTCAGTCCATCTCCCGCTGGGCCCGGCGCTCGGCCAGTGTTGTGGCGGTGCGGTCACGCTGCACTTCGAACGACTGCAACAAAGTCACCTGCAGACATGGCCCGAAGCGCCGCCGTTGTTCTACCTGCAGCTCTACGGTGCTGGCCACGTGGGCCGCGCCATCGCCCGTGTGCTGGCAACGCTCGACGTGCAGGTCGACTGGATCGACGAGCGTGAAGACGAGTTTCCATCGACGCTGGGCGATGAGACCTGGCCGCTTCACATTCGCAAACTGATCGGCGATGGTGTCGAAGCCGAGGTGCGGCATGCACCGGCGGGGGCCTTCTACCTGGTGCTGACGCACCAGCACGACCTCGACCTGCGCATCACCGAGGCGATTCTTCGGCGCGGCGATTTCGGCTTTCTCGGGCTCATCGGCTCACGGACCAAGAAGCAGAAATTCATTCACCGCTTTCAGGAGCGCGGCATCTCACCAGCGGCCATCGACCGCATGACCTGCCCGATCGGCCTGCCAGGCATCACCGGCAAGGAGCCCGAGGTGATCGCCGTGGCGGTGGTGGCTCAGTTGCTGAGGCTGACTCAGGCCTGAGCGTCCGTCACGCCTCGGCGATCGCCTTGTTGCCCTTGGCCAGCGCCTGGCGCAAACGCCCCGGCGGCATGCCGAACCGGGCCTGGAAGTGCCGGATGAAATGCGAGGCATCCGAGAAGCCGCACTCCAGCGCGATCTCGCTCACCGGCGTGTCCGAAGTCGTGAGTAGCCAGCGGCCGTATTTCAGGCGCAGGGTTCGATAGAACTCGGACGGGCTGAGTCCTGTCTCGGCAAAGAAGGCCCGCTCCAGCTGGCGCGTGCTGGAGCCCACCAGCCGCGCGATGACCGCGATCTCCAGCGGCGGCGACAGGTTCTTTTCCATCAGCACCACGACCTGGCGCAGCCTGTCCTTCTCGGCCGAGATGTAGCCCAGGGCCTGGCGGCGCGTCATGTGGCCGCCGGCCTTGCGCGAGGCCACCGTCATCTGGTGGACCACCTTGGCCGACGTACCGGGACCGCAATGCCGGCGCGTCATCTCGGCGGCCAGCTCGATCACCGAGATGCCGCCGGCGCAGGTGATGCGGTCGCGGTCGACGAGGTAGTCGGTGTGCGTCACGAAGGCGAGCCCGGGGAACATCGCCTTCCAGTCGTCGACGTGAAACGGGTGCACGCAGGCCACGTGATCGTCCATCAGCCCATGCCGCGCGAGCACGAAGCTGCCGGTGCAGATGCCGATCAGCGGAATGCCGGCTTCTGCCGCCGCCTTGAGGTAGCGCGGGTAGCGCGCCGGCACGCGGTCGATCTGCGGCAGCAGGCCGCCGATGACGGCGAGGTAGTCGAAATCGAACTTCGACGAGAAGGCCTCTTGCACCGGCACCTCGATGCCGGAACTGGCCGGCACCGACTCGCCTTCGAGCCCGAGCACGCGCCAGGTGCAGCGGACCTGGCGGCTGCGGTCGCCCAGGTCGGCGGCGTGGCGCAGGGCGTCGCTCAGCCCTGCGAGCGACAGCAACGGGAAACTGGGCCACAACACGATGCCGATGCGCAGCTCAGCACCGCGCGGCTGCGCCGCACGCGCTTCGGCCTCGGCGTCCAGCCAACCCAGCGGCGATGGCGGCGGCACTGCGGGTTTGCTCCGGGGCGGGTTTTTCACGTGATTTCCCTCGGATGTCGCATACGTTCCATTTTGCTTCCAGCCGGTGCAAGCGGGTTTCGAGCCGGGCCGACACCATCACCTCCAGTCGAGCCCACACCCACAACCCCTCTTGCAGGAAACCGCCATGACGATCTGGACATTGCCAAAGAAATTCCTCGCTGCTGCCGCACTGGCCGGTCTGACCGTGCTGGCTCACGCGCAGACCATCGAGAAAGACAAGTTCATCATCGCCTTCACTGGCGACATGCCCGGCACCGGCTACCAGGACGGCAAGATGATCGGCTACGACGGCGAGATCCTGCAGCGCGTGGCCGATGCGCTGAAGCTGCAGGTGAAGCCGGCGCTGATGGAGTGGTCAGGCACCATCGCCTCGGTGCAGGCCAAGCGTGTCGACGTGATGGCCGGCACCATGGGCTGGACCGAGCAGCGCTCGAAGATCATGACGCTCTCCGACCCGATTCATTACTTCAAGAACGGCATCATGCAGTCGACCAAGACGAACTGGTCGACGCTGAAGGACCTGGAAGGCAAGCGCGTCGGCACCATCACCGGCTTCTCGTTCATCCCCGAGCTGCGCAAGATCGCCGGCCTGCAGCTGAGCCAGTACGACACCTCGGACGCCGCCGTGCGCGACATGCTGGCTGGCCGCATCGACGCGGTGATCGGCGACCCGCCGGTGGTGCAGTACGCCATCTCGCGCAACCCGCAGTGGAATCTGCGCTTCAACGCGTTCACCGACAACAACCCCGACTTCCCGTTGCTCACGGGCCTCGGCCAGGTGGTGTTCGGCCTCAACAAGGAAAGCCCTGAACTGGCCAAGGCGGTGAACGCCGAGATCGCGAAGCTCTGGCAAGGCTGCGAGCTGAAGAAGATCGGCGAGCGCTACGGGCTGGTGCAAGACGTCTGGTACATCCCCGTCGGCAAGAACTTCCGCGCCGGCGTGGACCGCCCCGCCGACTGGAAACTGCCGACCTGCAAGTAAGGCGGTCACCACGTTCGCCGCTGCACCATGAACACCATCGCTCCCAGCCTGCTGCGCGTCGAGGGACTGACCAAGTCGTTCGGCTCGGCGCAGGTGCTCCAGGGCATTTCGTTCGAGCTGCACAAGGGCGAGACGCTCGCGTTGCTCGGGCCCAGCGGCTCGGGCAAGTCCACCTGCCTGCGCTGCCTGAACTTTCTCGAGAAGCCCGACGGCGGATCGGTCACGCTGGAGAACGAGCGCATCGGCCAGCTGCCGGCGCGGCGTGGCGGCACGCGCCTGATGACCGACGCCGAGCTCGCGCCGCAGCGCGCCGAGCTGGCGATGGTGTTCCAGGGCTTCAACCTGTGGCCGCACTTGAACGTGCGCGACAACGTGGCGCTCGGCCCCATCCGCGCGGGCGGGCTGCGAAAGTCCGAGGCCTACGAGCTGGCCGAGGCCATGCTCGACAAGGTGCACCTGCGGCACAAGGCCCACGACTACCCCGAGCGTCTGTCGGGTGGCCAGCAGCAGCGCGTGGCGATTGCGCGTGCACTGGCGCAACGCCCCAAGGTGATCCTGTTCGACGAACCGACCTCGGCGCTCGACCCCGAGCTCGTCAACGAGGTGCTCGGCGTCATCAAGGAGCTGGCCGAAGAAGGCCGCTCGATGATCCTCGTCACCCACGAGATCGCCTTTGCGCGCGAAGTGGCAGACCGCGTGATCTTCATGGATGGCGGGCACATCGTCGAGCAGGGCACGGCGGCGCAAGTGATCGACTGTCCGCAGGCGGCGCGCACGCGTGCGTTCCTGCGACTCGTCGGCAACGCGCCCTTGCCGTTGAGTGCTTGACGTGCAGGCCTTTCTCGTCATCGTCAAGATGCTGTCGATTGGTGCGCTGACAGCCTTGCAGATCTCTGTCGGCGCCTTGGCGATCGCGGTGTGCGTGGGCTTGTTGCTGGCGATCACGCGCTGCTTCGTTCGCCGCCGATGGGTGCAGGTCGCCATTGCCGCTTGGAGCGAATGGGTTCGCAACGTGCCGGCGCTCGCGCACCTGTTCGTCCTGTACTTCGGTTTGGCGTCAGCAGGCATTCGCCTGTCGCCGGTGACGGCGGCCTGTCTCGGGCTGGGCATGGTGGGCGCGGCGGTGCTGTGTGATGTCTTCACCGCGGGCTTGCGTTCGCTGCACCTGGGGCAGCGCGAGGCGGCCCTGTCGGTGGGGCTGGTGCCGGTGCAGGTGCTGCGCTTCGTGCTGCTGCCGCAGATGTTTCGCGTCACGCTGCCGTCGCTCGGCAACTACGCGAGCCAGTTGGTGAAGGACACCTCCATTGCCTCGGCCATCGCGGTGCCCGAGATCATGTTCTACGCCCGCCATCTGGTGACGTCCACCTTCGAGACCACCGCGATCTACTTGGGCGCGATCCTGCTTTATGCCGCCATCGTGTTGCCCTTGACCTGGTTGTTTGCACACGCCGAGCGCCGCCTGGAGCTGAGCCGATGATCGAATTCTTCTCTGCGTATGCGGACTACTGGGCCGACTGGGGGCCACGTTTGCGTGCCGCGGCGCTCGTCACGGCGGCGCTGTCGGTCGGCGGGTTCGTCCTGGCCGTGCTGTTGGGCTCGTTGCTGACGGTCGCGCTGCGCAGCGCCTCTGTCTGGCTGCAGCGTGTGGCCAACGCGTATGTGCAGTTCATCCGCGCGGTGCCGCTGTTGGCCTTGCTGCTGGCGATCTACTTCGTTCTGCCGGGGGCCGGCCTCGTTCTTTCCGGTTTCCAAGCCGGTGTGCTCGGGCTCGGCCTGCAGGGCTCGGCCTATGTGGCGGAGATCTTGCGCGGTGGCCTCGGCGCGGTGCACAAGGGCCAGCGCGAGGCCGGGTTGACGGTCGGCATGACGCCCTGGCAGGTGTTCTGCCACGTAACGGCACCGCAGGCGATGCGGGTGATGCTGCCGCCGCTGCTGAATGCCTACGTCTCGTTGTTGAAGGACAGCTCGCTGTGCGCCCTCATCGCCACCGACGAGCTGCTGCTCACCGCGCGGGCGATCAGCAGCGAGTCCTTTCTGCCGCTGCACATCTTCCTGCTGGCCGGGCTTTTCTACTTTGCCATCGCCTTCCCGCTGTCGATGTGTTCTCGATGGCTTGAAACTCGCCTGAGGCGCGGTCGCCGCGTCATGGGCGCCACCTGAAAGATTCACTGTGAACGCTTCATTTCACAACTCACCGCAACGGGCCTTCGCATGACGGTGCTGGACGACGAGATTGCCTTCGCCAACATCGGCCAGCTGCAAACCTTGCTGGCCGGCGGCGAGATCAGCGGCCGCGAGCTGGTGGCGCTGCATCTGTCGCGCATCGAGCGCTTCGATTCCGCATTGCACGCCTACATCGACGTGCATGCGGCGCAGGCGCTCGAAGCGGCCGACGGCTTGGACGCGCTTCGTCGTGCCGGCGTCACGCTCGGCCCTTTGCACGGCGTGACAGTGGCCGTGAAGGACCTGTTCGACATCGACGGTTGGCCGACCACCGCAGGCTCCGCATCCCAACCGGCCCGAATCGCGCAAACCACGGCCACCGCCGTGCAGAGACTGCGGCAGGCTGGCGCCATCGTGTTGGGCAAGGTGCACACCGTGGAATACGCCTTCGGCGGCTGGGGTACCAACGCCGAGCTGGGCACGCCTCGCAACCCCTGGGACAGGCAGACCCACCGCGTGCCCGGCGGCTCCAGCAGCGGCTCGGCGGTGGCCGTGGCGGCGGGGCTCGCTTGCGCTGCGCTCGGCACCGACACCGGCGGTTCGGTGCGCATTCCTTCGGGCCTGTGCGGTGTGGTCGGACTCAAGACCACGCAGGGGCTGATCAGCCGGCATGGCGTGGTCGAGCTGTGCCCGACACATGACACCGTGGGGCCGATCACCCGCGACGTAGCTGACTGCGCGCTGCTGCTCGACGCGATGGCCGGAGCCGACCCACTCGATGCGTCGACGCATGCCACGCCCCGACACCGGTTTGGCCCGTTGATGAGTCGCAGCGTCGCAGGCTTGCGCGCCTGGGTGCTGCCCGACGAAGAGCGCGCTGCCGTCGACGCTGAAGTGCTGACAGCCTACGACGCAGCGCTCGATGCCTTCCAGGCACTCGGCGTGACGCTGGTCCGGCAGCCCTTGCCGATGCCGCTCGCCGAGGCCATGCGCATTTCTGGCCAGTTGATGAGCGCTGAGGCGTATGCGCGCCTCGGCTCGCTGTTCGAGCGCGACGACTTGCGCTTCGATCCCCACGTGCGGCGCCGCATTCTGCTTGGGCGCGACATCAGTGCAAGCCAGTACCAAGCCCTGCTCACGGCGCGTACGAGCGCTCAGGCGGCGATGCAGCAGGCGATGGGGGTGGTGGATGTCTGCATCTTGCCGACCACCGCGATCGCGGCGATCCCGCTGGCTGATGTCGACGAGATGCTCACGCCGCTTTCATTGCTCGGCCGCTTCGTGAACCTGCTGGACCTGTGTTCGCTGGCGGTCCCCGCGGGCTTCAACAGCGAAGGGATGCCGGTGTCGGTGCAGGTGATCGCGCCGAGCTTCGGCGAAGCGCTGGCCTTGCAGCTGGGCCACGCGTACCAGACCGCGACTTCGTGGCACACGGTCCGGCCTCCGGGCCTCGCCTGAGCAGTCTCGCTTGCGCATCACGGGCTCGCCCGTGATGCTGTCGTCAGCCCGTGTTGCGCAGGCCCGCGGCCACCCCGTTGATCGAGATGTGGATGCCGCGCCGAACGCGCTCGTTGGCCGGGTCGCCTTGCTGCTGGCTGCTCTGATTTCGATACCGCCGCATCAGCTCCACCTGCAGGTGGTTCAGCGGGTCGAGGTAAGGGAAGCGGTGCTCGATCGACCGCGCGAGCGAGGGGTTCGAGGCCAAGCGCTTCTTGTCGCCGGTGATGAGGCTGAGCGCGTCTGAGGTCGCCTGCCACTCGGCCTGGATGGCCGTGAAGATGCGCTTGCCCAGGCGCTTGTCTTCCACCAGTTCGACGTAGCGCGCGGCAATGCCGAGGTCGCTCTTGGCCAGCACCATGTCGAGGTTGGAGAGCAGCGTGCGAAAGAACGGCCACTGCTTGTACATGCGCTGCAGCAACAGCAATCGTTCCTTGCGCTCCTTGGGTGATTTGCCGAGGTAGCCGTTGATGGCCGAGCCGAAGCCGCACCAGCCGGGCAGCGCCACGCGGCACTGGCCCCAGCTGAAGCTCCAGGGAATGGCGCGCAGGTCTTCGATGGCGCGCGTGGCCTTGCGCGAGGCCGGGCGTGAGCCGATGTTGAGCTCGGCGATCTCGCGGATCGGCGTGGCGGCGAAGAAGTAGTCGGTGAAGCCGGGTGTCTCGTACACCAGCTTGCGGTAGGCGGCCATGCTGGCGGTGCTGATGGCATCGGCCGCATCGAGAAAGCTCTTGGGCGCGCTCTTGGTCGGGTGGAGCAGCGTGGCCTCGAGCGTGGCAGCGACCAAGGTCTCGAGGTTGCGCCGGCCGATCTCGGGGTGGGCGTATTTCGACGCGATCACCTCGCCCTGCTCGGTGAGGCGGATCTGCCCGTTCACCGTGCCCGGAGGCTGCGCGAGGATGGCCTGGTAGCTCGGGCCGCCGCCGCGCCCCACGGTGCCACCGCGGCCGTGGAAGAGGCGCAGCGTGATGCCGTATTCGGCGCGTACGGCGGTGAAGAGTTCGACCAGCGCGATCTCGGCGCGGTACAGCTCCCAGTTGCTGGTGAAGAAGCCACCGTCCTTGTTGCTGTCGCTGTAGCCCAGCATGATGTCCTGCTCGCCGTGATCACCGACACGCGAGCGCTGGATCATCGCGGCGATGCCGGGCAGTGCGTAATAGGCCCGCATGATGGGCCCGGCGTTGCGCAGGTCGCCGATGGTTTCGAACAGCGGTGAGACGATCAGGTCGCACACTGCGCTGTCGTCGAGCGTGCCGCGCATCAGGCCTACTTCCTTCTGCAGCAGCAGCACTTCGAGCAGGTCACTCACGTCTTCGGTGTGCGAGATGATGTAGTGGCGCAGCGCTTCTCGGCCATAGGCCTGCAGCATCTGCAGCGCCGCCTCAAAGATGGCGAGCTCGCTTTGTGCGTGCTCCGAATACGCCGCAGCGCGCACGCGCAGGGGGCGTGCGTCGTTCAGCAGACGCAGCAACAGGCTGCGGCGCGCGGCTTCGTCGAGCGCGCTGTAGTCGGCCTCGATGCGCGCAACTTGCAGCAACTCGGCGACCACGGCCTCGTGCTTGTCGGAGCTCTGGCGCAGGTCGACGGTGGCGAGGTGGAAGCCGAACACCTGCACCGCGCGCATCAGCGGGCGCAGCCGCGGCGCGACCAGAGCTTGCGCGTGGTGCGACATCAATGATTGTTCGATCACGCCCAGGTCGCGCAAGAATTCTTCGCTCTTGGCATACGGTGACTGCGGTGCCACGGCATGGCGCAGCGCCTCCGTGCCGGTGAGCTGGTGCAGCGTGGCGGCGAGCCGCGCATACATGCCGATCAGCGCGCGGCGATAGGGCTCGTCTTCGCGGTGCATGCCGTGGTCGGGCGAAGCGTTGGCCAGCGCCTGCATCGCGGGGGTGATGGGCGAGAGCATGGCCGAGATCGACAACTCGGCGCCCAGTTCGTGCACCTCAGTCAGGTAGAAGCGCAGCACAGTTTCGCTCTGGCGGCGCAGCGCCATCTGCAAGGTGGCGGCGCTGACGTTGGGGTTGCCGTCGCGGTCGCCACCGATCCAGTTGCCCATGCGGAAGAACGGTGCGATGGCGTGGCCGGGCAGCGCCTCTTCGAGCTCGCGGTACATGCGCGGGATCTGCCGGAGAAAGGTGCTCTGGTAGTAGCTGAGCGCGTTCTCGATCTCGTCGGCCACCGTGAGCTTGGTGTAGCGCAGCATGCGCGTCTGCCACAGCTGGGTGACGCGGGCGCGGATCAGGCTTTCGTTCTCGGCCATCTCGCGCGCAGTGTGCAGGGTGTCGCGCTGGCCGATCAGCTCGGCAATGGCGCGTTCGGCGTCGAGAATGCTCTTGCGCTGCACCTCGGTGGGGTGCGCGGTGAGCACCGGCGAGATGAACGCATGCTGCAGCGTGGCAGCAATGGTCGTGGCGCGGATGTCGGCCGCGGCCAGTCGCTCCAGGCTCATCGCGAGCGAACCCTCTTGCAGGTGGCCCTGGCGCTCATGGTGGTCGCGGCGGCGCACGTGGTGGCGGTCTTCGGCGATGTTGGCCAGGTGCGAGAAATAGCTGAACGCGCGGATCACGCTCACCGTCTGGTCGCCCGACAGGTTCTTCAGCAGCCGGTCGAGCGCGTGGCCGGCCTGGGCGTCGCGCTTGAGCCGGTAAGCCACCGAGAGCTTGCGCACCCGTTCGACGAGCTCGTAGGCCGTCTTGCCCTCTTGCTCGTGGATCACGTCACCCAGAATTCGGCCCAGCAAGCGGATGTCTTCGACCAGGGGCTGATTCTTATCATCGTCAGGCGTGGCGCGGGGCATGGTCTTCCTCGTTTGAACTTCGAAGCGGGCTGTAATTTGGTTACGCGCTTTGAATGGTACCGGTTCCGACGGGTTGGCCGTGACGACAGGCGTGACTGCGAGCGTGCCTGCTAGCATCGCCCGATGCCTCACCCAGACCCTTCGCCGCTGCTGATTGCCACCCGAGAAAGCCGCCTTGCCCTGTGGCAAGCCGAGCACGTGCGAGCGTTGCTGAAGCAACGTTTGGGCCTCGATGTGGGCTTGCTCGGCATGACGACGCGGGGCGACCAGATCCTCGACCGCACGCTGTCCAAGGTGGGCGGCAAGGGCCTGTTCGTGAAGGAGCTCGAGACGGCACTCGAGGAGGGCCGCGCCCACCTCGCAGTGCACTCGCTCAAAGACATGCCGATGGACCTGCCCGATGGCTTCGAGCTGGCCGCGGTGCTCGAGCGCGAAGACCCGCGCGATGCGCTGGTTTCCAACCGCTACGCCACGCTGGCCGAGCTGCCGCAGGGCGCGCGTGTCGGCACCTCCAGCTTGCGCCGTGTGGTGCTGCTGCGGGCGCTGCGCCCCGACTTGCGCATCGAGCCCTTGCGCGGCAACCTCGACACGCGCCTTCGTAAGCTCGACGAAGGCCAGTACGACGCCATCGTGCTGGCAGCAGCCGGCCTGATGCGGCTGGGGCTGGAAAACCGCATTCGCAACCGATTCGAACCCGCAGAGATGTTGCCGGCCGCAGGGCAGGGCGCGCTCGGCATCGAGGTGTTGGCCGACGCTGCGCCCTTGCGCGCGCAACTTGCCGAGCTGATTCACCGCCCCACCTGGCTGGCGGTGCACGCCGAACGGGCCGTGTCGCGTGCGCTGGGCGGTAGCTGCAGCATGCCGCTGGCGGCGCACGCCACCTGGCATGGGGATGCGCTTCATGTGGCCACCGCGCTGGGCGACGGGCAAGACACCGCACGGCCCTTGCTGCGAGCGAACGTGCAGGGCACGGTTGTGGACGAGGCCGCGGCCCGTGCGCTCGGCGAACAAGCCGCCGAACGGCTGCGCGAACAGGGCGCGGCCGGTTACCTGGCCGCGCTGTAAGCCATGCGCGTTCTGGTCACCCGGCCCGCTTCGCAGGCGAGCGAATGGGTGCAGCAGCTTCGTGCCGCGGGTCTGCAGGCCGAAGCGCTCCCGCTGATCGACATCGAAGCCCCTTCGGATACCGCCGCCGTGGCATTGGCCTGGGCGAGCCTGCCGGAGCAGGCGATGGCGATCTTCGTCAGCCCCAACGCGGTGACGTCCTTCTTCGCCGCCAAGCCCGCGTCATCAGCCTGGCCTGAGGTGCTGCTCGCCGCGTCGCCGGGGCCGGGCACGAGCAAGGTGCTGCGAGACCTGGGCGTGACCGCAATCGCCGAGCCCGCGGCTGATGCGCCGCAGTTCGATTCCGAAGCCCTGTGGCAGCAGATCTCGGCACGCGACTGGGCTGGCCAGCGTGTGCTGGTGGTGCGTGGCACGAGCGGTCGCGACTGGATCGCCGACCGCCTGCGTGAGCGCGGCGCCGAGCTGAGCTTCGTCGCGGCCTACGGCCGCACGCCGCCGCAGTGGTCGGCTCCGCAGCAGGCCCTGCTGGGCGAGGCCTTGGCGCAGCCGGAGCGGCATGTCTGGTTCTTCAGCAGCTCCGAAGCCATCGACCACCTGCAGTCGCTGACACCGCAAGCCGATTGGGCGCATGCCATGGCGGTGGCGACTCATCCGCGCATTGCCGAGCGCGCGCGCACTCTCGGCATCGGCCGTGTGCTCGAAGCCCGCCCCGCCTTCGAGGCCGTGGTGGCGTGCATACAATCGATCGCATCGTGAACGATGTCACACCCACCCCTGCCGATGCACCCACCACACCTGTGGTGCTTGTGCCCCCGCCGACGCGCTCGCGCTGGGCATGGGCCGGCGCCATCCTGCTGACGACTCTGGTGCTGGCCAGCTTGGCGCTGGGCTGGTCTGCCGAGCAGCGTGTCCGCAAGCTCGAGCAGGAACTGGTGAAGCGTCAACAAGACAGCCAGAACCTTTCCGGCGAAGCCCGCCTGCTGGCCAAGCGTGCCGACGAAACTGCGCGCGAAAGCGCGGCCAAGGTTTCGCTGCTCGAAGCGCGCTTGGCCGAAGTGGCCATCCAGCGCACGCAGCTGGAAGATCTGATCCAGTCGCTCTCTCGCTCGCGTGACGAGAACGTGCTGGTCGACATCGATGCCGGGCTGCGTGTGGCGCAACAGCAGTCGGCCATCACCGGCAGCGCCGAGCCGCTGGTCGCCGCGCTGAAGCAGGCCGACGAGCGCCTGGCGCGCTACAGCCAGCCGCGGCTCGAAGGCGTGCGCCGCGCCATTGCGCGCGACATCGACCGCGTCAAGGCGGTCGGTGTGGCCGACATCTCGGCCTTGTCGATCAAGCTCGACGAATCCATCCGGCTGGTCGACGAGTTGCCCTTGCTGTCGCAGGCCGAGCCGCGCAAGGAGGTGGCCAAACCGGTGATCCCCGCGCCCAAACCGGTGGCGCGCAGCGCATCGGGCGTGATCGACAAGCCCGGGGCTTGGACGGTGGCCTTGTCCGAAGGCTGGGCGAGCGTGGTCGATCGCGTGTGGGGCGAGACCCGCAGCCTGGTGCGTGTTACCCGCATCGATCACCCCGACGCGATGCTTGTCGCGCCCGAGCAAGCCTTCTTCCTGCGCGAGAACCTGAAGCTGCGGCTGCTCAATGCGCGCCTGGCCTTGCTGAGCCGCCAGTTCGACACGGTGCAGACCGATCTGCAAGGCGCACAGGCTGCGCTCGATCGTTACTTCGATCGCAGCTCGCGCCGCACCGTGGTGACCGGCGACCTGCTCAGGCAGGTGGCGGCGAGTGCACGCCAAGTCGGCCTGCCGCGACCCGATGACACGCTGGCTGCGTTGGCTGCGGCCACGGCCGGGCGATAGGTTTCATGCGCGCCATCATCTGGTTCGTCCTGTTGTTCGTGGTGGCGGTGGTGGCGGCCACCACCTTTGGCGCGAACGATGGCCTGGTCTCGCTCTACTGGAGCGGTTGGCGCATGGACGTGTCGATGAACCTCTTCGTGCTGGCCTTGCTCGTCACCTGCCTCGCGTTGGTGACGATCTTCCAGGCCGTGAACGGTTTGCTCGGCCTACCGCGTCGCGCGCACGAATGGCGCGTGGCGCGGCGCGACCGCACCGCCCAGGCCTCGTTGCGCGACGCACTCGCGCAGTACTTCGGCGGGCGCTACAGCCGTGCGCAGAAGTCGGCCCAGCGCGCCTTGTTGATTCAGGCCGACACGCCCGACCTGGTGCAAGACAACGAATTCACTGTGCTCGGCCACCTGCTCGCGGCCGGCAGCGCACACAAGCTGCAAGACCGCAGCCGCCGAGACGATCAGCTCGAACGCGCGCTTGAGTTGAGCAGCAGCAGCCTGCTTGCTCGATCGGCCGAAGAGGGGGCACGCCTGCTCGCCGCCGAGTGGGCGCTTGACGATCGCAACGCGGCTCGTGCGCTCAGTTTGCTCGCGGCGCTGCCGCCCGGTGTCGCTCGCCGCACACATGCTTTGCGCCTCAAGCTGCAGGCCAGCCGGCTCGCCCGCCAGCCGCACGAGGCCTTGAAGACCGCGCGCTTGCTGGCCAAGCATCAGGCCTTCTCCAAGGTGGCCGCCCAAGGGCTTCTGCGCTCACTGGCCTTCGAATCGCTCGATGGGGCACGTGACGCCGACCAAGTGCGCCGTGTCTGGCTCGCTCTCGACAACGCGGATCGCCGCGATCCTGTCGTGGCCTCGCGTGCCGCGGCTTGTCTCGCAATCCATGGTGCCGCGGCCGAAGCCCGCGCGTGGTTGCGCCCGTTCTGGGACCGCCTGGGCGATCTCACCGAAGACGAGCGCGCCGCACTGGCGCAAGGCTTCGTCGCCAGCCTGGCGGGCCTTGGCCCCGAGTGGCTGGCCCGCCTCGAGTCGGCCAGCCAGACCTACCCGCGCGAAGCCGCTGTGGCCTATGCCGTGGGCTGCGCCTTGGCCGAGCGCGAACTGTGGGGCAAGGCTCGCCTGCTGCTGGAGCAAGCCGCGGTATCCCCCGATCTCGCGACAGCGTCACGCCGCCGTGCGTGGCTGCTGCTGGCGCGGTTGGCCGAGAACCAGTCTGACGCAGAACGCGCCGCTTCTTGCTATCAGGCCGCGGCCAAGTTGTAGCAGGCCAGGAATTTGGTGCTATAGTCCGAGGCTTCGCGGCTGTAGCTCAGCTGGATAGAGTACTTGGCTACGAACCAAGGGGTCGTGGGTTCGATTCCTGCCAGCCGCACCAGAACAAACGTTCTAGAACAACAGCTTAGAGATTTCGGTCTCTAGGCTGTTTTTCTTTCTGCGCGACTTTTGCGCGACTTTCGTCTCAAACTAGCCATTGGCCACCCGCAGCAAGGTAGTGCGGTCGCGGGTCTCGAAGACCCGGTTGGCCACGTCCACCAGCCGCGCCACGGTCGCCGAGGCGTAGTGCTGTGGCATCCCGTTGATCGAGTGCCCCAGCAGCAGTGCCCGGTCTTCCTCGCTGACGCCCGCATCGCGCAGACGCTGGCCGAAGGTATGCCGCAGGTCGTGGATACGAACCTGCGACAGACCCGCGGCCTTGCGCGCGTCCTGGTAGGCGTTCGTGTTCATGGTCCCGATCCGGTGGTACTGCATCTCCGGTGCCTGGTCGAAGTTCTTCACCCGTTCGCGCCGGTACACGAAGACGTAGTCTTCGTGGCGGCCGCGCTGGCGCTGAACGATCTTCCAGGCCACGTCGTTCAGGATCAACACGTGGGTGCGGTTGGTCTTGAAGAACTCCGGCGGTATCACGAACACGCTGCGATTCAGCTCTGGCACTTGCACTTCCCATGCCCATCGCAGGCCACACACGTTCTCATCGCGGGCCCCGGTGTTGACAGTGAATTCACACATGTCACCCAGGTGAGCTGGCAGCCTCGGGAAGAGAGCTGCCTGCTCGGCCCATGAGATCGGTCGCGGTGGCCTCTTCTGGGCCGTCTCGTCCAGCATCTCGATCAACGGCGGAATCGTCAACCAAGGTCTGCCATCGTCGCGCCAGACGCGGGCGGCGCGGTTCTGAACCGTGCGCACCACCTCCAGCGACCGGTTGATGGTGGCGTTCTTGACGCCTTCCTCAATCCGGTCCAGCCTGAAGTCTTCGAGGCTGTCAGTGCAGACCTCTTCGACCGGCTGGCTGCCGATGTAGGGAAGCAGCAACTGCACGTGGTAACTGATCAGCTCCAGCGTGCGCACCTTGCGCGCCTGGCACTCCGTCAGGTACTTCCGCGCAGCATCTGCCCACAGGCGTCGACCACCGCGTCGAAGGCTGTTCGCCCGTTCCGCGTCGGCCTCCGCTTGCCTGGCGTTGAGCCAGGCCTCGGCGTCGTTCTGACTGACGTTGCCGAGCCGTTGAAAGATCCGCTGTCCCTTGTACTCCTTGTTGACGATCCGGCTGCCGTCGTCGGCCAGCTGGATTCCTCTCGTCCGAGTTCGCATAGTTGCTCTCCTTTCGGTTTGCGACTCGGGCGTCCACGGGCAGCAATATACGCGTCTGCCCAGCCGTCGAGCTCGTGCCGATCGAAGGCGATGCCGCGTTGGCCGATGGGGATCTCGGTCAGCACCGGACGTACCTCTTCGTCGAACCGGTTGCGGTCCATGCCGAGGTACGCGTGGGCATCGCGGTAGCGAACAAGGCGCGGGAGGATCACGCTGCGGTTAGTTGGGTGGGCAGGCACGGGCGAAGTCGCTTATGCATCGTCGCCGGGCACCTCACGAGCGGCGACCTATCGCAGCGAACTGTGGCGTAAGTGCTGCGCATCGTTTCGTCGCTGCCGACGAGCCGCTACGCCGCAGTGCTCCAGCCTTGTTGGCCGAGCATCAGTTCCGTCTGACGTTGCCGGAGCGCTTCCAGCTCGGCGAACGATACTAGCGCGCTAGCCCCAGCTGAAACCCTTCGAGCCCGTGCGTCAGGTGACAGGCTAGGAGCACCATACCCAGCGGCGCTTCATCATCATCGACGCCATTCAACCAGGGGCAATAGACCGGTTCGTCGCGGTCACTGAGCGTGGCGACGAGCAGCATCTGAATTTGCATCAGTATGATCCGTGTAGCGCACTCAATCAGATCGCGGTGCGGGCTTACGGGCCGGTTGTCCAAATCCGGCTCTGGGAACACGATGCTGCCGTGCGCAAACTGGTTGCGGAGCACATAGACCAAGTACAACCCGAGTCCTGACGCTCCAGTATCCCCGACCGAACCCATGCGGCGCTCTACGGCATCCAAGCCCACACACTCCTGAGCGATCAACCTAAACCGCGTGACTTCCTGAGACAGACCAGCAACTGGCTCTCGCGTGCAGAAGTAATTTTCGAGATGCCGGCAAGCCCGGCGAATCTTCCCCTTGTCCCCCGGAAGAGGCGGAGGGTTGATCACGTCGATTGCTGCCTCGAGGGCCGACCACACAAACCCAAAGATAGTCAGCCGCTCCACGAAAGCCTTGCGGAGTTCGGCTTGCGCATCCTCGTACTCAAACGCTGCACCGCACAGGTAAGACCCGGGGTCGTGCTTGAAACTGTCGACCTCCACGGAGGAGATTGAAGCCGCGAGCAGTAGCCAATCTGCGACTCCGAACCACCGAGGGTCTTTCTCTTGCATGACACGAGCAATGCCAGCCGCGTGATAGTCCAACGGAACGAACATCGGATCCTCCGGTCCTCGCGACTAGCGTCACTGCTCCAAGCGACAACACTACCAGGATGAGGCGCTTACAAGGGCCTATGTTTGACTGACAGCCGTCAACAGTGGTGAGCCGCGCGATGGTCACAGAATTCTCGCGCAGGTAACGGTCGCTAACGGTAGCCCGGACAAACGCATCTGGCACGGCGCCGCCCCATGTCGTACTAGGCTCGCCAACTGAGGTCACTGCGCTGGCATTGCGCTGGGGGAATGCTTCGACGTGACATCGTGTCACAGACGTATGTTTGTCTATTCGGACACAAACATGACGCTAGAATCGATGCCCGATGGCTGACAACTTCTCGTACGTCTTTCCAGCGATTCGCGGGGTCCAAGCGGGCAGGGAATACTACGTCTCCATGTGTCCGCTGCGGCTTCTGCCGCGCCTGTTCTTGTTCGACGAAGAAGAGTTGTTGCCCGAAGTCCGTGCCCAGCGAACGCTCAACAAGGGGCGCATCCCCGACATCGCGCGCTACATCGTTCAGAACCGTGACAGCTACACGTTCTCCGCGATCACGGTGTCGATCGATGGAGGGGTGGAGTTCGCGCCCGTCAGCACGAACAGCCCGTCGACCTTCCGTATGGGGTCGTTGACCGTCGCGATGGACGCCAAGTTCATCGTGAACGATGGACAGCATCGACGGGCCGCCATCGTCGAGGCGCTGCAGGATCGGCCAGACCTCGGTGATGAAACGATTGCAGTTGTCTTCTTCGTCGACCGCGGCTTGGAACGATGCCAGCAGATGTTTGCGGATCTGAATCGCTATGCAGTCAAGCCTTCCGCATCTTTAGGAATTCTCTACGACCATCGCAGCGCCGCTGCCCACATCGCAAGGCATCTGAGCCTCACTTCGCCGGTATTCAAGAACCTGATCGAGTCTGAGCGCTCCTCTCTTTCGCCGCGGGCTCGAAAGCTGTTCACCCTAAGTGCGCTGCACTTTGCGATCCTGGAACTACTGACAAACGATGAGCTTGAGGACTTCACTGGCGCGAGCAAGAAGTGCCATGAGTTCTGGGAGCGCGTTGCCGAGCAGATCCCGGAATGGAACTACGTCCGCGAATCCAAGATGACAGCGGGCGAGGTTCGAGCTGATTTCATTCACTCGCACGCGATCGTGCTTCACGCGCTGGGGCGCGTAGGGCGTGCGCTGTATCAGCTTCCTGCGTCGGAGCGAGCCAAGAAGCTGAAGCGATTGCGCGCGCTCGACTGGTCGCGCAAGAACGCGGCGACATGGGAAGGGCGCGCGATGGTCGGCGGCTCTATGGCCAAGGCAGCGCAGAACATCACCTTGACAACGAACGAGATCAAGCGTGTGCTGGGTTTGAAACTCGGCCCGGAAGAGTTGCTCGCAGAGGCCGCCAAAGAGGCCTCTCGCGTGCCGCAACGAAATCAACGAAAGCGCAGTACAGCATGAGCACCGACACAGCGGCAATCGTGAGCGAGATCCAGGAGATCTATCTCTCAGACTCGATCCCTTGGATCATCGGCTACAGCGGAGGCAAGGACTCAACCGCCTCGCTGCAGTTGCTTTGGACTGCGATGTCTGCTTTACCAGAGGTCAAACGCACGAAGAAAATTCATGTGATCAGCACGGACACATTGGTGGAGAACCCGGTCATAGCTGCATGGGTTGATGTCTCGCTTCACAGAATCAATCTCACGGCCAAGGAACAAGGCCTTCCGTTCGAAGCTCATCGCCTGACCCCCTCCCTCGCAAATCGATTTTGGGTGAATCTCATCGGCAAGGGGTACCCCGCGCCGCGTCCGAAGTTTCGATGGTGTACGGACCGGCTGAAGATCAGTGCTTCGACCGAGTTCATCCAGAAGATGTCAGAAGCCCATAGCGAGGCTATCTTGGTGTTGGGGCAGCGTCGCGGCGAGAGCCAGCGTCGCGACAAGACCATGGACGAATACAAGGGCAGCACCAGAGAGCGGCTGAGCAGGAACAGGGATCCACGTCTGGCGCGTGTTTGGGTGTATCTGCCGATCGAAACCTGGACCAGCGATGACGTCTGGGAGTACCTAATCAGCGAGCCCAACCCTTGGGGTGTCGACAACCAAGAGTTGTTCAGCATCTATCGCGGCGCCACGCCCGATGCCGAGTGTCCCATCGTGGTCGACACGACAACGCCGAGCTGTGGCGACAGTCGATTTGGCTGCTACGTCTGCACCATGGTCACGCAGGATAAGTCCATGAAAGCGATGATCCAGAACGACGAGCAGAAGCAATGGATGCAGCCAATCTTGGACTTCCGAAACAACCACCTTGCCGGCGAGGATCGGTCTGTGCGCGATTTTCGGCGCATGAACGGGCGCCTCACCGTGTTTCGCGGGGAACTCGTACATGGCCCGTACACCCAGGAGCATCGTGCCAAGCTGCTGAGGGAACTGCTTCGCGCGCAGCAACTTGTGCGCAACGCGGACCAAGCACACGGTTCGAACATGATCGAGCTGATCTCCGTAGCAGAACTTGAGGAAATTCGGCGCATCTGGGTCGACGAGAAGGGCGAGATTGAAGACCTGGTTCCGCAGGTTTACCGCGAGGTGATGGATGTTCCATATCCGGGCAAGGATATGGAGCTGCCTCCGCTTGATGACGCAGATCTGAAGCTACTGCGGGAGGTCACGGCGGACCTTGACCCGGGGGCATCCGATGAGCTCTATAGGCTCACGCGTAAGTTGCTCGCGGTGCAGTTTCAAACGATGGGAGCGAACAAGCGGTCGAAGCATCTGGATCGCCTCGACGACGTGTTGCATCAGCACGCATTCCGCAACGAAGCCGAGGCGCTCGAATTTGCTCTCTCCGACAGTTCCGGCTCCGACAGCGAAGGAGATCTGCCCGATTCCACGTCCCTGGTTGTTTAGCGCATGGCAAAAATAACAATAACGAGTCTGACTGTCGAGAACCTCGGCCCCTTTAGAGAGAGGCAGGTCATTGGACTGCAGGTTCGATCCGGAAAACCTGTTGTTCTGGTGAAAGCACTCAACGGCAGCGGGAAGACAACGCTGCTAACGGCACTCCAGGTTGGGCTATACGGTCAGAAAGCGATCAATGCGTTCCGGCGCTCGGAGTACGACCAGTTGCTGCTCGGTCTGCAACGTGCCGACGCCACCGGCAACAGTGTCATCGAGATCGAGGTGATCGCAGAGAGCGGCGACCAGAAGAGCAAGCTCACCGTTCGGCGCGAGTGGGTGCGTAAGGCGGCGGGTCTCAATGAATCGCTGACGGTCTATCTGGACGGCGAGGTCGATATCGACTTCACGCAGAACTGGGAGGAATTCATCGATGGAATCCTTCCGGCAGAGCTGGTCCAGCTATTTCTGTTCGACGGGGAAAAGATCGAAGCACTCGCAAATCCCGATCGGCTGCCTGACTTGTTACGGCACGCCACCGAGGTATTTCTGGGCATTGGAGGCATCGACTCGCTCGGCAATGATCTGAAGGCGGTGGAACGACGAGCTGCGCTGAAGTACAAGGGCGCCTCAGACGAGTTTGAAAGCGTTCGAGCGTCAGTCGAAGGGCTCGATGCCCAACTCACTGATTTGGATGCAAGGCACGCGATGCTTCTCCAAGAACAAGCCGCCGCACGCAACGAACAGGAAAGAGCGCAGGTTCGGCTCGATCGCTATTCCGCCGATGCGCAGCGACAAGGGCTGGCAGCTTATGAGCAGGCGGCGCGCATTCGGGACTCGATGCTCTTGACCAGGAAGACCGCTGCAGAAGCTAAGACTTCTTTGGCGGACGCGATGTCCGACCCCTTTGCTCCGCTTGCGTGGGTCTCGGGGCTGTGGAGCCGCTACGAAGCGATCTGGACGCAGGACCAGCATTCCAGGTTCGCCAAACGCATGTCGGACGAGTTCAGGCAGAGAGACTCCCGCGTCGTGGCTGCATTGACGACCGCTGCTCCCAAGGCGAGCGTTGAGCTGGTACGGCAACTGTTGGCGGACGACTTGAAACGCTATCGCGGCGAGCGCGTGGGCAGGGCGGTTTTGCAGGACGCTGATCCGGGCGAGGGCAAGCGGCGCCGGGATGAGAGCGTCGCGCGGCTGAAGAAGGAGCTGTCGGGACTCACTGCCGCGCGCTCCAAGTTGGATCGGGCAGAACAGCAGGTGGGACAGATTCCGGCCGAAGAGCAAATGGGCGGGATCCTGCGTGGCATGCAAGAGCGGTCGAAGACCGTGGCGTCCGCAGAAGTGCGCCTCGCCGACCGCACGAGACAACTCGAGGAGACGGCTTCACATGCGAATCACCTGCGCGTCAGATTGAACGCCGCCCAGGATCGCATGAGCACGGAGTTCCGGGATCGTTCCCTGGAGGGGAAAGCCCTCGAAGCCTCCGCTCGTGCGCGTGCGGCACTGGTCTTGTTTAAGGAGAAGCTGCTTGCCTCCAAGGCTCACTGGCTCTCGAGCATGATCACGACGGAGTTCAAAAGTCTTCTTCGCAAGCGCAACTTGATCTCGCAGGTCATCGTCGACCCTTCGAGTTATCGCGTGTCCATCATGGACGGGCGAAGCAAAGAATTGCCGATGGACCGGCTTTCGGCCGGAGAGCGGCAACTGCTTGCGATCTCCGTGCTCAGCGCCCTCATCAAGGAACGCCGCGGTCACTTTCCGGTTGTCGTCGACACGCCCCTCGCGCGGCTGGATCAGCAGCATAGGGCGACCCTGGTGAGGCGCTTCTTTGCTGAGGTATCGCACCAGGTGGTTGTACTTTCCACGGATCAGGAGGTCGAGGGTTCGGCATACGAAGCACTCAGGCCATATACGAACGCGGAGTACTCGCTTGAGTTTGACGACGCAACGGGCCGTACGACGATCCTGCCAATTCCGGCGACTGCGGCAAGGGCGGGGGTGGCGTGATGGAGCGAATTCGGCTCACCGGGGCTGCCCGCAACCAGCTGGTCACCTTGAAGCGCAGAACCAACATCGAGCACTACAACACCTTGTGCCGGCATGCGCTTTGTCTGTCTCTGGCCAATCCGTCGCTTCCGCCGCTGGAGGCGTTCGACTATGCGGGCGGAATCGACATAGACTGGCGCACGTTCACCGGAGGGCAGGAGGCGCTGTATTACAACCTTCTAGTGACGCGGCTCATCGTCGACGGCGAACGTGTTGATGAGGAGGCCGTTCGCCAGACGCTCGTGCGGCATGTGCATCGTGGGCTCTCCTATCTGGTGAGCCGACGCGAGGAAGACTTGCTGTTCGAACTAGCAAGATCGTTGGTGGAGAACGCGGGACGCGCTGCTGAGGTCTGACGACTGCAGCGGACGCGGATAGCTCGGGCCGCTTGCGTCACTGCCGCGTTCGCTTCGCTGCGTGATCGGAGAAAGCAACTGGATGCTCGACCACCAAGCAGCAGTGCCGACGTTATGATTGTTACAGGTGGCGATGTCGGGTCGCGTCCGGGGGGCTGAGCCTTGCAGGGGAGCAACCAGTGAACGCTGGGTTTCTCGTGGCAGGATTGGTCGGCACCTAGGGTCGACAATGTCATGGAATACCCTAGCGATCGCTTCGCCGACCTTGCACAGGTCCGGGACCGAACAGCCGACAACCTTACCGAGAGCCTCATAAACTGGGCGACACATGCACGAAGAGAACAGGCCGGTTGATCTCATCGCCAAAGCTGCCGAGCGAAACGGGGTGGCGCCAGCATTGCTCGAAAAGCTACTAGCGCTAGAAGCGACCTTCGCAAGTTTCACGGTCTACGGCGCGAAGGCGGATTTTTCGCGGCGAGTGGCCAGCATCCTTGATGACGCCGCCGCTCAGAGCGGTCCGTGAGCGGCCCCATGGAATTCACGAGCATCGAAGTTGAGAACATCTTCGCGTACGAGGGCTTAAGTCGAATTGATCTGAGCGGTTGTACCGAAGAACAGAACGTCATCGTTGTCTCTGGCCGCAACGGCGCCGGGAAAACCAGCCTCTTGAACGCCGTGAAGCTGCTTTTCCTGGGCTCCGAGAGTGATGTGATGCGGCGAGTCGGTTTCGGTGGTACCGCTCTCAGTCTCAAACACTACGTGACGGGTCAGCCAGGGCGCTGGTACGGTGTATTCAACAGCACCGCTAGGGGTTCGGATGCACGAGCGCGCGTTTCGCTGGAGTGGCTTGATGGGCCGCGTCGATTCAAGGCGCAGCGAATCTTCCGGCGAGCCAATAGTGCGGTGGGCTTCACTGAAGAGCTCACGGTAAATGTTGACGGGGTAGACCTCGCAAGCGCAGATGCGGATTCGGTGGTGTCGAATCTCGCCCCCGGAGAAGTTGTCCCGTTCTTCTTCTTCGATGGAGAGCAGGTCCAGTCGTTCGCTGACGCGGAGGAAGGGCGCGAGCGAGCGGAAGTCGAACGTCTGTTGGGTTTGTCGTTCATCCCTGAATTGACGCGCGAGATCGAAGCCTATGCGAAAGCCAAACGTCGGTCCGGTCTGCCGGAAGAGGTTCGATTGGCGATCGTCCGAGCCGAGAACGCTCAGCGTGACGCGAATGCTCGCAGAGATGCCGCCAGTCGATCTCGCGTCGAAGTTGAAGAAGAGCTCATCGAACTGCGTCGCCAGCGGGATCGGCTGGATGACGAACGCAACGGCTTGCGAACGGGAATATCCGAAAGCGATCGTCGGCGCATGATGAGCCGCATAGACATCTTGGGTACTCAACGCGAGCGTTTGGCCACCGAAATCGCCGAGCAACTTCCGCCGGAAGCTCCCTGGCTCACCAACCTCGGACTCGTACGTCAAACTTTCGCAGTCCTCGACAAGCATCTTGCGGGCAGCGCGGATGCGTCTCTCTCGGGAAAGTTGCATCGCGAACTTCCCGAAGACCTCGTTCGGCGCTTGTCGAAGCTGTCGCCTCCAGCCGAATTAACCGAACCGCAGCAACATTCATTCATTCTTGAAGTTGGCTACGCGCTGGTTGCCCAAGGCGTGCCTGTCAATGCCTCATCCGATCCGTTGGTGGCATCACTCAGCCCTCGCCAGGTCAGGACATTGCGCGATCAGTATCTTGTTTGGTCAGAGCGAGGCGCGAGCCTGGTTTCGGCGCAAGCAGAGAAGCTTCGGCAGATTCGCCAGATCTCCAACGAGCGGAATCAAGCCCAGCGCGATCTAGACGAGTCGGAACTCACGACCGATGAAGCTCGGCACCGTTTCGATCTTCTCAGTGCACAGCTCGCGGAACTGGAAGTGTCGTTGCGGGAGCGGTCCGATGCTGTAGCGGAGCATCGGGTGGCAGAGCAGCGTGCACAGCGCGAGACTGAAGAGTCGCTTGACAGTATCCGACGGCACGAGGCGGCGTACGAAGCTGTGACTCGGGAGAATCGTGCCTATCAACTGAGCGTCAAAGTGAAACGCGCGCTCGAGAACTATCGCGAGATGCGACGCGTTCAAATCCGCGGGTCGGTAGAGAGCCGACTGAATCAGCGGATCGGCATCTTGCTCGGGCCGAGCCAGCTCATTAAGTCGGTCACGCTCGACGAGCAGTTCGTGATGAAGTACTTTGACGAACGGGGCTCAGAGGTGGCGCGTCGAAGCATATCTGCCGGCATGCGCCAGCTCGTGGCTATGGCGATGCTATGGGCGCTCAAGGATGAGGCCCAGCGGGAGTTGCCTGTAATGATCGACACCCCTCTGGGTCGGATCGACCGCGAGAACCGCGCTCTCTTGATGACAGAGTATTTTCCCAAGGCGGGACGGCCGCTGGTGCTGTTGCCTACGAACAGCGAAATCGGGAGCGAAGGTTTCGGCCAGCTCGGAAGCAGAGTTCGACGGCACTACGAGATTCAGAATAAGGACGGCGTGCAAGCCAAGATCGTGGAGTTGGGCGCGGTTCGACCCAAACAGGTCACACCCTTATGAGCAGTCTGTTCTTCACGGCCGACGAGCGGCAATTTTTTGAGAAGGTCCTCGAAACGGGCCTTCACGATCGCCGAGGCCACTTCTGGTGGGTGGTTCGCTTCGCGTTGGCACAGTCGCTGCGGCTGGAGTTGCCCGTTGACGACCGATATGGTGTGCCTTCAGGCGGCGGTCCACGCAGCGAACTCGAGCTTGAGCAAATCACTGGGCTGGGTAAGGATGGACACCTCGACTACGACGATTCGCTGAGGCTCATGCTGAGTGTTCGCCATCAGGAGGATCTGTTCGCCGACAACCGAAGGTATTTGGATTTGCTTCAAAAGCACGCGCGTCGGGGCGTTGAGTTCATGAAGGCTGCCTGGCAACCGGAGCGCAGTTACCACGACTACCTCCTCGACGAGTTGTATGTTGGAGCCAGTCAGGAGGTCGATCCGAACGACGCCGGCGCCGCAGGGTTGATCGATTTCGGGACGCTTTCGCTGGGGCTCAAGCAGATTGGCGTTTCGGCGACCCCTGCTATGGATCCGCTGGAAGGTCCTCGACTGACACGCTTTGGTCTCACGCTCGCGGGTGTTGAGGACTACGACCGTCTCAAGAGAGGTTTGGACGACCTGGCGTTCGCTATCGGACTCGGCAATGCGGGGATCGCTCTTGCTCGTGAGCAAGGGGAACGCCGGGTGGTGCTCGATATCCCGCGTCCCGGCGCCACTTGGCACGACGTGCCGTGGGCTGCGATTCGCCCGGCTCTGAGCGATCGTCCAGAGCTCATGCCGGTTTCTCCTGGTGTCGACGTGTTAGGGCGACCGTTGGTCTTCGACCTTGCCGACGCGCCTCACCTATTCGTCGCAGGAGCTACTGGCAGCGGCAAGAGCGTCTGCCTCAATGCATTGCTGCTTTCCTTGCTCGAGTCCAAGCGCCCACCTGAACTCTTGATGATCGACCCGAAAGGTGTGGACTTTGCCGACTACGATCGCTGCTCACGACTTCGCGGAAAACGAGTCATCACCGACATGGCGAAAGCCGTTGAGGCTTTGCGAGAGGTCGTCCAGGAAATGGAGGATCGACAGGCGCTGCTGCGAAGCCACAACGCGCGCAACATCGCCGAAGCGCAAGCTGACGGAGCACAGATGGAACGTCTCGTCGTCGTCGTGGACGAACTTGCAGACTTCATGATGGGCAAGAGTGGTGCCGAGGAGCCCTTGATTCGACTCGCACAGAAGGCAAGGGCAACAGGGATTCATCTGCTGTTGGCCACGCAGCGTCCCGAAGCTGCCACCTTCCCTGGTCTGCTGCGCGCAAACATTCCTAGCCGCATCGCGCTCACGGTCCAAAAAGCCGCTGACTCGCGAATCATCCTCGACGAGGGCGGCGCGGAAAACCTTCTAATGCGCGGAGACATGCTTGTCAAACTTGCCGGGCGCGATGCACAGCGTGCGCACGGTGCCCGGGTTGAGCCCGCAGACATTCGAGCGGCCGTCGCGGCGGTCAACAGCCGATGAACACCAAGCTCAGACCAACTAGATTTCAACTACTTGGGTTGACGCTGCTGGACGTGGGTGCCTTGCGCGGTACGACACACTTCAGCTTGAGGCACGCTGATGGGCAGCCGGTCAACATTTACCTGATCATGGGGCCCAACGGCGCGGGAAAGACGACCGTCCTGGAGTCGATCTACTGTGCCATGCACTTGCTGGACGCGCGCGAGCACCCAGGGATCGGAATTGATTCGGTCGATCGCGACGGTGGCGGATTGCAACTCGACGCGCGCGTGACGCTGGATGACGGCGTGAGGTCGAAGGTCTATGTCCTGTCGATCGTGGCGGGTCGTCCAGGTCTTCTGAAGCGATGGTCGATCGACGAGCTCGCCGCGGTTGGCGTCGAGACGCAGATTGTCCTTACCTATAAGTCGCGACCCGCGGCACCAGGGATAGAGCGCAGCGCGGAGTCCGATCCCGAAGCCATCTCGTTCGCCGAATCGATCCTTGAGCGTGCCGGTGAACCACCGCTGGCGTTGTTCGAGACTGCCAATGGATTCCCGACGGTGCTCTATTTTCCGTCCGATCGCGGCATCCGAAAGCCTCCCGACCTCGCGCGTGCAGTGACTAGTCCGGACGGGCTGGGATATCGCGCTGCTCACCGCTTCGACGCTGACGGAGCCTCATGGGAGTCTTCCATTGACAATCTCTTCGTCTGGTTTGCCTGGCTTGGCGATGGGCGCGAGGAGTTGTGCCGTGACCTTGTAAACAATCTCATCTTTCGCAATACAAAGCGTTTGGGTGCCGTTGACCGTCCGTCGCTGTCCGTTCCTGTTGAGGTAGATGGCGGAACCCATCGGCTAGATCAACTGAGCAGCGGCGAACGGCAGCTCGTACAGCTCGTGGTTCGAGTGGCAAGCCACATGACGGGTTGCGCCATCGTGTTGATCGACGAGACAGAGCAACACCTGCACCTAGTCATGCGTCGGCGGCTAATCAACATCATCAAGCAATGGGCCCGAGACTACGAAGGCCTGAGTTTTGTACTGACTTCGCACCAGGCGGATTCGATGCGAATGTTGGCGCCAAAGCTCGAAGAGCCTGGACTGGTCAAGGGCGGTTGCCTAGTGAAACCGAGGTTCAAGTTGCCTCATGTCCAATAACGTCGAGTCGTTCGAGAGTTTCGGCTCGGACCAGCAGATTGCAGCACATCAGGCCGGCTTGGTGCGCGTGGTGCTAGAGGGGCAGAGTGACGTCGGTCTTTTCAGCCGATACTGGTTTGGCTCGATGCGCGAGACGTTCGAGTTCATTGAGGCGGGGCACTTAGTTGTTGGCTCGGGCTGTACGGCAGTGCGGGCAGCGGTAGCTCACAGCTTGAACGCAGACGGCGTTCCCGCCGTTGGAATTGTCGATAGGGACAGCCTGTTTCGCGAACGACGTTGGGATTTGCTGTTTGGCGTCGACGACGTGAAGTTTGCAACCGAGGTTCAGACGCTTGACGTCTACGTTGCTTCTCTGTGGGAGGTGGAAGCCTTCATGCTGGAACCGCATTTGTTCGCTGACTGGGTGTATGGCTCGCACCGAACACCTCCGGGCTCGCCGGCTGATTGTGCGGCGGCACTCGGGCGCGCTCTCTTCGAATGCGAGCTCCTTCTCGAGGTAGCTTCTTTTTTTGCCGCAGCTCACGCAGAGGGTCTCAGCTATGGTGATTCGCACTTTCGTGGCGAACCTTTAGTAACTGTCAAGGCGGCGTGCGCGGCAAAACTTGCGACGCTTTCTGCCCCAAGCCAGTCAGTAGCAGCGCAGGTTGACGCGCTGGTCGCCGCTGTTCGAAATAGCCGGCCGGCGAGCGAGGCGGATCGATTGACTTTCTACCTTCGGTATGTCGACACCAAACGGCTATTGGTTCGACTGTTCAATGCACTGAATGTTCGCGACCACAGCCAATGGGTGCTCCCGCCAATGCAGTCGATGAGCAATCGGCGCCCCGCAGAACTTGAGACTTTCCTGAGGAATGTCGAGACTCGCTACTCTGCATGAGTCAACGAACGCCCAAAGCGCGTTAGCCAGCCAATTTGTGATTCGAGCGGCACGCTTGTCAGCGAACAGCGTTCGGGCGAGTGACCAGTCGTTCATTCTGGCTGCCGACGGCACGTCTGGCTCGTGACGCAAGACGCTAGGTAATGCCGTGGATTCAAGCGCTGGCGTGGACGCGCTCGTGCCAGACCTTGCGAACGGTTTCTCGGCCGTGGAAACGGTGTGCTGCGTAAGGATCGTGGTCAGCGCAAAAAACGCGAAGATTGCTTGGGTTCAACGAACCACGCGGGTCGCTCGGAGCGATGAAGAGTTCGGCGTTGTCGAGAGACGCTGCGCATCCACTCACGTGTTCGCAGCTGCGCCGAAAGGCCATCAGCCGGACACTCCAAAACGGTTGCGGCAGTTCATGCAACTGATGACCACCAAGAACAAAAGTGGATCGGGGAGGACGCGCGCGCGCGTCGTAGATCGAAGTTCGCGCTCCTTTGCTTGCATTGCACCAGCCGCAGGCGAGCGCCAGGTTGTCCGATCCGCCCCCTCCGCCCGCCACCGGAACGATGTGCTCGACCTCGATGCTGATGTCCCGTTTGATCAGCCCTCGCGGACGGAGGACGTCAACGAAATCGGGTAGGTCCAGTTCGATGCCTTTGGCCTTGCGCAAGAAGCGGTCGACAGCGAGTTGGGAGAAGAGAAACCCGCACATCCAACATCGCGGTTTGCCGCCCGCAGCGTCAACCAGATCGCGACGCTGCGCCGGAGTGGCATAAGTGCGTTCCAGGCGACGTCGGCGCTCGACCTCGGACATGACGTGGCGCGAGATGTGTTGGGCCAACTGCTGTCGTTCCGGCTGCGGCGCGCCGGGATACAGGTCATTCACCCGGTCCAGGGTGTCCATGTGGACATCGACGATCGTCTTCGTTTCATCGTCGACGTAGCGAAGCGGGTTGCACATTCCTTCGAGAAACCAGCGAAGCCACAGGGCGTGCGCGTCCGCTTTCAACACGGCGTGGTTTCGTTCAAAGATTACGTCGGGTATGGCGAGCCCGGCAAGAGCTCTTAGGTCATCACGTCGCCACGTGCTCAGCGGGTCGTGCGACGCCCCGGCGATGAACGTGCTGAGCTGTTCGAGCGATTGCATGCTCAGCTGTCTTTGTAGAGCGTGGAGTACACGCCTACACGGGGCAGCATCTTGGGATCACGCCGATAGCTGTGCCACACCTTGGACCACTGCTTGCGGGTGCCGGCGGCGTCCTTTTTGACGCCTGCCAGCTTCCAGTCCCGCGCGAAGTAGTTCCTGTCTACGTCGATCAGCCAGTCATCGACCAAGGCGGCGACTTCGCTGGCGTCATCAATAGTCTTACGGGTCTCAACCAGGTAGGCAAAGAAGTCAGTGGCCAGGGTAGTCAAGGATGGCTTGTTGAAGAGGTTGGAGATGCGCGGCTTGCCCCAGTAGTTGGCCGCGTCGGGGTTCGTCTGGTTGCCCAACGCGTCGCGTACCGCCGCCCAGAACGCAATGAAGACGGCTTTCCAAGGTCCGTCCGCGTCGCGCCAGGTCTCGTACGCGGCTGTGCCTCCCTGCGCTGCTTCCGCAACCAACTTGGACCGCTCGAGCTGGCGGCGCTTCCAGTTGTCTGCATAGTCCATCTTTGTGTCGTGATAGAAACGCGCGCCGCTCAGGTCTCGGAAAATTGCCACCAGTTGACCGAGGACTGTCCAGGGGAGCAGGTCGGAGCCTTCGTCCGCAAGGCCCCGCGCAACGCGTCCGGCGAATGGGCTGCTTGGGTGGCGCGCAAAGAAACTGATCGCCCTGGAACTCTTTAGGGGTACCCCGGCGCTCTCCAGGCGGTCCGAGATCGGCGCTAGCTCAGATTCGGACAGGCTGGTTGAGATGATCGTGGCCAGAAGCGCGGGCCGAACCGGTGTTGCTTTCTGATTGACGACTACGAACTGGAATACGTGTTCGCCAGGATGATGATCGAGCAGCAGCGAAATCGGAAGATGGCGCGCGCGCTCTTCGAGCAGTCGGTCGTTGACCTCATTCCGGGGCGTGCCTTGCTCCAGCAGGGCGCTGATCCTTCCAATGACGTCGGGATCAGAGTCCATGGCGTCACGTGCAGCCTTCAAGGCACCGAGTAGTCGATGCTGCCCGTCGACTAGAACTACAGGCTTCAGATACGCTTCCATGGCATCCCGAGTGAACCCCAGAAAACTGTCGCCCTTGAACTGATCGCCAAGTCGAGTCAGTAGTTCTTCTCGTGCTCTCAGTGCGTCCCAAAAGTCGGTCACATGAGATTCTTCGAAGAGCGCTTCCTCGGCTGCCTGCTCCCCATCTTGAGCTGCATCCTCGAGCGCTTCTGAGTCCAATGCGTCGTCGTCGACGGTCCGCAGTGGCAGATCGACCTGGGTGAGCAGTTTCGCGATCAACGCGTCCGGCATGGGACGCCCTGCCAGCGCGACGACCCGCGTTTCTATGGTTTTCCGTACCTCGCGGATCAGATCCATCAGCGAACTCAAGCTGCGGTCCTTCACGCTGATCTTCAGCGTCCCGGTGACAGGCCCGGTCGCTGCCGCGGCATCCCCGCCCCCAGCGGGCGTGAACGTGACATCGATCCCTGACGCCTGGCGAATGGCACACAACAACGGGTTGTGAATGACGTTGCGGGCCTCGCCATAGAACTTTGCAATCTGCTCGACGCGCTCGGGGTTGTCATCGCGCTGGAAGCCCAGCGTCTCGCCATCCGTTATGCGCGTCTTCTGCGGGATGCCAACCCATTGGTTGATCTCAATAGCTGACGCCGAAAGCAGAACCAACGGGGGCGCATCGGGGTTTTGCCGAAAGAGGAGGGCTGGGTATTCAGGAGTTTGCTTCAAGGTCACCTCGTCTGATTGTTCGTGGCGGAGCTATCACCTGGTTGGCGATCTCCTCAAACTGCTGGACGGTTGCAAGCACTGAGTCGAGTGCTGGAACCTCGCCAAAGACCATCCCTGCCATCGCTTCGTAGTCTCTGGCCAGTGCATCCCGCATTGCTGCGCTGGGCGTCAACGTGAAGGTTCCCGGCGCCGCAGTATTGAGCCCAAGATCCGCACTGCCAAAGAACAGTCGGGCGTGGTGGGCGCAGTCGATCGCCAGTGCATGGTTGGCCTGCCATTCGTGTGCCGATGCGGCCTGCATCAGCTGATGCACGTCGTAGTAGTGGCGTGAGACGCGCTGTCCGCCGTGTCGCAGTTCGCCGCGGCGCTCATGCCATTGCCGCAGGCCGTGCAGGATCATCACCTTGTCCCAGAACGTGCGCTCGGGCTTCACCGTGGTGACGCCGGCCACGGACAAGTCCTGGTCGGACAGGTCCTGCGCCACGTAGGGCGTCACCGTGGCCGCAACGTGGGGGTCCAGCGCCGACTTCGCGCCGGACTCGATCTTGACGGCGGAGCGGATGTAGTCGCCGGTGGTCGCCGTGACGGCGGGATACCAGAAGAGCAGGGTCTGGCCCTCTTTGTCCTCCGGGTCGAGTTCGAGTCGGAATTGGGCATCCGTGATGACGGATGCGGCGAGGCCGGCGAACTGTGTCATCAGCGGACCAGAGATGTAGGTCTGGCATGCGGTGCGAATAGCGTCGAGACGCGCACGACGTTTCTTGCCACTGAGGGCGTCCAGTTCGGCAACGTCGGTCGCCTGACCCAGGTCGTCGCGGAAGACGGTGATGTCGATGTCTTCGGAAAACCGGGTGATCAGGCCGAAGGCCTTGGAGAGCGACGTGCCTCCCTTGAACAGCAGCCGGGGCCCGCCGGCCGGCAGGCCGTTGAACAGCGCGTCCAGGGTCCAGGAGACCCAGAAGTCTTTCTCGACGTTCTGGACTGCCGTGCCCAGGCGAGCGGCCGTCGCGAGGAACAGGTCACGTCGCTCGGCGTCGCTGGCGGTGATGACGGTGTTGAAGGCCGGGTTCAACGGGCGGTCTCCGCGTGTTTGGCCGAGCGGCGGCGGGCAACGGGTTGTTGCGCGCCGCTCGTCACTGCCGCCTGCGGGTCGCAGCCCGGGAGTTCGCGGACCAGGCTTTGCATCCATGCGGGCATGACGCTGAAGCCGTCGAGCAGATCCTGGCGGATCGCAACGCCGTGTGCCGGGTCTGCCAGGATCTTGGCGATCCGGCTCACGATCCGGTCGTGATCGGAGGTAAGCGTGTCCTTCAACCAATGCAGCGCCTGCACGACGCGCATCGCGGGGCGTCCGGCCCAGTAGAGGCGGCTGGGTGCGGTCTGCTTGAACTCGATGTTCAGCTTGTCAAGTTTGATGGCGCGCCGGCGGGTGTCGGTGTGGATGGTGACGCGGGCCGGCACGGCATCGGTCAGGCCGAGGTCGTTGGCCGCGGTCATGCCGTCTACCAGCAGGCGCAGCTGGTCGCGGCGGGCGATGGCTTCCACCACGGCGCGGTAGTCGGGCGTCGTGGGCCGCTTCGTCAGCCTGTTGAGCGTTGGCCGGTCGTACAGACCGCGATCGATGCGGCGCAGATCGTCGGCCTGCACCATGCGCTGCAGGGTCTTGTCGATCGCGTCGCGGTTGCCGAGCTGTGCGAAGTCGGTCGGTACCCAGACGTGGCCGGGGCCGGCGGAGTCGATCAACGCGGAGATGTGGGTCTTGAGGTCGGACATGGGTTGATCCTGTCCGATGTTTGTATATGTTTTTCGGACGGATGGCAAGGCCTGTTTGTCCGAAAAATGTAGTTGTATTTCGGACAATCCACTCCGAACACCGAGGGTTGCTGGTACATGATTTCGTCCCCGTCTTGTTGGTCTTCAGTTGAGTGGGTAAGCCGCGTCGCGGCAAAATCAAACAGGACCGTCGAACGGCGCGCTGCGCGAAGCGCCGCCCGCTCACATACATCAGCGGCAACCGGAGGACCACCCGATGGAAGTGACATGCAACACGAACGCGGCGCCGATCGCCCACGAAGAAGAATTGCTGCAGCGCTTCCAACGCATCAGCAAACGCACCAGCGGCAAAGTCGTGGAACGCATCGCCATTGAAGATGCGCACGGTGACGTGCGACTGGCCATCGACGCTTACACGGACTCGGAGTGCGATGGGATCGACCAGCTTCTGCGCGACCGCCACTTCGACAACGGTGTAGATATCCAACATCCATTTGGGGAGGGGCCGAACGGCCCGTCGTACGAACTCGAAATTACGGTGTTCGAACACGAGGAGTTCGACAACGTCTACCGATTCATCGGCACCAAGACATGAGCCCTCGTGCTTTCCTTGTGGGAGGGCGTCAGTCAGACTTGTGAGAAGGGCGAGGCCGCCTTGACGGGATCAGGCGACGTTGCGGTTGTGCGGTGTCGTGCCTGTGGACGGCGGGACGGGGTTTCGTGGACCCGTCTTTCAGGGGTTCATTCGAGTTGAACCGAATGCTGGATTGCGACTTGTTGGGATTCTCCGAAGGCCTTCGGATGCGCGCTCGCCTCGAAGGCTGGCCCGCGTTCTTCGCTTTGGCAGCCCAGTACCCCACGAACGGCGAGATGACTGCGCTGGAAAGCGAGAAGAGGGACTGGCACGCGAATGACCCCGAGCTCATCCGCAGCGCCGAGCGAGACCAGACCGCGCTCGTCGAATCGTTCCGCTCGGATGATGACGAGCTCGAACAGGCACTCGGAGCTCCGCTCGTGCGCGAGATGCGCATCGCCACAGATCGGTCGGCGAATGCGGCGGTCTGCTGGCTGGACGATGACAGCCAACGCATCGACCTGAACGTCGGCCTGGGGCTGGCCATCGAGGACGCGGTCCTGTCGGCGTGCTGCGCCCGCGGGTTCGCCACGGCACGCGAGGCCGCAAGTGATCTACCGCCGGCATTCCCGATGCTCCTCGTTGGGGCAGAGGGCACATTCCGATATCACGACTACGCGGTACCGTGGCATCGGCGCCTGCGGCGGCAACGCAGCTTGTTCGTACGCCAGTTGCCCGTCGATCCCGCCAGGATGGCCGCCGCTGGACTTCTGACGGCCCTGTCGTTCCGGTGGGTCATGCTGCATGAGCAGGCGCATTGGCTGGCGGGACACCTGGACTACCTGCGCGTGTCCCGACGAGTCCGGTCCCTGGCGCTGAGCGAAACACGGCTCGCCGCAACAGGAGTGCTCGGGCCATTCGCGAGTCTCGACCACTGCATGGAACTGCAGGCCGACAGCCTGGCGACACAGCTGTTCCTGACCTTCGGTCTGGCTGACGACCGGCTGGAGCGGTCGCCGCATGCCAAGGCCTACACGGACAGGATGGACCGTTGCGATCCGGACCACCGGTCGGCTTCGCCCGACATCCGCGAGCGCTTGCCGCGCTTGCGGATGATGTTGCTGGCCGCCGGGATCGGATGTTTGCTCTTCGAGGTCCGCCGCCAGCATCTGGCGCCGCGCCCGCGTTCGCATCCGTCGCCGTCGGCACGCCTCATCAACGTCTGCGCTACGGCGCTGTCCACCTACGGTGATATTGCGTATTTCGAGGCGGACGAGGACGTGCACGATGACACGTACAGCGTCCAGCGGCTCAGACCGGCTCTGATTGAAATGACCAACGTGCTCGCGGACCTGCAGATATTCGCCGGCGTGGTCGGTTTGCGGGACGAGGACTTCCGCGCGGCGATCACACAGCCGCGGCCCGGCGCCAGCCCATCGCTGGCCGCCATGTCACCGCTGGCAGGGGACGTGTTCCGTCTGCTGTCGGCGAGTTCGGGTGGCACGGGGTACAGCACTCCCGGCGGCCTCGAGTTCGAAGCGCTCGGCCCGGCAGGACGCGAACTCTGGACAGCGTTGGCGCCGTACAGCCGAATGGGTGCATGGCGCCCCGACGAGGAGGCCCCGTGACCAGCGACCTCGTACGCTTCACTGGCTCCACCAGGCCAGCAGGCGCTCCGTCAAAGGCGGATGCGGACTCTCTGCGGCGCCCATCTGAGCGGTCTGGGATCGGGCGGCACTGCTGAGAATGCGGGTCAGGATGTCGGGTGCGGCGTAGCCGATCGCCGTGGCCTGCAACGGTGTCGTGACCGCGAGCAAGGCGGCGCCGAAAAGTCCCAGCGCGATCTGAATGCACAGACCGATATAGATCCCCGGGTCACGCAACGGGTTGGCCCCGCGACGGTTCTTGGCCTTGCGGGACCATTTGAGGACGCGGATCGCATCGGGGATCAGGCCCCCGATGGCCGCATAGGCGATGACGTCGATGCTCATTCGTGCAGCATTGTGGATGGCATCACCACTTGTCAAGAGCGGCGCCTCGCAGCGAGCGCTCCACGACACGCGATTGGCACTCGGCAAGGTCCGGCCGCAGTCGGCCCAAGCGCTCCTTCACCGACCGCAGTTCGAGGACGTGTTCGTTGCTTGCAGCCTGCGGCTCGAACAGCGGCTTCAGCAAGGCGGCCACCGAGCCCTTGAATCGCAGCAATTGGGCGGCGGCTTGCAAATCGCCGAGGGTCTGATCCATCAATGCCTGCATGCTCGTCTCGTCGATCCAGGTGGTGTCGGGTCCGTACAAGCTGGGTTCCTTTTGCGCCAGTGTCGTGAAGACGACGCCGTACGCGTCGAGCAGCCGCGTCATCGGCAGCGGGTGACTGCTGTCACCGCCGGGCCGGTTGGCGTCGAACAGCAGCAGCACACTGCCCAACGCGACCAGCGCCACCCGAACGCCCTGAGCCGAGGACCGTAAGCTCTCGACCGGATGCGACCACAGCCCGGGTTCGTTGGCGTAGATGCGCACCGCCTGGAGATGAGCGCGCTCATCGGCATGAGATTCAAGCGCACGCAGGTGGGCCGCTCGCTCCGGGTCTGCCGCTGCGCGCGGCACTTCGGCGATGTCGGCTTGGGCGTGCATGCGCTGCATGAACATCAGATGGCCCGCCAGGAAGTGGCTCTCCTCGTGGTACAGCAGCCAATGGAAGGCGGCCGTCATCAGGTACAGCCCCAGCGCGTGTCTGACGGGATCGTCGGGCACGCGGTGCGCCAGTGGCAGCCGCCCGGATTCGAGCAGAAATGCGTAGTCCTTGTAGCGCGACGGATGCGGTTGGTCCTGCCCGCCCGCCGGCGCCCCTGCGACGTCCGGAAAGAAGTCGGCACGGCAGCACAGGGTCATGAACAGGTCGTAGAAGCCGATGATCGCGCCCGCGGTGATTTTGTAGTGGGGGACGCAGCGGTCGCCGAACCCCAGAAACCAAGCGCGATGGGCCACGGAAGCATCCACACGCCAGGCAGTTTCGAGCACGTCGAGCCGCATCTGCTTGCGCACCCGCGCGAAGGGCGGATCGCTGTAGATGCTGTCGCGCCACTCATCCGCGAAGCCACGGAACAGCGAGACCCAGTGTTGCGGGTCGTTTTCCGGATCGGCAGTGCTCGAGTTCATGGCGATGGGACAGGACAATCAAGGGTGCGATCACGAAAGCCGGGCGCGAAAGGCGCGAAAGGCTCAGTCGTCGATAGGATGACATGGTCCGGGGATGCCCGCCGGGGCACATGCGCCGGCAAGTGCGTCCACCGGTGCGCGGGCAGACGCGGGCATCAGCGCCGCGACGTCGGCGTCGCGCACGAGAGGTGGAAGATGCGAAGAACGAAACCCGAGCGGCCGCCCGTTGCGGTCTGCCACGGAGGACCGGTCCGTGTGATGACCCTCTCGGGTGTCCCGAGATGCTGAAGCTCGGCCGCATCACGTTCGTCGCATGGGATGGCGAGCCGCGGCCCGAGCTCGTCCTGGATGACCTTCCTTCGTCCGAAAAGGTACTGGCAGTTGTCGAGCAGGCGTTCGGTGCCTACCTGGCGGAAGCTGCCGTCATCGACCGCTGGGACGGCCTGGCGCCGCTGCAGTCTCCCGAGATCGGTCTCCATTTGGTGTACGTGTACGGACACGCTTGGCTGGAGTCCGGCGAGCCGCAGGCCGCTTGGCGAGTTGGCGACGCTTCGGTTGTGGGAGGCCCGAAGGAACTGTTGCCGTCGCTCGTGCCCGCCGCCAGCGCCGACCGAACGTTGCTCGTGCTCGACTGTTGCCACGCGGCGGCGTTCGACCGCTTTCTGGGACAGCCGCACGTCCCTCGGCTGGCGGTCTATGCCTGCGCGGCCGAAGAAAGCGCGATCGCGCTGGTGACGGAGCAGGCCAGCAGACTCAGCTTGGCCTTGGCCGCTGAACTGTCGAGGGCGCGCGCCTCGGTGGATCTGGTGCGAGCGATCGCTGCCGCTGCCGAGCACCTGGAGCACGATGGGGTGTTGCATGGGCAGAGCGTGAGCTACCGCATGACCGGCTCGGCGGTGAAGCTCGCGCGCGGCAGCGCCTCAGGGCAGCCGCAGCGCGAGCGGACCGTCAGCCGCGTACGCAGGATGCTCGTGGCCATCGGTGTCGTGGCGACCGGCATCTTGGTGGTTTCGGGATGGTTCTACTGGAGCCATGTTCTGGTCGACGTCGATTTCGCCGGGCTTGCTGGGCTCGGGCAAGGTGTCCAGGTCTCGGTGCGCGAGGAAGATCCAGCGAGCAACAGCAGCGAGCCGATTGCGGATCGGTCCATCGACGCGAATCGCGCGCGCCTCTGGCTGCCAGCCTCCGATCTCGTGCTCCAGGTCCGAGCTCGCTATCCAGACGGTGCCGACCGTGCCTTGAACTTCCATGTGCTCCTGAGCCGCGGCTTCGATCCGCGCGCCAAAGTCGTGAAGCTGACGCTTCCCGATGCCGATGCCGTCAAGGAGCATCCGAACATGGCGTTCGTGCCGGCCGTGAACTGGTACCACGGCCGGGAGCGCGAGGCTCGGACGAGCGCGATGCCGTTCTGGATCGACCTGCGCCCTCCCACGGTCGACGCGTACACGACAATTGCGAGTCGCTTGATGTCGCGCGGCGAACTGAAGGAGGAGAACTCGTTCATCCTGAGCTGGCGTCAGCGCAGCGCGGCCATCGACGCCGTGGGCCTGTCTCAGATGCGCTCGCTGGGCAAGGATCTCGGCGAGATCGTGGGCGTCATCGAGGCTTCCAGTTCGAGTCAGGTCGCGGCGCCAGGGGACATCGTCGTCGGGACGGGTCAACTGCCATGCGCAACATGCCCCGCCCCGATGACTCGGCTGGAGGCGGGCCTGTACTGTGCAAGCCGCGGCATGCGCGTGCCGACCGACCTGGAGTGGGAGTTGGCCGTTCGTGGCGTCGACGGCCGCGTGTACCCGTGGGGAAATCGCTTCGACGACACGCGCGCCAACGTGCCCGGCCTGCCGAAAAAAGGGGAAGCATCACCGCATCTGAAGCCGGTCGATGCCTATCCGAACGAGCGCAGCCCGTTCGGTCTCGTCGATACGGTCGGCAACGCCGGAGACTGGGTCGTCAACGACTCCAGTTCCTTCGAACGGGTCTATATGGGTGCCACCTACCGCTTCAACCCAGAGGATGCGACGGCGTTCCGAATGCTGCCGGTCACCGAGTCGGACGCCCTCGTGCGCGAGATCACCGTACGGTGTGTCGCCGACGCGGCGAGTTCAGCACCCAAGTAGGGCGAGCACCTGGGTTTTGCTAACGAATCTGCCGTATCGCGCGCAGCACGCTCTGGGCGGTGCTGAGTCCCAGGCCCATGTCGAGGCACAGCTTGAAGAACTCATCCGCCGCCGACGACTTGTCGAGCCCGTGGCGCCGCGTCAGGTCGCGGGCAAGCTTGCCGATCGGCACGATGTCGCTCGAACTCACCCAGGCTGGGTCACCGACGCCAGCTTCGAACGCCGTGATCACTTCGTCGGGAAGTTCCGCCCCGAACAGGAAGTAGCGCAGGTAGGGCACGAAGTGCGCATGGACGTAGATGTCTTCACCGAGTGTTCCATTCCGTTCGAACACTCCCTTTCGTGATGCCTGGACTCTTCCAGGGTTGTAGTCCGGGACGTTCCAGTAGTTGCGCCGCTCCTGCGGAACGGCCTGGCGATTGCTGAGTGATCGCACCAGGGCCAGGATCGGGGCCTTGTTCGCGTTGTATGCCGCGTGGCCCTCGTCATGCGACCGGTGCGTGACCTGCAGGTCGATCTTCGACAGGAGTGCCGTTTCGTCGGCGGTCAGATCGATGTGGTACTTCTTCATGCTCGGATTTTCGTTCGGCGAGTTGATCGGCACTGCCCATCTATTTGACGTGTGGCGGCCCGACGAGGTGCAGTGCGCCTGTGATGCCGGATGCTCTACTTCAGCAACTCGGGCAGGCAGTCGGCGAACTCCGGCTGGATCTTGCTCATGGGTTTGGTGATGGCCTCGTCGCCGGTCAGCACTGCGAGCGCCATGCCGGTCATCGTGGCCAGGGCGTTGGCGTTGCGCAGAACCTGCAGCGCCAGGTGGACCGGAAAGCCTTCCGCGCTGCGGCGCAGCGGATGGATGCCGCCATGGACGAACGAGTTCATGGCATGCCACGACACGTCCTTGAAATGCGCCAGCATCTGGTGCGCAACGGCCGGAACGCCTTGGCCGACCCGTTTGCCGATCTGCTCGATCATCTCGCTGGCGCTGGGCAGGTTCTTCGCCTTCTGTTCACTCTCCAGCGTCAGCGGGGCCAGCAGCTTGGCGATCGCGTGGTCGCTGGCGGCGTAGATCAGCCACATGGCACGGGTCAGCGCCTCGAACTGCAGACGCATGAGGCTGACGGCCGAGGTGGGAAGCCCGAGCGCCATCAGCGCCCGGAGTGCGGTCCCGTGCTCCAGGGCAACGAAGCACATGCCGAAGGCGGCTTCACCGCGCGGCGAGCCGTCGAACTCGGCGTCGTCGAGAAGGGCCAGCAACCTTTCGTGCAACTCGTCGGAGCGGCGCAGCATGCGTTCCAGCGGATCGTTCGTGTTCTGGTCTTCGTTCACCATTTCACCATCGTAGAGCGTGGAATGCGTTCGTGCGTCTCCCGGCGATGCCGGGGCGCGCTGTCGTGCTGCGCATCGAGCCGCCGGTGGCGTCTCGCCCCTGCGGGCTTCCATCCCTGACGCCTTCGCGCCCGTCGGCGCTGCGCACTGCGCTTGCGAAGTCGGATGGGGCGTGGGAGGGTGGCTTGCTGTTCCCTTCACCGTATCACGTCGTCGGGTAGCAGCGGCGCATTGCTGCGCCGCCGCCCCCTAAGAACCGGACGTGCGAGTCACCCCGCATCCGGCTCAAGCCACTCTTCAGCACCATGGGGTGGCACCGAACGGTCTGACGGAACGTTTCGCAGCGCGACGACGAGCCAGATACTCAGTCCATTCCGGATCGAACGGATGCGCAGCCCCGGGCACCTTGACATGGCGGGTGACCGCCACCGTCGACGCGCGGAAGAGTTGTAGGCCGACGGTTGTGCCGTCTGCCGCACCCTTCGTTGCGAAGGCCCAAGACCTTGCTCCTCTCCGTCGGAAGTACCGCCTGATGACCCACCGCGCTCCCTTGGTGGGGTGCCTGCGCACTGACCACCTCCAGAGCATTTGCCAGATGTGCGTGTCGATGAGTGAGAAGGTCGCTTTCGCAGCCGCATGACGGTGATACATGGCCCAACCGCGGATCACCGGGTTCAGTTGCTGTATCACCGCCGCTTGCGTTGCGGTCGCGTTGCCCTTGATGATGTTCCTGACCTTGTCCAGCAGCGACTTGATGCTCTTCTTCGCCGGTTTGGTCAGCAACTGGTCTCCGTACTTGCGCACGTTTTGACCCAGGAAGTCGAACCCCTCCGCGATGTGCGTGATCCGGGTCTTCTCCTCCGACAGTTCCAACCCGCGCTCCGCCATGAACCGGCGGATGGCGGGCAGGACCACGGATTCAAGATCGTCTCTCGACGCTCCGGACACCACAAAATCGTCGGCATAGCGGATGACGTTGAGCTTGGCCCTGCGACGTGCGCGTTCCGATCCACCGGCACTCGCATGAACCGCCGCCTCCAGCCCATCTAACGCCATGTTCGCGATCACGGGCGAGATGACGCCACCTTGCGGTGTGCCGGCCCGCGTCTCGAACAAGGATCCCTCATCGACATACCCAGCTTCCAGCCATCTGCGCAGGATCGCCTTGTCCATCGATATGTGCTCCAGGAACCAGGAGTGACTGAAGTTGTCGAAACAACCTCGGATGTCACCCTCCAGAATCCACTGCGCCGAAGTACGGCGCGATAGAACCGTGAAGCACTGTTCGATGGCGTCGGCAGTCGAACGCTCAGGCCGAAAGCCATAGGAGTTTGGATCCGCTTTCGTCTCCGCGATCGGTTCCAGAGCGAGCTTCCACAAGGCCTGCATCGCTCGGCACCGCATGCATGGAATTCCCAGCGGACGCCTCTTCCCATTGCTCTTGGGAATGTAGACCCGCCTCAGCGGCATTGCGCGGTAGTCGCGGTGCCGTAGCGACAGCATCCCCTTCCATCTGGCCGCCGGGGTCAGCCACACCTTGTGGTCTACCCCCGGCGTTCTCTTGCCACTGTTCTCCGTCACTCGCTTGACGGCAAGCAGCTTGCCGCTGTGCGAGCGGGTCAACAAACGCTGCAAGGCTTTCGCCTTGCCCCATCTGCCTTCCCGTACTGCCTTGGCGATACGCATCTGAAGCCGCTTCACCTCTACCTCGATGTGGGCCCAGTTCGACTGCTCCCACATCTGCGCATCGGGCGAGGGCGCACCAGCGCCCGACACTTTCGTATCGGTCGCCGTCATCTGCTTTCCCTCGTACAACGGTTGGTCAAGATTCTCTCGCCATGAATGACCGCGCGGAAGTCAGCCCGCTTTCGCGTCGGGCAATATCGCAGCCCGTATCCCGTCCATTACAGCCAGGCATTCGCTTTCTCCGCATTCCTCTACCCACCACACCAACAGCGTTCCTCGCGGTTCGCCTGCCGTTGCCGGCAGCGTGATGGGCTTACCCTGTTCCGCATGAATTTCCGGATGGTGCGGACCCGTCCTGTGCGCCGGCGGCAATGGTGTCCATGACGGTCCAGAGAACAAAGGACCGTGCCTTGCCGCATACCTTTTGGTTCAAGCCTGTCAGCACGTTTGGCTTGTCTGACATTACGACGCTTTCGCGGACGTTCACATGTGTTGGTCGTACCCATCCATCCCTTGCTCCTCTCCGCCTTCGTGCTGGCAGATTCCGCCTTGCCTCGCGGCTCGGCGTACCGGTTACCCGGCGGCTACGTTGTTCCCGGAGCTTCACACCGAGCCGTTGCCAGCTCCGCATGTCCGGGTAGGGAACGGCTGATGGAACAGCCGGTTTCATCAGGTCATAACTACACCTCCGTGAAACAGAAATTCATGCGACTTGCAGGTCGCACGTTCTCGCCGTCAAGGTCTGCGCGTGCCATGCACGCTGGCGTCCTGGCGGCCGTCTTCGAACCTGTGACGGCTGCGCTGCGCCGTGCTGGTGCCGGTCTCGGGCAATCCGCCCGTTCAACCGGAGATCACCGTGGATAACAAGTCATACGTTTCGCTGGAGCAGCACCTATGCGTGGTGTGTGCAACCCCTTTCGACACTGGCAGTATCCTGCTCGACCGTCGCCTGCACGCGAGCATGAGGCGTCACACGACGACGGGGTGGGGCCTGTGTCCCGAACACCAGCGGCTGCATTCGGAGGGCTTCGTGGCCCTCGTCGAGTGCGACCCGCAGCGCAGCGGCGCGCTCTCGGGCGATGGGCAGATGAAGCCGGAACAGGCGTACCGCACCGGGCTGCTGGCCCACCTCAGGCGTGAGGCGTTTACTCGGGTGTTCAACGTGGAGATCACGGCCGACCAGCCCGTCGTCTTCGTCGAACCCGGCGTGATCGAGCAGCTCCAGGCGAGGGTGGCGCCGAAGGATTGACGCTGCGTTGGCGTTATCTGCGTCGCCTCGTGGATTGCGGGCGCGACGCAGCTCTTTGCTGGGCCGACTCGTCCAAACTGGTTCTCTCCGGTGCTTCTAAGGTGGTGCTGTGGCGTGTGGGCTGGCTTGCTGTTCCCGCCAACGTACTGCGCCGTTCTCACCGTCAATGGCTGCGCTTGCGCTGCACGCTTGCGTCCTGGCGGCCGTCCTCGAACCATGACAGCTGCGCTGCGCCGTGCTGACGCCGGACTCGGGCAATCCCGCCCGATTCACGGAGCTGACCATGTCGCACGATCTCTCTTATGGGGCCGCGCTGTTCAATGCGGCCTCGGCTCCTTGTATCGACCGAGCCTTGGTGGCGATGCACGCCTCGATAGAGCTGCGCTGAGCTGCCACCAAGGTCATCGTGCATTCGCAGACCGGTCCGTGGCCATCATGTGCGCGCACACAGAAGGTGGCGCTTCGCTGGCCGACTTGCTCGACCCACCCGCGCAAGCGAAGCATCGTGCCTGACGGTATCGGTGCCAGATGCTCGATGCGGATCGACCGTCCGACGATGACTTGGATGTCGGCGTCGATATGGCGCTGCATTTCGCGAATGCAGATCGACTCTGCCATGGCCAGCAGGTAGCTCGTCGCCAGGCACCCGATGAGCGTCGAGGCGTAGTCACGGCCATGTGGGAGTCGCATGAAGAGTGACTTCGCCGTCTGATCTGACGGGACGGAACAGGTCTCCTCGAAAACGATCTCGCTGACGCCTTGGTGATTCATGAGTTGGTGGGCCTCTTTTGTGTGCCGAGATCGTGCCGACATGAACTGAGCTGCCCAACCTGTCGTAGCGCCCTGCGGCGTAGCGGTGCCGATGAGTCCATGGGCTCATCCGAGCGTCTCGCCCCTTCGGGTGGCCGCCCCTCACGCGGGCTCGCCGCCACCCTCTGCGCTCGTTGGCGCGCGGGGTGTCGCCGGACTGCGGCCCTTTGGGCCTGGCCGGTGCGCTCGCCAATGCAGCGATCAAGGCTGCGCCTTCACCGCGATGCCGAACAGCCAGGTCAGGCCGGCGGTGCCGGCGTGGATGACGACAGCGGCCCGTTCCCGTGCCCGGGAATCGCGGGCCTTGTTTCCTTCACGGGTACGTGAACGAGACCCGCTTGACGAACTGACCGGCGTTCCGTTCACGCCGCTTCGCTTCGTTCGCTGCACGCCGGCCAGATCGTCACCCCGGTCACCCGCCACGCCCGATGCCGGGCCGCTAAATGCGATGAAGTGATCGGTCCGGCTCGACCGCCGCGCCAGTCGCTCACCTTCGGTTCACTTGGTGGCACGTCGGCCGCAGAGGCGCCGGACCTCAAAGGCTGGGCGGTCGTCTTCGCTGCAACCGCCGCGCCAGACAAGCTGGCACATCGGCCGTGACGCTGCGCCGCCCGAATGCGGGCAGCGCGTGCGCCAGTCGTCCCACCGCGCTCCCCCCAGCTGCGCCCCCGTCGACTCACGAGGGGGACTTGTGGGGGGATCTTCAAGCGGTGGGCCGGGGAACTGGCTCACTGCTTCGGCTGCGGAAGAACACCACCCATCCCCCACCCCTTCCGTGAGGGAAGGGGCCGTGCCCACCCCCCGCCCGCCCGTGGGCGGGAGCGAGGAAGTCCGAGCAGAAGGATCAGTTTCCAGCAGCCCAAGACGGGATGCGGCTGTTCCTTCGGATGAGGAGTTCCATCATGGCTTTCGTTCGTGTCGAGCAACGCAATGCACACCTGGCCGGCGCCGTCCGGCTGCACACCGTCGAGGGCCGTGACGGCCCGATCAGCAAGGCCACGCTGACCGCGATCAGCAACACCCGGCGCGGTGGGCGTGGAGAAGGCGACAACCGCGGCGAAGAGGCCACCGCGATCCAGTGGACGCTGTGGGGCAAGCAGGCCGAGAACGCGGCGCAGTACCTGGGCAAGGGCAGCCACGTCAACGTGGTCGGCCGGGTGCAGAACAACAACTACGAGCGTGACGGGGAGACGGTCTACACGATGGCCTTCACGGCCGAGGAAATCGACTATCTCGACACCAAGGCCGCAGGCGAGGCGATCCGCGCGAAGCAGGGCCCGGCGCCGGATGACGGTGCGCCCGTGCCGGAGGCGAAGCCGGCCGCGCGCGCCAGCTCGACGAAGCCAGCCCGCAGCCGCAAAGCCGCCGCCAAGGCGCCTGCCGCCGAAGAAACCGACGACATCCCGTTCTGAACGAGCGCGTGCTGCAGCGGTGCGCTCACCGCTGCCGCGATCGTTTCATCTTCAACGTCCCCGCAAGGGACAGGAGCTATCACCATGAACACCGTTACCGTTCAAGAAACTCAAGCCCTGCACGCCGCAGTTCCGGCGCAGGACATGCGCCTCGTGCCGCTGACGCAGTTGCGTCCGCGTCCCTCGAAGCGCAACGTGCGCAAGACCAAGCGCATGTCCATTCCCGAGCTGGCCGCGAGCCTCCTGCGCGTGGGCCTGCTGCAGAACCTCATCGTCATCCTCTCGGCCGATGGCGAGCACTACGAAGTCGTGGCCGGTGGGCGTCGTATGACGGCCCTCAAGCTGCTGGCGAAGAGAAAGCGCATCGCGATGGACTATCAGGTGCCATGCCTGCTGGTGGCCGATGCGTCGGCGCGCACCGCCAGCCTGACCGAGAACGTGCACCGCGAGGCGATGCATCCGGCCGACCAGTTCGAGGCCTTCGCTGCCTTGGTGTCCGAGGGCCGACCCGTCGAAGACATTGCCGCTGACTTCGGCGTGTCGCCGCTGGTGGTGCAGCGGCGCTTGAAGCTCGCTAATGTGTCGCCGCGACTGCTGGCCGACTACCGCACCGATGACGTGATGCTCGATCAGTTGATGGCGCTCGCCATCACGGACGATCACGCGGCGCAGGAAGCGGCGTTCTACGACAGTCCGGAGTGGCAGCGCAACCCGCAGGCGCTGCGCGAGCACCTGACCGAACGCGAGATCGACGCCACCCGCGATGTGCTGGCGAGCTTTGTCGGCATCGAGGCTTACGAGGCCGCGGGCGGTGGTGTTCGGCGCGATCTGTTCTCCGACGACACGCGCGGGGTGTTCCTCTCGGATGCGGCGTTGCTGGACACGCTGGCGCGAGACAAACTCGCTGCCACTGCCGACAGCGCCCGTGCCGAAGGTTGGGCATGGGTTGAGATCGTGCCACGCGTCTCGTCGGCCGAGTTGCACGGGTTCCAGCGCGCGCGACGTGACCGGCGCACGCCCAACAAGACGGAGGCCAAGTGCCTCGCCAAGTTGCAAGCTCGGCGGCAGGCCATAGACGACAGGCTCAACGCCGAGGATGCCGAGGACATCGCGGAAGAGGAAGCATCGGCTCTCTACGAGGAAAGCGACAAGCTCGGCGCAGAACTCGACACCATCGAACAATCGCTGCTGATGTTCGCGTCCGACGTACTGGCGATGGCCGGGGCCATCGTGGCTGTCGATCACACGGGCAAGATCGTCACCCATCGCGGCCTGTTGCGCGAGGCCGAGGCCAAGGCATTGCGGGCGCAGGAACGGCGGGGCATGGCTGGCGGCGGTGAGACTGAGGGCGAGGCACGACAACCGACTGCAGCCGGCATTTCCGAGAGGCTGGCGCGGCGTTTGAGCGCGCACCGCACGGCGGCGCTGCAAGCCGAGGTCGCCCGCCATCCGCAGGTGGCGCTGGTCGCGGTGGTGCATCGCCTCGCGCTGCGCGTGGTGGTCGATGGCTACCGTTCGGACGAGTCGCCGATCAACATCAACGCTTCGCCGCAGAATGGACTCGATGCGTTTGCGCCGGACGTGGCGAAGTCGCCGGCGATGATCGGCCTGCGGGAAGTTCGGCAAGCCTGGGCGTCGCGCCTGCCTGCAAACCCGAATGCGCTGTTTGCCGAGTTGTTGGTGATGCCTCAGCAGGAACTGCTGTCACTGTTGGCGGTGTGCGTGGCTGCGACGGTGGGCGCGGTCACGCCGCGTGAAGATGCGCTGCCTGCTGCCGCGCTGGCGCAGGCGGTGGACCTCGACATGCACCCGTGGTGGACACCGACCGCTGAAGGCTACTTCGCGCATGTCTCGAAGGCCAAGGCCATCGAGGCGGTGCAGGTCTTCGCGCCGGAGCACGCGGCGCGACTGCTCAAGCTCAAGAAGAACGAGCTGGCCAACGAAGCGGAGCGGCTGGCGGTGGGTACGGGTTGGCTGCCGACGATGTTGCGGGCAGCGACGCCAGAAACGTTGGGCCTGCCGGAAGCGCAGGAGGAAGCAACGCCGGCAGGTGACGGGGACGAGTAAGCAGGGTGCCCCGGCGAATGGTTCGCTGGGGCACCACACGCGGCGCGCGCGGCAGGTCTGCCGCGCGCGTTTTGAATGCGAACAGTCACCGCGCTGCGCCACTCCCTTGGAGCGGCGCAGCGCGTCACCAATCGCCGCCCGAGGCGGCGAGGGGATCTACAGCAGGAAACCTGGCCGGTGTTCTGCCAGCCCCATCAGCATCAGGTCATAGCGGACTTCGTCGATCCAATTCGCTATGTCCAGAAACTCGGCCGACACCGCCGCGGCGGTCGGATCGCGCAGGTCATTGAAGATGCGCTGGTTCACCGCAACGAACCGGGCCTGGAGCGCGTCGAGTTCGGCGTGGATGTCGATGATGGGGGGCATGCTGAGTTCCTCTCGGAAATGCGTCCATGCAGCGTAGTTCGCCTGGGTGGTTTCGAGTCAGGCGATGCCGCGTGATCCCACATGTGCCACCTACAAACGCCTCGTTTTCGGGAGTGTTTCGGGTGGCGCTTTCGGCAACGCAGTTCAGATGGCCTCGCGGGTGATGCGCCGACCACGCCAGACCTTGCTGCGCAGGGTTGCGCTGTAGCGTGCGGTCCTTGACGCTTGCGGGCAGGCCGCTACGAACGACGATGGCTCACCGACAGGCCGTCCACCATGCTCAGACCCAACCACACCGCCGCCGATCGAGCCTGCGCCGATGCGCGAGGGGCGTTCACTCTTGGCGATTCGGAACCGGCCTTGACGATGAATGGGTGCGTGCCGGCGCAGCTTCTGTGTGGGGATCCCGGGGCCATGCCGACTTTCGGCGAGGCTCGCACCCGACGGCGGCCTTGGCTTGTCGTGAATCCTGGCGTGGCACCGGCTGCGCCTCGGGCTTCATGGCTGCAACCGTCCGTCACAACGATTTTCCCCGGCCCCTCTCTTCGTTCCGGGCCTTCCTCGCGCAACAAAATCGCCGCGCCTCCCGGTCCTCCACTGCGTTGCGGCCGCTGCGCGATGCAGCCCGCCCGTACCGCGCCCTTCGGATCACCGACAAGGCCGCAATGGGCGCGACCTTGATTCACCGAAAGGAAACTTCATCATGGCAAACATCGGCACTTTCACCGCACAGAACGACAGCTTCACCGGCTCGGTCCGCACCCTGACGCTCAACGTCAAGGTCAAGTTCGTTCCGAACGCCAAGGAGAGCGAGAACGCCCCGGACTACCGCATCGTCGCCGGCAACTTCGAGATCGGCGCGGCGTGGAAGAAGCTCAGCAAGGCGGACCGGCCCTACCTGTCGGCGACCCTGGATGACCCGTCGTTCCCGGCGACCATCTATGCCCGCCTGGTCGAAGGCGAGGACGGCGTGCACAACCTGATCTGGTCGCGCAGCAAGGGCGACTGATCGTCTCCCTCGGCGCCCCGCCCGTGCGGCGGGGCGCTCTGGTGTGGTGTTCACCACCGGCGACGCGCCGGCACCGAGAGACGCTTCGTCGCATGCACTGAAATGCGGATCGGCGGGTGTGCGGATTTCTGTGGAGCCGTGCATCCGCATCCGTGCATCGGCGCAAAGCCGCTTCTGCAACTTTGCGGTTCTGTGGTTTCACGGGAGCGTGCAAAAGCGTTTCGGATAATTCGCAGGTTTGATCAAAGGCGGATTTCAGGTTCTGCGACTCGGCGTTCATCCGTACAGGCGGGTGCAGCTTCCGTGCGTCCCCCGGCGATACCGGGGCCGCGCTGTCGTGCTGCGCATCGAGCCGCCGACGGCGTCTCGCCCCTTCGGCTTCCATCGCTGACGCCTTCGCACCTTCGGTGCTGCGCGCGGTGCTTGCGTTAATGCGGCAGAGTGGTGGCTGGTTTGCTGTTCCCCCTCATCGTTGCACGCCGGTCTCGCCGTCAAGGTCTGCGCGTGCGTTGCACGCTGGCGCCCTGGCGGCCGTCTTCGAACCCTGACGGCTGCGCTGCGGCGTGCCTCTTCGTGGTCTCGGGCAATCCCGCCCTGAATCCTTCGAAGGAGAGACCGTGACGAACCTCACTGACGAGCAACGGGCGCAGCTGCTGGCCAACGGCCGGCGTTCCGTCGAATCCGAGAACTTCGATCCGGCACCTGTTGTCAAGCTGTTCACCCCGGATGCCGGCGCGACTTGGCTGCTCACGGAGATCGATCCGGACGACCACGACCATGCGTTCGGCCTGTGCGACCTGGGACAAGGCTTCCCGGAGCTCGGCTACGTGAGCCTGGCCGAATTGCAGGTCGTGCGGGGGCGTCTGGGCCTTCCGGTGGAGCGCGATCTGCAATTCAAGGCAGACAAGGCGATCAGCGCCTATGCGCACGAGGCCCGACTGGCGGGCCGAATCACGGCGTAGGCGCCGCGGGGGCATCAGCCGCTGGGCGGCTGATGCCATTCCGACGGAAGCCTCGCTTCCGTCTCCAGCATCAGTTCGCCTGCGCTGCGCCCCAGCGCCCGCGCGATCTTGAGCACCAGCACGATCGTGGGCATGTGCTCGCCGCGCTCGATCTTGCCCATGTGCGAGCGTTCGATGCCCGCCATGTGGGCCAGCGTTTCCTGGGCGATGCCGTCTTCGGTTCTGGCGGCGCGCACCGCAGCGCCGAAGGCCAGGGCTGGCGCGACCTCGAAGGTCGTTGAGCCGGCTGGCCGTCCCCGCTGAATGACACGCTTCTGCATGGACAGAAGCGTCGACGTTCAGCACAATTAAAACCACGTTAGGTTTAACTCATACCCTTGCGTAGCGACGTCCGCGTTGGTAGTTGCCGCAGGTCTTCCAAGCGCCCGATCGTGCATAGCATTCCTCAACTTCTCCGCCGCACCATGTCCCTCATCACCGACGAGCAGCGCGCCCTGATGCTGGGCCATGGCACTGCACGTGCGCGCGGCGAAGCCATTGATCCGCATCCGGTCGTCAAGCTGTACACGCTCGACGCCGGTGCCGTCTGGCTGCTGACGGATCTCGATGCAGACGGTGATCGAGCGTATGGCCTGTGCGATGCAGGCATTGGCGCGCCGGAGCTCGGTCACGTCAGCCTGGAGGCCCTCGAAGCCATGCGCGGGCCGCGTGGCATGCGGGTCGTCGCCGATCCGCATTTCAGGCCGAGGCGGTCGCTTTCGGCGTATGCGAGCGACGCGATGCGCGACGGTTCGATCAACGACTGACCCGGTCGCGCTCCGCGCGATGAGGCCTCGCCGCCAAGGCGACCAACTCGATGCCGATTCATGGCAGGTTCGGGGCCAAGGAGGCCTGCTGTGAAGACTCACAAGCACGACGACCTGCCGCCGCCCTGGGGCGTTTCGGCAGCGTACCTGTACACGCTGGACCTGGACGGCTCCGCGCTCGCGTGGGAGTACCTGCGGCGCCACGCTGGCTATCGGGCCGCCTGGCTTGCCTTGGGGCGCAAGGGCGATGCCGAGCGCTGGGGCTTGCGACAGCGTCGAAGACCCGAACCTCGATGCGGGTGAAGCGCATCCGCAATGGCTGACCACCACCGATGACTTGCCGCTGGTGCGCGCGGCACGCCGTTCCGTCGGCGATCTGAACAAACCTCGGTTCGACCTCTGGCGCGTTCCCGGCCGCAAGCGCCTGGCGCAGGACGTCGACGGCCTGTTGCTGACCGCAGAGGCGTCGGCGCAGCGCCTGCGCGTGACGCTCGCCGACGGGTTGAGGAATGGCGCCGCCTACGTCGTCACCGTCCCCCTGGGTCCGCGGCTGCGCATGCGGCTCGGCGCGTTGGATGCGCAGGCTCGGATGCTGGCGGGTGAAGCGCCGCGTGTCGTCGCGTCGCGATCCGTGACGCGCTCGGCCCTGCTGCACATGCGCGCCCTGCAGGCACTGGATGGGGCGCAGGCTGGCGCCTCGCAGCGCGACATCGCCCAGGTGCTGTTCGGTCTCGAGGCCGTCGTGCGGCGCTGGCAGGCCGACGGCGAACTGCGCGCGCAGGTGCGTCACCTGCTGCGGCGCGCCCGGGCGTACCGGGACGGCGGGTATCTGGCCCTGGCTGGTGTCCAGCGCAGCCCGGCGAATGCAGACGGAGACGCCCACGGAGACGAACCCGCGCGTTGAATCTCTCCCTGCCGTCGCACGGCGTTGCTCCCGAGACTGCCTCCGTCGGCCGCGATTGGTTCGCGGCCCATCCACTTCGATGGAGGCCTTCATGCCCACTGCGAGTTCCCTGCGTCCGTCCCCCATGGCGGGCGCTGCGCCACAGCCGAATGCGGTGCCGGCCGCGCCCGTCAATCCGGAGTTCCTGACCACCGACGAGGCGGCCGCCTTCCTTCGGCTGTCGCCGCGCACACTGGAGAAGCAGCGCGTGCTCGGTGGCGGTCCGCGCTTCCGAAAATTCGGCGCGCGCGTGGTCTACGCGGCCGTCGACCTGCGCGCCTGGGCGGACGGGCGTGCCTACGGCATGACCTCCGATCCCGGCTACGTGCAACGGGACTCCGTCCGTTGAACTTCGGACGGAATCGCACCATGCCCAAGCGACCGAGCGAACGCGAGCAGCTCACGCTGTTCCGCGCGCTGCCCGGCGACATGGCGCCGCGCGACGCGCAGGACCTGATGGCCTATCCGTTCTTCTCGCTCGCGAAGTCGCGCAGGGTGGTGCCGATCCGCTTCGAGGCGGGCAACATCGCCCTCACGGTCGAAGGCGTGCCCGAACACGGCATCGCGACGATCTGGGATGCCGACGTGCTGATCTGGGCGGCGAGCCAGATCGTGGAAGCCCGCGACGCGGGCATCCAGCCGTCGCGGCTGATGCAGGCGACGCCGCACGAGATCCTGCGCTTCGCACGGCGCAGCACCGGTTCGACCGACTACCAGCTGCTGCGCGCCGCGCTGGACCGGCTGCAGTCCACCACGGTGGCGACCTCCATCCGCCAGGCCGGCAAGCGCATGCACCGCTTCTCGTGGATCAACGAGTGGCGGGAGCACGTGCGGTCCGACGGCCGCTCCGATGGCATCGAGCTGATCCTCGCCGACTGGTTCTTCTCCGGCGTGATGGACGAGACGCTGGTGCTGACGCTGGACCCGGCGTACTTCCGCCTCACCGGCGGCATCGAGCGCTGGTTGTACCGGCTCGTGCGCAAACACGGCGGCCGGCAGATCCACGGCTGGAAGTTCGAACTGCGCCACCTGCACCTGAAGTCCGGCAGCCTGCAGCGCTACAGCGACTTCGCGCTGCAGCTGCGGCGCCTGGTGCGCCGGCAACCGCTGCCAGGGTATTGGCTCGCCCTCGAGCGCGTCGGCGATGCCGAGTGGCTGCGCTTTCGCAGCGGAGCGCGACCTTCGCCACCCTCGACGGCGGCAGCCGGGTTGTCCACAGCTGCAGTGGAGAACCTGGTGGACAGCTTGTGGACGGACTCGGGTGATCGCCCGCACGAGGTTCGGGTGATCACACGCAGCGGACTCGGGTGATCACACGCATGGATCGGCCGCCAAGCCGCGCCGCGCAATGTTCTGCGGTCGCCGTAACTCTCTAACCGAGTACATAACTCATGGATAAAAGAGCGAACGCCGCTGCCCACGAAACGGGCAGTGCTCCTTCCGGAGGCGTTGAAAGCCAATACCAAAACCGCCAGCCAGGAAGAGAAGAAGTCCGGCCCGGAAAAGTCATCGCGCTGCTCAACCAGAAGGGCGGCGCCGGCAAGACCACGCTCGCCACGCACATCGCCGGCGAGTTTGCCAGGGAGGGACAGCGCGTGACGCTGCTCGATGCCGATCCGCAAGGCTCCGCATTGGACTGGGCCCAGCGACGCCTGCAGAGCGGTCACGGATGGCTCTATGGGGTCTTCGGGCTCGCCAGGGACACGCTGCACAGGGAAGTGCCCGAGATCGCCCTGCAGGCCGATCTGGTCGTGATCGACGGGCCACCCCGTGTTGCGGCCCTTGCGCGCTCTGCGCTGCTCGCCGCCGACCTGGTACTGATCCCGGTGCAGCCGAGCGCCTACGACGTGTGGGCCACCCAGGAGATGGTGGGCCTGATCGAAGAGGCGCAGGTTTTCCGGCCGCAGCTGCGCGCTGCCTTCGTGATCAATCGGCGCGTGGTCGGCACCGTCATCGGACGCGAGGCACGCGCGGCGCTGGCCGGCCAGCCGTTCGGTGCGCTGGCTGCTGAGATATCGCAGCGCATCGTGTTCGCTGACAGCGTGGCTGCTGGCAGATTGGCGTGCGAGGTGGCACCGCAGTGCGCGGCGGCGCGCGAGATCGCGGCATTGGTGCAGGTGGTGGTGGAGATGCTGCGATGACGGCGCCGGCAACATCCGCCAAGCCTCACCGTGCACCGATCGGCCGCCGGCCTGCGGCCGATCCGGCGTCAGCCTGGGTGCATCGGGACGATGAGTCCGTCGTACCGGCGAAGGCCTCCATCTTCACCGCGCGGCTCACGCTCGACGTGACGCCCGAACTGCGCGGACGCATCAAGGTGATCGCGTTCCGGCGCGGCATCACGGCCGCCGACATGCTGCGCGAGTTGCTGGAGCGCGAATACCCGGAGGGTGCATCGTGACGCGCGCGGACGTGCTCGCGGCCCGACCAGCACCGCGGCCGTGGCCGCTGCATATGCGGCTCGACGGAGCGCTGACTGCACCGCCACGCATGCGCGTCTCGCTCGCGTTCGTCGAGCAACGCGTGAACGTCTGGCTGCGCTTCGGCCATCCCGTCCGCGAAACCATCCTGGACTGCTGGCGGCGTGTCGCGGCGTTCGAACCGGGCGCGGTCTGCTGCCGCGTGAAGTGGATCGGCAACGACTACGGGACGGTGCTCTGGCAGCTCATGGTGCTGCAGGCGCCGACGCCGGTCGATGGCATGCAGCGCATCGGCGGCGTGGCACCAGGCGCGCGCATCCTGCTGCGCACCGACGGCGAAGCCAGCGTGAAGGCGGTGCTCACCGCCGTAGACGGCATCGAGCAATTGGGCATCGACCCGTGTGCCGTCGCGTCGTCGTTCTGGCACACCGTCGGGAACCGGGTGGCTGCGCGTCAGCCGCTGCCCGACTACACGTGCGAGCGCCATGCGGCGCACATGGCGCGCGAGGCGCTGCGATGAATGTCGACGCGAGAAGATGGCTGCTCTTCGCGTGCATGACGCTCGGTACGGTAGCGCTGTGCAGCCCTGCAGCGATGACGATGCCCGTCGGCATCGTCTTCAACCCGAGCGACAGCGTGCCGCGTGGCTGGTACCGCGTCGGCCACATCGATGGCGTTGGATCGCTGCATGTCGACGCCATCGTGCTGGCTCGGCTTCCCGCCGGCGCGGCTGCCCTGGCGGCGCAGCGCGGCTATCTGCCTGCCGGCGTGCCGATCCTCAAGCGGATCGGTGCCGTCGCGCCGCAGGTCGTGTGCGTACGCGATCGGATCGTCCGCATCGATGGCACAGCTGTGGCGACTGTTCGAATGCACGATGGCGCGTTCCGATCCATGCCGTCGTGGACGCAATGCGGGCCGCTCGCCGAGGGTGAACTGTTCCTGCTGAGCGACACGAATCCGGCGTCGTTCGACAGTCGCTACTTCGGTCCCATTGCTGCATCTGCCGTGATCGGCGTTGCGCAGCCGCTGTGGACCTGGAGCTCCCCGTGAAGTCGCACTGTCGCAAGCGTGCCAGCCGTGCTCCGTGCGCGATGGCGACGTGTCGAACCGTTCGCCGAGCCAGTCGCCGAACCGCACCTGAGCCTGTGCTCGTGCCGGCATCAATCGTGCAGACCACCTGCCGCCAGCATGCAGCGCTCGCTGCATCGCCGCTGCCTCTCGGGCAGCGTTGTGCACAACCCTGTGCGGCTGGCGGTGGGCCGGAGCCGGGAGCGGATGCGGAGGGCAAGATAAAAGGGGCGGCACGTGTCCGGCCGCAAAGCCAGTCTGCACGTGGGTTGGGCACGGCACGGCGCTTCGCAGCGCCCGTGCCGTGCCAGAACGCAGAACCATATGCCCGTTGGGTTTGCCGCGTGCTCTTTCTCACTCGTTGCGCCACGCTGCGCTGGAGCCGGCATCTTGACCGCGCGTGATGACGACCGCTTCCGCGTCAAGCCGGCGCCGCCGAAGGCTCGCGGCGGGCAGAGCTCGCAGCGCTTCGTGTCGCGGGTTCTTAAGCAAGTCTCGAAGTCCGGAGCGAACGCCTCCGGTGCGCATGGTGCACGGCCTGCATCGACCTTCGGCCGAGGACGCGTCGCGGCGAGCATGGTGGGCCAAACGCTTGGGGCGACTGCCCGTCGCGTGGTGATCAAGTCCCGCTATGTCGTCCTGAAGAAGGCGGGTGCAAACTCCGTGTCCACGCACCTGCGCTACATCGAGCGTGACGGGGTGACGCGCGACGGCCAGCGCGGCCAGGCCTACGGGCTTGAGAGCGACACCGCCGACCTCAAGGCGTTCGAGGAACGCGGCCGAAGCGATCGCCACCAATTCCGATTCATCGTTTCGGTGGAGGACGCCGAACATCTGGAAGACTTGCGCGGCTACACGCGCGAGTTCATGCAGCGCATGGCCACCGATCTGGAGGCGCGGCTCGACTGGGTGGCCATTGATCACTGGGACACCGACAACCCGCACACCCATGTCGTGCTGCGCGGACGAGCGGCCAACGGCCAAGACCTGGTGATCGCACCGGACTACATGGCCCACGGCATGCGCATGCGGGCCGGCGAATTGGCAACCGAATGGCTCGGTCCGCGCACCGAGCTGGAGATCCGGCAGGGGCTGCTGCGGGAGGTCGAGCAGCAACGACTGACCAGCCTGGATCGTGCGCTGCTGCGGCAGGCGTCCGTGAATATCGTGGACCTGACGGAGAAGCCGAATGGCCAGCAGCGCGGGACGATGCTGCGCGCCAGGCTGCAGCGGTTGGAGGCGATGGAACTGGCCGAGCAGATTGACAGTAACCGCTGGCGGCTGTCGCCCCTGATGGAATCGACGCTCGCGGCCATGGGGGAGCGGGGCGACATCCTGCGCACGATGCACCGGGCGCTTCGCGGGCAGCAGCGCGAGTGCGTGATGCCCGAGAACGTGCCAGAGGGATCCATCATCGGGCGCATCGCCGACAAGGGTCTGACCGACGAACTGAACGACCGTGGCTATCTGGTGGTCGACGGCATCGATGGCCGCGCCCATTGCGTCAAGCTGCCGGCCGGCGACGACTTGGCTGGTCTACCGGTGGGTGGCATCGTTGAAGTAAAACCGGCGGGACAGGTGCGAGCAGTGGACAGCACCATCAGCAGCTTGGCACGCGACGGTGTCTACCGTAGCGCGGACCACCTCATGCAACTTCGACAGGAAACGGCACGGGACCCGCAAGCCACGGTCGATGTCCACGTGCGACGGCTGGAAGCGCTGCGACGCGGCGGCGTGGTGGAGCGAATCGCCGATGGTGCTTGGCGCGTGCCGGGGGATCTGGTGTCTCGAGCTCAGGCACACGATGCGCAGCGGGTCGCAGGGATCGTCGTTGAACTGCGCTCGCACATGTCCATCGAGCAGCAAGTACGCACCGTCGGCGCGACCTGGCTGGATCGACAACTGGTGGCCGATGGCAAGGGACTCGCAGCGCAGGGCTTCGGCGCGCAGGCGCGTCAGGCGATGCAAGGGCGCGTCGCCTTCCTCGCAGAGCACGGCTTGGCCGAACACCGCGGCCAACGTTTCGTGCTTGCCAGCAACCTCCTCGACACCCTGCGCAATCGCGAGCTGTTGGAAGTGGGCAAGGCCCTGCAGGATCAGACTGGGCGCATCTATCGTCCATTGCTCGACGGCGAGCAGGTCTGCGGCGTCTATCGCCGCTCCATCCAACTCGCGAGCGGACGCTTTGCGATGCTCGACGACGGCATGGGCTTCAACCTGGTGCCGTGGCGGCCTGTGATCGAACAGCGCTTGGGTCAACAGATGTCGGCGGTCGTGCACGGATCATCGGTTACCTGGCATCTCGGGCGCCTGCGGGGTATGTCGATATAGACGCCAAGCGCGGACTCGAGGCACTACCTGTTGTTGCGATCGCGAAGCATTGAGCAGGGCAGTGGCTGGCACCGTGGCCGACGCATGCGCATACGTAGTGTCGTCAGCTCCGTATGAAGCGGGTCAGCTCAGAGGTCATCACGGCCAGTTGTTGCAGGCCAAGATCAATGTCTGCCTGATTGAAGGCCGCAAAGCCCAGCAGCAGCCCCTGGTGGCGTTGTCGCGTGGCGTAGTAAGGCGTCAGCGGACGCATGATCACTCCGATCTGAGCCGAACGGCGGGCGAGCGAGACGTCGTCAGCCTCGGGCGAAAGGCGCAGGGTGATGTGCGTTCCCGTCTCCGTGCCGAGAAGCTGCAACTCGGTGCCCAGCAGCGTCTGTATGCCGTCGATCAGCTGTCGCTGCCGTGCGCGATACAGGCTGCGCATCCGGCGGATGTGCGACACCAGAAGGCCGCGGAGCATGAATTCCGACAGCACCATCTGCTCGATCAGCGATGCGTGACGATCGACAACAGCACGGGCCTTTCCGAATGCCTCGCTGAGGTCCGACGGGACCACCATGTAACCCAGCCGGAACGAGGGCAACAGGATCTTGGAGAAGGTGCCGATGTGGATGGTGCGCGCATCCTTGTCCATGCCGTGAATGGCCTGCACCGAATGGCCGGAGTAGCGGAACTCGTGGTCGTAGTCGTCTTCGACAATCCATGCCCCGCAACTGCGCGCGAACTGCAGCAGCGCTTCTCGCCTAGCTGTGGTCAGCGTCATGCCCAGCGGGTATTGGCGCGACGGTGTGACGAAGATCAGGCGCGGAACGGGGTGCGTTGACGCAGCTGCCTCGACGCAAAGGCCATCGTCGTCCACCGCCACTGGGCAGACGGCACCGCCATTGGCGCGGATGACCGAACGGGCGCCGACATAGCCCGGCTCCTCCAGCCATACGGGATCGCCCGGGTCCACCAACATCCGGCAAGTGAGATCGAGGCTCTGCTGCGACCCTGTCGTGATGATCACCTGCCGGTAGTCGCAGTTGATGCCACGCGATGCGCCGAGGTGTTGTGCCAGGGCGCGACGCAAAGGCTCGTAGCCTGCATTGGAGGTGTCAGCAAGGATCTCCCCGGTCAGCCGCCCCGATGTTTCACCCAGCAGGCGAAGCCAAGTCTTGATCGGGAACTCACGAAGGTCCGGCACGTCGGGCATGAACGAGCGTGGACGTTCCGCGAATTCGTCGGTCGCCGAAGCAACGAGGCTGCGCCCGCGTCGCGATAGGGACCGGAATGGGTATGCGCGCCCAGCTGGCATTGCCTGCGGCGGCACCGCCGCAGGCAATGCCAGCTGGGTGCTCCGATCGGCGACGAAGCTGCCGGCGCCGACCCTGCTTTCCAGGAAGCCTTCCGCGGTCAGTGTCTCGAAGACCTGTATGACGGTGTTTCGAGACACCTGCAACTCGGCTGCGAAGACACGGGTACTCGGCAGCTTGCTGCCAGCAGGCAGTCGGCCGGACTCTATTGCGTCGCGCAGCTGATCGAGCAGTTGCCGATGGAGCGGCGCGGCGGCCGCACGGTTGATCTCGAGCGAAAGCAGCGAGCCGGTGATGGCAGTTTTTGACATGGCCAGCTGGTGTCCGGTGGTACCTGTATTAGTTCCAAAATGGTTCTAACGTGCAGGGGCGCGATCGATACGATAGCACCACTTTCAGATTGTTTTGATCAGCTCGTAGTCCCGTAAATGGATCATCGGTAGCTCCGGCTGGGCTGGGGTGTAACTTGAGTTGAATTCTCAAGAGTTCGTTGCTTTATCAACCTATTCATCGCGAAGGATGGTTATGAATTCGAGTACTCAGCAAATCAAGAATCTGCTCGATCGCTTTGAGTCGGGTATGGAAAGCCGGCGTGGTTTCATGCAGGCGATGTCCAAACTTGGGATTTCGGCGGGTCTGTCCAATGCGATGATGCACTCTGCCTTGGGTGCAACCGAAACCGTGGCTGCTATCAAAGGGCCAGAAGAGAGGGCTTGGGCATTGGCCAAGGCGGCCGCAGCAAAGGCCACGAAGAAGACCTTGACTATCCTGATTCCGACCGGCTCGATCGGAAATATGTCGCCTTACGTGGACCTTTGGAAAAGAGAATTGGGTATCTCGATCGAATTCATCGAGGAACCCGACGAGGTGGTTCATACCAAGGGCATGCAGGAGGCCGTGGCCAAGACCGGGCGCTACGACGTGATGATGCCTACCGCCATGTCGTACCCCGACTGGACCGACTCTGGTGTGATCTACGACCTCACCGACTGGGTGGAGAAGTACAAGCCCGACCTGTTCCACAAGGATTGGGGCGTCACTTTCCCGGCCAGCCACCATGCGCAGCTGTACAACGGGCGTGTGGCTGGCCTTTTGAACGACGGTGACCAGATCACGCTGCTGTGCCGTGACGATCATCTGAAGAACGCCGCCAAAGCCAAGGCCTTTGCCGATAAGTTCGGCTATGCACTGGGTGTTCCCAAGACCTGGTCCGAATATGCGGCACTTGCGCAGTTCATGCACGATCCTGCCAATAAGTTCTATGGTTCCCTTGAATACCGGTCACGGTACTACGTCAAGTGGATGTTCATGCAGCGCCTGATTTCGAAAGGTCGGCTTTATTTTGATCAGGACATGAATCCGACTTTCAATTCGGAAGAGGGGTTGCAGGTGCTCGACGACATGCTGGCGATCAATAAATACCTCCATCCGGACGCCTTCAGCTTCACATGGTCTTCCAACTACAACGCATTCGGCCGCGGTGAAGGGTTCATGAATATCGTTTGGCCGTCGGGATTCAAGTATTCAAAGGCGCCGTCGACTGGCCCGGCGACTACGGGAAAAATCGCCGCCACGGTCATGCCCGCCGATAAGCTTAAAGATGGCTCCTTGCTGTACGCTGGATTGTTTTGTTGGGGTTATGGCTACGCAGTTTCGAAGTATTCAGCCAATCCTGAGCTGGCATATGCGTATGCTCAATGGATGACTTCTCCGACCATTTCGATGGATGCAATTCCTTATCTGGGTGGTTATTCGGATCCCTACCGCACAAATCAGATGCTGGCACCTTCGCAGCGCATGATCGATACCTATTCGGCCGACTACCTCAAGACGCTCTACGCCAACATGGTCAACACGGTGCCCGACTTCTGCCTGCCTGGCGGCTTCGAGTACCAGGACGCGCTGGACAAAGAAGTGCACGCCTGCATGACCGGCGAGAAGAAGCCCAAGCAAGCCCTCGACGACGCGTCCCGCGCCTTTGACCGCATCACCCGACGTATCGGCAAGGACAAGGTCCGCAAGTCATGGCTCGCACTGACCAAGAACTTGGCCGAGCCCATCCGCAAGGCCAGCGGCGCGGCGAAGTGGGGCTGAGCACGTGACAGCGAGCATGCCTTTGCGGGCCGAGGCGCGTTCACTCGACCCGGAAGAGGTGCAAGGGGTCTTGGCCACGGCACGTCCGCCGCGCAGTTCTGTGGGGCGTTGGCTGGTGGTTCCGGGCCAGATCATCTCGCTGGTTGTGTTGGTCGTGCCGTTGCTGGTGGCGCTATACATGAGCTTCACCGACTGGTCGCCGACGCGCGGTTCGCTGCTGGCGGCATCGTTCGTGGGGCTGGACAACTACAAGGAACTGCTGGTTTACGACAACCGCTTTCTCGAAGCGGTCGGCCGCACGCTGGTGCTGTCCGTCATCTGCCTGTCGCTGGAATTCGCGCTGGGTCTGAGCCTGGCAGTACTGTTCCTTCGCGAGTTTCGCGGCAAGAAGCTGTTGTTCTCAGCCTTTCTCACGCCGATGATGATCCTTCCTGTGGTGGTGGGCTACACCTTTTGGATGCTGTTCCAGTCGAACGGGCCCGTCAACCAGATGCTGATGGCGCTGTTCGGCCCGCAGGCCGCGGTGGAATGGCTGCGCAATGCACGCTTGGCCCAGATCGCGGTGATCGCCACCGAGGTCTGGCACTGGACGCCGCTGTTCTTCCTGATCCTCCTGTCGGGTCTGAATGCTATTCCCGAGAACCCGGTGCGCGCCGCTGTGATTCTGGGTGCCAGCCCGCGCCAGGTGTTCTGGCGCGTGGTGCTGCCCATGCTCAAACCGGTGATCGTGGTCGCCTTCGTGATCCGCTCGATGGAGATCGTCAAGCTGTTCGACGAAGTGTTCATGCTTACCCGCGGCGGTCCCGGCACGTCCACCGAGACCATCAGCCTGTACATCTACAAGCTCGCGTTCAGCGACTTCCAGCTCGCCTACGGCTCGGCTGCGGCCTTCCTTGTGCTGCTGGGCACGCTCGGGCTCATCCACCTGCTGCTCGCGCCGGTGCGAGACCAACTGCTCGAGGCGCGCCGATGATGCACGGCCGCAAACTCACCTGGCTGCCCGCGCTGCTGATCACTGCCGCCCTGGTGGTGGCGCTGTTCCCCGTGTTCTGGATCACGATGACGGCAATCAAACCGCCTACCGACTGGAACGCCTCGCCCGCGATCTGGCTGCCCTCGCAGCCCACGCTGGTGAACTTCCGCACGCTGTTTGACCCAGACGCGCTGCGCGAGTACGGCGTGGGCGGCGTGAGCCAGCCGGCCACGGCGGCGGTGATGGGTTCGGTGCTCGCTTCGGTGGTGGCCACCGCGTTGTCGGTGGCCATTGGGTTGTTCGCGGCGATTGGCATCTCGCGATACGGCAATGGCAGCCGCGCAACGCCGCTGGTCATTTTGTCGGGCCGCATGTTCCCGCCGGCGGCTATCGCAGTGCCCTTCGTCATCATCTTCTCCAGCGTTGGCGTGATCGACACCTTCAGCGGCCTGATCGCGATCTACGTCGCCGCCACGTTGCCGTTCTCCACCTGGATGCTGAAGAGCTTTGTGGACGACCTGCCGCGCGAGATCGAAGAGGCCGCCATGATCGACGGCCGCTCGAGGCTGGGCGCCCACTTCGCCGTGACCATCCCGCTGATCCGAGGCGGGTTGTTCGCCACCACGCTGTTCATCTTCACCCTCAACTGGTCGGAATTCATGTTCGCGCTGGTGCTGTCGTACACGCAGGTGACCACGGTGCCGGTGCAATTGGCCAAGTACGTGACGGCCACCGCAGGCACGCTGTACGGCGTGCAGGCCGCCTTGGCGGTGCTGGCGATGCTGCCGCTGGTGATCACAGGCTTCTTCATCCAATCGCATCTCGCGCGCGGCATGACCTTTGGGGCGATCAAGCGATGAGCGTGCCCAAGCTCGAACTCCGGGCGGTCAAGAAGGCATTCGGCAACGGCCCGGTGGCTGCCGTCGATGGTGTCGACCTCGCGGTCCAGGCCGGCGAGACGCTGGCGCTGCTGGGCCCGTCGGGCTGCGGCAAGTCGACACTGCTCAACATGATCGTTGGCTTAGAAGCACCCAGCGCGGGCGACATCCTCATCGATGGCCAATCCGTGCTGGACCTGCCGGCCGGGCGCCGAAACGTGGGCTTGGTGTTCCAGGACTACGCGGTCTTCACCCACATGACCGTGGCGCAGAACCTCGCCTTTGGCCTTGAGGTGCGCGGCACGCCGAGAAAGGAGATCGAGCGCGCGGTGGCCGAGGTGGCCGAACTGCTTGGCATGCGCGAGCAGCTTCGCATCCGCGCGAGCGACCTGGGCGGTTCGCAACTGCAGCGCGTGGCCATCGGCCGCGCGTTGGTCACAAAGCCCGCGATTCTGCTGCTCGACGAGCCACTCTCCAACCTCGAAGCAGCCGCCCGCCTGGCGATGCGGCGCGAGCTGCGGCGCTTGCAGGGCGAGGTCGGGCTGACCATCGTCTACGTCACGCACGATCAGATCGAAGCACTGTCGCTGGCCGGCCGCATCGCCGTGATGAGCCAGGGCAAGCTGTGCCAGGTCGAGCGTACGGCCGCCATCTACGACCGCCCCGAGCATGTCTTCGTCGCCGGCTTTCTGGGGTCGCCGCCGATGAACCTGCTGCGCGGCCGGTTGGTGCGCCAGGGCGACCAAGCTGCTGCGTTCGAGAGCGGCCGATTTCGCGTGGCGCTGCCAGGCGAGGCCCCTGATGCGGCGGTGCCCGTCGTGCTGGGTGTGCGCCCGGAAGCGCTGCGCCTGATGGCTGCAGCCGACGGCTGCTGGGCAGGCCGCGTCGTGCTGGTCGAGCTGCGCGGCGCCGAAGCCGTCATCACCGTCGAGGCAGACACGCTGACGCTGAAGGTGCTCACGCCCGCCATCGATCGCCCCGAGGAGGGCGCCGAGGTCGGGGTGCGGTTGGACCCGGCGAGCTGCCTTCTCTTCCACGGCGAGACCGGTCACCGGCTCGTGATTGAACGGAGCATCGCCGCATGACGAACGTTGTCGCGTCCGAGGTGCTTCGCGTCGAGAGCCTCTCGAAGTGCTATCGCAAGACCCGCGCTCTCGACGGCGTGAGCTTCAGCGTGCCCAAAGCCTCGCTCACCGTGCTGCTGGGCCCGGCGGGCGCCGGCAAGACCACGACGTTGCGCCTCGTCGCCGGGCTGGAGCGCCCCGACGGGGGCCGCGTGCTGCTGCATGGCCACGATGCACTCGCACTCGAGCCCAGGGACCGCGACCTGGCGATGATCTTCGAGAACCTGGCGCTCTATCCGGACAAGAGCGCGTTCGAAAACATCGCCAGCCCGCTGGTCGTGCGGCGCGTGCCGGCGGCCGAGGTCGAGTCGCGTGTCAAGCAGATCGCTGCCACGCTGCACATCTCGCATCTGCTATCACGCCTGCCCAAGACCATGAGCGGCGGTGAGCGGCAGCGCGTGGCGCTGGGCCGCGCGTTGGTGCGCAAGCCCGGTCTGTGCCTGCTCGATGAGCCGCTGTCCAGCCTGGACGCCATGCTGCGCATCGAACTTCGCGCCGAGCTGCGCCGGCTCCAGCGCGAGCTGGGCTACACCTTCGTGCTGGCGACGCCGGACTTCGCGGAGGCCATGGCCCTGGCCGACACCGTGGTCATGCTGCGTGCCGGCCGCGTGGTGCAGTCCTGCGCGGCGCAGACGCTGTACGACGACCCGGCCGACCGCGAGGTCGCGCGTTTCGTCGGCGCGCCTGAAATCAACCTGCTGCCGGCCACGCTGCAGGGCGAAGCGGAAAGCCGCTGCATCGGCGTGGCGGGCGCGCGCCTGCCCATTCCGCCCAGCCTGCAAGGCGTGCTGTCGCGAAGCGTGGATCGAGGCATGGAAGGCTTCGACATCGGGCTGCGGCCGGAGTACTTGCGCCTTGCCGACGTGGCATCGGCGTCGGCCGCCGCCAGGTTGGTCGATGTCGAGCCACTGGGCCTCAAGTCCACTCTCACGGTTCGCAATGACGAGGCCGAATTCAGGCTCGTCGTGGAGGCCCGCGCCGCCGCCCGGTTGGCGCTCGGCGAGAACCTCGGCATCGACTTCAGTGCTGTGCCGATGCTGGCCTTCGACCGCTTCAGCGGTGCACGCCTGGTCTGACAGGCCATCGACCCCATCCGAACGACTTCGATCCCATGCCTTATCCCGACATCATCAAGACCACCTGTCCGCGAGACTGCTACGACGCCTGCGGGATTGCCGTGGTACGCCGGGGGGGGGCCATTGCCAAGGTGTTGGGTGACCCGGATCACGCGGTGTCGCGTGGCGCCCTGTGCGGCAAATGTGCCATCGCCTACAACGGCGCTTGGCGCGACCAGGCGCTGCGCTTGGCGCAGCCGCTCAGGCGTGCCGGCCCCAAGGGTGAGGGCAGGTTCACCGAGATTTCCTGGGACGAGGCACTGGCCGAGATTGCCTCTCAGTTGCAAGGCATTGTCGGTTCAGGTGCAGCCAGCAGCATCTTGCACACGCATTACACGGGGACCGTTGGCCTGCTCGGCGGTTGGTTCCCGATGCGCTTTTTCAACCGCATCGGCGCCACTGAGTTCGACCCCGACACCGTCTGCAACAAGGCCGGACATGCGGCGCTGGAGCTGGTGTTCGGCAACTCGCTTGAAGGCTTCGACCCGCGTACCGCGAAGGATGCGAAAACCATTCTGGTGTGGGGCGCCAACCCGTCCCACTCCGCGCCGCACCAGAACAAGGGCTGGCTGAAGCAGGCGAGGGAGGCCGGCGTCAAGCTGATCGTGGTCGACCCCATCAGCCACGGCACGGCACGTGACGCCGACATTCACCTGAAGCTGGCGCCCGGCTCCGACGCGGCTCTCGCGTTCGCGCTGCTGCACGTGTTGCAGGAGAAGGGGCTGGTCGACGAAGCTTTTGTCGCGGCGTACGTCGAGGGAGCGAATGAGCTGCGGCCTGCCATCGACGCAATGACGCCCGCGCGCGCGTCTGAACTCTGTGGCGTGCCTGAAGCGCTCATCGTCGAAGCCGCCGTCGCCTACGGCCGCGGGCCAGCGCTACTGTGGCTGGGTCAAGGCGTGCAGCGCCAGCCGCAGGGCGGCAACATCGCGCGCGCAGTGGCGGCGTTGGTTGCGCTCTCGGGCAACCTGGGAAAGCCCGGCGCCGGCCTGCTGTACATGAACGGTCCGGCGATGCGCGGCATCGATATGGCCACGCTCACAGTGCCGTCGTTGGCTCAGGGCGACACCCATGCGATCAGCCACATGGATCTGGCCGCCACGCTCGAAGACCCGAGTGCGGCACGCGCCTTTTTCAATTGGAACAACAACCCTGCGGCCTCGTCGCCGGAACAACAGCGACTGCGCCGCGCGTTGCAGCGCGACAGCCTGTTTCACGTGGCAGTCGAGCTGTTCCAAACCGATACCACGGCCTATGCCGATATCGTGCTCCCAGCCGCGAGCTTCCTGGAATTCGACGACCTGGTGCTGTCGTACTTCGACCTCACGCTGTCGGCCCAGGTCAAGGCCGGGGATCCGCCCGGCGCGGCTTTGCCGAACGCAGAGATCTTCCGCCGCCTGGCGCGAGCCATGGGATTTGAGGAACCGGCTCTGTACGAACCCGATCGTGAGGTGCTCGAGCGGCTGCTGCGCCAGACGCCGTTTGCCGGCAGCTTCGACGACTTGGCGCGGGTCGGCACGGTCACGCTGTTCCCGGAGCCGCGCCTGCAGTTCGCCGGGCTGAAGTTTGCGACGCCTTCGGGTCGCATCGAGTTGGCGAGCGCGCGTGCCGAGGCCCAGGGCCTGCCGCGGGTGCCACAAGCGCTGGCCGATGCAATGCCGCACGACGGGAGGCTGCGCATCCTTTCGCCCGCTTCGCCGTGGCTGATGAACTCAAGCTACGGCAACGATGCCACCATTCGCACGCGTATCGGCGAGCCCAAGGTGATGTTGCACCCCGACGACGCGGCGCGGCATGGATTGCGAGACGGCGACGCCGCGTTGCTCACGAACGAGCAGGGCGAACTGCCGGTGACCGTGACCATCTCGGACGACGCTCGGCCCGGCGCGGCCATCGTGCACAAGGGCCGCTGGTCGACGGCATCGGTGGGCGCCGCCAATGTCAATGTGCTCGTGTCCGGCCGCAAGAGCGACATTGCGCAAAGCACCAGCGTTCACGGCACAGAGGCGAAGCTGGTCCGAGTGGAGCGCGAGCAATGACGGCCCACGACGCTGACGTGGCAGTGATCGGCGCTGGGCCGGTGGGCTTGTTCGCCGTATCCGCGCTCGGCCAAGTGGGGCTGGCCAGCGTGGTCGTCGACGCACTTCACGAGCCTGGCGGCCAATGTACGGCGCTGTATCCGGACAAGCCAATCTACGACGTCCCCAGCCGCGCCGAAGTCAGTGGTGCTGGGCTGGTCGAGGGCCTGCTGGAACAGGCTTCGGCGTATGCGCCGCGCTATCGGTTGGGCAGACGCGTTGACAGTCTGCAGCAGCGCGACGGCCAGTTCACGCTCGGCCTGTCGGATGGGACGGAGTTGCGCGCCGGTGCGGTGGTCGTGGCGGCTGGCGCGGGCGCTTTCGGTCCCAATCGGCCGCCGCTGGAAGGCATCGAGGCCTACGAAGGCCAGTCCGTGTTCTATTCGGTCCGAACGCCTGAGCGCTTTCGCGGTCGTCATGTGGTCATCGCCGGCGGTGGCGACTCGGCCGCCGACTGGGCCGTGGTGCTGGCCAATATCGCCGCCTCGGTGACCATCGTGCACCGCCGGCGCGCGTTCCGCGCTGCACCGGCCACGGTGGCTGCGCTGGAGCGCCTTGCCGCCGAAGGCCGTATCGCCGTCGCGGCCCCTCGTGCGCTGCAAGGCCTGGAGGGCCGGGGTGACCGTCTGACCGCAGTGGCCGTGAGCGACGACGATGGCGGAATAGAGCGGTTGCCAGCTGATGCCCTGCTGTGCTTCTTCGGTCTGGCCAAGGATCTGTCCGCGATTTCGACCTGGGCGTTGGACGCAGACCGACACGGCATCCCGGTGAACCCCGCGACCATGGGCACGCGGCAGCCCGGCGTCTTCGCGGTCGGCGACATTGCGCACTACCCCGGCAAGCTCAAGCTCATCCTCAGCGGCTTCGCGGAAGCAGCGAGTGCCGCGCATGCGGCCCGCGCTCACATCCATCCCGATCGATCCTTCCACTTTCAGTACTCGACGAGCCTGGGCCGACCCGGACTCCCGAACCTTCAAAAGGAGACTTGATGCGCATCCTGGTTTTTCAACATCTGGAGGTTGAACACCCCGGTGTCCTGCGTGAATTCTGGGACGAAGCCGGCCATGAATGGCAGGTTGTCGAACTGGACGAAGGCGAGCCCATTCCAGCGCTGGAAGGCTTCGACCTGCTGGTCGTGATGGGCGGTCCGATGGACGTGTGGCAGGAAGACCTGCACCCGTGGTTTCGACCCGAAAAGGCTGCCATCCGCAGGTGGGTAAAGGAGCTGGGTCGCCCTTACCTTGGCATCTGCCTCGGCCACCAGCTACTGGCCGAAGCGTTGGATGGGAAGGTGACGCCGATGCGTCAGCCCGAGGTGGGCCTGGCGGACGTTCAACTGACCCTTGAAGGTCTGCTCGATCCGGTGCTGGCCGGCTTTGCACCGCAGGTACAGACCTTTCAGTGGCATGGCGCCGAGGTTTCTCGCTTGCCCGAAGGCTCAGTGGTGCTGGCGGCCAACTCGGCTTGTCCGGTGCAGGCATTCCGTTGGGGACGGCACGCCTACGGCTTCCAGTACCACGTCGAGATCACGTCGAGCACAGTGGGCGACTGGGAGCGCATCCCCGAATACAAGGCCAGTCTGGAAAAGGCCCTTGGTGTCGAGCGGGCTGCAGGCCTGGCCTCGGTGGTGCTGCCCAGGCTGCCCGATTTCCGTACGGCGGCGCGGCGCTTGGATGACAACTTGCAGTCGCTGCTGGCGGCGTGGTCACAGGCAACCACGAAGCCGCGTTGATGCCGATGCCCGCCCATAGAACAGAAATAGAGCTTTCATGAATCCCGAGGTACTGACATGACCACTTTGATCGACAGCGCACGCTGCAGCGACTCCACCCCCGTGCTCGCGCTCTCCAAACCGGCCGAGGCCGAAGCCTTCGTGAAGAAGGTGGCCGCCGCAGGATTTGAGTACGTGCGCTTTGAGCTGGCCGATATGGCCGGCATGAGCCGCGGCAAGACCATCCCCATCAATCACATCGCCGGATACATGCAGTCGGGACTCAACCTGTATGGCGGCACCGTGGCGCTGGACAGCTACTCGATTCCGGTGCGCAACTCCGGCTACCACGAGGAGATGAACTACCAAGACTGCGTGATGGTCGTCGACCAGGACACGCTGTCGCCGGTGCCTTGGCTGGAGAAGACCGGCCGCGTGATCTGCGACACCATGTGGTACGACGGCCGCTCGCAGATGGCCGCGCCGCGCCTGCTGCTGAAGAAGATGCTGTCGCTGGCCGACTCGCTGGGCTACGTCGCGAAGATGGGCCACGAGTTCGAGTTCTACGTGGTCGACGCCGAGACCCGCAAGCCGATCTTCGGCGGCCAGCCCATCTTTGCGACGGCCCGCACGCATGGCACACCGGCCATCGATGCCCTGATCCGCGTGCTGCAAGAGCAAGGCATCGACATCATCACCTACAACGTCGAGCACGGCCCGGGGCAGGTCGAGATCAACTACTCGGCGCTCGACGGGGTGGCCGCGTCCGACCGGGCCTTCGTCTTCAAGAGCACGGTCAAGGAGTTCCTGCCCAAGCACGGCCTGCACGCGACCTTCATGACCAAGCCCTACAAGGGCCTGTCAGGCAGTTGCTCGCACTTTCACATCTCCCTGCTGGACAAGAAGACGGGCAAAAACGCATTTCTGGACCTCGCCGATGAGAACGGCCTGTCGAGCCCGTTCAAGAGCTTCATTCAGGGCGTACTCGACCATGCTCCGGCGAGCATGGCCGTCTGGAGCCCGACGCCGAACTGCTACCGCCGCATCCGCCCAGGCATCTTCGCGCCGTCGAACATCTCTTGGGGCATCCAGGATCGGACGGCCAGTGTGCGCGTCAAGGCCAGTCGCGACGAGCAGACGCACATGGAAGTGCGCGTTCCCGCGGCCTTGTCCAACCCGTACCTCGTGGCGGCCACGACCATTGGCGCGGGCCTGCTCGGCCTGATGCAGGAACGCCAACTGTCGCCCGCCGGGGCCGGGCCGAAGGAAGAAGATTCGCGCTACGTGAAGCTGCCTACCGAGATCAACGACGCGCTCGACGCCTTTGAAGCCGACACTGCGCTGCGAGACCTGCTCGGCGAGGAATTCGTGCGTGTCTATCTTGCGATGAAGCGGCAAGAAGTCGCACGCTTGCGCGACGAAATCCCGATGGCGGAGACGAATGAATATTTCGACCTCTACTGACGCCGAGGCGCTCGCCTACCTCGACGCGACGGACCTGGCCGATGCGTTCCGTCGGCGCAGGCTGTCACCGGTCGAGGTCGCCTTGGCGCTGCTCGCTCGCATCCAGGCGCTCGATGGCCAGGTCAACGCGGTGGTGCATGTCGAGCGCGACTACACGTTGGCCATGGCCGCAGCGTCCGCAGCGCGTTACGCAGAGGGCCATCCGCTGTCCCCTCTGGACGGCGTGCCGGTCACGATCAAGGATCTTTCGTCGGTCGCAGGTTGGCCGCTGCGGCGCGGCTCGCTCGCGCTCGACGCCCATGCGCCGGCCAGCATCGACACGCCCTGTGTCGCGCGCTTGCGCGAAGCGGGCCTGGTGTTCCTTGCCAAGACGGCCACACCAGAGGCCGGGTGCAAGGTCGTCACGCGCAGCCAGGTGCATGGCGTCACCTCGAACCCGTACGACCTGAGCAGGACGCCCGGCGGCTCTTCAGGCGGCGCGGCTGCGGCGCTGGCGCTCGGGTTCGGTCCGCTGGCCGTGGGCAGCGACGGTGCCGGGTCGATCCGCATCCCCGCCTGCTACACCAACGTGTTCGGCCTGAAGCCGGGCTTCGGCCGCGTGCCGGCGTTTCCGCCGGATATCGACATGCCGCACTCGGTGGTCGGGCCCATGGCACGCACCGTCGTCGATGCAGCATTGATGCTCGACGTGATGAGCCGGCCAGAACCGCGCGATCCATTTGCGTGGCCTGTCCCATTTTCGATGCCTGACGACCTGGCTGATCCCGATCTGCGCGGCCTCAAGGTCGCGGTGTCCGCCCGCATGGGTTGCAGGGCGCTGCTGGTCGATGCTGAAGTCGATGCGCTTGTCGCACAGGCCGGCCCGTTGCTTGCCGATGCGGGTGCGTCGGTCGAAGACGCGAGTCCCGTCTGGTCAGTTGATCCGCTCGAACCTTTCGAGGTGTTCTGGGCTACCGCTTGCGCGGCTACAGTCGATGGCTTTGCCCCGTCCAAACAGGCCCAACTCGATCCCCTGCTGCGTGCCGTGGCAGTCAAGGGACGGTCCGCAACCCTGGCCACATACCAGCAGGCCGTACAGCAGCGCTTTGCCATCAGCGTTGCCGCCACCGAATTCTTTCGCCGCTTCGACCTGCTGGTCGGCCCCGTGATGCCTGTGCCAGCCTTCGCAGTGGAACGCGATGTCCCCGAAGGATTCGACAGCGCGGACTGGAGCTGGTGCCCATATACCTACGTCTGGAACATGACCGGCCAGCCCGCAGCCTCGGTGCCGATCGGCTTTACCGCGCAAGGGCTGCCTGTCGGCGTGCAGATCGTCGGACGCAAGGGAGCCGATGGCGATGTATTGAGGGCTGCGGCGGCCATTGAACGCCGACGGCCACTTCGTATGCGCCGACCGGATGCGACGTCAATCGAACTCTCGAATTCAGGGCGGAACAGCTGATGACCACACTGTGGGTGATCGACAAGGACGGTCAGGAGCGTGGCGTGGAAGCGCGCAATGACGTGTCAGTGATGGAGGCGTTGCGGCCGCTCGGGTTGGGCATCGAGGGCGAATGCGAAGGCTCGCTTGCCTGCGCGACTTGTCACGTGTGGGTGGACAAGGAATGGGCGGATCGGTTGGCACCGCCTTCTGAGGCCGAGATGGACATGCTGGACTGTGCCTTCCATGTCAGGCCGACGTCGCGCCTGTGCTGTCAGATCATGGTGCAGCCAGCGATCGACGGATTGCGCTTGATCGTGGCGCGGCGCTGAGAGGGTGGTCGATAGGGCATGGCTTCAGGATCCGGACAAGTGTCGACGTGACGTTCAGAGTCGGCAAGATCGACGAATACACAGCGTTCGACCATCACTTCTCGATGTCACGCAAGTATTGCGCTGCACCCGCTCGGCACCGAACTCGGCGCGCGCGTCACGGCGATCCCGTGGCTCGCGACCGGCTTCCTGTGGGGCGTCAGCGCACCGCCTTGTTGCTGTGCAGCCGCGTCCGTTCCTGCGACGAGGCGCCGCTGGCCTCGAGCAATGCATCGGTGTCTTGCCCCAGCGTTGGCGATGCGAACGGCGCCGGGCCAGGCGTGCGGCTGAACTTGATCGGGCGTGTCACGCCGCGGTACGGGCCGACGACAGGGTGCTGCAGTGTGCCGACCATCTCTTCGGCCACGACCTGCGGGTGATCGAACATGTCCTCGATGCGGCGCGCGGCGGCACAAGGCACCTCGTCACCGAACACGGTTTCCCACTCGAGCGCGTCGCGCGTGGCCAAGGCGCTGTGCAGCTGCGGCACGATCTCGGCCGCGTGCTGCGCACGCTGGCGCACGCTCGCGTAGCGCGGGTTTTGTGCGAGCGCGTCCAGACCGGTCTTCGCGCACAGTGCCTGCCAGAAGCGCGCGGTATTGGCCGAGACGTAGAGGTAGCCGGCGCGCGTCGGGTGGATACCGGTGACGCCGCCGGAGCGCATGTCGCGGCCAATGTCGAGTGGCTCGCCGTCAGCCCAGATCATGCGGGCCGATTGCATGGTCAGCGCACTGCGCAGCAGCGACACGCCGACGTACTGGCCCAGGCCGCTGCGCTCCCGCTCGAACAGCGCGGAAGCCACGCCGGCGGCGAGCAGCGCCGCGGCGTAGTAGTCGACGACGGAGCCGTAGATGATTTCGGGCGCGCCGCCGCGCTTGCCCTGCAGCGTGCACATGCCGGCCATCGTCTGCAGAACCTGGTCATAACCGGCCTTGTCCTTCATCGGGCCGGTCTCGCCATAGCCCGAGACGGCGCAGTAGATCAGCCGTGGGTTGAGCCGGCTCAGGGACTCGTGGTCGATCCCGAGGCGTTTCGGCACGCTGGGCCGGAAGTTGTGAACCAGCACGTCGGCCTCGCCTACCATGCGAAGCAGCACGGCCAGGCCATCGGGTTGCTTCAGGTCGAGTGCCATGCCCCATTTGCTGCGGTTCACGCCCATGAACGCGCGGCTTTCCGCCTGCAGGGTGGACGGATAGTTGCGCAGGTTGTCGCCGTCCGGCGGTTCGATCTTGATGACCTCGGCGCCCTGGTCGGCGAGCATCGTGCAGCCGTACGGGCCGGCGATGTACGCGCTCAGGTCGAGCACGCGAACGCCGCTCAACGGGCCGGGCGGGCCGGATCGGAGGGGCAGGGTGGTCTGGGTCATCGCGGTCACGGTGTGAAGGTCGGTGCGAGTCTCGCGTGCCGCGATGCAAAGAAACAGGCCTGCTGCGTATGCTCTGGCATCAGGGATTCTTTCTTGAGGCCACTGACGCCGGCCGCGGCGCCAATGACAGCCACGTCAACCGCCACGCGCCATCCGCGCGGCTACCGGCGCGGAAATAGGGCTCGAAGTCGATGGGCGCGCGTCCCTCGGGGTGAAGCCGGACGACGGGGGTGTCACCGGGTACCAGCGTCAGCGCGTCCCCTTCAGGCAGGCGCACCGTCTCCTCGGTCTTGAAGCCATCGATCAGGCCGGTCGCATAGACCAGCGGGCCGCGCGTGATCGCGACGTACTCGTGGTGCAGCACCTGCTGGCGCACGAGCGAGCCATCGGGAGCGCGCGACTCCTGGGTGTTCTGCAGCGCGTGACGGTACAGCACCGGCGGCATCGGAAACTCCAGCGCGATCGTGTCGCCGGCCTGCCAGAGGCGCTCGATGACCGCGTAGCTGCCGGGCGTGGCGTCGACCGCGTCGCCGTTGACGCGAGCCGATGCGCTGTGCGCCCACGACGGGATGCGAAGCGCGATGCCGAAGCGCATCGCGGTGTGCGGCGTGACCGTGAGGCGCACGTGGCCATCGAATGGGTACGTGGTCGTCTGCTCGAGTTCGACGCCGCTGCCACCCAGCATGAAGCGCGCGCGGCCCGGGCCGTACAGATTCACTTGCAGCGTGTGCTCGTCGAGCTGCCGGTACGCCAGGCTCGGCAGCTCCTCCATCGCCATCGCACCGCTCGACTTGCAGCAGCGCCAGTAGGTCGTGTGCACGCGCGCGCCGTTCGGGTGCGAGTAGTAGCACCAGTCCTCGCCATTGGCCGCCATCGCGCCGAGCAGGTCGTTGTACGCGGAGCGCTCGATCTCTTCGGGGTAGCGCGCGTCGCCGCTGATGAACAGCAGCTCGCGGTTGAGTTGGATCCACGCCAGTGTCGAACAGGTCTCGACATAGGCGAGTGGGCTGAACGAGCCGGGCGCGTTGAAGACCTCGCGCGAGCGATGCGCGACGCCGCCCCAGGGCCCGCCGCCCAGCGTCAGGTGCTGAGTGCGAATGCTGTGCCAGAGCGTGTCGACGGCCGCGCGGTACTCGGGTTTGCCGCTGGCCTGATGCAGCTTGGCCAAGCCGACCAGGTTCCAGCACAGCTGATAGGCCTTGCCGGTGGCTATCTCGGCGGCGTCCGCGGCGGCGAGCGCGCGCGGCAGCAGCGCGAGCTCGCGGTTCGCATTGGCCTGCGCCAGCACGCGCTCCGCGAGGGCGAGGTAGCGCGGCTCTTGCGTCGCGTTGTAGAGCTCGACGGCCGGGTCCATCAGCACCGTGGCCGACAGGCCGTGGTGGTTGCCGAGCTCGCAGATGTCGATGCCGCCCTCGGTCAGAGTGCGCCAGCACAGGTCGCCGATGCGGCACGCGGCCGCGAGCGCACCGGGGTGGGCGAGCTGGCGATGCACTTCGATCAGGCCGAGGATGAGGTAGCTATGGGTCCAGATATCCCAGGTGCGCACGCTGGGCGCGCCGTCCCAAGTGCCGGGCTTGGGCGGTTGCGGGCGCGTGAAGCGGCGCTCGGGCGCGTAGGTGCCGAGGTAGCCGTCGGGCTCCTGCTGCGCGATCAGGTGGTCGGTGACCCGGACTACGTTCGTAGTCAACGCCGCATCAGCGCTGCGCGCCGCGGCCTTCGCGGCCGCGACCAGCCACTTGCCGGCGTGTTCGCCGTACCAGTCGCCCTCGACGTTCCGCAGCGCCGTCGCGCGGTCGAAGATCGCGATTGCCGGGCTGCGCTCGTCGCTGATGAAGTGGAACAGGCGGCCGCGCCGGCTCGCGACGATCGCGTCGCCGAGCAAGCCGCTCAGCATGACTTCAGCTTGCATCGACGACACAGCGAAAGCCGACGCATCCAGAGCGGTCCTTGCACGGCGCCATCAGTAAATACTTTCCATGCTGATCGAGCCGCCAGGCCTGCGGGAAGTACCAGTGCGAGGTCTGTGGCAGGTACGAGCTGCCGCCGCGCAGCACGGCCGCGCGGGTGTGGTCGTCGGTGTATTCGTCGGTCCACTGCCAGACGTTGCCGACCAGGTCGAGCACGCCAAACGGGCTCGCGCCCAGCGGATGCGCATCGACATCGGCCGGCGGCAGCAGCGTGCGGCCGCGGTTCGGGGCGGGCACGGCGTTGGCGTTCCATGCGTTGCCCCACGGATAGAGGCGTCCGTCGGCACCTTGCGCGGCGTACTGCCATTCCCACTCGTGCGGCAGGCGCTTGCCGGCCCAGGCGGCGTACGCGCGCGCGTCTTCGAGCGCGACCCAGGTGACGGGCCTGTGGTCCCAGCCCGTCGGCGGCGCATCGTCGATCCAGTCGCGCAGGAAGTTGTGCGCATCGCGCGGCCGATATTGGCTTGCGTCGATGAAGGTCTTGAACTGTGCGTTCGTGACCGGCGTGCGATCGATGTGAAAGCGCTCCATCGCCATAAAGCGGCGGTGGCCGCGGCGCGGCAAGGTCTCCCACGGGTACTGCACGTCGACCCCGGCCCACGTCTGGCCCTCGATCTCGACGCCGTTGACGACGAAATCGAACTCGCCGGCCGGGATCGTGACCATGCCTTCAGGCGCCACGGCCAGCGGCGCGGTGCGCGCGATGCCGATCAGGTGCTGCGGGATCGGGTGCCACTGTTTCGACAGCTTGTGCAGCGGCATTTTCGCGAGCGTGTGCATGCGCGCGAGAAACTCGTCGAGGTCGGCCAGCGACGCGCCAGCGTCCAGCGCCAGCAGCGCGCCGAAGCCGTGGCCTTCGATCGCAAGGTCGAACACCGCTTCGCCGCCCGCTCGCCGCGGCTCCAGCGTCACGCCGTTCCACACGTCGAAGTAGCGCCGGCCCGTCGCATCCGGCACCGCGATCTGCTCGCCGCCGACCTCGTGCTCGTTACGGTTCACCAGCGTCCACAGCGTCATGCCCGCGCCAGGAAAGCGGCTCGCGAACACGCCGGCCTGCATCGTCGGCGCATACGGCTGCCAGTCCACGCTCACCATCAGTGGGGCGAAGAAGCGCTCGACGCCGGCGATGCGCCGCAGCGCCTCGGCATCGCGCGGTGTAAGCTGGTTCCAGATGCCCCAGATGTTCTCCCAAGCGTTGTAGCCGACGCCGTTGAAGAAGATGTACTGAAGGTCGTTCGTGCGGTCGCGGCCCCAGCGGTTCTCGACGTTGATCATGTGGCGCGGCTCCAGCCACTTCCACTTCGCGACCGCCGGGATCACGTCGGGCGGCACCTTCTTGCCCCAGCTCTGCACGTTCCAGATCAGCGCCTCTTCGGCCGAGATCGTCGATTCGGGTTGCAGCACGACCGGGCGGCCGAGTGCGTCGCAGGCATCGAAGAACGCGCGCGGCACGCCGTTGTAGGTGTCGCCATTGATGCCGTCGGCGCCGACGGCCTTCACGATCGCGGCGATCGCGTGCCAGTCGCGTTGCGGGCTTTCGCGCGTGCCGTTGTCCCAGGGCTTGGTGGGCAAGAACACGCGCACGCCGCGCCGATGGAAGGCATCAACCGCGCCGCGCAGGCCCTCGAGCCCACCGGGCAGGTCGTGCGCGAGATCGGTCTGGTTGCGATCGTCGATGCCGATGTTGGGGTAGACGTACCAGATCAGCACGCTGTCGATGCCGCCGAAGCGTGCGATCAGGTCGTCGAGGTAGCGGTCGACCGTGTACGCGCCGGTCGCCGGGTCGAAGAAGAACCGATCTTCGACCATCATCTGCGCGTGCACGAAGTTGCGCTGCGCCCATTGCAGTTCGGGCCGGCGGTAGTTCGTGTCGTCGTAGCCGATGCGGATCAGGTGTTCTCGGCGCCAGTCGCGCAGGTCGCGCAGCCAGTCGTCAGCGGTGCCGGTCACGTCCATAGTCCAGTGGCCGATCTCGGCGAACGGCCAACCCGGCGCCTTGCCCGGTGTCGGTAGATAGCGCCCGGTGGTGACGTGGGAAAACTTGTACTCGGCCATGCGTCAGGTCAGGCTGATTGAAGAAGAAAGGCCGCGACGTCGGCGCGTGTGGGGATGCTGGGCTGGGCGCCAAGGCGCGTGCAGGCGATCGCGGCGGCGGCGCTAGCGGTGCGCAGCGCGTCTGGCAGCGTTGCGCCCTCGCTCAACGCCGCCACGAGTACACCGCAGAAGGTGTCGCCGGCGGCGGTCGTGTCGAGCGCAGCGACCCGGAAGGCCGTTTGTGTGACCATGCCGCCGGGCGTGCGCGCGCAGCAGCCTTGCTCGCCGAGCGTGACGATGACGCAGGGCACGTCGATGCGTGTGAGCGCGTCTTGCATTGAGGGCGAAGGCCCGGTGATGGCGGCGAGCTCGCCTTCGTTGACGATCAACACGTCGACCGCCGCCAGCAACTCGCGCGGCAGCGACTGTGCCGGCGCGGCGTTGAGCACCACGATGACGCCGGTGGCACGTGCGCGCTGCGCCATCTCGGTCACGCTTTTGATCGGCGTTTCGAGTTGCAGCAGCAGGTGCGTCACGCCATCGAGAGCGGGCAGGTCATCGCCGCGCAACTGGGCGTTCGCGCCGGGCGCGACGGTGATCGCGTTCTCGGCGTCGTCGGACACGCAGATGAACGCGGTGCCGGTGCGCGCTCCGACGGTGCGCACGATCTCCAGGCGCACACCGGCCTCGTTCAGCGAGGCCTCGATCGGTCCCGCGAACGGGTCGTCGCCGAGCGAGAGCAGCATGCGCGTGGCCACGCCACCGGCGCGCGCGCAGGCGATCGCCTGATTCGCGCCTTTGCCGCCGGGGAAGGTTTGGAACTCGCGACCGAGCACGGTCTCGCCCGGCGCCGGGATGTGCGAGGCGCGCACGACGAAGTCGAGGTTGGCCGAACCGGCCACGAGAACGGAGACGGGGACTGTCATGGGATCAGCGCCTGGTAGACGAGGTTGTAGAAACGCGTGCTGACCGGGGGCAGATCAGCCCCCTGGTCGACGGGCAGGTGTTGGAGCAGCAGGATGGAGACCATCTGTTCCCTGTTGTCGATGCTGAAATAGGTCGACGCTGCGCCCCGCCAGCCGAATGCCCCGAGCGATCCCAGTTGCCCGCGCCGCGCCACGTCGATCACAACCGAGCCGCCGAGGCCGAAGCCTTCGGCCGGGCTGGACGGGATGGCAGGAGGGTCAAGTTGCGTCAGGTGATTCATCATCATCAGCTCGACGGTCTTGCGGCCGAGGATGCTGCGGCCGTCGAGTGTGCCGCCGTTGAGCAGCATCTGGCAAAAGCGTGCGAAGTCGCCTGCGGTCGAATACAGGCCGCCGGCGCCGCTCGGGTAGGCGTTCAGCGGCTCACCGGGTTGTTCGGCGGAGCGGCCCGCGGCACGCACCAGATGGCCGTCGGCGCCCATCGTCGTGATCGTGACGACCCGATGACGCTCGGCGGCGGGCACGCGCCAGCCGGTGTCGTGCATCGCCAGCGGCGTGAGGATGCGCTGCTGCGCGAAGGCATCGAAGGGCATGCCGCTCGCGATCTCGATCACGCGCGCGAGCACCTCGATGTTGACGCCGTCGTACCCGAAGCGCGTGCCAGGGTCGGTGGCCAACGGCACCGCGGCAACGCGCGCGGCATAGTCGCTCAAATCGGTGGAGTCATTCAGCTTCTGGCGATCGAGCAAGCTGGTGGGCACCTCGAAGCCGGGGCCGCCAGTGGCAAAACCCGCTGTGTGGGTGAACAGGTGGCGGATCGTGATCGGCCGTGCCGCTACACGCGTCTGCGGTGCCGCAGCGCTGCCCCCGCTGAACACCCGCAGACCCTTGAACGCCGGGAGAAACCGGTCGACCGGGTCCTCAAGACCGAGCCGCCCCTCCTCCATTAGGATCAGCGCGGCGACCGTAGTGATTGTCTTCGTCATCGAGTAGATGCGAAAAATCGAATCGCGCGCCATGGGCAGGCTGCGCGCGAGGTCACGATGCCCGTGAGCCTGCCACTCGACGACGCGGCCGTGACACACGACCAGCGTCACACCACCGAGGTAACCGTCGGCACCGGTCACGTCGCGCATGAAGGGAGAGAGGCGCGCCAGCCTCTCGGTCGAGTATCCCTCGGCAGCGGGCAGCGCTGCAGGCAGTGGTTGCGCCGTCGCTGCAACGGCCCATAGCAAGAGCGTCGCGAGGGTCCGTTGCATCGGGTGCTCAGAACGTCAGCGTGTGCGCGACCGATACGACGCGGCCGCGGCCGGACCAGTAGTTGCGGTAGCCCTCCACCTGCGACGCGCTCAGGATGTAGAACTTGTTCATCAAGTTCTCGATGCCGACCGAGAGCTTGCCGTACTTGCCGAAGTCGTAGTTCGCGCCGAGGTCGAACAGCGTGTAGCCGGTCGTGTGCTCTTCCGCGCTGGTGCCGACGTTGAGGTCGCGCGACAGCAGCGTCGTTGCGCCCAGCGTCACGTCGCCCGCGGGCAGGTACTTCCAGGTCGCCGACACGCCGATCTTGTCGGGGTTGATGTCGTTCACGCCCAGATCCCTGTCGAGCGATCCGCCCGTCGTGGACGAAGTCTTGCCGCGCATGTGTGAATATAGTGCAGTGAACTTCCAGTCGCGGTTGAGCTTCAGTTCACCGGAGAACTCATACCCCTTGATGTTGACGGGCGCGCGGTTCAGCACGAAGTCACCCGTGACCGGATCGACCGACAGCGACTGCCCGAGATCGGACTTCGACTCGTAGTACGAACCGCTCAGCGCACCCATTGCGCCGCGCCAGTTGAAACCGACCTCGTTGTTCTTGACGATCACCGCCTGCAGGTCGAGGATGCCATCAACCGATTGGCCCGGCGTGCTGACGTTGCGCAGCGGGATGCCGACGTTCGGCAGCGTGAAGCCCTTGCCGGTCGACGCGAACAGCGACCAGCCGGCCGGTAGCTTCAGTACCGCGCCCAAGTTGGTCAGGTTGGCCTTGTAGCTCAGTTCTCCGCCGTGAACGAACACGCGGTTGCGGTAGTAGGTCGTGGTGTACGAATCGACTCGCAAGGTGCCGTCTTCGTGGCGGTAGCCGCCCGAGACCGTGACTGGGCCGATGTCGTACGAGGCCTGTACCCACGGTTCGGTTGCCTTGTAGTTCATCGGGGGCACCCACAGGCGGTCGGTCAGCGCAAGGCGCTGGTCTGCCTTGTCCTCGGTCAGGTCGACGCCGCCGCGCAGCTCGAGTCCAATCAGGCCGAAGCTGTCCTGATGAGTGTACGAGTTGCGCAGGCCACGTTTCCTCGTGCGCACTTCGGACTGGTCGACCAGCGTGCCGATCGGCGCAATCAGCGGGTCTTGCCGGTCTTCGCCGTCTTCGGGCAGGTACCGCATGTGCTGGTCGGCGTAGTAGGCGTCAAGCGTGAGGACACCGCCGAACAGGTTGTCGTGCCTGTACGAGACGCCGCCCTGCGAAAAATCGTTGATCTCGGCCAGCGTGCCGAACTGTCCGCCTGGCTCGGACGTGTTGGTCAAGCCGGTCGCGCGGTCGCCGTCGACCAGGTGGTAGTTGCCCTTGCCCTTGATCTTGAACTGCGCGCCCGACACTTGCACGCGCTGCTCGTTGCCGTCACCGAAGTTGAAACCGGCTTTCACGAACACGTTGTCGGACTTCGTGTCGGCGACCGAGCCACTGGTGTTCAGACCGATGCGGCGGCCGTTGCCGTCGTAGGTCATGCCGCGGTCGATGTGCGAGACCGAAGCGAGCAGGTCCCAGGCGTCTTCCTTGTGCGTGAAGGTGGCGCCGACCTTCCAGTCGGCACTGTCGTCCTTGAACTGGGTCGTGTAGCGCGTGGTGAGTTCGTAGGTGTTGCCTGGCGTGGTTGGCACCTTCGAGATGTAGTTGATGATGCCGCCAGCCGCTCCTATGCCCTCCGATGCCGACGGGCCGTTGATGACCTCGATGCGGCCCACTACCCCCATGTCGGTGAATGTGCCGTTGCGTGCCCCATCGCGCAACGGGGAGCCCTGTGGAATACCGTCGAACAGCCGCAGCGCGATGCGCCCGCGCAGGTTCTCGCCGGAGTTGCTCATCGCCTGAGTCGATTCGGAGTAGCCCGGCACGGTGCGCGCCAGCACCGCGGTCGCGTCTTCGGTGACGAGCAGCGTGTGCTGCACTTCTTCCTTCGAGACCAGCGTGATCGCGCCCGGGATCTTGTCGACCGCCTTTGCGCTGCGCGTGCCGGTGGTGATGGTCACTGCGTCGAGCTGCGTTATTTTCTTGTCGGCTTCCTTTTTCGCAGCATCGGCGTCGGCCTCGGGCGCGGACGCTGCCGAGGCCGGCGCGGGTACCTGCTGCTGTGCCCAGGCGGTGTTGATGGCCGCTGTCAGAACGAGCAGCGTTAGCGAGGCGGGGTGTTGTCTCATGGCTTGTCTCTTTTCTAGGTTTGGATTCATGCCGCGGGGCTCATGCGGCCCGCGGTGTCGCCGAGTCTGGGTGAATCGAAACCGAAGTGAAACTATCCGTGACTATGTTCAGGCTCTAGTTTTTATGTTGTGTCGCGTGCAGCGACATTGCCGCCCGGCACTCTTGCAGGAACACGGTGACGAGCCGGATGCGAATCGTCGAGCGCGACCACACCACGCCGATGCGGCGCGGCTCGAAGGGCCTCGGCAACGGGATGCGCACGAGGTTCAGGCCCTCGGGCCAGGGCCGCGCCCAGTCGGGCACGAGCGAGACGCCCAGGCCTCGGTCCACCATCACGGCGATCGCGTTCAGCGCATTGAGTTCGAAGCGTTCGTGCGGCGTGATGCCCGCCGCGCGCAGGTACTGATCGGCCTGGCGGCCGCCCCACTGCTGACGGTCGTAGCGGATCAGCGGCTCGGTCGCGAGCAACTCGTGTGGGTCGCGCCCCGCCATGCGCTCGGGCGCGAGCACGACCAGCGGCTCCTCGCGCAGCAATTCCCAGTTGCAGGTCTTGGGCAGCACGAACGGCGCCTCCAGCACGATTGCCGCGTCGAGCTCACCGGTCTCGACGGCGTGATGCAGATCGGGCGAGTAGCCAGGCTTGATGAAGACCTTGATGCGCGGGAACTTCTCGACCATGCGCGCGAGGATATCGGGCAGCATGCCGGTAAGTGCGTTCGTTCCCGCGCCCAGGCGCAGCTCGCCGGCGGTGGCGTCGTCGTTCGCGACCGCGCCGAGATCGGCCACGTCGCGCAGCAGATCGCGCGAGCGCTGCAAAATGCGCGCGCCGGCCTCGGTGACGCTGACGGTGCGGCCCGCGCGTGCAATCAGCGGAGCGCCGATCTCACGCTCGAGCGTGCGGATCTGTTGCGCGACCGCGGCCGGGGTGATGTTGAGCAAGCGCGCCGCCGCGGCCATCGAGCCGTGGTCGACGACCGCGACGAAGGTGTTGAGGAATTGGGTGTCCACCGGGTGAGATTACAGGAGGCCAGCCCGATCCGCGGCGCGTCTGAGTCGATCAGCGTACCGGCGAACGGGTGACGCCGGAGGGGTCAACGTCCGGTGCGTCGGTGTAGATCGTCAGCCCCTTCAGCGAGCGCGTCGTCTGCGGGAACAGGAAACTTGCGACGTAGCCGATCACGATGCACTGCATGATCGAAATCGCGAGGTAGAAGTACGGGTGCACCAGATTCATGGTCCACGCGATCGTCGTCAGCACAATGCTTGAGCCGACACCGATCGCGACGCCGCCCGAGTTCGCCCGGCGCGTGAACATGCCCAGCGTGTAGGCGCCTGCGAAACCGCCGCCGAGCACGCCGAAGAGCTCGATAGACACGTCGAACAATGAATGGACGTCGAAGCGCGACAGCAGCAAGGCGCAACCAATGCCGACCAGACCAGCGACGACCGTCATCCATTCGGCGAAACGCACGCTCTTGGCTGGGTCGGGGTGCTTCACCAGCCTCTCGTAGAAGTCGACCGAGGCGAGCGTCGATACGCTGTTCATGATGCTGGACAGTGTGGCCATCGCCGCGGCGAAGATGCCTGCGATGATCAGACCGGTCACGCCCATCGGCAGCTCCGCGGCGATGAACAGCGGGAAGGTCGCATCGATCGGCAACAGCGGGTTCATGCGCTCCGGGTGCGCCTTGTAGAACACGAACAGCGCGGTTCCGATCGAATAGAAGATGAAGCCGCCGGGGATCATGATCGCTGCGAGGGCCCAAACCGAGCGGCCAGCGTCTTTCGCTGAGCGGGTCGACAGCGTGCGCTGCATCAGCACCTGATCCTTTGGGAAGGTCAGCACCACATCGAACAGCACCAGGAAGATGAAGCCCCAGACGGTCGCCTTCGTCAGGTCGAAGCTGAAGTCGAAGAGCTTGGTCTTGTTCTCGGCCAGCGCCGTCGTGACGAGCTCACTGACGCCGCCGCGCAGCGAATAGATGATGAAGCCGATCGCGAACAGCGCCCCGCCCATCTTGACGACCAACTGCACGATGTCGGTCCAGACCACGGCCTTCATCCCGCCGAGCGCGGTGTAGACGATCGTGAAGCCGCCCATCAGCAGGATGCTCCAGACCACGTTGATGCCGGTGATTGTCGCGATCGCGAGCGAGGGCAGGAACAGGATCACGCTCATCCGGCTGCCGAGCTGTGTGATGATGAACAGGCCACTCGCAAGCATGCGGATCGCGGGGTGAAAGCGGGTTTCGAGGTACGAGAACACGCTCATCAGGTCGAGACGGCGCAGCAACGGCACGATCCAGACCGCAACGAACATCAGCCCCAGCACCGCGATCAGGTTGTTCGTCAGGTATTGCCAGTTGGTCTCGAAGGCCTTGGCCGGGATCGCGATGTAGCTGATGGAGCTTGTGTTCGCCGCGTACAGGCTCACGCCCGCGGCCCAGAACGGGATCGTGCGGCCGCCGACGAAGAAGTCAGAGGTCGAGTTGCGCTTCTCGCGCAGGTAGAAGTAAAGACCGATGCCGAGCACCGAGCCGAGGTAGACGGCGATCACGACCCAGTCCGGCCACTTCAGCAGCAGCTTGCCAGATTCGATCTCGGCGAACGGGAACTCGCTGCGCGTGCCGTCGCTGCTCGCGCGCCTCCAGACCAGGCCGTTCCTCCAGGCGACGGGGGTGTGTGCATCGAGCGCTTGCAAGTCGACGAGCGGATCGCCCAGAGTCGCCCATGAGCCGGTGATGGTGTGCATCATCATCAGCTTCGGCGTCACGGCCTGGCCCTCTGTGTAGACGAGGTAGAGCACATGCGCCTGACCAGTCGCCCGGGCGGAGCCGGGCAGCACTTGGCCGGGCACCGTGGGCTTCTCGGCCCAGCCTGCGTCGGCCGACCAGCGCCACAGGCGATCCTGCTGATCGGGCGCGCCGCCCAGCGAGACGAACAGCGCACGCGTCTGTCCGGCTATCGCGCTGACGCGGCCGGCGGTCGGGCCATCGGTGATTGCTTGCCAGCCCGTCGTCTTCGCTGACGGGTCGAGGCGCCACAAGCTGAGCTTGCCGTCGAGCGCGGTGCCGACGACGACGACCGCATCGCCGAGCAGCGTACCCTGCGCGTTTGCCAGCGGTGCGGGCAAAGCTGGCAGGGGTTCGGTGGCCGGCTCGCCATGCCTCAGCGTGAGTCGCTCGACGCGCTCGGTCAGCGCGCCCGTACCGAGCAACAGGTAGGCGCGTTGGCCGTTGCCGATCGCGCCGTGCACCGGCGCGGCGGGTCGCCACGTCGATTCGGCCCAGGACTTTTCGTCTTCCGCCAGCACCCAGGCCGATGTAGCGGCTATAGCCACCGGCCGCCCGTCGACCACCGCGAGCGTCTGCACCTTTGCGCTGCCGGGAATCGAAGGCAGCATGCCAGTGCGCAGCGTCGAGAGGTTTTCGGCGCGGCAAGGCAACGCGCCGCACAGCAACGCGAGCATCAAGGCGCCAATTCGGCAAAGGATCGTCATTGGGATTCAGTCGAAGACAAGGTGGCGGCCGCTGCCAGCACGCGTTCGGCGCGCTGTAGGAACGGCCGGTCGATCATCCTGCCATCGACCACGAACACGCCGCGGCCGTGCGCGGCCGCCTCGCGCGCGGCATCGACGATGCGTTGTGCCCATGCGAGCTCGGCCGCAGTCGGGCGGAACACCTTGTTGGCGAGCGCAACTTGGCGCGGGTGCACGCAGCTTTTGCCGACGAAGCCCAGGCGCCGGGCCATCGAAGCTTCCGCCTCGAATCCTTCGGGGTCGTCGATCGCGGTGAAGGCGCCGTCGATCGCGAACACGCCGGCGTCGAGCGTGGCCATACGCAGCGCGAACATGGTCGCATGCACGTTGGCCGCGTCGCGCCGCGCGATGCCGGCCGGCTCGAACAGATCCCCCAGCCCGAGCTGTAGGCCTGCCACGCGCGGATGCGCGCCGGCGATCTCGGCCGCACGGCGCAGCGCGCGCGGGGTCTCGATGGTGGCAAGCAGTGCCATGCGCGCGCTCGTGGCGCAGGTGGCTTCAGCGCGCTCGATGCACGCGATCGCAGCACGCACCTCGTCGGCGCTCTCGGCCTTAGGCAGGTTCACCAGCGCGATGCCACTGCCGGCCAGTGCCTGCACATCGGCCTCGAAGTGCGGTGAGGCCAGCGCATTGCAGCGCACGATCAGCAGCTTACCCGCGCGCCGCGCCTCGGGGCTAAACACGAATTGCGCGACGTGCACACGTGCCTCAGCCTTGCGAGCGTCGGGCACAGCGTCTTCGAGGTCGAACGAGATCGCGTCCGCCTCACTCGCAAGCGCCTTGGCAAACAACTCCGGCCGCACTCCGGGCACGAACAGCTTGCTACGCATGGGCCGTGAAAATCATGGTGTGCAGTGTGGGCGAATCGGACGTCAAGAAGAGCCAGCGTGCGGAGTTTCAGACGATAGGATTTCTTGGGTGTTCGCATGAAGAAGATCAATAAACTTCACGCGTTCAAAAATAAAAGTCCCGAGACAACGTGATGAAGATTCGCTTCCGTCCGACGCCCGCCATCTACGCCCGTGCCGATCGTCCTGGTCGCCAAGCCGGCGGATCGCTCCCCCGTCGCGCGGCTTGTTTCGCTGTACTCCGTGGCCAAACTCTTGAGCGTCTCCTCGGCGGCTCGCCAGGAGCGCCCGAGTACCTACTGTTGCAAGGAGCGCGACGTGCTGGCGATCATTCTGGCCAGAAGTTGGCGCGCGCAAGCGACGCCGCGGCTAAGGCCGGCGAACGCTCTGGTTCGACGAGAGGCCGTCATGAGCTTCGTTGAACCTCAGACAAACACCGCCGGCCGCAGCGCCGGGATCGGCGTGGCCATCGTCTTCCACATCGTGCTGTTGTGGGCGCTGATGAACGGTCTCGGACACAAGGTCATGCAGGTGATCAACGCGCCGATCGAGACCAAGATCATCGAAGAGGTCAAGCCGCCCCCGCCGCCGCCCAAGGTGATCGACATGCCGCCGCCGCCCAAGTTCACGCCCCCACCACCGGCCTTCGTGCCGCCGCCCGAAGTGCAGGTGCAGACCCCGCCGCCGGTGCAGCCGCCGATCAGCGCCACGGTCGCCGAGCCGCCGCCGGTGGTGGCTGCGGTTGCACCGCGTGTCGAGGTGCCAGCTGCCCCTGCGCCGACCCCCGCGCGGGTGTCGGCCTCGGTCGCCTGTTCCAACTACGACAAGGTGATGGGCGATGCGGGCTTTCCACGCGAAGCCACGCGCGCCGGTCTCGACGAGGGCAGCGCGCTGATCCAGTTCACGCTCGGCGCCAACGGCGAGGTCAAGGACATCACCGCCGTTCGCGCCTCGCACGCCGCCTTTGCCAAGGGGAGCATGCGCATCGTCGCCGAATACAAGTGCGCCGGGCAGGGCCGCGACATCACGGTGCAGGTGCCGTTTGTCTACAAGTCGAATTAGGGCCCGCGCCTCCGCTTACCTTTTCATCCCGCTCACACAGACGATAGGAAGAGACATGTTCATTACACGACGACTGACCCGATTCCCTGCTGCCCTCGTTCTGGTCGCCAGCCTGTCGCTGGGCGGCGCGCCGCTGGCACAGGCCCAGACGGAACCGGCAAGAACGGCCACGACCGTGGCGGCTCCCGCGTCTGCGGACGCGGCCAAGCCCGCGACCGAGTCGCTCGACAACCCCTACGGCCTGAAGGCCATCATCGAACACGGTGACCTGGTGTCCAAGGGCGTGCTGGGCCTGCTGATGATCATGTCGTTGGGCACCTGGTACGTTCTGGTCGCCAAGCTCCTCGAGCAGCGCAAGTTGTTGAAGGAGGCCAAAGCGGTGGGCGCGGGCTCGCGCTTCTGGACCGCCGGCACGCTGACGCAAGGCACCGACGGGCTGGCCAAGGAAGGGGCCTTCCGCTTCATCGCCGAAACAGCGGTCGAAGCCGGCAAGCGGCATGAGGGCGTGCTGGCAGGCGTCGACCTCGGCTCCTGGATCACGACCTCGCTCGAGGAGGCCGGCGCGGAAGTCGAGCACCGCATGCAGAAGGGGCTGGGCTTCCTGGCAACGGTTGGCTCGACGAGCCCCTTCATCGGTCTGTTCGGCACCGTGTGGGGCATCCTCAACGCGCTCACCGCCATCGGCCTGGCCGGCCAGGCGAGCATCGACAAGGTCGCCGGTCCGGTCGGCGAGGCGCTGATCATGACCGCCATCGGCCTGGCCGTGGCTGTGCCGGCCGTGCTCGGCTACAACTGGCTGGTGGGGCGCAACACGGCGGCACTGCACTACGTGACGACGTTCGGCTCCAAGCTGCGCGCAACGTTGCTGGCGGCCACCCCGGCCCGCGCCTGAGAACAGCATCATGAGCATGAGCGTCGGCGGCTCCGGCGGCAGGGGCAAGGTCAATTCGGAGATCAACACCACGCCGCTGGTCGACGTGATGCTGGTGCTCCTGATCATCTTCCTGATCACGATTCCGGTGGCGGTGACCTCGATCAAGGTCACGCTGCCGAAAGAGTCGAACCAGCCGCGAACGAGCAAGCCCGAGAACATCGTCGTCTCGGTCGACAAGGACGGCGAGATCTACTGGAACGACCTGCTGATTCCGAACATGAACGCCTTCCTGGAGCGCTTGAAGAAGGAATCCGTGAAGGTGCCGCAGCCCGAAATGCACATCCGCGGCGACGGCGCGGCGCGCTACGAGTCGGTTGGCCGGATCATCTTCGCCTGCCAGCGTGCAGGCATCAGCAAGGTCGCCTTCGTGACCGAGCCACCACCCCGCCAATAAAGAGAAGAGCATGGCCATGAGCATGGGTTCGAAGCGCGGCAAGAAGGTCCGGCCGCAGGTCATGGGCGAGATGAACACCACGCCCTTGATCGACGTGATGCTGGTCCTGCTCGTGATGCTGATCATCACGATTCCGATTCAGCTGCATTCGGTCGACCTCAACCTGCCGTCGGGCAAGGCCCCGCCGGTGGCGAGCGAACCGGAGATCGTGCGCATCGACATCGACTTCGACGGCACGCTGCTGTGGAACGGAGAGGTGGTGGCAGATCGCGCGGCGCTGGAAGCCAGGATGAAGGAGAAGGCGGCTCAGGCCGTCCAGCCCGAGGTGCATCTGCGGCCGAACAAGCTGGTGAAGTACGAGCGCGTCGCGGCGGTGATGGCGTCGGCCCAGCGGCTCGGCTTGAAAAAGCTCGGCGTGGTCGGCAACGAGCAGTTCATCAAATGAAGGCCATGACGACAGCGATACGCGGACTGATGGCGGCTCTGCCGCTAGTGGCTGGCACTGCATCGGCGCAGGCAACGCTGCGTCCCGAGATCGGCAGGCCGCTCAGGAGCCGGTGGCGGGCGGCGGAAGCTGCCGATCTACGACGCCCTGGCCCGCGTGGCGTATCGGTCGAAGGACTATGCCCGCGCGGTCGAATGGTTGCAGCGCTATTTCAAGGAAGGCGGCAGCAGCGCGCAGATGAGCAGTCTGCAGGCCAGTGCGCACTACCTCTGCGGCGACTACGCTGGCGTGGTGCGCGACTTGCAGCAAAGGGTGCAATCCGTCGAACGCAGCGTGCCTCTGGTCGACGAGGCCACGCTCAGGATGCTGAGGCCTGAACCGGTTTGACTTCTCAAACACCCTTTTGGACCCGCACCATGAACCAACTCGATCAACTCAAGCAGTTCAGTACCGTCGTTGCCGACACCGGTGACTTCCAGCAACTGGCCCAGTTCGCGCCGCAGGACGCGACGACCAACCCCTCGCTGGTGCTGAAGGCCGTGCAGTCGCCGACCTACCGGCCTCTGCTCGAACAGGTGGTCGCGGCCCACGTCAAGGAGCCAACCTCCGACATCGCCGACCGGGTGCTGGTCGCCTTCGGCGTCGAAATTCTCAAAGTCGTGCCGGGCCGCGTGTCTACCGAGGTCGACGCCCGTCTGAGCTTCAACATCGCCGGCACGATCGCGCGCGCGCACCGAATTTTGAAAGGCTACGACGACGCCGGCATCGACCGCTCGCGCATCCTCGTCAAGATGGCCGCCACCTGGGAAGGCATCCAAGCTGCACGGCAACTAGCCAAAGAAGGGGTGAAGACCAACCTGACTCTGCTGTTCTCGCTGCCCCAGGCCGTGGCCTGCGCAGATGCCAAAGTCCAGCTGATCTCGCCCTTCGTCGGGCGCATCTACGACTGGTACAAGAAGACCGCGGGCAGTGGCTGGAACGAAGCCGCGAACGCCGGCGCGAACGACCCCGGCGTCAAGTCGGTCGTTCAGATCTATCACTACTACAAGCAGCACGGCATCGCGACCGAAGTGATGGGAGCGAGCTTCCGCAACATCGGCCAGATCTTGGCGCTGGTCGGCTGCGACCTGATGACGATCAGCCCCAATCTTCTTGCCGAGCTCGCCGCCAGCGCCGCCCCGGTGCTGCGAGCAGTGGCTGCCCACCCAGACACACAGCCTCCGATGGAGCGGTTGCGTCTGGACGAATCCGCGTTCCGGCTCGCGCTGAACCAGAACCCGATGGCGACGGAGAAACTGGCCGAAGGTATCCGCCAGTTCGTCGTCGACGCGATCGCGCTGGAGTACCTGATCGACGAGATCAAGGCCGGAGGCCGATGAGATGAACACAGCCATCGACGCCCGCGGCGCCAATGCCATCCGCATGCTCGCCGTCGACGCGGTGCAGCAGGCGAATTCGGGCCATCCCGGCATGCCCATGGGCATGGCCGACATCGCGACCGTGCTGTGGACCCGCCACCTGCGCCATAACCCGACGAACCCGCAGTGGCCCAACCGGGATCGATTCGTGTTGTCAAACGGGCACGGCTCGATGCTGCTCTACGCCCTGCTGCACCTGACGGGATACGACCTGACCATGGACGACCTGAAGGGATTCAGGCAACTGCACAGCCGCACGCCGGGCCACCCCGAAGTGGGCATCACGCCGGGCGTCGAGACGACCACCGGGCCGCTCGGTCAGGGCCTAGCCAACGCCGTGGGTATGGCGCTCGCCGAGCAGATGCTGGCCGTGGACTTCAATGTCGACGGCCACGCCATCGTCGACCATCACACCTACGTGTTCTGCGGCGACGGCTGCCTGATGGAAGGCATCTCGCACGAAGCCTGCTCGCTCGCTGGCACCTGGGGCCTGAACAAGCTGATCGTCTTCTACGACGACAACGGCATCTCGATCGACGGCGAGGTCGACCTCTGGTTCACCGACGACACACCACGCCGCTTCGAAGCATACGGCTGGCAGGTGATCCGCGCCGTGGACGGCCATGACGCGGCCGCCATCGACGCCGCCATCTTGCAAGCAAAGCAGTCCAAAGATCGACCGACCTTGATCTGCTGCCGCACCAACATTGGCCACGGTTCGCCGAACAAGGCGGGTTCGCACGAAGTGCATGGCTCGCCGCTCGGGGCACCCGAGATTCTGGCGGTGCGCGACTTCCTGGACTGGCCACACGAGCCCTTCGTGCTGCCGGATGACGTGAAGCAGTTCTGGGACGCGCGAGCACGTGGCCGGGCCGACGAAGCAGCGTGGTCCGGGACGATGATGCGGTACCGCGCTGAGCATCCGGCGGTGGCCGGCGAGTTCGAGCGGCGCATGCGGGGTGAACTGCCGGCTGACTTTAGTGCTTCGTGTGCCGCGGCGCTGCAGCGCTGGAACGAGCGCGCAGCCACGATCGCTTCACGCAAGGCCTCGCAGGACGCCATCGAGGAGATGGCCCAACTCGTGCCTGAGCTGGTCGGCGGATCGGCCGACCTCGCACCATCGAACCTGACGAAGTGGAGCAATTGCAAGGCGGTGCAGGCACGACAGGGCGGCAACTACATCCACTACGGTGTGCGCGAGTTCGGCATGACCGCGATCATGACTGGGCTGACCCTGCACGGCGGGCTGCGTCCCTTCGCTGGCACCTTCCTGATGTTTTCGGAGTACGCGCGCAATGCGCTGCGTATGGCTGCGCTGATGAAGATTAACCCGATCTACGTCTTCACCCACGACTCGATCGGCCTCGGCGAGGACGGGCCGACGCACCAGCCGGTGGAGCAGACGGCGACCTTGCGACTGATCCCGAACATGGATGTCTGGCGACCGTGCGACAGCGCGGAGACCTTTGTCGCATGGCAACACGCGCTGGAGCAGAGAACCACGCCGACCTGCCTGATCCTTTCGCGGCAGAACCTGCCGTTCCAGAAGCGCGATGCGCAAGCGCTGGCCGACATCCGGCGCGGGGGCTACGTGCTCATACATGAACCGGAGGGCAATCTCGATGTCGTGCTGATCGCGACCGGGTCGGACATCGGATCGGCCGTGGCAGCGCGTCAACTCCTGGCTGTCGAGGGCGTTGTTGCGCGCATCGTCTCGATGCCGTCGACCACCACCTTCGATCGTCAGGACGACGACTGGCAGGACGACGTCCTGCCACCGGGCGTTCCGCGTGTGGCAGTCGAGGCGGGTGTGACTGACGGCTGGAAAAAGTATGTGGGGCTGCGCGGCGGAACGGTTGGCATTGACACTTTCGGCGAATCGGGCTCCGCGGGTGATCTCGCCGCGCACTTCGAATTGACCGCTGAACGGGTTGCCAATGTGGCGCTGGACAGCATGGCGCGACATGCGCGATCTGTGCGGTGAGCGGTTGGGACATTCAGGTTCTTGGCACTGGTCGCATAGCCACCGGTGACATGAGGTTCATGCAGGCATGCCCATGCCACGCACGGCCTTGAAGCAGCTCAGACCATCTGAGACCAAGGTGGCCGGTGCCGCCAGCGACTGCTCGGCGAAGGTTATTGAGCCGGTACCAGCGAACTTGAATCACGCCGCATAGCGAACCGGATCATGCTCGAAGAACTTTCGAATGCGCTCGGGCTGGCGTTGCACGCTGCGCAAGTGGCGTGCGGTGGCCTTGATCAGTTTCAGTTTCGTGCGCGCCGGAGCCGGCGTCGTCACCGCTTGCTTGATGTCGGCGTTGGCCATTTCGTCGAGCTGTAGCTGGGCCGATTTACCTTGAGTTCGGTGGATTGCCCGTGGCAGCCCTCGACTGCCCTGCGGCAAGCCTTCTTCTTCAGATCGCGGTTCTCTGATCGACTTCGCTCGTGCGGCCCACCACATGCGGGATGTAGCCATGCGCGAGGACGATTCGCACGGCATCGTGCCTCGATACGTGGCATTCGCGCACAGCTGCTTGGTGAGCGACAAGGGGACGCTGCTTCCCTGCACCAGCAGGTGGCGATTGCTGCCCTTTCCCCCCGGTCCGTCGGATTGCTTCCCACAGCTTCTTGCACCAATGGCGCCCTGAGCATCGCCCCCGTCAATGCCCTGCCATCGCCGTGCGATGCCTTCGAGGTTGTCGTACTCAGCAGGGGTCACTACGGGATCTTTGGGACGGAGATCCCGCTATGAGGAGAGGCAGGCCGAAGGTGGGGTTGGCGGTGACGGCTGATGGGCGAGCTCAGCTCACATCGTTTGCACCCAGTCGATTGCTGCTGGCCATCGCTGATGTCTTCGCACTTTCGGTACTGCGCGCGGTGCTTGCATCAATCCGACAGAGGGCCTCGATATGCCTTGGTGTTATCGGCAACGCAAGGAAATTCATTGGCGGGCGTCGTCGTGGCCCTCTATGCTCCCACCATCTGTAGGGACAGTTCGATTGCCTGAAGCATGTCGTCGTGGTGCGACGAGGCGTCATCGGCCTCACGAACACCATGATGCCGGAAATGCATTGACGCTTGTCGAGCACAGACGGGGGTTGGCGAAGGTGCGAGCAAAGCCAACGGAGGGCAATTGATCTGTCGCTATGTCTCCCCGCTGGCGGACGAGGGCGTACCGCTCATGGCGATGGCTCAGGGATTGGGATAGGCCCCTGCGGTTGGGGCCTGAAGCCAACTGGCCTCAATACCGTTGGCTGCTGAGTTTTCTCTTCAACTATCGCTGTCGCGTGAATCGCTTGACAACGCAGCCGCTTCCGGCGCTCGAGGAAACCGCGGAGTTGGTGGCACTTCGACCTCGCCGACAGCGAGTTCGTTCGCTGCCATTTCACCGGCGTTCTCTGATTTCATTGGGCACTTATGCGACGACGCACCCTGCTGCAATCCGTTTCGGCAGCCGCTACGCTGAACACCTTTCCGTCCCACGGCAAGGCGACGCCTTCGCGCTCGTCCGGCCCGGCCCCGATGCGTCCGCGCCGCCTTCGGGCTGGCGACACCATCGGCCTCGTGAGCCCTGCCAGCGCCGTCTACGAGCGGGAACCCATAGCGAGGGCGATCGAGTCGCTGCAAGCGCTCGGCTTCCGGGTGCGGGAGGCACCGCACGTCCGCGGACGACGCGGTAATTTCGCTGGCACCGACGCCGAGCGAGCCGCGGACATCAATGCGTTCTTCAGCGACGATGGGATCGACGGCATCCTTGCGCTCACGGGGGGATCGGGCTGCGGCCGAATCGTCGACAAGCTGGACTACGCGCTCATTCAAGACCATCCGAAGTTCTTCGGTGGATTCTCCGACCTCACCTGCTTGATCAATGCAATCCAGAAGAAGACCGGTCTGGTAACTTTCCATTGCCCCGTCGGGGTCTCCGAATGGAACGCCTTCTCCGTGCAGAGCTTTCGGGCGGTGGCCATGGAAGCTCAACCCGCCCTGCTCGAACATCCGGCCACCACTGGCGATGCCTTGTCGCCAACCGCCGATCGACTCACCACCTTGCGTGCCGGCCGTGCGCGTGGGCGCCTCGTGGGAGGCAACGTGACCGTCCTCGCCGCCATGGCAGGATCGCTCTACTGGCCCGATTTCCAGGATGCGCTGCTGGTCCTCGAGGATGTCAATGAGGTCGTCTACCGGCTCGACCGCTGTCTGTCCACGCTGCGCCTGGCCGGCGCCTTCGACCGGCTCGCCGGCGTGGTCCTCGGCCAATTCGTCAATTGCGGCCCCGGCGACAATAACTTTGGAGCCCTCACACTCGACGAAGTCTTCGACGACTACTTCCTGCCCTTGGGCATCCCCGCGGTGCGGGGTGTCATGGTGGGGCATATTCCCCGCAAGCACACACTGCCCATCGGGGCGGTGGCAGAAGTTGATGCGACTACCGGCACGATCCAGTTGCTCGCCTCCGCCGTTTCGTGACTTTCGGCGGGCAACGGCGATAGCCTCTCCCGCTGATCCGTGACGAAGCCCGCGATACCGACTGTGCTGCTCAGCAACCGCGTTTTCAATCACGCTCGCCCCTTCGCAGGAGCATCGTTCAGGCGATGCTTCGACGTCCTACCGAACTCGCGGCGGGCAGTCGACTGAGCAGCTCCGGCGCGTTCAAGGAGCCCGCTTTTCAGCGAATCAATCTCGAAGCGCAAGATCCGGGCAACAAGGAGAAACGGACCAAAAAGCCCCGGGGCCGTGACGCCGCGGGGCTTTGCGTTGTCGTGACGGCGGGCGTGCCCGCCGCGCAGGCTCAGAAGAAGGTGTACTTGGCCGAGACCTGGAGGGTGCGGCCACGCGGGTCGGCGACGCGCGGGTCCCAGCCGGCGCCGGCCACGTTGTCGACGTTGTGCCAGGTGAAAGGCGGATCGCGATCAAACAGGTTGATCACGCCAATGCTGAGCGTCGTGCCCTTGATCCCGGTGTAGATGCCCGTCAGGTTGAAGGTCGTGTAGCTGGCGACCTTGCGCGTCTGGAACCCAGCCACCGAGGTGTAGTCCGTGTGGTCCTCGTCGTTGTAGCCCGAGGAGTAGTTGGCCGACAGCGTGGCCGAAAGCTGCGGCATCGTGTAGGTGGTGCTCAGCGCGGCCTTCCAGGGCAGGTAGAGCGTGGTGTTGGTCCACTGGCCGACATACTGCGTCATCGCGGTGCCCTCGATCAGCTGCTCCTTTGCGCTGATCATCTTGGTCCCCGAGAAGGTCGTCGACAGCGTGTTGCCAAACAGCTTGGCGGTATGCGTGGCCGTGATGTCCAGGCCCTTGGTCATGCTGGCGCCGGCGTTGATCCAGCCGGCCTGGATCAAGGTGATATTGCCGTTGCTGTCGCGGATGAAGTTGCTGGAGAACACGTCGTAGTTGTCCAGCTCCTGAGAAACCGTCAGGTTGTGGATGCGGTCCTTCAGCCCGACCTGCCAGTAGTCGATCGAGGCTTGCAGGTTCTTCATCGGCGAGAACACCATGCCCAGCGAGGCCTGGCGCGACTTTTCCGGCTTGAGGTTGGGGTTGCCACCGGAGAGGTAGGGGATGCTGCTGAGCGCGCAGGCGGCGTTGGTGGTGTCCGAGGGGTCCGGGCACTTCACCGGGTCGACGATGCTGCCGGTGGTGGCCAATTGCACGGTGCCCAGATTCAGCTGCTGCGGCGTCGGTGCGCGGAAGCCGGTGCTGGCGGAGCCGCGGAACAACAGATTCTCGTGCGGCGCGTATTTGAACGCGATCTTCGGGTTGGTCGTGCTGCCGATCCCTTGGTACTTGTCGTGGCGCAGGGCGAGTTGGAACTCCAGCGACTTGAAGACCGGCACCAGCAATTCGCCGTAGATGGCGCCGACGGCGCGCGAGGTGTCGGGCGCGGCGGCGTCGCCGGGGCAGCCCATCACAGAATTGCTCAGATTGGCATTGTCGGCGGAGAACGTCGAGACGCAGTTGTATTCCTGCGTGCCCGAGAAACCATAGGACTCCTTGCGCAGGTCGGTGCCGAGGGCAAAGACCAACTCGCCGGCCGGCAGCTTGGTCAGCGGGCCGGAGACGCTGGCGGTGAACTGGTCGACCTGGGTGCTGCCGCCAGCGAGGCGGCCGTGGACCTGGCTGTCCTGCACCAGCGCCATGGCTTCGGCGGACTGGGTCTGGCCCGGCATCAGGAAGGGGTTGTACTTGCCGCTGGCCAGCAGGGAAACCAGCTTCTTGGTATCGGCATAACCGTTGACCATGTCTTGATAGGACTCGGCCTTGCCGCGCGACAGCGCGAGCTTGTAGTCGTAGTCGCCCCAGTTGCCGTCCAGGCCGGCCGTGAGCCGGGCATTGGTCGAGGTAAAGCCCAGGGTGCGATAGCCCCAGTCCCACATGCGCAATCGGTAGGCGATGGGCAGGGTCGGATCGAACTGGTTGGCGCCGTACAACGAGTTCATGTTGACGTAGTAGGGGCCACTGACCGGATAGTTGGCGCCGGTGGCATACGTAGTGCCATCGACGACCGAGCCTGCGGCCAAGGAGGTGGTGGTGAACTGATAGGGCGTGAACTCGCCGCGCGAGTAGTAGCGCGAGCCGACGAACTCGACGAAGCCGGTGGCATTGGCCCCCACACTGAAGGTGGTACTCAACACGCCGCTGGTGGTGGTGCTGGGCGTGCCCAGCATGAACTGGCGGCCGTAGTCGGTGCCGCAACGGTAGGTGCTGTTGGCCGCTGTGTAGCCGAAGCCCGAGAGCACGCCGATATTAGCCACCTGGCCGACACCGAAGGGGGCGCTATTGCACTGGTTGGTCAGGGCCAGCGCATTCAGGCGGGTGTAGGCGGTCGTGCCCGTGCCAATGGTCGAACCCGTCGAGGGCAGGGCGGTGCCCGAAGCAGCCACGATGTTGCCGAAGCCTGGCGAGCTGGTGGTATCGGGCACCAGGCCGCTCTCCGGCTGATAGCCCGAGGCCCAGTCACGGTCGATGCCACGCAAGATGGCGCTCTTGCTGTGCGAGATGCTGCCCATGATGTTGAAGCCATCGCGATCCAGGTTGCCCCAGCCGCCGGCCAAGCTCAGCTTGCGTTGTTGGCCGCCACCGGAGGCGGTCGGCGTGCTGTAGCTGACATTGGCCTGTGCACCTTGGTACTCGCGCTTCAGGATGAAGTTGATCACGCCACCGATGGCGTCGGTGCCGTAGATGGCCGAGGCGCCGTCCTTCAGCACTTCGACACGGTCGATCATTTCCATCGGGATGGCGTTCAGGTCCACCGAGCCGCCGGACATGCCCTGGTTGGACAGGCGGCGGCCGTTCAGCAGCACCAGGGTGCCAGAGGGGCCCAGGCCGCGCAGATTGGCGTAGGCGCCGCCGCCGGCCAGGCGGTCGGCCTCGTCGCCGAACACGGAGTTGCTCGACACCGCGCTGTTCGCATTGGCCGCATTGGCCGACAGGTTGCGCAGCAGGTCCTCGGCCGTGTTCAGACCCTTGCGCTGGATGTCTTCCGCGGTGATCACTTCCAGCGGCAGGGCGCTGGCGTCGCGGACGCGCTTGATGCTTGAGCCGGTTATTACGACGCGTTCGAGCTGTTGCGGCTCATCTTTGGGCGTCGTGTCGGACTGGGCCCAGGCCAGTCCCACGACTCCAGTCGATCCCCATCCGATCAACGCAAGGCTGCGCGCGAGTTTGTTCAGTTTCACGGTGCTTTTCCTTTTGGATCTGTCGGGGCCTGCGCGCCCCAACGACTGCTTGTTGCAGCAGCAGCTGCTGTTTTGCGGGCCGCGCTCTGGCGGGTGTCGGCTTGTTGCCGTGTCGTAAAGTTGTCATGATCAAGTACGCTCGCTGCCAGCCACAATGAATGCTTGTCGGCTCCATATAACCTGGCGGAATGCGGGTGCGTGCGTGCACCAGGCCGGCGGAAATCTGCTGCAACAAGGCGCCAAGGCTTGCCTGTTCTTTGGGTTCTTTTGGAATGGTGGGCTGGGCATTCCTGCGCTGCAGACGAGGTGTGCGCAAAGTTATGCCCGCTGCCTGCGGCGTTTCAGGCCCGCGCCGATACAGTGGTGCATCACTGCAACAGGTTCCGCCGCAGGCCATGCAATTGATCACCGAAGCCCAGGTCGCCCAGGCCTTGCAAGGCGAGGCAGCGCGCGCGGCCTTGCACCAAGCTTTTGTCCAGCTGGGCCGCGGCCAGGCCGCCGTGCTGCCCCGTGGCCGCGCAGACGCCACGCACGAGGGAGCGGCCCTGACGGTCAGCGCCATGGGTGCAGTGCTGGCCGGCGCGGGCGTGTTGGGCACCAAGGTCTACTCCACCCGTAACGGCCAGTTCCAGTTCGTCATCACCCTGTTCGACGCGGCCACCGGCCTGCCGCTTGTCACCTTGGAGGCCAATGAGCTGACGCGTGTACGCACCAGCGTCACGACGGCCCTGGCCGTTGACGCGCTGGCCGCACCGAAGGTGAGGGGGCTGGCCCTCTTCGGCGCGGGCACGCAGGCACAAGCGCATGCCGAAGCGCTGAGGCCTTTGCGAAAGTTCGAGCGAGTACTTGTCTGTGCGCGCAGCGGCGCGGCCGAGTTCGCCGCGCGCATCGGCGCCGAGGTGGTGGATGCCGCCACGGCCGCTGCTGCGGCCGATGTGCTGGTCACCTGCACGCGCGCGACCGAGCCACTGTTCGACGGCGGCCTGGTCAAGCCCGGGGCCTTGGTCGCCGCCGTCGGCTCCAGCAAGCCAACGGCGCGCGAGCTGGACGATGCACTGCTGGCGCGTGCAGCCCAGGTTGTCGTCGAATGGCTGCCCGCGGCCCAGACCGAGGCCGGCGAGCTGGTGCTGGCAGCGCCCGGTGTGCTTGCGCCGGAACGATTGGTCGAGCTGGGCAGCTTGCTGGCCGCGCCGCCGCAGCCGCGCGATCCGCAGGCCATCGTGGTCTACAAAAGCGTGGGCATCGGGCTGGAAGATGTGGCCATGGCTCATCTGGTTTATCGAAAGCTGAAAGGCTGAGCCATGCGCATTCAATCGCTGGGCCTGATCGCCCTCGCACTGGGCTTGAGCGCCTGCGCCGGTCTGCGCACCAGCCCGCCGGACGCGGTGCAGCAGGCACTGGCCAAGACCGGCCTGCCGGCGCAGTCGCTGGCGGTTGTGGCCTTTCCGCTGGGGGCGCGCGAGCGCGGCTTGCGCCTGCAGCCTGAGCGGCCCATGCAGCCCGGCTCGACCATGAAGCTGGTGACGGCTATCGTTTCGCTCGACCGCCTAGGCCCCAACAGCCGCGGCCGCACCGAGTTGTTGGCCGATGCCGCACCGCAGGGAGATGTGCTTGCTGGCCCGCTCTACCTGCGCGGCGGCGCGGACTCCGATCTGGACTGGGGCGCGCTGTGGGCCCTGCTACGCGGCCTGCGCGAGCAGGGTGTGCGCGAGATCCAAGGTGGTGTGGTGGTTGACCGCAGCCTGTTTCGTCCCGGTCGGCTGGACATCGGCATGCCGCCCTTCGATGAGTCACCCGAGTTCCAGTACAACGTGATTCCCGATGCGCTGTACCTCAACGGCCAACTGCTGGACCTGCAGCTGCAATCCGACGCCCAACGCGTGCACGCCCGATTCATCCCGGCCTGGCCCGGCATGCGGGTCGATGCGAGCGGACTGACGCTCAACGACAAGCCTTGCGAGGACTGGGAAGACGGCTGGCAGACCCCCGCAGTCAGCCAGGACGCCGGCAGCAGCCTGGTGCAACTGCGTGGCAGCTTTCCACACAGTTGCAAGACCGAGCCCGCACTCAATCTGGTGGACCGCCAATGGCTGGCCACCCAGGCGGTGCGCCAGCTCTGGCATGAGCTGGGCGGTGTCATTGGCGGCGAAGATCGCGGGGGCAGCACGCCCGCCAGCGCCCAACTACTGGCCGGCCATCAGGGCCGGCCGCTGGCCGAGGTCTTGCGCGGCGTGATGAAGGATTCCGACAACCCGCAGACCCGTCTGCTCTATCTGCGCCTGGGTGCTGCCGATGCCGGCCCCGATGAGGACACCCGCGCTGCCGCCGAGCGCACGGTGCGCGGCTGGTTTGCCTGGCATGGCATTCCCGACCAGGGCCTGGTGCTGGACAACGGCTCGGGCCTGTCGCGCAGCGAGCGCATCACGGCCAGCCAGATGGCCGCCTTGCTCTTGGCCTCGCACGAGGGCCTGTACGCGCCCGAGCTGTTGGCCACCCTGCCGGTGGCCGGTGTCGACGGCACGTTGAGCCGGCGCTTCAAGGGCAGTGCACTGGAAGGCCGTGCCCGCCTGAAGACCGGCACCCTGCGCAACGCTATCGCTCTGGCGGGCTTCGTGCCCGATGCCCATGGGCGCAGCTGGATCGTGGTGGCCATGCTCAACGACGAACAGGCGGCGGCCAAGGGGCGGCCGGTGCTGGATGCGGTCGTCGAGTGGGTGGGGCGGCAGTGAGATGGGATGCTCGCGCGACAAAAGTTCTTGAGTCCCAGCGTGAGCAGCCAACCCTGACGCATTGATCGAAGAATCGGGGACGCAAGACTCGACTGTTCAGCGTTTCAAGCTCGTACCGTCGAGACAATCGAACTTTGACTTCAGCGCACCGAGCTTTGAGAGGATCGGGCCTTCCCCTGATTCAGGGCACGAACGCTACCGTGGCGCCGTCACGTTGCTTGATCAGCAGGCCGCCTGGGGACGTGACCACATCCAGCAGCGCTGCCGTCTCGGCGTCCAGAACCCCATCGAACTTGGTCGGCCTGTACTTCATTTGAAACGCCTCCACCACATTCCTCGTCTGTTCATCGAGCATGCCGCTGATGCCGGCGGAGAAGTCAAAGCCGAGCTTCCCGAGTTTGTCCTGGAACCATGCGGGCGACGGAAGTTGCGCCGCGTAGAGAGCCTGCTTTGATCTGACGGCATCTTCGTCAGGCCATGGAATGAGTCCTTCGTCAAAGAGGCGATGCCAGGGGAACTCCGGCCCTGGGTCTTGCTTGTGCTGTGGCTGTATGTCGCTGTGCCCAAGTATTCGATCCGGCCGTATGTGATGCCTTGCGGCAATGTCGTGCACAAGATCAATGACCAGCTCGATTTGCTTCGGGTTGTACGGAACGAAGTACGGCGCTCCATCCGGACCGATGACCATTCCCTTGTTCACGATTTCGATACCGATTGAACTCGAGTTCAGGTTGGCATTGCCCATCCAGTAGCTCTTCCCGGCATGCCACGCTCTATCACGCTCGTCCACCAGCTGATAGACGCGAGCCGGTTGCTCCCCGACTAGATAGTGCGCACTGACGTCAGCGGATGGATTTCTCTTCTCAGCGCCGGTGAGCAGCCGCACCGATCTGTCGAAGTCCCCGGCGGTGTAGTGGATCACGATGAACAGAACGCGGCTGTCAAAGTTTTTCGACGGCAGAGAGTTGTCGTACCGGATGGCTGAGCACGCACAAAGAAGCGAGGACAGTGTTGAGACGACAGCCCCGAAAGCTGCCCGGCGGAGCTTGGACATGTGAAAGACGTGTTTTTGATACGCCATTGAGCGTACTCACACCGCCTCGGGTTGCCGAATGAAGTTAGCGGCATCTCCTATAGGGCTCGGTTATCACTTTGACCGACACGCCATGAGACAAGCTTATTGGACGACATACAAAGGCAATGGTATGGGCGGAGACGTTTTAACCGAGCTTTCATACGGCATTCCTACCGTTACAAGGTCAGCAGCGGCAAGCCGCTACGGATGCGGGCGCACGTGCTGTTGCGCTGCCCTTCAACCGGAAGAATTCCAAATTCCAACCAAAGACGTATGCATAAGCTCACCAAGCTCTCCTTTCTCCTGGTCATACAAACTTGTGGCCAAGCCTTTGCCGACACCCCTCCCGTGGTTGCTGCCTCGGCCGCAAGCAGCCCGCAGGATGGCGCCAGCAGCGGCGCGCAAGCCCGCGCCAGCCTGGAGACCGTCATCGTCACGGGTCGTGCCGGCGTGCGCCAGCGCAGCAAGGCTCAGACCAGCTACTCGGTCACTCATGTTGACGAGGAAGATCTGCGCAACCAGGGTTCGACCAGCGTCACCGAATCGCTCAAGTCCGTTCCCGGCTTCTGGGTCGAATCCTCCGGCGGCGAAGCCAGCGGCAATGTCCGCGCCCGCGGTGTTCCGGTGGACGGCTTCGGCTCGATCAACCTGCTCGAAGACGGCATTCCCATCCAGCATGATCCGGCCTTGGGCTACCTGAACGCCGACCAGGCCTTCCGTTTGGATGAGACCATCAATGGCATTCAAGTGGTTCGAGGCGGACCGGCATCTACTTTCTACTCCAACTCTCCGGCCGGCGCAGTGAACTATTTGCCCCGTGAAGTCGGCAGCAAGGCCGAGGGCCTGATCAAGCTAGGGCTGGGTTCCCACAATCTCAAGCGTACGGATTTTTGGTTGGGTGCACCTCTGGGCGACGGCTGGAAGGGTTCCTTCGGCGGCTTCTACCGTGATGGCGCGGGCCCCCGCGATCCCGGCTACGCAGGCAACCATGGCGGCCAGATCCGCGGCACGCTGAGCAAGGATTGGGGTGACGGCAAGCTCACGCTGGACGTCAAGCACCTGGACGACCATGTGTTCTTCGTCACTGGTATGCCCATGCAGGTCGGCTCCAACGGCCAGATCCACGCCGTGGCCGGTTTCAACGGCAACACCGACACGCTGGCCGGCCCCGAGACCAATCACGTGTCGCTCACGTCGGCCAAGGGTGCCTACGACTACAACAACGACATCGGCACGCACGTCAATCGCACGCAGTTCACCGCCAAGCTGGAGCAGGGCCTGGGCGCCAACTGGAAATTCACTGATTCGCTGCGCTACAACCATGCCCATACAGTCCGGAACGGCTTCTTCGCCAACGCCGTGCAATCTGGCCAAGCTCTGCTGGCCAGCCAGCAGAGCAACCTGGCCATGTTCCCCGGTGCCACCGGTCTGCGCCTGTCCTACAACGATTCGCCTTCGACTCTCTTCAACTTGACGGGGCAGAACGGTAACGGCCTGACCATTGTCGGCGGGCTGCGCAGTCTCACCATTCCGCTGCACGAAGTCATGAACGACTCCCACATCTCGGGGCAGGTGGATTTTGCCGGCAAGCACGACCTGACGGCGGGCATCTACCTCGCGCACGTCAGCGAGGACTTCGACCGCTTCTCGTCCAGCGTGATCACCGATGTGCAGAACCAGGCACGCTTGCTGAACATCGACGCCGTGGACGCTTCGGGCAATGTCGTGGGCGAGGTCACCAAGAACGGCGTCTTGCGAAACGGCTACGAGTGGGCCCACGCGGCGGGCAAGCAGACCACCAGCGCTTTCTACGTGGCCGATGAATGGCAGGTCAGCAAGCCGCTGCGCATCGACGCCGGCATGCGTTGGGAGAAGGTCTCCGCGAGCGGCTGGAACGAAGGCAGCACGAGTGTGAACTTGGGCGACTCGCTCGCCGACAGCAACATCCTTACCGGCAACGGCCAGTACACGTCCTTCAACAACAGCGCCAGCAAGACCACCTGGACGCTGGGCGCCAACTATCAACTGAGCAATACGCAAGGCCTGTTTGGTCGCTGGACCAACACCTTCCGTCTGCCCAATATCAGCACCTGGATTGGCAACTCCACAGCCGTCGGCATCACCCAGACCATGACGCTGAGCGAGGTGGGCTACAAGTACGTCAATGACTGGACTGAGCTGTATGCCACGCTGTTCAGCACGCAGTACCACAACGTTGCATTCACCAACGTGACCTACGACGCGGCGACCCAGGGCTATGTCTCCCAGAATGGGTTTGGCAACACCAACACGACGGGGCTGGAACTCGAGGGGGCCTTCTACCCGACCGATTCGTTCGACATCCACTACTCCGCCACCTTCCAGAATGCCAAATACAAAAACCTGTCCTACCAGTCCGTCGTGAATGGTGCCCTGACGCCCTTGGACTACAGCGGCAACAGGCTTATCCGCGCGCCGGCCACCAGCTTTCGCATCGTTCCCGGCGTTCGGCTGCTGAACGACAAGCTGCACTTGCAACTCAGCTACGAGTTCGAAGGCAAGCGCTTCGTGGACATCGCCAACACGATGGTCCTGCCCCGGTACCACACCATCAACGCCAGCGCGAGCTACGAGGTCGCACGGGGCCACACCTTGCAGTTCTATGTGGACAACCTCAACAACTCGTTGGGCCTGACTGAAGGCAACCCACGCGCTGGTGAGGTCAACAGCAGCGACGCCAACGCCCCGGTCTTCCTCGCGCGTCCGCTGTTGGGCCGCAGCTTCCGCATGTCCTACATGTACAAGCTTTGATTCGCTGGTAGCGAACGCTTTTGTCAAGGTGTGAGGGGGCCTTACGGCCTCCCTTTTCATATGAAAAACTCAATTGCATTCTTCGTCGCCCTGTTCCTTTCCCTCGCTGCACAAGCCCAGGCGCCGGACCTCACGCTCACCGGCACCATCGAGGGCAGGGATCACCAGACTTACCGCAACGTCCCTTTTGACGTACCGGCGGGTGTGCACCGCATCACGGTGCAATTCGAGTACGACCGTGCGAACGACAAAACCACCATTGACCTCGGCCTGCTTGGTCCCGATGGCTTCGGCGGACCTAACGGGTTTCGCGGCTGGAGTGGTGGCAACAAGAGCGAGTTCAGCGTGGCTGACCTCGACGCCACGCCGTCCTACCTGCCCGGTCCCATCACGCCGGGCCGCTGGTCGCTGATCCTTGGCGTGCCCAACGCCCGCCCGAAGGCCCACACCCGTTTCGTCGCGCGCGTCTACTTCTCCAAGGACGGCGCCGCGCCCGCCATGCTCGACACGCCGCTGCGCGGTGGCCCGGCCTGGTACCGTGGGGATCTGCACATGCACACCGCCCACAGCGATGGCAGCTGCACCTCGCAAAGCGGCCAACGGCGTGTGCCCTGTCCGATGTTCTTCTCTGCCGCCACGGCCGCGGCGCGCAGGCTCGACTTCATTGTTGTCACCGACCACAACGCCGTGTCGCAACAGCAGGCCCTGCGCGAGCTGCAGCCGTACTTCGACGAGTTGCTGCTGATCCCCGGCATCGAGCTCACGAGCTTCAGCGGTCACGCCAACTACATGGGTGCAAGCCTTCCCGTCGACTTCCGCATTGGCTCCCGTGAAGTACCGAACTGGAACGCGCTGCTTGACAAACTCCCGCGCCAAGGCTTTCTTTCCATCAACCACCCCGTCCGCCCTTCTGGCGAGATCTGCATGGGTTGCGGCTGGACCGCCGCTCCGCCCATCGACATGGGTCGCGTCGATGGCATGGAGGTGGTCAACGGCGTCGATGCCGACACGCCCTACACGGGTCTGCCCCTCTGGCAGGCCGAACTGGATCGCGGTCACCACATCACGGCCGTGGGCGGCAGCGACGACCATGACGCATCCAATGCACTGGACACGCCGCAATATGGTCACATCGGCATGCCGACCACGGTGGTCTATGCGCAGGCCCTGTCGCAAAGTGCGATTCTTGCAGCTCTGCACGAGGGCCATGCGTTCATCGACGTGGCGGGCGCCACCAGCGGACAACGGCGCCTGCTGGAATTCACGGCCCGGCAGGACGGGCGCGAAGCGATGATGGGTGACACCATCCGGGCGCCCAAAGACGCGGTGCTGAACTTGCGCATCCGCGTCGCGCATGTGGCCGGCGGCGTGATGCAGATCCTGCTGGACGGCAAGCCGATGCGTCTGTCTGGCGAGGGCCGGATCAGCGACGAAGATCATGCGGTCGAACTGGATTGTCCCAGCGACGGCGAGCGTCACACACTGCGTGTGGAGGTTCGCGATGCCGCCGGCAAGCTCGCCCTGATCGGCAATCCGATCTACGTCGACCGGCCGATGTAGGACAAGACAGCAACTCTTTGGTTTGTTCCGTGGGAGCTCACCCGGCCGGGAGACAGGCCACCGTCTTCGGCAGGGCGGCTGATCTTTCCAACACTCCACTCGAGCGGCTTGTCGAAAGTCTCGCCTTTGCTGCCTTGTCGCAACAGTCCATCAACGCGGCCGCTCTCCACCTTCGTCAACCGTCGACGTGTTCTGACTACTATTACCTGAAGTTATGGTGTGCTAACCGCAGCGCATTGGCTTCGAGGCCGCTTGCACCAGTAGGCTTGGGATGGGTTCTGATCTTCCTTCGTCGAGGTTCGCAATGCGGCTGCGTCACATCGAAATTTTTCACGCGATCATGCAGGTCGGTACCATCAGCGGTGCCGCCAAGCTCCTGTATGTCACGCAGCCGGCCGTTACGAAGGTTCTCCGGCACTGCGAGATGCAGTTGGGCATGCCTCTGTTCATTCGCAGCAAGGGCCGCCTGCATCCCACTCCGGAAGCCAAGCGACTGATCTTGGAGGTCGACAAGCTTCATCGGGATCTGCAAGCCGTTCGACGCGTGGCGCTCAGCCTGAAGGACAAGATGGCCGAGACGGTGCGCGTCCTGGCGTCGCCAGCGGTCTCCGTCTCGGTGCTGCCGGCGGCGCTGACGGCGTGGCGCGCAAAGTTTCCGGATGTCCTGTGCCGGTTGTCCACGCACCACACGCGCGAGATCGTGACCGCCCTGTTGCTCGGCGAGTGCGACTTCGCGTTGTCGCTGCAGAACCCCTTGCACCCGTCCATCAATGCCGAGTCGCTGGCGCGCGGTCCGCTCACGGCGATTGCGCCAAGCGGAACGTGGCCGATGTCAGAAACGGGTCGGAATCTCCACGTCACGGAACTGCCCCCCACGATCATCGGATTGCCGGACGACGATCCGCTTGGCATCTGCGTGCTCGAAGCCTGCATGGAGGCGGAACACCCGGTGAACCGGCTCACGGTGGTCCAGACCTATCAGATCGCTCGCACGCTGGTCGAAAACGGGGCGGGTGTGGCGATCGTGGATCCGTTCACCGCCGCGTCCGCTCATCCATTCAAGGTGCAGCAGCGCCCCCTGACGCCGCCGGCCGAGGTGGAGCTGTATCTCCTGACGGCAGACTCGGCGCCGCTGTCACATTCAGGCCGCCGACTCGTCCAGTGCGTGCGCGATACCGCGAAAGCATTGCTCGAAGCGAGCGGCATCATCGACATGGCCACCTCGCTTGTGCCGATGTCTAAGACGTCCAGCGCGCGCGTGGCTCACGGCGATCACCTCGGCTCCGAAGGCGGGTCGTCCCGCCCGAAGCGCGGCCCGACCGTGACGATGGCGGCCGCGACCAACGAAGTCAGTGCAGCGACGCAGGCCCAGCCGCGGGAGGCGGCGTAGCCCAGCGCACCTGAAGCCAACCGCTCATCATCCCGGGCAACGACCAGGCCGATCGCCGTGACGCCCGTACAAAAGTGTGCGCCGTCCGATGCTGACCGCTGGATGCCATGATCACCATGGGTTTGTCAGGGATCCTTCGATGACAACTGCGGGTATGGTCATTGCTCTCAAGCAAATGTGGCTTCGCCACTTTGCTTGGCTCCTGGGGGTGGGAATGTCGAAGACATTTCCTGGGGGTGCTCATGAGCAATGGAGGGCAGGGACAAGACATGAAAGAGAGCAGATCCACGGTGGGGTGGGCTTCGCCCCAATCCGACGAAGGCCGCCAAAGGATCGCGGTGCAGTTGGCCTTGCGCCTCGGCGCCGGGGTCACGCGTGTCGACATCGTGCAGGTCTGGGCGGAAGCGCTGCAGGCGCTTGTCGGATGGAACCAGTTGAAGCTGGCACTGGAGGTGCCGCAGACGGCACGTATGACCACCCTGCTGAACCTGTCCACAGGGCCTGCGCGTCCATTGGTGCCGGGCACCACCACGTCGCCGCGTCGCCCGCTCGCGCAGCGGATCGAGCTGTCGCTGCCCCTGGCCCGCGGCGCGGCTGTGGTGCAGATGGCCGTCGAACGTGATCGCGCCTTCACGGAGGCGGAGCGCGCGCTGGTGGCCGACATCGGCGAGCACTGCCGCGTAGCGTTCGGACGAGCAGACGCGCACGAACGCCTGCTCGAGGCCTATCGACGCACTGTCGTCTTCGGGCGCCTGGCGCATCAACTCGGATTGAAGATCACGCCGCATGAAGCGGGCCAGTTGATCGCGGACGTCGCCGACGAGCTCATTGGTTGGGACGCCTGCTATTTCGATCTCTACGACGCGGACACGGATTCGATCCAGGAGATGATCAACATCGACACGATCGCCGGGGTCAAGCGGTCGGTGCTGGGGCATCACACCAGCGGCCCGCCCGGGAAGCTGGAGCGGCGGCTGCTGTCGGAAGGCGCGTTCATCCTGGAGCAGGACCCTCAGGCGCCGGGCGACTACGGGTTGTTCGGAGACGAGTCGCGTCCTTCTGCCGCGATGATGTTCGTGCCGGCGCGATTTCGCGACGAAGTCGTCGCGTTCGTATCCTTGCAGAGCTATACGCCGCTGGCCTATGCCAGGGACGACCTCGACCTGCTGCAGACGCTCGCTGACAACGGCGGTGGTGCGCTGGCGCGTATCCGTCTGGAGGAACGCATCCATGCGAGCGAAGAGCGCTATGCGCTCGCCGCGCGAGGCGCCAACGACGGCTTGTGGGACTGGAACGTCGGCACCGGGCAGGTGCATTTCAGCGCACGATGGCGTGCGCTCGTGGGCGAAGCGCCGGAGGACCACCACGAGCATGTCGATCTGTGGTGGGCGAGACTGGCAGATGCAGACCGCAGCGATCTTGAGCAACGCATCACCGATCATTTTGCCGGACGGACCGACCACGTTCATCACGAGCAACACATCCGCCAAGCCGACGGCTCGATGCGGCGCGTCCTGCTGCGCGGCGTGGTCGTGCGCGATTCGAACGGCGCGCCGCAGCGTATGGCGGGATCGATGACCGATCTGTCGGGCAATCCTGGTTCTTAGTCCTGCCGTGTTAGCAAAACCAAGGCATTGTGCGTACTGAGCTGAGCAACGGGAGTGGCGTCATAGCGGAATGTCGTCGAGAGGCAGCAGCACGTTCTGCAGCAACATGATTTGCCGCAGGTCGGTGTCCAGCCGAACGCGCGCGCCGAGCGGAAGCGTGCGATGCGGTGCGCCGTGGCCGGCGGGCCAGCCGCTCACGATGGGCTTGTTCAGTGGAAGCAGGGCCTCCGCGAGCACCGCTGTGCAGTCTTCGGCGCCGCTGAAGCTTCCGAGGACGAAGCCGCGCACACCCGCGAGCACGCCGGATTCCCGCAGTTGCCACAGCAGCCGGTCCACACGATACGGCGCCTCGCCGATATCCTCCAGGAAGAGGATCGAATTGTCCGTGCGCAGTTGCCAGGGGGTAGCCAGCAACGACGCCAAGACGCTCAGGTTGCCGCCGACCAGCCGGCCGCTGGCGCGTCCGGCGAGGTGAACCGCGGAGCCTGGCGCGTCACCGCCGTCAAGGGTGTCTCCTACGCGCAGCCCACCGGTCAGTACCTCGAACAAGGCGTCCAGATCCGCGGCGCGATCGGGGTGAAGCAGGTCCGACGCGATCATCGGCGCATGCAGGCCCACCATCCCCTGGTTGTTGAGCCACGCGTGAAGCGCGGTGATGTCGCTGTATCCGATGAGTGCCTTCGGGTGCAGGAGCAACAGGCCACGGTGAAGATGCGGCAAGAGCCGCGCGCTGCCGTAGCCACCGCGGATGCAGAAGATCGCGCGCACGTCGGGATCCCTGAATGCGGCCTCGAGGTCTTGGCGCCGCTGCGCATCGCTGCCGGCAAGGTGGTCGCGCACTTGGAGGCAACCTGGAAAGACGCGGCAGCGATAGCCGCGTCGCTCGATCAAGGCACGCGCGGCATCGACGTCCTCGGCGGTCGACGGACCCGCGGGTGCGACGAGAGCGATCGTGTCACCGACGCAAAGCGTTCGGTAGGGCAGGGGGCCCAGGATCGGTGATGTCATGCGCAACGATATTCCGGCGGCGGCGGACAGCTCGTCGTTCTAGCCATGAAATGCGCGTCGTGATGCATAACGCAAGGTCGTCGGCCGAGTGCGCCTGAGTCGATCCAGACAGACTGTGTCGGCGCGACCGTGCGGCATTGGCGTTCCGCACCCAGCGTGAACGAAAGGCTCGTGTCAGTCGACGCGCAGACCTTGCGCACGCACCAACTCGCGATCGTGCAGGTCGAAGTGCCACCACTCCTGACGGATGCCATCAAAGCCGCCGGCTCGCATCGCCGAGCGCAGTCGTGTCCGATTGGCCACGTGGTGATCCTGCAGCTCGCCAGACGCAAGAAAGCGATCTTCGAGAGCCGGGTGCGACAGTTCTGTCATCGCATCGAACGCGGTGCCCATGTCGACTTCACGTCCGGCAGGGTCGACCAACGTCGCATCGATGGCGAGGCCGTAGGAATGGATCGATCCACGCTGCGGGTCCGCCAGATAGCTGCGCAATCGCGGATCCTGCAACTCGTCCCATAAGGTCTGCTGAACCCGGTGCGGCCGCAGGGCATCGAGAACCAGCAGCTGGAATCCGGGCGCGTGAACGCGCAGCCACGCCACCGAGCGCTCCAGGGCCTTTGCCGCATCGACATGAGCCCACGCGCAATCGAGCCCCGCATAGACGTCCCGGCCGAACACATTGCGCGCGCTCGCGTAACGCAGGTCGACCAGGATGCCGTCGATCTGGCTGAGCGCGACGAACGACGGGTGCGTTGCGATCATTTCACACCGAATGCGGGGCACGCTCATCGCCACACGTCCTCGAAGTCGAGATGGCCGCTCGGCGACATCACGAAGCCTTTCACGTCGCTGCGCATCGGCACGACGATCGTCGAATGCGCGATCGGACTCCACGGGCGTTCATGGTGAAAGATGACCTGTGCCTCGCGATAGAGTTCGAGGCGCCTGCCGGGATCCGCGGTGCGGCGAGCTTCGTCGAGCGCTCGATCGAAGGCGGTGTTGCAGAACTTGACGCCGCCTGCATTCGCGGCGCATGTCAGGTTGGGCGACAGAAAATCGTCGGCATCCCCGGTGTCTCCCGTCCAGCCGCTCATGTAGACGTCGTGCTCGCCCTTCTTGGTACGCCGAAGGTACTCGCCCCATTCGTATGTCTTGATGTGCGCGCGCACGCCGATGCGAGACCAGTCTTGCTGGATCAACTGGGCCATGAGCGTGCCGTTCGGGTTCGACGGCCGCACGACGGGCAATGCCCAGAAGTCGAGGTCGAAGCCGTTCGGATATCCCGCTTCTGCCAACAGACGCTTCGCGCGCGCTGGGTCGAACTCGGTGCGGACATCGTTGTCGTAGCCAGGGATCATCGGCGGGAAAGGGTTCACTGCCATGATCGCGTTGCCGCGCGGGAACAGCGCGCGCAGGATGGCCGGGCGGTCGATGGCGATGTCGAGCGCCTCCCGGACTGCACGACTGGATGTCGGCGCGCGCTTCATGTTGTACGACAGATAAGACACGTTGAGCGCCGGCGTGGCGGGCAACACGATGTCCTGGCGCGCGGTGAGCACGGGCAGGTCGATGTCCCGTGCCGACGCGATCACCTGGCATTCGCCCGCAAGCAGTTTCTGGACGCGAACGTTGGGCTCGCGCACGATCGCAAAGATCAGACGCTCCGTCTTCTGCGGCTTCTTCCAGTAGTCAGGGTTGGCCTCCATCCGCACCACGTCGTCCTTGCGGTAGGTGCGGAACCGGTAAGGGCCGGTGCCGACGGGCAGGTTGTTGATCCGGGACGCGTGGTCGTTGCGCAGCAATTGCGCGCCGTATTCAGCCGATTGGATTCCCGCGAAATTCATGGCGAGATAGCTCAGGAAGCTCGCGTTCGGCTCCTTCAGGCGGAATCGAACGGTGTGGTCGTCGATGCGCTCGAGCGACTCGACGGCTTGCGCGAGCCCCAGGCTCTGCGGGTAGACGAAAACGGCAGGGAAGGCGCGGTTGAATGCGCTGTCGGACTTCAGGAAACGTCCGAACGTGAACATCACGTCATCGGCGTTGAACTCGCGGGTCGGATGGAACTGCGGCGTGGTGTGGAACCGCACCCCCTTGCGCAGTGTCAAGGTGAACTCACGCACGTCGGGCGAGACCGTCCAGCGTTCGGCGAGTTGTGGTTCCAATTGCGTGCCACCGCGCTTGAACGCCAGCAGGCCTTGGAACATCTGGGCGGTCACGTTGCCGGTGCCGGCGCTGTCCCACAGGCCCGGGTCGAATCCCTCCGGGCTGGAATCCGCGCAGAAGACCAGCGGCTTCGCGAGCGCCGGTGTGGCCACGACGGCCGCACTCATCAGGGCCAATCCGAGCAGGCCGTGTCGCAGCGCCAATATCAGGGAAAGTCGGGCGCGGGCTGTCGAGTCTGTCATGGTCTGGCGCGAGTGGTAGGCATTCGTCTTGTCGAGGTGGGGGAGGCTCTCAGTCCTGGCCCTTGATCCAGCGATCGATGGCGGCACCGAGCTTGGGCAACACGGAATTCGTCGCCAGGCGGGGATGGGGTGCGAAGCGGCGGCCGAGCGTCGAGATGACCGCGATCAGATAGCGGCGCCCATCGTCGCCCTGGACGAACCCCGCGTCCGAAGCGTAGTGATCGGTCGTCCCCGTCTTGTGCGCGAAGGTGGCGTCTGCGCGCGCGGACATCGATGCAATGCCCATGCCTGTCGTCAGCGACCCGACGGCCGCGCGGCCATCGGCCGTCAGCCAGCGCGCGGGCAGTCGCGCCGGAATGCCGCTGCTGACGCCCGGTAAGTCCGCTTGCAAGGTTGTCGACAACACTTCGTGGAGAGCCTGGTCCTGCAGCCAATGCCACAGCAAGCGAGAGCTTTCGGCGCTCAACGGGCCCGGTTCGTCGCCGGACAGCCAGGGCGGGGCGCCCAGGTCGTCACGCAGCGACCACAGCAGCCTCACGGTGTCCCAGGCCGTCATCTGCAACTGGCCGACGCCCGCACCGTCGGCGTTGCGCCATCCGCCGGAGGCGATCGTGCCGTCGAAGCGCAGCGTGCCGAGTCCGAGTCGGTCGAAGAGGTCGTTCAACGCATTGTGTCGCGGCGACAGCAAGTCGCGTGAGTGCATCAGCCAGACCAGCGCTTCCGTCGCGGCATTGGAGCTGACCGTGATCATCGCGTCGGCCCACTCCGCCACGCGCCGGGTCTCGCCCAGGTGGGTCACAGGTTCGTTCCAACTGGCCGCCCCTGTGTCGACGAGCCGGCCCACCCCGATGGCCACCATCAGCTTGATCAGCGACGCAGGATAGGGCGACACGAAGCGTGGGCCGCGTGTTCCCGCCAGCGGCCGGAACTGCAACGCCTGCCAGTCCGCGCCGTCCTCCCAGGCGATCGAGTCGTGGGTCGCGTCCTGGATGTCGGCGACGTAGCGGACATTGGAGACACGGCCGAATCCGGGCTCGAAACGAGCCACATGGGCTTCAGGCAACTCGCGTGACAACAGCACGTTGGCGGCGATCGGCGGCGAGGATGCTGGGAACACGATCACGGCCAGGTCGATCGATGGCGCCGTGGCGTCGGGCGGCACCGGAATGCGACGCAGTTCCTCGCGCAGGAGGCGTTCGAGAGCGAGCTCGTTCATGGGCTCGGCCAGGTGAAGCCCGGGTCGAGAGACGTCTGGTGCGACGTCGTCATCTTGCGAGCGAGCAGCGCCGCGCTGCCGCAGGCGAACGTGAACCCGAGCCCGCCGTGCCCGATGTTCAGCCAGAGACCGGGCAGTGATCCGGGACCGATCAGCGGCGCGCCGTCGGGCGTCGCCGGGCGCAGCCCGCTCCAGGCTTGTGCGCGGTCGTAGTCGCCCGCCCCAGGCATGTCGGTGCGCACGATGCGCAGCAGGCTGTCCAGCCGGTGCGGGTCGAGATCGCGATCTTCACCGACGAGGTCGACCATTGCCGCCACGCGCAGCCGATCGCCCAGGCGTGCGTACACCACCTTGCGTTCGAAATCGGTGATGCTGATACGCGGCGCCAGGTGACGGCGGTCGATCGGCACGTCGAGGCTGTAGCCCTTCAGCGGATAGATCGTCACCGGCAAGCCCGAGGCTTGCATCAACTTGCGGCTGTCGATGCCGTTGGCGATCACGACCGCGTCTGCGCCGCGCCGACCCTCGCTCGTGCGCAGTTCGACGCGCTCGGAGCTGGCGGCGTCGATTCGCACCACGTCGTCGCCCACCAAGCCGAGAAAATGGGGGTGGCTCGCCAGTCGACCGAGCATCGAGCTGCAAAAGGCATGGCAATCCGCGACGGCCTCGCTCGCGTCCAGGATGCCGCCGCAGGACTCGGCCGCCATCCGATCGATGGCCGGTTCCAGCTCGCTGCACTGAGCGGGTGTCAGGATGCGACGATGCGGCAATTCAGGCATGGCGCGGCACGCGCGGGCGAACGTCGACCGATCGCGATGCACGATCAGCTTGCCGGCCTCGCGCCAGCCGAAAGGCGCAAGTCTTTCGCGCGCCATCAGATCGTGCAGGCAACGCCGGCTGTATTCGCCCAGCTGCGCGAGCCTGTCCGTCATCTTGCGATTGGCTCGCCTGTTGCAGCGCGCGAGAAAGCGCGCAAGCCAGACCCATTGGGACTTGTCGGCTTGCGGCTTGAATCGCAACGGGCCGTCCGGCTGCATCAACCATCGGAGCGCCTTCAACGGAACGCCCGAATCGGCCAGAGGCGAAACATAGCGATAGCTCAGCTGCCCACCGTTCTGGAAGCTCGCACCGTATCCCGCAGCGCCGACCCGGTCGAGCAGCGTCACCTTCCAGCCTGCTTCGAGCAGATACCAGGCTGTCGTCACCCCGATCACGCCCGCACCCACAACACATGCTTCCCGCATTGCGCCCTTTGCTCTGCCTCGCCGATTGCCACTGTGTCAAGGCTAGGCGTCGACGGTGAGGTTCGCCAATGAGGCCTTGTGGCTTGTCCATAACCTCGGGCCATACCTCAATCCCATGCTGTCGTTGGACGAGTTGCATCCGGATTTGAGAGACTGCCGTCATGTCCGAATCGCCCGCCCCCCATCCCGAATCGTTGCTCCCTTTCAAATCGGTTTCCATCCGGGGCCGCCTGCCGGGGCCGCGGCTGATCGTTCTCGGCGCCGTGCACGGCAACGAGACCTGCGGAAGCGTGGCGCAGCGCCGGCTGCTCGACGAGATCGACGCTGGCCGGACTGTCATCACGTCTGGGTTGGTGACGTTCGTGCCTGTCGCGAATGCGCTGGCCTACGCATGTGGACGTCGCATGGGCGACCGCAACCTGAACCGCGCGCTGGCGCCGACGACGGAGCCGCGAGTGTTCGAAGATCACGTCGCGAACTGGCTGTGTCCGCTGCTCGCGGCGCACGATGTGTTGCTGGACCTGCACTCTTTCCAGGCCGATGGCCAGCCCTTCGTGATGGTCGGACCTCCCGACAACGACGGCCCGATCGAGCCATTCGCTCTGGCCGGGAGAGAGGAAGCGTTGGCACGCAGCCTAGGCGTGGGGCGTGCGGTGGACGGTTGGCTGTCGACCTACGCGCGGGGTGCGCGCGTGCGCAGCGAGCGTCCGGCGGCGTCCGGTGCGGAACGCGACCTCGACTGGCGCTTTGGTGTCGGGACGACCGAATACATGCGATCCTGTGGCGGCTACGCCGTCACGCTCGAGTGTGGCCAGCATCGGGACCTGGACGCGCCTCGAGTGGCCGAGCGCGCGATACGCGGCGCGCTGTCCTTGCTGGGGTTGACGCGGGGCGAGCCGCCAACGGCTGTCGTCCTGTCGGAGTCATTGCATCTTCAGGAGGTAGTCGACAAACTGCACGTCGATGATCGTCTTGCCCGAGCGTGGCGCAGCTTCGACGCGATCGTCGCCGGCGAGGTGATCGCCACACGGGCCGACGGCAGCGCGCTCGTCGCGCCCTTCGATGGACGGATCGTCTTCCCGAACCCGTCCGCACTGCCCGACGAGGAGTGGTTCTATCTGGCCTGCAACAGCGACCGTTTCGCGCCCGCGGCCGGCTGAGAACGCAGTCGTTGCGGCCCGAGGACGATCCAGAAGCCGCCGCCGCCATCGTCGACGATGCCACCGCAGTCCATGCTGACAACGTAGCCGCAATGGTCGTCGACGACGGTTGCTCGTTCAAGTGTGTCGATCACGCTTTCCACAGGTGTTCGTGGCCGTCCGCGCCGATCAGTCGCAACCCATCGGGCCGCGTGATCACGTCCAGAAGCGCGGCTGTTTCGGCATCCGGCGCGCCGTCGAAGCGCGCAGGTCGGTAGCGCATCTGGAACGCCTGCATCACGCGGCGCGTCTGCTCGTCGAACAAGCCGGTCTGCACGATGGCCGAGCCGTGCGATGCCAGGTGCCGCTGGAACCAGTGTGCGTCCGGAAGCTGCCGTTCGAAAGACGGGCGGGCCGCCATCACAGCGTCCATGTCCGGCCACGGCACCAGGCCAGCCTCGAACAAGCGATGCCACGGGAACAGCGGGCCCGGATCCACCTTTTGCTGGGGCAGCACTTCGGCATGGCCCGCGATGCGGTCCGGGCGCACCTCGTGGCGTCGCTCGATGTCGCGCACCAGCGCGACGACGGCCAGTATCTGTGGGCCGCCGTAGGGCTCGTAGGGCCCGCTTTCGCTCGCGCTGCCGCTGGGGCCCCTGTTCACGATCTCGATGCCGACGGAGTTTGCGTTGATGTACGTGTGCCCCTGCCAGGACGCTGGGCCGGCATGCCACGCGCGTCGCGTCTCGTCGACCAGCCGGTAGATCGTCGGCGGCGATACGTCAACGAGGTAATGGCTGCTCACGTCGCCGTGCGTCAACGTCTCGAGCGACGACGCGAAATTGCCCTCGGTGTAGTGAATGACGATGAACTGCACCCGGCTGTTCTGGTTGTCCGACGTGTAGCGCGTATCGATTTCCGGACCCGTGGCGCTCGCGCCCAGCGCGAGCAACGCAACAATCATCAATGCAGTCTTCATGTGTCCAGCTTAGGTCCCGACCGAGGCGGTGACCAATCACCGGGTGCGCAAGGTCGATAATTTTTGGTTGTTGCGCCCCACGGGCATGTCGGGGTCGACATGCCCAATGGTTATGGGCGGTGCGATGAGCGGAATGAGCGCAGCGAGACCTCCCCGTCTATCGTGATACTCATGCTCAACACTGAAGCGCCCCAGGGCGATCACCCGGACCTCGATCAGTACAGCACCGCGCAGCTCGTCGGCGTCCTTGTCGGCGACCACGCTGTCGCCGTCGCAGCGGTGCGGGCCGCTGCACCCGTGCTCACACGCGCTGTCGACGCGGCCGTGCCGCGCTTGGCGGCAGGTGGGCGCCTGATCTACGCGGGTGCCGGCACGTCGGGCCGGCTTGGGGTGCTCGACAGTGTCGAACTCCCGCCGACCTTCGGCTGGTCGCGCGAGAGGGCGCCTGCCCTGATCGCCGGCGGAGAAGGCGCGCTGCTTCAGGCCGTCGAAGGCGCGGAGGACAGCGAATCCGATGGACGTGCCGACATGGCGGCATTGATGCCCACCGCGAAGGACGTTGCGACCGTCGTCAGCGCCTCCGGGTCGACGCCTTACGCGCTCGGCGCCCTCGCGGCGGCACGGCGGGCCGGCGCATTGACGATCTCGCTGGCCAACAACCCCCATGCGCCGCTGCTTGCGGCGGCCGACATCGCCGTGTTGCTCGACACTGGCTGCGAGGTGATCTCGGGCAGCACGCGTCTGAAGGCGGGCACCGCACAGAAGATCGCGCTCAACACGCTGTCGAGCACCATCATGGTCCGATTGGGCAAGGTCTACGGCAACCTGATGGTCGACCTGAGTGCGACGAATGCCAAGCTGCGCCGACGCGCGCTCGCGTTGACCATGCGTGCGGGCGGCGTCGAAGCGGCGCGCGCCGAGCGGGTTCTGGCCGAGTGCGATGGACAGGTGAAAACGGCGATTGTCGTGCTGCGCCGCGGCGCCAGCGTCGACCAGGCGCGCGCATGGCTCGACATGGCGGACGGGAATGTCCGTGCGGCATTGCAGTGGCCCTGATGCGGCGTCGCGATGTCCTGCCGACCGTGGCGGCGCTGCTCGCCGGCCGTACCAGAGCCGGCTTCCCTGATGCGCTCACCCCGGTGCCGCAGGAATCTCGTGGCATATGGGTCGCTGCGATCGCGAAGTCAGGCGCTGGACGTCATGCTGTGAGAACCCAGCGACTCTCGTCTCAACAACGGCGACAATTGTTCCAGTTGGCCGACGACGGCGTCGCCGTCAGTACGCCCTGTCGTGTCTACGGCGCCAGCGGCACCAGCTACTACCGTTGGCATGTCCGACTCGCCCATGCCGTCGGTGTGCCGTCTCCCCGCTTCACCGGGCGCCCCTCGGCGCTGGCTTCTTTCCACGCTGCCGGATGCTGAATTTCCTGGTTCGCAAGCTGGCGTCACTCCTTACCGCTCTGGTCGGCGTGACTGTCGTCTCATTCGGCCTGATTCGCCTCGTACCTGGGGATCCAGTCGAGATCATGATGGGCGAGCGCTATGTCGAGGCCGCCGCGCATGCCGCGGCCCTGCACCGCCTCGGGCTCGACGAGCCCCTGTGGCGCCAATACTTCCACTACATCGACGGCTTGCTGCGTGGCGACCTCGGTATGTCTTTGGTGACGCGAGAGCCGGTGCGCGACGAATTGCTGATGCTGTTTCCTGCGACTGCGGAACTGACGCTCTGCGCGCTGCTGTTCGCGCTCCTGCTGGGTCTGCCCATGGGCGTCGCCGCGGCATTGCGCCGCGGCAGTTGGGTCGATCGCGCGGCGATGAGCGTTGCGATGCTGGGTTTCTCGATGCCTGTCTTTTGGTGGGGCATCGTGTTGATCATGGGGTTCTCGGTCGGCCTGGGGTGGACACCCGTGTCCGGCCGTATTGCAGTCGAATACGAAGTGACGCAGGTGACGGGGTCGATGATCATCGACGCCTGGCTGGGTAGCGAGCCAGGCGCGGTCGTGTCCGCGTTCAGTCACCTCGCGCTGCCGACGCTCGTGCTCGGAACGGTGCCGCTGGCCGTTGTCGCCCGGATGACGCGGGCGTCGATGCTGGAGGTGCTGCGGGAGGACTATCTCCGCACCGCGCGCGCAACAGGCCTGTCGCCGACCCGCGTGATCGTGGGCCACGCATTGCGGAATGCGCTTATCCCGGTGATCACCGTGGTGGGGCTGCAGGCCGGTGCATTGCTGGGCGGCGCCGTGCTCACCGAGACGATCTTCTCGTGGCCCGGCATCGGGAAGTGGATCATCGACGGCATCGGCCGGCGCGACTACCCGGTCGTGCAGGCCGGCATCCTCGTCGCCGCGCTGCTGTTCATCGGCGTGAATCTGGTGGTCGACGTGCTCTACGGCGTCGTCAATCCGCGCCTGCGTGACGCTGAATGAGTGCGCCGTTGCAACGCGCTGACGCACGCCAAGCGTGGCGTGCGTTCTTCCGCGAGCGCGGCGCCGGCTTCGGCGTTGCGGTGATCTTCCTGACGTTCTTCTGCGGAGCTGCAGCCAACCTCATTGCGCCGCACGATCCGGCGTTCCAGTACCGCGACCACCTGCTGCAGCCACCCGTGTGGTCGGTGGGCGGATCGACGAGCTTCGTCCTGGGAACCGACGAACTCGGTCGCGACCTGTTATCGCGACTCCTGTATGGAGCCCGACTGTCGCTGGCAATCGCGTCGATGTCCGTGTTGCTCTCGGTGCTGCCCGGCATCGCGTTCGGCTTGCTCGCCGCGTTCCACAAGCGCACCGTCGCGCCCGTCATTCTGCGTGCGATGGACGTCCTGATGGCGCTGCCCGGATTGCTGGTTGCCATCTGCGTCATCGCCGTACTCGGGCCGGGCCTTACGAATACGATGATTGCGGTCGCAGTAGGCACGCTGCCGGGGCACGTCCGGCTCGTTCGCGCGGCGGCGCTCACCGAGCTTCCGAAGGACTATGTTCTAGCGAGCCGCATCGCGGGTGCCGGCACCTTCAGGCTGATGTGGCGTACCGTGCTGCCCAATTGCCTGCCGCCGGTGATCGTCAACGCGACGTTGGGGTTTTCATCGGCCATCCTGGATGTGGCTGCGCTCGGCTTCCTGGGTCTGGGTGTGCAGGCACCGACGCCTGAATGGGGCACGATGCTCTCGTCCGCGCGCGACTACTTCCACCTCGCGCCGTGGATCGTGATCGCGCCGGGGCTGGCGATCCTCGTGAGCGTGCTGGCCATCAATCTGGTTGGCGACGCTTTGCGCGACGTGCTCGATCCCAAGCTGCGAGGCGCCGAATGACGCTTCTCCGCGTGAACGGCCTGTGCGTGGAATTCGGGGACGGCGATTCGGCGGTCCGAGTGGTGGATGGCGTCGATCTCGAAGTCGACCCGGGCGAGGTGCTGGCTCTCGTGGGCGAATCGGGTTCGGGCAAGTCGGTCAGCATGCTGGCATTGATGGGCCTCATCGATGCACCGGGGCGAGTCCAGGCTGCGCGCCTGGAGTTCGACGGTGTCGACCTGCTCACGGCCAACCCGGCGCAGCGGCGTCGCTTGCTGGGCCGGGACATCGCGATGATCTTCCAGGATGCACAGAGCAGTCTCAATCCAACCATCGCCGTCGGCCAGCAGGTCTGCGGGCCGCTGCGCGCGCACCTCGGCCTTAGTGGCGCAGCCTTGAAGCGCCGGGCGATCGATTTGCTGGAGCAGGTCGAGATCCCGGACGCGGCGCGACGCTTCGATGCCTATCCGCATGAACTGTCCGGCGGCATGAACCAGCGCGTGATGATCGCGATGGCGATCGCCTGCAAACCGCGATTGCTGATTGCCGACGAGCCGACCACAGCGCTGGACGTGACGGTGCAGGCCCAGGTCATGAAGCTGTTGCGACGATTGCAGGTCGAGCACAGCATGGCGCTGCTGTTGATCACGCATGATCTGGCCGTCGTTGCAGAGACGGCCTCGCGAATTGCCGTGATGTATGCCGGCCAGATCGTCGAGACCGCCCGAGTCCCTGCCATCTTCGACAATCCGCTCCATCCATACACGGCGGCGCTGCTCGCCGCGTTGCCTGAACGGAACCGAGGCGCGGAGCGGCTCTCGGCGTTGCCCGGGCGTGTTCCGGCGCCCCACGAGTGCGGCGTCGGCTGCCGGTTCGCGCCGCGCTGCGCGCGTGCGGATTCAGCCTGCCTCGGCGCGCCGATCTGGCAACGCTTCAGTTCGAGCACGACCCTGCCGGAAGTCGCCGCCGCTCGATGCTTTCATCCCATCCGACCGCTTGAATCGACGTCATGACTGCGCCGACAAGTCCGACCCCATTGCTGCGCGCCGATGGCCTGGCGCGCCACTACCGCGTACGTCGCGGCTTCTGGCGCCGCGCCGCGCTTGTGCGCGCTCTCGACGGCGTCAGCTTCGATCTGCAGGCGCGGGAGACGCTCGCGGTCGTCGGCGAATCAGGGTGCGGCAAGTCGACGCTGGCACGTCAACTCACGATGGTGGAATCGCCGACTTCGGGGAGACTGTGGCTGGACGGCCGCGACGTTGCTCACGAGTCCCGCGCCGAACTGCGTGCCTTGCGGCCGCAGGTGCAGATGGTGTTCCAGAACCCGTTCGCATCCCTCAATCCGCGAATGAGCGTTGGCGCTGCGCTGGACGAGCCCCTGCTGCTCAATACGAACCTCCCGGCTCGAGAGCGGCGCGATCGAGCGATGCAGATGCTGGAACGAGTAGGCATGCATGCCGATCACGCACGACGCTTTCCGCACATGTTTTCCGGTGGGCAGCGTCAGCGGATCGCCATTGCGCGCGCGATGATCCTGTCACCGCGCATCTTGATCGCCGACGAGCCGGTCTCGGCGCTCGACGTTTCGATCCAGGCGCAGATCCTGAACCTGCTGATGGACCTGCAGCGCGATTCCGATCTGGGCTGCGTCTTCATCTCGCACAACCTGTCGGTGGTCGAACACGTCGCGACGCACGTGCTCGTGATGTACCTTGGGCGAGCTGTGGAGACCGGACCGAAGACAGTGATCTTTGCGCGACCGCTGCACCCATACACGCGCGCATTGATCGGCGCGACACCGACGATCTCGCCTGCTGATCGGCGCCATCGTGTCGAGCTTTCAGGCGAGCTTCCGAGCCCCTTGCTGGAACTCTCCGGGTGTGCATTTCATTCGCGCTGCCCGCACGCGGTCGCCCATTGCGCGGCCGAGGTGCCGCTGATGCGATCGGTCGACGGACGACAGATCGCCTGCCACCGTGCGGAAGAGATCGCCGATTGAGAGACGAGTAATCACCCGTGGCGAGTGGCATACGGGATGCCGTTCGCCGCGGCGATCTGGAGCACGAACTGATGATGCACATCAAATAGCCATCGCTCCGAACCAGCTCCTGACCCCCAACAGGCAAGCGGGCTGCATCTCGGCGACGGTGAGCGTCACGTCGCAGTTCACCGCCGAGGTCTGGCGCGCGGGGCAGTGTGCAGCCGGGGCGCTGAAGGCAGCCACGGACGTTCGTGCGGCCATTGGCCCCAATCAGGTTGCCGCTGTCAAGTGGAGCGTGGCACGACAGACTCGCGATCCCGCGTGGGAGGGATCGATAGGTCGCGGGTGTTCCTGTCCAAGCTTCTTGATCTCTGAGGGAGGGAGTTTCCACGCAAAGCAAGAACCCGGCAGTGGCTGGCAAGGCGGCGTTGCCGTCGAACCAGAACGCGGGCCAATCGAAAGACCTCTCAATGTTCAAAGCCTCTTCTGTCGGTCGCGGCTATGCGGCGGCGTCTTGGTGAATTGACGATGATCGAACTGCGGCATCTTCGCTACTTCATCGCGGTTGCCGAGGAACTGACCTTCCGCCGCGCCGCCGAGCGCGTGCACGTCGACCAGACCCCGGTGTCGCGCACCATTCGCGACCTGGAAGAGCAACTGGGCGTGCAATTGTTCGTGCGAGCGCCACGCAAGCTACGCCTCACACCAGCGGGTGCGCGATTGCTCGAAGATGCGCGTAAGGTATTCATCCGCATCGAGCGCGCCAAGCGCGCTGTGCGAGAGACCGATGCTCGTCTCCGTGCACCGCTGCGCGTCGGTGTGGCCGATGGAATCGCCCAACGCAAGCTGTCTGAGTGCCTCGTTCGTTGGCGGGAAGTGGCACCAAACATACCCCTCGACCTCGCGGAAGTGCACGCAGGCGAGTTGGCCTCCGCGCTGCACCGCGAGGAGATTGATGCGGGATTTTCATTCGGGCGGCCTGATCACGATGCGATCGCGCAGGAACCTGCGTGGAGCTACCCTCTCATGGCGCTGCTGCCGCTCAGGCATGAGTTGGCGTCATGCGACAGACTGGCCCTTTCTGATCTGTTGGCCTTCCCGCTGTTGAAATACTGTGCCGAGCATCAGCCAGGATTGCGCCAGCAGATGGACAGAATTGTTGGGTGCAGGGCCCAGGAAGCGACCCTCGCCGGTGAGGCCTGCACATTCGCTGGCTATGTCACGCGCATTGCCGCCGGCATGGGTGTAGGACTGGTCGATAGCGGCCACACCGAGATCCTGCGGAGCAGAGATATGGTCGCCGTGCCGCTGGAGGGCGACGCCTGCATCACCACTTACGTGCTGCACAAGCACCAGCGCTGCAGCCTTCCGGACGCGCTGCAACGTTTTCTTGCTCATATCAAGACTTCGCAATGATCGTTACGACGCCTCGCGCCTGCGGCGGCGCGGCACCGCGCCATCGGCTTTGGACAGTTCGCGCATCTGCTGCGATGCTGAAAACTCCCTGACGGAATGAAGGCTCGAACTCCGTCGGGCTCGAGGCCAGCCGATTCCGCCAGCCTACGCCGCAACACGTCCTGATGGGTGTGCTGCATCGCGACTCGATTCCAGACTCGGGCAAGCGATGCCATCACGGCACGCGCGTATTGGAACCAGGACGCGAAGGAGGCGGCGAATGCCAACTGGCATCCTCTTCGGACAGATCTTTGCAGTGCTTGCAGCCGCGCTGGGTGGCGTGTGGGCTGCCACGCAGTGGACAGCGAACGCGCTGGGCTACCAGGCGCAGCTCGGAGCAGCATGGTTCACGCTCGCGGGCGTGCCGATCTACAGGCCGTGGAAGCTCTTCGAGTGGTGGTACTTCTACGATGCCTATGCACCGAGTATCTTCCTGCATGGCGGCACCATCGCGGCATCGAGCGGGCTGTTCGCCACTGGTGCTGCGATCGGCATGGCCGTCTGGCGGTCCAGGCTGGCCAAGCGCGTCACGACCTACGGCTCCGCGCGGTGGGCCGAGCGCGAGGAGATTGCCGAAGGCGGACTGACTCGACCGGTCGGTGTCTTCCTCGGCCGCGTGCCGTCCAAAGACGGCAGCTACCTGCGTCACGAAGGCCCGGAGCATGTGATGGCCTTCGCGCCAACGCGCTCCGGCAAGGGCGTCGGCCTGGTCGTCCCCACGCTGCTGACCTGGCCGGCATCGGCGGTGGTCCATGACATCAAGGGCGAGAACTGGCAGCTCACATCCGGCTGGCGCTCGCGCTTCTCGCACTGCCTGCTGTTCAATCCGACAGATCCCAAGTCGGCGGCCTACAACCCGTTGCTCGAGGTTCGCCGTGGGGCGCACGAAGTGCGCGACGTGCAGAACATCGCGGACATCCTCGTCGATCCCGAAGGTGCGCTGGAGCGGCGCAACCACTGGGAGAAAACCAGTCATGCGCTGCTGGTTGGCGCCATCCTCCACGTGCTCTACGCAGGCGAGCACAAGACCTTGCCTGGCGTCGCCAACTTTCTCTCCGATCCCGCCTGCCCATTTGAGCTGACGCTGCACCGGATGATGACCACGCGGCATCTGCGGGAGGGACCGCACCCGGTCGTTGCGTCGGCCGCACGCGAGGTGCTCAACAAGAGCGACAACGAGCGCTCCGGCGTTCTGTCCACGGCCATGAGCTTCCTCGGTCTTTACCGCGATCCCACGGTGGCCGAGGTCACATCGCGCTGCGACTGGCGCATTGCCGACCTGATCTCGGCCGAGCACCCGGTGTCGCTGTACCTGGTCGTCCCGCCTTCGGACATCAGCCGCACGAAGCCGCTGATCCGGTTGATCCTCAACCAGATCGGCCGCCGGTTGACCGAATCGCTCGATGGGTCGGACGGCATCGTCCGGCGCCATAAGCTGCTCCTGATGCTCGATGAGTTCCCGGCGCTGGGACGCCTGGACTTCTTCGAATCGGCCTTGGCCTTCATGGCCGGCTACGGCCTGCGAGCCTTCCTGATCGCGCAGTCCTTGAACCAGATCGACAAGGCCTACGGCCTGAACCATTCGATCCTGGACAACTGCCATGTGCGCATCGCGTTCGCCACGAACGACGAGCGCACGGCCAAGCGCATCTCGGAGGCATTGGGCACCGCCACCGAACTGCGTGCGCAACGCAACTACGCCGGCCACCGCCTTGCACCGTGGCTCGGCCACCTGATGGTGTCACGACAGGAGACGGCGAGGCCGCTGCTCACGCCCGGCGAAGTCATGCAGTTGCCGCCCGACGACGCCGTGGTCATGGTCTCCGGACATCCGCCGATCAAGGCTCGGAAACTGCGCTACTACCAGGATCGCAATTTCACGCACCGGGTGCTGCCGCCGCCATGTCTTGCGCTCGGCGCCTACGTGGACCGACCGGCAGCACGGCCAGACGACTGGAGTGGTTTGGCATTGCCCCCGACGCCCGTTCGAGCGAGCGGGGAAGATCCCGCAGGCCTCGCGGACGAGGGCGGCCACCAGCTCAAGCCGGAACTCGAAGTCGCGCTTCCCGCACCTCACGAGCTTGAAGCCGACGATCTGCTCGGCCTGGACGATGAAGACGACGTGCCGCTGCGCCCGCAGGACGTCGACCGGCAGCTCACGCGCGCCGCGCGCCTGGCCGCGCTCGACCCTGACGACGGGATCGCGCTATGAGTCGTGCGCGTCTCAACATCTTCATCGAGCACGAGCACGCCAAGCGGCTGGACAAGCTGGCCGCGCACCGCGGCGTGTCGAAGTCGTCGGTCATCGCAGCAGCGCTGTCGTCGTTCCTCTCTCCCGACGCGGCGGATCAGCGCGAAGCGGCGATTGCCAAGCGATTGGACCGCCTCTCGCGCCAATTCGATCGGCTGGAACGCGACCAGAACATCCTGATCGAGACGGTCTCGCTCTACGTTCGGATCTTCCTCACCGTGTCGCTGCCGGTGCCCGACGGGCAGCAAGAGGCTGCTCGTGCACAGGGCCGTGCGCGCTACGCGCAATTCGTCGAGCAATTGGCTCGCCACATCCAACGCGGGCGCAGCCTGGTCCGTGAGATTCACGAGGAGATCGAACCGGAGCTTCATGCACCTTCCACTGGCGCTGGCCATGAGCCACCCGCGGCGGATGCGCCAAAGGGCGGCTCTCCACATCGGCCAGAGGAGGCCGGCCGTGAAGCGCAGCAGTGACGCACACACGGGCGGACAGCGTGCCGCGTCAGAGGGTGCCGATGGCGGCGAGTCCGTTGGTCGTCGCATCCGAATGCTTCGTACGGCCATGGGGCCGGAGATCGCCGCTGCGCTCGCCGATCCGGAGGTGGTCGAGGTGATGCTGAACCCGGACGGCTCGCTCTGGGTGGATCGCCTTGGCACGGGCCGCGAGGCCACTGGCGCTTCGATGTCGTCTGCCGTTGCGGAGCGGATCATCCGCCTCGTCGCAGCGCACGTGCGCGCCGAGGTGCACGCAGGTCTTCCGATCTTGTCGGCCGAGCTGCCGGAGACGGGCGAGCGTTTCCTGGGCGTGCTGCCTCCCGTGGTGCGCGCGCCGTCGTTCGCGATTCGCAAGCGGGCGCTGCGCATCCTGGCGCTCGCGGACTATGTGGCCGACGGCATCCTGACCGAGGCTCAGGCGGCCTTTCTTCGGCAAGCCGTGCGCGAGCACCAGAACATCGTGGTGGCTGGCGGCACCAGCACAGGCAAGACCACGCTCGCCAACGCGCTGCTCGACGAGATCGCGCAGACCCGAGACCGCGTGCTGATCCTCGAGGACACGGTCGAGCTGCAGTGCCGCAGCGACGACCACGTGGGCATGCGCGCCGAGCCGGGCGTGACGACGATGGCTGACCTGGTGCGCGCCACGCTGCGCCTGCGGCCCGATCGGATCGTCGTCGGCGAGGTGCGCGGCGCCGAGGCGCTGGACCTGCTCAAGGCCTGGGGAACAGGACACCCGGGCGGGATCGCCACCGTGCATGCCGGCTCTGCCGCGGGCGCCCTGACGCGGCTCGAACAGCTCGTGCAGGAGGTCTCCGTGACCGTGCCGCGCGCGCTGATCGCCGAGGCCGTCAACGTCATCGTCTTCATTGCCGGGCGAGGCCGCTCGCGGCGCGTGCGCGAGATCGCGCGCGTCGTCGGCTTCGACAGCCAGGGCTACCGGCTCAACACCGACCTGACGCTGAACCTTTCATCCGCTTCCATCGACCCGTCACCCAAAGGAGAAACGACATGACGACTTCACGCATTTCCGCAAATCCGCTTCTGCACGACGCGCGCCTGCGCGCCGGCATGCAATGCCTCGTCGTAGCGGCGTTGCTGCTCGCGCTCGTACTGCCGGCGCACGCGGCCGGCTCGAACATGCCGTGGGAGGCACCGCTGCAGTCGATCCTCGAATCGATCCAGGGACCGGTGGCGCGCATCATCGCGGTGATCGTCATCATCTCGACAGGTCTCGCGCTGGCCTTCGGCGATACCTCTGGCGGCTTCCGCAAGCTGGTGCAGATCGTCTTCGGTCTGTCGATCGCGTTCGCCGCCTCGAGCTTCTTCCTGTCGTTCTTCGCCTTCACCGGCGGGGCGGTGCTGGCATGAACGCGCCAGTTGCGCACGCGGCTGGATTCGCGAACGGTTTCGAAGTTCCGCTGCACCGTTCGCTCACCGAGCCGATCCTGATGGGCGGCGCGCCGCGCACCGTGGCGATCGCCAACGGCACGCTGGCCGCCGCGGTGGGGCTGGGCCTGCACCTCTGGATCCCTGGCCTCGTTCTCTGGCTCGTCGGGCACTCGCTCGCGGTCTGGGGTGCGCGCGTCGACGCGCAGTTCATGCAGGTCTTCGCGCGGCACGTCAAGCACCGCGCCCTGCTGGACGTCTGAGACGGCATGGAGACGATGCGATGTTGAACCTCGCCGAGTACCGCAAGCGCCCCGCGCTGCTGGCCGACTGGCTGCCATGGGGCGGCCTGGTTGCGCCGGGCGTGGTGCTGAACAAGGATGGATCGTTCCAGCGCTCCGCGCGCTTCCGTGGTCCGGACCTGGACAGCGCGACGCAGAGTGAACTGATCGCCGTCTCGGCACGCGTCAACAACGCGCTGCGCAGGTCGGGATCCGGCTGGGCGCTGTTCGTGGACGCTGAACGGCGCGAAGCGGCGGACTACCCGGAGTCGTCGTTCCCGGAGGCGCTGTCATGGCTCGTCGACGAAGAACGTCGTGCGGCGTTCGAGGAGGCCGAGAGCCACTTCGAGAGCGCGTATCACCTGACGTTGTTGCACTTGCCGCCGGAGGAATCCAAGGCGCGTGCGGGGCGGCTGCTCTACGAGAACACGAGGACCGAAGGCGTGGATTGGCGAGAGCGGCTCGAAGCCTTCGTCGCGGAGTCCGGGCGCCTTCTGGACCTGCTCGATGGCGTGATGCCGGAGATCGAGTGGCTCGATGACGCTCAGACGCTGACCTATCTGCATGGCAGCGTGTCCACCCGCCGTCATCGGGTCTCCGTGCCGGAAGTGCCGATGCACCTCGATGCGCTGCTGGCCGACGAGCCGCTGATGGGCGGGCTGGCGCCGATGCTCGGTTCACAGCATCTGCGCGTGCTGTCGGTGCGCGGCTTCCCGACGTCGAGCTGGCCCGGCATCCTGGATGACCTCAACCGCCTGGGCTTCTCGTACCGCTGGAGCACGCGCTGGCTGTGCCTGGACAAGGCCGACGCCGAGAAGGAGCTGACGCGCCTGCGCCGCCAATGGTTCGCCAAGCGCAAGAACATCGTTGCGCTGCTGCGCGAGACCATCTTCCAACAGGAGAGCCCGCTGGTCGACTCCGATGCGTCGAACAAGGCGGCCGATGCGGATGCCGCACTGCAGGAGCTCGGCAGCGACCAGGTGGCGTACGGCTACGTCACCGCGACCGTCACCGTGCTCGATCGCGATGCCACGGCCGCCGACGAGAAGCTGCGCGCCGTGGAGCGGGTGATCCAGGGACGCGGCTTCGTCACGATCCACGAAACGCTCAATGCCGTCGAAGCTTGGCTGTCGTCGATCCCCGGACACGCCTACGCCAACGTGCGGCAGCCCATCGTCTCGACGCTGAACCTGGCGCACCTGATGCCGGTGTCGGCGGTGTGGGCCGGGCCCGAACGCAATGCGCATCTGGACGGGCCGCCGCTGATCGTGACCCGCACAGACGGCGCGACGCCGTTCCGGCTCGTCACGCACGTCGGCGACGTGGGCCACACACTGGTTGTCGGGCCCACGGGCATGGGCAAGTCGGTGCTGCTCGCCATGCTGGCGATGCAGTTCCGGCGCTACCCGGGCTCGCGCATCTTCGCCTTCGACATGGGGCGCTCGATGCGGGCGACGATCCTGGGCCTTGGCGGTGAGCACTACGACCTCGGTTCGGACGGCAGCATCGCATTCCAGCCGCTCGCGCGCATTGACAGCGGGGGTTACCGCGCCTGGGCCGCCGAGTGGGTCGAAGGCCGCCTGCTGCACGAGGGCGTGGCCGTCGGCCCGGCCGAGAAGGACGCGGTGTGGTCCGCGCTCGCCAGCCTGGCCAGCGCGCCCGTCGAGCAGCGCACGCTGACGGGCCTGTCGGTGCTGCTGCAGTCCAACGCGCTGCGGCAGGCGCTGCAGCCCTACGTGCTGGGCGGGGCGCACGGGCGCCTGCTCGATGCCGACCACGACCGGCTGGGCCGCGCCGACGTGCAGGGTTTCGAGATGGAGGAGCTGATGCAGAGCAAGGCCGCGGTGATGGCCGTGCTGCGCTACCTCTTCGCCCGCTTCGACGAGCGCTTCGACGGTGCGCCGACGCTGCTGATCCTCGACGAGGCCTGGCTGTTTCTTGACGACCCGGTGTTCGCCTCGCGCATCCGTCAGTGGCTGAAGACCCTTCGCAAGAAGAACGTGTCGGTGGTCTTCGCGACCCAGTCGCTCGCCGACGTGAAGGGCTCGACCATCGCACCGGCCATCGTCGAGAGCTGCGCGAGCCGCATCTTCCTGCCGAACCCGCAGGCCACCGAGCCGCAGATCAAGGTGATCTACGAAGGCTTCGGCCTGAATGCTCGGCAGATCGACATCGTGGCGACGGCGCAGCCCAAACGCGACTACTACTACCAGTCGCGGCTGGGCAATCGGGTCTTCGATCTCGGCCTCGGGCCCGTGGCCCTGGCCTTCGCCGGGGCGTCCACGCCCGAGCACCAGCGAGACATCGACGCGGTATCGGCAGCGGTGCCGCCTTCCGACTTCGCGGCCACCTGGCTGCGCCATCGCGGCCTCGATTGGGCCGCCGACCTCATCCACTCGTTCCCTTCACCCGTTCAGGAGAAGCACCCATGAAGAAGTCCCTGCTTACCGCGGCCGCGGCCGCGGCGTCGCTGATCGCGCTCGCGCCGGCGGCGCACGCCCAATGGGTCGTGGTCGACCCGACGAACCTCGTGCAGAACCTGATGACTGCGGCCAACACGCTGGAGCAGATCAACAACCAGATCCTGCAGCTAGAGAACGAAGCGCAGATGCTGAGGAACGAGGCGAGGAACCTGACCAGCCTGGACTTCAGCGCACTCGACAGCCTGCGGTCTGCGCTGTCGGCGACGAACCAGCTCATCCAGCAGGCGCAGGGGCTGGCCTTCAACGTCTCGCAGATGGAGAGCGAGTTCCAGCGCCTGTACCCCAACGCCTACACGGCGGCGGTCTCGGGCAGCCAGATGGCCGCCGATGCGCGAACGCGCTGGCAGAACTCGCTCGAGGCATTGCGCACCGCCGCCAAGGTGCAGTCGCAGGCGGTGCAGAACTTCGCGTCGGACGAGCAGGCGCTGACGAGCCTGGTGAACCGCAGCCAGTCCGCCAGTGGCGCGCTTCAGGCCATGCAGGCGACGAACCAGCTGCTAGCGCTGCAGTCCCGCCAGTCCATGCAGGCGCAGCAGCTCCAGATCACGCACGACCGCGCGGCGGCGCTGGAGCAGGCGCGCCAGGTCGCGGTGCAGGAGCGTGCGCGCGAGGTGCGCAGGCGCTTCCAGGGCGCAGGGACGTCCTACTCGCCGGCGACGGTGAACTTCTACAACCAGTGAGGGGCATCGCCATGAGGAATGTCTTGATCATCGCTCTGGTGCTGCTCGTGACCGCCTGCAGCAAGCCGGAATCGTCGACGCCGGCTTTCGAGTCCGTCGAATCACTGGCAGCGAACCCCGAGCGACTGAAGGAGTTGCGTGCGCAGTGCAAGGCCGACCATGACCAGGTCGGCGATGCGCAGTGCAACGCCGTGGCCGAGGCCACGCGGCAGCGCTTCATGGGCAGCGGCACGCCGTACACGCCTAGGCCTGCTGCGTCCGCGGTGTCGGCGCCGACCGCCAGCGCGTCGTCATGAACGACGTGGCGGTCATCGACCGCTTCCTCGACGTCTTCTCGCGCTACATCGATTCGGGCTTCGGACTGCTCGGCGGCGAGGTGGGGTTCCTGACCGCCACGCTGGTCGCGATCGACATGACGCTCGCCGGTGTCTTCTGGGCCATGGGCAACGCGAGCGGCGGTGGCGGCGACGACGTGATCGCCAAGCTGATCAAGAAGGTGCTGTACGTCGGCGCCTTCGCCTACATCATCGGCAACTTCAATGCGCTCGCAGGCATCCTGTTCCGCTCGTTTGCCGGTCTTGGCCTGGTCGCTTCGGGCTCGGGCATGACGCAGGCGCAGCTGCTGCAGCCGGGCCAGCTCGCCAAGGTCGGCCTGGACGCGGCGCGGCCGATCATGCAGCAGATCAGTGACCTGACCGGCTTCCCCGAGGTGTTCGCCAACCTCGACGTGATCGTCGTCCTGTTACTTGCGTGGCTGGTGTTGATCGTGAGCTTCTTCGTGCTGGCGGTGCAGCTCTTCGTCACGCTGATCGAGTTCAAGCTGACCACGCTCGCGGGCTTCGTGCTGGTGCCGTTCGCGTTGTGGAACAAGACCTCGTTCCTTGCCGAGAAGGTGCTGGGCAACGTGGTGTCCTCGGGCATCAAGGTGCTGGTGCTCGCCGTCATCGTCGGCATCGGCACGGGGCTTTTCAACGAGTTCACGACGCCACCGGGGACCGAACCTTCCATCGACCATGCACTGGTGATCATGCTGGCCGCGCTGGCGATGCTTGGCCTGGGAATCTTCGGACCGGGCATCGCGACGGGCCTGGTCTCCGGTGCGCCGCAACTCGGCGCCGGCGCGGCGGCGGGCACGGCGATCGGCGTTGCGGGGCTGGCCGTTGCGGGCGGTGCTGCCGCGGCAGGTGCGGGCTTCGCGGTCGCGGCCGGCGCCCGCATGGCGCCAGGCGCGGCACGCGCTGCCATCGGTGGCGGCGCGGCTGCCGGGCGGGCTGTGGGTTCGATGGCGAGTGGTGCGAGATCGGCGTACCAGGCCGGCGCGGCGGCGTCGACCGGCGGCGCGGTCCGTTCCGCCGGTGCCGGCCTGGCCAACGTTGCGAAGACGGGCGCTCGCGCTGCCGGTCAGCGTGTGGCCTCCGGCGCCAAGGCGGTTGGCGAGAGAGTGGCGAACTTCGTGGCCGAAGCCGCCGCGCCACGGTCGACTAAGGCCACTCAGGCGACCGAATCCGCGAGTGCGGAGGCGCCTGCATCGGCACCTGCCTGGGCCCAGCGCCTTCAGCGCAACCAGCGTCTGGCGCACGGCGCGGCCACCGCTGCGCATGCGTTGCGCTCGGGCGATCACGGCGGTGGCGGCAGCGGACCGAGCCTGCGCGACGAATCGAATTCCTGAGGAGCCTCCATGCGATTCAAACGACCCCAGGTGCGGTACTCGGACACGCCCGAGCCCGTCACCCCGTATCAGGCCGCCGCACAGGTGTGGGACCAGCGCATCGGCAGCGCCCGTGTGCAGGCGAAGAACTGGCGGCTGATGGCCTTCGGCTGCCTGTCACTGTCGCTGCTGATGGCGGGTGGCCTGGTCTGGCGTTCGGCCCAGTCCATCGTCACGCCGTACGTCATCGAAGTGGACCAGGCGGGACAGGTAAGGGCGGTCGGCGAGGCGGCCACGCCGTACAAGCCGTCGGACGCGCAGGTCGCCTTCCACCTGGCGCGCTTCGTCACCGACGTGCGCTCGCTGTCCATCGACCCGATCGTCGTTCGGCAGAACTGGCTGGAGGCCTACGACTACGCGACCGATCGCGGCGCGGCGACGCTCAACGACTACGCGCGGGCGGCCGACCCGTTCTCGCGCATCGGACAGCAGTCGGTGGCCGTGCAGGTCAACAGCGTCGTGCGCGCCAGCGACTCGTCCTTCCAGGTGCGCTGGACCGAGCGGCGCTACGTCAACGGGGAGGCCGCCGGGATCGAGCGCTGGAACGGTGTGCTCTCCATCGTGCTGCAGGCGCCCCGGACCGAGGAGCGCCTGCGCAGGAACCCCCTGGGCATCTACGTCAACGGGTTGTCGTGGAGCCGTGAACTCGACGCTGCTGAAGGAGGCAAGAAGCCATGAAGACGGATTTGCGTAAGGCCGTGTCTGCGGCTCTGATGATGGTCTTGACGGGCTGCGCCACGCAGGGCAAGCCGCCGCCTGTCATCTCGCTCGATGAACCATTGGCAACGCAGGCGCAGCAGGTCCCTGAACCGCCGAAGCCCTTGGAAGTGGTGCCCGTGCCGGAGCCCATGCCGCTGCCGGCGCAGATGAAGCCGCTGGTCGAGTCTGCTGCGGTCGAACCCGAGCCCGTCGACGAGAGGCTGCGCGTCTCGCGAGCGAATCAGGAAGCGCGCGTCGCGCCCACGCGCGAGGGCTATGTCAATGCGATCCAGGTCTGGCCGTACTCGGAGGGCGCGCTGTACCAGGTCTACACGAGTCCGGGTCGCGTCACGGCGATAGCGTTGCAGGAAGGCGAGGAGCTCGTGGCGGTGTCGGCCGGCGACACGGTGCGCTGGATCGTTGGCGACACGTCGAGCGGGTCGGGCGCCACGCTGCGCGTGAACGTGCTCGTGAAGCCGACGCGCGTGGGGCTGAAGACCAACATGGTGGTCACGACGAACCGGCGCGCATATCTCATCGAGCTGTCCTCGACGCCGCAGGCCTGGATGGCCTCGGCGTCGTGGGACTACCCGAAGGACAAATTGCTGGCCCTTCAGAAGCAGGCCAGGGATGCGCAGATGGCCGCGCCGGTCGATGCCGGCCTTTCGCTCGAGAACATCCGCTTCCGCTACGCGATCACGGGCGACAGCCCACCCTGGAAGCCGCTGCGCGCCTTCGACGACGGGCAAAAGGTCTACATCCAGTTCCCCGGCGGCATCGTGCAGGGCGAGCTGCCGCCGCTGTTCGTGATCGGCGCCCAAGGTGATGGCCAGCTCGTGAACTACCGCTTCCGCTCGCCGTACTACGTCGTCGACCGGCTGTTCGGTGCGGCAGAGCTGCGCTTGGGCGGCACCCAGGGTGGCAGGGCGGAGACCGTACGCATCGAGCGCACGGATGGTGTGGCGCGTGGAGGTGGATCGTGAGCGAGGCCACTGCTGTCCCGCCCAAGGTCGATCCGGAGACGCTGGCGTTGCGCGCGTCGCCGCGTCCGGTCGTGCGGCTCAACCGCCGCATGCTGGTCGGTCTCGGGGGTGGCCTGGCGGCCGTGATTCTGGGCGCGACGATCTGGTCGCTGCAACCGTCGCGGCGCGATCGCAACCCGGCAGCCGAGCTCTACAACGTCGACCGCGTCGCCAAGACCGAGAGCCTTGATCAGTTGCCCAAGGACTATGCCGGTCTGCCGTCGCGGCCCGCGTCCGTGCCGAGGCTGGGCGAGCCACTGCCGGGCGACCTGGGGCCCGCCATCGTGAAGGCGCAGCAACCGATGGAGCCGCGTGGCCCGGGCGGTGGGGTCGACTCCGCGCAAACGGAACGCCTCGCCGCAGAGGAGGCGGCGCGGTCCTCGGTGTTCTTCCGCGCGACGGGCAATGGCAGCGGCGCGAAACAGGCGTCGAGCCTCCCGGCTTCCGGTGCTACGCAGTTAGCCTCTTCGCCGGCTCGGCAACCCTTCGATGGGGGTTCTGGAATGCCCGCGGGTTCCATGCCGCTCCAACCTGTGCAGCCGACAGATCCGACGGCAGTGCAGAACCGACAGGATCAGAAGGAAGCCTTCGTGGCGAAGACGGGGGATGCGGCGACGCGCAACCCGAGCGCCTTGCAACTGCCGGCTTCGCCGTACGTCGTGATGGCGAGCACGGTCATCCCGGCAGCGCTGGTGACCGGGATCAACTCCGACTTGCCGGGGCAGGTTATCGCGGACGTCACCGAGGCGGTGTACGACAGCGCTACAGGGAAGTACCTGTTGATTCCTCAGGGCTCGCGCCTGATCGGGCGCTACGACAGCCAGGTGGCCTTCGGGCAGCGCCGCGTGCTGCTCCTGTGGACCCGACTGATCCTGCCCGATGCGTCGTCGGTCGCGCTGGACAGGCTGCCCGGGATCGATCCGGCCGGGTATGCCGGCCTCGAGGACGGCGTCGACTGGCATTGGGACCGCATCCTCGCCGGCGCGGCGCTATCCACGCTGCTCGGTGTGGGCGCCGAGCTGGCCGCGCCGGCGAGCAGCACCGACGGCAACCGCGTCGTCATCGCTGCTCGAGAAAGCGCGCAGGACACGGTCAACCAGGTCGGGCAGGAGATCACCAAGCGCAACATGAGCATTCAGCCGACGCTGACGGTTCGTCCGGGCTTCCCGATGCGGGTGATGGTGAATAAAGACCTGGTTCTGCGGCCATACCAGCCGTTGTTCTTCCAAAGAGGATCGCCGCAATGAGCACCATCACGCTGCGCCTAGGGCCGCTGCCGAGGACGGACACGGTAAAGCTGACGATCACGGTATCGGTCGGGCTCAAGGCAATGCTTGACCGCTATGCCGCTCTGCATGGCCAGGTGCACGGAGAGCCGGTCGATGCGGTGTCGATCGTTCCGCACATGCTGGAGGCATTCATGGCGCGCGATCGGGAGTTCCAAAAGAGGTCGCCGCGAGGCACGCCTCGTGCAGCCGCGGTCGCCCTCGATCAGGCCGGCGCCGATGGCTCAGATCGACCCCCGGCCGTTTGACGTACGTCTCACTGGTCGCCAACGACCGTGAGCTGTGCCTGGGCCGCACGTGCTGTTTGACGGCCTAGTCAACGCGAATGCGAGCCCCGTCGCAGGCTATTGCCGGGACCCATGATCGTCCTCGTTAATTCGTGGGATGCAAATCTCATCGACGCACGGCTATATTGCTGGCGGCCATAAAGGATCGAGGCATCGTCTCGATCTCGCACGGTGCCATGACCATGGCAACGCTTTCGCGTCGATCTGGCACCGGCCGGGAGGATTGCCTTTGCCGCCAGTGCATCGTGACAGGGATCGCAAGATGGACTTCACTCACCGATTCATTCGTGCAACCGCAGCCGCAACTCTGCTCCTGGGAGGCATCATGCCGCAGACCACCGCTTCCGCAGCAACGCCGGAAGAACAGCTGAAAGACCTGCAGAACCAAGTCGCGATGCTGCAGCAGCAGATCCAGTTGACCAACCTGCAGCAGACGCAAGCGTCTGCTGCGCAGACAGCGATCTTGACGGCGCTAAAGACCCAAGTCAGCGCGCAAAGCGACCTGGACAAGGCAAAGGCGCAGGGAGACTTCGCCAAGCTGGCTGGAATCAAGGCGGGATTGGACTCCGTCGGTGCACCCGTCGGCAAGGACGGGTCCATTACCGTCAGCACCGGGACGGCCGGAGCGCTGCTGTTGAGCTTGAGAAAGCCCATGCTCGAAGGCTTGGAGAAGTCCGCCACAACGGTTGCAACGGCTGCTAAAGCGAAGTTACCGGTCTACGTTGGAACGGACGCACAGGTGCAGTCCGCCTTGCAGGCCAGTGTCACCGACATGGCCTTGACGCAGGCGATCACCGCGCTGGACGCATCAACCAAGGCTGTTCAAGACAAGCTCGCCAAGAAGGTGACGGCAGCCTTCTTCACGGAGGCCGCCGCCGCCGGGCTGGCCCTGAATACGCTTGTGGGACTGGAAAAGTTCTTTCGCGTCGACACGACCTACTCGGTATTCGATGCCGGCGACGAGGCCCAACAGACCTTGATGTCAATGTTGCAGCAAAAGCTCAGCGCTGATGACTACCGCAATCTGGGAACAGTCTCTATCCCCGTGATCCTGGCGCAAGCCGAAGTCGCCCAGGGATTGCTGCTCGGGCTCAAGCGGCAATACGAAACCGGGGCTGCCGTGGCCGCCGAGGTCGACAAGCTGAAAGCCGACGACGCGACTCGGCCGGCACAGGACTTAGTCGACAGGCTGAAGTCCGATCTCGTGGTAGCAAAGGCGACGCTCGATGCGCTCCATCCTGCGCTGAAACCCGATGGCTTCTGGGCCTACGTGCAGGGCCTCACGGCCAGAGCATCGATGCAGGACGCCAACAAGAAGTACGTCACCCGTCTCGTTGTGTCGGCCAAGGCGCAGACGATCCAGGTCATCGAAAAGCGGACCTGGCGGTCCGACAAGATATTCGGCAGATCGGACATGCAAATCGAATACCGCCTGCTGGATCCAGCAGGCAAATTGCTGGACTCGGGGCTGAGCCTTGCCACCTTCGATGCCACTGATGCGCCCAAAGTGGAACCGCTCTACAGCTTTCCGGCTCCGGCTCCGGCTCCGGCCACGCCGTAATGGACAAGATGGCCGACCCCGGGTCCAAGCGCACACCGAGAGCGGGCGGAATGGCGAAGCATCGGGCCACGCAGGCGAGGGCCGTCGAGCGGCCGCAGCGAGACGAAAGTCAAGAGTCTGTTGCTCGCGAACTGGCGAAGCGCTTCTACACAGGCCGATACATCGTGGTCTTCCGCGGCCACACGACGTCGGAGGCGATGTCGACTCTCAAGAAGACGTCCGGACTTCAGGTAGCAAGCAGCGGCGACTTCAGTGACCGCGCCGCCATCGCGCCAGGAACCCTCGGGTCAGCCGTGTATCTGGAGTCCTTGGGCATCGCCATTGCCGAGGCGCCGTTGGACCAGTTGCACGGGTTGGGAATTTCGGCCGCCAACAGACTCCAGATCGTCCCCGAGCGCTTCATGTTCGTGGCCGGATCCTCGCTTCTGCAGCGCACCTACCTTGAGGGGTACCGCGCTGGCGTGAACGGACTGATTGACGACTTGCTGAGACGGACTGAAGACGATGCGTCGGCGCCTCCTCCAACCCAGAGGCTGAACACCGCCGGACTCAACGACGAGTTCACTTGGGGACTTCTCAAGTCGGGGGTGTCCAGGTCCAGCCAAACCGGCAAAGGAATCAAGATTGCCATCTTGGACACCGGCTATGACCAGAATCATCCTGACTTGACGCACCGAGTCGCGCTGTCCAACTCATTCGTTCCAGGCTCGTCCGTCCAGGACGTGTTCGGACATGGCACGCACTGTCTGGGCATCGCGGCCGGTCTTGTCAAGCCAGTCAGCGCCGGTCCCCGTTACGGCTGCGCTGGCGACTCCGAACTGATGGTGGGAAAGGTTCTGGGCGACAACGGCAGTGGCGACGAGGGCTGGCTCTTGAACGGCTTGAATTGGGCTCTGGAAAACGGCGCCGACATCGTATCGCTGTCGATCGAGGGTCCCTATGATCCGGCCAGCCCGGTGCTGCCTCAGTATGAGGCCATCGGAACCCGGGCGTTGGACGCGGGGCGCCTGATCGTGGCAGCTGCGGGAAATTACAGCATCCGCCCCTTGGTGACGCGGCCGGTGGCTTCACCGGCATGCGCCTCAACCATCATGAGTGTGGGGGCCATCGGACCGGACGACAGGGTCGCGTCGTTTTCGTGTGCTGGAACGCCTGCCGGCGCGGTCGACGTGGGTGCTCCCGGCGTGTCCATCGAATCAAGTTTCCCCACCCCAAGAACGCGCAGGGTGGACAGTGGCACGAGCATGGCCGCACCTCTGGTGGCGGGTATCGCCGCACTGCACATGGAGGCAACCCCTGGGTTGCGAGGGAAAGCCCTATGGGATAAGCTGTTGGCAACCGCTCAAGGGCTGCCAGACGGTCCGGCTGACATTGGCGCTGGCTGCGTTGCCGCGCCATGACGGAGGGCATGATATGAAGAAGCGTTACACAATCACTTTCAACCCGAAGCTGCTGAACATCGACGAGCCGCTGCAGCAGATCAGGAAGCTCGGTGTCGAGGTTCAGTCGACGCAGCGTTTCATTGGTACTGCAGTGGTGAGCGCGGATGCTGATCAGGTGGCGCGGGTCCGCGACATGGATGCCATCAAGGGCATCACCGAGACCGGCACATTCCAGGCTATGTGAGTCTGGAAGCCGCGTCGTTGGCCGGGACACCTCCGCGACGAGGCTATGGGGAAGACCGCATGTCCTCGGACGAAGGCTCCAATGGCCGCTTGGGGATCGCAAGCAGGTACTGCCGACACTTGATGCTGGCTTGAGTGTTGAAACCTGCCGGCCGATCGCCCTGGCGATCAGGCTCTGTTGACCCTGGCCAGTCTGCGCGACTTTTGCGCGACTCCCGTCAGCGCTCCCCGGCACGTGCATGCATTCCAGCGGTTTGTGGACGCCGCTAAGTCGTTGATTTACAAGACCCCTGTTTCACTCTCCGCAGCCTACGAACCAAGGGGTCGTGGGTTCGATTCCTGCCAGCCGCACCAAAAAATAAGAAATGGATCAACAGCTTAGAGGCGCAAGCCCCTAGGCTGTTTTTCTTTGCCGGGAACTTTCCAGGCATTTGTTTCAGTGCCCGTTGGCCGTGGCCGATGCGGCATCAAAGAGAAGCGATGAAGCGATAGATCTCCTGCTGCTCCGCTTCATCCAGCTCGAAGAATCGCCTGCGCACGATCTCGCCTTCGCCGCCATGCTCGAGCACCGCGTCGCGCAGGGTGGCCGCGCGGCCGTCGTGCAGAAAACGGTCTCTGAGGTGAAGGCCGATCAGCGGCGTGGTGCGCCAGTCCGCACCGCTCGCGTCGCCTTGCACGATCTTGTCGTCCAGGCCCGGCCCCATGTCATGCAGCAGCAGGTAGGAGTACATGGGCACGTCGCCCGTGGCACCCCGCAACGCCGGCACTTGGCACAGCCCACTGCGATGAAGAGCCGCGCCCCGTGCCCGACTTCTGCCGCCATCCCGCTGCGGTGACCGTTGACGTTCGGCTCGCCAGGACGATGCCATAGGCCACGCCGGTGGACAGCCCCAGCGCATGAAGCCGCACTGGCAGTGCACGCTGGCGCGCGGTTGGGCTTCGAACGTGGTAGCGCAGGCAAACAACGGGAGTGAGAGCGATGCGGACTCGTCTCGAGAGCCACATCGCCGCTCAGCCTTTGATGCTCCATGGCGGCACGACATGGGCCGCGCTGCCCGTCTCGCCGAGCACCGTGGCGCGTTCACTCTGTGGTCGTTCATGAACCAAGATGCCACTTGCGGCCGAAACTTGTTCCTATCCATTGAGGATGGAAGTTCGCACCTCTGTCGACTAGGCTGTGATTGAACCGGCAGCTTGAAGGAGCCCCCCATGACCAGCTCGCAAAACCTCCCGTACGGTGCATCGTCCGCATCAGGCAAGCCAAACGCGAAGCCGCTGTGCAGCACAGCGCCGCGGCCAAAGCGAAAGCTCTCCGATGCGGTGATGGCCGACCCGCATCGCGCGGCAGCGATCCTCTCGGCGCGAACGAAGTGGGTCAATCGAACCGTGCTGCACTACTGCTTCTTCAGCGGCACATCGCACTACGCGGTCCCGAAGGTCCAGGCCGATGCGGTCCGCGCAGCGCTTGCAACCTGGAAGGCGGCCGGCATCGGCCTCGACTTTCAGGAGGTGGATTCACTCGGCGAGGCGGAGGTGCGCATCGGTTACTCCGAGGCCGACGGTAGCTCGGCGTCGGCGGTCGGCCGCGACGTGCTGAACGTTCCGCTCAACGAGCCGACAACCGTCTACGGATGGGATCTCACGTCGCACTACGGCCGGGGTACGGCGCTGCACGAGCTTGGGCATGTGCTGGGCATGGAGCACGAGCACCAGAATCCGTTCGCCGGCATCAAGTGGCACGAAGAGGCGGTGTATGCGTCGCTTGCCGCGCCACCGAACAAGTGGTCACGCGAAACGACCTTCCACAACATCCTCGAGAAGCTTGATCCGCAGCAGGTGCAAGGTTCGTCCTGGGATCCGGACTCGATCATGGAATACGAGTTCGAACCCGGGCTGATCGACGAGCCCGACAAGTACGACCGGGAGGGTCTGGTGCCGCCGGCGGTGTTGTCGAACGCCGACAAGGAATGGGTGCTGAAGTGGTATCCCGGCGCAGCGCCCCAACCTTCGACGTTGGAGCCGTTCAAGTCCATCGCCGTCGAACTCGCGGCCGGCCAGCAAGCCGACTTCGTGTTTCAGCCGCTGGTTTCGCGTAAGTACACCATCGCCACCAAGGGCGCGTGCGACACGGTGATGGCGCTGTTCGAAGAGGTCAACGGCAAGGCCCGCTACCTTACCGCCGACGACGACAGCGGCGAGGACCGCAACGCGAGCATCAACTACAAGCTGTTCAAGGGCCGCAAGTACCACGTGCGGCTGCGGGTCTATCAGCCTGGCCAGTCGGGAACGACCGCGCTGATGGTGTCTTGACGGGTTAGAGGCTCAGCCTCTCAGCCGCGCAAGGTGGCCGAGAGGATCAGGCGCGCCTTCTCCCAATCGCGGCGCACGGTGCGAACGCCCACGCCGAGTGCTTCGGCGATCTCGGCGTCGGCCAGGCCGCCGAAGTAGCGCATCTCGACCACGCGTGCCATGCGCGGGTCGAGCGTGGCGAGTTCGTCGAGCGCCTCGTGCACCGCGAGCACCTCGGCTTCGCCCCCGGGAATGCTGCCGATCAGGGTGCTGTCGAGTGTTTCGTGCGGTGCCTGCCCGCCACGCCGCTCGGTGAGGCGCGCGCGTGCGAAGTCGACCACGATCGAGCGCATCGCCGTCGCCGCGTAGGCCATGAAATGGCCTCGGTCTTCGACGCTCAAGCGCTGGGCCTGTGCGAACTTCATGTAGCACTCGTGCACCAGCGCGGTGGTGTCGAGCAGCGTGCCGCGCTCGTCGATCGACAGCCGCTTTCGCGCGATGCGGCGCAGATCGGGGTAGAGCGCTTCGAACAGGCCGGCGAGCGCTTGGGCGTCGCCATCTCTGGCCGCATGCAGCAAATCGGTGATGTCGTCCATGCGCGGACGATAGCCCGATGGTCGGGCCTCTGACAGGTCTTCGGGCCGTCACCCCCCCTAACTCAATGCAACAGCACCAGCGGTGGCTTCCAGTCGCGATTCATCGCGGTTCGCCAAACCTCGGCCGCTGCAGTGCGTTCTTCGCTCGCCGGCTTTGTGCGGCCAGCGCGCTCGTGCAGGTCGGCACGAAGCAATGCCAGTTCGGCATGCGCGGGGTGGCCGGCGGGTCGCTCTGGCCCGTACGCTTGGGCGGCCGCGTCGAAGGCCGCCTCAGCCGCGGCATCGCCCGGCCGGTCCCAGGCGGCGAGCCAAGCAGCGAGCACGCCACAGCGCAAGGTATCGGTGCGGCTGGGTGCTGCGGCGGAGCGGTGGATGCCCAGCGCCTGCATGATGTTGCCGAATGCCTCGGCATGATGTCCGACATCATGTTGGGCGAGCGCCAGGGACAGCAGCACCGTCGCATAGTTCTTGTCCTGCAAGTGGCCGGGAATCGTGCGCGCCCGCTCCTGCGTCTTGAGCAGCGTGCCCAAACCCGCCTCAGGCTGCCCTGAGCCGCGCTGCAGATCGCCCAACGTCAGGCGAATCATTTCAGACTCCCAGCGCGGGGCCGGCTGCTTGGCATCCATGAATGCGAGGGCAACTTCGGCCGGGCGCAGGCCTTCTTCGTAGTGGCCCGCGCGACGCGTCAAATGTGCCAGAACGCCCTGCTGGAACGCGGCCACGTCGCCGTCCAGCGTGTCGCGGCCCTGAGCGGTGGCCACGTTCTCGCGCTGCAGCCGCAGCCCCTCGTCGTAGCGGCCGATGCTCACCAGGACCTGCGCCCACAGGCATCGGGCGTTGAGGGCATGGGCGGCCTTGGGACCGAGGTGGCGGTCCAGCGCCGCGACCAGCTCCGGCATGTCCTGAGCGACCGCCTCGTTCTCTTCGAGGAAGAAGCGCGCGTACTGCACGTTCAGGCGCGCCGACAACTGATCCGTGATCGAGCTGCCGGGCACCGAAGAAAGCTGCGCCACCGACTGCGCGTAGGCATCGCGGGCCTGCTCGTACTGCCCCAGCGCCATGTGTGCGTGGCCCAGATCGGAGAGGGCATCGGCCGTTTCGACGCTGGGTGGGAAACCCGCACGGTGATGGTCAGCCAGCGCCTGTGCGAGCGTGGCAACAGCCGCTTTCGGATCGCCCTCCCGCGCGCTGATGAAGGCAAGGTTGGCGTGCGCATGCAGCGCCCAGGCGGGCGGTGGCCCGAATCGGCGCATCGCCATATCGAGGCAGCGTTGCGCGAGCGCACGGGCCGGCGCGTATTGCGACTCGTTGATCAGCACGTCCGACAGGGCCAGGCGTGCCTGGACCGCAGCCTCGGTGGTACCCAGGCCCTGGCGCTCGTACAGCGCAATCGCCTTCTCCAGATGCCGCGCGGCCTCGGCATTGGCGCCCTGCGCGCGCAGGATGTCGCCGATCTCGTGCTGCAGGTCGGCCAGCACATCGGGCTGGTCTTGCAGGTCGGTCTCGAGCCGCGCCGCGCCCAGCCGCAGCAGCTCACGCGCGCCGATGTCGCGCCCCTGCGCCTGCTGCGGGTTGCTGGCGCCGAAGACCTGCCGGATGAATGCTTGCACCGCAGCCGCACGGTGGGCCTGTGCACGGGCCTCGCGGGTCTGCAAGATCGCGATCGACAGCCCTGCAATCAGCGAAACGCTCACCGCCGTCGCCGCTGTCAGCGTCACCCTGTTCCGGCGCACGAACTTGCGGATTCGATAACCGAGCGAATCGGGCCGGGCCTGCACCGGCAGGTTGGCGAGATGCCGTTCGATGTCTTGCGCAAACGCTTCAACGCTCGGGTAGCGTTCAGACACCTGCTTCTTGAGCGCCTTGTTGAGGATTGCGTCGAGATCGCCCCTCAGGGCGCGCCGCCAGCTCTTGCTGGCGCCGGCGGCGCTCGCCGGCCGAACGTCGACAGACTCGATCGCCTCCTCAAGTGCCGCCGCGCTCTCGCGCTTCAACTGGTACGGCTTGGCCTCGGTCAGCAGCTCGTAGGTGACGACGCCCAGGCTGTAGACGTCACTCGCTGTACCGATCGGCTCGCCGCGAATCTGCTCCGGGCTCGCATAGTCCGGCGTCAAGGCACGGCCGCCTTGCTGTGTGAGCTGCGTCTCGTGTGTGAGCTCGCCCTCCATCAGCTTGGCGATGCCGAAATCGAGCAGGCGCACTTGGCCTTCGGCGGTGACGAGGATGTTGGCGGGTTTCAAGTCGCGGTGCACGACGAGGTGCGCATGAGCGTGCGCCACTGCGCGCGCGACCTGCAATACCAGCATCAAACGGTCCGGCACCGACAGCGCGCCCTTCTTGCCATACACGTCGATCGGCTCGCCTTCGACGTATTCGAGCGCAAGGTAGGGCCGACCGTGTTCGTCCAGGCCGGCGTCGTAGATGCGTGCGATGTTCGGATGGTCGAGGCTCGCGAGAATGTCGCGCTCGCGGCTCATGCGCTCGGCCAGCCCGCGCGACCAGCTCAGGTGCGGCAGCTTCAGGGCGACCTGGCGCTTCAAACCACCGTCCACCCGTTCGGCCAGCCACACCTGGCCCATGCCACCGACACCGAGCTCGCGGATCAGCCGGTACGGGCCGATGATCGCGTCGGCAAGGGCAGCATCCGCGCGGTTCGCCTGCTCGATCTCCGGCGGCCCCAGCGTCACCTTCGGCAGCGCGCTTAGGTAGTCGTCGGTCTCGACGGCGGCTGCTCCTTGCAGCAGGCGCCGCAGCGTCTGCTTGACGGAATCGGTTTCGGCCAGCGCGTCCAGCCAGGTGTCGCGCTGCCCCGGCGCGAGCGACAAGGCTTCATCCAGCCTGCGGTTGATGGCCGGCCATTCTTGCGACAGGTACTTCAGATCTGCCATGGTGCACCAGCGTGGCACGCGTCGGTCCGATCTGTCCAGCGGATCATTTGTGGATGTCTGGAATCGTTTGTGTGGCCCGCCGAACGGAATTCATCGAGTGTCTCGAGGTTCAACGCGGTGGCACCAGGCGGTAGAGCGTGTTGGGGGCCGGGAAGTCGCCGGGCTGCTTGCCCGGCTGGCCCGGATCGACGAGGCGCTCGAACAGTACCGGGTGCGCCGCCGGCGCAGCGATGGGGTCCGTCGGTAAGGTCAGTACGCGCGCGCCGTTCGGCAGGACCTGTTCGAAGGGCGTCGGGCGCGGCGTGACCGCGCCGAGGCCGGTGGTGGCCGCGGCGGCCGGCGCGCGCAGAACGCGGGTGTAGCGCCCCTCGATCAGTTGGGTGTCCAACACGGGCAAGACGGTCGGTGCCGAGGGGGGCGCCGGTGGGCTGTCGAGCGTCCACATCATCGTGCCGTGCGACTGAACCATGCGCGGTGCGGATGGTGCAGACGCCGCGGTGCCATCTGCGGCATGGGCGGCGAGGAGTGTGGAGCCGGCGGCCAGTGCGCATGCGAGGCCATGCCGGCTGTAGCGAATCGCACGCGGCCGGCTGCGCGTGGTGGGGGCGACGGGCTGCTGCATCACGGTGCCAACGTATGGCCGTAGATGAAGGCGCTGCACTGCGCGCGCGACGACGTGTCGGTGTGGAACACGTTCATCGAGATGTTGGTGCCACCGCCCGCCGTGTTCTGGTCGGGGTCGGAGAACATCTTCACATTCGCGGCGCCAGACCAGAGCGTGCCGCTGATGGGTGCCGCCCCGCGTCGCTCCATCGCGATCGCTGGCAGGGTGTTGGCGACGGTGCCGTTCGCGGTGTTCTGACGCACGCCCAGCAGAACCTGTGTCAACGTGTCGCCCGCATTGGGGGTCGTGCAGGTCAGCGAAACGTAGTCGATGAAGTAGCGGCGCCCGGTCGGTGTCGGGAAGAACAGGAAGCCGTTGACGAACGGCGCCTCGATGCTGCCGCTCGCGTTCAGCATGAAGGGCGAACGGTCTGGGTTCTCGACATCGCGCATCGGCGTCGAAAACTGCGCGCTCGCGGAACCGGCCGCGAAGGCCAGCAGTGCGGTGAGCGCGTGGGCAAGAATGGGTCGGCGCATCATGGTTTTCATCCTTCGTGGTGGTGACTGGGACGTGCGGTGCGATTGACGCGCGCACCGCGGCGCATGAACAGCCAGAGCAAGGGCAGCGCGGCGGCGAACAGCATCGCGCTGGAGGGTTCGGGCACGGGGGCGACTGGCGCAAAGGCGAGCCCGGCGTTGACGAAGCCGACACCCACCGGCGTTGCAAGATCGACCAGACTGGCCGCCTCGGTGGTCGAGAACGCATACAGAGACGACCGGGAAAACATGTCGTTGCCGATGACGACGAAACGCTGCATCGAGGCATCGAAGGCGAGTCCGCCTTGAAACCCGAGGCTGCTGTCGCCGAGGTCGAACAAGGTGGTCACGGAGGGGCCGCTGGCGGCGTCGAGGTCGATCTTCGAAACCCGTCGCTGCACGCCGAAGTCGTCTGCGCTGATGGCGTAGAGATCGCCATCGGCGCTGTCGAAGGCCAGACCGCCGTAGTACCCGTTGCCGAGCGCCGCGAGCGCGGTCGCACCGGTCGTGGGGTCGACACGGTAGAGCGTGGATGCGCCGACCGGATTGGAAGCCACGGCGTAGAAGGTCGAGGTGTCGGAGTCGGCCGCCAGACCGCCGTAGAAGCCCATGCCGAGCGCCAGCGGCGTCGCCAGCATCGCCGGCGCTGCGGCGGTGAACGAGGTCAGCGCCGAGTTGCCAGATGCGTCATTCTGGATCGCGTAGAAGCGCTGGTCTGATGCAAGGTAGGTCAGGCCACCGTTGAACGCGGCAGTGCCGTCGCCCAACGCCACACCGGGTGCCGACGGCGCAATCTGCGACAGCACCCGACCGACACCGTTGTCGTCGGGCCCGAACGTGTATAGCGAGTCGGCGGCCATGGCGGTCCCGGCCAACAGATTCAGCACGAACACGCTGACGATCCGCCAGCCGATTCCCCTGCCGCCGCCTTGGGTGGACATGAGCCGTTTGCTCGCTTCGCAGTCGTCGCAGAGGGAGTCGACCTTGTCGTCATGTGGCGCACGAAGGATCGCTTGCTTGAATGGCCTGGTCATGCTCTTTCCTTTCAAAGTCAGCGTCATATCTATCAAGACGAGATGCGGGGCAGGAAGCTGCCATCGACCGCAAAAAAACTCCGCCTGCGGAGAGGAGCAGACGTCGCAATGCCTTCGGGGCACGGCGCTGCACGAACTCGAGCACGTGCGGACAGGTGCCGCGCCGATGGAGTTCTGACGGATCAGCCGCGCAAGGCGGCCGAGAGGATCAGGCACGCCTTCTCCCACTCGCGGTGATGGCCCGACGGCCGGGACTCTGGCGGGTCTCGCGCCGCCACCCCCTCCGACTCAATGCAACAGCACCAGCGGCGGCTTCCAGTCGCGTTTCACTGCGGCGCGCCAGGCCTGGCGCGCCGCAGCCCGCTCTTCGCCTGCCTGCGCTTTGTGGCCGGCACGTTCGTGCAGGTCGGCGCGAAGCCATGCGAGGTCGGCGTGCGATGTGGGGCCGGCAAAACCCATGGCGGCATACGCTTTTGCGGCCTCGACGAAGGCCGCTTCCTTCTGAGTGTCTGCAGGCTTGTCCCAAGCTTCGAGCCAGGCGGCGAGTACGGCGCAGCGCAGCGTGTCGACGTGGCTTGGCCCGAGTTCTGCGCGGTCGATGGCCAGAGCCTGCGCCATGTCCCGGCTGGCTTCGGCATGGTGACCGAGGTCGTGCTCGCCGAGCGCGAGCGATTGCAACAGCAGCGCATATTGCTTCGAGTGCTCGTGCCCCGGGATCGTGCTGGCCCGCTGCTGCGCCGTGAGCAGCGTGCGCAGGCCCGCCTCGCCTTGGCCCGATCCGCGCTGCAGGTCACCCAGCGTCATGCGGATCTTCTCCGCGCGCCAGTGCGGCGCGGGTTGCTTGGCATCCATGTAGGCAAGGGCCTGTTCGGCCAGGAGCAGGCCTTCGTCGTACCGCGCGGCAAGCCGCAGCAGGACCGCGAGTACACCCCGCTGAAACGCAAGCACACCGCCATCCGGCGTGTCGCGCGCCTGCGTGTTGGTCACGTTGTCGCGCTGCACCTGCAGCCCCTCGTCGTAGCGACCGGTGGTGACCAAGACCTGCGCCCACAAGCTCCTCGTGTTGATGGTGTGGCCAGCCTTCGGCCCGAGGTGACGATCCATGGCGGCGACCAGTTCGGGCATGTCGCGCGCGACCGCCTCGTTTTCCTTGAGAAAGAAGCGTGCGTATTGCAGGTACAAGCGGGCGACCAGTTGACTCGTGATATCGAACCCCTCGCTCGAATGAGATTCGGCGACCGCCCGCGCAAAGGCATCTCGCGCCTGCTCGTACTGTTCCATTCCCATGTGGGTATGGCCGAGATCAAGGAGCGTGCTGGTGGTTTCGTCGCTGGGCGGAAACCCCACACGCCGATGGTCGGCCAGCGCCTGTTCGAGCGAGGCAGCGGCCGCTTTCGCTTCGCCTTGCTGCGCGCTGATGAAGGCGAGATTGCGCCGCGCATGCAGCGCCCAGCTGGGCGGCGGCCCGAATCGGCGTGCCGCCAAGTCAAGGCTGCCCTGCGCAAGCGCGCGGGCGGGTTCGTACTGCAACTCGTTCCTCAGCACGTCCGACAAAGTCAGGCGTGCCTCGACCGCGGGATCGGTATCACCCGAGCCATGGCGTTCGTACAGCGCAATCGCCTTTTCAAGGTGCGGCTTCGCTTCCGCGGGGGCGCCCTGCTTGGCCAGAATTTCGCCGATCTCGTGCTGCAGGTCGGCCAGCACATCGGGCTGGTCTTGCAGGTCGGTCTCGAGCCGCGCCGCGCCCAGCCGCAGCAGCTCACGCGCGCCGATGTCGCGCCCCTGCGCCTGCTGTGGGTTGCTGGCGCCGAAGACCTGCCGGATGAACGCTTGCACCGCAGCGGCACGGTGGGCCTGTGCGCGGGCCTCGCGGGTCTGCAGAATCGCCACCGACAACCCCGCAATCAGCGACACGCTCACCGCTGATGCTGCCGCAAGCAGCACCGTGTTCCGACGCACGAACTTGCGGATTCGATAACCGAACGAATCAGGCCGGGCCTGCACCGGCAGGTTGGCGAGATGCCGCTCGATGTCTTGTGCAAACGCTTCGACGCTCGGGTAGCGCTCAGCCACGTTCTTCTTGAGCGCCTTGTTGAGGATCGCGTCGAGATCGCCCTTCAGGGTGCGGCGCTCGCTCGGGCTGCTTGCCGCCGTGCTGGCGAGGCGAACGTCCACCGAGGCGATTGCCTCCTCGAGCGCAGCGGCGCTTTCGCGCTTCAACTGGTACGGCTTGGCCTCGGTCAACAGCTCGTAGGTGACGACGCCCAGGCTGTACACATCACTCGCCGTACCGATCGGCTCGCCGCGAATCTGCTCCGGGCTTGCATAGTTTGGCGTCAAGGCCCGGCCGCCTTGCTGGGTGAGCTGCGTCTCGTGCGTGAGCTCGCCCTCCATCAGCTTCGCGATGCCGAAGTCGAGCAGGCGCACCCGGCCTTCGGCGGTGACGAGGATGTTGGCGGGCTTGAGGTCGCGGTGCACCACCAGCCGCGCGTGTGCGTGCGCCACCGCGCGTGCGACTTGCAGCACCAGCGTCAAGCGATCTCGCAACGACAGCGCGCGGCTCTTGCAGTACACGTCGATCGTTTCGCCTTCGACGTGCTCGAGCGCGAGATAGGGCCGGCCCTGTTCATCGAGGCCGGCATCGTAGAGACGCGCGATGTTCGGGTGGTCGAGGCTCGCAAGAATGTCGCGCTCCCGGCTCATGCGCTCGGCCAGCCCGTGCGACCAGCTCAGGCGTGGCAGCTTCAAGGCGACTTGCCGCTTCAGGCCACCGTCTACCCGTTCGGCCAGCCACACGAGACCCATACCACCGACACCGAGCTCGCGGATCAACCGATACGGGCCGATCACTCCGCCGGCGGAGGCGGCGTCCGTAGCGCCCGACGGCACCATCTCGGCAGGCCCGAGCAGTTTCGGCAGTGCGCCCAGGTAATCGCCGGACTCGACGCGAGCGGCTTCGTGCAGCAGGCGACGCACGCTCGCCTTGACGGAATCGGTTTCGGCCAGCGCAGCCAGCCATGGATCACGCTGCTCCGCAGCGAGCGACAAGGCTTCATCCAGCCGGTGGCTGATGGCGGGCCATTCTTCAGAGAGGAGTTTCAGACCGGCCACTGCACTGTCCTGTCATCCGGTGTCGGATGCTTCTACTGCATTGTTACGAGAAGCGACGCTCGGCGCGGACATTCGAATGCCTGGAGCCCGAATTGACACGAGAAGAGAAGCCGCTCGTTCGATACCTGCGGCAGGACCTTGCACGAGCTGAACCAAAGCCCACTACGCTTCGGCTTGCCGTCTCTCTTCCCTGGCTGCTTCCCACACTTCTTTGGCAGCATCGGCATTGACTGCGGCGATCGCCAAGCCCACCACCAGATCGGGCCAGCCAGAAGCCCAATAGCTTGTCAGCAGCCCCGTGGCAACAATGGCGACATTGGCAAACGCGTCGTTGCGCGCCGAGAGGAACGCGGCACGAGTCAAGCTGCCGCTGTGCTTGCGAAAGCGGCTCAGCACGAGTGCACACGTCAAATTCACCACGAGGGCACCGAGGCCCGTCAGCGACAACAGCCACGGCTCAGGCGGAACGGGCGAGGCAAACTTTTCCCAGGCGGTCCACAGCGTGGCCACGGCGGGAATCAAGAGGAATCCTGCCAAGACCATGCCAACGTAGGAACGCCATTTCACTGACCAGCCCATTGCGAGAAGGATCAGCAAGTTGACCGCTGTGTCTTCCAGGAAATCAACGCTGTCGGCGAACAGCGATACCGATCCTATGCGTCGTGCCACGGCGAACTCGACAAAGAAGTAGGCGAGGTTGGCGACCGCGACGAATGCAACCGCTCTTTGCAGTGGAGAGGGGATGTGTCGAAGCATGTTGTGTTGATTCACATGGTTCAGCGCCGGCGTGGAGGAATGGTCAGGGCCTCCGGTGTCTAGCGAATGCGCAACGGTGCCGTCTGCTCCAACAGCCAAGCGCGGAACGCGGCCACGAGCGTTTCGTCGCTCTTCGGCTCCGGGCTGGCGAAGTAGTAGGCGCGGTCGGTCGCACAGGCATGGTCCATGGCGATGATCAGCCGCCCGGCCTCGAGGTCGTCACCCAGGTCGTAGCGCGGCACGAGCGCCACGCCCAGCCCGGCGCGCGCGGCCTCCAACGACATGAAGAACAGCTCGTAGCGGGGCCCCACCAGCTCGTTGCCCGGCACGTACCCTGCCGACTCGAACCATTGGCGCCACGCGTAGGGGCGCGTACTCTGCTGCAGCAGCGGCAGGCGGGCCAGGTCCTTTGGTGTGAGCCGCTTGCGGGGCGCGATCAGCGCCGGGCTGCACACCGGCACCATGCTTTCGGGCATCAGAAACGTGGTGACCGCACCGGGCCAGTTGCCATCGCCGGCGTAGATTGCGGCGTGCAGGTCGGTGTCGGCGAAGGCAAAAGGCCGCGTGCGACTGGAAAGGTTCACCGTCACGCCCAGCTGCCTGCGATTGAAGTCCGGCAGTCGCGGCAGCAGCCAGCGCGTTCCGAGCGTGGGCACGACCGCCAGTTCCAGCGTGCCGCCGCGGCCTTGGCGTGCCACCAGGTCCAGCGTGGCGCGCTCCACGTCGTCGAGTTGGCGCGCGATCTGGCGGTGATAGTCGGCCCCGGCCTCGGTGAGCAGCATGCCGCGCTTCGTGCGACGAAAGAGCTTCACGCCGAGATAGCTCTCCAGGCCGGCGACCTGTCGCGACACGGCGCTTTGCGTCAGCACGAGCTCGCTTGCCGCCTCGGTGAAGCTGCCGTGCCGCGCAGCCGCCTCAAAGGCAATCAGCGAGGCGCTGGGGGGGATCTTGCGGCGCATCGGGGCAGTGTCCAAGATATGCGTTTCACGCACAAGCCATTGACAACAAATCGTTTGATTGCGCAGGTAGGCCACCCTAGAGTTGCCACATGTGCCGCTCCTTGAATGTGCATTCTGCGCATGGATGTGGCGACACGAACAGAGGAAGACAAAACTTGGACACGCGGCCACATGCTTTCGACTGGGCTGACCCGCTGCTGCTGGAGCGGCAGATCAGCGACGATCAGCGCGCCGTGCGCGAAGCTGCGCGGGCGTACTGCCAAGAGAGGCTCGCGCCGCGTGTGCTCGAGGCGTTTCGCCACGAGAAGACCGACCCCGCGATCTTTCTCGAGATGGGTGAACTCGGGCTGCTGGGCCCGACGATCCCCGAGGCCTATGGCGGCAGTGGCCTCGACTACGTCTGCTACGGGCTGGTGGCTCGCGAGGTCGAGCGCATCGACTCGGGCTACCGGTCGATGATGAGCGTGCAGTCCTCGCTGGTGATGGTGCCCATCCATGCGTTCGGCACCGAATCGCAAAAGCAGAAGTACCTGCCTCGGCTTGCGAAGGGCGAATGGATCGGCTGCTTCGGCCTCACTGAACCGAACCACGGCTCGGACCCCGGTGGCATGCTCACGCGGGCGCGCAAGGTCGCCGGCGGCTACTCGATCACCGGCGCAAAGATGTGGATCACCAACAGCCCGATTGCCGACGTGTTCGTCGTCTGGGCCAAGGACGACGAAGGCGCCATCCGTGGCTTCGTGCTCGAGAAGGGCTGGCGAGGCCTGTCTGCTCCGGCGATCCATGGCAAGGTTGGCCTGCGTGCCAGCATCACCGGCGAGATCGTGATGGACGAAGTCTTCTGCCCCGAGGAGAACGCCTTCCCCGACGTGCGCGGTCTGAAGGGCCCGTTCACCTGCCTGGACTCTGCGCGCTACGGCATCGCCTGGGGCGCGCTCGGTGCGGCCGAAGACTGCTGGCACCGTGCGCGCCAATACGTGCTGGACCGCAAGCAGTTCGGTCGGCCTCTCGCGGCGAACCAGCTGGTGCAGAAGAAGCTCGCCGACATGCAGACCGAGATCACGCTCGGCCTGCAGGGGTGCTTGCGTCTGGGCCACATGAAGGACGAGGGCTCCGCAGCGGTGGAGATCACGTCGATCATGAAACGCAACTCATGTGGCAAGGCGCTCGAGATCGCACGCACCGCCCGCGACATGCTGGGCGGCAACGGCATCAGCGACGAGTTCGGTATCGCACGCCACCTGGTCAACCTCGAGGTGGTCAACACCTACGAGGGCACGCACGACATCCACGCGCTGATTCTTGGCCGCGCGATCACCGGCATCGCCGCATTCTGAAAAGGAAGTTCATGCAAGAAGGCGCTCTCTCCCATCTGCGCGTGCTCGATCTCTCGCGCGTGCTGGCCGGCCCGTGGGCGAGCCAGATGCTCGGCGATCTCGGTGCCGAGGTGATCAAGATCGAACACCCCGAGCGCGGGGACGACACACGCGGCTGGGGGCCACCCTATGCCACCGGCGCCGACGGCAAGCCGGTGGAGTCGGCCTACTTCCTGTGCACGAATCGGAACAAGAAGTCGGTGGCGCTCGACATCGCCAGCCCCGAGGGCCAAGCGCAGCTGCGCGCGCTCGCGGAGAAGAGCGACGTGCTGATCGAGAACTTCAAGGTCGGCGGGCTGCGCAAGTTCGGTCTCGACTACGAGAGCCTCGCCGCACTCAACCCGCGGCTCATCTACTGCTCCGTCACCGGCTTCGGCCAGACCGGCCCTTATGCGCAGCGCCCCGGCTACGACTTCATGATCCAGGGCCTGGGTGGGCTGATGAGCGTGACCGGCCGGCCCGACGGCGCCGAAGGTGGTGGGCCGCTGAAGGTGGGCGTCGCGCTCACCGACGTGCTGACCGGGCTGCATGCCGTGGCCGGCATCCTCGCGGCACTGGCCTGGCGCGAGCGCTCTGGCCAGGGCCAGCACATCGACCTGGCGCTGCTGGACGTGCAGGTCTCATGCCTCGCGAATCAGGCACTCAACTACCTGGTCACAGGCCATTCACCGCAGCGGCTGGGCAACGCCCATCCGAGCATCGTGCCGTACGAGGCCTTTCCTACCGCTGACGGTGACATGATTCTCGCGGTGGGCAACGACAGCCAGTTCGCATCGTTGTGCCGCGCCGCGGGCCACCCCGAGTGGGCGCAGGACCCGCGCTTCGCGAGCAATGCCGCGCGCGTCGAGCACCGTCGCACGCTGGTCCCTTTGCTGCGCCAACTCACCGTGCAGCGAACCACCGACGAGTGGATCGCGCTGCTCGAACAGGCCAACGTTCCCTGCGGTCCTATCAACGACCTGGAGGGCGTGTTTGCCGATCCGCAGGTGCTCGCGCGCGAGTTGCGCGTGGACCTGCCACACGCGCTTGCGGGCAGTGTTCCGTCGGTCGCCAGCCCGCTGCGGCTGTCGAAGACGCCCGTTCAGTACCGTCATGCACCGCCCTCGCTGGGCGCGGACACCCGCGAGGTGTTAGATCGCCTCGCGGACGAATCCGCCTAACTTCTCTTCTCACCGGAGCCACGACCATGAAGTTCCTCTCCTTCGAACACGACGGCCGCACGAGCTGGGGCGCCGTCATTGATGACCGCATTGCCGACCTCGGCCGCGCCTACCCTGAGTACCCGACGCTGCAGTCCTACATCGCAGGTGGCGGGCTCGCGCGCGCCGCGCGAGACGTGTCGGCGGTCAAAGCCGACATACCGCTCACCGCGATTCGCTACCTGCCGGTGATCCTGCAGCCGGAGAAGATCGTCTGCGCGATCCGCAACTACCACGACCACCACAAGGAGGTCGTCGCCGGTGGGCTGCAGCGCGAGCTGTCGGATCACCCGCCGATCTTCCTGCGCGTCTGGCGCTCGCAGATCGGGCACGAGCAGCCGATCGTCCGTCCGCATGTGTCCGATTCGCTGGACTGGGAAGGCGAGCTCGCGGTCATCATCGGCAAGCCAGGCCGCAACATCCCGAGCGCGAGCGCGCACGAGCACATCGCCGGCTACTCGATCTACAACGACGCCAGCATCCGCGAGTGGCAGTTCCATGCCAAGGCGATCGCCGCCGGCAAGAACTTCGAGTCCACCGGCCCCTTCGGCCCCTGGATGGTGACGGCCGACGAGATCTCGCCCGAGCGCGGGCTGGCACTGAAGACGCGGCTCAACGGCGAGACCATGCAGTCGACGACGACGGCCGACATGATCTTCTCGGTCGCCCAGCAGATCGAGTACGCGTCGACGATCTTCACGCTGGTGCCGGGCGACGTGATCGTCACCGGCACGCCGGGCGGCGTGGGCTGGACGCGCAAGCCGCCGCGCTTCATGGTGCCGGGCGACGTGGTCGAAGTCGAGATCGAAGGCATCGGCGTGCTGCGCAACACCATCGTGCAGGCCGACTGAGCCCGCAACGGAGGAGACACAACAATGAACAAGATCATTCGACAGGCCGCTGCGATGCTGACGGCGTGTGGCGGGCTCGCATTCGCCGCAGCGCAGGCGCAACCCTATCCCGACAAGCCGATCCGGCTGATGCACGGCTTCGCGCCCGGTGGCAATGCCGACACCATTGCGCGTGTGCTGGGCACCGAGTTGAGCGGCAAGCTCGGTCAGCCGGTCATCGTCGAGTCGAAGCCCGGTGCCGGCGGCACGCTGGCCGGCGACGCCGTCGCCAAGTCCCCGCCCGACGGGTACACGCTGCTGCTGGCCACTGGCGGCCACGCGATCGGCGCCGCTCTGCAAGACAAGCTGCCCTACGACGCGGTCAAATCGTTCCAGCCCGTGTCGGCCATCACGTCGTTTCCGTTCCTGATCGTCGCCAGCGCAGGCAGCAAGTACCACACGCTGCAGGACCTGCTGTCCGCCGCACGCGCCAAGCCGGGCGCCATCAACTACGGCACCGCAGGCATGGGCACGGGCCAGCACATGACGGGCGCGCTGCTCGCGCAGAGCACCGGTCTCGCAATGACGCACGTGCCCTACCGCGGTGAGAGCGCGTCCATCACCGCGCTGCTGGGCGGCGAGGTCGACTTCGTCGTCGCCGCGCCCACCGCCGTGGTCCAGCACATCAAGGCCGGCAAGCTGCGCGCGCTCGCGACCTCGGGCAGCACGCGCTGGCCCGGTCTGCCCGCAACCGCGACGGTGGCCGAGCAGGGCGTGCCGAAGTTCGAGGTGCGCTCCTGGACCGCGCTGCTCGCGCCGGCTGGCACGCCGCAGCCGGTGATCGAGCGCCTGAATGCACAGGTTCGCGCAGTGCTTGGCGACGGCGCGGTGCGCGCCAAGCTCGAGGAAGCCACCGGCGGCGAAGCGCGTGCCAGCACGCCCGACGAGCTGCGGCTCGCGATCGAATCCGACGTGCAGCGCTGGACACGTCTCGTGAAAGATGCCGGCATTCAGAAGGAGTAGCCCATGATGAAAGTGACCCGCCCCACGCCTGCCCACTTCGGCATCTACGTGTTCGACCTCGACCGCATGGTCGACTTCTACACGTCGGTGTTCCGCCTCACCATCACCGACGAGGGCATTGGCAAGAACTTCGGAAACCGGCTGGTGTTCTTGAGTGCCACAGAGGACCAGCACCACCAGCTGGTGCTGTCCGCCGGGCGCTCCGAGCGCTCGCCCGTTAGCACGGTGATGCAGCTGTCGTTCCTGGTGCCCGACCTGGACGAGCTGCGCCTGAACCGCGAGCTCGCCGAGCAGAAGGGCGCGACCGAAGTCCGCCCGATGAACCACGGCAATGCCTGGTCGGTCTATTACTTCGACCCCGAAGCCAATCGCGTCGAGGTCTATCTGGACACGCCGTTCTACGTCAACCAACCCTACGGCACGCCGCTGGACCTGACCAAGAGCGAAGCCGAGTTGCTGACCGAGACCGAGCACATGGTGCGCGACGATCCGAGCTTCATGCCGTTGGCCGAGTGGCAGGCGAAGTTCCGCCAGCGCGGCCCGGGGCGCGCGTGATGAAGGCACACCTGATCGGTGGCGAGTGGGTCGGCAGCGCATCGGCCCGGCCGAACGTGAACCCTTCGGACACGCGCGACGTGATCGGTGATTACGCGCAGGCCGACGCGGCGCAGGCGCGGCTTGCCGTGGACGCGGCGAGCGCGGCCTTTGCAGGCTGGAGCCTCAGCACCCCTCAGCAGCGCTTCGATGTGCTCGACACAGCGGGCAGCGAGATCCTCGCGCGCAAGCAGGAACTCGGCGACCTGCTTGCTCGCGAGGAAGGCAAGACGCTGCCCGAGGCGATCGGCGAGGTCGCACGCGCCGGCCACATCTTCAAGTTCTTTGCCGGCGAGGCGCTGCGCATCGCGGGCGAATCGCTGGCATCGGTGCGGCCGGGTGTCTCGGTCGAGGTCACGCGCGAGCCGCTCGGCGTCGTCACCATCATCACGCCGTGGAACTTCCCCATCGCCATTCCCGCCTGGAAGATCGCGCCTGCGCTGGCATATGGCAACACCGTCGTCTTCAAGCCGGCCGAGCTGGTGCCCGGCTCGGCCTGGGCGCTGGCGGAGATCCTCTCGCGCAGCGGCCTGCCGCCGGGCGCATTCAACCTCGTGATGGGGCGCGGCTCGGCGCTCGGGCCTGCGTTGACCGAAGACGCGCGCGTGGCCGGCATCAGCTTCACCGGCTCGCAGGCCACCGGGCACAAGCTCGCGTTGTCGGCCGCGCCGCGCGGCGCGAAGCTGCAGCTCGAGATGGGCGGCAAGAACCCCCTCGTCGTGCTCGACGATGCCGACCTTGCGGTGGCAGCCAACTGCGCAGTGCAGGGTGCGTTCTACTCGACTGGCCAGCGCTGCACGGCATCGAGCCGGCTCATCGTGACCGAAGGCATCCACGACCGCTTCGTGCAAGCCGTGCTCGAGCGCCTGGCCGCGCTGAAGGTCGGCGATGCGCGCAGCGCCGGAACGGACATCGGCCCGGTTGTCGACGAGAGCCAGCTCGGCATCGATCTCGAATACATCCGCATCGCAAAGGAAGAGGGCGCACAGCTGGCTTTCGGCGGCGCCCCACTGGCGCGCGACGAACAGGGCCACCCCGGCCACTACCTCGTGCCTGCGCTCTTCACCGGCACGGACAACGGCATGCGCATCAGCCGCGAGGAAGTCTTCGGCCCGGTCGCCAACGTGATCCGCGTGCGTGGCTACGATGAAGCGCTGGCCGTCGCCAACGACACACCCTTCGGCCTGTCTGCCGGCATCTGCACCACGAGCCTGAAGCATGCGACGCACTTCAAGCGCCACGTTCAGGCCGGCATGGTGATGGTCAATGTGCCGACAGCGGGTGTCGACTATCACGTGCCCTTCGGCGGCCGCAAAGGGTCGAGCATGGGGCCGCGCGAGCAGGGTCGCTACGCGGCCGAGTTCTACACGACAGTCAAGACGGCCTACACCGCCGCCTGAGGAGATTGATGCAATGCCCCAACTGAGCGAGGACGCGTTCGACCAGGTTTTCCGTACTGCGCGCACCTACCCGCGGTTCACTGACCAGCCCGTGCCCGATGAAACACTGGAGCAGCTGTACGCGCTGCTCCGCTGGGGGCCAACGGCATTCAACTCCCAGCCGGCGCGCTTCATGTTCGTGCGCAGCCCGGCGGCGAAGGAAAGGCTGAAGGCCTGCGTGTCGCCGGGAAACGTCTCCAAGGTAACGAGCGCACCGGTGACCGCCATCGTCGCGCAGGACACGCGGTTCTACGAGCACCTGCCGCAGCAGTTCCCCACCCGCCCCGATGCGGGCGCGCCGTATGCAGGAAATCCAGCGCTGGCTCAGGCGACGGCGCTGCGCAACAGCAGCCTGCAGGGCGCGTACCTCATCGTCGCTGCGCGCATGCTGGGGCTGGACTGCGGACCGATGAGCGGCTTCGACCTTGCCGCCGTCGACGCAGCCTTCTTTCCCGACGGCCGCTGGCGATCGAACTTCCTCGTCAACCTGGGCCACGGCGACCCCGAGTCGCTGTTCCCGCGCGGGCCGCGGCTGCCATTCGCCGAAGCCGTTTCCATCCAATAGGAGCCCTATGCCATTCATCGACGTCAAGATCATCGAAGGTGTGCTCGATGACGCCCAGAAGCAGCGTCTCATCGCCGAGCTCGCCGAGGCCGTCGTCCGGGTCGGCGGTGAAGGCATGCGCCCCATGACGCGCTGCGCAATCCAGGAGATCCGCAGCGGACTGTGGGGCGTGGGCGGCAAGCCGCTCACCACCGAACAGGCACGCCCGAAGACCTGACCCAGAGCCGCTGCGACCTGGTGTCGCGAGGCTGCTTTGAGCTGTGGCAGGCCGCTGAAGGGAGCTCCGCCACGCCTCCGGTCCCGGACACTTCGCTCCAGTTGGCGATGTCTAGGCCGAAGCAGTCGATGACGGCTTCAGACTGGGTGCAGCCGGTCAGGACTCGCAGGCGAATGGCTGCGGGCGCCGATACCTGACTTTGGCCGGCTCAGCGGGCGGCTGCCTGCTGTACCTCCTTACTTGCCTTTCGATGCGGTGGAGCGGTCGGGCAAGCCGATCACTTGGCGACGGTCTGGCCAACGACTGCTCCCGCTCGCTGCGAACTGGTACTCCCGACCCATTGCGGGCCCTCACTAGAGACAACGGGGCGGCCTGAAGCAGACGTTCAACCTTCGGGGTCAATCACATCCGAGGGCAGTAGGTTGCGGACCGCGTCGGACCGGCGAGGTCGAGATCGTCACCGAGAGGGAAATCAGATTCGATACTGCCCAACAAGCGGCTACGCCTAGAGATCCAACGCCAAGCCGCGACTACAGCCAGGTGATCTCAGTGGGGCCTACGCAGGCGAGCAGCGGTGCATATCAACCAGGACAAGAGCACGACGACAAACAGGCGATTCGTGAGGCCGTAAGGCATGCCTTTGCGCAGCGTAAAGAACTGCAGCAAGAACGCGAGCACGACAGCGAGCGCCAAAGTCAGAGCGACAGGCCGAAACGATTGCAGGCTCGACTTCTTTCCAAAACCGAAGGAGAGCAACGGTATGGCTACCAGCATGCAGACAATGTTCACGAAGAAGCTGATCGTGTGAATGTTGCCCTCATGCGTATCGGGGAGGCCCGGCAAGTCCGTCCGGTAAGCCGCTGAAACAAGCAAGCCTACCGATGTGATCCCGAGCAATAACGCTCCCAGCTTGCGCGCGAGCGAACTGGGTTCAGTCAGAAGGAGTGCAAACATCAGCAGTGCCATCCCGACACTCCACGTGACGAAGACGGTTGCCATTACCCAACCGAATTCCCCGACGGCGTAGTCGCTGATCATGTGACTGGCCAATTGATAGTCGGCTCGGAGAACGTGCATCAGAAGCAGGCCAAGCAAGGCGAGGAAAAAACAAGCCAGCGCTCCTGTTGCCAGGGATATGGACGACGCGTTTGGGTGCTTCATGTGTTGAGGGTCGTGAACATCGGATCTCCTGAGCGAAGGCAACGGATGCGCCTCAAGGAGGGCCTCCTCATCTTACTAACGAAAAAAGTGCACTTCCCCTGCCACTCTTCGGCCATGGTTCATGGAGGAGCGCCGCGAAAGCATGGAACGCGCCAGAAAACGGCCCCCTCGCGATCGGCCGGGAGCGGGACGCAAGGGGCTGGCTTGCTCGAGCCGACGCTGAGCGTCTGGCGCCGCCTACGAGGCCAAAGAACCGCCAGAAAGCTGTCGCCCGCCAAAGTCTGCTCGTGGCCGGGACTTCCAGTTCACAGCCGCGCCAGACAGCTGACCTTGGCGGGCCGAGCGCCGATGCTTCGAAAATCAGCTTCTTGGCTCGGCCTCACACTGCCGGCCAGTTCCTGACACCAGCGACCGGCGGCTTGCTGGCATCTCATCGTGCCTGGCCCTCGTGCCCCGCCACGCGCTCAATGCCTTTGTGAGGCACCAGCCAGATCTATGCGGCGATTGAATCCGGATGCTTTGACAGTATGAGATTTATGCGAACTCCGTTGGTTGGGCAAGCCTAGCCGAGGAGCCTCACGACCCCGCAATGTCGGCCTCTGTAAGTTCACCGCCGGCCGCAGCGACGTACGGGCACGCACCTGGCCACCAAACATGATCAACACACTGTTCCAAAGAGTCGTGCTGTCTCGGCTGTGGCTGACGTTCATCGTCCTCGGCATGAGTTTCCTCGTGGGTGCACTGGGAACTTTGAACCTCGTCAGTTTGCTGTCGGCGAACCTACGGCTGTTGCGCGACTACGGCTTGATGGCAGTGATGGATGGCGCATTTCTGCAGTTGGTCGAGCTTCTCGCGCAAGGCTCGGTAAGCTGCATTGCCTATATCGTTTTCAAGACTTGCGAGCATCGGCTGTCGGAGTGGCTCGGTCGCGGCTCTTGAGTACCCGTGGTGCTTAGAGGCCGCGCCAGGAAGCACGGACGGCCAATGACGGCTCCCAGGCCTCGAAATCGACAGCCTGGATGTTGCACATGGGTCGGTACTGTGAGTTCGAGCTGTAGAGAAGCGGTCGCCGTCGCGACGCGGACCACCTCGCGAGAGGCCTACGGCCGCAGCACCTCGTACAGCGGCCATTCGAGCTACCTGCCGTCGCGTAGCCCAACGACTGCTTGGAGCCAGGTCAGCATGCATACGCCAGCGAGCGGCCAGCGTCAGCACACGCTGCACAGCAGTCAGTCGGCCCGTTGACGGCATCTATTCATTGCGAGGCAGGCGCGACGGCAATGTGGGGAATTTGGTGCATTGGCGCAGCGCCATGCGCTTGACTCCATCGGGGTCCCGGCCCATCGACAGCGGCAACCTTTGAAACCAAGTCCTGCCCGGTCGCCATTCGATTAAAACCCCCACGCAGGAAACTGCGGGCCTTCCACAACAAGGACCCGAATGAACTTCCTGGTCTAGGCCGGTGCGTGGATGAGGGTCAACGCGTCAACCACAGACCCACCGCCAGCAACGTCGCTTGAACGGCCATGGCGATATAGAGCGGCTTGCTGGAAGGCGTGGCGGCGTCCTGCAGCGTCTGGCCAATACGCTGCATGAGCAGTGAGCGCAACGCTGGATCAGGCGCTCCGGGTGCGGGCACAACGGCAGCCTCTGCAGTGCGGCCCTGCTGCCATTGCGCCATCAGGTCAGCCAGCGGCAGACGATTCACCGCGAAATTGACCATGCCGCGCACGGCCCGGCCTTGGCCCAACACGGGCGCCAATTGCTGGCTGATGGCATCGGCCGACAAGACCTCCGACACTTTTTCCAGCGCGCCTTTGGTCCGCGGCATGGCCTCGATGCGTGCGGCAATCACGTCCGTCAGGCGTTGCGACAGAGCTTCTCCATGGCCCATCACGACTTGCTGGACAGCCCGACTGCGGCCACGCGCCACGCCAAGCATCACGTAGATCGGCACAAAGGCCAGCAGCAGAATGCCGACCAGCAATGACGGTGAAAACAGCAAGGCAAGGATGACGCCAGCGCCGCCTGTGTGCGCCGCGGCGGGCATGCCGGGGCCGGACAGCCGACTCAGATAGAAGAAGAACACGCCGCCACCCAGCAGCAAAGCCAGCAAGCAACCCATTGCGACGGAACTGGCAAACGCCACACCCGCTTTGGCGCCAGTGCGCACCATGGATGGGGCAGCGGAAGGAGTTGATGGCATGCAAGGCCTCCTGAAACGAAGGCCGGATCATAGGTGGCGCTGCAGCTGCACCTCACCTTTTGAGCAGGCCTGGGCTGGAGGCACCGGACCTTAGACTCCCCGACCATGGATACCTGCGCCCCTTCATCTCCTGTTTTTCATGCATCACATTCGGAGCCTGGCCCATGGCATTGACATCTGCAGGCCAGGTTCTGCTTGCCAGCATGGTGGTTTTCCTTGGCGCCGCCGTCTGGCTGGGGCGGCGCGTGTCACAGCGCATACGGCCTGGGACGGGGGGCAGCGCGCTGTTGGTGGTCATCATCTTTGCGTTGATTGCCTTGTTCGTACCCTTCAGCTATTGGACTGGCCAAGCGCTTTACTCCCTTGCCACCAAACCCAGCTACAGCGCTACCGTGGTCGGGTACACCTCCGAATACCGCGACTATCAGGAGAAAGACTCCAGAGACCGCACCGTCACCCGCCAGCGCTTGATGCACACCGCTCAGGTGCGGTTCGCAGGGCCCGATGGTGAGCCGCTGGAGTTGCCCAGCTCGGTGGCATCGACCGAGGTCCCCCTCGAAGGGTCACAGTTGAGGGTGGTGTACGCCCCGGGGGACCGGGTGGCCGCAGAGCTCAGCGCCCGCAGTGTGGGCCTGTGGCTCGGGGCGAGCGTCATGCTGTTCATCCTCGGCTACTGTTTGTGGGCCACGGTCTGGTATGCACTGGGCCATCCGATGAAGGGTGTAGGAGCCTTCGGCATGACGTTCCTGTTCCGCTTTCTTTTGCCGGGCATCACGTTGCTGATGGCGCTGGCCTTGGGCTACTCGGCGTTGAAGTACTTCGTCTTTGGCAACCCGGACGACTATCCGCTTTGGGTGGCCTGTTTATGCACCTTGTTTACTTTGGCGCTGCTGCCTCTGCTGGTGATGCTGTTCACACCGAATAAAACTCGCCCACGGGCTGGCCGTTCTTCAGCGCAGCGGTGAAGGCCGGCATGCGGTCGATCGGCAGGTGCGCTTGGGCCACGCCGACCAGGCCGTTCATGGTCATCCATCCAGGGGAAGTGCGCGCAGCTCTTGCAGGCACCGCAGGACGACGTTGACGAGGCCGGCCTGCGCGGCCACCATAAGGCATCGTCGCCCACGCCCAACCAGGCACATTTGTTGGACAAGCCTGGCCCGTTCTGGAGTGGGTGGTCAAGGGTGACGTTCTGAGCTTTCAAGGGGCATGTCATGGCTGAGAGCGACAAGGTGTTCACGGGCTCGATCCCGAAGTTCTACGACACGCTGATGGTCCCCCTGATTTTCGAGGCCTATGCCGCGGACATGGCGGAGCTTGTCGCTGCCTCTTCGCCTGGCTCGGTGCTTGAAACGGCGGCCGGCAGTGGTGTTGTGACGCGCGCGCTTGCGCCAAAACTCAGCGCCGCCGCGCGCTACGTGGTGACCGATCTCAACCAGCCCATGCTCGACTATGCCGCCACCCGGCAGGGGCCCGATCACCGCATCGAATGGCGCCAGGCGGACGCGCTCAACCTGCCGTTCGAAGATGCTTCGTTCGACGTCGTTTGCTGCCAGTTTGGCGCGATGTTTTTCCCCAACCGGGTCGCAGGCTACGCCGAGGCGCGTCGCGTGCTGAGGCCGGGCGGTCGCTTTGTCTTCAGTGTGTGGGACCGCATCGAAGAGAACGCCTTTGCCGACGACGTCACCAACGCCGTCGCTGCGGTGTTTCCGCACGACCCTCCGCGGTTCCTCGCCCGCACGCCGCACGGCTATCACGACATCGCACTGATCCGCGATGAATTGATCCGCGCAGGGTTTGCCAGCATCGAGATCGAGACGCGCGAGAAGGTGAGTCGCGCACCCTCGGCACGCGACGCCGCCACCGCCTATTGCCAGGGAACGCCGCTGCGCAACGAAATCGAGATTCGCGACACCAGCTTGCTTCAGCTCGCGACAGACCGCGCGACGGAGGCGATCACCAGCCGCCATGGCGAAGGCCCGGTGGCCGGCAAAATTCAAGCGCATGTGATCGTGGCGGCGGGATAGCGGAGCCCCGCCGCGAGGCTGTTGCAAGCTCGACCGGCACCTGCGATGAGCGCCGGCCGAATTCGAAGGCGGCGTTCTTTCTGTGCTCAGCATGTCGATTCGGGCCGGTGTCGTTCGTCGTACTGGTGGAGGACAAACTTATGCCCAAGATCATCGTGAATGCATTTTTAACCCTGGACGGCGTCATGCAGGCTCCAGGCGGCCCCGACGAGGACCGCGAGAGTGGCTTCTTGCATGGAGGCTGGCAGGCCCCGTATGTCGACGACGTCATGGGGCGGCTGGTCACCGAGGGGTTCGCGGACGCCGACAGTTTCCTGCTCGGGCGCAAGACCTACGACATCTTCGCCAACTACTGGCCCAAGATCACCGACCCGAATAACGCCATAGCGACCGCGCTCAACTCGCGGCCAAAGTACGTGGTGTCGCGCAGCCTGGAACGTGTCACCTGGAACAACTCCAGCCTGATCCAGGGCGACGTGGTCGCCGAACTCCGCAAGCTGCGGGAGCAGCCCGGCCGGACCCTGCAGACCTGGGGCAGCACCGATTTGCTGCAGACGCTGCTTCAGTGCGACCTGATCGACGAGTACCGGCTGTTCATCTTCCCGGTGGTGCTTGGCTCCGGCAAGCGGCTCTTTGGCAGTGGCACGATACCGCTGGCGCTCAAGCAGGTGGAGGCTGTCACGAGCGGCAAGGGTGCGACCTACCATCGCTTCGAGCGCAGCGGAAAGCCGGAGTACGGGCAGATGGGGGCTTGAGAATCGCCCGAGAACTCCCAACACGCGTGATCAAACTGGGATCTGACGAACAAGCCATCCGTGAGGTGATTTTTGCTGCGTGAGATTTGCGTGACGCCTGCCTACGGTGTGGGGCGCTCCAAACCACATCATGCGTCCGGGTGCAAGGGTTGCTCGAGTTCGCGCAGCTTCCGGTAGAGCGTGTTGCGGCTGATGCCCAGGCGCCGCGCCGCTTCGGACATGTTGCCGTTGCTCGTGCGCACCGCTTCCAGCACACAGCGGCCGGCTTGGAGGCGCAAGTCGGTGTTGCTGTCGTGGACGATGCGCTGCGCCGGTTGGATCACCAACTCCTCAGCCACGTCGTCGGGCAGGTGGGCCCATTCGATCAGGCTCTCGTCGTCGCCCACCAGCGCGCAGGCGGTGCGCAGCACGTTGCAGAGCTGGCGCAGGTTGCCGGGCCATCGAAAGCTCGCGAACGCAGTCGCGATGTCGGGGGCGAGTTGCATCTCGCGCCCGGGTGCCAGCTCGCGCAGCATCGAGGCCACGAGCGCGCTCAAGTCGCTGCGCTCGCGCAGCGGCGGCAGCGGCAGCGCCAGGCCGTTGATGCGGTAGAACAGGTCTTCGCGGAAGCGCTGGGCGTCGACTTCCTCGCGCAGCCGCCGGTGGGTGGCGCAGATCAGCTGGAAGTCGACCGCCACCGGCTTGCCGCCGCCCAGCGGCGTGACCTGGCGCTCCTGCAGCACGCGCAACAGCCGCGCCTGCATGGCCAGCGGCATGTCGCCGATCTCGTCGAGGAAGAGCGTGCCGCCATGCGCTTCGCGGATGCGCCCCGGCGCGCCGTCGCGGCCGGCGCCGGTGAAGGCGCCGGGGCGGTAGCCGAACAGTTCGGCCTCGATCAGCGTCTCAGGCAGCGCCGCGCAGTTGACGGCGATGAAGGGCCGCTCGCGCCGCGGGCCGCTGGCGTGGCAGGCACGCGCGAACAACTCCTTGCCTACACCCGACTCGCCCTGCAGCAGCAGCGCGATGGGTTTGTCGATGACGCGCCGCGCGCGGCCGATCACGGCCTGCATGGCGCCGTCACCAGTGTCCAGCGCTGCCAGCGCGTCGCATGTCGTCGGCTTGGCGCGCACCGAGGCGCTTGCCATGCTGCTGGCGCAGACATAGGCCCGACCGGTGTCCAGGCGGGCCCAGAGTGCGCTGCCATCGTTGCGGTGCACGGCAGTCGGCAGCCGGGCGGAGCGGCCACTGTTCAGCAGCGCATTCAGCCCCACCGACAGGACGTGATCGAGCGTGAGCGTGCCGATGGCCGTGCGCGGCAGGCCGAGCATGCCCAGCGCCACCGAGTTGGCACCGATGATCCAGCCGTCTTCCGACAAGGCCAGCAGACCTTCGGTGACGGTGCCGATGCCTTCGGGCCGCGCGTGCAGGCGCAAGCGTATGGCTGCGCCGTGCTGCGCTTCGAAGAGCTGGTGCTCGATCATGCAGGCCGCAGAGCGGACCAGGCTCAAGGTGTGGGGGTGGTAGCCGCGGTGGTCGCCCGAGATGTCGAGCACACCGAGCAACTGGCCCGCCGGGTCGGCAATCGGTGCGGCGGCGCAGGTCAGGAAGGCGTTGCGTTGCAGGTAGTGCTCGGCGCCGTGCACGACGACGGCGGTACCGGCGGCCAGTGCGGTACCGATGGCATTGGTGCCGCGCCATTGTTCGTGCCAGATGGCGCCGGGCCGCAACGCGACGCGGGCAGCCTTGTCGGCAAACCCGGCGTCGCCCAGCGCGTGCAGCAGCATGCCCTGCGGGTCGGCCAGGATGACCATGCTGTCGCTGTCGCTGATCTGCGCGCACAGAAATTCCATCACCGGCCGTGCATGCGACACCAGGGTGTGCCGGTGGTCCAGCGCGCGTGCCAGTTGCGCGCCAGACGCATGCGGTGCACCCGGTGCGCGGCCGTCGGGGGCGAGGCCGAACTCGCGGCTGCGCCGCCAACTGGCCTGCAGGCCGGGGTCGATCAGCCCACCGTCCAGGTCGCCCGCTTCGAGCAGCTGGCGGCGGGCTTCGCGCAGCCGCGCGGAAGGCAGGCGTGCGGCGAGGGCGCTTGCGGTCATTGACTTGTCTCCTTCGGCCTTGTTCAGGCTCTGTGGAATCCTGTTTCCGTTCACATGCGGCAACCGTGTCACGGTAGCAGCAACGCTGCGCGCGGCAAGCGGTTCAACCTTATCCGAACCCTGCACTGTCCCGATTCAGGACAGTGCTGTACCTCGCTGCGCGATCGGCACAGTGTCGCGGGCTGGCCTGACGCATTTCTTGCGCCAGATCAAGTCCGTTCCCGTTGAAGCGCCCATGGCACGCTCGATGCGATGCAGTATCAAAGAACCGCACGGCATCCGGTTCGAGCGGACCCATCGACACCCCCAAGGAGACACTGACATGCTCTACGCCAGCCCCAACACCCCCAACGCCAAACTCGCCTTCAAGCCCGAGTACGACAACTTCATCAACGGCCGCTTCGTGAAGCCGGTGAAGGGCCAGTACTTCGACGTCATCACGCCGATCAGCGGCAAGGTTTACACGCGCGCTGCCCGCTCCACCGCGGAAGACATCGAGCTCGCACTCGATGCGGCCCACGCTGCGAAAACGAAATGGGGTGCCACCAACGCCGCCGAGCGCGCCAACGTGCTGCTGAAGATTGCCGACCGCATCGAGCAGAACCTGGAGCTGCTGGCCTACGCCGAAACGGTGGACAACGGCAAGCCGATCCGCGAAACGCTGAATGCCGACATTCCGCTGGCCGCCGACCACTTCCGCTACTTCGCCGGCTGCCTGCGCGCGCAGGAAGGCGCATTGAGCCAGATCGACGACAACACCGTGGCCTACCACTTCCACGAGCCGCTCGGCGTGGTCGGTCAGATCATCCCGTGGAACTTCCCGATCCTGATGGCGGCGTGGAAGATCGCGCCGGCGCTGGGTGCCGGCAACTGCGTGGTGTTGAAGCCTGCAGAGTCGACGCCGGTGAGCATTCTCGTGCTGGCCGAACTGATTGCCGACCTGCTGCCGCCGGGCGTGCTGAACATCGTCAACGGCTACGGCAAGGAAGCCGGCATGCCGCTGGCCACCAGCAAGCGCATCGCCAAGATCGCCTTCACCGGCTCCACCGTCACCGGCCGCGTCATCGCGCAGGCCGCGGCGAGCAACCTGATCCCGGCCACGCTGGAGCTTGGCGGCAAGAGCCCGAACGTCTTCTTCGACGACGTGATGGCGCAAGACGACGCCTTCCTCGACAAGGCCATCGAAGGCTTGGTGCTGTTCGCGTTCAACCAGGGCGAGGTGTGCACCTGCCCGAGCCGCGCGCTGATCCAGGAGTCGATCTACGACAAGTTCATCGAACGCGCCCTCAAGCGCGTGGCGGCCATCAAGCAAGGCAGCCCGCTGGACACCGACACGATGATGGGTGCGCAGGCCTCGGCGATGCAGATGGACAAGATCATGTCGTACCTCGAAGTCGGCAAGCAGGAGGGTGCCAAGGTGCTGATCGGTGGCGGGCGCAACCAGCTCGGCGGCGAGCTGGCCGGTGGTTACTACATCCAGCCCACGCTCTTCAAGGGCGACAACAGCATGCGCGTGTTCCGCGAAGAAATCTTCGGCCCGGTGTTGGCCGTGGCCACCTTCAAGGACGAAGCCGAAGCGCTGGCGATTGCGAACGACACGCCTTATGGTCTGGGCGCCGGCGTCTGGACGCGTGATGGCAGCCGCGCCTACCGCATGGGCCGCGCCATCCAGGCGGGCCGTGTGTGGACCAACTGCTATCACGCTTACCCGGCGCATGCGGCCTTTGGCGGCTACAAGGAATCGGGCATCGGCCGTGAAACGCACAAGGCGATGCTCGACCACTACCAGCAGACGAAGAACCTGCTGGTGAGCTATTCGCCGAACGCGTTGGGCTTCTTCTGAGCGAAGCAGGCCCCGTGTTGCGCCTGGCGCGCTGAGCTGAGCGGCGAAGCCCCCGAGCAGAGGGGCCGCCGCTTGCACTCGAGATCACCCCAACCCATTTGAGACAAAAAATGATCCACAGATTAATCCGTGCTTCTTGTAAGTTAGCCTTGGCCCTCGTGATTGGTGGCGGCCTCGGCCCAGCCCAGGCGCAAGACGCCAAGGCCAAAGATGTCGAGGCGGCCGGCTGGGCCATGTACGGCCGCGGCTACGACAACACCCGCTTTTCCCCGCTGAAGCAGCTCACCGCGGCCAACGTCGGCAAGCTCAAGCTCGCGTTCTCGTTCCAGCTCGGTTCCTTGCGCTCCAACGAGTCGTCGCCGATCGTGGTCGGCGACACGATGTACGTCAGCACCTCGTGGGGCCCGAAGTTCGTCTACGCGCTGGACGCCCGCACCGGCGCGACCAAGTGGACCTACCAGCCCGACGTGCCCGACGACACGCTGCAGTACGCCTGCTGCGACGTGAACAACCGCGGTGTGACCTACGCCGAGGGCAAGATCTTCGTCGGCCGCCTCGATGGCAAGCTCTCCGCCGTGGAGGCCGCCACCGGCAAGGAGCTGTGGACCACGACCGTCGTCGACTACAAGCAGGGCTCGGTGATCACCTCGCCGCCGCTGGTGGTTCGCAACATGGTGATCACCGGCTTCGGCGGCGGCGAATACGGCGCGCGCGGCAGCCTGCAGGCCTACGACATCAACACCGGCAAGGAACTGTGGAAGACCTGGACCGTGCCCGGCCCCGGTGAAGCCGGCAACGACACCTGGAAGGGCGACAGCTGGCAGCACGGCGGCGCGGTGCCCTGGCTGATCGGCAGCTACGACGCCAAGACCGACACGGTGTTCTGGGGCACCTCCAACCCCGGCCCCTGGAACACCGTGGTGCGCAGCACCGGCGACGGCAACTACGGCAAGCTGACGAACCTCTACTCGGCCAGTACCGTGGCCTTCGATGCCGCCACCGGCAAGATCAAGTGGCATGTGCAGGCCACGCCCGCCGATGCCTGGGACTACGACGGCGTCAACGAGCTGGTGCTCGCCGACCTCACCCTCGCCGGCGTGAAGACGCCGGTCTACATGAAGGCCGACCGCAACGGCTTCTTCTATGTCGTCAACCGCGAAACCGGCAAGATCATCTCGGCCGAGAAATACGTGCCGACGACCTGGGCCTCGAAGATCGACGTGGCCACTGGCAAGCCCACCGAAGACCCGGACAAGCGGCCCGGCCCCAACCACCCGGCCAAGGGCGTGTGCCCGAACCTGATCGGCGGCAAGAACTGGCAGCCGATGTCGTTCAACCCGCAGACGGGGCTGGTCTACATCCCGAGCAACAACGTCTGCATGGACTGGTCGGTTTCCGAGGTCAACTACCGCAAGGGCGTGTTCTACCTCGGCGCCGACTTCCCGACCCTGCCAGGCCCGGGCGGCTACATGGGCGAGCTGCTGGCTTGGGACCCTGTCGCGCAGAAGAAGGTGTGGGGCGTCAAGACCGACCTGCCCTTCAACGGCGGCACGCTGACGACCGCCGGTGACCTCACCTTCTGGGGCGACCTGCACGGCATCTTCCATGCCTTTGACGCCAAGAGCGGCAAGGAGTTGTGGAAGGTCCCGTTGGGCTCAGGCATCGGCGCCGGGCCGATCAGCTACTCGGTGGACGGCAAGCAATACGTCGCGGTGGTGGTGGGGCGCACCGCGTCGATCCCGGCCTTCCTGGGTGACGTGGGCAAGAAGATGACGCAGGCCACCCCTGAAGGCGGCGCGCTCTTCGTCTTCTCGGAGTGAGCCATGCGAGCCCTCCAATTCATCGGCTCGGCGATGGCCCTTGTCTGTGGGGCCGCGGCTTCCCAAGCCGCGGTGCCTGCCCTGCGGCTGTGTGCCGACCCCGCGAATCTGCCCTTCAGCAGCAACGCGGCCGAGGCCATCCAAAGCGGCGCGCCCGGCATCTATGTCGAAATCGGCCAGGCGGTGGCGCAGGCGCTGGGCCGCCCGCTGGAAACGGTGTGGTCACTCAGTTATTTCGGCAAGCGCAATCTGCGCGCGACGCTGTTGGCAGGCCAGTGCGACCTGGCCGTCGGCCTGCCCGCAGTCCAGGACTTCATGGGTCCGCGCCTGATCTTCACGCGTCCCATCCTGAATCTCGGCTATGCCTTGGTGGTCGCCAAGGACCGGGCTGACAGCCGCCTCGACGATCTCAAGGGTCAGCGGGTGGCCGTGCAGTTCGGCTCGCCGCCGCAAAGCCTGCTCGCCGCACGCGCCGACATCACCTCGGTCACGGCCATGGACCCGGAAGAGGCCATGCGCCGGCTGGCGGCGGGCGAGGCGGACGCCGCGTTCATCTGGGGCGCGAGCGCGAGCTACATCAACCACACTGCGCTTCAAGACCGATTCAAGGTGATTCCGGTCGACGCGCCGCAGATGCAGTTTCCGGCGGCCATCGGCCTATCGAGCAAGCACGCCGCGTTGCGCGATGAAATCGACGCGGTGCTCGGTGGCCTCGCGCCGCGCATTCAGGAGATTGGCGCCAAGTATTCGCTGGCCTTGGGCCCGGCGGTCACCTTCACCGACGCCGGGCCGATCTGGATCGCCGCTGCCGAGCAAGCCATGGTGCCGGCCCAGGCCGAAGCCGGCAAGGCCGATGCGGCCAAGGGCAGGGAGGTCTTCAACGGCACGTGTGCCCACTGCCACGGCCCGAATGCCGTGGTCGAAGACCGCAAGATCAACCTGAGGCGCCTGCAAGCCAAGTACGGCGAGCAGATGGAGGAGACCTACCTCGCCACGGTGACCAGCGGCCGCCCGAGCAAGGGCATGCCGGCCTGGAAGGACGTGTTCACGCACCAGGACTTCGCCGACATCCTGTCCTACCTGAAGACGGTGCAAGAGAAGTGATCGATTTGCTGCCGCGCGTGGCGAAGCGCCGGCAGGGCCACCCGGTCAGTTGAGCGGCGGCATCAGCACTTCGCCGTTGTCGCCCCAATCGACGTGGGTGATGCCTGGCTCCAGCGCTTCAAGCCGTCGACGCTCGGCTTCACTGGTCGACAGGTCGCCGCGTTGCACCCGCATGGCATCTGCAAGTTGGTGCTGCTCTCGTTGCGCGTGGGCATGGTTCAGCGCCGCCTCCACGCTCTCAACGAGTTCCGAGTCGTTCCACGGCTTCAGGATGTAGCGAAACACGCGCGCGTCGTTGACGGCGCGCATCAGCGTCGAGACATCGGCTGAACCACTGACGATCATCGGGACGGCTTGGGGCTGAACGCGATGCACGTCGCCCAGGAAAGCAACGCCGTCCTGCACGGGCATTCGGAAATCTGAAATGACGACGTCGAACGCGTGCTCCTTGACCCGCAGCAGCGCCAATCGCGTGTCTGAGAACAGTTCGAAGCGAGCCCGGTCGCGCAGGTGCAGCCGCAAGACACGCTGCAATGCGGCGAGCACGCTCGGCTCGTCGTCTACCAAGAGAATCGAGGGCTTCATCAGGTTTTCCGGGTGTTGCGTACACGCAGCTCGATGCGTGTGCCTTCGCGTTGCTCGTACAAACGAATACGGTGAATGGTGTCGGCCGTCAGCACATGGTCGGTGGCCAGCAGCACCGCGCCTTCGCGAGAGACCAAGTCGCCGGCAAGCACCATACCGGGCTGCAGCTGGTCCGTTCCCAGAATCAGGGGAGGTACCGGCTTGGGCGCGCTGACCTGGGTGATGTGCAGAAAGACGTCCAGCACTTCCGGATCGAACTGCGACCCCCGGCCATGCATCATCAGCGTGCGCACGTCCGATGCCTTGAGCCCTTTGACGCCGATGTTGCCGCTCAGCAGATCGTCGTACGCATCGACGATGGTCAGGATGCGTGCACCCAGCGGAATGTCTTGGCCGCTGCGGCCGTCGGGGAACCCCCCGCCGTCGAAACGCTCGTGGTGCGCTCGAATCAGCGCCGCAACGGGTTGCATGTCGTCAAGCGCCATCAATGACTGTTCACCCAGAACCGGGTGTTTTCGGTACAGCAATTGCTCTTCGGCCGTCAGCTTCGGCACGGGTTTGGCGAGAACTTCATCCGACAAACCGATCAGCCCGATGTCGTGCAGGAGCGCGGCAACGAACACGACTTGCATCTCCTCGCTGCCGCAGCCCATCGCCTTGGCCAGGCTTCGCGCGAGATCGGCCATGCGGCGGCCGTGCCCGACCAGTTGGCTGCTGCGCAGCTCAATCAGGTTGGCAAACACCCTGATCGACGTCATGTAGTTGCGCTTCAGCTTGTCGTGAGCCCGGCTGACCTCGGCCGTGCGGTCTTCGACGCGGCGTTCGAGCTGGGCATTGAAGTCACGCAGCTCTTCGTTTTGCGACTGCGTCAGGGCTTCGAGCCGGGCCTTCTCGCGTTCGAGTGCCAGTCGCTCCAGTGCCTGGGCCACGGTCACCTGAAGCTCGCCGTCGTCCCAGGGCTTGTTGACGTAGCGGTAGATCTGGCCTTCGTTGATGGCCGCGATCGTCGAGGTGACGTCGGCATAGCCGGTCAGCAGGATGCGCATCGTGCGCGGCCAGCGCTCGCGTATCTTCCCAAGCAACTGTGCGCCGCTCATGCCGGGCATGCGCATGTCCGAGATGACCAGGTCCGCGGGGTCGCTTTCCATCAGCTCGAGCGCTTGTGCCCCGTCAGGGGCCGTCAGGACGCGGTAGCTCGGGTTGCGCAGCGCACGCTTGAGCGACGAAAGAATGTTCGGCTCGTCATCGACGCACAGAATCGTCCACGGCCTTGCCGCCGCTTCGGGCGGCGGGGTGCTCGTTTCTGCGTCCAGCATGGAAACTTCATCCATCTCGCGTTGGCCGCGCTTACGCGGGCGCCCCCACGCTGCGCTTCATCGGGACGGTGACGCGGAAGGTGGTGCCATGGCCGACCTCGCTCGCCACCTCGATGCGGCCACCGTGCTTCTTCACGATCCCATAAGACAGCGACAAGCCCAGACCCGTGCCCTTGCCGATCGCCTTGGTCGTGAAGAAGGGATCGAAAATGCGCTTGAGGTTTTCGGCCGGAATGCCGCAGCCGTTGTCGGCAACTTCGACCCAGACATCGCTGCCTTCGACACCGGTGCGGATGGTGATGGTGCCGCGTTCGGTGTTGACCGCGTGAGCCGCGTTGACCAGGAGATTCATGAACACCTGGTTCAGTTCGGAGGGCAGGCACTCCACGTCGGGCAAGGAGCCGTACTCCTTGACGACGTCGGCCTTGTACTTGATCTCGTTGTTGACGATGTTGAGCGTTGAATCGATGCCGGTGTGCAGGTTCACCCACTCCCATTCCTGGCGCGCGTCCACGCGGGAAAAGTCTTTCAGATCCTGCACGATCTTTCGTACGCGCTGAATGCCGTCTTTGGATTCGGTCATCAGCGATGGAATGTCTTCCTTCAAGTAGTCGAGCTCGATGTCTTCTCGCATTCTTTTGAGGCGCTCGGCGGCTGGCGTGCCGACAAGCCCTGCTTCGGCCTCTTCGTACGCCGCGAGCATGTCGAACAACTGCGCGAGGTACTTCTCGAGGGTTCCGAAATTGGAAAAGATGAAACCGATCGGGTTGTTGATTTCATGCGCCACGCCGGCGGCCAATTGACCGATGGACGCCAGCTTCTCCGACTGAACCAGCTTGTCCTGTGCATCCGACAGCTTGCGGTTGAGTTCGGTCAGCTCCTCGTTGGTCTGCAAGAGTGCCTGCACTTGAGCCGCGCTGAGTTCGCTGGGCATCGGCGCGTCTGCTCGACAAGGCGCGGTGGTGACGACGGGCATGTCCATGGTGATTGAACTCGGTGTTGTTTCAGACGGTCAGCGATTCGCAGACCTGGCGGGCTTGGGTCTCGGTGCGCGTCAAGGTGTCTTCGATCTGGGATGCCGACAGCCCCAGGCGCTGCCAGGCCTCCAGGCTCAGCGGCGGCACCATGTCTTCGGGCAGGGCAGAGAGGTCCAGCGCGTGCGTGATGTTGTCGGCCACGTGGATCAGATCGACGAGCGAGGCCCGCGGCTGTGTTGGCACGGCGTGATGTCGCTGGATGGCGTCGGCAATCTCGGGGGCGAAATGCCAGTGCTTGGCAATCAGCCCACCGACCACGGTGTGGTCGGTCCCGAGCATCAGTTGTTCGGCCTCCAGCGTGAGCACGTCATAGCGGGCGGCCCAGGCCAGCGTCTGCCCCATTTCGAGCGGGAAATGCGTTGCCAGGGCGAGGCGGCCCACGTCGTGGAGCAGCCCGGCCGTGAAGGCGGCTTCGGCATCGAGATGAGTTGCTTGTGCCAATGACTGGGCGCAAAGGGCGGTGGCAATGGCGTGGCGCCAGAAGGCGTCGAAGTCGAAGCCGCTGCAGGCCGTGCGATCGAAGCTCGAGATCACCATCGCGGTGGTTGCCACCGTGGCGACCGTGCGCAGGCCGAGGATGTTGATCGCATCCCGGATCGACGCGACCCGACCGGTAACACCGTAGAACGACGAGTTGGCCAGGCGCAGCGTCTTGGCGGTCAGGGCCTGGTCGTGCGAGATCGTGCTGGCGAGTTCGTCCACGGCGACGTCTTCGCGTTTCAAGGCTGCACGAAGTTCCATCACGGCCTGCGGAAGCGCCGGCAGGCTGCGCACCTTGGCGTGCACCGTGTCGGGTTGAAGGGCGAGGCTGGTCATCACCGGGCTTTCTGGCGGTACTGCTGGATCACATGAAACAGCGGGTGGATTCGCCCTTCCTTCAGCGAGACCCTGAACAAATAGGCCAGACGACGATGCGCCTCATCACCTGGCTTGGCTTCGGCCCCGTTCCCGGCTTCGCCCTGAGCCGACTGCGGGGCAACAAAGGAAGGTTTGCTCTCCATGTTCAGCGAGGCTCCATGTCAAGTTCGGGGGTGATGACCAGCAGCTTGCCACGCGCGGAAGAACCCTCTTTCATAGTGCGGCATACAGCCTGGTAGCGGCGCCCGCCGATGCTGAGCCGGCGATACAGGCCGTCGTCCATTTGCAAGGTTTCGCGCAGTTCGCTCGGCAAGGCGTCATCGGCATCGCAGCCGATCAAGGCCCCGGCGTCGGGCAGCAGCGCCTGGGCGTCAAGGTTGATGAAGGCAATCATGCCGTCGCAGTCCACGCCGATGATGGGGGTCGGCACGTTCTCCAGCACATCGCGGGCGTTTGCTGCGCGGCTTTCTTCCAGGCTCGTCTGCTCGCGCTGCTTGGCCAGCAGGCCTTCGAGGCGCTGGTTGACGAGGGCCAGTTCGTTGTTTGCACTGTGCACTTCGCGGGCCAGGCGGCGGTTCTCATCGGCCATGTCCTTCTGGCGAAACGCCTCTTGTACATGGCTGCGCAGGCGCTCGTCATCCCACGGTTTGGTGAGGAACTTGTAAATGGCGCCTTCGTTGACGGCATCGGTGATCGACTGCAGTTCGGTGTAGCCGGAGAGCACCATGCGCACGGTATCCGGGTAGAGCTCCTTGGCGCGCCGAAGGAACTCGACCCCGGTCATGCCAGGCATGCGCTGGTCAGAGACGATGACATCCACGTTGACTTCCGCCAGCCGCTGCAGGCCCTCGGCGCCGCTGTTGGCGGTGACGATGTGGTACCCGTCGCGGCGGAACAGGCGGCGCAGGGAGGAGACGATGTTCTCCTCGTCGTCTACCAGCAGGAGCGTGCGCTTGCGCTGCTCCCGCGTTAAAAAGCGCTCGGGCAAACGGCGGTTTTCGCGCAGCATTTGCTCCAGCTCGTCGGCAGGCACGGGCTTGCTGAAAAAGTAGCCCTGAATGAAGTCGCAGCCGTTGGCGATCAGCAGATTCAGCTGACCCTCCGTTTCGACGCCTTCGGCCAACACTTTCATCTGCAGGCTGTGCGCCATGGTCAGCACCGCGCGGGTGATCGACACGTCTTCGGGGGCGGCCGTCACGTCGTGCACGAAGGAGCGGTCGACTTTGACCACATCGATCGGCAGAGTCCGCAACACGCTGAGATTGGAGTAGCCGGTGCCGAAGTCGTCGAGCGCGATCTCGACGCCAATGGCCTTCAGCTCGCACAGCGTGCGCGCCGCATGCTCGACGTCGGTGGTCAGCATGCTTTCGGTCACTTCGACGCCCAGGTGGGCCGGGTTGGCGCCCGTCTCCAACAGAATGGCATGCAGCCGCTTGGCGATGTCGGCCTGCTGAAGTTGCAGCGGCGACAGGTTCACATGCACACGCACCATCGGCAAGCCTGCGCGGCCCCAGGCCACCGCCTGCGTGCACGCCGTCCTCATGACCCATTCGCCGATCGGCATGATGAGGCCGGTCTGCTCGGCAACCGGAATGAACTCGCCCGGCGACACGCTTCCGAGCTCCAGCGAGTTCCAGCGGACAAGGGCCTCGACACCTATGAGCCGGCCATCGGAAAGATCCACTTGCGGCTGGTAGTGCAGGGTCAGTTCATTGCGCTCGATGGCACGCCGCAGCGCAGACTCCAGCGTCATGCGACGCACGGCATGCACGTTGGTCTGCGGCGTGAAGAAGGCAATCTTGCTGACGCTGCTGTCGTTGGGCAGGCGCGCCGTCTGCGCGCATTCGAGCAGGCGCTGGGCAACGGCTGCGTCGGTCGGGTAGTTGGCGACCCCGACCGAGCAGGAGAGATACACCTCGGTCTGACCCACGTGCTCGGGCTCGCGAAGATTGTCCAGAATCGCATGGACTCTCTGGAGCACCGCGGTTTGATCGTCGCCGATCGCCGGGTCGAGAAGCACGGAGAACTCGCCGCCGCCCAGGTGGGCCAGGGTGTCCTCGGATTTGCAGAGAGACGACAACCGGGCGGCCACGGCCATCGCCAGCGTGTCGCCGGCGCCAAAACCCATGGTCTCTTCGATTTGATCGATTTGCGGGACGTTCAGCGACAAAAGAGAAAACCGGCGCTCATCCCACTGGGCCGCGTGAGCGGCGGCGTCCACGCGGTCCAACAGCAACGCGCGATTCGGCAAGCCTGTCAGCTCGTCATAGTTGGCCAGCTCCTGGACGCGGCGCTCTGCTTCGCGCTGCGCCGTGATGTCTTGCAGGATGATCACGCCGCGCAGGGATTGGCCGTCGGTCCCGACGTCGACCACGCCGCGGTGCAGCACGACAAGCAGGCTACCGTCCGTGCGCAGGATGCGGTGTTGGAATTCGAATGGATCGCCGGGCGCTGCACCACGCCAGATCGACAGGACGAACTTGCGTTCGTCGCGGGGAATCCAGCGCAAGGCCGCGGCGATCGATAGCGTTCCCGTGCCATGCGTTTCACCCAGCAGGGCGTATGCCCCTGGTGACAGTGTGGCGCGGCCGCGCGTAGGGTCGATCTCGACCGAGCCGCTGCGACACAGCAGCTCCGTTTGGGCCAGCATGCGGGCCCGCCATTCAGACAACTGCACGGTCCGCTTGATTTCGCTGACGTCGCTGAGCGTCACCAGGTCTGCAGGCTGGCCGTCGAAGAAGATGGAACGGCCGAATACACGCGCGTCGAACACGCTGCCGTCGGCCCGCCGACAGCGAATGTCGTAGGCAACGCCGGGCACACCGGCCATGCGTTGTCGAACATGTTCGGCCACCCGTGCCACGTCTTCCGGGTGCACGATGGCGACTCCCTGCATGCCACTGAGAAGCTGGGTTTCGCTGTAGCCCAGCAATTCGACCAGCTTGGGGTTGACGTAACAAAAACAGCCATCGCGGAGGACGAAGACACCCACCTGGGCCTGCTCAAGGATGTCCCGGTAGACGTGGGCGGCCGGTTCGGTGCCGGCGCGCATCTCCATGAGACCCGTTGGCTGCGTGGGTTCTGCGATGACGGCTTGGCTTGACACGATGACTTGGCTCCGATCGCCTGAGAGCGAGAGGGGTCTTGACGATGCCGACTGAGAGTCAGCCGGGCAGTTGGATATCGGCTCGTGGTGCTTGCGCTTGAGCTTGAACTCGAGCCCACGCTACGTCAACTTCGTCGCGGCCTGTTGGACGTGGGCGGCATCACGGCCGGGGCGGCCAGCGAGACTCGGCGCCTTCCCAGGCGCGAAGCCTCTGTATTTGCGGCCGTGTCATCTTTTCACCTACACGCGGCGCAGCGCTCGCCTGCTAGCGGCCCGCTGGTGCGGCACCACACAATGACACCATGCTGAACGTGGGTTCGGCTGGTGATTTCTCGCCGAGCCATTGTCCGGCTCAGACCCTGGGCCATTCCAAACACCGCTGCGCTGACAACCTAAAGATCAACCTCATGAACAAGCTCAAAGTTTCCACCCAGCTGTCGCTCGGCTTTGGAATCCTGCTGGTGCTGATCCTGGCGATGGGCGCAGTCTCTCTGGTGAAGGTTCGCAGCATCCACCAATCGTTCCAGCTGGTGGTCGATGACCGCGTGCCGAAGATCGCCGAGATCAATGGCGTCAAGAGCGATATCAATGTGATCGCTCTGTCAATGCGCAACATGGTCATCCTGACCGACCCGGCGGAGACCAAGAAAGAGCTCGCGCAGCTCGAATCATCCCGCCAAGACATTGCCAAGCGCCTGGACAAGCTTCAGGGCGAGATCACCAGCGAGCGGGGCAAGGTGGAGTTGGCCAAGGTCGCTGCAGCCCGGGGCAAGTACCTCCCGCTGCAAGCCAAGTTCGTGGACCTGATGACGGCAGGCAAGGCCGACGAGGCCAAGGCGATTCTGATCAACGAGGCGCGCAGCGCCCAGCAGGACTACTTCGCCGCCCTGGACCACTTGCTCACGTACCAGGACGAGCTCATGCAGCACTCGGAAGATGACGCCGCTGCCCAGGTGACGAGCTTGACCGTGGCCATCTGGACCCTGGGTCTCATCTCCCTGATCGCCGGTACGTTGACGGCGGGGTGGATCGTCCGCAGCCTGAGCCGGCAGCTGGGCGGGGAGCCGGGTGACGCGGCTGCCCTGGCGCGTGCGGTGGCACAAGGGGACCTCAGCGTGCCCGTTGTCGTGAAGGCCGGGGATCGCACCAGTCTCATGGCTTCTCTTAAAGACATGCAGGTCAGCCTGACGACTGTGGTCGGCAGCGTGCGGCAGGGCTCCGAGTCCGTGGCCACTGCGTCGGCCCAGATCTCCCAGGGCAACAACGAGTTAAGCCAGCGCACCGAAGAACAAGCCTCGGCGCTGGAGCAAACCGCCGCATCGATGGAGCAGCTCGGCTCCACGGTCAGGCAGAACGCCGACAACGCACGCCAGGCCAATCAGCTCGCTCAGAACGCCAGCGCGGTGGCGATCAAGGGCGGTGAGGTCGTGAGCCAGGTGGTCGACACCATGAAGGGCATCAACGACAGCTCCAAGAAGATTGCCGACATCATCGGCGTGATCGACGGGATCGCGTTCCAGACCAACATCCTGGCGTTGAATGCTGCCGTGGAGGCCGCACGCGCCGGCGAGCAAGGGCGCGGCTTTGCGGTGGTGGCCAGCGAAGTGCGCAGCCTGGCCGGCCGATCGGCCGAAGCGGCGAAAGAGATCAAGAACCTGATCGGCGCCAGCGTCGAACGTGTCCAGCAAGGCAGCACGCTGGTCGACCAGGCAGGCGTCACCATGACGGAAGTGGTGAGTTCGATCAGGCGCGTGACCGACATCATGGGCGAGATCAGTGCAGCAAGCAGCGAACAAAACACGGGCGTGTCGCAGATCGGCGAGGCGGTGACCCAGATCGACCACGTCACGCAGCAGAACGCTGCGCTGGTGGAAGAAAGTGCCGCAGCGGCCGAGAGCCTGAAAATGCAGGCTCAGCAGCTGGTTCAGTCGGTGGCCGTGTTCAAGCTGGCTTCGAACGCTGCGCAGGCTCAGACTTCAGCGGCCACGCCGAAGGCCACCGCCGTCCACCGAAACGTCGAGCCCCGAAGCCCGGATCGCGCGACCAACGTGAGCCGGCCTGTCTTCGCCAAAGCCAAGCAAGCCGCGACCCCGCCCGCACCGGAAGCGCCTGCCAAACCAGCCCCCGCTTTGACAGTTGTTGCCCGCACCGGCACGGACGACTGGGAAAGCTTCTGAGTTCGGTGAGTTCGAGGTGATGTGACGCCGCTGCAGCGTCAATCTGCTGCCTCTTTGATCTGCATCATCTCGGCATTCGGTGAGACGGGGATGATCCATTCACTCATGGATCAACATCTGCACAGCAGAAACTCAAATGCCCCTCTCTCATGCCGTGATCTGGACTGACCACGTGGCAGCCCGTGTCTTTCAGTTCGATGCCGACCGGGTGCGGCCCACCCACGTACACGCACACAAGCACCCCACCGCCCAGCACGGCAGTGGCGTTCGCGCCGAGCACGAATTCTTCGGCACGGTGTGCGAAGCCGTCGACGGTGTGGCCGAGGTGCTGTTGACCGGCTCTCACACCTCGCTCGCCGACTTCAGGCACTACGTCGAGAAGCACCGCCCCCAGACCGCTTTGCGCGTGGTCGGCTACGACGTCGTCGACCACCAGAGCGACAACCAGCTGGTCGCGCACGCCCGCGCAGTCTTTGCCACGCGAGAGCGGCTCGGGGCGAAATGACCTCGCTGCTCGCTGGTCCTCAAAGTCACCCCACTCGAGCCGCCATTCCCCACCGCAAGGTGATACGCGCATGGCTGGCGCCCATCTCGGCGCGCAGCACCGCATACGCGCTTGCCCTGGTGTTCGTCGATGGGGTGCTCTTCGCAGCCTGTGTGGCAGCGACAGTTCTGGTTCGCAGCCCGATGCTTCAGCTGCTGGCTGGCGTCGCCACGGGCCTGATGATCAGCCGCCTGTTCATCCTCGGCCACGACGCCTGTCATCAAAGCCTGACACCGCACCGCCGCTTGAATCGATGGATCGGTCGACTGGTCTTCTTGCCCTCGCTGACGCCCTACAGCCTGTGGGAGGTGGGGCACAACGTGGTCCACCATGGCTACACGAACCTCAAAGGCTTCGACTTCGTCTGGCAGCCGCGATCGCTTGAAGAGTTCCAGGCGCTTCCCGCATGGAGGCAGGCACTGGAGCGCGTCTACCGCAGCGGCTGGGCGCCGTGGCTCTACTACCTCATCGAGATCTGGTGGCTGCGGATGTTCTTTCCGAGCAAGAAGATCATGCCCGCGCGCCGCGCCGTCTTTGTGTGGGACAGCCTGCTGGTGTGCGCCTACGCCGCTGTCTGGGTCGGAGGGCTGGTCGCTGCCTCATGGGCGACCGGGCAATCGGCATGGTGGTTGCTGACGGTCGGCTTCGCCATGCCCTTCCTGTTCTGGAACGGCATGATCGGGTTCGTCGTGTACGTGCACCACACGCACACGGGTGTGGACTGGTACGAAGACAAGGCAAGCTGGTCGGCTTCGCAGCCCTTCGTCTCGACGACGGTGCATCTCACCTTCCGTTCGGCCATGGGCAGCGTGCTGCATCACATCATGGAGCACACCGCCCACCATGTCGACATGAGCGTGCCGCTCTATCGGCTCAAGAAGGCCCAGGCCCTGCTCGAGAGCCGGCTGGCGGGCAGCATCGTGGTGCAGCCGTTCTCATGGCGCTGGTATGCCGACACGGCGCGCCGCTGCAAGCTGTATGACTTCAAGGCTCGGCACTGGACGGACTTCGACGGGCGGCCCACAAGCCAGGAGCCAGCCATCAGCGTCTGAGCTGCCCAGGCTCGGCCGGTCCCAGCTGCCGCACCAGGCGCAACACGCCCGGTTCGGCAACCGACGAGTCGGTGACGAACCCGTGACGTCGCGCCAGTTCGCGCATCGCCTGGTTCTCGTGCAGCACCAGCGCCACGAGGCGTTGCGTGCCGTGCTGCGTGAGAAACGCGATCAGCTTGCCCAGCAGCAGGCTGCCGAGCCCATGGCCCTTGAGGTCCGAGCGCACCATCACGCCGAGTTCGGCCTCGATGTTGTCGGGGTCGATGAGGCCCCGCGCCTCGCCCACCGTTTCGGGCGCACCGTCAGGCCTTGTTCGCACGGCGACGAAGGCCATCTCTCGTTCGTAATCGATCTGCGTCAGGCGGGCGAGCTCGCTGCGCGGCAGGCCATGTCGGCATGAGAAGAAGCGCAGGCGCAGGTCTTCCGGGTCGAGCTGTTCGGCGAATGCACGGTGCTTGGGTTCGTCTTCAGGGCGGATCGGCCGCAACTGCAGCGGCTGGCCCAGCCAGGTGACTGTCTCTTCCAGCTCGATGGGGTAGGGGGTGATCGCAAAGCGCGAGGCGCCTGCCACCGGCTTCGCGCTGATGCGCACGCGTGCGTCCAACGCCAACGCGCCATCCGCATCGGCCCACAGCGGGTTGATGTCGAGCTCGGCAATCTCGGGCAGGTCGGCCAGCATCCGTGACAGCGCGATGAGCACGTCGCCAATGGCATCGAGCCGGGCCGGTGGGTGGTCGCGGTAGCCTGCGAGCAGCTTGGCCACGCGGGTTCGAGAGATCAGTTCGCGCGCCAGCGTGCGGTTGAGCGGCGGCAGCGCAAGGGCTCGGTCGGCCACCACTTCAACGGCCGTGCCGCCCTGGCCGAACATCAGCACCGGGCCGAACAGCGGGTCGACGCTCGCGCCGACGATGAGTTCTTGCGCGAACGGGCGCGAGGCCATGGCCTGCACGGTGAAGCCGGTGATGCGGGCCTCGGGCCGCAACCGCCGCACGTGGGCCAGCATGTCGTCGGCGGCTTTGCGCAGCTCGCTTGCATCGCGCAAGCCGAGCCGCACACCGCCGACGTCAGACTTGTGGCTGATGTCGGGCGACAAGATCTTCAGCGCCACGGGGTAGCCGACCTGCACCGCGGCGGCCACGGCCGACTCGGCGCTGGCGGTTGTGGCCAATGTCTGCACCACCTCGATTCCATAGGCCTGCAGCAGCGCCTTGGCCTCCTGCTCGCCCAGCATCTCGCGGCCTTCGGCCTGGGCGGCCGCGATGATGCCGCGCGCGGTGTCGATCTTCGGCGGGGCGCACTCGCTCGCCGCAGGCACTTCCATCAGCGACGCCTGGTTGCGCCGATAAGTGGCCAGCAGGTCGAAGGCATGCACCGCCTCTTCGGGTGTGCCGTAGTTCGCGATGCCGGCGGCTTCGAAGATGTGCCGGGCCTGCGCGACCGACGCATCGCCCAGCCAGCACGACATCAGGCGCGACGTGGCCTGCCGCGCCAGCGGCACGCAGGCCTTCGCGATGTCGTCGGAGCGCACGATGGCGGTCGGCGCATGGATGAACAGCACCGCACCGGCCTGCGGGTCGGCGAGCAGCGCCTGCAAGGTGTCGACATACCTCTGCGCGGGCGCGTCGCCAATGATGTCGATCGGGTTGCCGCGCGACCAGTTCGGCGGGAGCACGGTATCGAGCTTCGCACGCACGCCTGCGCTGAGTTCAGCCAGCGGCACGCCGGCGAGCGCTGCCGCGTCGGCGGCCATCACGCCCGCACCGCCGCCGTTGGTCATGATCGTGAGGGCCGTGTCGTTATTGCTTCCGAAGCGGGCCAGCGTTTCCGCGGCCATGAAGAGCTCTTGCAGCGTGTCGACCCGCAACATGCCGGCGCGCCGGATGGCAGCGTCGAACACCAGGTCGGAGCCGGCGAGCGCGCCGGTGTGCGATGCCGCGGCTGCGAGGCCGTTGCCCGCACGCCCCGCCTTGACCACGATGACGGGCTTGTTGCGCGCGGCCGCACGCGCGGCCGACATGAACTTGCGCGGCGAGGTGATCGATTCGATGTAGAGAAGGATCGAGCGCGTGCGCGCATCGCTGGCCAGGTGGTCGAGCAGGTCACCGAAATCGACGTCGGCGTGTTCGCCCAGCGACACCATGTGCGAGAAGCCGATGCGCCGCGAGGTGGCCCAATCGAGCACGGCGGTGACCAGCGCGCCGGACTGCGACACGAAGGCGACGTTGCCCGGCAGTGCGTCGACGTGCGCGAAGCTCGCGTTCAACCCGAGGTGCGGCACCAGCAGGCCGAGGCAGTTGGGCCCGAGGATGCGCAGGAGATACGGGCGCGCCCCGTCGAGCATGGCCTGCTTCTGCTCGGCGCTGAGCCCGGCGGTCATCACGATCACAGCGCGCGTGCCCAAGGCGCCCAGTTCGCCGATCAGTTGCGCCACCGTTTGTGGCGGCGTGCAGATCACTGCGAGGTCGGGTGCGCTGGGCAGCTTCGCGGGTTTCGAGAAAACGGGTTCTCCGTCCAGCGCGGCATGCTTCGTGTTCACCGCCCACACCGGGCCGGCGAACTGGCCGGCGCGCAGATTGCGCCAGACGGTGGCGCCCACGCTGCCTTCGCGGTTCGACGCACCGATCACGGCGACTGATGTTGGCGCCAGCAGGCGCCCGAGGTGGCGAACGCTCATCAGTGAGACATCAGCACGGGTGTCGTCATCGCGCCCAACAGGCCGCGCGTCGCGCCGCCCACCACGCGCTGCGCCCAGCGGGCATGCCCGTAGGCGCCCATCACAATCAGGTCGGCGTTGACGTCGCTGGCGTGCGACAGCATGGCGTCGGCAATGCGATCGGCCGTCGTCTCGCACTGCGCTTCGGCCGCGACGCCGTGGCGCTTCAGCCAGGTGCACAGGCTGTCGAGCTTGGCGGGTCGCGAGTTGCCCTGGTACATGCCGGTTTCCTTCCAGCTCACCACGTGGACCTTGCCGGCCCGCTGCAGCAGTGGCAGCGCGTCCGACACGGCACGGGCCGCTTCACGGCTGTCGTCCCAGGCCACCATCACCGTGTTGCAACTGCCATCGAAACGCCCGGCGTAAGGCAGCAGCAGTGTTGGCCGCGGGCTGAACAGCACCATCTGCTCGACCATCGCCTGCGCGGCAGCATGGCCCGGCCGCGACGGGTCGGGCTGCGACAGCACGCTGAGATCGTGGCAATGGGCATGGTGCAGCAGCGCGGCTGTGGGCTCGCCCTCGCAGACCAAGGCGTCGAAGTCCTTGAAGTTCGCGGCGTGACAGTCCTTCTTGAATTGATGGGTCGCACGCTCGGCGTGGCCACGCAACTCGTCCCATGCCATGGTCGCGAACTCGGCGAGGGCAGCCGCGCCTGAGGTGACACCGGGCAACTCGATGAGGCCGGTGCTGGCGACGCCGCTCAGGTGCGCTTCGAGGTCGCGGGCCAGGCGCACGGCGAAGCGGGTGCGCGCAGTGCACAGCGGCCCGTGATCGATGGGCATGAGAAGGCTGCGATACGCCATGAAGGACTCCGTGGATTCGATGGGGCATTGTTCGGGTGCGAGGCAAGGTGCTGCTTGATCTCGCGCAAGAACCTCACTTCGCGTGAAGAAAGGACGAGAGGCGCCGCGTCCTGCTCGGAGACGCAAGGCGATCAGGCCCCAGCCCCACCGGTGCCGGCACGGTGTAGACGATGCGCGAGAACAGCGCCGCATAGTCGGGGCCGGGTTCATGCCCGGTCAGCGGGTCGGCGTTGGCCAGAAACGCTTCATCGAGATCGGCCCAGTCTTGCGTCGTCAGAACCCGCTCGGCCAGCGGCAAGACATCTCGTTCTTCCGTTGCCATGTGCGACAGATAGAAGTCCACGTACCGATTCGCGAGTTCTTCGAAGGCGGCACGGCGCGGCTCGCCCATCATCTCGAAGCCCAGCAACGCGTGTTCGAGTTCGCGGATCTTGCGTTCGCCGCATGCGTGGTCGGCATCCAGGTCGTCGAGCAGTTCCCGCGCCAAGGGCGTGCGGGAACGCAGCTTGGGGAACAGCAGTTCGGTCTCCTTGTGGTGGTGGCGCTTCTCGGGAAACTCGTCCAGGTAGAAGAGCATGGCCCGGAGCGCCGCAAAGTCGGGCAGGGTGCCGTCTTTGCGGTGAAGCGCCAGCAGCAGCGGAATGGATCGCAGCATGGCCGCGAGCGCGTTGTGCTCTTCACGGATGATCTTCGTGGTGACGTGCGGCATGCGTTCCTCCAGCAGTTGCCGCAGGCTGACATGTCCACCAAGACCCTCCCTTGAGCGAGATCAAGGTCTGAACCGGCAGGCTCCGCCGCATTTGATCTGCGTCATGCCCGGGTCGGGCCGCGCTCCGTAGAGTGCGCCGATGAGTGTTCAGCACGCCAACCCGCCCATGCCGCTCGCCGCCATCGTGCCCGCTGCGCCGCCGCGGAACGCGGGGCTGTCTGAAAACGACGAGGCGACGCTCGGCGACAGCACGCGCTGGTTCACCGACGACGCCGGCCTGCGCCTGGCCGATTCCGTGTTCGCTTTGCAGGGCATGTACTGCGCTGCATGTTCGGGTGTGATCGAGGTCGCATTGCGGGCGCTGCCCGGCGTGGTGCGGGTCGAGGTGAATGCCGCGAGCCGCCGCGCCCAGGTCCGCTGGAACCCTTCACAGGTGAGGCTGTCGCAGATGACCGCGGCGGTGGAAGCCGCCGGCTACCGCGCATTGCCTGCGCAGCACGAGGCGCTGCGGGTGGCGCTCCAGCGCGAGGCCCGCCAGGCTCTGTGGCGCCTCTTTGTCGCCGGCTTTTGCATGATGCAGGTGATGATGCTCGTCACCCCGGCCTACGTGGCCGCGCCGGGCGACATCGCCCCCGATCTGGAAGCCTTGCTTCGCTGGGCCGCCTGGGTGCTCAGCCTGCCGGTCCTGCTGTTTTCTGCCGGCCCATTCTTCACCGGCGCATGGCACGCGCTGCGGCAGCGACGCATGGGCATGGACGTGCCGGTGGCGCTCGGCATTGCCATCACCTTTGTCGCAGGAACGGCGGTGACCTTCGACCCATCGGGCCCGTTTGGGCATGAGGTGTATCTCGATTCGATGACGATGTTCATCACCTTTTTGCTGGCCGGGCGCTGGCTGGAGTCACGGGCCCGCGCGCGCAGCACCGAGGCGCTGGACGACCTGCTGCAGCGCATGCCCGACAGCGTCGAACGCATCGACGATGACGGGCGCAGCGAGACCGTGCTCGCATCGCGCCTGCGGGTCGGCAACCGGGTGCGAGTGGCGCTGGGCCAGGCCTTCCCGGGCGATGGTGAACTGATCGAAGGCAGCACGCAGGTCGACGAGGCCTTGCTGAGCGGCGAGTCGCGCCCCGTCGAGCGCGGCGTGGGCGAAGCCGTTGTCGGCGGCACGGTGAACGTGGGCATGCCGGTGCTGGTGCGCCTGAGTTGCGTGGGCGAGGGCACGCGCTACCGACAGATCGTCGACCTGGTCCAGCGTGCACTCGCCGAACGGCCGCAGATGCTGCGCACGGCCGATCGCTTGGCCGGCCCCTTCCTCTGGGGCGTGCTGGTGGTGGCGGCACTGGCGGCCGCAGCGTGGAGCGTCATCGACCCGTCGCGGGCCCTGTGGGTGGCGGTGTCGGTGCTGATCGTCACCTGCCCGTGCGCGCTGTCGCTGGCGGCACCCGCCGCCTTGCTGAGTGCCGCGGGCGCGCTGGCCCGCCGCGGCGTGCTGGTGCAGCGCCTCGATGCGCTCGAAACACTGGCCCGCACCGACACCGCCTGCCTCGACAAGACCGGCACGCTCACGCAAGACC